>JAABUQ010000201.1_pt1 | contig 132696 bp, 120 predicted proteins | sample 5560001 | NCBI WGS metagenome assembly JAABUQ01 (sample SAMN10711888, study PRJNA513371) | rock metagenome | isolation source: Antarctica rocks | place: Antarctica: Victoria Land, Finger Mt nord | collected 2015-12-18
GCCGTAGCTGCGGAGCTTGTCTGTAATGATCACGCGAGGTCGACATCGACTACTCTGCAACAGCTTCCGGAAGAACCGCATAGCAGCAAAACGATCCCGCTTGGGTTGCACCAGAATATCGATGACGGCACCCTGCTGATCGACGGCACGCCAGAGATAATACTGCACTCCGTTGATCTTCAGAAATACTTCGTCGAGGAACCATTTGTCGCCCAGCTTGGGCCGTCTCCGCTTCAGTTTGGCCGCATATGCCGCTCCGAACGTATCGCACCAGCGGCGGATCGTCTCGTAGCTCAAATGGATTCCTCTATACGCCATCATCAGCTCCACTTCGCGCAGACTGACCAAAAGGTTAAAGTACAGCCAAACGCATTGCGAGATGATCTCCTCCGGAAATCGATAACCGCGATACGGATTGGCTGGCACCTACTCAGGATCACATCTGCCGCCGTGACAGTGCCCGTGTCAACGCTGTTACCGGACGCTTAGATGGAATGAACGAGCGGGAGGCGTATCGGGCCGTCATTTCCTCTCAGCAGAGGCTCGACGGCTGTGTCGTGGAAGATTTCACGGTTTGTAATTCAGGAACCGCGACGTGCGGGTGCGCGGAGCCGCAGATCTGGCCTGACCGCGCAGCATGTACCCAGAGTTCTGAATGGTCGGCAACACGGAAGTTAAGACTGTGAAGCAGCGTTACCGGAATGTAGCCTCCTGGAACGCGATGCCCATGGGCAGTCATCTAGAATTTCAAAATACCTGCGCGATCGATAAGCCGGTTTTTGTGCCCGCCGAAGCGGGTAGCAACCATTCGTCTAGGCCTCCCATTACTGAAAGGCTCGAGCGACCTACCCGGAAGTTGTAACGGAGCGGGCCACTCCTCCTCCCCTATTTGGTCTTGCTTCACATGGGGTTTGCCCTGCCGGTCTGATTACTCAGACTCGCGGTGCGCTCTTACCGCACCTTTTCACCCTTACTCACCCAAACTGCGGCGGCGGTATATTTTCTGTGGCACTATTCCGTAGCGTGCGCTTTAAGCGCAAACCCCCGGCCGTTAGCCGGCATGCTGCCCTACGAAGACCGGACTTTCCTCTCGACACGCCTCCAAAGAAGCGCCTCCAGCGGTTGCCTGATCGCGCAGGCACGCTTCAGTATGTCAAAGTGGGAAAAAGTGCCACGAGTATTCATCCAGAGTTTCGGGTGCCGCGCCTCACAGGCCGACGGCGCCGCCATTGAGGCCTCTCTCGCGGTGGACGGCTGGTCTGCGGTCAACGATCCCGAAGCCGCCGATCTGGTGGTCCTGAATACCTGCACCGTGACGCACTCCGCAGACGTTGATGCCAGGCGTTTCGTCCGTGGCATCCATCGCGACCACCCCGCCGCGAAAATCCTGGTGACGGGTTGTTACGCGCAACGCGCACCTCACGAGCTCACGAACATCGAAGGCGTGAACTGGGTCGTAGGCAACTCACACAAGACGCAAATCGCCGGCATCGTCTCCGGCCGCGAAGAGTATCATGGCCAGCTGTTCCTCAGCGATATCTCGGCGCAGCGTGATTTTCTGGCAACTCCCGTCCGCGACGTCAGGGAAGACCGCACGCGTCCCAATCTGAAAGTGCAGGACGGATGCAGCAATCGCTGCTCGTTTTGCATTATTCCTTCCGTGCGGGGCCGCAGCCGTAGCGCGCCTCTCGCAAGCGTAGTGGAGCAAGTCCGCCATCTGGCCGGAAGCTATTCGGAAGTGGTGCTGAGTGGCATTAACTTGGGCCGCTGGGGTCGCGACCTCGCGGAGCGCTCGCGTTTTGTGGATCTTCTTGCTACCGTCCTGCGCGAGACGGAAGTGCGGCGTCTCCGCATCAGCTCTGTTGAGCCGATGGATTGGAGCGATGCGCTTCTGGAACTCGTCGCGAGCGAGCCGCGCATTGCCAAGCACGTGCATCTGCCGCTACAGTCCGGCTCTGATTCCGTACTGAAGCGCATGTTTCGCAAGTACCGCACGCGGCATTACTCAGCGCGGCTCGCGGCCGCACGCCGGCTGATGCCCGGCTCGGCAATCGGGGCCGACGTGATGACCGGCTTTCCTGGCGAGACCGAAGCCGAGTTCAGCGAAACGGTTTCTTTTATCGAGCAACAACCGCTCACTTATCTGCATGTCTTCACCTATTCGGAGCGTCCCGGCACCTTGTCTGTGGAGCGCGGCGCCCCTGTTCCCATGAACGTGCGCCGTGAACGAACGCAGGTCTTACGCGAGCTCGGTGATCGCAAAAATCTCGAGTTCCGTCGACGCATGATAGGGAAAACACTGTCCGCAGTCACCTTGGAACAGCGCGGCATAGCGCTCACCACCAACTTCCTGAAAGTGGAGATGTGCCGCGAGCGGCAGCCGAACCAACTGCTTGAGCTGGAGATCGGAAGCGTCAGCGAAACCGGCTTGCGAGAGCGGACGCTTCTTCCTGTCATTTAGCGCTTATAACCGAATTTCTGCAGTAACGCGACGCGCGCCCTAATATGCGCATCTGTCTCAACGCCCTTAGGCGAGCTGCCGTCGATCACGCCTAAGACGCCGCGCCCCTGCCCGGTTTCGGCCACGATTACTTCCACAGGATTCGCGGTCGCGCAGAAAATATTCACCACTTCCCGAACGGCCTGAATGCGGCCCAGCACGTTGATGGGGAAACCATTTCGCAGCGCGACCACGAAGATATGCCCGGCGCCGATTTCGGTTGCGTTCTGAATGGCGTTTTGCGACAGAGACTCGTCGTTGCCGTCGAAACGCGTCAGGCAGTCGCCCGAAGCTTCGTTGAACGCAACACCGAATTGGATATGCGCGGACGTATTGACTATCGCCTCGTAGATATCCTCCACGGTCTTGATGAAATGGCTCTGCCCGACAATGATGTTGCCGCCCTCGGGAATCGCCAAACGAATCGCTTTCAGTTCCATACGTGATTACTATAAACGCAGCGAAGTGCGCCGCCGGGCTATAACAAATGCCACCACTTCCTATAATTGCCGTAGTGCCTAAGCATTCCCGCGAGGCTTCGAAGCACCTGAGCGATCCCGGTGTACTGGAACACATACGCAAGCTGCCGCATGGCCGAGCCACTTTCAAACAGCTGGTCAAGGAACTACGGACCGACGGCACGGAGCGCGATGCGCTCGAAGAAGTGCTCGACCGGCTCTCGGACAAAGGGCTGCTTGTCGAACTGCGCTCCGGGCATTTCGTCGCGGTGGGAGCAAATAGCGAATACGTCGCCGGGCGGCTGTCCGTTCATCGCGACGGTTTCGGTTTCCTGATTCCCGATCAACGCAACGACGCTATACAAGGCGACATCTTTCTTCCGCCCGGCGAAGCCGCTAAAGGGATGAATGGCGATCGCGCGCTGGTGCACATCACTCGCATCGCCCAGGAGGGCAGGGCAGAAGGCGAAATCTTTCGTATCCTGCGCCGCGCGCACGTCACCGTCGTCGGTGAGTTTCGCATTCGCAAGCAGGGCAACTTTGTCGTGCCATCGGATGAGCGTATTCAGCAATGGATCGAAATTCCGGAGGGTCTTGAGATTCCGGCGCGCAAGCCTTCAGTCGACCGCGTCGGCGGCGCTCCCCAGCGTGACGTTACCTCCGCCGAAGACCTCGACGGAATGATCGTGAATGTGGAAGTCATGGAATTTCCGGAAGACGGCGAGCAGGGCGTGGGCCGTGTCATTGAGGTGCTCGGCTATCGCGACGATTTCGGCGTGGATGTCGAGATCATCATCCGCAAACACCACCTGCCGCACGAATTCCCCGATGCAGTCATCGAACAAGCCAAGCAGATTTCGCATGAAATTCCAGCAGTGGAATTGGAACGCCGGCGTGATTTTCGCGACCTGCCCATCATCACCATTGATGGCGAAACGGCCCGCGATTTCGATGATGCGGTGTGGGTCGAACGCCTTCCGAACGGCCACTTTGCATTGCATGTCCACATCGCCGATGTGAGCCACTACGTCACGCCCGGCTCCGTGATCGACGAGGAAGCGATTCGGCGCGGCACCAGCGTCTATTTCCCCGATCGCGCCGTGCCCATGCTCCCCGTGGAGCTTTCAACCGACATCTGCTCCCTACGGCCCCAGGAAGACCGGCTTGTGCTCTCGGCGCTGCTCGAGATCGACGCCAAGGGTGACACGGTGGGGCAAGAGTTCACGCGCGGCGTGATCCGGAGCGCCGAACGCATGACGTATACCAACGTTCATCGCGTCCTTGAAGGCGATGCCGCCATGCGCGAACGATATAGCAACTTGGTCGAGCGCTTCGAATTAATGCGGGAGCTGGCGCTGCTGTTGAACCGCAAGCGAGATAAGCGCGGCTCCATCGATTTCGACATGCCCGAGACCCAAATCGAGCTTGACCTCTCGGGCCAAATGACGGGTGTCACCAGGGCGGAGCGAAACATTGCGCATCGCATCATTGAGGAGTTCATGCTGGCTGCGAATGAAGCCGTTGCCGGACACCTCGAAGCCGCTGAAATCCCGTCCCTCTACCGCATTCACGAACGCCCGGACGGCAAACGCGTGATGGATTTTGAGGAGATCGCCGTCCACTTCGGCTATTCACTGGGTATCGGCGCCATCCCGGTGAAGCGCTTTCCGGTTGTGGACCGGCGCGCTCACTCAAAAACAGGCGGCCAGCGGGGAAAGGCGAGCGGCGGCCGCAACGGGCGCAGGGACATCGTGCTCCCACAGAACGATTTCAATATCTCCTCACGCAATTATCAGCGCTTGATTTCGAAGATCGCGGGCAAGCCCGAAGAACGCATCCTCAGTTATCTGATGTTGCGCTCGCTTAAGCAGGCGCGCTACAGCAACTTGAACGAAGGCCATTTCGCGCTTGCCGCCCAGGCGTACACGCACTTTACCTCACCCATTCGCCGCTATCCGGACCTGATTGTGCACCGCATTCTGAAACACCTTTTGGACACCGGAAATCAGCTGCTGGAAAATCCGGCGTTGCGCGAGTTCGGCGACGACACGTCGTTTACAGAGCGGCGCGCCGGGGAAGCGGAACGCGAACTGGTTGAATGGAAGAAGGTCCGGTTCATGGAGGACCGCGTCGGTGACGAGTTCGACGCTATGATCATCAGCACCACCAAATTCGGCTTCTTCGTTGAGTTGGCGGAGTTATTTATTGAAGGCTTGGTGCCGATCGAAACGTTGCCGGGCGATCTATTCCGTTACCACGAGAACGGCCGCAAGATCATCGGCGAGCGCAGCCGCAGAATGTATTCGATCGGCGACCAGCTTCGAGTCCGTTTGGATCGCGCTGACAGCGTTGAGCGGAAGCTGCAATTCGCCGTAGCAGATGAAGCAGGCGGGCGCATGAACCGGAAAAGAAGCGCTGAGCAAACTTATTCGAGCACGCGCACGAACTCCGCCATCACCTGATACTTCCCTTCGTCTTCGTCCAGATCCCACGAAGGAAATGCCGGATTCAGGCTCTCGAGTCGAATGCGCGTCTGCACGAATCCGTCCTCGCTGGCCAACTTTTCGCTCTTGTACCGCTTCACCGTGTACTGGTTATCGTCGGCAAGCGCCGAGTTACGCACCAGCACTAAGCGGCCGTTGCGCGAACCCACTACGTTGCGGCGAAACACGCACAGGCTGCCATCCGGGATGCGCGGCTCCATCGATTGGCCCTGAATTCGCGCTACAAACATATCGTCATCCAGGTTCAGGTCCGCCGGCGCTTCAATCCACTCCTCAGTGTCGATATCTTCCGAATTCGTCAGAAATGGTCCGGCGGCTACCGCCAGCGAGTAGCGCGGCAAATGAGTGCGGAAGCGCAGTACTTCCGCCGGCACGTGTTCCCGGTACAGCTCGTTCAGTTTCTTATCGAAATCACGAACGCTGACCGCTTCACGATCCGTCACGCGCACCGCATTCGAAGCGACGTTCTCCAGATTCTCCAATACCGCGGTTCCGCCGCGCTCGCGCGCCTGCGTCACCAGATCGTCTTCCAGCGCTGACAATACTTCCGCGTCCTCTTCGCTTGCCACTCTCTCCCAATCACGCCGCAGCCGGACGTACAACATGTCGCTCTTCGGATCCAGCAGCAGGACCCCGACGGTTTGACCGCCCTGTCCCGGCACGTGAGACACCAGCAGCGAGAACTGTCCCGCCTTGGGAGCAAAGTCGCTAAAGCTGATGACGCGCGGCGTCGGCATCGGGAGGGAGTCTCTTCTTCTAATCCTGCCGGGCAATCGGCTGCACTGCGCCCGACGATTGCTCGTCCGAATAGGCCCAACGCGGCTTCGCTGCCAAGCTGTCACTCAACAGCTTATCGTCCCCCCACCTGCCTCTCGTGAAACCCACCCGCCTGAAAGACGGCGCTGCGTCAACTGGACACACTGGTAAATAGCCGCTTCCGGCGATGGTGCTAAGGCGTGCTGGCGTAGTAACCCTTGCGCGCTCGCACTCGCACCCCACCCAAATCGACAATTACCTTCACGTTGCGGTACGCCTTGTTCGTCTGATTGTCAGATATGTAGCGGATGATGTACTGCGTTGTCACCTCGCCGGCAATGTCCGCGACCGCGTGATACATCCGGCCGTCCACGGCCGAGCGGTACGCGCCTGTCCCGACCGTTAGCGCATAGTTGCCGTCGTCGGAGGGATGCGACAAGTAGCCGTCCGTGTCTTTATACACATCGCCCAGCGGGTAGACGACCCGGCCACCGGTTTCCTGCGCCAGCCGCACCAGATTGTTATCGCTCTCATTCGTAAAACCAAAAGCCGCCGTACTGATGCAATAGATGGTGACCAGGTTTTTCTGCGCCAGCTCAACAATCTGGTTGAGTGAATGCTTGCTCGAGTTGTCGTGGCCGTCGCCGATAATCACAATCACGCGCCGCGGTTCAATCGGTTCGCCGTGCACTAGCTTGCGGCTGGTACAGGCCAGGTAAATGGCGTCGTACATGGCAGAGCCGCCGCCTGGCTTCAGCGTCCGCATCTTCTCCACCAGCGGCTCCGGATCGCTGGTGGTATTCACCGCCACTTCCGCGTCCTGTGCGTAGTCGATCAGATAGCCGGCGTACTTTTTATCGCCCGTCAACAGATTCTGTATCAGTTCGATCCCGGCGTCTTGATAGTTCTTCCAATGCACGCGGCTGGCGGTGCTGAGGTCCAGCAGGAATCCAATTACCACCGGCTGGCTGCGCTCACGCGTGAAATAGCGAATCGCCTGCGGCTTATTCTCCTCTAAGACGTGAAAATCCTTCTCGTTTAGATCGGAGACAAAGCGCCCCTTCTCGTCCGTCACCGTCACCGGAACAATCACCTCGTTCACGGTCACGTGGATGGAGCCGTTATCCGGCGTCTTTGCGTCGCCGCCGGAGTTGCCTGCCGCGCTGTCATCCACCTTCGCCCCATCGTGTTTTGGGAGCTCGATAGTAGTCTGGCTACTAGCCGGAGGTTTCGCTGCCGGAGGAGACGTCGCGGTGGATCGAACAGGGTTTTGCTGCGCCCGAACCGCGAACGCCAGGAACAAAGCCAGACTGAGCCCGGCCGCGACTACCGTCGCCTTACGCAGCTGCATGTAGGGGATGCCTACCTCGGAGTATAGCGGGGTCGTTACCTCTCCACGCGTCCCGAACCGCCGCTCGCGATCAACGACTTCACATCTTCCGCGCTCACCCGGTTAAAATCACCCGGAATCGAATGCTTCAGAGCGGAAGCCGCCGCCGCGAACTCCAGCGCCTCGGCGGGCGAAGGTAAGTGTGTAAGGCCGTAGATCAGGCCCGCGGCAAAACTGTCGCCCCCGCCCACGCGATCGACGATGTGCGTGATCTCATAATGCCGGCTCACGAGAAAATCCCCGCCCGTATAGAGGCAAGCCGACCACCCGTTATGCGAAGCGCTCTTTGACTCGCGCAGCGTGATCGCCAGGATCTTAAGATTCGGATAAGCCGCCAGCACCCGCTCACTCATCTCAGCGTATTTTTCACGCTCCAGGTTGCCCGATTCCACCTCGATATCCACGTGGATGTTCAAGCACTTCTGGCAGTCTTCCTCGTTTGCAATGCACACGTCGCACAACCTGATGATCTCCGGCATCACCTCCGTTGCGCTCTTGCCCCACTTCCAGAGATTCTTGCGGAAATTGAGATCGCAGGAGATTTGGACCCCCATCTCACGCGCTTGGCGAAGGGCTTCTAGCGTCAACTCGGCCGCGGACGCGCTGATAGCGGGCGTGATGCCGCTCAGGTGAAACCCGGTGACGTCCTGTAACGCGCTCTTCCAATCGATGCTGCCGGGTTTTGCCAGAGCGATGGCGCTGTGCTCGCGGTCATACAGCACCTTCGACGGCCGCTGGCTCGCCCCCGTCTCGACGAAATAAATGCCCATGCGCCCAGGGCCCCGCGCAATGCGGCTCCCATCTACATTGAAGCGGCGCAGTTCGCCAACGAAAGCCTCGGCAAGCGCGTTCGCTTCGGGCAGCACGGTAATGTAGCGCGCCGGCATGCCCAACTGTGCCAGCGATATGGCGACGTTAGCCTCGCCGCCCCCGAAAGTAGCAGCGAACTGGGGAGATTGCAGAAAACGTTCAAAGCCGGGGGGCGAGAGCCGCAGCATTACTTCGCCGAACGTGGCGATCATAGGGGTCACTGAGGAATTCTACACTCTTAAGCGAGAACGCGCCCGTTCAGCGCGTCACAACGGTGCGCGACGAAACATGCGGCGCAAGCACAGCTTCAAGGCCGCCCGAAGCGTCTACCGCCGGCAATCCTTCCACCATCTGCGCTGTGAAGGTGCTCGGCGGCACCGCCGTACTCTTCTGCAGGGCCGAGCCCGCATAGGCGTTGATCGAGAATGCATTTACCTCTATCGGCACTTCCACTGCGTCCACTACGGACGCCGCGCGCTGCAGCCGCGAAAACGACTCATGCGCGTCATCTAGGAAGCTTCCAAACGTCAGCTGAAGGCCCGTGAACACCAGCTGATGCGCATTGACCAGCACGGCGCGCTCATTCGGAAGCAGCACCACTGGCCCTTCGGCAGGTGGCTCAACCAACTGCCCGACAGCCTGGCATGTGCTGACGTCATTGAGCGGGTCGCGCACAGCTTGCACCACAGCGATGGCCGTTTTTGGGAAGGCTGCCTCCACCGCCGCGCGCGTTGCCTCGTAGTTTTCGATCCGAGAGGTGAAGCAGGTGCACGAGAGCACGTGATCGCGCGGTAGCGCGATGCGCCCGGCGCTCTGTTTCAGGCGCTCGAGTGCGTCATTCAAAGAAGTGCCGGTTTGCCCCACCAGGAAGGCCAGGCCGTTCGGGTTCACCGTGCGCCGCGTCGCTACCACCGCTTCAATCACCACCTGCGCCGCCTCTTGCCCCAGGCCCCCCACCTGAAGAATGCTAATCACAGGCAGCGGCAGTTTGTGTTCCGTGAAGATGGCTGCCGTTTCCGCTTGCACCCGCCGCGCATCGCCCGCCCCCGCCACAAACGCTCGCAGCTTGATAATCGTCTCGCCGCGCGTGTCGCGAATCAGATTGGTCAGGCTCAAACGGATCTGAGCTCGAAGACCAGCCGTTTTCAAAAGCGGAGAGATGTGAAAGTCCAGGCCTGCTGTATCCGCGGCAAGCGCCATCGGCGGCTCCGGCGGCAAGGGCTGTACTTGGCTCTTGGGCTCTTGATTCTTCTTGCGCTGCGCGTCAACCTGACGGACGCAAACAAGAATGCTCAGAATCAGAGCGGTGGCGGCAAGGAAACGACGATGACAGATCAATCTAAGGAATAGGCTAGCGTGGGTCCTCAGAAAATGTCCTTAGGACACTCCAAGTCGACAGGAGGCAAGATTAAGATGCCTGACCGTATCGGCCCAACGTCACCAGCGGATCGGTGGCCGCCTCGCATTCCTGGTAAATAGCCCTGACTTTCCCCGAATGTTCCCTAGAATTGTACCGAATTATTCGAATTGTCATTGACGCCGCATCCTTTCATCTGTAAGCTGTCCCCGCCGACCAGTTTTCTGGCCTGGGCATTCAAGACAGTAAAAAGGACCTTCGCAAATTGAGAACCTATTCTTTCCTCAGCCAAGTCGCTTTGGGCTTATTCCTCGCGGCAACTCCCGGTCTGGCGCAGACTGTCACTGTCGGAGCCGGCTCTTACACCACCGCCGTTCCCGCCGGTCAGACGCCGCCCCAACCCACGATCTACAAGACCTTCTCTGGGCCAGTCCTCACGCATAAATTCTGGACATCGAAGTATTGGAATCCGCTCGGCACTACCTCCAGTGGCGGCCTTGTCTACATGTTTCCCCAGCCGCTCTCCATGCAGACCAACGCCAACGGCCTGGAACTCGGCTACTTCAACGGCGTGAACAATAACGGCGCCTGGTTTAACCAGCCATTTGAGAACGATCTCACCGTCGGCGTCAGCGGCCTCAACGCTTCCGCTGTCAACGTAAGCGCCACGCACGACTGGTCGGTGGATCTATCCTGGGACTCCACGATGACCGCCACCACCGGGCGCGGTTTTCCGTTCGTCTATGTCAAGACCAACGGCCAATTCCCGACTGTCACTTTTTCCGGCCAACCCACCGTCTTTACCCAGAACGGCAACATCCTCGGCGTCAGCATAGGAAGCAATAACTACGGACTTTTTTGTCCTTCTGGCGGCACTTGGTCAGGTATCGGCAGCGCCACGCTGACTTGTAAATTGCTAGCGGTCATAACTATTTCTCGCTAGCATTACTGCCAAGCCAATCCGCGCTGAGTACTTACGCCAGTTACGCCTTCTCGTTCCCGACAAATACGCAAGTAAGTTGGAACTACAATCCGTCCACCAGCGCTGTTACTACTAACTTCGCGGTTACTACCCAAGCACTGGAAGGTTCGCAGACCGGCTTTCTCATGGCCCTCTATCCACACCAGTACACCTCGCTGAGCGGCGGCGTCAATACCAGCTACACCTATGCCAGCCCGCGCGGCGCCATGAAAGTGCACAACGCCACAAGCTTCACAACCACCGATCTCTACCACGGCGTGCTGCCCTTTCTGCCTCCCACCGGCGGATACTCGGCGAGTACACTCACTGGCCAGATCGACAGCATCGCAAGCGAGAGCAGCCACTTCTCAGCCACTGAGACCTACGGCCTCGGTAAGCAGTTCAATCGCCTCGCCCAGCTCATGCCGCTAGCCAAAACCGTGAACGACACCAACGCCCTGAACAACTTCAAAGGCGCGATTGAGTCGAAAATGCAATCCTGGTTTACCGCGCCTAGCGGCAAGACCACTAACCTCTTTTATTACGACAAAAATTGGGGAACGCTGATCGGTTATCCGGCCAGCTATGGCTCCGACAATAGCTTGAACGACCACCATTTCCATTACGGTTACTGGATCCACTCGGCCGCGCTGACAGGCCTCATCGATCCAAACTGGTTGTCCAACTCCAACTGGGGCGGTATGGTCGACCAGCTTCGACAGGACATTGCGAACACCGATCGCGGCAACACCCAGTACCCCTTCCTCCGTTACTTCGATGTCTATGCCGGTCACTCCTGGGCCTCCGGACAGGTGCCATTCGGCGATGGCGGCAACGAAGAGTCGAGCTCAGAAGCTGTCAACGCCTGGGTCGGCTTAATCCTTTATGGCTCGGCGACGGGCAATACGCAGGTGCGCGACACTGGCATATGGCTCTATACGCAAGAAACCAACGCCGTTTTCGATTATTGGTTTAACGACGGCCCGGTCGCCACCTTCCCCTCCGGCTTCAATCACACTACCGTCGCCAACCTCTTCGACGCGAAAAGCGACACCGGCACCTGGTTCGGCGGACAACCGGACTTCGAGCACGGCATCGAGTTCCTGCCCTTTACCGGAGGCTCGCTTTACCTCGGCCGCGACCCCAGCTACGTGCAGCGCAACTACAACGAACTGTACGCGGCGAACGGCAACAGCGTCGGCCCGGACTGGCCCGACATCATGGAAGAGTTTGAAGCCTTTGTCAATCCCTCCGACGCGCTGAACCAGTGGAACTCCACCACCTTCACCTTTGATGGCGAGACCCGTGCCCACGAGTATTATTGGCTCAGCGAACTTTCTACGCTTGGCAAGGTGGATTATGGCGTCACGGCAAACACACCGCTTTACGCTGTCTTCAAGAACCCCAGCGGCGCTGTGACACACGCCGCTTACAATGCCGGCACTTCCTCCCTTACGGTTACGTTCTCGGATGGCCACATGCTCTCCGTGCCCGCCGGCAGCATCGCCAGCGAGTACGGCACTGTCAGCCTCAGTGGCGGCGCCGGCACGGTCAATCCACCCCCGCCGTCCCTGCCGGCGGCGCCTTCCGGGCTGAGTTCCACCGCCACTTCATCTACTCAAATTAATCTCTCCTGGACGGCCAGCAGCACTGCGGGGGTAGCCTACAACGTCTATCGCTCCACAACAGCCGGGTTCACGCCCGCTTCGTCGAATCGTATTGGAAGCGTCTCAAGCACCACTTACTCCGACACCGCGCTGACCGCGAACACTACTTACTACTACCTCGTGCGCGCTTCGAACTCGGCGGGCGAGTCTGGTTCAACAAATCAAACCTCCGCAACAACCCAGTCGGCGTCAACCTCCGGAGGAGCACCCATCTTCATCAACGCCGGTGGCGGAGCGACGGGGTCATGGGTGGCCGATGTCGATTTCAACGGCGGCGCCGTGGCAACACCCGTCACCACAGCCATCGACACGTCGATGATCCCCTCGCCCGCGCCGCCACAGTCCGTCTATCAAACCGAGCGCTACGGTCCCATGACCTACACCATCGGCGGACTTACTTCAGGACGCGTCTACACCGCCCAGTTACACTTCGCCGAGACTTATTGGCCCGCCGCCGGGAAGCGCCAGTTCAACGTACTCATCAACGGCGCGCAGGTGCTTACCAACTTCGACATCTTCGCGAACGCCAACGGGCCCAACAAAGCAATCGAACAGAATTTCGGCGGAACCGCAAACTCCAGCGGCATGATTACAATTCAGTTCACCACCGGAGCCGCCGATCTGCCGAAGGTTGACGGTATCGCTGTGTTCTAATTGCACTTCCATTCACAGGTAAGAAGGCGTACTTCGGTACGCCTTTCTGTTTTCATCTCCTAAAGTTCCTATGGCTTCAGGTTCATCGCGGACTTGCCGGTCGTGATGTCCACCGGAACCGAGACGTGGTCGTGGACCACCAGCCAAGTGCCGTCGATTTTACGGAGACCGTTGGTGGCTCGCATCCACAGATCCAGGGGACGCCCCTGCATGCTCCCAGTCAGCCGGACCAGACCGTGGATGAACGCCACTTCGCCCGAAGACGTGATCTTGAGGTCCTGCACCTCCACTTTTGGGTTTCCGTCGAACAGCTTCAGGAAGTGCACCCAGTCATTTTTGTACGCATCCCAGCCATCGAATCTAAGCGGAGGGAGTATATCGAAGGCAACAGTCTCGGCTCCCGGGGCATAGAGTGACATAATACGTTCGACATCACCGGCTTCAAAGGCCGCTTTCCAGAGTTCCCGCTGATGCCGAATTTGCGTTTCATCCGTTGGGTCCAAAATCACTCCTCTATCTGATGTTTGATGTTTTACCGGATCTGTTGCTTTCACTCTACGGGGCCGGACTGGCGAGCGATTGGCAAATGTGGACGGAGGGAGTAAATCCGGCAGCTCTAAGAGTAATCCCCTTCCGTCCACATTCCCCCGAGGTCCGGCTCTTATGTATGCCTGCTAGTGAGGCAACCCCACTAGCTATAAGTTTTTAGCCTAACGCCCAGCTTATCCACTAGACAATCATAGGGTGTAAAGTAGTGTGAGTTCATGGCGAAAAATGCAAAGCTTGAGGGAGAAATGCTGCAAGGCACCCTCGACATGCTTGTCTTGCAGACACTCCTGCTGGGGGCCGCCCACGGACACTCCATCGCTCACGCCATCGAGCGCAATTCCAGCGAGATTCTGCAAGTGGAACATGGCTCTCTGTATCCGGCTCTCTACCGCCTCGGAGACCGTGGCTGGATCGCCTCCTTCTGGGGCACATCCGAAAACAATCGAAAGGCGAAATACTATCGCCTGACACCTGTTGGACGCAAACAACTTGCTATCGAAACAAATCGCTGGGAGCGATTGGTCAGTGGCATCACCCGCATCTTGCGCCCTGTCACCGAATAGGCTCTATGCGCTGGCTCCGCTACTTTCGCCGACGAAGCCGCGACGCGGAGAGCGCACGGGACATTCAGCTTTATCTTGATATTGAATCCGACAACAACATCGGTAGCGGCATGTCGCCGGAGTGCGCTCGTGCGGAAGCGCGAAGGAAATTTGGCAATCCCACTCTCGTTCGCGAAGAGGTCTATCAAATGAATAGTATTGGGTTTCTCGATACTGCTTGGCACGATGTGCGTTATTCTCTGCGAACAATTTTAAAAAGCCCGCTCTTCGCCCTTACGGTCGTACTGATCTTAGGTCTTGGTATCGGTGCCAACACCGCGATATTTACTGTCATTCGCGCGGTGCTGCTGAAGCCCCTCGAGTACCGCGATCCGGACCAACTGGTTCGTCTCTCCGTGGACCATCCCTACCAGAACTTTCAGGACGTGGGATTTACTCTCTTGCGCTTTGAGCAGATGCGCGCCAACGCCCGATCGTTCAAGGCTCTGGGATGTTTCTTTATCGCGACCGAAGACATCACTCTGTCCGGCAAATCCGGACCGCAGGCGCTCAAAGGGGCGCGGGTATCCGCCGATTTCCTGCATGTTCTCGGAGTCTCGCCATTGCTCGGTCGCAGCTTTCTTGCCGGGGAAGACCGGCCCGGCGGTCCGCTCGTCGCGATGATCAGCGCCTCACTCTGGCAACACCGCTTCGGAGCCGACGCGCATCTGGCCGGCAAAACGGTGACGTTGAACTCCCTCGCCTACACAACCATCGGCGTTCTGCCGTCCGGCTTCGAATTTCCCAGTAACGGCATAGACGTCTGGCTTACCCGGCCAGCCGAGTTCTCGGCGATCCCTGCTCAAGCCTGGACAAGCACGCCCTACTTGATTGGTTTTGCTCGCCTGAAATCGGCTGTTAGTCTGACCCAGGCTCGCGCCGAGCTCAGCGTTCTCAATCATCAATACATCGCAGCACATCCCGACCTGAGAGACGCCGATCGTGGCATTACCATGCGCGTGACCACGCTCAAAGATCAGCTCGTCTCAAATGTCCGGCCTACTCTGCTGGTCCTGTTCGGTGCTGTCGGCTTCGTGCTGTTCATCGCGTGTGCAAATGTCGCGAGCCTGCTGTTAGCGCGTGGTGCTTCGCGTTCTCGCGAGTTCGCATTGCGGACGGCATTGGGTGCCGCGCCCGGCCGCCTCATCAGGCAACTGCTGGCAGAAAGCTTGCTGCTGGCATTCGCGGGCGGAGCGTTGGGTATGGTGTTGGCGAAGTGGAGCTTGCTGGCCACCATGCACATCGGTGTGCGGAATCTGCCGCGCTCCGGCGAGATCCGGCTCGACGCCGATGTGCTCATCTTCAGCTTTGGCCTTTCGATCCTCACGGGTGTTTTGTTCGCTCTGCTGCCATCACTTCAAGCCTCCAGTCCAGACGTTGCCGGCCTGCTGCAAGCTCGCAGCGAAGGCGCAACCGGGCAGCGCTCCGGATGGCGAGCAACGCTTGGAGTTCGTTCACGCGCGTTACTGGTAACTGGTCAGATCGCGCTCTCGATGGTGTTACTCATTGGCGCCGCGCTTCTGCTGCAGAGCTTAGTCCGCCTGCAGTCCGTCAATCCCGGCTTCCAGCCCGCCCATTTACTAACCATGCAAATTGCACTGCCACGCATTCGATACGACACGGGCCTTAAGAGAATGGCGTTTTACCAGGAACTCGTCGGGAGAGTGGAGACAGTGCCCGGAGTGCGCGGCGCGGCCGCCGCACTAACTTTGCCGATGGGCCCGAAGTGGGCGGTCCCCGTCCAAGTCGTAGAACAGCCAGCTGTCAACGTGAACGATAGGCTGGCCGTCCAACTTCAGAGCGTCACCTCCAACTTCTTTCACACCCTTGGAATTCCACTGCTGAGGGGACGCGATTACACCATTAGGGACGATACCCCCACCTCGCCGCCAGTCGTGATGATCAATGAGAGTTTCGCCCGCCGCTTCTGGGCGTCCTATCCCATAGGAATCAACCCGGTCGGTCAACACCTTCGGCTCGGCAACGATCAATCGTCCAGCGGCCTGCAAATCGTCGGCATCGTCGCGGATGTGCATGAAAAGGGCCTTGCTATAGACGCCGGGCCGGAACTCTATCTTCCCTGTCACATGAACCCGCCCCAGGCAGCGGGCTTTATCGTGCATACAGACGGAGACCCCGCAAACCTGATCAGCGCCATTCGTCGCCAGGTGCTCGCGATTGATCGCGAGCAACCCCTGTCCTCCGTCGAAACCATGGATGACCTGATCGCGACGTCCGTCGGACAACAGCGATTGACGTTATTCCTGTTGGGCCTGCTCGCTCTCCTGGCGATGTTGCTTGCCGTCGTGGGCATTTACGGAATGATCGCTTATTCTGTGGCGCAGCGGACTCAGGAATTGGGCATACGGCGCGCTTTGGGAGCGCAGCAGGCGGACATCCTTCGCTTAGTGATCGGCCAGGTTATGGGACTTACGCTTGCCGGCGTGGCTCTCGGCATTGCGGGTGCCTTGGCCCTGACGCAAGCCGTGAAGGGTCTCCTTTTTCACATCAGCGCCACGGATCCGGCAACCTACGGCTGCATCGCTATCGTGTTTCTCTTCGTGTCGCTGTTGGCCAGCTACATTCCGGCGCGTCGTGCCACTCGCGTCGACCCCATGGCGGCACTGCGTTTCGGATAACTGTCTCGAATAGCGCGGATGTCAACACCGGGCGCTTCGTCGCAGCCTGGCGTCTCCTCTTTGCGTCAGTGCAGGCTTAGGTACCGTTCAGCTCTGGATTGTCCCCTTCCGCCATTGAGCACCTCGCATCGTTGGCGAAACGGCGCATCATGTCCTTCCATCGGTTACCCCATTGCCACAGCACATATCGCCGAGAGCATCAGCTTGAATCAGCTGTTCAGTCGCGCCGCCGGTCGAACCTCCAGTCCAATTTGGTATGCTTTGGCTGAGTTGAGCAATTTCTCCAAAATCAGTCTCGATCCTGGCTCCAGCGTGCCGCTGTACAAGCAGCTGGCGGATTCTGTCTCAACCTTAATCGCGCTAGGCAGCATGCAAGCGGGCCAGAAGTTGCCTCCTACGCGCGAATTGGCTGGCCAACTTGGCCTGAACCGTACTACTGTTTCCGCCGCCTACACTCTGCTGGAGCAGTCAGGCGTCATCAAGGGCCACGTCGGGCGGGGCAGTTTTGTCGCGCCGCGCCTCAACCAAAGCGAGTCTCACCTTCGAAACACATCGGCTCAGCCAAAAGATTGGACCGCCATTCTCCCTCCGCTGGAATCCGCCTTCCCGCCCGCTCATAACGTCGAGATCAGTTTTGCGAGTTCGCGTCCCGCGCAGCACGAGTTTCCGCTCACCGCGTTTCGCCGCCTCTCGAAGCAGGTGATTGATTCGCCCGAGGCAGCCGAGATTCTGCAGCTTGGCTCGCCCTATGGCTATGCACCGTTGCGCCGTTACCTGATGGACGATGCCGCGGCTGCCGGCATCGCGCGTTTGGGCGACGACCTCATGGTCACGAACGGCTGTCAGCAGGCGCTCGACTTGGTAGCGCGCCTGTTCGTTTCAACCAGTTCACCCGGTTCCAACGGTGCTCGTGTCGTCCTCGAAGACCCCGGTTATCACGGCATGTTGCGAGTCTTCTCGCGTGCCGGTGCAGATCTCCTTCCGGTGGCTGTAGATCAGTCCGGAATGGATGTGGAGGCGTTAGAGGAAACGGTGCGCCGGCAAAGTCCGCGCTTAGTCGTCGTGACGCCCAGTTTCCAGAACCCCACCGGCGCCACCCTCGCGCTTGAACGCCGTCGCCGCATCGTGAGCTTGGCCCAGCGCTACGGTTTCGTCCTGGTCGAGAACGACATTTACAGCGAGCTGCGCTATCAGGGCAAGCCGCTGCCCACGCTCAAAGAATTAGATGAAACCGGCAATACGATTCTGCTGCGCAGCTACTCGAAGATTTCGTTTCCCGGCTTGCGAGTCGGTTGGGTGATTGCACCTCGCGCCGTGGTGGCTCATCTGGCTGAAGCCAAGCAAGTGAGCGATCTTCATTCCGATCAGCTCTCGCAAGCGGTGCTGTTGCGTTTTGCGGAGTCCGGCGAACTTGCCCGCCATCTCGAACGCACGCGCATCGCCGGCGCCGAGCGGCTGAATGCAGCCATACATGCGTTGCGCCTCTATCTGCCGGCCGGGGCAGCCTTCACGCGACCGGAGGGCGGCATGAGTCTCTGGATCGAATTACCAGCCCCACTCACCGCCCAGGCTCTGCTCAGCCGCGTGCAGGAGCGAGGCGTCAACTTTCTGCCCGGACGCTATTTCTCAGCGCGCCCGCGGCATGAGCGTGGTTTGCGGATCAGCTTCGGAAGCTTGTCGACTGAAGAGATCACGCGTGGCATCAAAATTTTGGGCCAGACCGCTGGGGAGGAACTCATAGCCAACGCTGCCACGTTAAGCTTTGAGCCTGCCCCCGCGCTGGTTTAGTAACTTGATTTAACAGCGACATTGTCTGGAGGACTTACATGAACTTTCAAACGGATGAGTTTCGATTAAAGGTCGGCTTGGCCGAAATGTTAAAAGGCGGCGTCATTATGGACGTTGTCAATGCGGAGCAGGCAACTATTGCCGAGCAGGCAGGTGCGTCTGCTGTCATGGCGCTGGAACGTGTTCCCTCCGATATTCGCAAGGAGGGCGGCGTGGCCCGCATGTCGCAGATTCGCATCATTCGGGACATCATGGCGACCGTCTCCATCCCCGTCATGGCGAAGGTGCGCATCGGGCATTTCACGGAAGCGCGCATACTTGAAGTGCTGGGTGTCGACTATATCGACGAGAGCGAAGTGCTCACGCCGGCTGACGAAGAGCACCACGTCGATAAGCAAGACTTCAAAGCCCCGTTCGTGTGCGGCGCCAGAAATCTCGGCGAAGCTTTGCGCCGTATCGCCGAGGGCGCGGCTATGATCCGCACTAAGGGCGAAGCCGGGTCTGGCAATATTGTCGAAGCCGTCCGTCACATCCGCACCATCGTCAAAGAGATGAAGCAGCTCACGGTCCTCGGCAAAGAAGAACTGTTGCATGAAGCCAAGAACCTACAGGCGCCGCTGGAACTGGTGCAGTACGTCGCGCAGAATGGCAAGCTACCGGTGCCGAACTTTTCGGCCGGCGGTATTGCCACGCCTGCTGACGCAGCGCTGGTGATGCAACTCGGCGCGGAAGCCGTGTTTGTCGGCTCAGGTATTTTCAAGTCTTCCGATCCGGAAAAGCGCGCCAAAGCCATCGTGAAAGCGGCCACTTACTATCGCGATCCCGTCAAGCTGCTGGAAGCGAGCGAAGAGCTGGGCGAGGCCATGCCTGGTCTTGAGATCTCGAAGATGCAGGAGAGCGAGCTCATGCAGGTGCGCGGCTGGTAGGGCGCCGCCCGCAGTCCGTTCAACCAAATCAATATGGGACCGAAGGTCGGGGTGTTGGCCCTGCAAGGTGATTTCGACGCCCACCGTAAAGCCATTGAGCGTGCCGGTGCGGAAGCGATTGAGGTCCGCACGGCACACGATCTAGAGGCCGTCGATGGGCTTGTGATCCCGGGAGGCGAGAGCACTACCATGCTGAAGCTGCTTGAGATTGAACACTTGTTTAAACCGCTGCAGGATTTTGGAGCGGGGAAGCCCATTTTCGGCACCTGTGCGGGGGCTATCCTGCTTGCCTCTGAAGTGCTTAATCCGCCCCAGCGCTCTTTGGCGCTGCTGGACCTCACGGTGGAGCGTAATGCGTATGGGCGGCAAATTGACAGTCGCATCGCGCAGATTGAGGTGAACGGCCACTCTACCGAAGCTGTCTTCATCCGTGCGCCCGTTATTCGCCGTATCGGGCCTGATGCGAACATCTTGGCAACTTACCTGGATACGCCAGTGTTGCTGGAGCAGGGCAGGCATATGGTGGCGACATTTCATCCCGAATTAAGTTCCGATAACAGGATTCATAAGCACTTCATTGAGAAGATTGCGGCTGAGAAGCCGAATCGTTCCGTCCGCTAAACTGAGGGCAGTGAAACGGGTTCTTTTCCTCTGCATCGGAAATTCTTGCCGCAGCCAGATGGCAGAGGGATTTGCCCGCAGATACGGATCAGACGTCCTGGACGCATCGAGCGCGGGATTCTCGCCGGCATCAATCGTTCAGCTTCTCACCAAGAAAGTGATGGAGGCTAAGAACATCAATATTGATGATCAGTACCCGAAGGATCTGGGATCGATCGACGTTCCCAGCCTGGACATGATCGTGAACATCAGCGGGCGGAAGCTTCCCGCACGGATGCCTATTGAAACTCGCGAGTGGAAGATCGAAGATCCTATCGGTCGAAGCGAAGAACTCTACGAAAAAGTGCGCGACGAGATTGAACATCTGGTCATGCGGCTCATTCTCGACCTCCGTCGTGAGGCGAAGAAAGCAGAACCACCGACCGATGAGCGAGAAGGCGCCGGTCGCTCAATGCGGCGCGCCAAATAGCGCTGCCAGAAACTAAAAACGCGGCTTTGAATCCCAGGGGATCCAAAGCCGCGTTTGCTGTCTTACCGATTACCCGGTAATCAGTTACTTGCTGCCGGTGCTGGTGCTGCCGGTGGAGCTCATTGTGTCGGAGGAGCCTTTGCTGTGCTTCTTGTGCTTCATCTTGGTGCTCTTCATGCTGCCGGAGTCCATGGTGCTGCTGCCGGTGCTGCTGCCGGTGCCGCTGGTCGACGTATTCTGTGCGAAAACGGCGCAAACGGGGAGGAGCGAAAGGCCGAGGGTGGCGATCATGATTTTTTTCATTTGGGGATATGTCCTTATCTACTTGAGTTGTAGCACTTTGTGCTTCTCAAGAGTATATTCTCAAAAAGAGGGTGAAGGAGTCCTGAAGTTCACATTAAACTTGATTTAATGTAAGGTGTCTTAAGGTCTGGGCAGTACTATCCTTGCAGTCGGCAGATCAGTAGTTCCCGCTCGTAGATCATCTCCGGCGGCAGGTGGTCGTGAAGGTCGATGAACAGTTCCTCGTGCCCAATGACTTCAGATCGCCAGGCTCCGTAGTCGAATGCTTGTAGCTGGTCGAATTTCTCCTTCAGGAAAGGCAAGCCTTCCCATTCGAAGTCCTGGTAGCGCGGCATCCAGCCGATCGGCGTCTCCCGGCCTGCAGTGCGGCTGTGTGCACGGTCCACAATCCATTTCAGAACGCGCATGTTCTGGCTGAAGCCGGGCCAGACGAAGTTTCCTTCGGCATCTTTGCGGAACCAGTTCACATGAAAGATGCGCGGGGTAGTACTCAGTGACCGTTGCATCTTCAGCCAATGCCGGAAATAGTCGCCCATGTGGTACCCGCAAAACGGCAGCATGGCCATGGGGTCGCGCCGCACTTTGCCCACCGCGCCGGCTGCGGCTGCAGTAGTCTCTGAACCCATAGTGGCGCCCACGTATACGCCGGCACTCCAGTTAAAAGCCTGGTAGACCAGCGGCGTGGTGGTCGCGCGCCGTCCACCAAAGATGATCGCGGAGATCGGAACGCCGTTTGGATCTTCCCAGGCGGGATCGATGGAGGGGCACTGCGATGCCGGAGACGTAAAGCGCGCGTTCGGGTGCGATGCTTTCTTACCCGTTTCTCGCCCCATCTGCGGCGTCCAGCGGTTCCCCTGCCAATCGAGACACTCTTCGGGCGGTTCGTCGGTCAGGCCTTCCCACCACACTCCTCCCTCGGGGGTGAGCGCGACATTGGTGAAAATAGTGTTCTTCGAGAGCGTTGCAATGGCGTTCGGATTGGTCTTTGGCGACGTTCCCGGCGCCACTCCGAAGAACCCCGCTTCCGGATTGATCGCGCGCAGTGCGCCGTTCTCGTCGGGCTTAATCCAGGCGATGTCATCGCCCACCGTCCACACCTTCCAGCCCTCAAAACCCGCGGGCGGAATCATCATGGCGAAGTTCGTCTTGCCGCAGGCGCTAGGAAACGCCGCCGCCACGTAACTCTTATTGCCCTGCGGATCTTCCACGCCCACAATTAGCATGTGTTCGGCCATCCAGCCTTCATCGCGTGCAATATTCGACGCGATGCGCAGCGCGAAACACTTCTTGCCAAGCAGCGCGTTGCCGCCATATCCGGAGCCAAACGACCAGATCTCGCGCGTTTCCGGAAAATGAACGATATACTTTTCGGGGTTACACGGCCACGGAACGTCCGCCTCGCCCTTCCCCAGCGGTGCTCCCACGCTGTGGATGCACGGCACAACTCGCTTTACATCCTTATCAATCTCGCGGAAGACCGGAAGACCGATTCGCGCCATGATGCGCATGTTCACTACTACGTAGGGTGAATCGGTAAGCTCCACGCCAATCTGCGACATCGGCGAATCAATAGGGCCCATGCTGAACGGCAGTACGTACATGGTGCGGCCGCGCATACAACCCTTGAATAGCGTCTTCAGCTTCCGGCGCATTTCGAACGGATTGACCCAATTATTCGTTGGGCCAGCAGTGTCTTTTGAGAGCGAGCAGATAAACGTCCGGTCCTCTACGCGCGCGACGTCGCCTGCGTCTGATCGGGCGTAATAACAACCAGGCCAAAGCTTCTGGTTCAGTTGGACGAAGGTGCCGCTCGAGACCATCTGCTCGCAGAGCGCATCGTACTCCGATTGCGAGCCGTCCACCCAGTGAATCGCGGTGGGCTTGGTCAGGTCCGCCATCTTCTCCACCCAGCGAATCAGGTGCTTATTTGTGCTCAATGGAACCGCTGACGTGGAGGACTTCATAATAGGAGCAAATCACTACTGTAACCGGCGATGCTGCCGCTTTACTCAATGGTCTGTACGAGTTTCGAATCGATGATGCGTTGATCGGAGGTAAGCAGGCGAAGCCGGTGCACGCGTGCGGTCGCGACGATAGTTCGGTCCGCAGGATCGCGTAAACTAGGGCCCAATGAGGCAATCTCGGCGACTATGTGAAACGTTAACGGAAGAATGAAAAACTCGGGCGCCGCTTCAAGGTTCGTTAGAATTCTATCCGCTTTGCTCCCGAGCCCACTGCCCGTTCCCCCGAAGAGTGCGATCTCGAGTAAAGTGATCGCGCTGACTGCGAACGGTTCCTGGCGGCGAGCCGACAATTCCAGCGCACTCTTCTGCTCTCTGGACAACCTTTTTGGCTCTGCTAACCATCGAACAACAATGTGAGCGTCCAGCAACAAACGAGGCAGTAACTAAGGTTCCCATTCGCCTCGGGCGCAGTCCCATTCAAAGTTTGTGTTCACGATATCACCGACGAACTCCACCTTACCCTCCAGTATTCCTTGCGAGGATTTCCAGGCCTGCTTCTTGGCTGGTCCTACGCTCGCAACGGGACGGCCTCTCTTGGTGACAGTAATTGTCTGGCCGTTCTCCTCTACTTCATCCAACAAAGCCAGGCACTTTGCTTTGAACTCCGTGGCACTGATCACCCTTTGTTTCATACGCGCAGTGTAGCAGCGAACTGGTCATCTGACCAGTTCCCTGCGAGCCCTTTCCCTCTCTCTTCGCGCTCCTTAAATCTGTGGTAAATGTTGAGTGATCCCCATGCTTCAGACCCTTGTTCGTGGCCTTTGTCGAAACTCCAGTGGAGTCATCCTCGTCGCGGGCGCCATCGGCGTGCTGGCGGGCGTTGAGCACCTCATGTCACGTCGTGCGTTGGCGCAGCCCAGTACCGGCAACAAATTCAAGCGGAAACGCCCCGGCATGCCGATGGCCCTGGATCGTTTCAGCATCCGCCGAACGAGGTCTGAGCTTGGCTACACCTACTGGGTCCTGCAAGGTTACGGCAAATATAGCGGCTTCGCACTTTTCGACACTTGGCAGGAAGCTATCGACGAAGTGCAACGCCGCACCAGCCATTTTCCCGCTGTCGAGGAGCTGGCCATGTCCTCCGCCGGCGCGGTGTAGCGCCCCCGTATCTCTCTACTCTTCGATAAACCGCATTACCGCGCTGCCCAGATGAATCTCATCGCCCGACTGCAGTACTGTCCCGCGCGCACCGCGGTGCACGGCTTGGCTCAAGCCGGCGCGCACAATCCAGATGCCGCAGTTCTCCTCGCCTTTGTAAGAGCGGTCATTGATGATCCGGTATTCGCCGGTCTTGATTGATCGCACGATGTGCGCGTGCTCGCGCGAGACGGTGCGATTGATTTCGTTGTCTTCGCTGAAGGCGAGGTCGTTTTGCCGTGATGGGCCGGCCGCGCGAAACACCTCGGCGGTCCTTCCGATATTCGTCCGCGCCTTCTCGAGCGTCAGTTCCGCCTGACTCGCGGCGCCGTGGACGATCAAGAGCCGTGCGGGAAGGCGCTCGGCCTCGTTTGCTGCAGCGCTTCCCGCGCCTTCAAGATCGGCCTTCACAGAGAGCCATTCTTCCCCTTCGCCCGGCAGTGCCGGCGTTGTGGAGATATCCACTCTCAAGTTGTCCGGGAAACGGTAGCTGGACCTGCTCAGACCAGTTCTTACTTCGTCCGCAAAGTATTTGGCCAGGAACTCGCTTTGAAATACATTCGCTTGTTCTTCCGGGATGCCGTGCAAGTGAATTCGGACCACATTGTACGGGAACACGTTCTTGCCGCTGGCCCGGTGGCTCTTCGCTTTGATGGCATCGAGCACGGCGATTCGAATCTCCGCTAGCTCCGGCGCGTCCTTCGAAAGCCGGTTGGCGCCGAACGGTGTCTCGAAGATCGCTTTACCGAGTTTCTCAATCACGTTTGAAATGGCCACTGATTATCTCCTGTCCAAAGAGCTGCCCGTAATGATGCCCAACTGCTGTGCCGCCTCAACCAACTCGCGCCCCATAGGCGCAGCTAGCTTTGAACCATAGCCGCCGTGCTCAACCACCACTGCAAATGCAATCTGCTTGGCGGGCGGGGCATCGTAGGGCGCAAAACCCGCGAACCAGGAATGCGGCTCGCCCGCGTCCAGTTGCGCCGTTCCCGTTTTGCCGGCGATCTGTATATTGACGCCTGCCATCGGTGTTCTGGCCGTTCCGCTTGTCACGACAGCGCGCATGGCCTTCTGCAGGAATTGCGCTGAATCGGACGGCAGAATCGAAACGGGAGTCGCCGCTCGCGCGTTGTTTTGATCAAGCACCCAGCGTCCTTCGGGCATAAAGCCGCCTGCCGCGATAGTCGCCGAGACACGCGCCATTTTGAATGGCGTGGTCAGCACCGGCCCTTGTCCATAGGCTGCGAACGGCATCATCTTCTTGATGTCTTTAACCTCGCCCGCCGGTATCCCCAGCAGCCCCGCGGTGTCATGCAGCGCTTGCGCGCCTACGTTGTAGACACCTAACTGCGCAAAGTAAGCGTTGCAAGAAACGGCAATGGCGTTCGCCATGTTAAGCGTGCCGTGCGCGTGGTCGCCAATGTCATCGCGAATGGGCCGCCGCCAGCCCGGGATCACGGTGCCTACGCGGCCGTCGCCTAATCCACGGCAGGAATACGTCTGCTGCATGGCCTTCGGGTTCAGGCGTAGCGCTGCCATGGCGGTCACAAGCTTGAAGGTGGAACCGGGCGGATACTGCCCGTAGCGCGCGCGATCCAGCAACTCATCCGGCGTAGCTGCGCTTCCCCGAACCGGCTGCGGCCAACTGACTAGCGCCAGGACATCTCCGTTCGCCGGATTCATCATGACCACCGCGCCCTTCTTGCTTTCCGGCTCCAGATGGCTTCGCAGAATCTCCGTGGCCTTGATTTGCAGGCGTATGTCGATTGTCGTTCGCACATCACGGTCGCGATTCATCAGCGCCTGAAGAGCGGGATTTTCGCGTTGATGGCGGTAGCGAACAACGGACGCCAGATCGCTGTAATTCGCGTATCCTTGCAGGCGCGCATTGGAGTCATGCTCAACCAGCGAAGCGTTTGTCGCGTGAAACTTCTCTCCCGTGCGCAGGTCGCCCAGCAGATGAATCGTATCCGGGCCAAAAGGATAGAGCCGGTTGTCGAGACGGGAGCAAGCTTGATCAATCGAAATGCCGAGATGCTCGTAATCGGCGCGATGCTTCTCTAACTCCGTCCAGCTACTGGTCGCAAGCAGCACGCCATTACGGTCATAGATGTCGCCGCGCGGGATCGACGCGGCTAATAAGTTCAGCCGCGGGTTGCGTTGCGGCCGTTTGACCCCGTCTTGCGTATAGACCAGCGCATTCCGCGTAAGCAGTTCCCCATCGTGCAGAGCTTCGATATCCAGTGCACGCGCCAACAGAGCCACCGCGCAGAGGCCCAAGGCTGCGGCAAGGATCCGAACCGGCGTTCGAAACGACGGTTCAACTCCCTCGTGATCGCTCTCAAGCCGAGCCGTTTGGTTCGAGATCCCGAGCAGGATGGCGAAGATCAGAAAATTCGCGAGCATCGCCGTATTGCCGGAGCTTAGAAAAGGCGACACCACGCCGGAGAGCGGAATGGCCCCCAAAGCGCCGCCCGAGATCAGCAGCATTTCGAGAGCGACAAGCGTGCCAAGTCCCGCGCCAAGAAACATTGCGTATTCGTCCGGCGCCCTTAGCGCAATGCGAAACGCGCGATGGATCAGCAGCGCGAACAGCAACGTGATCGCTAGAACGCCCGGCACGCCCCACTCTTCCGCGATGGACGGCAGCACCAGGTCCGTATGCCCCGCGGGAATGACGCTCGGATCGCCCCAGCCAGGGCCCGATCCCCATGGCCCGCCGGTAGCAAAGGCCCAAAGCGAGTGCGCCAGCTGATCGCCCCCGCGCACATCGTTGTTCCACGGTGACAGCCACATGGAGACGCGGTCGGCTACCGTGTGCGGCGTGCCGAAGTGATAGCCCAGCGTAACCCCCGCAACCAGCAGCGTGATTCCAAGTAGCGCCAACCCGGCGCGGCCGCGGGCCACTGCAAACATTGTGAGGAACAAAAAACCGATGACCAGCGCCGGCCCCATGTCCTTCAGCACGAAGAACAGCGTGAGCGCGCATGCGACTGCGCACATCACAGGAAGCGCGTGACTGAGGCGGGGCAGTTCCAGCCAGCGTAGCCAGCCAGGCACTAGCCGCTTCTGGTGCAGATCACGCAGCCGCTCCCAATTCGCGGCGAAATACCCGGCCATGAAAAAGACCAGCAGAATCTTCACCACTTCAACGGGCTGAAACGGGCCCAGGTTTACCTTCGCGTCGCTCCCCGTGGGGCCGGAGCCAAATCGCAGCAGCGCGAGAAAGAGCGCGAAGCCGGCGAGCAGCGGCGTGTATACCCAACGCGAGAAGTTTCGATATTGAAAGGGCTTCAGCAGCGGCAGCAGCAGCGTGGCGCAACCCACTACAACGCCGAAAGCGAACTTCTTAAATTCAAGCGTGTCGCGCAATGGATCGCGCAGGCTGACCATCAGAATCAGGCCAATGCCAGTCAGCAGATGCAACCCGGGCAGTATGGCAGGATCACCGCGGAAGCGCTGCCAACTCCAGGCAAAGTGCACCACCCAGAACGCGGCCAGATACACGCAGGCCCAGAGAACATACGTCTCAAGAAACTCACGCGGGGTACGAACGACGACTAATGCCTTGAGCTTCGCCAGTGGAGGAAGGTGCGCGGAGCTCGCTCGCAATCGGGCCAGCGCTCCCACGTTCGCCACCGGTTTGTGTTGCTCCAGAAAGCCAGAGATCTGTTCGGCTACCGCAGCGCGCTCGCCGCCATCCTGCACAATCTGCAGAACGGGCAGTAGCTGGGCGGGTGCTGTCACCTGATTCAAGTCGAGAAGCTCGCCACGATCCAAGCGCTGCTGCTGTTCTGGAAAATCTTGCGTCTTCGCCAGAAACACCATCGCAAGTCCGCACGCCACCATTAGCGAAGCCCCAAGTAACCACCATGCTTCGCGCGTCCGCTCTTTCGGTCGAGGCGCGTCCGCACGTTCCAGTTGATGCGCGACAGCAGTGTCCCAGGTTTTAGTTACTGCCATTGGGTTACTGCCATCCGTTTATCGCCATTTGCGTAAATTCGAAAAGAACTGCGCGATGCGTGAGTGCGTGCTTACTAAGCCGCCGTTTTCCGTCTGGAGCTTCGCCTGCTCCAAACCATCCTGCTGAAGCTGATCAAGGTTCGTGCTGACGTTTGAGAATCCCACCAACGGCTCGTACAGGCTGCGCGCCCGGTCCATGTCAGAGCGAGCAATCTGCAACCATTTGCCGCGCTGCTCCCCGGCATTGGTCTGTTTGGCGCGCGCCAAGTCCCATTCGGCGCGATACAAGTAGCCGTCCCCCTCTTGCTCGTTTTCTCTCGGACCCAGTTTGTAGCCCAACTGCTGCGCTTGATGGAATTCGGCTACAGCTTGTGCCACGTTGTGATAGGCGTAAACGTAAACACGTGCCAGCGCGAGGTGCGGATCGGGTGAGCGCGGCATGTAGGATTCGGCCTGTCTAAAGCTCTGCACGCTCAATCCAGCCTTGGGCGGTTTGGGGTTTTGCGCCAGGTTGAGATATCCGTTTGAGAGCGCCAACTCCGCCTTTGCTTTCGAGTCGGAAGGATCGATCTCTATGGCGTACCGCAGGCACACTCGCGCCTTCGCCCAATCGAAATCGCTTAGCTGCGCATCTGAGCTACTGCGAAAGGTGTCGAGGATGTTGTCACCCGCGGCCACTAGATTGGTGTGCATGGCTGCGTCCAGCCCGGCGATGGGCGAAAGCGGCCCCATCAGGCCATGCTTCTTTTTTAACTCACGGTATGAACTCCAATCGGAGTTGATGGACTGAACACTTGCGTGCGCATAGTCCCGGCGGCTTCGCAAATGGCTGGTCTCACGCCACAGCCGGTAATACTGGCCGATCGGAATGAAAATCAGGAGACCCGCGAGTATGCCTGCCAGCAGCGCGATGGCGGTATTCGTCACGTTGTTTGAGGGCTTCTTAACGCGTACCGCGGCCCTTCTGGCGCCGCTTTGATTGGCCGTGGCGACTGTGGGTTTCGCGCCTGTTTCGACAGTTGCGTGCGCCTCCTGGTTTCCCTGTCGACCCGTCTGCCGCTCCCGCTCCGCCGCCGTTGGCCTATCCTCGATGAAGGCGCGCAAATCACTTTCAAAGGCTTCCGCGGAATCGTAACGCCGCTCGATATCACCCGCTAGCGCCTTGGCTACGATGGCTTTGAGCGGAGCTGGGCAGTCCGCCGGCAAAGCGTGCGGTGGACGGCGCGACTGAATCAAATTCTCCAGCTTGCGCGTACTCTCCGCTTGATAGGGCGGCATGCCGGCAATCATCTCGTACAAGCTCACGCCCACCGCCCACAAATCCGCGTGCTGATCTACCTGCGACTTACTAATACGCTCCGGCGAGCAGTAACTTGGACTGCCTAGGTTATGGTGTGTCAGGTTATGCGTGAAAGTGATGACTTTCGCGATGCCGAAATCGAGCAGTCTCAGCTCGTCATTTAAACCGATCTGCACGTTCGACGGTTTTATATCGCCGTGGACGACAGCCTTCTTCCGGCCGTCCACGTCCGAAACAAAGGAGTGCAGCGTTCGAAGCTGGCTGCAGATTTCCGCTGCGTAGCGGGCAGCCCGTTTACTCTGAAACCTGTGCTCGGTCTGCAGAATCTCCGCCAGCGTCCTGCCTTCGAAGTACTGCATCGCGACAAAGAAGCAGTTGTTCTGTTCGCCGAAATCGTAAATCTGCAAAATGCGCGGATCTGCTTGGTGTAGTTGCTTCTGCAACAGCGAGCCTCGCCTTTCGGCCTGAAGCACTAACTGGGTGAAATCATCGCGCGAATACTCAACGATTTTCAGCACCACCGGCCGGTTCAGTTCGGTGTCGCGAGCCAGATAAACATCCGTCATGCTGCGGCTCAGCTTACGCGTGATTTCGTATTTTCCGAATTTCTGAAAGTGCACCACGCCGCGGCATTCCCCTTACGACATCAACTACTTGCTTCTCTCACTAAAAGGATCTCCACTGAGATTCCCGGCCCCACCATTCCCGGCCGCACCATTCCGCACAATGACATTCCTGCCGAACTGCGGCCGGGCATCGGCGTCCACTTCGATCCCGGGTCGCAACGCATCCGGAACTTTACCGTTTTCTGAAATCCAATTGCCTATCAGGTGAGGCGCGCCATGGCCCTTAATCATCACACCTGGTCCCGAGTTGGCATGGATGAAATTGGCCAGCAGGATAGGCTCAGAGGCACCATCCATTCGAATGCCGGATTCAATCGCGCCTGAAATGTCCAGGTTCGCTACTTCGACCGAAGAATTCACTATCCAAACGCCAGTGCGCAACGGATGTGTCTCATCTGCAACTACGCGCAAGCCTTCGATCCGCGCCGCCTTCACAGCCCGCGCCACAATAGCAATTCCGGCATCGTTGGTGGCATAGGGATCGCACCGCAGCTTGACTTGCAGGGGGACTTTGCCCACAACGTTGACCTGATCTTTCAATTCGAGCGGCCCGAGGTAATCGCCCGCCGGAATTTCGATGGTATCGCCGGGGAGCGCCGTTTCAAGGGCCTTCTGAATGCCATGCGAGTCCGCGACATTCACAACGATGGGCGCGCGTTGGTGCACCTTTACGAACTGACTTTGTGTCTGCGCCAGCGCCGGAATCAACCTGCCAAGGGCGCTCCAAAGCGCTATGGCCAGAGCTACACCTGCCAGTAGCCAAACCGCATTGCGAACTGCCGGGCGCCAGCTTGATTCGTCACCGCGCAATCGCGTGATGGCGTGCCGGGGACGCGCCTCCAGCAAACTTTCAGACTGGCTGCCGAGAAACTCCGGTCCCGGAACAAAGACCACGCTGACATTGTCGTTGCCGCCCGCTCCATTGGCCGCCTCGATGAGCCGCTGTGCCGTCTTCTCAGGAGCGCCGTCATACTTCTCTAAAATGGCGCCGATCTCGGCGGAGGTGAGGGCATCACTAAGTCCGTCGCTCGCCAGCAGCAGCGCGGCATCGGGGCGGAAAAGAAAACTTTTCGTCTCTATGAACTGTGCATCGCCGACGGCATGCGGGCGTGAACCCACGTCCCGAAACACCTCATTGCGGCGCGGATGCTTCATGGCCTCTTCTTCCGTCAGCGCGCCCTTGTCTTCCTGCTCGCCTACCGGTGAGTGGTCCCGTGTCAGCTTTTTCAGGTGACCGTTCCATGTGAGATAGAGCCGCGAATCCCCGACATGCCCAACTGTAATCCGGTCCTCCTGCACCACCGCGAGCGTCAGAACGCAAGCCATGCCTTGCCATTCAGAATGGCTCCCGGCGAGTTCGTATATGCGGTTGTTTGCCTCCGTAATCGCCTGGCGGATGGCTGCGTCCGCATCGCCGCCGGCCTCAAGCGAACGTAACTGCTCTTCGATCGTTTTCACGGCGGTTTCAGCAGCCATTTCTCCCGCCGCATGACCACCCAACCCGTCCACAACCAGGAATATGCCACGCGCATCGTCCGCAAGGACACGGTCCTCATTGACGGTTCGCCGCAGACCAAGGTCGCTCGCGATACCCGAATGCCATACCGCAGCTGTGTTCATGGCCGCCTGATTCCACGCCAGTTCAGGCCCGCGAACATTGCGGCGAACAGCGCGAACAGAAGTACGAAGGGGATGTGGGCAAAGTACAGCAACTTCATTTGCGCACTTCGAAAGCGAGCGTGAGAACCTCGCCAATGCCGATCTGTGCTTTGTTCGGCAGAACCTCTTCGACGCCTCGGCGCAGCGGTTTGCCATTCACCGAAGTACCATTGGTGCTGGTGTCCTTGATGAAGAAGGCCCCTGTCGCGCCGTCGCGCCGCACTTCCAGGTGTTCTCGCGACACTTCGTCATTCGTGTAGAGCGCCAGATTCGTGGGCAGATCTTCTCCGCCGCGGCCGATTCGTACTAAGTTCTGGGTCACTAAGTAGACTTGGGGACCGGAATCGTCTTCGTACCGCAGCTCCGCGTACACAGAATCAGCGGGACGATCCGCCGACTGTCGTGGGCCGATTGTCATTTCACCGGGTATCTCACCGGCCGTCTCACCGGTCTTCCTTTGTGAGGACGCCGACGGCTCACGTTCCAGAAGCGTTGTCTTCGTGCCGCGATAGCCCGGCTCAGGTGTTTCGTTGAGCTCTGAATGAATCTCTACGTCACCCGGCGGGACTTCGCTATCCGGGAAAAACTCAATCGTCCAGTCACGGCAGGCAATTTTATGTTCCTTCGCCGCTGGACCGCGACGCCGCACGCCAAACTTACTGGGGCTCGAGTTTAGCTGAGTGACGCGCGCGCGAAGTGAGCGGCGTGCATCGTCAATAATCAGGCTGAACACACTCTTTAACGTCGCGTGATCTTCCGGGTTTAGGTAGATGGTGAACACGCAGGGCAGCAGCACCGTGAAGCCCATCTCAAAGCGGCCCAACTCCATGTTCCGGAGTAGCTCGCCGATGACAAGCTTGCCACTCAGCTTCGAATCACTAAGCTGCTGACTCCCGTGCGGCAAATGCGTGCTCCCTTTCCCCGTTCTCCATTGACGTTCCGCCAGCTTGCCGGTTTCAGCGCGCGAAGCGAAACGGCGGGCATCAAAGCTTCTTAATGCAGACTCTCGAACGCGGAGAACTCCTTGGAGTGATCGTATCTTATTCCCGGCGGAATACCCGGCCGCCCTTCATCACGAACGAGACTTTCTCTACCACACTAATGTCAGCCAGCGGGTCGCCCTCCACCGCGATCACATCCGCCAGATACCCGGGCTTCAGCACTCCAATCTGCCCCTGCCAATTCAAGACCTTCGCCCCATTCAGCAAATCAGCCTGCAAGACAGCCAGCGGCTTCATGCCGTACTGAACCATTAACGTTAATTCGCGTGCTTGAGTTCCATGCGGAAAGGGACCTACGTCCGAACCCACCGCCATCGGAACGCCCGCCGCAACCTGTTTGCGAAATTCCTGAACATGCATTTCCAGCGAGTGATGCATTCGAGCTGCTGCCGCGGGCGATGAGGCGTGCGCGGCGAAGTACTCAGATATGGTGAACGTGGGAACCGCTGGAATATCCTTTTCGCGCATCAACCGCATCGTCTCTTCGCTGAGCTGGTCGGCGTGGTCTATCGACTCCACCCCGGCTTGGGCGGCATACAGTGTTCCTGGCTCACCTGTGGCATGAACGGCCACCCGTTTGCCCATCCGCGCCGCTTCCGTGACCGCCGCGCGCAGCTCCGCCTCCGTGTACTGATAGGGCGTCGAGAAGGTTCCATTCCGGACTGAATCCCTACCCGTCTCATAGACCTTGATGAAATCCGCGCCCTCTTTGAACTGCTGCCTTATCACTTCCACCAACTCAGTTGCGTTGTTCGCGTAGGTGGCGTTCGAAAGGATATGCTGCGCTGGATTGTAGTGGATGGCGTCTTCATGCCCGCCGAGCAGATCGACCGCGTTTCCACTCACGCGCAAGCGTGGTCCGGGAAACAGGCCGGTGTCGATCGCGTTGCGTACAGCTGAATCGGCTGAGCCCGCGCCTTCAGTTCCCATATCGCGCTCAGCCGTGAACCCCGCCATCAGATCGTCATGCGCCGCCAGGACCGCAAGGATCGTACGTTGCGGGATCGATTCTTCCACCGTCTGTAAGTCTTCTGCGCCGGGATGAAGGAAGAGATGCACGTGTGCGTCGATCAACCCCGGTAGTAAAGTGCGGCTGCCCAGGTCGATAGTCTGCGCTCCGGCAGGGTGAGTCACTTTGGATCCCACTTCGCTGATGCGTTCTCCTTCCACCAGCACCTCGCCTGGGCTCAGCATCCGCCCCGATTCAACATCCAGCAAGTGGGCGGCGTGCAGAACGACGGAGTGCGCGGGCGCCTGCTCCGGTTGAGCTAAAAGGTAACGACTCGGCAAGGAGCCAATCAGAACAACTAAGAATGCAGAGGAAAGTCTTTTATTCATTGAATTGTGGGGGAACTTGCCGGGCCCGTATCGTATTAGGTTTAGCAGACAGGTTTTGCAAACTATTCAGCCGGAGGCCTATAATGAACTTTTTCGGTGAGCTGCGCTACGCGTTCCGATCGGTAGTAAAGGCGCCGGTCTTCACTGCTGTAGCCGTGCTTTCGCTCGCCCTGGGCATCGGCGCCAATACCGCGGTCCGGCTACTTCCCGGCGCGCGCGCAACGCGTGTTGATCCGCTGAGCGCTCTGCGCTACGAGTAACTCACCAACTCAGTACGGGCGCTCACCATTGAGGTTGCCCAGCGGATCGTAGTTACATACCCAAACCTCGCGCCTGTTATCGCGCGCCACGCCGCAGCCCACCTTCTTGGTGTCACGCCACACCAGCTGTTCGTAGTGCCCGCAGCGCGCCGAACACGCGTTCGCTTTGTAATCGTAGTTCTTGGCCTCACCGGCCCAAGCGCTCACAACTTCGTGCGGCGTCGCGGCGCGGCCTGCGATTTCGAAAAGGTTCTCTCCAAATCTGTGGTCGCCGCGCGGATGAAACGCGCCGCTCTCAATTAGTGCATCGGCCCACTTCTGAGCGGAATCAGCCAGCTCCTGTGACCACACCAGCGGCTTTACCCGCACCTGGGCGCGCACCTGGTTGTGGGCCGCCAAAAACTCCTGCGCGAATGCGGAAGCAGCCTCAGACGGGGTTGAACCCCTTGTTTGCTGGGCGACGGCTGCCCAGGTGGACAGACAAGCGAGTAAGACGATGCGCATTGTTCTGTGGATTAAGTGGGGCCGAGTGGGGTGAGTTATCGAAGTTTTGCAGGGCAAACATCCACGGTAACGCCGCGGCAGAGATGCTAATCTAAGGCCCGTGAAGCGCCTGCTCCATGCTTTGCGCGACGAAGGCTCCGACGTCACGCTCGATATCGCTTCGCTTGAACTGGCCACCATCGAATTTCCCGGTCTCGATGTTGATTCGTGTCTCTTCCGTTTAGAAAATCTCGCGGAACAGATCCGGCCGCAAGTGACTGGCACGGCGAGCGGTCTCGACTTCATCCGCGCCATTAACGAGCTTCTGTTCGACAGTCTTCAATTTCGCGGCAATGAGGACGAGTACTACGATCCTAGAAATTGTTGTCTCAACGCAGTGCTGATGCGCCGTCTGGGCATACCCATTTCGCTTTCGGTCATCTACATGGAAGTCGCTCGCCGTCTGGACCGCGGCGTGTATGGCGTGGGCTTGCCGGGCCACTTCATCGTTGGGTATGAGGACGCCAATTCCCGCTATTGGATCGATCCCTTTCACGGCGGCCGCATTCTCACCTTCGACGATTGCTGTACGCTCGCGAAACAGACCGCGGGCGTGGATCTACGCTCTAATCCGGCCGTTCTTGCGCCAGTCAACAACCGGCAGATTCTTGTCCGCCTGCTGAGCAATCTGAAGGCAATTTATCTTCGCGGTGAAGCGTTCGATAAAGCACGCCAGGTGCTCGATTTATTAATCCAAGCGACGCCCGGGTACGCTGAAGAGTACCGCCACCGCGGTATCGTCCACTTGCGCCAGCTCAATCATCGGGCAGCGAAGGACGATCTCGAAACCTATCTCCGCCTTGAGCCGGATGCTCCTGAGCGTGAACAGGTGCAGAAGCAGTTACTCTTAATTGAACGCTGGCGCGCGGGTTTGAATTAGCCACTCTGGCCGCCAAGCGACACTCGGTCCACGAAGCTTGCCGGCGCTAGTTACCTAAAGAGTGCGGGTATTTGGCGCAGCGGCATGACGGCTAAAATAAAACTGCATACTGGTGCTGAGGAGAAATGCTTATGAGAGTACTAACGATTTGTGCTTTAGCAGCTGCGGTTGGCCTACCCACCATCGCCGCCGAAACGAAGGTGAATATAAAGGCGCTTCCGCCGGCTGTGCAGACGGCGATGAGGGAGCAGATAAAGGGCGCAACGATTCTCGGCGCAAGCAAAGAACGCGAACACGGGCATCTGACGTATGAGGTCGAAACAAAGCTAGACGGGAAAGGCCGGGATCTGACTTTCGACCAGAACGGTTCACTGTTGGAAATTGAACAGGAAGTGGAACTGAACAGCATTCCAGGACCGGCGAAGGAAGCGATTCAAAAGAGGGTTGCGGGTGGAACTGTTAAGAAGGTCGAGTCCGTTACGCAAGGATCAAGCACCAGCTACGAAGCTGACGTCACCACCAGGACCGGCAAGAAGCAGGAAGTGGCAGTCAACGCTGACGGTAGCGCTCACTAGCGCGACTGACAGCAACGGCGGGCGGGAACGCGATCAGCGCGCGGCCCGCTTCCTCGGTTCAATCCGAACCGGTTTTCCTTAAGTTAGTTGGCGCGCTCCAGTTCATTCACTCGCGCCGCAATCAGGCGCAAGTCTTCGAGAAATAACCCGTACTCTTCGTCGAACCGCTCCGGCATCCGCAAAATAGCGGAAGGATGGATGGTCGCCACCAATTCTTTGGCCCATCTATGCGGAAAAAACTTTCCACGCTCCGACGTAATCCGAAACTCCCGGCCCATTAACGATTGCGCAGCTGTCGCACCCAGGCAGACAACCAGTTCGGGCCCAATCGAGGCCAGTTCCGCTTCCAGCCACGGCTTGCACGCCGAGACCTCAATGCCAGTCGGCTTGGCGTGGATGCGCCGCTTGCCGCGCTCAATGAATTTGAAGTGCTTCACTGCATTCGTAACGTAGATCTTTTCCCGATCGAGGCCAGCTTCGTGCATAGCTTTACTCAACAGGCGTCCAGAAGGCCCGATGAACGGATGGCCTTTCTGATCCTCCTCGTCACCAGGTTGCTCACCCACCATCACAACCTTCGAATCCGCCGGCCCTTCTCCGAACACCACTTGCGTCGCGTGCTGATACAGGTCGCAGCCTTTGCAAGCCGGGGCCGCCGCTCGCAACTGCGCCAAGTCTGGAGTTGCCGGCACCCACGGCGCCGCCGATGCTTTTTGGTTTTTCGCCATCTGAACCACTCGAGAATCCGCCTTGGCCAAGAGCTCCGGGATGATCTGCGCCTCAGGCAGCGTTGCCCAATAGCGCACTGGCATCTCGGTCTTCATCGCCTTTACCTTAACGCGGGCTGGATTGAAAATGGAAGCGTAATAATCCCGCCACAAGTCTTCGAGCGTGTCTTCCTGCGGCGCCTCAGACCTGGGCACGCCGGGCGAATAGGTCAGCTTCTCTAAATTCCAATGAGCGCTGCGGTCGGGCGTAAGAATTGACCAGCGCATGCTGCCGAAGCGATCTCGAAACCACGGCGCCATTGCTTCCACGATGGGGTGGTCCGGCCGATGCCACGCCACGAAGTATTCCGGATCCGATGCTTCCACACGACGAAATCGAACAAACGCTTTCATCTTGTGCATGTCGCGGCTAACCGCTTTGCGCATGAGCGCCAGCTCGCGTACATCGTCATCCACATCAATCTTCAACAGGTTGTGTTCGCCGTGCGTGAGCCGGTATAGCACCCGGTAGAGCAGCGGCCAGCGCTTCGCGTCCCGGTGCAAAGCGACGGTCTCGGCAAGCGCGAGAAAGTCCTTAGGAACTGACGTGCCCGCGCCCGTGGAATGGTTCCGCGTAGGCGTCTCAAACAATTCACCGCCCCACGTCACTTCGTCCGGCCGGACGCCGTTCGAAAGTAACTGTCGTGCCGTGTCCCGCCAGCTCGCGAAATCTTCGGCTGCGACGCCAGTCACAGCTCGCCTGTTCTGGCCGTCTCCGCCGCGTCAAACAAAACCATCTGCTGGTCGTTCCGGACGAATCTCTCAGGCAGCTTTGGCGCATCGATCTGCTTTGCCGCGGGATTGTGGTCTGCGGTCACGATGAAGAACTGCGACTTCTTTACCGAAACTCTTAACTTGGCCAGATCGGCAAGCGTGAGCGCCCGATAGCGACGCACCTTCAAAATTCGCTTCACATTCCGAACGCCAAAACCAGGCACTCGCAGCAGTGCCGCTTGCCCCGCTTTGTTTACGTCCACTGGAAAAAACTCCCGGTTGCGCAGCGCCCAGGCGAGTTTCGGATCTTTGTCGAGTGGTAGATTGCGATCCTGCTCCGTCGTCAACTCGTCCGGGGTAAAACCATAGAACCGCATCAGCCAGTCAGCTTGGTAAAGCCGGTGCTCGCGCACTAGAGGGATCGATTTCAAGGGCAGCCCCGGGTCTGCGTGCGGTATAGGGCTGAACGCCGAATAATACGCGCGGCGCAGCTTATATGTCTTATAAAGGCTGGCTGATTTGTCCAGCAATTCCGAATCTGGCGTACTCGTTGCGCCCACTATAAACTGCGTACTCTGACCCGCAGGGGCAAACCGCGGCGACTTACCGCTTCTGTTCGTCTTATCTTTTGCGTCGAGAATTCCGTTCGCAATTTGCTGCATGGTCTGCTCAATTTCCCGATGCGTCTTGGCTGGCGCAAGCTGTGTCAAATCGCTGTCGCGCGCTAGTTCCACGTTGGCGCTCAGGCGGTCGGCGAACTGTCCAGCTTCTAGCATAAACTCTTCTGACGCGCCCGGTACCGCCTTCAAATGGATGTACCCACCAAAGCGATGATCCGTGCGGAGAAGCTTCGCCACGCGGACCAGTTGCTCCATCGTGTAATCGGGGCTTTGAATGACGCCGGAACTGAGAAACAATCCCTCAATGTAATTCCGCTTGTAAAATTCAAGGGTGAGAAAGACAACCTCTTCCGGCGTAAAGCGCGCTCGCTGAGTATCGCTCGAAATCCGGTTTACGCAGTAACTGCAATCGTAAATGCAGTAGTTGGTCAGCAGTAACTTCAGCAGTGAGACACAACGTCCATCGGGTGTATAGCTATGGCAGATACCTACGCCATCTGTATTGCCGAGTCCGTTGGCAACGCGTGCCCGGCGCGAACCGCTACTCGCGCACGACGCATCGTATTTCGCCGCGTCTGCCAGCACGCGCAATTTCTGCTGTATTTCCACGCTGATGATTAGATGGCGCTCAAGGAGCGGCCGAATCTAATTATAGACGAACAAACGGCGAAGAATGTAAAGCGAATCAGCCCCGCACGCTCTCGGCGCCCACAGACGCCTCTTCGAAATCGCTGACTTCGTCCGTGGCATCGCTATGCAGCGGAAAGTCGCCGAAATCTCCGTTCGAAGCAAACGGCACGTCGAAAGGCGCGGAGACCACCTTCACACTACTGTTCAGGCTCGGAAGCAGATTCTCGCTCACCGCCATGTGTACCAATTCGAGCGTGTTGCGGATGCGGCAATATGTCACCTGGGAAAGATCGATCTTCCCGACAGTGGGCGCAATATTTGTGAGCGCGTCCAGGTCGTTCGAAAAGTGAATGGGAGTGCGAATGCAAGCAGGAGTGGAAGCGGTTAGTGAATTGATATAAGTCGGCTTCCAGTCCACATCGTTCAGCAAGCGGTCGTGAATCACATCTGCCATACCCAAGCCCACTCCGCTGTGATAACTCAGGTCGCTGATGGCGCGCGCGAAAATGCGGTGCACAATCGGGGTGTCCGGGAACGGATTGTAATGGCACGTCACACTACGGTTGATGACCTTGGTGTCCATGCCCGCGCCGCTGATATTTTTCCCGATCTCATCCACAATGAGGACGTCGATCTCTGGCGCCGGTAGCTTCGCCATCCACGATTTCACTTCGCGCAGCAGCTTCTCTTCCTGCGCAACCATCGCGTCAAATCCCTGTGAGGAACTGATGGCCACCAGTCCGGCTGTTTCGTGATGCGCGCCTTCCTGGATAGCCAGGCCACCCAGCACTTTGCCGGTCGAAAAAATATTCGCTCCCACGCTGCGGATCATCTGCTCGAGGCCCATGCGATAAGCGAATGTGTGATACTGGCGTGCGCCGGCAAACTTGCCGATGCCGATCGCCATCATCTTGAACAGCCCGCTCTCGATCGCGCCCGAGAAATCAGTGTGCCACTTGATGCGCGGAATAAGAAAAATGCCGTCGCTTTCGTACGCGCTCTTGTCCATGAAGGTCTCAATGCCTTCTGGCGTCTTGCCGACCGGCACCACGTCGAGCGAACTGATAACTGGCGCGCCTATGGTTGCTTCATGAATGCCGTAATGCACCAGCACGTCTGTCTGACCTTCAGCCGTAGCCGCGCCGTGGCTCCCCATCGCGGGAAACAGAAACGGCTTGGCGCCGCGCTCTTTCCAGAACTCAACTACAGACCTGACGATGGTGGCAATATTCGAAATACCGCGGCTGCCCACACCGATGGCGATGCGTGCACCTTTCGGTACGCGCGACACGAAATCCGCCTCAGAAAGTTCATTGCGGATTCTTGCGGAAATGTCGGGGATGGCGCGGTTGCGGAACTGCTGTTCCACTAGAACGAATCGGGGCGGATTCATGCTTAACAGCATATCGCCCGTAAGCCCGTTCAAAATGGCAAGCGCTTCAAATAGAGTGACTTGACGAAACGCGCTTGCCCGCTTACGGGTGCGAAGTTAATCGCTCCAGCTCTGCTCAAGCATCAGCGTATACTCGCCCGAGGCATACATGTCGAACGTAAATTCGTCCGCTTCGGGCCGATCGAACACAGTATCTCGCAGCCGCTGCTCATACCACTGGTCTAAGTGGCGATGGTAGCGCCGCAAGAAGTCAGGCGAAAAACCTTCCGCTGCGGGAAGCTCAGTGAACACCACATGCAAGCCGATGGAGCGGCGGAACAACGCGCAGAAATCAAGTACGCCCCAGCCCTCCAACTTCGTTCGCACGTGAGCGGGCACGTGCTGTACCAGGAACGCCGCAAAGCTCTCCGCGCGCAACCGTCTGCCTTCAAACTCGCTTAGCGCCGACACCGTCTCCGTGCACTGCTCAAACCAGCGCAGAATGTCTTTGCCGATGTAATACAGCATCCGCAACTCTGCATACCGGCCGCGCAGCAACTGCTGATCCAGATCTTGCGACGCTACGTCCTGCCGCGGCAAAAAGCCCTGCAGCGCAAGACTCGCTCGCGAACTCTCCATCAGAACCGATGTGTCCTCCGGCCCCGAAAAGGGATGCAAAATCAAGGGCGGTAGCCGGAAGGTGGGAACGGCTCTCGCGCCGGCCGCGTTTACTGTGTTTATCGAGGTGTCCACAATGTTTGTGAAATCGGTTTGACCCGGACCGAAGGATTCAGATGACAGTGATAGAAACTGCACCCTCCATACGTATCGGCACCAAACCCCCGCAAATGACTCTTTTCAGCCCCACACATTGAAAGCTAACGGCTTCGCAGCACGCCATTGCAACGCTAGGATCATTTCCCCAATACCGTTGGAGCGCTTACCCCGCAGCACTGACCTGCGGGAGGCCCCGGAACCTCCTTGGGCCGCCCCAACTCCAACTGAATCACAGCGTCCAGCGTGGCCCAAGGCACCGCTCCGCCCAGCATCCGTCCATTCAGGAACAGTGTCGGTGTTTGCTGAACCTGCAGCTCCCGCCCGGCGCGTAGGCTCTCATTCACCGCCGCCGCCGACGCGTGGCTATCTAGACAAGAGGAAAGGTTGCCCGCCGCCATGCTCTGCTGTTGAGCAAACGCCAGCGTTTTTTCCTTCACGTTCAGTGCCGTCACTTCCTGTTGGTGCTCAAAAATCCAATCGTGAAATAACCAGAACGCCGCCGGCTTTTCCTGCGCCACGCAGCGCCCCGCTTCCGCCGCCGCGACCGCCCAGGGGTGTATGCTCTCAAGCGGGAAATCTTCAAAGATTACTCGCACGTCGTTCGGATACTTTTTCGGCACATTGATCCGCATCGTCTTCGCGAACTCGCGGCAGTACGGGCATTCAAAGTCGCTGAAAACCACAATCGTCACCTTGGCATTCGCCGGCCCAAACGACGGCCCGTCCGTGGGCAAGCGTTCCAGGGTGTCCGCGAACGGATTTTTTCCCAGCTCCCAAAGCTGCCCGCTCAGGAAGCGTTCGCCGTCGGCCGTATAGTAGAGCTTCTCGCCCACTTGCTGCGTGCCCTTCTCCCGCGCAATGCTGACATGCACCAACACACGAAAATAGCCCTTATAAGCACTCGGCAAGGGATTGTCGATGGCCAGCTTCACTTGCGGCGTATACCCTTCGGTGTACCGCACGTACGCCTCCAGCTTCTGCGGATCGATCTTTGGCGCGGGTCCGTCCGGACTTGCCGCAATGGCTAGAGCGCAAGCCAAGGCCAGCCCACACAGACACTTCACTTGCCTTCCCATTGCGCTCATTATACTGAGGTTTGTCTTCTCTCCGGCGCCTCCTGCCGCTTGTCACGCTGGCCGCCGGCATTGCCGCTCTTTACCTCTATAACCTCAATGCAGTAGGCGTTCTCGGACCCGATGAACCGCGCTATGCCGCCATCGGGCGAGCCATGGCGCATAGTGGCGACCCGATAACTCCCATGCTCTGGGGCACGCCCTGGTTTGAAAAGCCACCGCTTCTGTATTGGCTTACCGCCCTAGGTACTCTGGCCCACCTAGATCCGGAACTTTCGGCTCGCTTGCCAGTTGCTCTCTTGAGTCTGGCCTTCCTCAGCGTGTCTTTCTTCCTGCTTCGTAGCGAGTTCGGTCCGCAAGCCGCGGCGGTCTCCATCGTCCTGCTCGCCAGTTGCGCCGGTTGGATTACCTATAGCCAACTCTGCCTTACCGATCTTCCTCTGGCCGTCTGCTTCTCGCTTGCGGTGTTCCTGGCGCTGCCGCTGTTACGTTCCGGCCCACCGCCCCATCACGTCCCTCTCCGGCTTCTCGCCATCGGAGCATCCCTCGGCTTCGCCGCACTGGCAAAGGGCCTCGTCCCGATCGCCCTCTCTCTCCCGTTTCTCTGGTTCCTGCGTGGCTATGCGCGCCGCTGGTGGTTTGCGTTCCTCGCCTTTGTATTGGTCGCCTTGCCCTGGTACTCGGCCGTCTATCACAGAAACGGGTTCCCGTTTATTCAAGACTTTTTTTTGAAGCACCATCTCGAACGCCTCTATTCGCCTTCTTTACAGCACGTACAGCCTTGGTATTACTACCTTCCCGTACTTCTCGCCGGAACCTTTCCCTGGACTCCATTGCTTGGCTTGCTCGCGCTTCGTTGGGTCAAGTGGGACCAACGCAGAACTTTCCTGGCAGTCATTTGCGCCTTCGGCTTGCTGCTCTTTAGCGTGTCGCTCAACAAGCTGCCCGGCTATCTGCTGCCGTTGCTTCCCAGCCTATTCGTTCTCATCGGCGCCCAATTTGAATTGCGAACCTTGGGCCCGTTGTCGCGTTGGTGGTTGCTTCCGTGCGCGCTCTTGATTGCGCTAATCCCGCTGCTCGCGCAAGTATTGCCGCAGTCTCTCGGCGCAGGACGCATTCCCTTCGTGGGAGTCAGAAGCGTCGCCCGTACCGAGTGGTTCTACGTCGCTCTGCCGGTGGTAGTTGTTTTTCTGGCCAGACGTTCCTGGGCAGGCTTGTTACTTGTCTTGTGCGTTGTTTCGAGCGGCATTTATTTAAAAGCCCGCGTCTACCCGGTTCTGGATCAAGAAGTTTCCGCACGCCAGCTGTGGCGGCAAGTCCAACCTGTTTCAGAAAAGATCTGCGAAGACTGGGCGACCCGCGATTTCGTCTATGGCCTTAGCTTTTATCGTGGAAGTCTCATTCCGCCCTGCTACAACGTAAAACTCCCCTACCGCTTGCTATCACACGGTCACGGCCCGCCCACAATCGAGCGGGTAAGGTAAAGGGCCGGCGTATCGAACCAGCCCCAAATTGCCTGTTAAGCGCGAGCGAGTTTTCTGCGCCGTAGAATCCCGGTCAGCAGCAGCCCGGCTCCAAGCAGCGTCAACGAAGCCGGCTCCGGCGTATCTACCATGAACTCCTGTTTATCAGGAGCGCTCGCCGACGAGACCACTTCGAAACCGGAGACGTTCATTCCCGCGTAGTTGTTCTGCGCCAAAGTCACGTAAGCCTGCGAAGCGCTGTCTGTTGCATAGCCGGGATCCGTAATGTTCCAGGCGGCATGCTGGATATCCACCCGGTCTGCACCCGGCTGTGTGATCAGTCCGTACAGGTAAGCTTCTTCTTTATATTGCACGTCAGCGATCGGATGATAGGTGCTCGATATGTCGCCGCCAACTTGACTGAGGGTCGCCGTCCACGAGTCCCCAGCATTGCTGTGATTCAGAAAGTCGACGCACATCGCGGCGTAGTTTTGCCCGTTGATCAATAACGTGTACGGGCCTACATAGTATGAACCGTCGTTCACCTGTGGGCTGCCCGTGTTGACGAGCGTGACTTGAGTGGTTGTGATCGGCGCCGCGGAAACGGCAGCTCCGGCCAAGAGAAATAAGGAAAGAATCTTCACAAAATTGTCCTCCGACATTTGTTCTATCCACTAGAACCTTAGGCTCTTCGTGGTTACCGGGTCATCTAAGAACCCGCACTAGTAGTACGAGTTCTACTACCTCCGGGATTACACATATTCCTTCTAATGGCCGAGCCTGATCTAAAAAATCGGATGATTTTTCCTAAAACAAACATTGCTCAATTGAGAACGCTGAAACTCATCACGGTTGCTTATGCCTGCATAGTTCCGGGCTTGTTTTGCATCCATGGGGAGATGAGTGAATTGCGTAAATTAGGAAACAGCGATCTGGAGATCACCGCCATCGGCGTGGGTGCTTGGGCCATCGGCGGCGGAGGGTGGCAGTTCTCCTGGGGCGATCAGGACGACCAGGATTCGGTTTCTGCCATTCGCGCTGCTGTCGATGCAGGCATTAACTGGATCGATACCGCCGCCGTGTACGGCCTTGGCCACTCCGAAGAAGTAGTCGGCGAGGCATTACGAGACGTTGCAAAGAAGCCCTACATCTTCACCAAATGTGAACGCCGCTGGGACAATGACCGTAAGATCTTTCCCTCTTTGAAGGCGGACTCTATTCGCAAAGAGTGCGAAGAAAGCTTGCGCCGGTTGAACGTAGACCAGATCGACCTGTATCAGGTGCATTGGCCTGAGCCGGAGGCGGACATCGAAGAAGGCTGGACCGAGATGGCGCGCCTCAAAGACGAAGGCAAGGTGCGCTGGATCGGCGTTTCCAATTTCAGCGCGGAGCAGATGAAACGCGCGCAGAAAATCGCACCCATCACTTCGCTGCAGCCTCCCTATTCGCTGCTGGTGCGCAAGGCCGAACCGGAGATTCTTCCCTTTGCGCGGCAGAACAATATCGGCGTGATCGTCTATTCGCCCATGCGCGCCGGATTACTCGCCGGCAAGATGACGAAGGAGCGCGTCCAGAAGCTTTCGAAAGACGATTGGCGCACTCGCGACAAAGATTTTCAGGAACCGCAACTCACCAAAAACTTGGAACTCGTAGAGGTTCTGCGCAAGATTGGTGACCGGTACGGTCGCACGCCCGGAGAAGTTGCTATCGCATGGACTCTGCACAATCAAGCCGTGACCGCCGCAATCGTGGGCTTGCGCCGAGCCGACCAGGTGCAAGGCACCATCGGCGCTTTAAACTTTCGCCTCAGCCCCGAAGAAGCTTCCGAGATTGAAGCCTTTGAAGGGTTCGGCAAACCCGCGACCGCCGCGCAGGCGTAATCTTCAAAAGACAATTTGCGGATTGAGCTCCGTAAGGTCGCGAACCAGAAAGTCTGGCTGCGCCTTGCGGAGTTCATCAAACGGCATGACCCCGGTAGCAACCGCCACCGACTGAAATCCGTTGGCCTTTGCCGCTTCCACATCGTTCCAGTGATCGCCGATCAGCGTCACCCGGCAATCCTTCTTTACCAGCCGCTGCTTCACAGCGCGCCCGAAGGCGATCCGCGCCAGACGCGCTCTTGTCTTTCCGTCCTCGGCAAACGCGCCCAACGAAAAGTGACTACGAAGCCCCGCCAGCTCGACTTTTCTCCAGCCGATCTGGCTCAAGTTGCCCGTCACCAGTCCCAGAACGGCGCCTCGCTGACTGACCTCCGCCATGAACTCTCGAACGCCCGCGCAGACAAACCCGCCTAGGTCCAGCGCGCAACCGGCAACGTAGCAGCTCTGGCTTTCCGCCATGATTTCGCGCAGAGAGCTTAGAATGCGACGCTCACTCGCGCCCGCCGCTCGCAGCATAGCCGTGATCAAATCCCTGTCCAGCATGCCCGCCGTCGGAACACCATCAAGGTGTGTCTCAAGACCCGTGACGCGCCGGATTCCATCGATCAATGCCTCTTTGTGATGCTGTCCCGCGCCGCGCATCAGCGTTCCATCAATATCGAACAGCACTAATGGCCTTGGTGTTATCAATGGGATTTGATCAATGAGACTTTCTCACGATCACAGCTGTGGCAGCACACCGCTAAGCAGCTTCAAAAAAGTGCCCGCCACCCGCCGTCCTACTTCCAGAACTTCCGCGTGCTCCAGCTTCTCGCCGCTCAGTCCAGCCGCCACGTTCGTCACGCAGGAAATCCCGAGCACTTCCATGCCAAGGTGATTCGCGGCAATCGTTTCCGCCGCGGTCGACATCCCCACCAGATCCGCTCCGATGGTTCTTAAGAACCGAATCTCGGCAGGAGTTTCATAACTGGGGCCGACCAGCGCCGCATACACGCCTTCGTACAACGTGATGCCCAGCTGCTCCGCCGTTTCGTGGGCCAGCTCTCGCAGCTTGGACGAATAGGCTTCCGTCATGTCCGGAAACCTCGGTCCAAGTTTGCTATCGTTCGGACCCACAAGTGGGTTCGCACCCTGTAAGTTAATGTGATCGGAAATCAGCACCAGCGCTCCGCGCGCGTATCTTGGACTGATCCCGCCTGCTGCATTAGTGAGCACCACGCGCTCCACACCAAGCTCGCGAAAAAGCCGTATGCCGGCCGTCACCTGCTGGGCGCTGTAGCCTTCGTAAAGGTGGAACCGCCCCGACATCACAACTACATCCGCCGCGCCTCTACCGTTTGCGCCGATCGTACCCACCACCAGTTCGCCCGCATGTCCAACGGCAGTGGAGGCAGGGAAGCCGGGCAGATCACCATAAGGTATGCGAACGGCGTGAAGCAGCGAGTCCGCAAACGCACCCAGCCCGCTGCCTAACACGACGCCCACTTTGGGTCGAATCGGCGTCCTGCCTTCTATCAGGCGAGCGGCGTTGCGCATCATCTAAAGCTGGGGCTCCATTACTATCGACTTCATCTTAGTCTTCGGCCTCTCGACTCTGGCATAGCAGCGTTCCACAAGCGGACACTCTGACAACCCTTACTCGCGTTAGAACGCGCCATTGAGGAACATTGCGCGGTCTTTAAAGTGCACGTGAGCGTATGACGAGGTCAATCTGATGATGCTGCCCGAAACGATACTCCAGGACTTACGTTACGCAGCCCGCATGCTGTATCGCAACGCGGCATTTACCACCGTCGCGGTGCTTGCCTTGGCCCTTGGTATCGGGGCGAATACCGCCGTCTTCTCCGCCTATAAGGCGATGGTCGCCCGGCCCCTCGATGCACGCGATCCCGGCGAGATGGTCAACCTTGCGCTGATCCGCAATTCGGGCGCCTCTGATTTCACTTTCAGCTATCCAGACTACGAAGCGTATCGGGATTCGGTCCACTCCTTCCGTGGTCTCATCGCGTTTAGCGCTGAGCACATGCGGCTGTCGGACGCCGGTGGCGTTATTAGTCAGCGAACTTCTGCAGCTGGTTCAGCGATGGAAAGATTGGGACTGCTACCTTCCCGGCCAGGCGCTGGCAATGTGGAGTTTGCCAGCGTGTTCGTTGTCTCCGAAAACTACTTCAAGGTTCTAGAAGTTCCGGCGCTACGCGGGCGAACCTTCGATTCCCTCGGTAATGCTGAGCGTACCGCCTCGCCCTCGATTCTGATCAGCGAAAACTATTGGCAGAAGCGGTTTGCCGGCGATCCAGCGGTGCTGGGAAAAACCCTTCGTCTCAATGGAGTCGCGGTTACCATCATCGGAATTACGCCGCACGACTTCGTCGGGACCAATATCGGGGCACCCGCTTTCTGGCTTCCGCTCAGCCTGGAGCCGCTGCTTCATGCCGATCGCAATTGGCTACTTGACCGTGAAAGCCGGCAATTCCGCCTTTTCGCCCGCCTCGCTCCTGGCGCTACCATCAGCCACGTCCAAGCCGAAATGACGATACTGGCTGATCACCTCCGCACCCTGCACGATCCTCGCTCTGAGTTGGCTAAACCCGCTACGGTACTCGTCTGGCCGGGTTCCCCATTTCCGCTTCCCTTGAAGCTCCTGCGCGGGCTGGAGTTTACCGTTCTGCTGATCATGCTGGCTGCCGCGATGCTGCTGCTGGTCGCTTGCGCCAATGTAGGCAGCCTGCAACTGGCACGTGCCAGAGCCCGCCAGCACGAACTGCACACGCGCCTGTCGCTGGGGGCCAGCCGCTCACGCCTGATCCGGCAACTGCTGACGGAGAGCGCTCTGTTAGGTCTCGTCGCCGGGGTCGTAGCGCTCCTGTTCGCGTGGGCGTTTTCAGGAGTATTACTGACCCAAATCGCGGCGACCGTGCCCCCCGAGGAGGGCGCGCTCATTTTCGCTGTGACCCCCGACCGCGAAGTCTTCGCGTATGTTTTTGCGGTTTCTCTAGTTGCCGGCATCCTGTTCGGTCTCGCACCGGCGCTCGAAAGCTCTCGTTCTGCCCTCTTGTCTGCCGCCCGAACCAGCACTTCGCCCGTCCGCACCCGCCGGCTTCAGAATATCCTCATCGCCGCGCAGGTTTCCCTTTCTTTAGTGCTTATGATCGCTGGAAGCATGTTGATTCGTAGTTCCATTCACTCGCTCAAGATGGAGACCGGCTACGACAGCAAACATGTGGTCGATGTCGACATCCAATTTCCCGAGGCTTCGAAACACGACGCTGGCCGCAATCTCGCGCTCCTCCGTCAGCTTCGCTCGCGCCTCGCTGCCCTTCCCGGAGTGGCCGCCATCACAAGCGCTCGGGCGCCGGACGGCAACAATTTTCGAACCGCCGCCGTCTCGCTCCAGGGAGAAAAGTCGTCGTCCAAAGGTGTGCAATCGATCGTTTATTACAGCTATGTTCAGGCAAATTACTTCGCGACTCTTAGCATTCCCCTCTTGCTGGGCCGCGGCTTTCAGTCGCAAGCCGGGCAAGCTGAACACTCCGTCATCCTAAGCGAATCAGCAGCCAAGCAACTCTGGCCGGGTGAAAACCCGATCGGCCGCACCCTTCGTTTAGGCAGTACCGACGAGCGGGTCCACAATGTCAACGAACTTGTTGCCGACGGGCCAGCCTACGCGGTCATCGGCGTAGCCCGCGACACACGTGGCGTTGAGTTTGACGGCAGCGACTCCAAGAAGATCTATCTGCCCTTGCCCGACGACCAGCTCCCGGGCCACCCCATGCTCATCCGAACACAGTCCGACCCAGCGCAGGTCATCAGAATGATCGACCCGGTGATCTCGTCCATCGATCCCCAGTTGGTGGCAACCTCTTCCACTCTCGACGAAATGCTTCGGCGGACAGCGCCCTTCATCGCCTCCAGCATGGCGGCCGCCATCGCTTCTACCGTCGGCCTACTCGGGCTTCTGCTCGCCTCCATGGGCATCTATGGCACGGTTAGCTATATCGTCCTTCTGCGCACGCGTGAAATCGGAATCCGCCTGGCGATCGGCGCCCAAAAGCGCGACGTCCTCGGACTCGTGTTGCGCGAAAGCACGCGGCCCGTGCTCGCTGGATTGGTTGTCGGCATGTTTCTGGCTGTAGGAGCCTCTTACCTGCTGCGCGGTGTGCTCTATGGAGTGAATACTGTCGATGGCATCTCCTTCATCGGCGTCTCGCTCTTGTTCTTAGCCATCGCACTGCTTGCCGCTTACCCGCCGTCCCGGCGAGCCATGCGCGTCGATCCCATGGTGGCGCTCAGATACGAATAGCTATCAGACAGCACTTGCATTTTTCTGCGCCTTGAGCCATACTTCCATCGATAGCCGATGGGAACTCCCCGAAAGCCTGATTTGCTCCCAGGCACGCTCGATCTCCTGATCCTGAGAACTCTCGTTCCAGGAGCTATGCACGGGTACGGAATCGCGCAAAGGCTCAAACAAATATCTGAGGATGTGCTGCAAGTCGGCGAAAGTTCACTTTATCCCGCGCTGCAGCGACTGCTGCTAAATGGCTGGTTGAAGGCAGAGTGGGGCGCGTCGGAGAACAACCGCAAAGCACGCTATTACCGCCTTACAGCTGCCGGGCAGAGGCAGTTAGAAGCGGAGCGTGCTGAATTCACCCGCATGATAGATGCCATTCAACGTGTGCTCAAGCTGGCGTAAATGAATGAACGAATCGCAGTCTTATGGCGTCGCTTGCTTTACCTTATGCGCCGTCGCCAATTTGACACCGACCTTGAGGCGGAACTCGATTTTCATTTATCCATGAAAGAGAGTGAGGCTGAATCTGCCGGTCTCCTTCTCGAAGACGCCCGCTTTGCGGCCCGCCGCGATATGGGAAACCTAAGTCAAGCGCGGGAAGGCAGCCGTGAAGCTTGGACGTTTGTCTGGCTGGAGCAGTGGTATCAAGATACCCGGCATACGCTTCGCATCCTGGCACGGAGCCCGGTTTTTACAATCTCCGCTGTGCTGACGCTCGCCTTCGGCATAGGTGCTAATACAGCAATCTTCACGCTGATCGATGCGCTACTGCTCCGTAGCCTTCCCATTCCCGAACCGAGCCGCGTGATGCAAGTCGTTCTGCAAAGCGACGCGAACAAAGCTTCGAATTCCATGAGTTACCCGATGTTTGAAGACATCCGGGACCGTATACACAGCTTCTCCGGCCTGTTTACTTGGTATGCAACCGATCTTTCCCTGGGCTGGGGTGCGGATGCGCGTCCACTCGTGGGGGCAGTTGTCAGCGGACAAGCGTTTCAAACGCTTGGAATATCGGCTCAGGCCGGACGTCTGTTTGTTCCATCGGACGATACACCGGGAGCACCGTTCCTTGTAGTCATTAGCGACGCTTTCTGGAATCGGGAATACGGCCGCGATCCCGCGGCTATTGGACGTAAGCTGCTACTAAATCAACAACCGTTCACGGTCGCTGGAATATTGCCTCGCAGTTTCCTCGGTGTCATGGCGGGAACCAGCCCCGACGTCATCATTGCTTTACATTCTGCTTCGGAACTTTCGCCTGGGCACAAGATTCTGCAGGAGAAGAGCATTTGGTTCCTGTCGGTGCTGGGCAGACTGAAGCCCGGCATTCGCGAAGAACAAGCCGGTGCGGAACTTTCGGTAATCTCGCCTATGATACTCAAAGCCCAAATCGCCAGTGACGTGCAATTCTGGGAAAACGGCGAGAAGTTTGTGCCCGCCAAGTTAGGTTTGATACCCGCTGCCGGGTCTTCACTGACCGCGCAGAGGTGGCGGCAATCGCTTTGGATTCTGATGTCTATCTCAGGGCTGGTCTTGTTGCTCGCCTGTGTCAACTTGGCCAGCCTGGCACTCGCCCGCATTGCGGCGCGGAAGAAGGAATTGGCTATGCGCTTGGCCCTGGGTGCAAGGCGCAGCCGTATCATTCGACAGCTTCTAACCGAAAGTCTCCTGCTTTCACTTACTGGCGCTGCTCTCGGAATGGTTCTTGCCATTGAAGCCACTCGCGCCTTGATTTTGTTTTTGTCGAATGAGACTACGCCTCTGGTATTGAATTTGCATCCGGATTGGCGCGTGCTCTCGTTTACGGGGGCGATTGCAATGGCTACGGGACTATTGATCGGCTCAGTGCCCGCATTGGGGGGAACCGAGCTTAGCCCTAACGACGCGCTAAAGCAAACCAGAATCGGACTGGAGCAGGGCAGTCACAAGTTCGGTTTTGCCAGAGCGCTTGTAACGACCCAGGTCGGTCTCGCCGTCGTGCTGGTGGCAGTCTCGGTCTTGTTCGTCAGAACGTTACAAAATGCGAGAAGTCAAGATCTTGGTTTTGATCGAACCAACATCGTTTTCGCGTCGCTCAACTCCACCAAGGCTGGTCTGAAACAAACTCAGTTGGCTCAACTCTACACCGACCTCCTTCAGAGGCTGCGCAGGATTCCACAGGTCAGCGCGGCCAGTCTCACTCAAATTGTCCCCATGGAAGGCGCATTTGCCTGGACTACTCTGAATCCGGAGCTTTGGCCCTCCCTAACGGCGCATCAGCGAATGCTCTACACGCATGACGTCACCCCGCAGTATTTTCAAACGTTAGGGCTGAAGCTGCGGCAGGGGCGCGATTTTGTTGCTGGCGATTCACTCAGTCCAGTTCGCGCCGGCATTCTCAGCAAGTCGGCCGCCAAGACGTTCTTTCCTAACCAAAATCCCGTGGGACAGTTGTTGCGCGTCGACCAAGTGACGTCCTACCGGATCATCGGCGAAGTGGAGGACGCAAAATATGCGACTCTGCGCGAGGCAGCGCCGAATACGATTTACACCAAGCTGGTCGCTGCTCCTTTTTGCCACCTGGCGATACGCGGCGGACTGGACCGCGCAGCAGTCGTCCGCGTTATCCGGGATCTGCTGAGAGCAACCGGCAAAGACATTCGCTTGTCTGACTCGGTCGCCATGGTTGAGCAGATCGACCGTGCGCTGACAGCGGAGCGGCTGATCGCTATGCTGGCTTCCTTCTACGCTCTATTAGCTGTAGTTCTGGTTGCGATTGGGCTTTTTGGCACGGTCAGCTACTCAGCGTCGCGCAGAACAAGCGAAATCGGAGTTCGGCTTGCATTGGGGAGTACGCGCAAAGCTGTCTTCTGGCTTGTGTTGCGCGAAGCCTTGATCATGTCCACCTTAGGCTTGATCGCGGGCATTCCAACCGCCATCTTCACAGCCCATGTAGCCCGCTCTTTGCTGTTCGGAGTGGTTCCGTATGATCCGTTCGCGGTAAGTGCAACGGCTGGTCTGATCGTTTGTGTGACCATCACCGCCGCCTTCCTTCCCGCGCTGCGTGCCTCGCAGCTTGAACCCATGCGAGCCTTGCGCTGCGATTAGCGGGAGTGAAGCTTCGGCGCCGATTATCCTACCTGCCTGATCTCCCTTCCGGATTCATCAGTCTCGCCACGTAAGATGCAGAGAGATGACAGATGCAGAGAGACCACGCAATATGCAACCGGATCATGTAGGCGCCACACCCACCAACGCAGCTCCATGTCAATGCAGCTCATCTCAATGCAGCCCATCACAACGTGGTGGATGCCTGTGAAACTGTCAAATGTCTGGTTAGTTGTGTGCGGTCCGGCTATCATTCTCCCGGCGTCGTATTTCGCCCAGCAAAACCCTCCCAGTCAGGGCCGGGAGGTTACCAAGCTCTATACCGGCAACTGTGCCGGCTGCCATGGTGCGGACATGTCCGGTGGCTCGGCATCAAGCCTCGCTGATGCCGCCTGGCGCTTCGGAGGAGACGACGCGAGCATTGCAAATAGCATTCGCGATGGCCATCCCGATGCCGGCATGCCCGCCATGCGGCAGGTATTGAACGATGCCGAAATTCGCGCGCTTGTCATCTATATTCACGAACGCGGCAAGGCATTTGAGCAGGCTCATACAAAGTACAACGCACCCACGCCCGGCACGATCGTACAGAGCGAGAAAGAGTCATTCAAGCTGGAATCTGTCATGGAGACCGGATTGCATGAGCCTTGGGCCATTGCGTTCCTGCCGGACGGCCGTATGTTGGTGACGGAGAGGGCGGGGCGCCTGCGCATCATTGAGGCAGGCCGCTTACTACCGGAGCCCGTGCACGGAATGCCCGCAGTGTATGGAGGCGAGGGAGGGCTGCTCGATGTGACGCTCCATCCCAATTACTCCCACCCGGGTAGTGACTGGATCTATCTATCCTACGGCGATAAAAGCCCGGATGGACAGGGGATGACGGCCGTTATTCGTGGCCGCTTACGCGATGGTGTATTTCTCGATCAGCAACAAATCTTTAAGGCAGATGTCGCTCACTATCGGGCCGGAGGCCAACGCTTTGGTTCGCGCCTATTATTTGACGGCAAAGGGCATCTCTTCTTCTCGGTGGGCGACCGCGCCCATCCCGGAGACGAACAGGATCTGTCGTGTCCGAACGGAAAAGTCTATCGCGTTTATGATGACGGCGGTATCCCAAAGGACAATCCCTTTGTCGATCGGCCGGGCGCCTTGCCAGGCATCTGGACCTACGGTCATCGCAATCCGCAAGGGCTTGTCTTCAGTCCCATCACCGGCGAATTGTGGGAAGCGGAACACGGCCCGCGCGGCGGCGATGAGCTGAATATCTTGCATCGCGGCCACAACTACGGTTGGCCCGTAATCACCTACGGCATGAACTATGACGGCACTCCCATAACACCTCACACCGCCCAGCAGGGGCATGGATCAACCCGTCACGTATTGGGTTCCTTCAATCGCCACCAGCCCTATCACCTTCTATACCGGCAACCGCTTCCCGCAATGGACGAACAATCTCTTTCTGGGCTCATTGGCGGCGCAAGAGCTACTCCGTTTAGTCATCGACGCCGACTCGGTGACGCACCAGGAAATTCTCTTCAAGGGGATTGGCCGCGTGCGCGATGTAGTGAATGCACCGGACGGCTACTTGTATATCGTGCTCAACCAGCCGGACCGCATTGAGCGCCTTGTTCCTGGCGCAAGTACGCAATAGAACGTCAAAGAGTAGTTTTCGATTGGAGATAGTTGCGCCAACCTCCGAATCGGGTGATCTCGGGCATGCCTTCAACGGCGTAGGGTTCGCAGATAAAACCTTTCACGCTGCTGCCGTCGCTCACCTGACAGGTGCCGATCCCGAGTGGTGGCGGAATGGCGGCGACGAAGCTGCCGAATGCTTCCTCGGACAGACTCCAGATTTCCACTTCCATTCCCGGACCTTCGAACCCCGGTACGCGGATCAGCCCAGGCTTTTGCGGCTTGGTATTGGTCAAGGCGAACAGCTTGTAGTCGGGCGTGGTTTTGGCAGTTCGGATGAGTGTGGCAGCGCGCTCGGTCAGTTGAAAGTTCAGGGGCTGATCTGTGAGGTGCGCGCCCACAACAGCTAGCTCGATGCCGGATGTTTGCCGATTCAGCAGCACGTCTTCGTGGAAAGCTGGTGCTATCAGGCTTACTCCGAAGGGCAGACCTTGCGAAGTAAAGCCCGCCGGTATCGCCACCGCGCACAGATCCAGCAGATTGACAAAGTTGGTGTAGTAGCCGAGGTTGGCGTTCAGGCGCACCGGGTCGTGCCGCACCTGCTCAATCGTGTACGTGGTGGGCGCGGTTGGCAACAGCATCAGGTCGATCTGCTCCCAAAGGAGTTCGCTTACTCGCTTAATTGCGGCCAAGCGGTACATGGCGGCGTAAGCTTCGGCGGCCGTGTATTTCTCAGATCCCAGAATGATGGAGGCGACAACTGGATCCATGCCCGCTGCGTTACTCTTGGCGAACTCTCCCACCGCAGCGAACCGTTCCGCAACGAAAGGTCCATTGTAGAGCAGGCTGGCGGCTTCAAGGAACGGCGCCAGGTTGAAGTTGACGATTGTGGCGCCGGCTTGTTTTAGGGCATCAACCTTCTCCCAATAAAGGCGCTCGTATTCGCTATTGCCGAAGAACTCCAGTTGCGTTGGAACTCCGTAGCGCGTGGGTTTTGCCGAGGCGAAAGCCTGCGGCTTGCGGCTGAACGGATCGCTTGCGTCAAACCCTTGGGCGACGGCGAGTACGGCGCTGGCGTCCTCCAAGTTTGCCGCCAAGATCGAAACGCAATCAAGCGAGCGGCAGGCCGGAACTACACCCGATGTGCTGATCAGGCCCCGCGATGGCTTCAAGCCGACGATATTGTTAAAAGCCGCTGGAACTCGCCCGGAACCGGCAGTGTCGGTGCCCAGCGCAAACCGGACCAGCCCGCTTGCCACTGCTATGGCCGAACCTGAACTGGAGCCGCCTGAGATGTAGCGGTTGTCAAATACCGAGTGGCAGGCGCCGTAAGGCGAGCGCGTTCCTACCAGGCCGGTCGCGAACTGATCCATGTTGGTTTTGCCGATCAGAACGGCGCCCGCATTTAGCAGTCTCTGGACCGCGAAGGCGGTTCCCTCAGGCAGGTAGCTAAACGCGGGACAGGCCGCCGTGGTGGGCAGGCCTGCCACATCGATGTTGTCTTTCACCGCAAACGCCATGCCGTGCAGCGGGCCTGGTGTGGCGGATTGTCTTAACGCTTGTTCGCGCGGTACGAGCGAAATCCAGACCGCGTTCAGAGGCGCGGATTCAATCCGGTCATAGATCTGGTTGATTACGTCTTCGACATTCATGTTCGTTCGAGCCGATTGAGTCAGGGGATGTCTAGTCGGGCCGGTAAATGAGCAACGGCTGTCCAGATGCCACAGTAGCGCCCCGCATGCAGAGGACTTCGACGACTTCACCGGCCACCGGCAGCAGCACAGCAATCTCCATCTTCATCGCTTCTAGAACCATGACCCGGGCGTTCGCGTTCAGGTGCTGACCGGCTTCTATATTGAGGGCCCAGACCGACGCTGCCGTAGGAGCGCGCACAGCCCGGCAGCCGTTTGGAATGGACTGTTCAGAGGGTGTAGCTAAGTCCGGCTCTTCCGCTTGACTCTTGTCGAATTCACCCGCTGCCGCCCAGCGGGCACGTTCTTCCGCGAAGGCCTGTTTTTGGATTGTTCGGAATTGATCGATCGAAGCTGCGTTTGCCTTTAGAAAAGTGTTGTAGTCGCGGAGACGGAACGAATCCTCTTCGATTCGCAACGAGTACCGGCCGAGCGGAAAATCCCGCCGCATCTCGAGAAGTTCGGCCGCACCGACAGGGAAGAAGCGGATTTGGTCGAAGAAGCGTAGCAGCCAGGGTTTGCCAGGTTCAAAGTCGTGCGTACCTCGATAGGTGTTCCACACTTGGACGGTGCGGCCCACGAACTGATAACCGCCGGGACCTTCCATGCCGTAGACGCACAGGTACGCTCCGCCGATGCCCACGGCGTTCTCTGGCGTCCAGGTGCGGGCCGGATTGTACTTGGTTGTGACCAGGCGGTGTCGCGGGTCGAGCGGCGTGGCGAGCGGTGCGCCGAGATATACATCACCTAAGCCCAGGACGAGATAGCTGGCGCTGAAGACGATCTGGTGAACCGCCTCGATCGAAAGTAAACCGTTTGCCCGGCGGATGAACTCCAGATTGCTGGGGCACCAAGGCGCGTCGGCGCGAACGGATGCCATGTAGCGTTCAATGGCTAATCGGGTGGCCGGGTCGTCCCAGGAGAGCGGCAGGTGGACCGTGCGAGTAGGTACCACCGTGTCTTCGACCGTTGTGAGGCGCGTGAGTGCTTCGTCCACTAATTTCAAAAGCCGGTCGCGGTTGAGAGCACCATGATCATAGTGGATCTGGAGGCTGCGGACGCCAGGCGTAAGATCCAGAATGCCGTCGACCTTTGCGGCTTCCAGGGCGCCCATCAAGGTATGCACTCGAAAGCGAAGGTTGAGGTCAAGCACCGCTCCTCCGAATTCCACCAGCAGGTTGCGGTCGCCTGCCTGACGAACCACGATGTCCCCAATTGGTCCGCTTATTATGGGCTGGCCGGAAACTACGAAACGAACAGTATCGCCGGCGGTCAGCTGGCCCATCTTCCAGAGTTCGTTGTCGGCGATGACGCCTGGGCATACGAAGCCACCTAAGCTGGGGCCGTCCGGGCCAAGCAGAATCGGCATGTCGCCTGTGAAGTCAATCGACCCGATCGCATAGGCGTTGTCGTGGATGTTTGAGGGATGCAGCCCGGCATCGCCCCCATCGCGCCGCGCCCATTCAGGCTTGGGTCCAACCAGACGCACTCCGGTCCGGCTCGAGTTGTGGTGGACCTTCCAAGCTGTTGAGAAAATCGTGGAAATATCTTTGTCAGTGAAGAAATCAGGCGCGCCGTGAGGACCATAGACGACGGCGATCTTCCAGTCGTGGGCGAGAGCCGGACGTTCTATTGATTCGTTTTTGCGTTGTGCGAAATCGCCTGGCGACGGCAAGGGCAGGATGTCCCCGGCGCGCAGTTGGCGACCGGTGAGTCCGCCGAAATTACCCAGCGTAAAGGTGGCGGCACTCCCGAGATAGCTTGGCACGGTCAGGCCATTCTCGAAAAGCATGTAGGTGCGGGCGCCCGCTCCGGAAATGGCGTTCAGCGCTAGTTCGCCTCCGGCCGGGATATCAACGGCGGACCACAGCGGGATCTGCTCGCCATTGAGCGAGGGCTGCATGTCCGCACCGGTAATAGCGATACGGGCAGCGGAATGGAAGTGCAGCGTCGGGCCCGCCAGAGTGCACTCCAAACCCGCAGCACCCGGCGCGTTTCCCAGAATTTGGTTGCCCAGCCGGAAAGAGAGCGAATCCATGGGACCCGACGGGGGGACACCGACGTTCCAGTAGCCGATGCGGCCGGGCCAATCCTGAATGGTTGTCAGGACGCCGCCTTCACGCACTTCAACGCATTGCGGGCGGTAAGCGAAGCTCTTCAGGAAAGCGGTGCTGAACGCTCCGGCGGCAAAGGTCGCGTCGTGCGCGATGGCGCGCAGAAACGGCAAGTTAGTTTCCACTCCGCTCAGTTGAGTTTCATCAAGGGCGTGTTGCAGCTTGCCTAGGGCTTCGAGACGCGTGCCGCCATGGACGATGATCTTTGCGAGCAGCGGGTCGTAAAACGGAGTCACCTCGCTGCCGGCGCTGATGAATGTCTCCAGGCGGCAATTCGGAGAGGGCTCGAAGTGAGTGATGCGGCCGCTCGAAGGTTGAAAATCGGCAAGTGGATTTTCGGCATAGAGGCGGGCCTGAATGGACCAGCCTTCGGGCGTTGGCTGAAGAGTTTCAAGCGGCGGGAGCGAGCCGTCTGCCAGCCGGATCATCCACTCCACTAAGTCGATACCCGTCACCTCTTCTGTTACTCCGTGCTCCACTTGCAGGCGCGCATTCACTTCCAGAAAGTAGAATTCCTCGCGTGCCGTATCGTAAAGAAATTCCACGGTGCCGGCCGAGCGGTAGGAAACCTGTTTCATGACTCGTATCGCCACATCGGCTAGCTGCCGGCGGGTTCTCTGGGTGAGCCCAGGTGCGGGTGTCTCCTCGATGATCTTTTGATTCCGCCTTTGCACGGAGCAATCGCGTTCGCCAAGCGCGATAACCTGGCCACGCCCGTCGCCGAAGATCTGGACCTCTATGTGGCGGGCGCTGGCAACGAAGCGCTCCAGGTAAATGCCCGAACCTTTGAAGTGTGTTTCGCTGAGGCGCTGCACAGATTCGAAGGCTTCAGTGAGCGACTCGGGGTCCTGGCATAAGCGCATGCCAATACCGCCCCCACCGCCGGCACTCTTCAACATGACGGGGAAGCCAATGCGTTCGGCCTCGGCACGGGCGTGGCTCGCATCCGCCAGCAGTCCGGAACCAGGCAGGATGGGGGCGTTGCACTCGACGGCGATTTCCCGTGCTGCGTTTTTCAGGCCGAAGGCGCGGATCTGCGCGGATGTGGGCCCAATGAAAGCAATGCCGTTTACTTCACACGCTTCGGCAAAATCCGGGTTCTCGCTCAAAAAGCCGTAGCCGGGGTGAAGCGCTTGGACCTTGGCGGAGCGGGCAGCCGCCAGGATGGCCTCCACGTTCAGATAGCTTTGCGCGGCCGCCGCATGTCCAACGCAGAAGGCTTCATCGGCGAGTTCGATATGGGACGAGCCGGCGTCGGCTTCGGAGTAAATGGCGACTGACTTAACTCCTAGTTTACGGAGCGTGCGGATGATACGGCAGGCAATGACGCCGCGGTTGGCGACTAATACACTCTGGAACATTAGCTACAAGGATTCCAGATAAGTAACTGCACCGGAGTCGGGTTGTAAGCATTGCAGGGGTTATTGAGTTGCGGGCAGTTACTAATGAGCGTGATGACCGGCATCTCAGCTCGCATCTCCACATACTTTCCAGGCTCTGAAATACCGTCCGCAAACTCCAATCTTCCATCGGAAGTTACCGGAACATTCATGAAAAAATTAATGTTACTTCCAATGTCGCGCTTGCTGAGTTTGTATTGGGAATGAACCATGGCGCGAAGGAAGCTCTGCCGGCAGGCATGCATGTACCGCTTATCGAGCGCATAGCGGACGGTGTTGCTCTCGGTGGAGCACGCGCCGCCCAGCGTGTCATGGCGTCCACACGTGTCGGCGGTGATGGTGAGCAGCGTGTGTGCAAGATTCGAAAGTAAGCGCGTCCCCGTCGTGAGATAGATGTTGTTCTGGCTGGCGATCGTGTCTGTCGCGCTGTAGCGCTCTTCCGTGTCATCGGCGTTGTAGAAGAACGTGTCCACAGCCTGGTTGCCGCACAGGTCAACGATGCGGAATGTCTGTCCCGCTTCAAGACGATGGATCCAGGGTTCGCCTGCTTCAAGCGTAAAGCTGTAAGTGGCAGCGGCGGCGTCCAGAGGACTCTCCACCAAAACTCGATCGGGCATGGAGTGGTCCTTTAGAGGAAAAATCTTTCTGTGTTGATAAAGCCGCGTTTGTTTTCCGGGCAGAAGTTCCGGCACAAGTCGTCGGCTTCAGCGCACGATGTGCGATGAAGGGTCAGGTGAACCGGTTTCGGAAAGTACTGTGCGGCTGGATCGAGCGGGTGCTGGCCCGTATCCAGGACTACCAACGTATTCATTTCAGCCCGCAGTCCTACATAGTCGCCGGCCTTCGAATGGCCGGACAGAAAGTGCAGTGCGCCGTCGTCCGTGACCGCTACTTTGCTGAAGAAGTTGACGTTGATGGGCAGGTCTCGAATGCCGAGACCATACTTTTCAAGCTCCGTCAGAAAATTGTCGCGTGGGTTGCGGCGAAAGTCGTTACGAAATTGTTGATAGCTTGCCCGGCCGAATCGAGCTTCAACTTGCGCCGCATCGCGATGTCCGCAGATCGGGTCGTGCCAGCCGCATGTGTCCTCCGTAAGGGAGCAGAGAATGCGGCCCATGTCGGAGTAGAGAACGTGGCCTCTTGTGAGATGGGCTGTATGCTGCGCCTTTAGAGTATCGGGCATGTTGTAGCGTTCGCTGGTGAGGTCGGCGTTGAGAAACAGGGCGCCGGCATTGGCGCTGCCTTCGACATCGGTAATGCGCAGTGCGGTTCCGCGTTTCAGTATGTGTGACCAGCAATCACCACCGCGCAGCGTCTCTTCCCAAAGAATAGAAGCGGGATTGATTGGATTCGCCCGACCGGAACCTTCCGGGGCGGGATGACTGGTTGACATGGATAAAAAGCTAGTTTAAGTGATCGGCTTAGTGGGTACGACCGCTTGGCCGGAATGTACGCTATAATCGCAGTTCCCTCTGCCGGGTGGGCCCTGTCAGCCTCTGGTTTGTCTAACCATTGAGGCTCTCTTGTGTTCAATCGGGTCATCTCTTTTCTTCTTCTTTGTTCGCTAGCATCCCCGGTCTTTGCTCAGAAGCCGGCCTTTACCGTGGGCTGGTCGGTGTATGTGGGTTGGGATCCCTACCAATACATGGCCAAGTCCGGGCTACTCCAAAAGTGGGCCGGCAAGTACGGCGTTGCCATCAGGCTTCAGCGCTTCGATTATGCGCCGTCGCTCGATGCGTTTACTTCGCGCAGTATCGACGCCTGCACCATGACCAATATGGAAGCGCTCGATATGCCGGCCGCTTCGGGTGTGGACACCACGGCAATTCTCATCGGTGACTACTCGAACGGAAACGATGCGGTCCTGGCGCGCGCCGGTAATACGCTCGCAAGTCTGCCCGGTAAGAAAGTCTTGCTGGTCCAGAAGACAGTGTCTGAGTACCTGCTGGAACGTGCGTTCGTAACCAACGGCTTAGAAGCGCAGGCCAGAAAGGTAAAGCTGGTGAATACGTCAGACCGGGACATTGTCGGCGCGTATATGAACGACTCCTCGGAAGCAGCGGTGGTGACATGGAAACCGCTGGTTTCGCAGATTGCCAAAATGAAGGACGTTAAGACGCTATTCGATTCTTCAAAAATTCCCGGCGAGATTCTCGATCTGCTTGTGGTTAGAACGGAGGTCCTTCAAAAGGCCGATGGCAGCGGACAAAGGTTCGCGAAGGCAATGGCGGGCGCCTGGTACGAAATGCTTTCGCAGATGAGCGGGCCCGGCGCAGACAAGGTTCTCCAGTCTGTCGCGGCCGTTTCAGAAGATAGCTTGGCCTCGTATAAGGAGCAGCTGAGCACAACTCACATGATGTATAAGCCGTCCGAAGCGGCGGGTCTGGCAACATCCGTCGAGTTGAAGCAGAAGATGAAGTTAGTCCGGCAATTCTGCTTCGACCATAAGTTACTCGGGGAAGGCACTAAGTCGGCCGATGACGTAGCAATTCGGTACCCGGATGGGTCGGTGCAGGGCAACGCGGCGCGTGTGCGAATGCGATTTGACGCAAGCTTCATGCAGCAGGCGGCCAAGGGTGGGCTCTGATGCTGCGTATACTGACGTTCCCCAGTAAGCCCGTGGCTTTTTTTGCTTCTTGGGTTCTGTTCGGATTGTGCCTGTTCGTTTACTTCCGTAGCGCTCATTTGCGGCATATCGAAAACCCCGACGACCGGATTGTTCCAACAGTGGCGCAGCTATCGAGCAGCTTCGTTCATGCGGCTTCCACTTCGGCTGACGATGATGCCCCGGCGCCTCCGGGTGCGTCATTCATTCAGGTATTTCGGAGCAGCATGTTGTGGAACGACACGCTGGCGAGTGCCCAACGATTTTTGATCAGCTTGGCTTTGTTGTTTCCGGCGGCGCTGCTGGGCGTCAACATGGGCGCGTTTCCTTGGGTCGGTTCCGGGTTGCTGCGCTTCTTCTTATTCTTCGATAAAATCATTGCGCTATCGGTTCTGCCCATTTTGTTTATCGCATTTGGAATTGGCGAAGCGGCCAAGATTATGCTGATTGTGATTGGCGTCGCCCCCACCCTGGTGCTGGATGGTTACAACCTGGCTAAGTCGGTTCCGAGTGAGCAGGTGATCAAAGGCTTTGCGCTCGGGGCGAAAGATCTGGCAGTGACATATCGCGTGATTTTGCCCCAAATCTGGCCGCGAATTCTGAATAGCATCCGGTTGAACTTGAAAGCTATCGCCCTGTTTCTGTTTGCGGGTGAAATGATCGCCTCAACCGACGGCCTGGCTTACAGGATTGCTTTGTTGCAGCGGCACATGGGTATGGACCTGATTATTCCCTACGTGCTGTGGGTCGCCCTGCTGCTCTTCCTGGTCGATCTTTCGTTCCGGCTATTCACTCGCTTGACAAATCCTTGGTTTCGGGAGTTTTGAACCGGAGTGCCGCTGATTTCGCTCGATAATGTTGCTCTCCACTTTCCGGCCAAGGGTGGTGAGCACCGTCTGTTTTCGCAACTGAACCTCACCATTGAGGAAGGCGAGTTTGTCTCGATTGTAGGGCAAACCGGTTGCGGGAAATCCACGCTGCTGCGGTTGATCTTAGGCGCCGAACATCCGTCCGGGGGCCAGGTTAGCGTAAACGGCAAGTGTGTGACGGGGCCGGGGCGCGAGCGCGGCTATGTTCCCCAGAAGTACTCGCTCTTTCCAGACAAAACCGTTTTGCAAAATGTGGCATTTGGGCCCATCGCGGAATCGTTCCGGGTGGACCGCTTGTTGTCGCCGCATTGGTGGACGCAGCGTGCGGAGATTCGCGCCGAAAGCCTTCAATACTTGGAGCGCCTGGGGCTCACGCGGAACGATGCAAACAAATATCCGGATCAACTCTCGGGCGGTATGCAGCAACGCGTCGCGATTGCCCAAGCGTTGATCTTGCGCCCGCGCATTCTATTGATGGATGAAGCATTCAGCGCGCTCGACCCCGCAACCAGAGCGGACATGCAGCGGCTCATCCGGTCCATTTGGGAGCAGACGAAAACGACGATAATCTTCGTAACGCATAACTTGGCAGAGGCAGTGTACCTGAGTAGCCGGGTTGTGTTGCTGGCTCGTGATTCGGGACGGGATCGGTCGCACGTGGCGTTAAATTTACCCGTGTTGCCGTCCATTCGTGGGGCGGATGGATATCCGCGTGCAAGCGAGTTGCAGAGTATCATTCATCAGCTGGAGTCAGCCGCCCTAAGCGGCCACTTAGAGCAGGAGATGGCGGAATTCGGCGGATAGTAAGTAATTGCTGCTGGGTTGCGTCCATTTATGAGACTTACTCTACTCTTACTTACCTGCTGGTTGATGCCGTCAGCCTTTTCGCAAATCGCTCAGCCCAATGGCGGCGCCGTGGACACGGGCGACATCCCATTGCGGTGGATGACAGGCGGCCCCAATTGTGTCGAGCTGCAGGATTGGGAGGTGCATCAGTTCAATCCGGACTTCTTCATCATTCGTGAGTCGGGATGCACTAATTACGAGAAGCCCTTCCTCTACCTGATCTTTGGGAAAGAGCGCGCTTTGCTGCTGGATACGGGCGCGGGTCCCGCCAACACGGCCGCGATCGTCGCTCAGGTACTGGGCCGCTGGCAGCAGAGGAATCATCGTGCGGGAATCCAACTGATGGTCGCGCATTCGCACGGCCATGGCGATCATATTTCCGGCGATGCGCAGTTTCGCGGAAAACCGGGCGTCACCTTTGTTGAGCCCACCGTACAGGGCGCAACGCAAGCGTTCGCGATTGAGAACTGGCCGCAAACAAATGGGATTGTGGATCTTGGCGAACGGTTGATCGATGTGATTCCGTTGCCCGGCCATGAGGCGGCTGCTGTGGCCTTCTACGACCGCAAAACGAGCGTGTTGCTGACCGGAGATTCGTTGTATCCAGGGCGGCTCTATGTGCGCGACTGGCCGGTGTTTGCCGCGAGCATTCAGCGCCTTGTGACGTTCACCGAAGGCAAGATCATCACCTATATACTCGGGTGCCATATCGAAGAGGCGCGGCAGCCCTATCTTGATTACAAGGTGGGCACGGCGTACCAGCCCGATGAGCACAGCTTAGCGCTGGGGCGCGGCGAGTTACTGGAACTGAACGATGGACTGAAGAAGCTGGCAGGCGTCCCTACGCGAGTGGCATATCGGGATTTCACCATCTGGCCTGTGGAGCGGAAGTAAGTGCAGACTGAATTCCGAACTTACAAGGGCCCAGACTCAGTTGCGTCCGGGACGCGCCGCGCTAGGCGCAGATTTCTTTGACTATGTTACCCGCCACGTCGGTCAGGCGAAAGTCGCGGCCACTGTAACGGTAGGTCAGCTTCTTGTGGTCGATACCCATCAGATAAAGGACGGTGGCATGCAGATCGTGAACATGCATGGGCTTCTCGACAGCTTTAAAGCCAAACTCGTCGGTGGCGCCATAGGTGGTCCCGCCTTTCACTGCCCCGCCTGCTAGCGCCACCGTAAAGCCGAATGGATTGTGATCGCGCCCGTTCTGTACGCGGTCGCCGCCGCCTCCCACTTCTTTGACAGGCGTACGGCCGAATTCAGAGCCAATAACCACCAGTGTGTCGTCCCACATCCCGCGCGCCTTCAGATCCTTAATGACAGCGGCAAATGGCTGGTCGGAATCCATGGCGTTCTTGCGATGAGCCTGGATGTCGGCATGCGCGTCCCACGGATCGCCCTTGGCATAGTAAACCTGAACCATGCGCACGCCTTTCTCTACCAGGCGAACGCTCATCAGACAGCTGCGCGCGGTGCTACCCGGTCCGTACATCTTTTGCGTGGCGGCAGTTTCTTTCCGTATGTCGAACACTTCGGGCGCTTCCGTCTGCATACGGTACGCCACCTCCATCGACTTCACCACGGCGTCCACCTGCGGGTCGGGCTTGCGCACCTGTTCCAGTTGTTCAAGAAGCGTAAGTTCACGCCGCTGCTCAGTAAGTGAAAACTTCGGATTATTTATAAAGCTGATTAGCTTCTTAGGGTCGAACTCTTTGCCGACTACCGAATCCGCGGTTTGCTTTTCCGCGACTTTGTCCGCGATGAAAGTGCCCTGGTTCATGGCGGGCAGAAAACCGTTGCTCCACAGCGGCGGACCTACGGTGGTGGGGACATCTGGGCACAAAACGACGAAGCCGGGCAAATTTTGATTCTCGCTGCCCAGGCCGTAAGTGAGCCATGAGCCGAGAGCGGGACGGCCCGCTTGGCTGAAGCCGGTGTTCATCATCAGGATGGCCGGTTCGTGGTTAGGGATGTCGGTATACACTGAGCGGACCCAGCAAATGTCATCCGCGACTTCGCCCAGATGCGGAAACAGTTCGCTAATCTCGATGCCGGATTTGCCGTACTTCTTCCACTCGAACGGCGACGGCATAAGCGTGCCCGTCTTACGCTCGGTCGAAACGTGGCCTCCGGGAAGAGGCTGTCCCGCGTACTTATCCAGCGCCGGTTTATGGTCGAAGCTGTCGATAGACGAGCAGCCGCCATTCATAAAAAGAAAGATGACACGCTTTACTCTTTGCGGATAGTCGAGCTTGTAGGGCGTGCTGAGGCTGCCATCTGCACCCGCAGTCACCCCGGCTTTGGCAAGCGATTCACCCATCAGACTGGCGAAGGCCATCATGCCGAAACCGTTGCCCATACGGCAGAGAGCTTCGCGGCGCGAGAGAGGGGTTGTTCTTCGATTACAAGACATTGTTGGTCAATCTATCCCGATCAATCTATGTAGACAAATTCGCTTGAGCTGAGAAGCACTTTGGCGTAACGGCCTAGCGCGGTGGGTTTGTACTTCACCTCTTTAGGCGCATTGCCGGCCAAGTCCGGGCGTTCCGCTGAGTTCTTCACGCCCGCCATCATCCCTTCACCCATTTCGGCTTCGGTTGCCGGTCCACCCGCGGCTGGTATGACTTTGTCGGCGCCGCCAGGCGCCCCGTCCGCATTGGGCCCGCTCAGAGCAACGTTTTTAAGCGCGGCCCGTTTGTCTTTCCCCACATCCGCTCGCGCCGCTTTCTCTGCTTCCACAGCGGCGGCGGCTTTCTGCTCCAGGTATTCCTGCATTGGTTCTGATTGGATGTAGTGCAAGCCTAACTCGACTTCCTTCCCGGAAGGATCGCGGCCGTAGACCAGTTGGTAGAGCTTGCGTATCTTCGCGGAAGTGTCGCCCGCATCCTCCACGCGCTTGACCAGCAGTTCGGACTGGGCCTGGATGAAGTCGCTGTTCATCAGGAAGAGACGCTGCAGAGGCACCGTGGTCGTGAAGCGCTTTTCCGCGCTGATATTGGGCGGCGGAAAATCGAACAGCTGCAGATATTCGTCCAGACGATACCGGCTCACGCGCCCGTAAATGGTGCGGCGCGTGTACGCCGGGGTCAAGTCTTTGGAAGGTCCGCCCAGCGAGTCGTCCAGGTTGCCCGCCACCATTAAAACCGAATCGCGCAGTTGTTCGGCCGTCATGCGCCTCTTGTTGGCGCGCCAGTAAAGCCGGTCGCCGGAATCAACTGCAAAATCATGCTCGTCCATTTCCGCGCTCAGCTGGTAAACGTTGCTCAGCATAATTTCACGCGTCAGCTTCTTGATGGACATGCCCCCGGACTGGAACTTGGCGGATAAGTACTCCAGCAGATCCGGATTGGTGGGACGTTCGCCTGTGACGCCAAAGTTGCTAGGTGTGTCGACCAAGCCTGTGCCGAAATGCTCCTTCCAGATGCGGTTCACTATCACGCGCATAGCAAGCGGCTGCTTCACGATGTCTTCCGCCAGTTCGAGGCGGCCGCTTCCTCCCTTGAACGGCGACGGACTGTCACCGGAGAGCACGCTAAGGAAGTGACGCGGCGCCACGTCGCCCAGGTTGTAGGGGCTGCCCCGCAGGCTCACTTGCAGATCGACAGGCTTCGCTGCTTCTTCGACGCCGTGCAGATAAGGATAGGAGACCTCGGTCTTCTTCTTTAGCTCGCTGATGTCCTTGTTCAGGGCCTCGATGTAGTCGCGCTTTTCGCTTCCCAGACGTTTTTGGAGCGACCATCCGCGGAAGGCGAGAAGGCCGGGTTTCGAGTGAACATTGAACTGGACTGTTTCATCGTCATTCGAGAGTTCTCGCTGGAACACATCGGTCCAGAGGTTCATGTCGTCCAGCGGAAGCGTCTTCAGCTGCAGGGAACAGCCGGGACAGAAATCGTCGTTGGTAATAAATTCGTTAGGCTTGTTGGCGCGCTTCGGCTTGGTGGTGCCGGTGAAAGACTTGGCCGCGATGATCTCGTTCTCTTCGCGCAACTCACTTTTCGCGAACATAACGGATGTCAACTTTTGTTGAAAGGCGCCGGCAAGCTTCTTGGCCTCTTCAGGCGTACCACCGCGGGCGATCATGGCTTGCCAGTCTTTTAGATAAGGGTAGAATTTCGGCGGCTTGGCCAGGAACTTCACCCAGCGGTCAAGCAGTTCGTAATCCAGCTTGTCTTCTTCCACCACCGCCGCAAGCTCTTCCTTCGGTTTTCCCGCGACGCGCCAAGCCGCTTGCATGTACTTCGCCGCTTGCAATGCCAGCGACTGCGCCATGTCGCTCGTTTCGTTGGTCTGGATAGAGGCCACCAGCTTCTGCTTGTTTTCGAGTTCCTTGGTGTACTGCATCAGTTGCTCCACAGCGGCGCTGGGCGCGGTCGGGTATTCGTGGTAAGCCGTGCTGGCGAAAACGCCGGCCAGCGAGTAGTAGTCGGCGCTCGGAATCGGGTCGTACTTATGGTCGTGGCAGCGGGCACAGCCCACCGTCAAACCGAGGAAGCCTTTTGACACCGCATCCACGCGGTCATGCCGTTCGTCAGCACGCGTTACCTCCACGGCGCCGTTATCGTAATACCACGGCCCTAACCCCAGGAAGCCGGTGCCGGGCAGTGTGTGGGCACGATCTTTTTCCTCCATCAAATCGCCGGCCAGCTGCGCTTTGACGAACGTGTCATACGGCATATCGTCATTAAAGGCGCGCACCACCCAGTCCCGAAAAATGTAGGCGTACGGATACGGGTTATAGCCGCGATGCATGGGGTCAAGGCTGCGATAGTCGTCTTCGCCATAGCGCGCAACGTCCAGCCACATGCGGCCGGAATGCTCGCCATAATGCTGCGACGCCAGCAGACGATCCACCACTTTTGCGAAAGCTTCGGGAGACTCATCCTTCTCAAAGGCCGCGATCTCATCGCCGCTGGGCGGGACGCCGATCAGGTCCAGTGTGGCCCGGCGAATCAATTCCAGCTTCGACGCGCGATTCACTGGTTTCAAGTTCTGCGATTCAAGCTTGGCGAGAATGAACTTGTCAATATCGGTCTTGGCCCAGGCTGTGTCCTTTACCTCCGGAACAGTAACCTTCTTCAAAGGAACGAATGACCAGAAATTCTTCTGCTCGGGACTGATAACATATTTGCCGTTAGCGACGACTTTTCCTGAGGTGGGCCAGACGGCGCCGGCTTTTACCCAAGTCGCGAGGTCCGCAATTTCTGCGTCCTTTAATTTGCCTCCCATCGGCATTTGGAGGTGTGGATCAGTCTGACGCACTGCCTTGATGAGCAGACTTTTCTCTGGGTCACCAGGCACGATGGCAGGGCCGGAGCCGCCGCCTTTAAGAAGCGCTTCACGGCTGTCCACGCGCAAGCCGCCCGAAGCCGAGTTGGTATGGCAGGTGTAGCAGTTCGTCGCGAAGATGGGGCGAACTTTCGCTTCGAAGAAGTCGGTCGCGGCCGGGGAACCGGCAGGCGCTGGCGTGGTGGCCGCCGGTAAGGCCCAGACTGCGCCCGCGTTGATCCATGCGGCGATGTCGTTGATCGCTGCGTCGTCCAGCTTGTTGCCACCAAGCGGCATCTTAAGCCCTGGGTCAACCTGGCGAATGGCTTTGATGAGCAGGCTCTTGTCCGCATTTCCAGGCATAATTGCAGGACCGCGGCTTCCTCCTCTTACAAGCGCATCCCGGCTGTCAACGCGCAAGCCACTAAGATGGGAAGCCGTATGGCAGGGATAGCAGTTAGCCGCCAGAATAGGACGGACCTTCGAGTCATAGAAATCAGCCGATTTGGCAGACGGCTCTTGGGACGCGGCCGAGCCAGACGGGGCGGACGACAACAGGAGCGAAAATACTGCCAATCCAGCGGACGACAGGCGGAAACCGAACATAAAAATGAGGGTAGAAAGCAACGGCAGGCACGCAGCAAGAGGCTACCGTACTCGGAAAATCAAGAGTTTAGACCGAAGCCTGGACATTACCGGAGGAGCCGAATGCTCCGGCCAACAGCAACGCAGCTGCGGACAGCATGGTCCAGAAGGCGCCTCTATTGCATCACGACGGGTCTTATATGTCAAGGCGGTCAAAGGATTGAAATTATAGCGGCTGCTCCGCTATACTGCCGTGTCTAATGCCGTCTTACTTGTCTCTCTTCCTTCACTTGACTCTTGTAAGTACTCTGGCGGCCCAGCAAGTACCAGGTGATGGTTCAGCAGCTGGGCCAAAGGTGAAGCCAGAGCGCCCAACGAAAACCGGAGTTACTACACCCGGTGTGCAGGTCCCAATGGCCAAGTTAAAGCCCGAGGCCGAATTTGCGGTTGGTGGTTCTCCCGATTGGATCGCTGTTGATGAGCTGATTTATGTTTCCAATATGCCGAAGAACGCCATTGAGCGCATCGATCCAAAACTGAACAAGACGCTGCCGGAAGTGACAGGCTTGAGTAAGCCGTGTTCCGGGCTGGCTGTTGGGTTCGGGACTTTGTGGGTTCCCAATTGTGGAAATGGCATGTTGATGCGAGTGGACCTGAAGACCGGGAAGGTGACGGCTTCGATTCAGACGGGCGTCGCCAATTTGGAAGGCGGAATTGCCGTCAGCGCGGATAGTGTCTGGATGTTGACCAAGGCGGATAGTACGCTCGCCCGCATCGATCCGCTGAGTAACAGGATTGTGGCGGAGGTTCCTTTACCCACCGGTTGTTTTACCGCCGCCTATGGGTTGGGCGCCATTTGGGTCACCTGCACCGCAACCGACCAAGTGATTCGGGTGGATTCAGCGACAAACTTGATCGTGGCGCAGATTCCAGTGGGCGCGAAGCCTCGCTTTCTGGCGGTGGGCGAAGGAGCGGTGTGGACCTTAAATCAGGCGGCGGGGAACGTAAGCCGAATCAATCCCGAGACGAACAAGGTTGTGGCCACCATTGAGGTGGGTGTTCCTGGTCCGGGTGGCGATATTTCGGCGGGTGAGGGATCGGTGTGGGTGACTTCGTTTGAATACCCGCTTTCGCGCATCGATCCTGACAGCAACAAGGTTGCTCAACAGTTTGTCGGGCCCGGCGGCGATGCCGTGCGGGCCGGGAAGGGTTACGTTTGGCTGTGTGACTTGCGAAATGGGAAGGTCTGGAAGTTTGACCCGAAGCTGATCATGGCCACCGTTGGAGACAAGTAGATAGCGTAATCAAAGACGTCTATTCCAAACCAATTCGTCCAATCAGATACTTTGCTGAGTGCGGCGTTCGTTCTACCCCAACCAGTGCCAGCCCATCGGCAAAATAGTCTGACAACTTGCGCATGATCTCTTGTTGCACTTTCCGGGCTGCCGCTAGGTCGGTGGTACGCAGCAGTTGCGTATCGAGCGGAATGTCAAGCCGATCGACTATGCTTCTGTCGGGGCACACGCCATCATCCACGGCGGATTTCACACGCGAAGAATCAAGCAACCATTCGGCAACACAACGGTCAGTCGGCAATCCGGCATCGAGCGCACTGGATGTTTGCCCATATAAGTTGTAGTAACACCGGCGAACAATGGCGCCGAGTCGCTCCAGGTTAAAGAATGCATTCTTCACCTGAAGCGGATCGAACGTCCACTCAATCAATTGCAACTGGCGAGATTGAGCCTCGCGCCGTTGCGCAACCTTCAGAGCGCGCCCAATACCCCTGTTACTGTATTCAGGCAGAACGCCAAGCATGTGACTATGTAGATAGTTCGTGCCGTTTTCTTTGATTGCCGGAAGACCGAGACAGAATCCCACCATCACTTGGCCCTCGAACGCGCCGAAAACTTTACCTCCCGTCTTCTCAGCTATTGCAAACGTGTCGCTGGGCTGAATCTCCAGATCGCTCATTTGCCAAATCATGCGCTGCAGCTGAATCAGCTGCTTAAATTCGAGGATCTCTGTAAGGCAACGGATTTCCATAATAGATAGATTGGAAAACTACACGCGACCAAGCCAAATGCGGCCCAGGTGTCTCGCTTTCCTTCGAGCAGCGCCAGAAGAAGAAACACAGCGCTGGCTATGATCACCAGAATCGGCAACCACGGGTAAGCGGGCACACGGAACGGCCGGAACGCATCCGGACGTTTTCGTCGAAGCACCACCAGCGATAGAAAGCCCAACTCGTACGACGTCACTGTAAAGATGCCGGTTATTCCCAGCAGCGCATTAAAACTCCCGCCGAAGAGCATGGCGATGGCACAGCCGGAACTGATGAGCAGGGCATTGCGCGGAGTTCCCCGCCGGTTCACTTCTGAGGCGCCTGCCCAAAACAAACCATCCCGGCCCATGGCGAAAAGGATCCTCGTCGCACACAGAAGGCTTGCACTGATAACTGCTGGAAGAGAGAGCAAGGAGAGTACGGTGATCATGCGCTCTCCAAAAGAGCCGGCCAAAATCCGTGCGGCATCCGAAGCCGGAAAGTTAGAACCTCTCATGGCAGCAAAGCCGAGTACATGCAGAAACGCAAAGTTCAGCAGCAGATAGATGGTCACGATGGTGAGCACGCCGAAGATCATGGAGCGCGGAAGGTTGCGTCCAGGGTTCTTATCTTCCTCGGCAAAGTAAATGGCCGAGTACCAGCCATCGTAGGTTCCGGCGATGGCGCGCAAAGCTAGAACCATAACTTCTAGCGAATGATGCCCGCCACTTCCGGGTTGTGGATGACTCGGATGCGCCCATCCACTGGAAAGTAAGCACGCCGCCACTAATAGAAGAAAACCCACCGCTTGAACGGCAGCAGTAATTTCCTGGGTGCGGATGCTGGAGCGCAAGCCACCGATCTGAAGAGCGGTCAGCAGTATGATCACGAAAGAGCCAATTAGCCCGGCCGAGCCCACCAAAGGCGGCCACAGTACAGTGGCGAAATCACCAACTGCAAGAGCTAAATAGGCGATCGACGCGCTCTGCGTGAGCCAGTCTGCCCATCCCGCCGAAAATCCCACAGCTTCGCCGAAGGCTTCGCGTGCGTACACGTAAAAGCCACCCGCGCGCGGTAACATCGCGGCCACTTCCGATAGCATGAACGCGCTCGCCAGGATGTACAGGCCGGCAGCTAGCCAAAGACACATCATCCACCAGGCATTGGGAGTGCTTGCTGCAATTTGTCCCGGCGTCCGCAGAATTCCAACGCCGAACGTTCCGCCTAGAGTGACGGCCAGTCCGAACACAATGCCCAGCGCCTTAAGCAGCTTTCCCGAACCCGAAGGTGCTGAATCGGCCGACCCGCTCACTTACTGCTCACTTACTCAGAACCCGGCCCGGATGCTTCCCGGTGGGTTTGCCTGAATTCCAGACAAGTTCTCCGTTGACGAATACATTCTCAATCCCACTCGAAAGAAGCAGAGGATCGGCGAAGGTCGCGCGGTCCTGTACCGTCTTGGGATCGAAAAGCACAAGGTCCGCGAAAGCGCCCTGGCGGATTTCTCCACGATCGGCCAGTCCTAACCGATGAGCCGGAGCAGAGGTCATCTTCCGGAGGGCCTCTGGCAGTGTAAGCACGTGCTGTTCCCGAACGTACACCGCCAGAACCCGCGGGAATGTACCCGCGCCGCGCGGATGCCGCATCCCGATTCCCCCGTCGCTGCCAATCATCACCCAAGGCTGTCGATAGAACACCTTCATGTCGTCCGGCTTCATCGCCTTGCAAACAATGCCTGCGCCTCCGTCCCGAACAATGGAGCTGTAGAGTGCAACCGGAGTCACTCCTTCCGCTTTGGCTATCTCCAGCAAGTTACGATTCTTGTAACCGGGATGGGCATCACACGCAGTGACTGTGACGTTCTCCGGACCACCTACATCGGAGAGCCCTTTCGCTACGCTCCCAGCATCGTCATAGCGCTTGTCTAAAACTAAGACCTTGATTGTCGATGCCCACGCGTCGTAGGGATAGCAATCGGCCGTCACATCCACGCCCCGCTTCTGGGCGGATTCAATCAACGCCACGGCTTCGCCCGCTTTTCCCCAGACTGCCGCGCTCCCAAGCTTGATATGCGAGATCTCCAAAGGCAGGTGAGCCTGTTCGGCAATTTGTATCGCTTCACGCAGCGAGTCAAACAGTTTGTCACCTTCATCTCTCATATGAGTGACATAAATGCCCCCATACTTAGAGGAAGCCTTTGCCAGTTCGATGACCTCCTCTGTTGTGCTGTAGCTTCCCACCTCGTATTCGAGACCGGAGGATAAACCCACCGCGCCCTCCCGCATGGATTGCTCAACCAGCGCCGCCATCTGCTGTATTTCAGCCCCCGTCGCCGCACGCTTGTAGTCACTGCCCATCACTTTCTGCCGGACGGAGGCGTGCCCCACAAGTGTCTGCAGATTAAAGGCAGCGGGTTGTTGCTTGCGCTTGTCTAGATACTCCGCAATCGGAAGGGGCGAACCGCCATCCTGCCCCAATAGCATTGTGGTTATCCCTTGCGAGACTTGCGACTCGGCATCCAAATCTAACTCCGGATTGCTCGAATGATTATGCAAATCGATAAAACCCGGTGCCAGAACTAACCCATGAGCCTCAAGCGTCCTCTCACCTTTCTTCGGCTGCAAGCTGCCGATTGCGCCGATCCGGTCTCCCGAGATCCGTACGTCCCCTGCAAACAGTGGTTTGCCCGTTCCATCGGCGATCGATGCGCGTTGGATCAGCAGGCTCCCCTGTGGAAACACTCGCATGACCCAGACAGTCAAAAAGGCGACTACAAGGCGCTTCATGTATGAGCAAAATTCTAGCGCAAGCCCCGCTTGTGCCTCCTGTCCACCAAGATCGGTACTGAAACGCGTTGACTTTTGTCTTCTACTGGATAATCATTAGGATCATCTAGAAAGCGAACTTTCAGCCAATGTATGTCTGACTGTTCCCCGGCAGCGTCAGCCGAAGTGTTCTGAGTCTGTGGGGGACTATGAAACCTGTTGGGGCTGTCGTCTTTTTATCCTTGGTTGCCGCAGTAAGCTGGGCGCAATCGCTAACATCCATCGACGGAACCGTGGCTGATCCAAGCCGGTCCGGCATTCCGGGCGTCTCCATACAGTTGGAGAATACCGGTAATGGTTCGAAGCGCCAAACCACCAGCGATGCTCAAGGCCGTTACGCCTTGCAGCAGCTTACGCCAGGAACCTACAACCTGACCGCAAGCGCGCCCGGCTTTTCGAAGAAAGTTCTTGAGAACGTCGTCTTGCAGGTGAACACTCCAGCGACGGTGAATTTCGATTTGGAAGTCGGTTTGGTCTCGGAGACTCTCGAGGTCAGCGCTGCATCGGAACAGATTAATAAGACCGATGCCTCTTTAGGCGCTGCCATCGGCACCGTACCCATTACTCAGTTGCCCTTTGAAGCGCGTAACGTGACGCTCCTTCTCGCTCTTCAGCCCGGCGTGACTTACTTCGGCGAAAACAACCCCATCAGCGGATCCGTCAACGGCGGCAAGACGGACCAGGCAAATATTGTTTTGGACGGCGTTGACGTTAACGACCAGAACAATCGAAGAGCTTTCCAAAGCGTTCTCCGCGTCACCCTCGATTCCACTCAGGAGTTTCGAACCACTACTCAAAACGCCACAGCCGATCAGGGGCGTTCCTCAGGCGCCCAAGTTTCGCTCATCACCAAGAGCGGCACTAATGATCTGCATGGATCGCTGTATGAGTACACTCGCAACACTTTAACTTCAGCGAACAGCTTCTTGAATAACATGGACGGCGTGGCGCGAACCAAGCTGATCCGCAATGTCTTCGGTGTGTCCGTAGGTGGACCCATCATCAAAAACCGGCTGTTCTTCTTCGGCAATTATGAAGGAAGGCGCGATGCCAGCGAAGCAAACGTGGTTCGCATAGTGCCGACCGCTTCCATGCGCAGCGGCATCCTGACTTATTTATCTAAAGGCGGCGGCGTCCAACAGGCAAGTCCGGCGGATCTGAAGGCCGTCGACCCCCTTGGCGCGGGCGTCAACCCCGCGGTCTTGGCGCTCTTCAACAGGTACCCCTTACCAAACGACAGTTCCGTTGGCGATGGCTTTAACACCGCTGGGTTCCGTTTCAAAGCCGGCGTACCGCTCACCTGGAATACTTACGTGGCGAAGCTCGACTATCAGATTGACCGCTCTGGCAAGAACACGCTCTCGCTGCGCGGCAATTTGCAGAATGACGATTATGTCGACAGCACCGATCCCCAGGCCGTCGCTCAGTTCCCCGGCCAGTCGCCGGCGCGCACAACGCTCAACAACAACAAAGGACTTTCCGCTGCTTGGATTTCCGTTATCCATCCCAACCTGGTAAGCACGTTTCACTACGGCTTCACACGTGCCGGTGGCGAAACCACCGGCGCACAAACCGCCAACCAGATTGATTTCCGCGGTATCGATCCCTTAAGCCCCCTAACCAGAGGACTTGCCAGGATCATCCCAGTCCACCAGTTCTCTGAAGACATGGCCTGGACCAAGAGTTCGCATGATTTGCGCTTTGGCGGTGTCGCCCGGCTTATTAATAACAAATCGGTGAACTATGCGTCCGCATACAGCAGTTCTGAAGTGACCTATTCCTACATTGCCGGAACCGGACATTCCTTCCTGTTACCCGACGTTGCCTCCTCTTTTTCTTCCGCTTATCGAACAGCTGCTACTGACTTACTCGGTATTGTAAGCTTCGACGACACCACGTTCCGCTTCAATCGCGACGGTTCCCCACTACCCGCGGGCGCACCGGTTCGCCGTAACTTCGGCGATCAGGAGTATGAGTTGTACGCGATGGATTCCTGGCGCGTCCGGCCAGGCTTGACTCTCACCTACGGGTTCCGCTATAGCATCGCTCCTCCCATCCACGAGGTGAATGGTAACCAGGTCTCACCTACTATCAATCTGGGCGATTGGTTTGCCCTCCGCGGCAATCTCGCTGGTCAGGGACTTCCCCAAAGTCAGGCTGGCCCGCTTGGCTTTGTTCTCTCTGACAGCAAAGGCGGTTCCCCGCTCTACAACATGCAGAAGAAGAACTTCGCGCCCCGCTTCGCCATCGCGTATTCGCCGCAAAGCGACACAGGGTGGAAACAGAAGCTCTTCGGGGGCCCCGGTAAGACCTCCATTCGCGCCGGCTTCGGAATGTTCTACGACCTCTTCGGGCAAAGCATTGCGCGCTCCTTCGATTCCTCCGCGCCGGGTCTTACCACCGATATTCAAAGCGGAGCCGGCGTCTATGGAACCTCTCAGCTGCCGCGCTTTACCGGCGTGAACAATGTCCCGACATCCTTCTTCATTCCCACTCCTCCCACCGGCGGCTTTCCCTATACACCGCCCGAGGGAGGCTTTGCCATTGCCAACAGCATTGACAGTGGAATCAAGCAACCCTACACCATGAATCTAAACTTCACCATTGGCCGTGAGCTTCCGAAAGGTTGGTTCATCCAGGGCTCCTATGTGGGTAGGCTTTCCCGTCGCTCACTAGTAAGTGAAGATCTAGCTCAGACAACGAACCTTCGTGACCCGCAGAGTGGAGTTAGTTATTACTCAGCCGTGAATGACTTGGTGCTCAAGGCGCGTTCAAACGGCGGCAATGGCGTAGCCGTCAACACCATCCAACCCAATCCATTCTGGGAAAATCTGTTTCCAGGATTGGCGGGCGGGGGACTCAACGCTACTCAGAACGCTTACAACACTTTCGTGCAGTATCCACAGGACATCACCTCCGGGTTGCAGGTTCTCGACCAGTTCTGTGATCCCGCTTGCAGCAAGTTCGGGCCCTATTCCATGTTCAACTCCCAATACGCCGCGCTCTTCGCATTCCGCTCAGTGGGCAAAGGCAATTACCACTCCATGCAGTGGACGGCGAGGAAACAGTTTAGTGATGGCTCATTGATGACTTTCAACTACACGCTGGCCAAGTCAATCGATCTGACATCGGCTGCCGAAAACCAAGCTGCCTTTGATAACCCGAACCTTAGCTCCACCGGCGTCATTCTCAACTCCTACAACACCGCGCTCAACCGCGCAGTCTCCGACTACGATGTCCGCCATCAGGTCAGCGCCTTCGGTGTCTATCAAATTCCCGTAGGCCGAAGCAAGAAGTTCCTCTCGAACGCAAACGGAGCCGTCAACGCAATCTTAGGCGGATGGCAATTGGGAGGCATCTGGACCCAAACCTCCGGCCTGCCTCGCAGTGTCTCCAACAACGGCGTCTGGGCCACTAACTGGAACTTCTCCGGCTATGCCCAGCAGGTTACTCCCTTAGCCACATCCAGCGGCGCCACAAAGAATGCTCCCGGTATTTCGGGTAACTCAGGACCCAACATATTCGGCGATCCAAACGTTGGGTATAGCTCGTTCGACAACGCCTTGGCCGGCCAGATCGGCTCCCGCAACGTGGTGCGGGGGGACGGTTACTTCTCCATCGATATGAACCTGAACAAACGCTTCATCATGCCCTACAATGAGCATCACACGCTGCAGGTCCGCTGGGAAGTATTCAACATCACGAACACTGTCCGCTTTAACGTGACAACCGCCAGCTTGAACTACAACAGCAACGGTTCGTTCGGGAAGTACATCGATCTACTTAATCAGCCGCGTGTCATGCAGTTCGGCTTACGCTATGAGTTCTAAATAGTAAAGAAGGCTGCTCAGGGGCGGCGATATTTAGCGACGAGCCAGACCGCCAATCCGTCTCGTCAATATCGCCGCTCGCAACACCCCACGTTCAAGTTGCCCTGTTAGCGCCCGGCTCCGGAGTGGGAGAATGGCCCAAGCGTGCTAGAGAACGAAAGGTTCAGCGATCAGTTTCGCGAACAATTCCAAAACCTTCTTATGTGGCGGAGAGACGTTCGGCGATTTAAGCCTGAGCCTCTGCCTTCCGGACTGCTCGAAGAGATTCTCCGCCTCACGCGATTTGCCCCGTCGGTCGGATTGAGTGAACCGTGGCGCTACGTCCGGATCACCCGCCCCGAGATTCGTGCCCAAATACGAACGGACTTTGAGCAAGCAAACGCGCAGGCATTGTCGGGCTACTCGGGCGAGCAGGCAGCGCTGTATGCACAATTGAAGCTGGCCGGTCTCGATTCTGCTCCTGTGCATTTGGCCGCGTTCGCGGACCATGCCACCACACAGGGCTCTGGGCTCGGCTGCCAAACTATGCCTGAGATGGCGGAGTATTCGATTGTTGCCGCCATTACGACCTTGTGGCTCGCGGCGCGCTCCTATGGCATCGGCATGGGCTGGGTGTCGATTCTTAATCCCGAAAGAGTGGGTGCCATTCTCTCAGTCCCTCACGAATGGCATCTGGTCGCCTATCTCTGCATTGGCTATCCGGAACGAGAGTCGCCGATTCCCGAACTAGAACGAGCAGGCTGGGAGAAACGCCGGACTGACATTCCTCTCTTCGAGCGTTGAGCTGCTGGCTAGACCGCTGATCCGCAGCAAGCTTGGAACTACATTCCAGCTCTCAACCGTTCAGTCTGGGGAGAACTGAAGCCGCGCTATGACGCGTGGAAAATCGCATGGGCAGCTACTTTATTGAGTTGGCGCGGAAGATATTCAGCGGCTTCATATCAACCTGCCGGAGCATATACGGATCATTCCGATGATTACATTGCGGCCGTCGAGTGGGCTCAGGATTATGCGTGCTCGAATCGGGCATGATGATGTGATAGAGTACCGCGCTGCACACAATTCGGGAGAAGTGCGTCCATTCAAAGCGCAGGTGGAAGCAGTCTTGAAGGCTGGGGAGCGCAAAGTGACGGTGCCCTATTCAACCGCGAACTCCCTTGGTGTCCAACAGTCAAGACTTGAGTGTGGCCGGATTTACGCGCTGCCTTGAGGCCGCTCTTCAGCCGCGATACCGGCACCGTCAAGTGGTCGAAATGACTTACTAAGTGATCCGGCGATCCTATATCATCCGGTATGTGGATTTTGGCGGCAGGTCAAAAACAACCAATTGACATCATAATTTGATGTAGCTCGTGAATCTCACTACGCCCATTTCACGGCCACGAAACTAACTCGTCATGCGATCACGAACATCCAGATAATCAAAAAGTTTCTGGCCGTGCGCTTCGAGACCCCGCGGCAGATCTATCGACGTTCGCGTTCAGTGTGATGACACCGGCCTTCAAAAGCCGCTTGCCCGCACCCAGAAGCTCTCCTGCCAGGTACGGCCGGGAGCGACAGTTTCCAGTTCCCCATACTTGCCATCGTGCGCCAGATTCGCTCCATTGGTGATCGCCGTCATGGGCTCAAAGCAAACGAATGGCTGATTGGGCGGCGCATAGATCACCGCCACCCGGTACCGTGGCCCATAGAGCACGTCGATCTTCTTAGCTCCTGCCTGCACGGAAAAACTCGCGCGACCGTCGCTCCCTCGCTCGAGATCTGTGTATCCGTCGTCAAAGGTGTGATCTTTGAGCGAAATCCAATTCGGCAGGTCAGCCGGACTCAGCTTACCCGTCGCGACCAGGCGCGCATCTGTCTCCACATGCTTGTGAACTGGTAGGTGCACACTCGCCTCCGAACGCGCTACATCGGCGAGTTTGAAGTACGGGTGAAATCCAAGCACTACCGGCATCGGCTTTGCGCTTAGATTCACGACTTTGGTGCTTACTTCCACCATGCCGTTTGCCAGGGTATAGGTCATTTCGTACTCATGCGCGAATGGCCAGTTCGCCATCAGGTCGGGATACTTCCAGAATTGCAGCCGGCTAGTTACGTGCGCCGAACGCCCGTCGGCTTTCACGTCGATTACTTCCCAGAGAGGTGACGACGCCAACATGCCGTGTATGGCGATGCCATCCGAGTCGAGGTGCACCGTCCCCACATCAGGATTGAATTGATACCTCCTGTTGTTGGCCCAAAACCCTCCTCCCGCCATCCGGTTTGCCCACGGGGCGAGGAAGGGAATCCCGTTGAGTTGTTGAGCCCCGCTGTCCCGAAAGCTCGCCAAGGCCGGGGAAGGGAAGTAAAGAAGGTTTTCAGCATGCACCTTTAATTCGTAAGCCCGATTTCCTAGCGAGGGCACAATGGAAATGCTGACTCCGTGCGCCGCATCGGTCAAGCGCACCACCGCGACGCCGTGATCTGTCATTCTCTGGGCGGTATAGTTGCTCGCCGAGTACGCCATCGCAGGTAGAACCAGCACAGTTAGCCAGTGTTTCATCGGATTTAATTTACACCCGCATCCACCTAGGTCCTCCTTTGACCCTCACTTCCAGCTCCCACCCTCAATCCTGCAAGCGAGTGACGAACGGCGAATACGTGCAAACCGAGAGATGTTTCTTGCCACCGGCAGCGGCTCCGCGTGGCGGGCATCCATCCGTCTGTTTCTCGCAAACACATTCGAAAGCCCAGCCGGTTTCTTACTGTGGTGTCGCCACCGAAAATGCAGCGGCTTTCACCGGTACTACTGCGTCTTCGCCATCTTCTTTCGGCAGCCGGTCCGATTCGCCGCGATAAGTAGCGATCTGGGTGCCGGATGTCACGAAGCCGAGATCAGCCGACCCAATACTGCGATGTTGGTCGCCACTCACCAGTGAGTAGGAGAGTAAGTCCTCAAGAAGAAGATACATAGGTGCGGCGGCCTCTAGAACTGTCTCCAGATACTTGTCCGCTTCGGCTGCCAGCTGTCCGCGGTATTGGCGAGCATGTTGACAGACGCTAGTGACGTTCCCCAAATGTTCCTGTAGACTGTGTGTGGCGGCAGCGGTCAACTGCTTGAGGTCCTCGTTGGAACGTCGCAATGCGTGCTCAATTCGTTTGTGGTGATGAATGTCGGTACAGGTGCCAAACCATTTCACAACCTCTCCGTCACTGTTGCACACGGCCTGCGCCCGGCAAAGAAACCATCGGTAAACGCCGTCGTGCCGGAGGAACTGGTATTCGATCTCATAATCCTCTCCGGCGCCGATTGATCTCTCCCAGGACTCCCGCCACTTTCCAATATCGGCGGGGTGAATGAAACTGCTCCACTCGGAAACCGCGTCCTTTCCAGCACACCTTGTATACGCATACCAGCGGGCATTGCAGTAATCGATGTTGCCTGCTGCATCAGCCGTCCAGATTATCTCCGGTAAGGCTTCGGCTAACTGCCGGAAGCGTTGTTCGCTTTGACGGAGAGCCTGCTCGGCCTGTCGCTCGGCTGTGGTGTCCAGCACCACCAGGCTGACGCCGGCAATTGCTCCCGCGTCATCTTTGAGCGGGTAGGCGGTTGTGAGGCAGTGACGCCAGCTCTCGCCCTCTGCGCGCTTACTGTTTGCAAACTGCGCGTGCATTGGTTGGCCCGTCTCCATCACTTGAGTAAGCAACGGCGCCATAGTTTCATAGGCAGACGGCAGAATTTCTCCCAGCAAGCGGCCCAGAGTAGCTTCAATCCGTACACCGTTCAGCTCAGCCAGTGTCTCATTGATTCTTACGAATCGAAGATGGGTATCGAACAGCGCCAGGCACATGGGCGCTGTTTGATACAGGCTCTCGAGTTCAGCCAATCGCCGCCGCATCTGCTTCTCGTTATCTAAGAAGGCTTCAATTGCCTGCCGTTCGGAAGTCACATCTCGCAAGAAGATAGCCAAGCCGCCCCGGCACGGCAGCACCCGGACTTGAGAACAGACGCTATCGGCCCCATGATACACATCGAACTCAACCGGAATGCGGTCAGTCATTGCCTGCGAATATTGGTCCCATACCGCACCTCCGATCAGTTCCGGAAAGATGTCCCAGAAGACCCGGCCGAGTATTTCCCTGCCGTATCCCAGGGTCTGGATGGCTCGGGAATTCAAGTATGTCAATCGCCACTCACCGTCCAAGTAAAAGACCGTGTCCGGATGGGTATCGAGGATTTCGGTAAGCTGTTCCTGGTCCTGAGCCAGAGATTTCTGGCTGGTTTTTCTATCGGTTATGTCCTCGGCAATATAGCAAAACCGAACCTGCCCAGAGCTGCTCTGACCGGTTTGGGCCACCCTGACCGTCAGCCAGCAGGTACCTTCGTCAGTGGCGTACTCTTGTTCAAACGACACCGGCGCCTTGATCCAGCAATTCTCCTGATAGTGCTTCAGCCAGCTGTGGATGGTGGTAGCGCGCGCCACCGACCGGCTTACGCGCTCATTGCAGCCCCCCGCGAGCACCTTGGCGAAGAATTGCTCGGTCGGGGCATTCTCGTAAATGTGTGTCACAGCATCGCCGTCAAGCTCCACTGCGCCCATCATCAATGGTGAGTGCCGGAGAATGCTGCCGAGCTGGCCTTCAATCTCGCGCGAGTTGTCCTCAGCCTTGACGTGAAGCGACTGCAAACGCCGGTTTTCCCGGCCTGCTTCGGTCACCTGCCTCTCAAGTTGCCCTATCTTCCGGCAGCCGATAACCCAGCCGATTCCCATAAGGAACATCAAGCTTGCGTCACAGATGCTGTACAGGTCAAGCGAGCGGGTCAGAAATACTATTCCGGCTACAAACACGAAAAAGCCAGGAGAGACCAGCAGAAACTTCTCAAGCTTTCCTGGGCCGGTCTGACCCAGAGTCTCAGTTGCGACGGAGGATGGGGAATCGTCTTGGTGCATGGGGTTTCTCTTAGGACGGCAAAGGCTAAACGGCTCTCGTTCACCTAGCGCTAATAGAAGTAACGGCTAAGACTGGCAGATTCATTAGATGGAAAGTGGGAAGCCGAGATTAAGAATCTCGGTTGAACGGGCGCTACTCCTTACGCAATGACTGCATGGGCTCAGTGGCTGCGGCTCGGCTGGCGGGGAGCCAGGCCGCGGCTAGTCCAGTTGAACAATAGGGCGCCACACGCGAAGGCCAGCGTGATCGGCATTCCTTCATGGATTTGCACAAACATACTGTGCAGTAGCCGTTCCCCCGTCAGCGCTCCCACTATGCCGGCCAACAGACCTAGGCCCACCAACAGCCCTGCCTCTCGTAGCACCATCGAGCGGATGTCACCGCGCCGCGCACCAAGCGCCATTCGCACCCCGATTTCTTTCGTTCGCTGCGCCACCGTATAGGACATTACGCCATAAAGACCCGCCGCACCCAGCGCCAGAGAGATCATCCCGAAGCCGCACGGAACAAGCGTATTGAAGCGCCGCTGCGCGATCGAGGCGCCCACTACCTCCGTCAAGGACTCAACGCTAAGCAGAGGTGCGTGCGCATGACACATGAAGATCCGTTGTGCTTGGGAGGCGATGTTCCCCTGGCCCGGCCTGTAGCGCACCAGCCAGCTCATGCCCAACAGGTTCGCCTCCATCTTGGTCATGCTGTCCGGAATCTGAGCGGCCGGAAAGTACACAATAGGCGGCGCATCGTGGTTCAGACCGTCCTGCTTCACGTCTTCCACCACCCCAATAATCTCCCGTGCGGAATCCTGAAACTCCGGCCCCATAACCGCTCCCGCCAGGATGTGTTGGCCGATAGGATTATCGCCCTTAAAGCCGGTTCTCGCGGCCTTACGGTTGATGATCGCTACCGGCATCGAGCCATGCGTGTCGGATTCGGTGAAGGTCCGGCCGGCAATGACCGGCACGTGTAGAACATGGAAATAATGGGCGGTGATGGGCATGTACTTGGGAGAGTTGAGATCACCTTGTTGGTCCGTCCGGCGCCCCGGGATCTGACATGGTATCTCAGCGGTGAGTTGGGTCGGAAGGCTGTTCGCCGCCGCCGCAGATTCCACACCGGGAATCCCCTCTAGCTGCGTGGTTAGCTCATCCAAGTGTTGGGACAGCAATGCCGTCGTCGCGTACTGCTCGGCCGAAAAGCTGCTTCTAAGGGTGATCACATTGCGAGACTCGAAGCCAGGCCGAGTGTGGTTCAGCGCCCAGAAGCTGTTCAGCAGCAACGCTGCGGCAAACAGCAACACCAGCGAAATCGCAACCTCGCTCACAACCAGAGCCTTGTGCCCGATGTGCCGCCCGGCTGCGATGCGGGCTGTCGCTAGGCTTAGCGACTCACTATGCCGATTTCGACGCGCTTCGAATGCCGGCGCCAGACTGAACAGTAGGGCGCAAGCAACAGTAAGCAAGCCGGCGAACCCTTCAGCGGTAGCACCCGTGTCGACCGAACTGAACTGCGGAAGCTCAATTGGGCTCAGGTGCAGAAGAACGCGGGCGACCGAGCAACATCCCGGCCACCCCTCCGGCTGCGCAGAGGATGGCGTTTTCAACCAGCATTTGGCGCACGATACGCCACGATGAGGCCCCAAGGGCCGCCCGCAGGCTCATCTCGGGCCGAAGTGAAATAGATCGCGTCAGCAGCAGGCTCAGTATGTTGGCCACAACAATCACTAGCAGCAGAGCGACTGCGCCCATCAGCATCTCGAGCGCGGGACGCACCTCGCCGACCAGAGACTCGTGGAGGTCGAAGGCGCGGATGGATTCGTACTGATCCCAGGTCTTTGGATAGATATCCTTCAGCTGCAAATGCACGCGCTTCAGATCGTCCGCCACTTGAGCGTCGGTGACGCCGGAGCGCATCCGCGCAACGACATTCCAGTTGTGAGCTTGATCGGTCGGCGAAGGTAGGCCGTCCGCTGCTACATAGCTCTTCGGCCGTGCTGTATAACGGCTCGGTTCTATTCGGATGCAGTCAGAACGTAGAACCGCAGTAGACTATATATGGCGCTGCTGGCCGGAGTTGCTGGAGCGGCCCCCGCAAGTGTTTAGACGTGATTAGCTGCCGCGACTTGACGAGGCGATTTGGAAACTTGATCGCCGTGGATTGCGTTTCTTTCGAAGTTGCTAGCGGGATCTGTGCCCTGCTGGGGCCGAACGGCGCGGGAAAATCCACATTGCTCAAGCTCTTGACGGGGTTGCTCCGGCCCGACGAAGGGTCAGTCAGGATTTGCGCCGCCGATGTCTCGAAGAACGTGGCCGATGCAAAGCGAATAATCGGAGTGGTGCCGGAAGATCTCGGGCTACTGGACTCGCTGACGATCAAAGAGCACCTGGAGATGAGCGGTCGTGTTTACGGATTGGACAGAGAGCAAATTCGCTACCGGACCGAGAGCTTAATACAGGCTTTGGGCTTGCGTGACGCGGTAAACACGTTTCTCGATAAGTGTTCGCACGGAACGCGCAAGAAAACGGCACTCGCCATGGCTCTCCTGCATAATCCGCGCGTATTGCTGCTTGATGAGCCGTTCGAAGGGATAGATCCCGTTTCCTCGAAAGCGATCCAGCAGTTATTCACGAACCTGTCTCGACGGGGTGCCACGATCTTCTTTGTGGCACATTCTCTAAACGTGGTGACTCAAGTGGCTGACCAAGTGATCATGATGCACCGCGGCAAGCTGGTCTGGAATTCGCCTGTTTCCGCCATGTCTCGCTCTATCGACGAGATGTACTTTGATCTGGTCGAAGCGCCTGGGGCGGAGGCTCTTAGTTGGCTCGACTCGTCCCGATCCTAAGATCGGTCCGACTCGCCGTAAGCCGCGACTTGAAGACGTTCGAGTCGGTCAAGTTCAACAACTTCTTTCTGTTTGTCGCCTTGTTGGTATACGGCGCGCTCATGAGCGGGCTGGAACCACAGAGTGCCGAGCCACTACTGATGTTACTTGGCTTGTTGGTGCTTTTTCCAATTTCCTCTGACCCTCTGGCGAAGATCCCGCGCTCGCGGCTGTCGTTATGGCCGATGGGTAGGCGGGACAGAATCCTCCTGCGGATCGTGAGTCTGGGATTGAGTCCCATCATCTGGATCACAATTTCCCTGATGTGGCTCAAAGCGGGACTCACACTGGCCTTGTCTTTTCTTGGGTTCGCAATGCTTGTGCAATGCGTGATGGTGTTGGGCAATCAATTAGTTGTTCGCATCCCTCGTTATAACTTCATGCACTACGTCCCACCTTTTCCTGGGACTTTGGGCGGATTGATTCGCAGCGCTTTTCGCGAAATGCTGACGATCCTGGATACGTATGCTGCAGTGTTGCTGAGCGCGGGCGGATTGGCCTACCGCCTTTTGGATCCTCGACCGGATGCCATGGCATTTCCGGTTCTCTCGGCACTCGTCGTATTGGCTTTGAGCACGCATGCCCAATCGCTCTTCGGGTTTGAGTTTGCGTCGGGCGTCACCCGGTACCATCTGCTGCCTTTGAAAGGTTGGCAGATTCTGCTTGCGAAGGACATCTCTTTCCTCGTGGTTCTCGCAATCTTAGTCGCGCCACTAAATATTTGGGTCGGCCTTGCTTCTGGTATGGCTGTCCTCGCACTCGGTCATCATCCCAGCGTCTTTTCGCGGCTGGAGCAGCGCCGCTGGCGATTTGCAAGTGGCCGGGTCGCCATCGGCGTCGCACAGCTCGCAGCTTGCTTCGGGGTCGCGCTCAGCGAGCGGAGTGCTGGACCGGCCATATCTATGTTAGTTGCGGGCGCCTGGGCCGGTTCGCTGTTATGGTACGGCCGAGCATGGGATCGGAGAAAGGATGCATTTCGATAGCCCGGGCTTGGCGCGCTCCCAGTGAGAGTCGTTGCGCTTTCCGATAGCCATTCCAGACCCAACGAAATGCCCTGCAAGTGGCCGTTTCCGGACAATGGCCCAATCTCTCGGCCTAGTAAGCCAACAGCTCCCAGACGACTAAAGTGGCTCCGCCACTAGCGGGTACTCGCCGCAGACCAACCAAATCCACGAATTCGTGCTACGCTTACTGCGTCGCTGAGCTCTGCCCCGATGCAGCCAGCTGCGGAGAGACGAATTTCCGCTTCGCAAGGAACAAGACCTTTCATGAAGCGCAGCTCTCTATTGCTTTCCCTGCTTGCTTGCTCTCTGCTTCGAAGTCCTGCGGCCGCAGCTGAAAAAGACACCACCATCGCGAACGCCTCTGGCACTTGGAGCCCCGCAGCCGCTGCTCAATACCTGGATAAGCGCGCGGCTTGGTGGGAGAGCTGGCCGAAGTCTCAGCGTGATCATGAAACTGTGTGCGTGTCATGTCACACCATGGTGCCTTACGCTCTTTCCCGTCCAAAGCTGGGCGCGGCCCTTAGCGAACAGTCCGTGCCTACTCCGGAGCGTTCCATGCTCGAATACATCAAAAAGCGGGTATCACTCTGGAGAGACGTGGAACCGTATTATACGGATGCCAAAGCAGGTGCGGGTAAGTCCAGGGAATCCCGCTCCACGGAATCGGTTCTAAATGCCTTCTTACTTGCCAGCAACGATTCGCGGCGAGGCCATCTCGACCCCGTGACTCGTACCGCTTTTGATGCCGCTTGGGCCTTACAGCTGAAGTCCGGCGATCAAGCGGGCGCATGGGATTGGCAGGTATTTCATCTGTCGCCCTGGGAGTCGGTCGAGTCGCAATACCAGGGCGCAACGTTTATGGCGCTCGCAGTGGGTTGGGCGCCGGACCACTACCGCAAAGATCCAAAAATTCAAGCCAATCTGCAATCCCTTCGCTCCTATTTAAGGCGCGACTACGCCGCACAATCTCTCTTGAATCGCACCGTGGTCCTCTGGGCGTCCGCTAACCTACCTGGGCTGCTGTCTAAATCGGAGCAGCGTACGCTGGCCGATTCCATTTTGAAGCAGCAGCACGAAGATGGCGGCTGGAGTCTGCCAAGTTTAGGAACTTGGACGCGCCTCGATCATACGCCTCAGGAGACAGCCAGCGACGGCTATGCCACAGGCCTCATTACGCTCGCGCTCAAGCAAGCACGTCTCAGTCATCAGTACCGCGATCAATGGGCCAAGGGCTTCGCATGGCTGGAACAAAACCAGAATAAAGACGATGGTTCCTGGCGCGCCGATTCACTCAACAAAAAACGCGACCCCACAACCGACGTAGGACATTTCATGACCGATGCCGCCACCGGTTACGCTGTTCTCGCCCTTGAACAGAAGCGTTAGCCCACGCCCGCTCGGCTGTTTACAGCAATAGACCCGCTATGCAGGCCGACATGAAATTGGCCAGCGTTCCCACCAGCATCGCTTTGAATCCCAAGCGCGCCAGATCTGATTTGCGCGACGGCGCCAGCGCGCCTATACCGCCGATTTGAATCGCAATCGAGCTCAGGTTCGCGAAGCCGCAGAGCGCAAACGTGGCGATGACAAAGGAACGCTCCTGCAGCATCGGCCTCACTTTACCCAGATCCACAAACGCGACAAATTCATTCAGCACCATGCGCGTGCCCAATAGATTGCCGATGGTCGCGCAGTCGTTCCAGCTAACGCCCAGTGCCCAGGCAATGGGCGCGAACAGAATCGCCAGGATCTGCTGCAGCGAGGCCGGTATCGCATGAACGTACGAGTGCACCCAGGCAAGGCCGCCATTCACTAGCGCAATCAAGGCCAGAAACGCGATCAGCATGCCACCGATATTCAGGGCAAGTTGTAATCCGTCGCCGGCCCCTCGGGCGGCCGCATCGATAAGGTTTACACCAGGCTTGTCAATCTCAACCCGAATGGTTCCGGCCGTGACTGGTTTCCCGGTCTCAGGGACGAACATTTTGGCCAGCATCAGGGTCGCGGGCGCGGTCATGATCACCGCCGTCAGCAGATGTGAGATGGATACGCCCGCGATCGCCACATAAGCCGCCATCACGGCGCCCGAAACGTGCGCCATGCCGCTGGTCATCACCGTAAAAAGTTCGGATTCCGTCAGCGTTGCAAGGAACGGCCGAATGGTAACCGGCGCCTCGGTTTGACCCATCACGATGCTGGCCGCCACGCAGGTCGATTCGGCCCCGCTTGTGCCCATGAACCTTTGCATCACGATGGCCATCATCTTCACAAAGATCTGCATCACGCCCAGGTAGTAAAGAATGGCGAACAGCGAGCAGATGAAGATAACGATCGGCAGCACCTGGAACGCGAAAATCACGCCAAACTGTTCGCTTTTCGCCCCCAGCTTATCTCCGAAAACGAAGGTAGAGCCGGCCGTTGTGTAGTTCAGCAGCGCATTGACGAATAAGCTGACGCCGTAGAATGCTTCGCCAACCCTGGTCTTCAAAACCAGGAAGGCGAAAGCAAACTGCAGCGTCACGCCCCAAAGCACTACGCGCTTCTGAATGGCGGAGCGCTCTGTCGAGAACAGATAAGCGCAAAGAACAATGGTAACTAGGCCGACAACGCCGTCTAGTCTTGCCATGACGCTTCGTAATTAGCTGACGACTTCTAAAATGAGGTCGCGTTCTTCGACCGGCTGCTGCGAAATCTTGAACGCGTCCTCCACCAGTTCTGACGCGTCCGGCAGACGCTCTTCGCTCGTGTAATAGATGCGGCAAAGGATGCTGCCTGCCTCAATCTTTTGGCCGACCTTCACTTCTAGAATCACACCGACTGCCGGGTCAATCGAGTCGTCCTTGGTATTTCTCCCTGCACCGATCAGGGAAGATGCTTGTCCAATGAGCTCCGCGTCGATCGCGCTCACATACCCCCCGCGCGCAGTCGTAATCTCCTGTGCTCCAGTCGCATTCGGCAACAGCTCGAAGCGGTCCAGTACCTGTGGATCGCCCCCTTGCGCCCCGATGACGTCTTTTAACTTCCTGTATCCCGAGCCGTCCAGCAGTTTCGCTTGCGCCATTTCGCGCGCCTCGTCGATAGTCTTGGTGATCTTGCCAAGGTAGATCATGCGCGCAGCCAACTCGAGTGAGAGGCGCGTCAAATCCGCAGGGCCGGCGTTCTGCAGCGTCTGCGACACCTCCATCACTTCAAGAGCATTGCCGATCGCATACCCCAGAGGCTGGCTCATGTCGGTGATAAGCGCTTGTACCCGCTTATCCAGACGGCGTCCAATGCCAACCATCATTTGAGCTAGTCGCCGCGCTTCCACTTGCTTCTTCATGAAGGCGCCTGAGCCTACCTTCACGTCCAGCACCAGCGCATCCAGATTGGCCGCCAGCTTCTTCGACATGATGGAAGAGGCAATCAGGGCAATCGATTCTACGGTAGCCGTCGAATCGCGCAAGCTGTAGAGTTTCCCGTCCGCCGGCACCACCTCCGGTGTTTGCCCGATAAACGCCAGCTTATGTTCAGCTAACAGCGCCTTAAATTCATCAATTGATAGATCTGTGCGAAAGCCGGGAATCGACTCTAACTTGTCCAAAGTTCCCCCGGTATGCCCAAGAGCACGCCCGGAGATCATTGGCACCACGACACCGGCAGCCGCCGCAATCGGCGCCGAAATTAAGCTAGTCTTATCACCAACGCCGCCTGTAGAATGCTTATCCACTTTCGTGCCGGGAATTGCAGAGAGATCAATTGTAGAGCCTGATCTCATCATGCTATCCGTCATCGCACTTACTTCACGGTCGGACATTCCGGAGTAGAAAACCGCCATGCAGAAAGCGGCCATTTGATAATCAGGAACCTCGCCGCGGGTGTAACCGTCCACAAGGAAGTGAAGTTCCTCGGGAGCAAGTTCCTCTCCATCCCGCTTGCGATGAATCAGGTCGACAGTACGCATTTTTCGAAGTCTAAGCGTAACATCCCACCCCAAGAAGTTTTGATTTCTTGTATTTACAGCGCTAGCTGCGATTCATTACAATATACTCGGGCGAAGCATATTCGCCTGCCAGAAGAGTTCCCAAGTCTTTCGCTGGAACCCGTAGTCCAACATAGAACGACCCGAACAGCGCATACACCGCGCTCACCTCGTCAAATCTCATTTCATAGATCAGCTTCTTGAAAACAAGCGGATCGTCCGCAAACAGATCCACACCCCATTCCCAATCGTCAAAGCCCACTGATCCTGTAATGATCTGCCTAACGGAATCGGCATAACGCCGGCCTATCTTGCCGTGCTCGTGCATTAAACGCTGGCGCTCCGCCATCGGAACTTGATACCAGTTCTTCTCTTCACCGCGCTTGCGATCCATGGGGTAGAAGCACAGATATTTTCCGCTGGGAACTTCGGGAAAGAGGCGCGGCGACATAGCCGCCGTCTGACGCGCAATCACTTCCCCGATGGCAGCCTTCCACTCGGGCGAATGCGGCTCTAATCCTTGCTCGGCAAGCTGGCCGTAGGTCTTCGCAGACGATTCGTACAGCCCCAGTTCCACTACCGACAAGTACGAATGCGTCTCTTCCAGGAACAGTGAAAGTTCCAGCTGGGAAATCGCTAGCTCAGCGCGATGAAGATCCTCCAGGCTCCGGCGGAAATGTAGCAACAGTAAGTCGCCCTTGTGCCCCAGAAGCGAGTAAAGAGCAGATTGGCTGGGATAGCCCTCTTTGGGACCGGCCTCCATGGGAATCAGCGCACGTGTCGCCTCCGCCAGCACGTGCTCCCGATGCGCGGGCTGTAGCGTTCGCCAGGCAGCACGCTGAATCCGGAACATCTGGTGCAGCACCCACGAACCCTCAAGCGTCAGCGGAACAGCCGGTGTTTCAACCATGTTGTTGTAGCTCCCATTCCTTGGCGGGCAGCGGCGGCATCTGCTGGCGGTATTCGCCCCGAAACACCTCGTCAAAGAGTCCTAATATCTCTTGATGGACCAGCCCATTATCGGCAAGAAGATATTGCCCGTTTACATCTAGCGGTTCCCCTCGCATGCCGGACGCAGTTCCGCCCGCCTCTTCGATGAGTAGCGATCCGGCGGCCATGTCCCAAGGATTCAGGCCGAATTCCCAAAACGCCTCCAGACGTCCGCACGCCGTATAGGCCAGATCAATCGCTGCCGAGCCGCTTCGCCGGACGCCATGCGTTGCCATCGCCAGCTGGTAGTAAAAGTGGATGTTTACGTTCTGATGACGCTTGCGGCTGGGGAAGCCGGTGGCGACTAACGCGTCATTCAGTACCGCCGCCTTGCTGACATGGATGGGAGCGCCATTGAGCCGGGCGCCCGCGCCGCGCTCCGCCGCGAACAACTCACGATTCAGAGGGTCATACACCACACCGGCGATTACTTCGCCGCGCCTGGCCAATGCCAACGTCACGTTCCACGCCGGGTAGCCGTGAGCGAAGTTAGTGGTCCCATCCAGCGGATCCACATACCAGCGGAGTTCGGCGTCCAGCTCCGCGCGCCCTCCCTCTTCGGCCACAATGCCGTGTTCGGGAAACCGCTCCCGCAAGAATCCTACGACTAGTTTCTCGCTCGCCCGGTCGGCCGCCGTTACCAGATCGTGCTCGCCCTTCAGCTCAAAGCCCACGCCCCGATGCGCCAGCAGTACTTGGCCCGCTTGCCGTGCGATGTCGATGGCCGCGTCCAAAAAACTTTCCATGTCCTCAAGTTCAACACAGGCGCTTATTCGAATCGCCCTAAGGCTCGTAATACCCTGTTCGCGCCATCACCCTCAGTGACGGATCCCGTGCCTCCACCCTCACCTGATGAAAAAGCCGCGATTGCTCGCGGACGTTCGCCGGGTAAAAGCCCAACAGGTATTGCGTTCGCAAGTCTTGCAGAATCTCGGCCAACGCCGCATCGACTTTATCGAATCCTTCAGGGTAGAAGATACGGCCTCCGGTAGAGGCAGCGAGTGTCGCCAGGGCGTGCTCGCCCCCTGTATTTCGTCCCGCATCCGCCTCAATCGGAATCACCACGATTGGGTACAACACAACATCGGCGCGCTGAGCTGCGGCCAGCGCGTCATCATACTTCTTGTAGCTGGTTGTGTCGCCGCCATCGGTGACCACAACCATGACATGCCGGCCTTCACGCCCCGTAAGCGCGTCGCTGGCCAGATACACAGCGTCATACAACGACGTTCCACCTTCGCCGTGCAGTGCATGCAAAGCGTGCTCGGCGCGCTTTTGACTGCGCGAGAAATCGACCTCCAGATTGATCCGCCAATTGAAACTGAATAGCGCGAATGTATCCGCTGCATTTCCGCTTCCCAGTAGCGTGGGAACAAATCGCTGCACTGAATCTACCTCATAGTGCAGATCCTTCTGAGTGCTGCCGCTGGTATCTATCAGTAGGGCGACGGACAGGGGCAGCGACGTATTCCGCTCAAAAACCGCGATTTCTTGAGGAACGCCGCTATCCATCAAGCGAAAGTCCTGCTTGTTGAGATTTGTGACCGTTGCCCCCGATGGGGCGTGAACGGAAACCAGCAGGCGTACTAGATTGACCTTCACTGAGAAGGTGGGTGAACCCCCTGGCGGCGCCTGCGCCGGCGGCGGTGCTGGTTGTGTAGGTGGATAAGCGGGCCTGAATTGCGCCGCCAGCCCGGCTGCAAACAGCACTGACAGTAGAGCGGCTTTCACTCTTCTCTTAGGAGCGGGCGAGTAAGCGTTCATCCCACTCGCCATCGACCCAAACCGCGCCGTCAGCAAAGAATTCCTTCTTCCAGATGGGCACTTCGCGTTTGAGGCGGTCGATTGCTTCCAGTGCGGCCGCAAAAGCCGGTCTGCGATGAGGGGCAGTCGCCACCACCACCACGCTCGCCTCGCCAATCTCGAGACGGCCCAAACGATGCACCACCCCCAGGCGTCCCACGTCATACTGACCGGCAATCTCCCGCCCGATCTCCGAAATTTGTTTCAGCGCTAACTGTTCGTAACACTCGTATTCCAGATAAAGAGTGGCGCGCCCCTTTGTGTTGTTGCGCACCACTCCTTCGAAGATGACGACCGCGCCGTCTTCCGGCCGCTGCAGGGTGCGTGCCAACTCCTGCGAGTGAATCACCTCGCGCGTGATCGAGAACAGGTGGCCTTCGGCGTCGTGAACCGCCGGTGTGGCCCCACCGCTCACCGGAGGCAGGAACGCTACTTCGTCCTCATCGGTTAATACCGTCTCTGGCGTCGCGAACTCGCTATTCCTCGCAAATAGAATCGACGGACGCTTGTCGCGCAGCGTTTCGAAGCGTTCCGAATACCCCTCAAACACGTTCGCAAGCGTCGACTGCGGCTCGATTTCGATTGTTTCCTCAGCGCTGCCAACGATCTCCTTCAGCACCCCGAAGAACAGCACTCTCACCCGCATTCCCAAATGCTAGCAAGCCTGCAGCCGCCTGCCGCTATAGTCAAACGAGAGGTGGATCAGTGGAAGCGTCGAGCGCCTCGCCGCATCAGACCCGTTTGCGCGTGCGTTATGCAGAGACCGACCAGATGGGTGTCGTCTACCATGCCAACTATCTGGTCTGGATGGAGATTGGACGCGTCGAACTGGTGCGCGCCCGCGGCGGTAGCTACAAGGCCCTCGAAGCCGAAGGTTTGTTTCTCTCTGTCGTAAGCGCCAATTGCCGCTACGTCTACCCAGCCAGGTACGACGAGGAGATCATCGTCCAGACGCGGATTGTGACCGCCAATGCCCGAGTGGTCGAATTCGCTTACGAGATCTGTTCAGCAGAGGCTGACAAGTTGCTGGCCCAAGGCTCGACGAAACACCTTTGGCTGAACCGCGAATTCCGTCCTACTCGCTTGCCCGAGCGCTATCTGCACGTCCTGCGGGTAGGATGAGAATCTAACTCTAGTTCACGACGCATGATTCATGAAATTCTTCCTGTCGGCCTGTTGCAATGCAACTGCTCGATTTTTGGTGACGAGCAGACGCGCCAAGCCATCGTGGTCGACCCCGGCGATGAGATCGAAAAGATCACCGAAGTACTCGACCGCCATCAGCTGAAGGTCCAAAGCATTGTGATCACCCACGCGCACATTGACCATGTGGCCGGCGCTCATAAGCTGCGTGCCTTGACCGGAGCGCCTGTGTATATGAACGAGGACGATAGGGAGCTGCTCAACGCGCTCGATGTGCAAGCGACGTGGCTGGGCGTGGAAGCGCCGCCGCGGACAGAGGTCGACACCGCAGCGCAAGACGGTACAGTGCTGCGCTTGGGCCAGGCCGATTTCGAGATTATGGAGACGCCCGGCCACACCCAGGGCAGCGTCAGCGTTTGGATCCCGCAAGAGAATAAGCTAGTGGCCGGCGACACCCTGTTCCGCGACTCCATCGGCCGAACCGATCTGCCGGGCGGCAACACCAGGCAGATCCTTTTCTCTATCAAGACTCGCCTGCTGCCGCTGGCGGACGATGTCGTTGTCATTCCCGGCCACGGTTCAAACACTACTATCGGCAGGGAACGGGAACGCAATCCGTTTCTGCGCAACCTCTAAGAGGCTGGGTCTAAAGATGCCGTGTCGCGCTTGATTTCGAGAACGCTGGTGATCAACTCCTTGGCGTCCGTCAGGCTTTTTGTGATGAGTTGGATGTCCATTGCCGGCTTGCCCACCTGACGCATACTTTGGCAGTACACACCGTGCTGGCCCACCAATACCAGAGCGTCGGTGATGCAATCGAGAGTGACCGCCAAGCGGCCGCGTTCCAGGCCCATCATGAACTCGTGGCGCTCCAGTTCGTCTTTACGCTCCTCGTAGACCGTCATCTGCCCAATTCTGACACGCACTCCCGTTGTCTACACTGAAAGCAGTTTCGCGGTATGCACATCCCTTCTTGGCCACAGGCCGGCGAGCGCGAAGCCGAACTGCTGCAAATGGTGCTCGCAAGCCCGCAGTGGGGCGGCTTTCACCCATTCGTCAGCCAGTTCGAACACAGCTTTGCAGCGTATCAGAACTCCGCTCACGGCATCAGCACATTCAACGGAACGGTCAGCCTGGAACTCGCCCTGACGGCGCTCGGGATCGGCCCCGGTGACGAGGTCATTGTGCCGGCCATCTCCTTTATCTCGTCGGCCACCGCAGTCTCGCGCGTAGGGGCTACGCCTGTCTTCGTGGACATTGAGCCTGACTCGCTCAACATCGACGCGGTCGAAATACGGCGGGCCATCACGCCCCAGACGAAGGCTGTTATGGCGATGCATTTCGGCGGCGCCATGTGCCAAATTCAGCAACTCATCAACATCTGCCGGGAGCACCAGCTGGTGCTTCTCGAAGACGCCGCCCACGCCCAAGGCTCCGAATGGAACGGCAGGCGCGCCGGCAGCTTCGGTCTTGCCGGCTCGTTCAGTTTCCAGAACGGGAAGGTGCTGTCGGCAGGCGAAGGCGGCATGTTGGTCAGCTCTGACGAAAGCTTCTCTGAAAACTGCCGCTCGCTTGCCAACTGCGGCCGCACGGCTGGACGCAGCTTCTATGAGCACCACCGGCTGGGCACAAACTTCCGCCTGACCGGCTTTCAAGCAGCGATACTGCTGGCGCAATTTGAGCGGCTTCCCGAGCAGATAGAAGTCCGCTCGACCAATGCCCGCCTGTTAAAGACGCTGCTGGCAGACGTGCCCGAAATCGTTTGGCAGCAGCAGCCCGCCGAGGTAAGTCAAAATTCCTGGTACCTGATGCTGGGGCGCGTTCGCGACCTCGACGGGGATGAATTCCGGCGCGAGCTGAATGCTGCGGGAGTGCCCTGCGCCTTCTACCCACATACCCTGTATCAGAACCCGCTTTATGAGCAGGGCGGGGCGAGAGTGATGCCATGCGCAGTGGCGGAGGCTTGTATTGGAGACGCATTCTGGTTGCCTCACCGCGTGCTACTAGCGGACCAACAAACCGTTATCGAGGTGGCGGAGGTTCTGCGCGGCGTGGTTGCCCGGCAGCGAAGAAGAGTTACTGTTCCGGTTGCGCCGGTTTCGGGTCGCTAAGGTTAGGCCCGGTGACGTGCTGGCCTGTGATCTTGAACTCGGTGGCGCCGGGCGCGAGTTTACCCAAGCGCTTTTGCACTTCCACGCCCTGGGTGCTGGGATCGTTCTTCAATCTCTCAATCCTTTGCTTCTTGGCTTCAATATCGCGCGCCAGATTGGCATTCTTTTCCTCCAGCATTCGGATCTCGCGATGCTTCTCGGCGAGCGCGCTTAATCCTTGCGGTCCCCGCAACATAATCGTTGCGTAGGCGGCGAGCCCGGCAAGGGCCGCTAACGCCGCAACGGGCCGGAGGATGGAAGTTAACAACAAGAGAAGAGTCCCTATATCTACTTATAAACTTGTTTGGAAGAAAGATCCAGGGGCAAGCGAGTTTTATGTCGGAAGCGTTGATTGTGTTCTGTACCTGCGGCAGCCAAGACGAAGCCGATCGCATCGCGAATACACTGGTGAACGAACGGGTGGCTGCCTGCGTGAATATTCTGCCTCCTCTCAAGAGCGTATATCGATGGCAAGGCGCAGTGGAGCAAGCCGAAGAGGTGCTGCTGCTGATCAAGACCACACCGGGTCAGCTTGCTCGCTTGCGGGACCGCATTCCTGCGATCCACAGCTACGATACGCCGGAGATCATCGCGATACCAGTTGCCGGGGGATCGGAACGATACCTGGCGTGGCTCGGCGAGCAGTGCGGCGAACAGGCTCACTGATAGAAATTGCGATCCCAGGCATGCCGCTTGAGGATCGCGAGCGTTCGCTCATCGAGCACGCCGGCGGTTGAGGCGCGGCAACTGCTTTCAACGGTTGAGATCCGCCGCATGCCCGGAATCACTGACGTTACAGCGTTCTGGGACAGGCAAAAGCGCAAGGCGATCTCGGGCAAATTGCCGGGGACTCCAGCCAAATCTTTCTTAACCGCTTCGACGTGTTCGACCACCTGGGCTTTGCGGTCGGCGCGAAAATACGACTCGCGAAACTCGCCCGGTTCAAATTTTGTATCTTCTGTGATCGTTCCGGTCAAGCCGCCTTCATCGAGCGGAACGCGAGCCAGTACGCCGACCTTCATCTTCTGGCAGAGTGGAAACAGGTTCTTCTCAGGCGTCTGATCGAAGATGTTGTAGATCACCTGAACTGCGGTGATGGCGCCTGTCTTCACGGCTTCGAGCACCGAATCCGGATCGTGCTCAGAGACTGAAATCCCGAAGTAGCGAACCTTCCCAGCCTGACGCAGGTCCTCAATGGCGCGGCGCCATTCATCCGTGTTAGTCCAAGCGTCGGTCCAGACGTGAAACTGCTGCAGATAGATCTGCTCCACTCCCAGGTTGTGCAGGCTTTGTTCGGTTGAGTGGATGATGTAGTCGTAGGGAAACACCTCGGAAATGGGCGTGGCAGGGGAGGCAGGCCAAACGCGGTTCTTGGGCGGGATTTTGGTGGCGACGAAAACCTTATGGAAGCTGTTCTTCACCGCCTGCCCGACGAGTTGCTCGCTGTGCCCGTCTCCATAGGCGAGCGCGGTATCGACGAAGTTCACTCCCAGATCAAAAGCGCGCTTTAAGGCGCGCATGGATTCATCATCCTTACCGCCTTGCCATTGATTCCCTCCGATGCCCCAAGCGCCATATCCAATCTCACTGACTTCGGCTTCGCTCGTGCCTAATTTCCGATAATGCATGTACTACTATTACCCCGGTCTAAAAAGAGAAGGGCCGCCAACGTGTTATAGGACGCGGCGGCCGAAACAAATTTGCCGGCTTTGAACCCTACACCAGGCGCAGCGCTATACCTGGGCTGTTTCCGCAGACGAGTTGACGGCGGGGCTGGTTCCGTTATTGACTCTAGCCGCCGCAGCATGCCGCAGCGTCTCGGGTGAAGGCACCGTCAACATACGCCTTGAAAGCTTCAGAAGACCACGCCGTTCCAGTTGGTTCAGCGTGGTGGAAGTAGTTTCGCGAGTAGCGCCGATCAGATCGGCAAGCTCCAGCTGCGTGATCGGGAGTTGATAGCCTTCGGCGTCCGGTACTGGTTTTACAACACTCGAAAGTTCAGCCAGGTAATGGAGGATACGGTACTCCACGTCGTGAAGGCATAACAGTTCTACCTTTTCAGCCAGCGCCATTCTACGCTCCAGAAGATAGCTAATAAGTGCGGCTGAGAACTCCGGGTTGGTAGTAATGGCGCGATCCAAAACTTCGCGAGGGATTCTGTATATAGTGGCGGTGCTAAGTACATCCGCTTCCGTGTAGTAAGTGGGCGCGCCCGCCGCCAGCGACTCTTCGCCGACCAGGTGCCCGGCCCCCCGAATCGTCAGAATGATTCGACCGCCGATTTCGTTTCTACGCGACATTTTGAGTAATCCGTCTTCGACAAAGTAAATCGAGTCCGCCACCTGTCCTTGCGAGAACAACGTGGTGGAGCGGCGCAACTCTGGAAGACGAGTTACCTCCGGGGAGGGCAAAATTACACTACGCACTACAGATACGAGAGGGGTCACAAAATGTCCAGGTTCTTCGATTATATTCACTAACAACGAAGATGCACAGGGAAAAGTTCTGGGGTGTTGAAAATAATACGGAGCATGGTCAATTTATGGAAGGCAGCTTACGTAGCGCAGCGGCAAAAGCAGCGCCCGTGTCGAAAAGCGGTGGTAAGTCATCGCTCGCGATCGCGTTCTTAAGCTTGTTCAGATACTCCAGGAATAGATCGATAGATAAGGTGATTTCGGCTTTGTTAGTGGCAAGAATGCTCGACCATAGATCTGGACTACTTAGCGCCAGCCTTGTCATATCCAGCAATCCGGGCCCGAACACCTGGGGGATACCCTGGACGCTCCCATTGGAACTCTGGGTGGCGAGAGTGCCGGCGAGCGCAGTCGAAAGCAGCTGCGGAAGGTGTGAGGTGAAGGCCACAATCTTGTCGTGTTGGGCAGGCGTCATCTCGACGACGTTTGCGCCCATCTTCTCTAGCCACGGCCGCAACTTAGCAGAGAGCGGCGTGTCAGGAGCATGTGGCGTAAGGACGTAGGGGCGTCCGCGGAATAAGCTACCTTCGGCTGCTTCGGATCCGCGTTGTTCCTTGCCCGCCATGGGATGGCCCCCCAAGAACGATGCGGAACCGATACACTGTGACGCTTTGCGAACGATCATGGACTTGGTGCTGCCGGCATCGGTGATAAGACAGCCGGGGCGGGCGAGGGGGCCCAGCAACTCGATAGTTGCCAGAATGCGATCAACCGGCTGTGCCAGGTAGATCAGATCAGCGGAGGCGGCGGCCTCTTCAAGCGTTTGTGCCCGGTCGATGGCGCCCGAACGAATTCCCGCTTCGATGGCCGGAGGAGAGCTGACGCCGAGCAATTCTCCTTCAAATCCAGCTTGCCGCAACGCTAGTCCGAAGGATCCGCCAATCAGCCCTACGCCGACAATGGCAACGGTTTGCATGGCTTAAGCTGAGCGTCCAATGGCCGTGGCGATAGCGCGGGTTTGCTGCATCATCTCTGTGAACTGCTGGGGGCGCAGCGTTTGCGCGCCATCGCTAATGGCGCGATCGGGGTCGGGATGCACTTCGACAAGAAGTCCGTCCGCGCCTGCGGCAACGGCGGCGCGGGCCATCGGCAAAACGTAATCGCGTTTGCCGGTCCCGTGCGAGGGGTCGGCCACCACCGGCAGGTGAGTCAGGCGCTTCAACACCGGAATGGCGGAAATGTCCATGGTGTTGCGCGTGCTGGTCTCGAACGTTCGGATGCCTCGCTCACAGAGAATGACTTCATAGTTTCCGCCGGACATGATGTACTCGGCCGAAAGGAGAAGCTCTTCGATGGTAGCGGCGATACCGCGCTTCAGCAGAATCGGCTTGCGACAATGCCCGAGTTCGCGCAGGAGATTGAAGTTCTGCATGTTGCGCGCGCCCACCTGCAGAATGTCGGCATATTCAATCAGCAAGGGAATCTGAACTTGATCCATCACTTCGCTGACCACCAGCAATCCGTGGCGGTCGGCAGCAGACCGCAAAATGCGCAAGCCTTCTTCTCCCATGCCTTGAAAGCTGTAAGGCGAACTGCGCGGCTTGAACGCACCACCGCGAATCACTTGCGCGCCAGCACCGGCAACGATCCGGGCACAAGCTTCAATCTGCTCCACGCTCTCAATGCTGCAAGGTCCGGCCATGGATATGACCTTGGGGCCGCCAATCTCGACACTGTTGATCTTGACGATGGTGCCGCCGGGCTTGAAGTGGCGGCTGGCCAGCTTATAGGGCGAGATGATGCGGTGGCACTCTTTTACACCGTCGAAGACTTCCAGAGCAGCGGGATCGAAATCGTCAGTAGGTCCTACACCACCGAGGAGAGTATGGCGGACGCCGGTGGAGCGATGGACGGTGAAGCCCATATCGACCAGCCGCCCGATGACAGCTTCGGTTTGGGTTTCAGTGGCGCCCTCTTGCATGACAACTAACATGGTTTTGGTCTAATTTGGGTTCGATTTCTTTGATTTCGATTTCTTTGATGTCGATCAGTGCTTCGCTGGGTCATTGTCAACCATCTTCAGCTTCTGGACGTTGCGCATTTCGTCGATGATGCGTTCAAAGATCCGCTGCACGGCATCATGAGGCAATGGCCCGTGGTTCTGCGCCAGGACGTTTGCGAACACCTGATCTTCGCGCTTGGGTTCGTAAATGGCAAGGCGAAGCTCCTGCTTGATGCGGCCGATTTCTTCAACGATGGCGGTCCGCTCATTTAACACTTCGAGCAACTGCAAGTCTAAGCTGTCGATACGCTCGCGGCAGCGCGTAAGGTCACTGGCGGAAGCGCTGCTCATGTGGAACGAAGGGGCGCCGTGAGGCTGCGAGTGAAGGATTCCAGAGCGTCAGGCAGGCGGCTATCAGTAGCATGCGTCTCAATGAACTTGACGATGGCGCTGCCGACGACCACACCGTCTGAGATGCGGGCGACTTCGGCGACCTGCCGCGGCGTGCTGATGCCGAAGCCGATGGCAATGGGCAGATCGGTCAGTGCCCTCATGCGAGCGGCGAGGGGGGCCGCGGCGGCCGACAGAGAGTCCTGTTCGCCGGTGATGCCGGTTCGCGAAACGAGATAGATGAATCCCGACGAGTGTTCGGCGACCAGACGAAGGCGGCGCTCGCTCGAAGTAGGAGCACCAAGGAAGACGGTATCGAGGCCTTGCTCGCGCAGACGGCGCACGGGCGCCCCGGCCTCTTCGATGCAGAGATCGGTCAGCAGTACACCGTCAATGCCGGCCTCCGCAGCGTTGCGAGCCAGCTTTTCAAAGCCGTATCGCAGCAGGGGATTCATGTAGCTGAAGAGCAGCAGCGGAATCTGTGACTGACGCCGCACTTCGCGCACGATGTCGAGCAACTGCGGCAGAGTGGCGCCGGCACGCAGGGCGCGGTCGGAGGCGCGCTGAATCACAGGGCCGTCGGCAATGGGGTCGGAGAAGGGAACACCGAGCTCAATCAGATCGGCGCCGCCGCGCTCGAGCGCCAGGACCAGCGCGGCAGTTTGAGCGGGGCTGGGATCGCCGCAGGTTAAATAGGCAATAAATGCTTTTCGATTTTCGGCTTTGCAGGCGCTAAACAGATTGGCGATGCGACTCGCGGTTTGCACGGGCATCAGAGGTCCAGCTCCGGCAGATTCTCGCGATAGATATCGACATCTTTGTCGCCGCGGCCGGAGACGTTGACGATGTAAACCGCGTTCGGCTGTGAGGGCGCCAGGCGGATGGCTTCGGCGATGGCGTGTGAGGATTCGAGTGCCGGGATGATGCCTTCCATCGAAGCGAGGGTCTCGGCGGCTTTCACTGCCTCGGCATCGCTGATGGAGACGTATTCGGCGCGCTTGCCGTCGTGCAGCCAGGCGTGTTCGGGGCCGATCAGCGCATAATCAAGCCCGGCGGAAACGGAATGCGTGAGTCCCACCTGGCCCTCCTCATCCTGAAGAAGATAGCTGAAGGCGCCGTGGAGAACGCCGGGCGAGCCGCCGGACATACGCGCGGCATGATCTCCGAGTTTGTGTCCTCTGCCGCCGGCTTCGATGCCGATGAGGCGCACGCCGGTGTCCGCTACGAAGGGATAGAAGATGCCAATGGCGTTGCTACCGCCTCCGACGCACGCCAGGATTGTGTCGGGCAGCCGGCCGATTTGATCGAGAGCTTGCGCGCGCGCTTCTTCGCCGATGATCTTATGAAAGTCCCGTACCATCATGGGGTAGGGATGAGGGCCCAAGGCGGAGCCAAGAAGATAATGCGTGGAATCGATATTGGTTACCCAATCGCGCATGGCCTCGCTGATGGCATCTTTCAGCGTGCGGCTGCCGTTGGTGACGCTGACCACGCTTGCTCCCAGCAGGCGCATGCGAAAGACATTCAGGCGCTGGCGGCGCATATCTTCTTCGCCCATGTAGATGACGCATTCCATGCCGAACAGGGCGGAAACAGTGGCAGTGGCAACACCGTGTTGACCGGCGCCGGTTTCCGCCACAATACGTTTCTTGCCCATGCGCCGCGCCAGCAGAATTTGGCCGAGACAGTTATTGATTTTGTGAGCGCCGGTGTGCAGAAGATCTTCACGCTTCAGCCAGATCTGCGCGCCCGCGAGACTTTGGCTCAAGCGCTTGGCGAAATAAAGCGGCGTGGGACGGCCGGCGTAATGCTGCAGCAGGCCATCGAGTTCTGACTGAAAAGTGGGATCGGCGCGCGCGTCGCGGTAAGCCTGCTCGAGATCTTCAAGCGGCGACATTAGAATTTCGGGGACGTAGCGGCCGCCGTATGGGCCGAAATGGCCGAGCGCGTCGGGAACGGTGGAAGAACTCATAATTTAGATGGTGTGGGCCGGGCATGCCCAGCCCCTACGGTGGGGATTGGTGCGGAACGTTGGTCGAGAGGCTTCAACAGCGCGGCGCGTACGAATTCACGCACTTTGCGGGCGTCCTTTTTGCCGGGGCTGGATTCGAGGCGCGAACAAGCATCGACCCCCCAGGGTTTCACAGTTCTGATGGCTTCGGCAACGTTCGCCGCATCGAGCCCGCCGGCGAGTACGATCCGGCAGGTATGGTTATTAGCCAGCGTCCAGTCAAAAGGCTGACCTGAACCACCATATTCCGAAGACGGAGTGTCCAGTAGATAAGCTTCGACATTCGGGTCATCAGAGGAGGCGGTGGCAGTGGGGGCTATGCCGCGCCAGATGCGGTAAGGCTGTGAGTAAGAGGCGGGACAACGATCGCCATGGAGCTGGAAGACATCGAGCGGTACGGCGCGCGAAATATCGAACAACTCTTTTTCTGTAGGGTTCACGAAGACGCCCACTCGCAGAAAGGGGCCGGGAAGCGCAGCGATGATCTGGTATGCGCGATGGGGAGTGATATAGCGTGGGCTTTTGAGATAGAAGTTGAAACCGAGTGCGTTGGCGCCGGCGTCGAGAGCGGCGCGGGCATCTTCTTCATTCGTAATGCCGCACACCTTCACGACAACGGGGGGATCAGATGCGGTCGCCATGGCCTTTGTGAACTAAATCCTTTAAGGCGGCGGATGGATCTTTCGACCGCATAAGCGATTCACCTATCAAGAAGGCTTCGAAGCCCGCTTCACGCAGAAGTTCGATATGGGCACGGGTGTAGATTCCACTTTCGCTGACTCGTATGACGCCTGAGGGCATCAGGTAGCTGAGACGCAAGGAAGTGTCGAGCGAGACCTCGAAGGTGTCCAGATCGCGGTTGTTGACGCCGATGATTTCGGCGCCGGAATCGACTGCCTTGGCGAGTTCTTCCTGGTTATGAACCTCAATGAGTGAGGCAAGGTGGAGCGAGGAGGCAAGCTCTCGAAAGGTTTGCAGCTCTTCGACCTCAAGCAAGGCGGCGATGAGCAGAATGGCGTCGGCGCCGTGCGCAGCGGCTTCGAAAATCTGCAGTCGGTCGACTGTGAAATCTTTTCGCAGGATGGGGACGGTTACGGCGGCGCGCGCCGCTTCTAAATCATGCAGCGAGCCTTGAAAATGGTGTTTGTCGGTAAGCACCGAGACACAAGCGGCGCCGCCGTCTTCATAGGCATGCGCGATGAAAGCCGGATGGAAGTCAGGCTGGAGAAGACCCTTGCTGGGGGAGGCCTTTTTGATTTCGGCGATGATGGCGGGCGGCATGGCTCGAAGCGCCTGGGCAAAGGGGCGCGGAGGCGATTTGCGATGGTAGGCTTCCTGTTCGATCATGCCGGCGCGCGCCTGCAACTCCGCCACTTCGTGCTTTTTGTGCTGCACAATTTCGGCAAGAATGCCGGATGAGGCGGGAACCGTCATTGAACTCTGATCTCTGCGCGCGCGCAACGTGGGCGGGCGTTCGGAACCCCATCGTAACAGGTTAGGAGCATTTTGGGGCTCGTCGGGCAGGACGGCCTTTGGCGAGCGGCAACCCTGCAGGAGGCGATTCATGCTGGACTTAGCTTTGCCCTCCGGAGTACGCGGGCCGCCGGAACGAGGGCTGATGGTTCTTCGTTGAGTGGGTCCGGCGGAATTTCTTCCTGCATGTGGGCTCCTGGCGTCCGGGCGCGCCGCAGCACGTCCTCTTGTGCCTGAGTTTCAAGGCCGGGTGTTCGGGCTGGCGCGTGGGAGCGGCAGTAAGCGATTGATTCTGGGCTGAATGGCCGTTCTTAGGAATTGGTGAATGGCGGTGCAGGTGTGGAGGCGTGGGGCTTGGTTTCGGTGGTTAAGCTTAGCCCTTGTGCCAATACATGTCCCAGCCTAGATACTTGGTTGCCGCTTCGTAGACGATGGGCGATGTGTGGGCGAGGTTGGCGGCGGTGTGGTGTTCGAAGCCTTGCTCGCAGATGTAACGGAGGAGGTCCTGCATGCGGGGGATCTCTACTACTCCGGCGCCTCCGAAGGTTTGGAGTGGATCGTCGGTGAAGCGGCCATCGCCTACGTAGCCGCGGATTTTGCCTTCGCGATCACGGGTGGAGAAACGCGCGTAGCTCATGGGCGCCGCTTTCACTTTGCCGGACACGGTTCCAAAGGTGTTCAACTTGCCTACCGTTCCGGCGATGATTTCCTGGAAGTCCATCTTGAATTCGGGGAAGAAGTGTTTCGGGAGATTGCTGCAATGGAAGCAGACGGCTTTGTTCGGATCGTCGCCGTAGTTGTTGTTCCAGTCAAGCAAGGCGCTGGGGGTTTGGGAGGCAAGGCGCAGGGCGTGCATGCTGAGGACGCCGACGATATCGACTTCGCAGGCGCTCGACATGAGGTTGTTGCTCATCATGCTCATGATGGTGCAAGGGACAACGCCGAAGTATTCCTCGAGCGACGTCCAGCACTGCACGGCGCTAATGTCTACCTCAGTCTCATGCATCCAGCCGTCGATGACGGCGCCGAGCTTCGCCATCTTCATGAGCGATAGTTCCGGTACGTCGGTGGTGGTGACGTAGGCCTTGATGTCCGCCAGCTTTGTCCGGGCGGGGTCATCTTCATCCTTCATGCGATTGATGCGGCCGAGGATTTCAGAAAGGTCGATGGTGATGACGGAGACGCCATTGGCTTCAAGCAACTTCTCGCTGTAGCGGACAGTGTTGAAGGCGGCGGGACGCGCCCCGATAGCGCCGATGCGCAGACGGCGCAGGCCGTGGGCGACACGGCAGACGCCGAGGAACCAATCGAGATCCTTGCGGAACTCTTCGGAATCGGGGCTTTCGGTGTGGAGGGTGGTGAGCGAGTAGGGGATGCCGTACTGCATCAGATTGTTGCAGGCCGACATCTTGCCGCAGAAGCTATCGCGGCGGTCCGTGATGCGCATGCGCTTGGGATCGTCCGGAGTGGCCTGGATGAGTACCGGGACTTTGAGGTCGGACATGCGCAAGGTGTCGGCAATGGCGCGTTCATCACCAAAGTTGGGCAGCGAGACGATGACGCCCTGAATGGTGTCGCGATGCTTTCGGAAGAGAGCGGCGCAGCGCTTGGCCTCTTCGAAGGTTTCGACGGCGCCGAACTTGGATTCGTTTTCGACGATGGCTTCGGCTTTGGCGCCCTCGGTTTGAGGACTGGGGGCGATGACGCGAACACCCGCGCTTTCGAGCACGCGAATCATGTCCGTGCGGCCGGTGGCGGCGAGATGATCCGGGAAGAAGCCGCGGTTCCCGACGATGAGGCCGAGCGTGGGGCCGTTGCCATTTGATGTAGACATTTAGGATGTTTTCCTTGGGAAGAACTTGATGAAATAGATGAGCCCGACTGCGAGCTGAACGGCGCCCCACCAAATACTGGCATGGAGATTGGCGAGTACCGGGGGATGGGCAGGAGGCGAGATGAGCTCATAGAGACCGGTGGCGGTGATCAGCACGCCATACGCGGTGAGCAGCATTCCTATGAAGAACCAGATGGTGAGACGGCCATGCATGTTTGACAAACCTACCAGAAGACGATGTTCAGAACGATGAAGACGACGGTGACCACGGCGGCCCAGAAGATCGGCCGTTGCGTGAGCGTTAGGTTTCCTTCGGAGGGGATTAATGTAGCGCCGTAGACGAGGCCGGTCAACTCAGATTCAGGCTTGGGCCTGGTGAATAGGCTGACAGCGACCGTGACGATCACGCAGATGAGCCAGGACCACAGGGCGCGGTACATATTCTCGGCCATGTCCTTGGCATTAGGAGAAAGGGCTATGTAGCGCAAGGCAGAGTGATCGACATGCACCCACTCGAACATGGCGATGGAGGATAAGGTGCCGGTGAGCAGTCCCCAGAAGCCTCCAGCGGGCGAGGCGCGCTTCCACAACATGCCGAGAATGACGGTGCCAAACAAGGGCGCGATGAAGAAGGTGAAGAGGGCTTGGACGTAATCCATGATGCTGGCGAATTGCATCACGACGTAAGCGGCGGCGATACTGACCAGCACTCCAACGACTGTGCACCAGCGGCCAACAGCGACGTAATGCCGATCGCTTGCGTCTTTGCGAAGGAGGGCGCGATAGATGTCGTAAGTCCAGACAGTGGCGAAGGCGCTGACGTTGCCGGCCATGCCTGACATGAATCCGGCGATGAGAGCCGTAATGCCCAAGCCCAACAAACCGGGACCGCAATAGCGCGCCAGCATAAGAGGCAAGACTTCGTTATAAGTGTGAGCGCCGGTAAGCGCGGCCTGGGATTCGCCGACCAACTTTTCCGGAAGCACGGCGAGCGCGAGCAGACCGGGGAGGATGACGATGAAGGGCACAGCCATTTTGAAAGCGGCGCCGATGATAGGGGCCATTTTGGCGCTACGCAGGTCTTGAGCGGCGAGGACGCGCTGAACCACAAGAAAGTCTGTCGTCCAATATCCAAAGGAAATGACAAAGGCGAGGCCGAACACAATACCGGTCCAGTGAATGCCCATTGGATTGGTGGTGAAGGAACCAAGACCGGCCCATAGGTGGGTGTAATCCTGACCCGGGAAGTTGTGATGAATGCGAGCGACCATGCCGCTCCATCCGCCAGCTTCGACGAGGCCGAGAACCGAGATCATGATGGCGCCCATCCAGATGAGAAAGAACTGCAAGACTTCGTTGAAGATGGCGGAGAGAAGGCCGCCGAGGAAGACGTAAGCGGCGACGGTGAGGGAGGCGACCCAGATGCTGAAATTGATGTCCCAACCGAGGATGATGCGCATGACGAGGGCCATGGAGTACATATTGATGCCGCTCATGAGCACGGTCATGATTCCGAAACTGACGGCGGCCAGCGCGCGCGAGGGTTCGCCGAAACGAAGCTTCAGATAGCCGGGAACGGAGTGAGTTTTAGAGATGTAGTAGAAGGGCATCATGACGATGCCGAGGAACAGCATGGCGGGGATGGCGCCGATCCAGTACCAGTGGGCAGCGAGGATGCCGTACTGGTAGGCGGCGGCAGCCCATCCCATGAGTTCAAGCGATCCCAGATTGGCGGCGACAAAACTGAGGCCGGCAATCCAGGCGCTCATGTCGCGGCCAGCCAAAAAAAAGTCCTCGCCGGTGTTTGTGAAGCGCTTCAGGTAGAAGCCGATTCCCATCACCATCACGAAATACAGCGCGACGATCGCGAGATCGACTGGGCTGAGAGATAGAAGTTGTCCCGACGTGGCGACGGCGAAGATGGGACTCATTATCGAGGAGGACGCAGGCGGTTACAGCAGCACAGAGCAGTATATATGATCATTTTTTCCCGGCACAGTTAAGGTCGGCGGCGCAATAGACACGCCGAGTGCGATGCATGGCGGGCGGGACAGGTTGGCCGGGTGTCAGGCGGCCTGAGCGCGATTTTTGAGGCGCTCCAGGCGGTTGGGAACGCGCATTTCAGGAGTTTCGAGCCTGTGGTTCAGTAACTCCTGGTGTTCGGCTTTGGCTTCACCGAGCCAAACGTTGAATTTGTGGAGGTCCTGCTTGCGAACTTCGATGGATTGCCTGCGGGTTGCTTCGGCCTGTTTGAGCTGTTGCGATTCGAAGCCAATTTGCTGCTTCCTTCTTTCTGCTCTGAGCTTTAGCAGGTCAGCAAGGCACTTTGAAAAAGCGCGTTCGTTGGTGGTTTGATAGCGGATATGGAGAGTGAAGGCGCGGTGGTGGTTTTCAGCGGTGGTGAAGGTATCAAAACAGAGCGTCTGGAAACGCAAGGCGCGCTGGACGAGCCATTGATGCTGCGCCATTCGTTCGACGAGGACGTGTTCGGTCATGGTGGCGGGTTGGTGTTCGGCCTCAAAGCCGGTGAGCATCGCCTGGTAGGCGTCGGAATCTTCGTTGGGGAGAAGTTGAAATGCGCCGGCGAAGCCGTGTTTAAGACGGTTTTGGGAGGAGGCGGCTTTTCCTTCGGGTGTGTTGGGCCCGGTAGAGAGTTGCGAGTTGGCCTTATTGGCGGCGATTTGTGCTTCTGTTGACATGGCGTGGTTCCTTTCGAGTTTGGGATTGGTGGTTGGGGCGCGGCGTTGGCCCGGCGAAATAGAAAAAGCCCGGATGCCAACCGCATCGGGCTTTTTTAGAAATCAGATTCTTATAAGTTGTGACTGGGATTTAGCGGGATTGCAGAAGGAATCGACGCATTTCAGGTCAGCAGCAAAACTTCGCTTGGGTGACGCGGCAAAAGATTACCTCAGCCTGTCGTATGGAATTCAGCGAACTGCTGCGGGCGAGGGCCAGCGAAACGTTCACGTCAGGCAGAAAGATAGTCGATCTCGGCATTCGTGAGATTTAGGGATGCGGGCTCCCGAGAAAACAGCAGCGGAAATTTGAGTCTCCGGCCAGCTTTGCCCTGCGCCTTTCGGATCTCCTCTTCCACCGGCGGTTGAAAACCGGCCCTTCGCAGTCGCGGCTCGGTTACGGGTTTCGCGCGGTGCAGATCTATCGCCTTACGCATAAACGCATATTGGCGTTCGCATAAAGGCTTCTGTTCGAGCCGCTAAGCCATTCGCTCTACGGGTCTAGTCCGTAGACATCCACCTTTCCGTCATACGTTGGAACGTATAGCTTGCCTCCACTTACGACGGCTACGTTGAACTTGTTGTAAGTGTAGTTGGGACTTTTCCAGAGTAACTTCAAGGCTCCGGATCCGTCGGAGTAAGTGCCTATGTTAGTGGCATCGTAAGCCGCGACATATCCTTGTGTGACTTTCTTATTGGCGTCACCCAGCGGCACGCAGGCCCAGACGATGGCGTTCTGACGGCCGTTGGCGGAGAGCGAGAGCATCATGCCGGGCATGCCGCCGGGGGGAACGGGTGCTTCGACGCTTGATACTTCGGCGCCGCAGGCGAGGTAGTTTGCCACACCGCTCCGGTTCATGTTCCAGGCGCGGAGGTTGCCATTTTCGCCCGCGATAAACAGCATGACGCCGTGATTCGCACTCTCAAACACCACGGGCGTAGAGTGTTGATGATGTGTGCGGCCTCCGAAGATCTGATTCAAGTCAGTGAAGTTCCGTGGCGCTGGGCTAGCGCCTGGGTTGAAGTAAGTGAGCCACTCGGGGGGGGCGGCCAGCTTCGCGTAATTCTGCGCGGGGTTGGCGAAGTCGGCGGGCACGGTCCTGCCCAGTTTCGACTCACGCAAGACATAGAGGATGCCGTCCTTCCCGGCGCCCGCGACTAGTTGGAGTTGCGGAATGAGAACGACTCCGCCTGAACCGAGGTCCATATCATCCCAGCCGTTGCCGTTGTCATTTGTTATGTGATCGCCAGTTGGTGGGCCGCCAGCGCGACCGGAATCACTAAAGGGAGACCACCAGTCGGCTGCCCGGATGGCGCCAGGCGCCACTCCACTGGGAGGAATGTATTGCAGCTTCAAGAAGCATTCGCCCCATTCCGTGCGGGCGTCGAAACTGCCGTTTGATGTGAGGGCGTATAAGAAGCCGTGTGAGTCGGAGGCGAGTCCCTGACCAGCCATCCAGATACCGCCGCCGGAATACCTGGCTGAGGTAGTGAACGAAGCGCCAATTTTGTTAGAGGCCACATCCACCGCGATGATCCAGCCGCGCGCATTATTGGCGATTTCAAGAATGGTGCCGAAGGGGATAAACACCGTTTTGACACCGGCTACGTTGGTGAGCGTGAGGCTGGAGCGTTGTTTGCGCTGTGAGGATTTGAACTGCTGGACGGGGAGGCCGTTGCCCGGTTGATAAACGGCGCCTTCTAAGCTGAGGGGCGGCGCGGCCGGTGAGCCGTCTGAAAGCTGAATGGAATGGAAGGTATGCACGGCGTTCCGCAATGTGGCGTCGGGGCTGGACCAGGTAACACAGTACAGAGTGTTTGTATCGGGATCGATGACGGGCGTGCTGAGGATGCCCCAATTGTCATTGATCATCCAAGCGTCTACGGCAGCCGAGTTGCGGACGGGGTCGCCGAGATTGACCGACCAGTAGAGTTGCTTTGGGTCGTGCGCGTCGTAAGCGTAAACGGTGTTGCCCATGGTGGCGAGGATGGCGAGATCGCGAACGCGGCCGTTGCGGAGTTTCACCTTGGGCACGATCAACGGCTGCGCTTCCATGCCGCGCGCGTCATCGGGAAGCAGGTAGTTGTAGAGCTTTCTGAGGCCTGCCAGATTCTGGGGCTTGAGCGTTGTCTCCGCGAGATTGCAACCGGAGCGCGCGTTATCGAACGACCGCGTGGTCACCGGCACGACGCCCGGTTCGGGACCGGCGGTACGAAGCTTGGGCACCGCTTGAGAACCGTTTGCGCTGTGGTTCGGCGATGAGTACTTCATGGTGGCCGCATCTTCGCCGGCTAGTTGTTTCTGCTGGGGCATGTCGTTCCTGTTTGTGGGCATGCCGTGCAGATCGTCGTTGGTGACGCGGCTGGCGACGGGCTGCTGCGCAAGAACTTTTGAAGCTGCCAGTAAGCTGAGTGCGCGCGACAGGAAGTTTCTGCGTATCATTTTCCATGCTCCAGGCCTTGCGTGGAGGTGTACGTGACGGTGAGTTCCCACGGCGCGGGAAGTTGCCTGGTGGAGGTGACAGCGAGTGTGTACCATCCGGCAGCTTCGGTTTGAGCGCGTCCTTTGGTTGACTTGAGGGGGGCCCCCGAAGCGTCCAGCACGATTGCCACAAGATCATTGGTAGGCGAATCAAGCTGGACGGGTGTGTTTTGATCGCACCAGATGCGACCGGCGCGCACTCTTCGACCGTAGCCCGTTGGCCCGATATCGAGATCCTCGGCGCCAAAAAACGTCTGAGTGGTGGACGCGCGGGCAAGCGAAAACCCTTGGCCATAACCGGCGCGCGAAAAACACAGATACGATTCCCCGCCGCCGAAGTAATTGCCCGGCAGGGTAAAGGTCGCGTTGCCATAGGCGTCGGTCCAAATATCGGCGCGCCGTCCTGTGTAGTCGTGAAGTTGGGTATGCGGGCCGAAACTGGTAGCGCAGCGGATGGTTTTGTTATAGGAGCCGGTACCGATGGCGGTGAGGAGGCCGGGATAACCTTGGCGCTCAAGGACGATGGCCTGGTTATCGACATAGCGGTTGACAGTGTTGCCGAACGCGAGGTTCTCATGAATCCAGACGAGAGTGTCGATCCACTTTTTCAGGCCATAGCAATGCGGCTCTTCGGCGTAGTCGCGGAAGTAAACCATGGGATAGCCTTCTGTTGTCAGGATGTAAGCGTAAGCGAGAAGCTTGTTGGAGATGATTTGCTGGCCGTCGGTGGTGTCTGTGTCCGGGTTGTCGACGAAGGTGACAGCGTGGAAGGGGTCGATAGCGGCCAAGCCGGTTCCGTTCATCTGCTGCATGTTGGCGCCGGGATTGTTGCACATGTTCTGCAACGCCCAGTGGAGCGAGAAATCAAGGGTGGCGGAGCGGCCATTCATGATTCCTTCCCAATTCTCGAGTTGGGCCGGGTTGCCGGTGAAGCATTCACCATAGGAGAAGAGGCCGGCCATCGTTTTTGAAGTGACGAAGCGTTTGGAAAACGCGACGTTCATGCCTTTGGTGTCGTCCACGCGAAAGCCGTGAAGTTGAGAATTGACGAGACCGGTTGTGCGCAGCATCCAATCGGCGGCATCAATGACGCCTTTGGCCATGTAATCTTCTGGAATGGAGTGGGTGAATGAGACCATGTCGCCGAATGCAAAATTGCCTTCGGAGTCAAAGACGGAGTCGACGGGCACTCTGGGAGGCGCGCCCACAAAGCAGGCGGGGTGTTTCGGAAAGCGGCCGTTCTGAGTTTTGCCATCGGCGCCGAGGTAAGTGTAGGTACCATTCGAGCCGCCATCATATTGATGGAGCACAATGTCGGCATAGGCGCCGAGGCCACAGGCGTTGAGAATGGCGATGCAGCGGCGTAACTGCTCCAGCGTGCCGAAGCGGGTGGGGATGCTGTAGAACTGATCCTTGGATCCGAGATCGTAGTCGTCGAACTTGCCGTATCCGTCGGCATCCGGGGCGGCGCCCGATTGTGTCTTGCAAAACGGAGGCAGCTGCACGGCGGAGAAGCCGCATCGCTTGATATCGGGCGCCATGGCGGCGACCTTGTCCCACCACCAGGGTGCGTTCGGCGTGTCCTTGTCAACCGGCGCCGGCATGACCTGCCGCTGTCCGTTGTTGACGAAGCGGTAATTCGCGTTTAAGATGACTCCCAAGTTTTCCTCCAGCAAAAGTGAAACGCTATGTTTCTGTCAACTTGATGGTTCAGGGCAGGGGAAGGCGACCGCTAGGTTGGGATGTAAGTTTGCTTGCGGTAAGGAGATATGGCGTTTGGTTGTGGATGTGACCGGGTGGCGGAAAGACTCGCGAACGGAGCAATCTTTTGAAGAGGCGGTGGCGCTCGGCCTGCCTTTTCATGAACCCCATTCCTCCGAATGCTAGGCGAAGAAACGGATAAGATCAATCTCGGGGGTTGAAGGCCGCGTGCTCCCTCGGCTCGGATTACTTCCGACCAGCCGACTTGTCGTTCCTTATCCTGTGCGGACTACCGTAGCCCGAGAATGCGCCGCACTAAAGCGCCTCCATCGTAGTTTTCAGTCGACCTCACGGACCTCGAGCTCATATTTGTATCTGTGACGGAACATCCTCTTGAGCTTCACTTCTGGCCAATGCTCGGCAATTAGATCCCTGACTCGAACGGCATGGTGTTCCGGAGTTAGACAACCCACCACAATAGACGCTAAACTGCCCTCTGGCAGTCGGATGCGATTGTCCTCGACCCGCATATGCTCCGGAAAAGGATACGGGGCACTCGGATCATGAACTCGAAGAAACAAACGATATTCTTCCTCGTATTTCCAACATTCTGCTTTCACCAAAAACGGCAGGAATGAGGCAGAATCTTGCTGATAAAGCTCGAACGGAATGAACTCCTCCTTGTATATGACCTTGAAAGCGGTTGCGAATACGTTATCTGGTTTCACCGCAAATTCAAGACAAAGGCCCTTGTGATTTTCCGAGTAATGCGACCACATCAGGGTTGACGTTACGACTAGGGTGAGACAGTAGATGCGCCTCGATTCTATGTTGTGCGCCTCGACGATCTGGGTAAGGTTGTCAATGACGCTCCTTAGCAGCCCAGGATTCTCAGCCAACCGCCGATCCATCATTCGGTCATACTCAGGACCGTGCCTACTGGGCTGAGCCGTGGCTATAAGAGCTTCCGCCGTTCCCGCTGCGCTTTCATAATCGTCGATTCTGAAGGCGAACGTAGAATCCCAAGGGTCGTTGAGATTGCCGAGATTTGAACAGTAAATGCTCCGCGTTTTAAGGAGATCGATGAGGTGCTGCTCGTCGTACTTCTGATAATGGTAGAGAGTCTGGACCCCGGTCGTCGTGGCATTTTCTATCTTCAAGGTTGTTGGTGGCACTGAGCGAGTATTCTAATCCCCGAGGCCCCGGGGCGGGATCAACCTGTGGCTGCAGCTCTCCTCAGCGGTGAGCCCAGGTCACGCTCGAGATTACGACTGAAAAACGCGCTCGGGTTTCTGTGATTCGTGCATTCCAGACCACATGAGACTTCCCGTTCTCTATCCGGCCAGTTTCCGGATTGCCGACCAACCGGACACTATCGTGGGTAAGGACCGCCCAGTCGAACACACCCACATGCGCACATATAGATGAACGACCAAGGCTCGCGCACCCATAGCCAGTAACGCTTGCGATAATTACTAGCATTGCCTAAGAGAATCGAGGTTTCCTTCAGGCCGATAAGATCGGATCTCATTCGAGCAGGCCAATTGAGTCTTCGCGCCCGTCCTGTCTTGTTGTGGTTAGGTCTGAGCTTCTTCGTAATTCTTCCTTGGCTAACAGCGTTGGGCTACCTGTTCGCGTATTTTGCAGGTGTGAATATCGCCCTAGCTCCCGCAGTCGTTCTCTTATTTGTCCCTCCAGTAGCGGTGACCTTCTTTTCCTTGCTCCCGCTGTGGGCAGTTCGTGGCGCAAGATCCCTTCAAGGTGACCATGTCTACCGGTTTTCCGAGGAGGAGATTGTGCTGAGTGGTCCGGGATTTGAGAACCGCGTTGAATGGCATCTAGTAACACGCTGCTTTGGCTTCAAATCGGGACTTCTGTTCGTGTCTGGGAACGCACCTTTGATTACGATTCCCGGACGAGCCCTCTCTTCTTCGACGAAAGCCGGGTTGCGCGAACTCCTCATCACCAAGAATGTCGGCTTAGGGGGACCATGGAAGGACGATTGACCGCAAGCGATCTGGTTGTCGGACAAAATAGTAGCGCCTTGTCCGGTTGCGCCTGGACCACGGGCAATCCGGAAACTATGCCGATTCAAGGCTGTCCCGCGATTAGGAGATTAGGAACGAGAAACGCGGTTCTCGTCAGTAAAGCTCAGAATGAGCGGAGACGGTGGGGGGAACGGCGTCGAGAATGGGTTAGTCGAAACGCAACGCGATGATAGGGTCGACCTTAGTCATTCTTTTTGCCGGGTGAGATAGGTTCGGCTGTGACTTTGCAGGGGTAAGAAGGCATGGCTTTTGCTGATCGCGTGATCGTGCGGGATCGGCGATAATGAGGCGAATGGCAACTCAGTCGGTCCCGAGAGTTACGGAAGAAGAGTACCTCGAGCGCGAGCGTACCGCGGAGTTCAAGCATGAGTTCGTGGGTGGAGAGATCCTTGCTATGCCAGGCGGATCGCTCCTGCATTCCCTACTTGCTGCGAATTGGACCGCTGAACTAGGTTCCAAACTGCGCGGCGCCGGTTGCGGTGTTTTTTCCTCACATGCCCGGGTTCGGACTTCGGTGACCGGCTCATTTGTTTACCCGGACGTATCGGTCGCTTGCGGAGAGCTCCCCCTCTATCGCGATGCTAACGACGTACTGACGAATCCAAAAGTTGTGATTGAAGTACTCTCGCCCTCTACGGCGGATTATGACCGGGGTAGGAAGTTCGAACTGTACCGCGAAATCTCTTCGCTCCAAGAGTACGTCTTGGTTCATACGGCTTCGGCGCATGTTGAGCACTTCGCGCGGCGGCAGGATGGAAGCTGGATTTTTCGGGAGTACCGCGGCCTTGAGAGTGCGGTAGCGCTTGCGTCGATTGAGTGTACGGTGCGGATGATGGATGCCTACGCCGGCGTGTTCGAATTGCCTGGCTGAATTGCCTGCTTCGGCAGATGGTGGAAGCGGGATGTGGGCTGGTTTCCTGGTCAGTCACAACTGTCTTCAATCACTCTTGTCAATGGCGCCCGGGACACAACAGCCGGTTGAACTCACGTATGGCTGAGAGCGATGATGCAATCGCCGCATGATTACAAGAGCAGTACCGCGGAAGACGCTAGCGCAGCCGGAGCGTATGACAGCACTCACGGCAATCGCCACAGCGAAGTTAAAGCGCAAGCATGTGGGCATCCGTCCTAAGAAGGAACGGGAAGCGGAAAACAAGACATCGGGCATACTGGTGTGTCCCGGCAGCAACCCCGGGTCGGGCCTGAGTCAGGCACTACGCAGGGCCGGCGCAGCGTGGCCAGGGGACAACTTGTGGGAAGTTTTCGGCTCAGACGATTTTGGAGAGTTCCCCAATGAGAGCTCCTGCAGCGATGCGATGGGCGATGGCTGCTTTGGCGATCCGTACGTGTACGGTGAATTCACGACGGAAGACGAGCCAGGCTGGACGAATGGGAACACGATCTAGTTCAGATGAACCACGCGCCGCTGCTAGGAGGAAGGCGAGCTGAGGTTCCCGGCGTTGGATTTAGTTGCGGGGTTCGGAGCCGGCAGAGGGCTTGAACCCCGGACGCTTGAGGAACAGGGTTCAGCGTAAGTTCTCCGGCGGGATTCGGTCGATCAGAGCGCGGATTGCAACAAGGGATTGCACACTTGCATTCGTTTCGCGCTGTGCCTCCCGAAGCTGCTTGATCGACTGGTCAGTCAGCTCGGCGTGAGTAATGAGGCCGGCGCTAATTTCGCCGAGCTTCTGCAGCTGGAGTTCGATGCGATCAAGGTGGGAGGATGAACCGTTGTTGTCGTGCACGAGTGAGGATCTCTATTCGATTTTATAGGAAATTGCCAAGGTCAGGGCGTATGAGGAACGGTGCTTGAGAGCGTTCCTGCGGATGCGTCTCTCCAGAATGGAAGGCCGGATTAGGAAAAGCCTTTAGCCTTTTGGCTGAGTCGATGGCACTGATGATGAACGAGGACGGTGTTCTCGCGAGTGTATCCGTGGAAAGCATCGATACGGTCTAATTCAGGCTCGTCTTCCTTTCTCATGGGCATTTCCGGCGTAGGGCAAACCGAGTAAGCGTACTTTCCGTCCTGCTCGATGAGTTTTGCCAGCTTCAGTTTGGTTCGTTGAACCGGAGTGCCGCGTTCTACGTAACTCAGGTTCTTAAACACGTATCGATTGAGAGAGAATGCGAGCCTCTGATCTTGATTGGCGGCTTCGCTTATTTGGCGTTGAACGTCCGCAAGCATCTTCCGTGCTATTTCCAGTTCTTCAGTCTTCATTCGCATTTGCGGCGGTTACTCTCGTGCGGCGAGTCTGTGCTTCCTATTCAGGTTCGCTACCGCCAGCACGGTTTAGATGATCGACATAGTCATTTGTTGCCGCGTACTCGGCGGGATCGGAGTGTTTCAAGCCCTCTTCATTACGCTTTTGTCCGATCTGTTCGAGTCGATTGGTGGTGCGTGTCGCCGTTTGACGAATCTATGATTAGAGCCAAATGCCGCCTCTGGACCAAGCCTCTGCGTCACGCCATCTGGTTGATGCGCCGCCCGATCAGAGTTCAATTGTTTCCGGCGTCCACTGATTAGGGAGCAGCTATTTCGTACAGCCGTTTCTCTCCCAACGATCTTTAGCTCTCGCCTCAGCCCGTGTTTGCCAGGACGATCACGTAAGACAAGCGACGAAGGGATACTTTCGAGCTTCGGTGAGTCATGCGATTCCGCGTGATAGGCTGTGCGGAAATGGCAGATAGCATGTGGGCGACTGCGTTAACAGCCGCAACCGGTGGGGCTATAGCAGTGTTCTCAAATTGGCTGCAAGGTCGATCCAACAAAAAGCTGAAGGAAATGGAACTACAGTTCGAGGTACAAAAGATAAAAACCCAAGAGGAGGTAAGTGCAGCGAGAGAGGGGATGCACCGAAGCAATCTCGCGAGGAAAGCGGCTGCGGTAGCAAACGCCAAGATGCTCAAGCTAAAACTGAATGTCGCCCGTGCGGACTCGCCAGCCGATATGGGCATAGCCTTGCAAAAGCTGGAAGATTTTTTCGAGGAACATCCTGTTTCTTTAACGCAAGAGAAGAACTGGGAATTCTCTTCCCGATACCTGTCTGATGGAGAAATCGCCCGTATTGCTGGCCTTCCAAACCGGGATACCTCAACACAACATTTATTCGATGACATCAAAAAAGATGTCCAGGGAACGAACTGCCCAGATTTCACCGCATTCCTGGATGAGCTGGAATAGATGCAGCCGACCTAGGAGCCCCGTGGTCTAATTTCACTGGATTCACGCGGCACTACGAACTTCTTTGCACAACGGGATGGACCCGAATTCGGATTCTCCCGCCTGGCCCCACTCAATCACGAGCTGGCGTTTGCATTCGGGGCATCGTAAGTCCGTCTCTTCGGTCTCGATGTACCGCCCGCAAAGGCATTCGATAGCGTAAACAGAGCGGAGCCGCATGGATGTTCTCCTACGCCACGCGCTCAAGCTCCGAGGCTTCGCGGTCCAACCGCAACATGTTTAAGAGGCGCTCTTCGAGATGCCGCCGCCCGATTTGGAGCCAAACAAGAGGCTGGATGAGTGGCGCTTGTATTTGAGCTTCGAGAAGAATCTCGTCGTCAGTTCCCTGGCAATACGAATCTGCGCATCCTTTTTGAGACAACTCCTCCCGCCTCCAGTCTGTTGACGGATGAGAAAGGCATACTGACTGTTCATGCCGCTGCTCCATTGCGAATAACGATCACGTTGTTCGTTGTTTTAGTTCTTGCCATCGACCTCGTTGGGACCAGAACATCAGCGATGGAGCCATAGAGATCCATAAGGGAAAGCGGGAGGGATCGCGCCGCCGCGTAACGATGACTGATCGCGTGAATGAGCTTCTGTCGGCCATCAGGCCGGAGGATGGCAAAGGATTCGTCTTCGCCGCACCAACCCAAAGCGGGCACATCGAAACGTCAAGCTACAAGAAACAGCACCAATCGGCGATTAAAGCTAGCGGCGTCGCTCACTTCGTGGTGTATTCACTGAGGCATACGTGCCTGACGCGCTGGGCTAGAGCCGGAATGGACCCTTCACCCTCAAACACCTGGCGGGGCACAAGAGCCTAGCTACGATAATGCGCTATATCCACCTTGCCGGGACTGACGCACAGGAGAAATTTCAGGAAACCCGGTCCCGGATGAAGCTAAAAGCGGGGGCTCAGGGTGGGCATAGTTTTTGGCATAGTCGCCCGGACAAGGCTCTGACCGCCGATAAAATCTCTGCAACTAGTTGATTCTGAATTTGGAGCCGGCAGAGGGACTTGAACCCCCGACCCTCTGATTACAAATCAGATGCTCTACCAGCTGAGCTATGCCGGCTCTGGTGTACAGTTCGCGAAACTGCGTCCCTATTTTACACTGGGTTGGCAGTTGCCACAAAGCGGCGGAAGAAGCTATTGAGGTTCCAAGCCGGTCGTTGCGGGGTGTCAGCCACTCGCAATGCCAATGCTTTCAGAATGGAATTGAATTGAGCGGCGGCCGCGAGATCGACCGGTTGATCCACATCGTCTGTGACGCCGTGATAACGCTCGGCGTACCAATCGTGAAAGACCTTTTCTTCGGGACCGCCAGGAATGTAGCCGAATTTGAAGGCAAGTGCCGGAACTCCCTTCTTGATGAAGCTGTACTGATCGCTGCGGATGAAGCGATTGCGATTGGGCTCCTTGTCGGCCTGCACCTTCACTCCAGCGGCTTCGGCAACTACTCGTATGTCGTCACCGAGCGTTGATTCATTCAATCCCTGGACCTCAAGCCACTGCAAAGGGAAGAGCGGCAGGAACATGTCCATATTCAGGTCGGCAACGATGCTGCCATTGACGGTAGGGTGACTGGCGAAGACGAGTGATCCGAGTTCTCCCTTCTCCTCGCCCGTGACCGCTAAGAACAACATAGAGCGGCCTGTGACGGTTTGCTCGCGCGACAGTGCCTTGGCGATTTCGATCAACGATGCGACACCTGAGGCGTCGTCCATGGCGCCGTTATAAATGCTGTCGCCGTGGACGGGGCTGCCAGTGCCGAGGTGATCGAGATGAGCGGATATAATCACGTACTCATTCTTGAGCTTCGGATCCGATCCCGGGCGTACTCCCGCCACATTCTTCGAAGTCACGCGCTTGCTGGAAGTAGATACGGTCGCGTTTGCCGAAGATGGCAGGGCGAAGTGCGGCAGCGGTTGTTCGTGAGTGGCCGCGTCAAGTATTTGGCCGAATGTATGGCCCGAGCCGGCCAGCAGGTCGTCTGCTTTTTCCGGGTTCCAGGAGGCGCTGAACTGCAAGCCGGCGGTGGCGGCCAGGCTCGGATCGGCCAAACTCATGCGTGGCGTGCCCCAGGCGGCCATTTGCCGCGCCCAGGGAATGTCCATACTCTTGGGGTTCGGGATGGAGATCATGCCGACGGCACCGGCAGCACGGAAGGCTTTCCAGCGTTCTTCTGTGGAGGAGTAATGGGAGCGAAGATTGCCATCGATACTACTTGGGCCTCCGGTTAAGAAGGCGATGATCGCGCCTCTTGCGGGCAGCCCCTCCAGATCATCGTGGTGGGCCTGGGGGATCACTAATCCATATCCGACGAAAACAACGGGCGCTTGTATCGAATGGGCGGCATCGGGGGAATACCCGAGCTGGGCTTCCGCAGGGACGGCAACCTGGATGACTTGCCCGCCGCGGGTGAGTGCAAGGCTGGAGTTCGCGGGGTGGAGCGACGTTTCGGTGAACTCGACGGGTTGAAAGTAGCTGGCGGTTCCAGCGGGCTCAAGTCCGGCTTGCTTGAACTGAGTGGCAACGTAATCGGCCGCTGTATCGTATCCCGGCGAGCCTACGTTGCGCCCCTGTAGCTTATCGCCGGCCAGATATTGAACGTGGGCCCACCAAGCCTTGCCCGACTCGTTCCAATCGGGTGCGGCACTGACCCCGGCAAGAGTAATTAGCAATAGGGCGAAGGGCAGGGCACGCATTGACTCCAGTTTAGGCGGTGGGGTTCTTTCACGTGAAGAAACACCACGGCCGGAAGCACGTGGACTAAAGGATCTGCTGCCCCACTTGGACTAAGTCCTGCGCAATGCCGGTCTGCAAGACGATCTTTTGGGCATGCTCCAGGTTCTCGCAATGGCGGCAAACCATATCCAGCTTGCTGACGAAATAGAACAGTTGTTTAGACGATGACATGAATCGTGCGATTTTCATTTTCGAGCTCCGGGATGTAGAAGTTACTCTCGTGGGAACAATTTACATATCGAATGGAAGTGTGGGGTTTCGAGCACAATCGAGCTCAGATCCGCGTTTAAGTGGAGAAGCATAAGAGAAACCGGAATTAAACCTTATTCAGCTGTGTTGCTGTCCGCGTAATAGCCGCGTCTACGGCATGTAGGACTTACGGGCCCTACGTATCTAGAGAGGAAACAATAGAGGAGACTCACAATGAACAAACTTTCAGTTCTTACGCTAGGAGTGGCTTTGGCACTAAGCTCGAACATGCTCGCTCAAGACACGCAAGACACGTCAACCAGCGGAACGATGACCAGCAGCACGACGAAGACTAAGACCAAACACAAGCACCACAAAGACAGCTCGACGGTGACCACGACAGGTTCGACCACTTCGACCAGCACGCAGTAAATTGTCTTCGGCGGGGCTCGTCTATAAGGGGGAGCCCCGCTGCCATCGTTCTGATGAATCTGCTTAAGACATAAGCCCGTTAACCGCGGGGCGTACGTTCGCCGCCAAAGCTATTCTGATGCAATGGCCCGCGTATTTTCGAGCGCCGACCGGGTGCTGGCGGCAAGGTTAGAGACGGCGGAGGCTGCGAACGGCATTAACATGGCGCGAGCGCTTGCAAGCTATCTTCCTGAAGCATGCTTCGAACCGTTCGGTGGCGGCGTGGGCATTTTCGCAGGCGTGGGCTCGTCTATGACTCACGTAATCGGCCTGGGTCTCAGCGGCAGTCGGGTGATGCCGGCAGAGTGGAGTGCATGGAGGCTTTCTACCGTGAACGACATAGCGCGTGCCCGATTGACCTCTGTTCCATGGCTGACGCCGCAGTGCTGGAGTTTGTAGAGAGCCGGGCTTATCGAGTGATTGAGATCAACAACGTGCTGGCGCGGCGCATTGTGCCTGATGAGACATTCGCTCGCGTAAGCGGCTGCAGAAAGGTAGCGGACACGCAAAGGCGCGAATGGTCGCGTGTCGTCAGCGAAGGCTTTTCAGAAAACATGCCGGTATCCGAAGAGACGGCCGATTTGATGGGAGCGACATGCAACGGCGCCCAGTGCCGGAGATTGGCCGCTGCACAGCAACAGGGATGCGATGTAGCGATGGCGTCGGTGTTGCCCGGAAGTGCGTCGCACCGGAACTATGAGCGCGCGGGATTCGAGCTCGTTTACATCCGCATGAGCTTCGAGCGCCAGTTTTACAGTGCGTCGGGCGATGAAGCATAGGGAGTGCAAAAAAAAGACCCTCAGCAGGGACTAGCTGCTGAGGGCACAAGTTAGCAAAGGATGGAGACTAACCTTAGGACAGAGAACTATTACTGGCGTAGCGCCGACGCAGGCCGAGAAGAGCGGAACCGGCGAGACCCACGCCCAGAAGACTCATGGACATCGGCTCCGGCGTAGCGGTCGGGGCATAGGTCTGGACGGACCCGGTTCCACCATCGATGACGAAGGTTTGGCCGGTGGTGAACGCGTTGGCGTTGGTAGCGATTTCAAGCCAGTCTGAGCTGGCGCCGGGCGCTAAGGTGTTGTTACCGCTGCGATCTTTGAAGTCGAAACCGACCGTATCGCCACTTGGGCTGCGGTCTGCTCCCGAAGGCGGTATGCCGTTGGTGATTATCAAATAAGAAACAGCGGTGGTGAAACCAGTGAAATCAATGGTCGTCATGCGGCCAATGTTGTCGATGGAGCTCGCGTTGTTTGTGATCAGGTAGTAGAAATCAAGCGTTCCGCCCGATTCCCGATATACCTGCTGGTCGAGCGTGCCATTCACATTCCTTGAGGTGGCGAATGGAAGAGCGCCCGTGTCGGCCACTTGGGTCCCTGTGAAGCCGGAAGCGTTGATATCAACGTCGGTGGACGCCGTATTATTGCTGAGAGGTGAGGCAAAAGCGGCCGGTAATAAGATGGCCAGGCCCAGAGTAGAGATAGAAAATAATAATTTGTTGATCATGTGGAAGGTTTGGTCTTCCGGTGTCTGAATGCACTCTCGAATTTACGCGTTTTCTGACAGTAAGGGAAGGTTGGGAGGGCCCCGAAGGTACCGCAACCTAACGCAAGACGTACCTTCCCGTACTGACCGACCGGGGTATAGAGGAGTAGAGCCTCGCGGGAGTTTTAGTGGTGTAGCGCCTGTAACAAGTGCGGGTCAACAGGGAGAGCGGGGATATGCCGATTACTATTCTGAGACAGCCCGCGCGCCTCCTCCTACATGGCACCCACATCTTTACGCCTTCTCCTCGGAGTGCTCTTAGTAATAAGAAGTTCCCTATTACTCAATGCTCAGACTCCTGCTGCTGCTGGGAAAAGCGATCCCGACGTTCTCACCTTTGTAAATGGCGAGAAACTAATCGGACACCTTGAACGGTCAGCCGGGACGTCGGTGACTTTCAAGAGCGATATGGCGGGTGAAGTGACGGTGGAGTGGAGCAAGATCAAAGAATTGCACTCGTCGCAGCAGTTTGCAGTTGTGAAAAAGGATAGCAAGCTGCATTGGCATCAGCCGATGGATATCGCTCAGGGAACCATTTCCGTGGCGGATCAAAATATTCAGATTAATGCCATATCGCCGGCGCCTGGTTCACAGGCAGCGAGGTCACAGGCGCCGAGGTCACAGGCTTCAGAGCAACAAGCTTCGGTTGTCACCATTCCCGTAAGCAACGCCGGCGAAGTGATCGACAAAGCGACGTTTGACAAGGCAGTGTTCAAGAAGCCGGGGCCGTTTGAAGATTGGAAAGGTTTGGCAACGGTAGGTGTCTCGCTGGTGAATGGAACACAGAGCAGTCAGAATTACACAAGCGCGGTGTCACTGCAGCGAATGCTTCCGACAGAAATATGGCTTGATCCTTCCAGCCGCACCACGCTCAACTTCACCTCTGCCTATGGGCAACTAAAGCAGCCTAATACGCCGCTGGTGAAGACTTCTCTTTATCACGCGTCAGCTGAGCGCGACCATTATTTCCGGCCGCGAGTTTACGGGTTCGGGAGCGCCGGTTTCGATCACGATTATTCACAAGGCCTCGACTTGCAGCAGACGTACGGGGGCGGAGTGGGCTGGACGGCGATCAAGCGTGCCAACCAGGAGTTTGATGTGAAGGCCGAGCTGACTTACGTCGACCAACAGTTCTTTGCGGCATCGTCGAGCCAGAAACTTTTGGGTTCGATTTTTTCGGAGAGCTACGATCGCAGGTTCAGAAACAAAATGGTATTGCACGAACAAATCAGTCTCGACCCGGCATGGACGATCTTGCGCGCGTATTCCGCGAATGGAAACGTGAGCCTGTCGATGCCCGTCATGGGACGCATCAGTTTTACGGTGAGCACGGCAGACCAATATCTGAACGATCCGTCGCCCGGATTCAGGAAGAATTCGTATCAATTCGCGACCGGGCTTACGTACACGCTTCCTTGAAGGCTGAGATGCGAACTCCTGGTTCGTCTTCACAGTCTTATAATCGGTGTTTAGTGCGGTTTCAATGTTGGACCGGGCTTTCGCCAGCTAAGGCATGAAAGCACTGTTTCAGAGATCTCAACGCTTCCTCATTTGGCTGGGGATAGTTCCTCTTGCACTGGCGTTTGTCTCGTACCGGACGAGTTCACAGCACATCGCCAGTGTGCAGGCGACACTTGCGACCGATGAGTTCATCCGGCGCCTGGATGAACTGCTGGCGACAATGCAGGACGCCGAAACCGGTCAGCGGGGATTTCTACTAACAGGCCAACAGCGCTACCTGGACCCGTTGCTGGATGCTGAATCGGATCTTCCTCTGCGCCTAGCACAGGTGGAAGTTTTCGCTGCGCGGAATGGCATCTCGAGACAGGAGATCGGCGAGCTGCATCGCTTGGTGGGCGCCAAGATGTTGGAGCTTAACAAGACACTTGATCTGCGCCGGATACAAGGCGCCGAAGCGGCGCTCCGCGAGGTAAGGACTAATCTCGGGGAGCAATATATGTCGGCAATCCGGTCGCTGATAGGGCGCTGGGAAGATGAGCAGGTCGCCACCTTCGCACAACGTTGGGAGAAGCAGCACCACAGTGAGAATCAGCTGCGGGTGGTACTCGCCATCGGGGTTCTTGGGGGGATGCTGCTGATGGTGCTGGCGTACCGGTTCAACCTCATGTATGCGCGCGAGCGCGATCAAGTGGAAGAACAAATTCGCAAGCTGAACGAGAGCTTGGAAACGCGGGTAAAGGAGCGAACCGCCGAATTGGAAGCGCGCACGGCTGAATTGGAGCGGGGGAGAGCGGAATTGCAGAGATCAAACGCAGACCTCACCCACTTCGCTTATATCGCGAGCCACGACCTGCAAGAGCCGCTCCGTATGGTGGGCAGCTACATGGGCTTACTGGCGCGGAGATACCGGGGCCAGTTGGACGAGACCGCGGACCGGTATATCGATTTCGCTGTAGATGGAGCTCGTCGTATGCAGGCCTTGATCCAAGACCTGCTGCTCTATTCCCGCGCGGGCACGCAGGTGCTCGAGAGGAGTTCCGTCTCGCTCGAGACTATTGTCGAAGCCGCTTTGAGGAATCTGGAGATGGCAGTCCGGGAGAGTGCGGCGGTGGTTCAGCATGAGCATCTTCCGGTAGTGCAGGCGGACGAGACGAAGCTCATGCAAGTGATGCAGAACCTGATAGGCAACGCCATCAAGTTCGGAAAGGCGGAGACGCGGCCGGAGGTGTCGATTAGCGCCCGGCTGACAGAAGGCGCCTGGTTGATTAGCGTTGCCGATAATGGGATTGGTTTTGAGCCCAAGTATTCAAATCGCATATTTCAGGTATTTCAGCGTCTTCACGGAGTTGGCAGATATCCCGGCAATGGGATTGGATTAGCAATATGCAAACGTCTTATTGAGCATCACGGAGGGGAATTATGGGCGGCTTCGGAACCTGAAGTTGGCTCAACTTTCTTTTTTACGCTGCCAATCGTAACGGGAACTCCTGCCACTTCATCCAATAAAGGCGAAGAGCTCTACAAAGATCTACAGCAACCGGTAACGCAGGCGTGACCTCATGCAACCATTCGAAATTTTGTTAGTGGAAGATAATCCGGGGGATGTTTTCCTGACGCAGGAAGCTTTCCGGGAAGGTCGGCTGCCGCACAGACTTTCTGTTGTGGAAGATGGTGAGGAGGCCTTGCTGTTTCTGCGGAGGGAAGGCAAGCACAGCGGCGCTCCCCAACCCGACTTGATCTTATTAGACCTGAATCTTCCAAAGAAGGATGGCCGCGAACTCTTGGGTGAAGTGAAGACGGACCCAGAGCTGCGGCAGATCCCGATTATCGTACTCACCACCTCCGGAGCTGAGCAGGATATCGCGCGAGCTTACAAGCTGCATGCGAACTGTTATTTGACCAAGCCCATCCAGATGGACGACTTTCTGAAAACGATCAGGTCCGTCGAAGAGTTCTGGTTGAGCGTGGTGCGGTTGCCTTCGAAGGACTACAAGGGAAGGTCACGGAACTAGCGAAGCGCCGTGTTATACGACGCCAAGTGTCCTGGAGCTAATAAGTCTCTTGACTTAGCGTGGCCGCAACTTGCTGTTCTTCACTCTCGTCTTCCTTCCGCAACTTTGTTTGCTTCGGAAAACCTAGTGTAGAGTGGCTCAGTATCCTCGGGCAAGGTCACCTCCACCAATTAATCGAAGATCGCTCGGTCGCGGCTCACGTTTGCGCTGACCAGGTACTGTTTATCCGTTTCGGACTGCTTCTCGCGCCTTGTCCAAGATCAGCTTCCGATTGGGCAACATCCGTTCACAACGTTCTGCTCTCAGATTGCTAAATGAATCCCGGTCTATAGATCACGAATCATCTGACGTTCGCAAGTGATGCCGGGGCAAGTGCCGGCCATGGCGCCGACAGTAACAAATCCATGCCGCCAATAGAGGGACGCGGCACGCTTGTTGCCTTCGAAGACGGCAAGGGCAACCCTCGAAGCTTGTCGTTCTCGAGCGGACTCGAGAACTGCCCTGACGAGCGAATCGCCGACGCCGTGTCCCCTAGCGATGGGCGCCACCCACATCGAGATTAGCTCGACTGTTCCGTCTTGAGTTGGAGCCGTGGCGCTGACCATACCCACCGCGGTCTCATTCAGCTCAGCAATGATGTTGACTGGAACGGTCCAAAGCCGGGTGCGCCATCGCATCTCGGCATCGCCTTCGCCTTGCCAATCGGCAAGTCTCGATCCAAACGCATACGGCGCTTCTTCGAGCGCTTGCAGTCTTAACTTGCGCCACAACGGCCAATCATTGACGCCAACCAGCCGAAGCGTAATCGCACTGGGTGACGAAGGCATATTGATCTCTCCATAGTATGAGCGAGCACAGCCGATGAGCAGCGCAGAAGCCTGGCTAGGAGGAGGGCCGCTTCACCGCAACCGCCGGTATGTCTTGTTCGCGAACCAGCTTGTTGAGCGACGGCACCCCGGCATCCAGCGCCTGCTTCAGCTTATTGAGCTGACTGTTTATTCCCGTGGCCAGATCTTCGTATACCTGGCGTTCGGACGCGGTCGGCTCCGTGTCTGCCGCACCGATGGCAGCCAGAAGAGCGGCCAATTTATTATTCAAGCGAACTGGGTAATTCAGCGGATCTTCGTTGGCCTTACTCTTGGTTTGATACAGCGCTTCTTCGATCGCCGTGAGGTCATCCGAGAGAGATTTGGCGCGGTCGATCACCATCTTTGATTTTGCAGTGTCCGCGCTTGAGTGGAGCCGAGCTGTGAGCTCGTCGATTTGGGTGCGAACGCCTCGAATTTGAACTACGGCCGCATTGGTTTGACTGAGCTTATCGCGCAGCTGAAGTTCGAGTTCCAGCTGCGCGGCGTACTGCTGCGGAGTCGTTGCGACACGCGGATCTTTTCTGACCTCGAATTTCGCGGTTTGCGACTTGCCGTTGACGCTGAGCCTTGCCTGATAGGTACCGGGAGCAACAACCGGGCCGCGGACGTTCCCGGCCCAGAGGATCATCCCGGGAAAGCTGGTTGCATCGGGAAAGCGAAGGTCCCACACAAACTGATTCAGACCTTGCTCTAGCGGGAGGCGCTGCACACGGCTACGCTGCGGGCCGCCCTCTTCTTCCTGCATCTCGGCTTGTTCGGAGGATGCGGCCTCAAGCGTGCCTTTGGCGCCTTCGGGCGCCTTACTCGAGAACTTTTTGACCAGTTCACCTGACGCATCGAGGATTTCGAGCGTCGCTTCGCCTTGCGGCTTATCCTTCAGCCAGTAATGGATCACAGCGCCGTTGGGAGGATTCTGTCCCTGGTTGGCGGGACCTGCAATGCCCGGCATGGAGCGCCCGAAAGAACCGCGATAGGCGTGTTTCGGTGTGAAGAGATGCACATCGCCCGAGGCTGTCGCATCATTGAGCTGCGCGAGTAACTGCGTGTCGTCGAGAATCCAGAAAGCGCGGCCTTGTGTCGCCGCTACCAGCTCATGTTCACGCTTTTGAATGGCGAGGTCGGCGATAGGCGTGACGGGCAGATTCAGTTGCAGAGATTGCCACTTGACGCCGCCGTTGAAAGAAACATAAATGCCGGTTTCCGTGCCGGCGTAGAGCAAATCTTTTCTGTTCGGATCCTCGCGAATGCAACGAGTGAATGTGTTTTGAGGGATACCGTCGTTGATCTGCCGCCAAGTCTTACCGTAGTCGATTGTCTTGTAGAGGAAAGGACGATTGTCATCGAACTTGTACATGGTGGCCGCAACATAGGCGGTACCGGCCTCGAAGGGCGAGGCTTCCAGCGAGTTGATCTGTATCCACTCGGGCATGGTCTTGGGCGTGACGTCCTGCCAATGCTCGCCGCCATCACGCGTCAGGTGCAGCAGGCCATCGTCGCTGCCGGTCCAGATGAGACCTTTCTCGATGGGCGATTCGGCCACCGTGAAGATAGTGTCGTAATACTCAATGCTGGTGTTGTCCTTGGTGATGGAGCCGCCAGATGAGATCTGCTTTGATTTGTCATTCCGGGTGAGGTCGCCACTGATGGGCTTCCAACTTTGCGCCTGATCGGTGGAGGCAAAGAGTACGTTTCCGGCGGCAAACAACAGATTGGGATCGTGCAATGAAAACAGCAGCGGGAAGTCCCATTGAAAACGATATTTCAGTTGATCGGCCGCCCATCCCATTTCGTTGTCGGGCCACACAGTCACGTTGCGGGTTTGGCCGTCGCGGTGATCGTAGCGAGTAATGAGTCCGTCATAGGAGCCGGCGAATACGATTTCGGAATCTTTGGGCAACGGTGCGATCCACCCGCTTTCGCCGCCTCCCACGTCGTACCAATCCCGCTCGCCGATGCTGCCGCTTGCCGAGCGAGTGAGAGTTTTGACGGTGGTGTTGTCCTGCTGTGCGCCATAGGCGTGATACGGGAAATCGTCATCGAGCGCCACGCGATAGAACTGGGCGGTCGGCTGATTGTTTATGCTTGTCCAGTTCGCTCCTCCGTTGCCGGTTACGATGGCGCCGCCGTCATTTCCTTCGATCATGCGATCGGGGTTGCTGGGCGCAATCCACAGGACATGATTGTCGCCGTGCGGCGTCGGGATGGCGTTCCAGGTTTTCCCCGCATCGTCGGAGCGAAAAAAGCCGACGTTGGTCGCATAGACTTTGTTGGGATCTTTGGGATCGGCAAAGAGGCGGCCGTAATACCAGGCGCGCTGCAGCAACTTGCGCTCGCTATTCACCCTGGTCCAGGTCTTGCCCGCGTTGTCGGACCGGAAGACGCCACCTTCCTGCGCTTCAAGCAAGGCGTAGATGCGATCCGGATTAGCGGCAGAGACCGTGATGCCGATGTTGCCGATTGTGCCTTTGGGCAAACCGGGATTGCCGGTGAGGTCGGTCCAGCTATCGCCGCCGTCGGTGCTCTTGAACAAGCCGCTGCCGGGCCCACCGCTTTCAAGATCCCAGGGCTTGCGGTAAACTTCCCAGAATCCCGCGTACAGGATGTTCGGATTGGTGGGATCGAAAACAAGCTCGATCGCTCCCGCTTTCGGCCCGCGGCCGTAGATCTTCTCCCACGTCTTGCCGCCATCTTTCGAGCGGTAGATACCGCGTTCCTCATTCGGCCCCCAAACGTGGCCGAGCGCCGCCACATACACCAGATCGGGATTATGCGGATTGACGATGATACGGGCGATCTGGCGGGTGTTCTCAAGTCCGCTGTGTTTCCACGTCTTGCCGGCGTCCATGGACTTGTACACGCCGTCGCCATGCGACACGTTGCCGCGGATGTCGTATTCGCCCATGCCGGCGTAGACAACGTTGGGATCAGACTGAGAAACGGCAATGGCGCCCACTGAAGCGGTGCCGAAAGGTTGGCCATCGGAGACGGCTTGCCAGCTATTGCCTCCGTTGGTGGTCTTCCACACGCCACCGCCAACCGCGCCGAAGTAATAGACGTCGGGTTGTGAATCAATGCCCGTGACGGTAGCCACGCGACCGCCGCGAAAGGGACCGATGGACCGCCATTTCAGGCCTTTCAGGACGTTGACGTCCTGGGCAGCGGTGAGCAAACTAAACAGGGAGCAAATGACGGCGACGCGCATTGTCCGAAGCATAAAGTCCTTCTAATTTAGCCCAGTCGCCTGTAGCTTTTCGCTGTGCCCGGAAATAAATGCCTGCCCGCCATCGGTTGTATGCTGCCTGCATGCCCGCAGCAGCGTAGTGTCGTTGGCCGCAGCGGCTGCCATGCGCGCCGCCGCCGAAGGGTCATCAGCAAGCGAGGCTTGCCTATCGGATCGGTCTATCTCTGCTCTCCAAGGAGAGTTTCAAGGTGTTACCACACCAAACGTCAAATAATCGTACGCTTGTATGTTTGTTTTGTGGCAGATCGGTCGTACGTAGATCTTAAAGATCGAGCTTAGCTTCGGGTCGCCACACTTGCTGCTTTGGAACTCGAATGAATGCCTGGGCGACCGAGCCCG
>JAABUQ010000202.1_pt1 | contig 132480 bp, 116 predicted proteins | sample 5560001 | NCBI WGS metagenome assembly JAABUQ01 (sample SAMN10711888, study PRJNA513371) | rock metagenome | isolation source: Antarctica rocks | place: Antarctica: Victoria Land, Finger Mt nord | collected 2015-12-18
ATCGGCCTCATGTAATATTTGTACCATTTTAGCTCCGGCAGGACCATGATCCTGCTGAACCAATGCAACAGGACTATGCCCGACTGCCTGCGACCCTAATGCACCAACTAAGAGTAGTGCTAACGGCAGCAGAAGTGTCAACAAAATATTACTGGGGTGACGCAACCAGACACGGATATCCTTTTTGAAAATAGCCAGAACATGCTCAAAAAATGTGATTACCATATACTTTCTGCTTTCATGTTAATGTGCTACCGTGCTACGTCGCAAGGCAATCAACGCAAGAAGGAGCAAGCCAACGATATAACCACACAGAATAAGGATGTTCACATTGAGTCCATAGGAGTTCAATATGAAGTTATGAAAGGCGTGCTGCTGCAACACAATGGCGTAGTAGAGCGGGAATATCTGTGCAATAATCTGTATGACCTTCGTGTTGAGAGAAAGCGGACCAAAGGCACCACTTAGGAAAAAAAGTGGTACGGAGACGCCTAATGCAAGAGCGGTGACAGGTAATATTTGTTTTAGTAGGGTACCAAATAACATGCCACACGCCGTAAATAACACAAGGCTGAGCAAGGTAAAACCAATAACCTCTCCCCAATGGGCTGGATGGACACCAATCACAAAAATTAGCACGAGCAGTACTATCACCATAGAAATTAAGCTCATCAAAAGTGCTGCTAGCATTTTTCCGGTAATCACCGCAAGACGACTTGCTGGTGAGAGGAGGATTTCTTTAATTGTTTCCTTATCCCACTCACGCGCTGTTGCGATACCAGCCTGTAGCAAACCACCCACCGCCAGACCTAGAACAAGAATGGAGACCGATATATAAGGGATATAGTCGGTATCCTGGGGATAAAAGTCGTGTTCACGGGGCGTGATGGTGACGATATCAGGGAACGATTTGGCGTAAAAAGATGTGATAGAAAGTGGAACAGCACGGCGGATATCCTTGGTGAAGTCCGTGTTGAGATTGTTAATTTCGACATTGATCTGTACTGGTTCGCGCTGCTGAATACGGGTGTCAAAGTCTGTGGGAACGGTCACGACAGCAACAATTTGTCCCGCTTGTAACATCGCGCGTGCATCTTGTAGATTAGCCTGCTGTAAACGGAAAGAATGCGCGTGGCTCATCGAGTCATAAAATTTTTGTGCATACGATCCCTGATCTTGCATGACAACGGCTGTCGGTGCATTGCTGCCAGCAAGGACGAAGAGGCTCATCAAAATAAGAAAATTGACTGGAATAAACACGCCAAGGATAGTAAATACGCGCTCACGCAACGCTGTTTTGATATCCTTTTTCATACAAGCCCAGACAACACGCCCGGCATACCCAAGTTCGTGAAACATGTCTTTCCCCTAGTCCCGTAGTTCGGTTCCTGTCAAATGCAGGAAGATTTCATCAAGAAGCGGTTCGCGCACGACAATATCTTTGATTTCCGTCTCCTGAGAGAGAATATTGATAATTTGCGGTACGCTGTTCCCGATACCCTGCGTGGTTATTTTCAGGTGAGGACCATCCTGTAGAACCTCTTGTACCTCTGGCAATGCCTGTAGCCGTTCGAGAGCATTGCTTTGTTGGGCCGTTTCTATCTCAATGATACTCCCACCATAGGTGCGTTTCAGGTGATCGGGGGTATCTACTACGATGAGCTTGCCATGATCGATAATCGCTAAACGGTCACACAGTGCCTGTGCCTCCTCAAGGTAGTTCGTAGTAATCAAGACAGTTTTGCCCTGATCGCGCAACGATAGAATATAATTCCAGATGGCACGGCGTGCCTGCACATCTACACCTAGTGTTGGCTCGTCAAGATACACTAGATGCGGGTCATGTAAGAGAGCACGTCCGAGTGCTAAACGTCGCTTCATACCACCGGAGAACGTGCTAACACGCGAGTTTTTGCGATCCGTTAACTGGACCAACGCTAGCATTTTAGTGATGCGCTCTTTTTTTTCTCGGCGCGGAATACGAAAGAGGTCTGCGTGAAAATCCATATTATCCCACGCCGTCAACTCTTCATAGAGGGCAGTTTCCTGCGGCACAGCACCAAGAAGTTGACGTACCTGGCGTGGGTTGTGATGTACGTCGTAGCCAAGCACTTTCACCGTTCCACTAGTGGGAACGCTCAGGCCACTAATCATATTGATTGTGGTTGTTTTGCCCGACCCATTTGGTCCCAGCAGTCCAAAGACCTCTCCCTGGCGCACGGTTAGCGAAAGATGATCTACCACCTGGAATGCTCCAAATTGTTTACAGAGCATTGTTGTTTCAACGGCAGGAATGGTAGCGTTCTCGGCTTGTGAAGAAATAGCATCTGTCTGTATAGTATTCTTACTCATGTAATCTCCTTCTCCTACTGTCTCTCTTTTCCTGTTAGCGCACTGTTTTTATAGGCAGGATAAGTCCCGCTGCTACTAAGAAGCAGAGTGCCGCGAATGTGAAGAGTGCAGCATAACTGTGAAAAAGGTTTAGCATGGTGGACCCAATAATGGGACTAAGAATGAGTGGAAGGAAAATAGCTGTATTGATGATGCCGAGGTCTTTGCCTCGATTAGCAGCGGCAGGTAGCACACGAACCGCAAGCGCAATATCAACAGCAAGATAGACCCCGAATCCGATACCAAGAATGACGGCTGCAACTAACATAATCGGCCACTTAGGAATGAAAGCAATCAACAGGAGGGCAACAGTCATGACGATGGCTCCGCCGGAAACGAATGGTTTGAGGCGTTGCAGTTTTTCAGCAAAAACACCACTGATGATCGCTGCTACAATCAATATTCCGGTTGCAATGACCTGGAAGATTACAACGCCTTTATCGGGTCCCTGGAAGTGAATGACATCCTGCAAGTAGAAGAAAATGTACGAGATCAAGACTGTATAGCCAAGGAAGATCAGGCAACGAGAAAGCCAGGTATAGGCGAAATCTGGATACTTGCGAGGACTTAACCAGAAACCAGCAAGAAAGGTTCTAAAATTGAATTGCGGAACTGCCTCGCGTGGCAGTTGCGGATCACGGAGTACAAGTAAGAAAAGCAGCACAAAAACGGCTGAAGCAACCGCGAGTACATAATAGCCTTGTTGCGGATGCAGGGTAGCGTTGGTAAAGCGAGCGACTAAGAGCAGACCCACTAGACCACCTACGATTGGCGACATACCGATGAAAGCGGATACGGCACCACGCTGATTGAGAGGCACTTGATCGGGTATAATAGCGGTGACAGCCGACATAATTGTATCAACCGAAATTTGTACAAGTATCTCACCTACGAGGAGTTGAATAATGCTTGTTGCCTGCGCCATGACAATCAGTCCAATCACTGTGACTATCACGCCCAATACAATCCAGGGGCGACGGCGACCCCAGCGTGAAACGGTGCGATCACTCAAAGCTCCTGCTAGAGGAGCCATAACCACACCTGCAAAAGCACCTACAGATGCGATAATTGCAAATGTTGTAAATTTGTTCGTTGGATCGAGAAAACCAACTTGCGCGGGAAGTAGCAACTGCTTGATAGTCACGTTACAAAGCCCTGTTACAATACTTGCTAACGCGAATAACGAGCGGAATGTCCAGCTTAAAGGACGTGTAGGCACACGGAGAATTTCGGGGAGAATTTCTTCGCTCTGCGCGTCTTGTGTGGCAATAGGGTCAGGCATACTGGAAGTCACAGAAGGCTCAGCCATTTGCATAATCTCCTTTTATCTAAGAACTAAGCACTACCTCCACGATCATAAAAGCAACGCGGAAGTATAACAATGCTGTTGCGCGGAAAAATGTAAGGCGAGACGTCAAACGATGGGGTGGAGAGTACATTCAAGTTTGTGAATGTACTCTCCACCTTACAACTACATTAAGAAGACGCCTCAACAACTTTCAATACAAGATTTTTAGCAAATAATAGCATTGTAGCACAAGAATAATGTAGTTTGCCGTTTGGATGTGTATCACGCTTACTGTAGCATACTCCACTTCGTCTTGGCAAGAGAAGATTGTATTTTAACGAAGGAGAGAAAGATAATTTTATAAATTCTTAATGCACGCTTACTCAATTATGGGTTATACTTCTCTATCAAGAGGCGAGACAAAAACGAATTGTATGTATAGAAATTTGTATTGCGGCTAATAGTACTATCATTCTCGAAAGATATACATGTTTTGCTATAATGCGCGAGTACTGAATATGAGAGAGTCGTTTCACTTACTTTTTGTAAGTAGCGTTCGTTAACATCTATATTTCTCGATCTTCCTAACAATAGGGGTGGGTGAAAGAATTTAATTAACGTCATCAAGAGCGATAAGGCAGTGAAAGAATTTCATTGCTTTCAGTTCCATGATCCATGTGAGGAGAAGCTATTGTACCATATCGACCTCACAACAATTTTGCGCGTGTTCGCACAACAAAGTGGCAAACTGGATACTGGTTTAAGGCACATTCCAGGTGTAAGAGAACGTTGTCATGCACAACTTATCCTTATCAATGGAAAAGTTGCTTCGTGCATTGTCGAAGGAAAGAGCGGAGTCTTGTTCTCAGGAGGAGATGCATTGCGTATGTTGCAAAGCATGGGAATACTCGAATGGATATATACACCCGAAACGCAAAGTGCGGCTTCACCTATTTCTACACAACTATCGCCTACTCTACCACGTATCGAACGTGTTACGGAGAACATGGCAATGCTTTTTCCTGTACGCACACGTCTCATAGAGCCGAGAGAATTCGCTTTGTGGTCGCGTTGGCAGCGTTCAGTGTACAATATGACGGATGGAAGTAAATCCGTCGAGGATATTGCACGCGTATTATCTCAGCCGCGAGAGCGCATTCTGGAAACCCTTTCTGAGTTACAGAGACAAAGCGCTATTACCTTCTTACGAAGTCCACATTCTCGTTCTTGAACAAGCCACGTGACGTATCGTAGTAATCTGCTACGTGCGGTGCTGGATAAAAGGAGTATTTCGCGTGAACACTAGAATTTCCCAATTTCCAGAGCAAGACAGCGGTAACAAAACATGGACGCCAGCAGAATTGATTGAACAGGATCCAAGTAGGCAACAGGGGCGATCAGGACTATTAGAGTGGTGGTATAAATTAACGGCACCACAGGACGCACAATCAGGCGACAGCTTCGATAAACGAGAGTTGATTCGCCGAGGACGGCTGGCTAGCACAATTCTGTTTTTCTTTGGCATCATCTTATTGCTCGTGTTGTCGATAGGGGTTGTTGGCCCTAATCATATAATTGCGGTTGTAGCAACGATCTTGCTACTCATTGTTGCTATTGCAGCGGCATTGAATCGTCAAGGGTATTCCAATATTGCAGGACTCATAATTTCCTTTGCGCTCAACTTAGCAATCGTTGTTGTAATACTTACGTCACCCGGTGGCCTTAGCGCAAGCTCACTTGGGTTATTTGATCTACTCGTGTTTGTCGAGCTTTTTGTTGCCTCTCTCCTGCCTGTCAACTGGGTTTTTGTTGCGGCAACAACAAACATCGCCTTCATAGCCACTGATCTTTTGACGCAGCATCGAACGCCCAACTTCAGTGTCGTGATGGCAACAGATAGCTACCCAATTTTGCTACGCCCAATTATGTTACATATTATTGTCACGGTGGTACTCTGGCTCTGGGTACGTAGCGCGACACAGGCTATTGCACGCGCTGATCGTGCAGAAGTGATTGCCTCGCTTGAACATGCCGTTGCTGAACAAGAGCGTGCAGTCGCACAGCAAAAGCGGATGTTAGATAGAAGTATTCAGCAGATTGTAGAAACGCATACGCGTGTGGCGAACGGTGATTTTTCAGCACGCGTACCATTGACGCAAGAAAATGTTCTCTGGCAGATTGCAGGATCACTGAACAATCTGCTTACGCGATTGCAACGGCTACAATATGAAGTACAAGAACTGCAAGGGGTCAAGCAAGAACATCGGCGATTAAGAGAAGTGATGACGTATGTACTCAACGCTTTCCGAGGTGCGAGAGTAGAGCAGCAGCCTGTGCGCCTGACACAAACCAATACACTCTTGGATCCACTACTACGAGAACTTAACGGAAAATCTTTTGCTTCAAAGCAATTTCCTTTCCCATCTGAAAAACGAGTTCCTTTTCAGCAACAGGAGCGAGAGTAGGAGCATAAAGGTATCTAGTCTTTGTCTCCCTTGTGCTTCTGTGAACCGTCTAACACATAGGGGTATGTTTGAATAAGCTAAGGGGTTCATCGGGTGATAGTAAAATGACTGAATATGTAGGGCGACAATTGGGAAATTATGTCCTACTGCACTCTTTGGGACATGGTGGCTTCGCTCATGTCTATGTTGGTGAGCATGTCTATCTCAACACACGAGCGGCCATCAAAGTATTACAAATCGAGGTTGTTGACGAGAGACACAACGACTTCCTGTATGAAGCACAAACACTTGCACATATGATTCATCCCCATATCGTGCGTATTCTTGATTTTGGTGTAGAGGATAATCTACCCTTTCTGGTTATGGACTATATTCCCCGTGGTTCTCTACGTCAATTGAACTCTAAAGGGACGCGGCTCCCGTTGGAGACAATAGTATCGTATGTGAAACAGATTGCCTCTGCCCTACAGTATGCTCATGCTCAGAATGTAGTTCATCGTGATGTGAAGCCTGGGAATATGCTTCTGGGAGAACACAACGAAGTTCTCCTTAGCGATTTTGGCCTCGCTACTATTGCTCATGGCTCAGAATCTCCATCGACGGAAGAGACTGTGATGGGCACTGCACTCTATATGGCACCGGAGCAAATTTATGGCAAGCCCAACTCGGCCAGCGATCAGTATGCGTTGGCAACAGTTGCCTATGAATGGCTGTGTGGGAAACCGCCCTTTCATGGGTCCTTTGTTGAGATTGTGACCCAGCAGATGACCGCGCCACCCCCAGCACTAAACACTTATGGTGTAGAGGTATCGGCAAAAGTTGAAGAAGTGATTATGATTGGACTTTCCAAAGATTATAAGGATCGCTTCAAAAGCGTCGAAGCCTTCGCACACGCTTTAGAGCTGGCTAGTAACCCAGACATGCAAGCTACTGCACAACTCAAAACGGAGCATCAACCAATGCTGTTGCACCCCCAAACGTTGCCTATCATATCGCCTCCCGCCGACCTTTAGTCTTTATCAGGGGGTTGCAATGAAGCCTCGATGTTTGAACTTGTAGAGCGGCTAGCATAAGCAGAATTGGAACGGATACAGAAAGGAGAAATTGATGGACATTCGTGGGCGCATTGCTCTCGTCACAGGAGCAAGTAGCGGTATTGGGTACGCCACCGCACTTCGTCTTGCAGAATCGGGAGCAGATATCGCTATTGGATATGGACGGCAGGAACAAGCGGCGAATACGCTTGCGGAACATATTCGTCAAATGGGAAGACGTGCAACCGTTATACGTGGTGATATGAGTATCCCTGCCGAGGTGCTTGCATTAGTCGATGCGACGGAGACACAACTGGGTCCTATCGACATTCTGATCAGCAATGCTGGTGCTGGGCAGCGTCGGCGACTGGAAGAGATTTCGCTAGAAGAGTGGGATCAGACTATGCATATCAACCTGCGCCCCGCTTTTTTGCTGACGCAACGAATCACACCTGGCATGCGGGAAAGAAGGTTTGGGCGTGTGATCCTGGTATCCTCTGTAGCAGCGTTCACAGGTGGAATTGTTGGAGCACATTACGCTGCATCAAAGGCCGGGTTGTTGGGATTGATGCATTCGCTATCGGCATCACTTGCACCTCACGGAGTGACAATCAATGCGGTTGCGCCAGCACTTATTGCAGACACGGGAATGATATCTGGTGGAGCGGAGACCGAGCGCGAATTGGTACCCCGTATCCCTGTCGGTAGATTGGGGAAGCCGGAAGACGTTGTTGAGGCGATCATGATGCTCGTCATCAACTCCTACATGACCAACCAAACGCTCTTAGTCGATGGAGGCATGTACCCGCACTAAGCAATAGCTTGTCCGTCGTCTATGCAAAATTTTCTGGCTGCTCTCCTGCGTGTTGTGTCATAAAGAGTTGGGCGATATCAGTGGGCAGCTGCGAGATAAGATGCTCTAACGCACCAAGAGAAACAGCATCACTCACAGCATTAGCGACAACGCTTGCATGCTGACCCGCGACTTGTAGACTCGCGCCTTCGCGCTCGCTAACACGTCGAATAAAATCATCGAGGGTAAAACGGTCTGCGATGCCACCAATGAAAGGCTGTTGCATGTAAACGGTAACTTCTGGCGGAAGTTCTGAGGAGAATTTCACCGCCTCATCTTGCGTCAAGTGTTCGGAAAGAGTTTCAAGCGTAGCTCTCAAAGCATCTTGAGCCTCTAAGCGCGAACTTAAACCCGCGCGGTGCATGACTGTTTTGATAAGTTCTTCGTACTTCATGGTTTTCTCCGCTTCTCTTCTCAATAAAGATAGTAATAGTATTACTCTGTTCACGTCTTTTCTCTTAGCAATGGTGACAAACTCTCTCTACCAGATGGACTTTCAGATATGACCTATCTTGTCGAGCTTTTCCTTACAGAGTAAGAGGCAAAACGCTGTAACGAATCTGCGTACTGAAACGAGATAAAGTGAGAGCGATAAAGAATTTTCGCCAGTCTTTTCAAAATAATTAGAGCGGGCATACCTTTTATGAAAGGATTATCATGAGCAAGGACCCATCGAATGAAAATTCGGCTCAGTCTACGCCACAAGGCCAGGATGTTGCAGGGCAACAAAATGGTTCCATTTCACTTGATGAACAAAGTAAACAGCGGAGCCTTGACACTTTCCGTGAGAGTGCCGACGGTCAGTACCTGACAACGAACCAGGGACTACGCGTCAACCATACTGACGACTCGTTGAAGGTTGGTGAGCGTGGACCAACACTACTGGAAGATTTCCACTTTCGCGAGAAGATAACTCACTTCGATCACGAGCGAATTCCAGAACGTGTTGTTCACGCACGCGGTGCTGGTGCATTCGGCTACTTTCAGGTCTATCGACCGCTGGGTGAGTATACAAAAGCGAGTTTTCTACAAGACCCAGCGGTGCAAACGCCTGTGTTCGTGCGTTTCTCGACCGTCGTCGGTTCTCGCGGCTCAGCGGATACGGTGCGCGATGTGCGCGGCTTCGCCACCAAATTTTATACGTCAGAGGGGATCTTTGATCTGGTAGGCAATAACATGCCAGTGTTTTTTATCCAGGATGCCATTAAGTTTCCTGATCTCGTACATGCACTCAAGCCTGAGCCGCATAACGAGATGCCACAAGCTGCTACGGCACATGATACCGCATGGGACTTCTTCTCGCTTGTACCCGAAGCAACGCATATGGTGATGTGGATACTCTCGGACCGTGCCATCCCACGTAGCTTCCGCATGATGGAAGGTTTCGGGGTTCACACGTTCCGCCTAGTCAATGCAGAGGGCAAAGCGTGTTTCGTCAAGTTCCACTGGAAACCAGTACTTGGCACACACTCGCTCATCTGGGACGAGGCACAAAAGCTGGCAGGCAAAGATTCAGACTGGTTGCGACGTGATATGTGGGAGGCAATCGAAGTTGGGGATTACCCTGAATACGAGCTAGGATTGCAAATTCTTCCTGAATCGGATGAGTTCGCATTTCCATTCGATATTCTCGATGCAACGAAACTATGGCCCGAAGAATTGGTACCCGTGCAGCGTGTCGGTAAAATGACGCTGAATCGCAACCCGGACAACTTCTTTGCCGAGACCGAGCAGGTTGCCTTCCACCTGGGTCATGTGGTGCCAGGAATTGATTTCACGGATGATCCGCTTTTGCAGGGACGCCTCTTCTCATACCTTGACACGCAACTGATTCGTCTTGGTGGTCCGAACTTTAATGAAATTCCAATCAACAAGTCATTAGCACCCGTACACAATAACCAGCGTGATGGCTATATGCGACAGACAATCAATCAGGGGCGCAGTAGCTACTATCCGAATTCGCTTGGTCACGGTTGCCCAATGACGGCACCAGAGTCCGCGCACGGCTATGTAACTTATCCAGAAAAGGTTGAAGGTCACAAGGTTCGCGCTCGTAGCGAAAGCTTCAAGGACTACTTCAGCCAGGCAAAGCTCTTTTGGAAGAGTTTATCGCCGAATGAGCAAGATCATATCGTTGCCGCTGCTCATTTTGAACTAGGCAAGGTCGATACGGTAGAGGTGCGCGAACGTATGGTTGGGTTATTGACCCATGTTGACAGCGAACTTGCACAGCGCGTTGCACAAGGAGTGGGTGTGATGGTGCCGGAGAATAATCCACGTCCTGGTGTACTGCCGCCAAGCGACCGCCGTAGCGTCGAACGTTCCGCGGCACTCAGTATGGAGAATACCGTCAAGGATACGATTAAGAGCAGACGCATCGCTATTCTGGTTGCTAACGGTTTCAATGAAGCAGAGTTGCAAACAGTCAAGAAGGCACTTGAAGACAGGGGGGCGCACACAACTGTCATAGGGCAATCGTTGGGCGTCATCGCGGGCGCGACTAATCAGCAGGTGAAGGTCGATAAGAGTGCCATCACTGTTGGCTCAATCATGTTTGACGCTGTTTTCATCCCCGGTGGTAAGGGAAGTGCGACTCAGCTACTACAGCAGGGGGCGGCACGGCAGTTTGTCAATGAGGCATTCAAACACGGTAAGGCAATCGGAGCGCTTGGTGCTGGTATCGAATTGCTCAAACAAGGTGACATACCGGGCCATACAACGAGTAAAAAGGACGCTCAAGTTCTTAACTCGCAAGGTATCGTTACAGCGCAAGATACATCTAACCTGAACGATTTTATCGAGCAGTTTGTATCAGCTATCGCACAACATCGCTACGTGCGACCGACGCAGGAGCAGGTACCAGCGTAAAAGATATGTAGGAAATACAATAGGCACTGATGTATTTGCATCAGTGCCTATTGTATTTCCTACATATCCCAAAGTTTACGAATGACTCTCTTCCCATTCTATTTTGTTATAGTAGTGTACCGCCTGTGGGTCATCAGCGGAGGTGCGTCCAACGACGATCCAGACGTAACGTAGGAGTAAACCACCGATGAGGACAAGCGAGGAGGCGAAGATATTAGTGGTGCGAGGAGTAGCTTTTCCACTGAGCTTAAAACCAAGCTTGATGAGCAAAGGTAGTAGTAATCCGCTTATAACGGTGCCACTGATAAAAAGGATACCTGCCCTGCCTTTGACAAGCGGTTTGCCAAGTGGTCCGAGGGTTGGGATGAGCGATGCAAGCAAGCCTAGTTCGGTACTCATTGCGATGATTTCCGCACGGTCTAAGCGTTCTAGTGTATCGTGACGCGGACGCCCCAGTGAAAGCAGCAGAGAAAGACCGGAGAGACCTGTCGAGAGCGCGGACGTGAGGAATAGCGGTCCCAGGAGATACTTTGCACGCGCCCAGATTGGTACAGCCGTAGAAGAGAGCAAAACGCCTGTATATGAGGCAACAACCAGACCAAAGGCACTACCAATTACGTCAGTGACCTTCACAGGCAATGCTCTTGCTACTTTTGCGGCGAAGGGAAACCAGTTCAAAAGGCCATCTTTTGCCATCTGATGAGCGGCAGAAAAGCCACAAAAGATGCCGAAGAACGAAATGGCCCATGTGCCGATAGACATCACGGAACGAAGTTTGAGGACACGTAGCATATGAAGAAAGCGCTCAGGGCGTCCGAGGTCCCAGATCAGCAGAACGGGGCTGATCAAAATACAGACAAACGAGAGATAACGACCAGTACGCACCACGTTCTCATCTTGTTTGTCCAGGCCAAAAAGATGTGCAAGCGTGGCTACAAGATATGAGCCGCCAGCAATACCGCCGAGAAAGAAATACAAAATAATTTGCCATTTCCAATCGGCTTTTTTGATGAGCGGGTGATTATAGTAGGTACTCGCTTTACCTGTCCATGTTTCACCACGACCAGCCTTCGCGCCGCCACGTTCAGGGAAGACGAGAGTTCCCGTGCCGGAAAGCTCTTTTGGCTGCTGTCCATTGGAAGTATTCATTATATATCTCCTACAACGTATGTTGTTTGCATTGGAAAAGAAGCCATCACCGCTGTTATTATGGGCGTTTCCATAATGAAAAGGCGGTGGCGAGCGTCAAGAATGTCGCAGCAACAAGGCTAGCGACAAAGCCGGGCAAAACATTTTCCTGTGGCAGTTTGGGCTTTTCTGGCAGATTGTAGACAGAAGGGCGATCCATGAGCAGGAAGAACGCGTTCAGGTCGCCCACAGAAGTATCCTCATCGACGCCATAGAGGTATGCGGCTGTTTCGCCACGTTCATGCAATGAACCAACGCGCTTCCTGGCTTTCTCTCTTAGATCATCAAGGTTGCCGAAGGTGATTGAGTCGGTGGGGCAGGCTTTGGCACAGGCTGGCTCTATGCCATCCTTCTGGCGATCATAGCAAAGGGTACATTTGGATGCGATACCAGTATCCTCATTGCGGGCCACCACGCCAAAAGGACATGAGGGAACACAGTAGCCGCAACCATTGCAGATGTCGGGTTGTAGATAGACATCGCCGAACTCATTACGTATCAACGCTCCCGTTGGGCAAGCTTGTAAACATCCTGGATTCGCGCAGTGCTTACACACATCACTCATCATCAGCCAGTCTACCGTCTTACCTGTGCCCTCTGATGGTCGCTTATGCTCTACGAACGCAACGTGACGCCAGGTCGTAGCGGAGAGAGCGACGGTATTGTCGTAGCTGTTGCCCGAAAATTTGTAGCCGTCGGCGGGCAATTGGTTCCATTGTTTGCACGCGACCTCACACGCTTTGCAGCCAATGCAAAGCGTGGTGTCGGTGAAAAATCCCATTTTTCCCATATGTTTTATCTTTCATCTTCCTTATATGAACCAGCTTCACCGCGTGCAACATAGCTGCCACCTTGCCCTAGATGTGTGCGACGACCTGCACGCATGTTGCAGGTGAACGCTTTGGCATCGTGCATGCTGACGTTGCGGTCCGCGACTAGCAGCAGCAGATCATTGGCAACGTCGCCTGTTACCACACCACTATAGCCCCAGTGAAACGGCAAACCAATTTGATGAACAGTATGTCCAGCTATCGTCAAAGGTTTTATACGTGCCGTCACCATCGCTTTGGCCTCTATCTCACCGCGTTTCGTCCAGATGGTGATCCAGTCGCCCATTTTGACACCCTTCTCTGCAGCCAGTTCCTCACTAATCTCGGCGAACAGTTCGGGTTGCAGTTCGGAGAGCCAGGGAAGCCAGCGCGACATGGCGCCACCGACATGGTGTTCGGTGAGTCGGTACGTGGTGATGGCATAGGGAAAGTCAGGATTAGCTATGCCATGTTTCGGGTTATCCGGTCTATCCCAGTATTTCACAACTGGATTGCTAGGTTGTTCAGGATAGAGTTGATTGTTCACGGGCGACTCGACAGGTTCGTAGTGCGTTGGCATCGGCCCATCGGTCAGTCCACTCGGTGCGTAGAGCCTGCTGACACCTTCAGGCATCATCGTGAATGGGTCTGAACCGGAATGAGCGTCTAAACCGCTACCATGCGGGTCTGCCTTGGTAGTCGGCGACTTTGTGAGTGGGAAGTCGGGTGCGTCATAACCCTCCCAATGCCCCTTCGAGCCATCACCATTATCATGCTCAGCGTCCCACCAGATGTATTTCTTACGCTCGGACCAGGGCTTTCCTTCGGGGTCTGCCGAGGCACGATTGTAGAGAATATGACGGTTATCAGGCCAGGTGAAGCCCCAATCCAGGCTTACATAGTTATCGGGATTGCGGTGACGCGAACGGTTATCGCCTTCATTGGGCATGATGCCACTGAAAATCCAGCAACCGCAGGCGGTGCTACCATCAGCTTTCAGCCCATTGAAGTTTTTCACCACTTTGCCGTCCGCGATGGTGTAGCCGTTGATCTCCTTGACGATATCTTCGACGATAGGCTCCCGCGTCCGTTCGTCGAGCCGATAGTTCCAGACGAGATGCTGAATGGGTTTGTCGCGCTCCTTCGTACTGTTCTTATAGAGGTCTTTCATACGCAAGCAGAGATCGGTGCAGAACCAGTTCTCCGAACGCGCATCATCGGGTGGCTGGACACATATATCGCGGTACTGTATGAGTCGTTGCGTATTGGTAAAACTGCCTTCTTTCTCGACGTGCGAGGCGGCAGGGAGATAGAAGACTTCTGTCTTAATCTGGGTTGGGTCAACGCCGGGGCGTTTCCAGTAGGTCGCGGACTCTATTTCATAGAGGTCGCGCACCACCATCCAGTCCAGTTTCTCCATCGCGGCACGGTGGAAGCCCGCATTGACGCCACCTGCCGCTGGGTTTTGGCCCAGCAGGAAGAAACCCTTCACATTGCCATCCTTCATAGAAACAAAGGTTGGCAGGTCTGAGTGGTCTGCAATAACTTTAGGCAGATAGTTGTATGCCCAGTTATTCTCTTTGGTCGCGGCATCACCGTACCATGCCTTCATTAAACTGACAAAGTACTCCGGGTAATGCACCCACCAGCCAGTTTCCTGAGCATTGTGGTCCATATAGGTCTGGTAGTCGAACTCACCGCGCAGTGCGCTAGGCGTAGTCAGGTACCCCGGCAACAGATTGTACAGCGTGGGGATATCTGTGGAACCTTGAATATTGGCGTGGCCGCGTAGTGCCATGATGCCACCACCCGGGCGTCCAATATTGCCAAGCAGCAATTGCAGGATGCCCGATGTACGAATAATCTGCACGCCAACTGTGTGCTGCGTCCAGCCAACGGCGTAAGAGATATTCGTAGTACGGTCGCGACCAGAATTTTTCACCATCGCATTGGCAATCTTGAGGAAGATGTCTTGCTGTACACCACAGACCTGCTCGACCATCTCTGGCGTGTAGCGTGCAAAGTGACGTTTCAGAATTTGCAATACGCAATGTGGGTCCTGCATCGTCTCGTCATGCTCTATCTGGCTGGGATGAGCATGTGGGAGTAAGCCTTGCCCTTCCTGAGCATCGGGCATAGTCTGCTGTTCATCGTGATTGCTATGCGACCCCTTCTGCGGCGCAGACGTTTTGCTGGATGTATGCTGCGTTGACTCGCGTGCGTCTCCTTTTCCCGTCATCTTGTATTGCCAGCTATCAGTCACATATGCGGAATGATCGGGTTTTAAGCCGGAAAAGACGCCTTCTAGGTCTTCCGTATCCTGGAAATTCTCGTTGATGAGCGCAGTTGCGTTCGTGTACGCTTTGACGTACTCCTCGAAGTAGAGGTTGTTTTGTAAGACATAGTTGATAAGACCACCCAGGAATGCAATATCAGTGCCAGCACGAATAGGGGCATAGATATCAGCCATCTGCGAGGTACGAGAGAAGTGTGGATCAACATGAATAATCGTTGCACCTCGTTCTTTGGCGGCCATGACCCAGCGAAACCCAACCGGGTGGGCCTCCGCAAAGTTGCTCCCTTGAATGAGGATACAATCGCTATTCTGTAAATCCTGTAAAAAGGTATTGGCGGCACCGCGCCCAAAGCTTGCACCGAGACCCGGCACAGATGCGCTGTGTCAAATACGGGCCTGGTTTTCGATAGCAACCATGCCCATCGAATGCAAGAGTTTCGTAATAAGGTAGTTCTCTTCATTATCGAGGGTTGCGCCACCAAGTGAAGCAATGGCGGTAGTATTGTTGATTAGCTTGCCTTCCTCATTTGTCTCACGGAAGGTTGCCTCACGGGTCTCATAAACTCTCTGAGCGATACGCTCCATGGCCCAATCGAGCGGCTTGTCTTCCCAATCAGTTGCATAGGGTGCGCGGTACTTTACCGTTGTCACGCGCCGCTTGTTTATGTCTAACTGGTAGCTAGCACTGCCTTTAGGACAGAGACAACCACCGCTGATCGGGCTATCATCGTCGCCCTCAATGTCGATTACCTTACCATCTTTAACGTAGACACGTTGTCCACAGCCAACGGCACAGTAAGGGCACACGCTCTTGAACATCTTCGCGTCATGAATGCGTGGCTTCAAGTTTTTACTACGCTCGCTGAGCGGATTGGGGACCAATCCTACATGGGTTTGGAGGGTTTCGCCAACCTTGCCCGGAGAGAGGCGTTCGGCAAGGCGACCAAATAGAGTTGCGAATGTGGTCATAGTGCAGTACAACCTTTCGTTCTATATATTTGATGAAAGCTGACCATTGAATACAAGAATGAATTTTGTAAGGTCTATATCACTTATTAACACGGAGGAATCAGGAAAAGGTTACAGCTTCTCTTTACAGTAACACACCTCTTCCAGCTATACAATAGCTTTTTCAGTGTGACTTGTGGCTTCTCGATGCAACATATTATAGTGCTGGACATCAAAACGGCGTGTTCTGCGTCGAAACTCGAAGGTGAAGCCAGGCCAGATGGTGGTGTTGCGCCCATTGGCATCAAGATACCAACTGGCGCAGCCGGAGGCCCAGACAGTACCTTTCATGCGTCGTTGCATCTCGGTATTGAAGCTGTCCTCTTGCTGCGGCTGTATCTCGATGGTCTGCAAGTCGCGTTTATCCATTGTACGTAGACAATCCAGGATATAGGCGATTTGCGACTCGATCATAAAAACCATAGAGGTGTGCCCAAGTCCTGTGTTGGGGCCAATGAGCAAGAACATATTGGGGAAGTCTGTGACAGCCGTGCCAAGATAGGCGCGAGAGCCTTCATGCCACTTGTCTGCGAGCGATTGACCGTCGCGTCCGAATATGTATTGAGGCAGTTGGGCATTGGTGACATGAAAACCTGTAGCACAGATGAGCGTATCAATCTCATGCTCTACACCGTCATCGGTTATAATGCTATGTTCACCTATCTCGCGGATATGATTGGTTACAACATCGACATTGGGCTGCGTGAGTGCCGGATAGAAGTCATCGGACAACAGCACACGCTTACAGCCGAGGGTGTAGCTGGGTGTCAGTTTCGCACGTAGCACAGGGTCCGTTACCTGTCTTTCGAGATGTTCCTGTGCAAGTTTCATGGCCTCTTTTAGCCTGTCGGGTTTATAAACAAAAGCATAGGCGGTGAGTTCGCGTTGTGCATAGAACAGGGCGCGGATCGCGCGTTGTGTGAAGGGCAACATGCGATACATTATACGCTTCCAGGGAGCAATGGCCTTGTCTAAGCGTGGCAGAATCCAGGGTGGTGTGCGTTGGAAAAGCGAGAGATGAGCGACCTGTGGCTGGATGCGTGGCACGAACTGAATGGTGGACGCACCCGTACCAATCACACCGACGCGTTTGCCCGTCAGGTCGTAGTCGTGTCTCCACGTTGCCGAGTGGAAGAGCGTGCCTTTGAAATTTTCGATGCCCTTAATCGCAGGTAACGATGGCTCACTGAGGGGACCATTGCCCAGAATGAGTATATCGGCGTGTAACTGTCCCTGTGAGGTGGTGATATGCCAGCATTGCTCGTCTTCGTTCCAGTCGGTACGCTGTAATTCGGTGTTCCATTGAATGTGAGGAAGGATATTGAATTTGTTGGCGCAATAACGGAGATAGTCCCAGATTTCGCGTTGAGAAGAGTAGGTGCGTGTCCAGTTTGGATTAAGCGCGAAAGAGAAGGAGTACAGGTGTGAGGGCACGTCACAGGCACAGCCGGGATAGGTATTATCACGCCATGTACCACCAATGTTCGCAGCTTTCTCAAGGACGGTAAAGTCGCTTTGGCCTTGCTGCTTGAGGCGAATCGCCATGCCGAGACCGGAGAATCCGGTGCCCAGAATGGCTACACGCACATGGCGCATTGGCTCTTTGCCATTGGCGGCTTCAGTTGCAGGTGCGATATATGTATCGTCGTCGGTGAGAAGCTTGCGGTCATCGTTGCTCGCAGAAACATGGGACATGGGTACTTCCTCCATAGAAAGGTTGCAATCGGCCACTTTGTTAGAAGTATATCATATACCAGAAGTTTGACTAGTGTAAGCCGACAATTGCTTCCAACGCTTCGACGAGAGCAAACGCTGTGGGATAGCGTTTGGTAGGCTCTAGTTCCAGAGCGCATAACACTACCGCTTCTATCAATGGTGGGACGTCTTCATTCAGGAAGCGCAAGGGTATCAATTCGAGTCCATCAACCCGTTCCTGTACCAACGTGCTAGTACGTTGCCTGCGACTGATAGGGATGTAGGCACGTTGTCGTCTTATTGACGCGATAGGGGCGAAATGTGTGAGGAGCAAATATAGAATAGCACCCAGTGCGTACACGTCTGAGCGTTCATCGGCACTGCCATGAAGTAGTTCTGGTGCAGTAAATACACTCTCCTCTGAGCTTTCGGCTATAGGAAATACCTCGGCATAAATGAGGGGAACGTCGATAGCGGTTGTTTTCCAATAAAATGGAGCAGGCGGCCAGGATGGAAGCATGATAGGCGACCAATCTGTCTTTTGCTGTCCATCGACAAGGATGCTGGCAGGGGTTATATTGCCCAGTATAGCGCCTTGATGGTGCAAGCGTGCAACCATGCGACTGAGTTGTATGACCCACTCAACTGCGACCTCTTCATGTATCCACGTAGGCCATGTGGCGTTTGCTAATAGGAGCGCGTCAAGCGTGGTAGCATGCTCATAACGCGGCATTTTCGCATCGCTTACTTGCATGACCAGGTAATGTCGCTCACCTTCGATCCACACACGATCTCCTGCAGTTGGTAAATGTGACGAGCCGAAGACGCTGGGTAAAACAAATTCTTCAAATGCGGCGGCTTCGACCAGTGTACGTATGTGCGGAGCAAGTCCCGTCAACACAAGTTCACGAATGGCTACAAGTGGCTCATAGTTCTGTTCAACCTGATTATCAGTATCGGACCAGGGAGGAGACGCTTGTTCTGCAACAGAAGGCAGACGACGCCCAAGATACAGGTTCAAACGAGGACGTTGCGCCAGGCAACGTATGATACGATAGCGACCCTCAAGGATGACTGTTTCATTCTTTATCATACACACGCCTCTTCTCCCACACTCCATACTCTATCTTAGATAACGAGGAGTTGACTCATGGATAACATACAAGACAAACGGGCGACCCTTGTGGTCGCCCGTCGATACCACCGAACAGACTCTGCTTGTTTGACATTTTGTAGAAAATACCGTAGGATAGCATCATACTCTTCAACAATCCATGTTGTTGTCCTTTTGCTATCGGTCCGGTATCGTCCGTCGTTCATGGTTGAACTACAAACAAAGGGAGCATTCTATGGTCAGTCGTCCTTCTTCGCGCAGAAATCGCAAAGCATTTCTCCTGTTGCTCATCATCCCCTTTATCGTTCTGCTCTGGCCGCCTTTCTACAATTTCACGCAGCCGGAGTTATTTGGCATCCCGTTCTTTTACTGGTTTCAACTGTCATGGGTCATCATTACCGCCATTATTACGGCGGTCGTCTACTTCGTGGGAGCCTGATATACTTCCAATTGTTCTGAACCGTTCGTACTCTTAGCATGCGTTGTAGCATTCTCGTGCGTTGGTGGACAACGAAACGAGAAAGGAGTAGTCTGCAATGATTCATTGGGACGCAATCGTAGTATTTATCGTCTTTTTTCTCCTTGTCACTGTTCTGGGCTTTGTCGCCGCACGCTGGCGGCAGGGTAACTTAAACGAGATTAGCGAATGGGGACTGGCCGGAAGACGCTTTGGCACTGTCATCACGTGGTTTCTCTTAGGGGGCGACCTCTATACGGCCTACACGTTTATCGCGGTTCCTGGTGCGATGTTCGCGGCTGGTGCGTTGAGCGGCTGGTACGCCATTCCTTACACCGTTCTTGTCTATCCGCTTATTTACGTTTTGATGCCCAAGTTCTGGGCGGTATGTAAACAGCGTGGGTATGTGACCGCTGCCGACTTTGTAAAAGAGCGGTTTGGCAGTGGATCATTAGCTCTCGCGGTCGCTTTTACTGGTATCCTGGCAACGTTGCCATATATTGCGCTGCAAATGTTCGGTATCCAGGTCTCGCTAGCAGCCCTCGGTATTCCGCTCAGTACCTCGATTGGCGGTGTTAACGTTGACTTCCCGCTCATTATCGCCTTCCTTATTCTCGCGGCGTATACCTACACCAGTGGTTTACGTGCGCCGGCGATGATTGCACTGGTGAAGGATGTCATGATTTTTGTGGTCCTATTCGCCACGATTATCTACATTCCTATCAAGTTAGGGGGATTTGGCCCAATCTTCGCAGCGGTACATTTGAAGGCACTAGCAAGCCATCAAGTCGCGGTGACAAAAGGCACAGCACAGGTATTCAATGATTTGCTCACACCGAAACAGTTCGCAGCGTATGCAACGCTAGCACTCGGTTCAACGCTGGCCCTGTTTCTGTATCCCCACTCGTTAACGGGTATTTTGAGTAGTAATAGTCAGCGCGTCATCAAGCGCAATATGGCTCTGCTACCTATCTATTCGTTGATGCTCGGCCTACTGGCACTGCTTGGCTATATGGCGATTGCGGCGAAGTTGAAACCTGCATCGTCCAATCTTGCGGTGCCACTGCTCATCAATGTCACGTTCCCATCGTGGTTCGCAGGTTTTGCCTTCGCCGCCATTTCGATTGGCGCTCTGGTACCAGCAGCCGTCATGTCAATTGCAGCGGGAAATCTGTTTACGAGGAACATTTACAAGGAATACATCAAGAAGGATGCCACCGATGCTCAGGAGTCGCAGGTCGCCAAGATCACTTCTTTCCTGGTAAAGTTTGGTGCATTGCTCTTCATCACCTATCTGCCAACGGCACAGATCATCACCTTTCAGCAACTTGGCGGTATCTGGATACTGCAAACGCTGCTACCGGTGTTCCTTGGTCTGTATACCAACTGGTTCAATCGTTGGGCACTGCTTCTCGGTTGGGCTGTCGGTATGATTGTAGGAACGGGTATGTTTGTCGCCACTGGTTACAAGTCAACGCTCTTCCCAGTCTTTGGTGTGCTACTCTACGCGGGCATATCGGCTCTTGTACTCAATCTCGTTATTGCGGTAGTTCTCACGCCAATTTTCGAGTCGGTGGGATTACGACGTGGACGTGATCTCACATCGCCTGACGACTATAACGAAGAAGAGGCTCCCGTCGAGCCTGTCGAGGCGGGTCGCGAGGCTCTGGGGTAATAATATACTGGGAAAGACATGCAAAGGCACTCGACATTTTGTCGAGTGCCTTTGCATGTCTCTCCCAGTATTGCCATAACGTGCTACCATTGTTACAAAGAGCATAAAATAGAGACAAGAAAGCATAGTATTATGAATGATGATGAAGAGATGTTTGACGAAGCGACAGAGACTGGTAGCGACGAACTGCTGTCTGCTGATAACCTGCGCTTGCCCGATAGTGCTAATGCGCTGGTACGACTGCATGCGATTCGTGCATGGTTGACACGACGGCAAGTTGAAACGAACATAGAGATTGGCGAAGCGGCACTCGCGCTACAAGAAGCGTTTCAAGAGCCACAGGAGGAAACACGGCTACATCGTCGTGAACGTCAGAGGCAAGGTGGTGTACAACGTGTGCAAAGAGCGCAACAGGCACTTGAAGATGCACAGCAGCGTCTTAGTATGTATGAAGAGGCGCAGGCACTGCTCGAAGAGTGTGTCACGCACACGACAAGTGGCGAACGTGTACTGGTAGAATATTATCTCATGCTTGAAGATCTGATGCAGAACAGCGTCGAAGCACAAGACTCTTCACAACAGAGAATTATCGCACTGGCCGACGTACAGCACCGTGTCGAACACGTTGGCGCACCCAACGAAGATTGAGAGGAGTACACACATTGCTCCCACATAATACTAAAGATACAGTGCGTGGCTATTTCGCAAATGTCATCGTTGCATCGCTCCCAAAGTGGAGTGTGAGTGACGAAAGTGGGACTTGAGAAGCGATAGGAAAATCCATAAAGCCTGACAAAGGTTGACCAGGTAGCGTCGCAGGCAGGACAGAGATGTATTTGGGAGCAACCTCCTGTCCGTTGGGAAGCACAACACGCACCAGCGCATCATATTGCACAGCAATGACTGAAGGTGTGTCATTCCTTGTATGCATCAAAACACGAACGGTATATACGCCTGCTCGTTTGCGATCATCCGAAAACTTTGTCGCCTCCATCACCTGCGTCACGGTAAGACGCAAACCTTTCACATTCACGCTTTTATTCACCGAGACGCTATCAACCATGTTCGTTATGCCAACGGTTGGGATGAAAGCAGGATCACCGGTGACATTATCCGACTCGCCCTCTGATGGACCGTGAAAGGCCAGCACAACAGCAATAGCAATCACAACAATTGCTAGAAGAGTACGCATACGTGGTGGGATACGTGAAAACCAGCCGCGCTTCTTAACAGGGAGTTGAAGCTCTTGCTCTAGTTTCGGTTCTTGTGAAGATTGTATATCATGAGACATAAATATTTTTCCGCTTCTATAAGTTCTGGGAAGAGATAGGTATAGACCATATTATAGCAAAAACAAGCGAGAAATGCTCGAACCTCATCCCTATGGTGGTGGTTCGCCGCAAGCAACAATTGACGCGCTCAATGCGGCTGGCGCAAAGGCGCAGGATAGCAACTCAGTATTCAGGTATACACATGAAAAAGGCATGATTATCGACGGTACCACTGCGTTCATCATGACCTCTAATTTCACCAATTCGGCCATCGCTACTGGCAAGAACCGTGAATACGACATCATCGACACAACGCCACAAGATGTACAGGGCGCAATTGATATCTTCAATGCCGACTGGAATCGCACCACAGAGCATGTCACGGACCCAAGTCTTGTTATCAGCCCGGACAACTCGCGTAACGATTTTGTCACGTTCATCAACGGTGCTAAAACCTCGCTTCTCATCGAGGCCGAAGAGATGCAGGATACCACCGTCGAGCAAGCCATCGCAAGCGCGGCACAGCGTGGCGTCAATGTCGAGGTCATTCTGCCAACTCCAAGCGGTGGCACAGACTCCAACGCCGCTGGTATCGCCGTAATCAAAGCAGGTGGAGCGCAGGTCAAAGAAGACGGACAACTCTACATGCACGCGAAAATGATGGTCGCCGATGGCAGCAATGCTTATGTTGGCTCGGTCAACATCTCTACCAACTCTTTTGACAATAATCGCGAACTCGGTGTACTCTTCACCGATTCGGGCGTTATCTCCACGCTACAACAGACCTTCCAAAGCGATTGGAGCGTCTCGCAGACGCAGGTGTGGGGATTTTTTTAGACCGTTGGAGCTATAATTATGTCGTTTAACTTTTTTATTAGGTAACGGGCGCCCACAAGGGTCGCCCGTTGAGAACAACGATAAGGTCATCCATTATCACATTAAAAAGCGACGAAGACGTTCTGAAGAATGGCCGCTACATTCTGCTATAGTACAATTATTGTCGATGCCATAGGAGGGCTTACATGAAACATATTTCTTATCAAGCGTACCCAACGTAACAACCTGCGTTTCATAATCATATACATGCGCCACCTGATGGATGCAAAAACTTTTACAGGATGTTCGCATCCCTCACTGTTTTTTGTTATTCATCAGGAGTAGGGTTTCATGTTGTTTTTACGACGTTTCGTTCCTGGGTATGACTTGCTATCGATACACAACATTCGCTGGCTGGTCATTTCGCGTTTACTGGCTGACCTGTTTTTTTACTCGACAACGATAGTGCTGTTTCAGCGTCAACGCGGACTCGATTTCACACAGATGTTTTTGATGGAGTCAATCATCTCCGCCACCGTCTGGCTCTTCGATATCCCCACGGGTGCGTGGGCTGATCGCTTTGGCTATCGTCGCCTCATCCTAGCTGGTCGCGTACTGAACGTTCTCGGCCTTGTGCTGTTTGTCTTTGCCTATGGTTTCTGGCTGTTCGCCTTGTCAAACGTGCTGGCAGGTCTCGCGATAGCATGCATCTCCGGCTGTGAGAGTGCGATGGTCTATAGCAGTGTGCCAGATAAAGGGAAGAGGCATCAGGCAACATCTGCGTTCGTTCTGCTAGGAGCAGCGTCAAATATCGGCCTATTCGTGGGTCTGTTGACGGGCAGTTTTATCGGTGCCTATAGCCCCATGTTAGCAGTCGCTGTCAGCATTGTGCCAGGGGTGCTAGCTCTACTGGCGGCACTGCGTTTACGCCCACAGGCAAGAGCAATATCATTAGCGACAGAAAAAAAACCTGTTAACATGCTCATATTAGTGCAGAATGCTTTCTCTATTATTCGCACACAACCAGTGCTGGTTGGTCTTAGTTTCTTCGACTCGGCGGCCTTTGCCTTCATCAACGCAGTCTTCTGGTACAACCAGCCGTACTTTCTGCGTGCAGGTATCGCTGTAGTATGGTTCGGGCCACTTATGGCGGCTGCAATGGGACTAAAAATAGTTGTAGGACTGAGGCTACCAGCCATTCAGTCGCGCCTGGGAATGCGGCTTACACTCGCACTCTCATGTGCCATTCCTGGTATTGCATATGTACTACTTGCCTTCTCACATTTCGCCGTGTTTACGGTGTTGCTGGTTGCACTTATTGTCATCTTCGCGGTCTGGCGACAACCAATCGTACAGGCAGAACTGAATCATCTGATACCGAATGAGTCGCGAGCCACAACGCTATCATCGCTCTCATTTCTCGGTGCGCTAGCAGGTATAGCTCTCAATCCGTTAATTGGTCGTGTCGGTGATCTGGGGCTAGAGGTAACAGGTGTTGGTATTGGGTTGGGGTTGTTGGTGATTTGTGTGATGGTGCCGTTTGTGACATTAAAAATGAAAACAGCCATGGGACATCGTACATAATCGGGATGTATCCTGATTATGTACGATGTCCCATGGCTGTTTTCACAAACTTTTATGGTTGCGCTAAGAAATTCTGCGAGTTAAATGTACTACCAAGCACGTCTTTCGACGAGGCACCTAGCCAGCGATCAAGCACGGTGGCGTAGACGGATCGGAAGTCGGTGGTGTACTTCAAATTACCGTCGTTGTCGAGGCTGGTCAGGCTCGGTGGCTCGCCATAGATACCTTTGGTAATGGAATTGCCGAGTACGAACATGGGGGCTGCCGTACCGTGATCGGTGCCGAGACTGCCGTTTTCCTCGACGCGACGCCCAAACTCAGACCAGGTCATGACGACGACGTTATCGGCTTTGCCGTGAGCGGTCAAATCGGCATAGAAGGCTGATAGCCCATCGGCAAGCGTCTTCATCAGGGTGGCGTGCGTTGCCTGCTGATTCGCATGCGTATCAAAGCCACCTAGCGTGACATAACCAACACGGAGTCCTAGCCCCTGCACAATCGCCTCGGATAATACCTTGAGGCCAGCCGCGAAGGGACCAATTGGATAGTTCGCCATCGGTTTGTATTGTGAGTCAGCTTGCTGCAATTGACGCGCCCCCTCCTGAGCATTCAATGCCGTCGTATCGAGCAGAGCAGCATAGGGAGACGACTTGGGATAGGTATTGTACAGGTTCATGAGAGCGGTGAGACGTGCATTGCCACCATCGAGATCGAGTGGGTCCGGCGCGACACGGTAACTTTGTGTACTGGCGACGGTGGGGACCTGTGCGCTGATTGAGGAAAGAGCCTGCGCGGTCTGCACGCCGATATCCATTGCCTTGAACGGGTGTCCATCATTATCGACCCAGCCAGAGACCAGCTTGCCCAGCCAGCCGTCGGTACCTGTTCCATTGAGGTCGAGCGTCTGCCAGATATCCATTGCCTGGAAGTGTGAAAGGCTCTGGTTGGGATAGCCTACGCCCTCGACAACCGCCATGTGACCCTGGTCCCACAGCGTTTTTAGCGGCGCGAGGTTAGGGTGTAGGCCGAGGCGACCATCTAACGACAGCACCTGGGTCTCTGGTATACCGATAGTCGGACGCATCTTGCGGTAGGTTGCATCGGCAAATGGTACGATGGTATTCAAACCATCGTTACCACCCGCCATTTGTACGACGATCAGGGTACGGTCTCCTGCCACCTGCGCCATACGTGAGCCTTCGAGCGATTGTGCATGGGCTGAGGCGATACCACGACTGAAGATTGCGGGCATCACCATACCAGCCGAGACGACCAACATGCCATTTTTTATCATTGCTCTTCGTGAGAGATTCATTGTTATGCTCCTATTGGGTGTGATAAATCAGACCCGTACATGTTAATTCAATTGATATTCTGGTGATGCCAATATCAGGTACAATGTGCCGCGCACAGTGTTCAAAGGATAGCTCTTACCATTTGTCAACGTAATTTGTGTATTGCTCCTGCTCGCATTTTGCTGGTTAAAGTAGCTGATGAATTGTGTACGACGATCAGCGTCAATTACACCGTCGAGCAAGAGTCCTGTGAAGAAATCGACGAAAGTTTCTGGCGAGTCGATTTTGTTGGTATTGACCAGCCCCTGTATATCAGCGATGTTGTTGCCTTTTGAGCGCGTGTTGCGACCGCCCGACACCAACTGATCGATAGCATTGAGTCGTGACATCCACGTACCACTATTGAGCCAGAGGGCACTCACCTTGTCGGCGGGCCAGCCAGCCACATTGGGTGGATCGAACAGTGTCTGACCCATAATCGTAGTCATGTATTCTAAGCCGCCACCATTGCCCTGAATGTTAAGTGTACGATACATACCAGCTACAAATTCTGATGGCGATTTGACACGCGCCCGATACGCCTGCTGTGAGGCGAATTGTGGTGAGAGTAACAGCGTTTTCATCATGGCACCAATATTATGTCCACTTTGAACATAGGTATCGACGAGCGGTTGCAAATCATCATTGCTCGGATTTTCATAAACGAAGAAAGTAAAGAGTTTACGCGACAAAAACAAGGGTGCGGCTGGATGATTGGTGAGCGTATGAATCACATCTTTATAATCAAGATTCCCATTCTGACCGAGGTATGTCTTGGTCAAGGTGTTATGATCTTGCTCGACATAGCGACTCTGCATCGATACACCATTGACATGCCAGCCAGTCAATGCTGCCGCTCCCTCATACACATCTTGCTGTGTATAGTGTCCGACGCCAAGGGTGAACAGCTCCATAAGTTCACGGGCATAATTCTCGTTGGGAGAATTTTTTCGGCTCTTTGTCAGGTCCAGGTAGACCAGCATAGCCGGATCACTGGTGATACCGAGCAGAATATTGTCGAAGGTATCGAAGGCATGAGCGCGGAAAAACTGATTCTGCACCATCACACGCCCATACGCCTTGGGGCCACCAACTTTGTGATAACTACTGGTGAGTAGTCCATGCCAGAACAGCGTCATCTTCTCCAGCAGAGGACGTTGTGTCCAGGCCATACGTAGAAGCCACCAACGTTGCATATTGACAATAGCTGCGCCCTTAGATGCAGAAAAATTCAGATTGAGCGACTGAAGCCGGGCCTCCATAGCATCATCTGGTACCTGTTGATAGTTGATGAGACGATCAACGGCACCTGCATAATCGAGGCTGCTGTATGTGTTGATATCGTCGGGTGTCGCTCCAAAACCCGCACGTCGTAAAAGGTGTCCTATTTGCATACTACTAGATATCGGTCTATGTAACAAAGAGTTTAGACTACCATGTTGCAACTTCTGCTCTAGCATCACGCTGCCACCAGCCATCGCCACGACACCTAGCCCCAGTGCAGTCGCGCCAAAAAGCTTACGACGTGACAGTTTGCGCTGTGGAGATGGGAGCGCAGAGGCTGGCGCAGGAGGTTGTTTCTCGAAGCGCTGTTCAAGCTTTTGTGTCGTATATGTATCCTCTGGCTCCTGCCACTGTTCAGTTGGTTGATCGTGTAAATCCATACGGTTCTCCATCATGTCTGTTATTTATGCTCGAACGATCATCTTCTTTTGTTTGTGTATCACTCTTTACCAACTATTCTAGCAGAGATAATTCAAGAAATCCTCAAGAGGGGCTACAGATTTGACCAATGTTTGTACTACTTAAAAAAAAGCTCCACAAACGATCTCACCCGTATGACAGCAATGTTATACGGGGTGAGATCGTTTGTGGAATAAGATACAGACTAGTCCACAAGCTCATGTACAATATCGAGCAGGTCGCGCACATGAAACGGCTTCGCCAGAATCTGCGCTACACCCATTGTCGATGCGTCGGGTGTGCCTGCTCGCGCAGTGATAATCACAATCGAGGGTTTGGGCCGACTGGGTTCCCACTTACTGTGTAGGCGTTCTAAAAAAGCGTCGCCATCCATTCCCGGCATAGCAAGGTCAAGCAAGATTACCGAAGGATAACGTCCCTCATGTGCGGCGTTACGCATCCATTCTAATGCTTCTTGCCCCTCACATGCCTCCGCAGGTTCGTAGCCATCCAATTCTAGTGCCCACGACACCATGTCACGAATTGCCGGATTGTCATCGACTACCAGCACCACTCGCTGATCCATATTCACCCCCATCAATGAATACTCAATTTTAGAGGGGTTTTATGTACCCCATCTTTATAATACATCCATGTACATAATAAAGATGGGCTACATAAAACCCCTTTAATCACTATCCACCTATTTATTTAGAACGTTGCAAGCAAAAAGTTTCGTATAACTTCAAGGAACGCCTCTGGCTGCTCCAGATTTGATAGGTGCCCTGCACCTGGTAAAACTGCAAACTGCGCTCCTGAGATGCGAGAAGTGTATGCCTGCGCCATAGTCGGCGGTGTGAGAGCATCTTGTTCTCCCACAAGCACGAGTGTCGGGCATGTAATACGAGCGAGAAGCTCCGTTGAGTCTGCTCGTTGAGCCATACCACGTGCCGCCGCTGCTATTCCAAGTGGTGTCGCAACGTCTATCATGTGCCTGACGCGCACCTCTACCTCTGAATGATATTGACGTGTATGTTCCGCGAGAAGCAGAGGAACTTGCCAATCTGCGATGGCATCCATGTCCTCTGCTTCCGCAAGTTGGGCAAGTTTCTCGCGATTCGCTTTGCCATCTTCGGTATCGGCTTCGGGCTTTGTATCGGCGAGTATCAATGCTTTCACGCGCTGGGGATGTTTACGCAAAAAAGCAAACGCCGCATAGCCACCCATCGACAAACCGCAGAGAACCGCCTGCTCCATGCCGAGCGCATCCATCAGACCCGCCACATCATCCGCAAACATCTCCATCGTAGAGATGTTTGTATCAATGTCGCTCTCACCAAAGCCACGCCAATCTAAGGCCACAAGGCGAAACTTTTGCTCATTGAGCAGAGCCATTCTCTGCCCTTCCCACATCGTGCGATTGAGGGGAAAGGCATGCAGAAAGATGACCGGCTGCCCAATGCCGTGATCGTCATAGGCAAGATCAATAGAATTGACACGAATCTTCAAGCATTGCTCCTAGTTGTTGAATTGGGTCTGCATTCCCTCTACCGCGTCATCGGCCTGCTCATGTGCATGGTACGAACTACGCACGAATGGACCGGACTCGACATGGCGAAAGCCCATTTTCTTGCCCTCGACTTTAAGTGCCGCGAACTCCTCTAGCGACGCATAGCGTTGAATGGGCAGATGTTTGAAGGATGGACGCAGATATTGCCCAATCGTGAGAATATCTATATCATGTTCGCGCATATCGTGCATCACTTCAAGCAACTCGTCCCATGTCTCACCAAGGCCGAGCATGAAACCAGATTTAGTCGGAGCGGTGGGATTCATCTCTTTGGCCCATTTGAGAACCTGTAACGAACGCTTGTACACCGCCTGTGGACGGACCTGCTTGTACAACCTCGGTATCGTCTCGACATTATGGTTGTAGACGTTAGGCTTCGCATCTATCACGACACGCAAGGCATCAAAGTTTCCCTTGAAGTCCGGCGTCAACACCTCTACCTTACATTCTGGATTCAGGCGGCGTATCCAGCGAATCGTCGAGGCGAAAACAGCCGCCCCTCCGTCCTTCAACTCGTCACGATTGACCGAGGTCACCACCGCATGGCGCAAACCCATCGTCTGGACCGCTTCCGCCACGCGCTTCGGCTCCTCCCAATCCAGGCCCATTGGTCGGCCTGTTGCAACTGCACAAAAACCACAACTGCGCGTACACACACTGCCCAGAATCATAAATGTCGCAGTCTTATGACCCCAACATTCGCCAATATTAGGACAACGTGCCTCCTCACATACGGTATGCAACGATTGAGTACGCATCAATTGCTTCAGTTCCTGATAGTTCTCTCCTTTGGGAGCGCGTACTTTGAGCCATTCTGGACGGCGTTCTGGAATCATTGTCGCCATGATTTATTTTTCCTCTAATGCATATACCAACGGGCGACCACAAGGGATCGCCCCTACTATATGTGATGTCATATCGCGTCAACGAGGTATAGTAGGGGCGATCCCTTGTGGTCGCCCGTCCCTACCCCAACCGTTCGCACGTCTTTATAGCAATTTTCTATCATCTAATATACGTCTATTTCGCGTCCGTAGTTCTGTAGTTTAGTACGAACGGCTTGTAAAAAGCCTCCTGCCCCGGCACCATCGAGGATACGATGGTCGAACGAGAGGCAGAGAAACATCATCGAGCGCACCGCAATAGCATCATCTTCCACCACAACAGCACGTTTCACCACCGAATCCATACTGAGAATTCCTGCATGCGGCTGGTTGATAATGGGTACTGATAGAATTGTACCAAAAACACCTGGATTGTTGACGACAAACGTACTGCCTTGCATATCTTGCAGGGTTAGTTTGTTTGAACGAGCGCGTTGTGCGATGGCGTTCACCTGCCTTGCCAGTCCCGCTAATGTCAACTGGTCGGCATCGTAGATCGTAGGCACCACGAGACCAGCGTCGGTGGCAACAGCAATGCCCAGGTTGATACGCTTCTTGATTATGATTTTGTTGTCTTCGGTCCAACTCGAATTGATTGTTGGGAACTTGCGAATACCCTCACAAACGGCCTTCATAACGAAGGGGACGAAGCTGATGCCATAGCCTTCGCGCTTCTTGAAATCGTCCTTATTCTTCGCCAACCATTTTGCGATATTGGTCATATCGACTTCGACCACCGTTGTCGCGTGTGGCGATGTGCGCTTACTACGTACCATATGTTCCGCAATCGCCAGACGCATACGGCTCGGCGTCACCACCTCATCTTCGCCGCCCATACTTGCAGGCCGCTCGACGGGAGCTGCCTCATATGGCAAGGGAGCATTCGCTGGTGTTTGCACAGGGGCGGTCTGTGTTGGGACCTGAGTACGTTGTGGTTGTGCAGGTGGCGGCGTTGTTGTTGGTCGCGTCATGACCGCCGTTGCTGCTTGCTGCTGCTGCGAGACGTAGCCCAGGATATCCTCTTTACGTACACGTCCATTCGCGCCTGTACCTTGAATTGCGTTGAGATCAATATTATGCTCACGTGCAAGACGACGTGCCAGTGGCGAGATGCGTTGCCGCTCGTCATCCTGCCCATTGGAAGCATAGGTGTCGCTATGCTCCACCTGTCCGCCAGCGACGGCACCGACGGTAGCTGGTGCCTCGTTAAACACAGGTGTCTGCGCCTGTTGTGTGCTTTTCACTGGCGCGGCGTCAGGTCCTGGTGCCGCTTCATTGGATGATGTACTGTTGACATCCGCACTCTCTTCAATGAGTGCAATCTGTGTTCCAACCGCTACCGTCTCATCGACGTTGACGAGAATTTTTGCGAGACGACCCGCGACCGGAGAGGGTAGTTCGGCATTGATTTTGTCGGTGATGACCTCGGCCAGCGACTCATCTTTCTCGACATAATCACCTACCTGCTTCATCCAGGACCCTATTGTCCCCTCGGCAACCGACTCGCCGAGGCGCGGCATCGTTACTGGTGTCGGCATGATATGTAAACTCCTTTGTTTATGTTATGTTTCTTGTCTGTGATAATACACGGTCAAAGCTCGGGTGATGGAGAATTGTAGGGGTCTAATTCATTACACCCTGTGAGCGACGCACAACGCCAAAGGGGGTTGAACTATGTCTACAACGCCCTCCGACATACTGTGTTGCCGAAAGGGTGTAATGAATTAGACCCCTACACATGGCTCAATCTCTCTTCCTTATCAGTACCGGTCATTTATCACGTTTCGTTACGTATTTTAATAGGCAGCAAGTTTTCGCGCTGCCGTGAGAATTTTCTCTGCATTCGGCAGATATGCCTCCTCCAGTGGTGGCGCATAAGGAAACGGAACATCCGGTGCCGCAACACGGGTGATTGGTCCATCCAGGTACTCGAAAAGGTCTTCGGCAAGAATAGCGGATAGTTCGGCTCCGATACCACCTGTAAGGGTGTCTTCGTGGACAATCAAAACCTTGTTGGTGCGTTTCACCGATTCCTGAATAGACTCGCGATCAAGTGGCGAGAGGCTACGCAGGTCCATCACTTCGGCCTCAAGGTCGTCCTCTTCCTCCAATGTTTGTGCCGCCTTCAGGCATTGATGTACCATCGCGCCATAGGTGAGAATGGTCATATCCTCTCCATCGCGGCGCACAATCGCTTTACCGAGTGGTACGATATAATCATCAAGAGGCAGTTCTTCGCGTAGTTCGGGCAGGCGGTACAAAAGCTTATGTTCAAGATAAAGGACCGGATTGTTATCGCGAATCGCCGCCTTGAGCATGCCTTTCGCATCATAGGCCGTAGAAGGCACCACAACTTTCATACCTGGCGTATGGAAGAACCACGCCTCCGGGCTGGTCGAGTGGAACGGTCCACCCTTTGTACCACCGCCAGAGGGACCACGAATGACCATTGGCACAGGCATACCTACGCGCCAGTACATTTTGCTTGCCATGTTGATAATCTGGTCAAAGCCACAGGTGATGAAGTCGATGAATTGCATCTCGGCGATGGGACGCATGCCCATCAATGCGGCTCCGACTGCGGAGCCAATAATCGCGGCCTCTGCCATCGGAGTATCAATGACGCGCTCTGGTCCAAACTCTGCCATAAGACCAGCACTCACCTTGAAGGCACCACCATATGGGCCAACATCCTCGCCCAGCAAAAACACCGCCTCATCCCGTAGCATCTCTTCGCGAATGGCCTGGCTTATCGCCTCCAAATATGTTACCTTCTGCTGCTGCTTCTCTTCGTTCATCTCTGGGCGACCTCCATAGGCTGCGCTGTAGATTCGGTCTGTAGCATTGTTGTAAATGGTTGACCTGTGCGCCTATCAAGAGCATTGACAAAGTGTGCATCTTCTGCCCCCGGCTCACCGATAATCGCGGTAGGCCCATCAGGAGCAAAAACAAAATCCGCTACCGTCGTCTCATCAGGGGTCGGACTGTTTTCTGCATAGGAAACGGCATCCTCGACGACTGCTTTAATGCGTGCCTCGATCTCTGCCTCTTCATGGGAGGTGAAGGAATAATTTTCTTGCAAATACGCTTTGAAGCGTTTTATTGGGTCTTTGGCTTGCCATTCTTCGCGTAGTGCTTGCGGCACATAATCGGCCTTGTCCGCCTCTGAATGTCCACGCACACGAAATGTTTTACATTCGACGATTACAGGCCCTTCGTTGTTACGTGCGTGTGTAACGGCACGTCCCACCACATCAAACACGGCCAGTACGTCGTTGCCATCAACCGTCTCCCCTGGTATGCCATATGCTTTAGCACGCTCAGAGAGGTTTTGGACGGCGAACTGTTTCGCCGTTGGCGTCGAGTAGGCATAGCCGTTATTCTCGATCACCAGGACCATTGGAACTTTTTGTATCGAGGCAAAATTCATGGCTTCATGAAATGGCCCTGTATTCGTTGCGCCATCGCCGCACGAAGCCAGTACAACGGTCGAACGCTTCCGCATTTTCATGGTCAAGGCCACACCACATGCTACTGGCAGCGATTCGCCAAGCATACTAATCATCGGCACAATGCCGTGATGCATGTCGCCGATGTGCATCTGCCCATCACGACCAAGTGTTGGAGAGTTGCCACGAGCCAACCATTGACACATCACGGCACGCGGCGAACCACCTCGTACTAGATGCATCCCCAGATCACGGTGCTGCGGAACAATGCAGTCATCGTGGCGCAGCGTCATTGCCGCTCCAACGGTTGTCGCCTCATGCCCCTGTGCGGTATAGACACCGCCCACCACCTTGCCCTGTAAGAACAAAGTACGGGTGCGGTCCTCCATAACACGAGTGAGGCGCATAAAATAATAGATCTGTAGCAGGTCTGCCCGCTCCAGCCCCATAACATTTCATCCCTTCTAATTCACAGATATCAGCTTGATATCTCCACTCATGCTAACATGTTCCAAGAAGAGGTGTCAAGCACGATGCTTGCAGCATGATGGGGAGCAGGGCTTGCCCCTATCATGTGAACTTACAGATATGCCTCTTTTGTATACTGTCTTGCACCATACAAAAATATACGCTACACTGAAAACGGCTGAACTTAAAACGGGAGGAATAGAAACAATGCAAAATAAAAAACTTTATAAGCACATTCTCAAAAATCTGTTTCATGAACAGGCAATAGAGATTATTCCCTTGCTGCGACCCGGTTGGCAGGTAACACAGGCGTTTGAAATCGAGCTACCAACACTCAAAACAAAAGAGGTGAAACGCGAGCCTACCGACATAGAAAAGGGGCTAACTAGTCTGGCACTACCAGGAGCTGAAGTTACGGGCGTCATTCAAACCGAATGGGTCGAACATACAGGCCATTTTGAACGTGTCTATCGGGTAAGAAATCCAGAGACGAACAAACCCGCATATCTGATCGCTGATGTGCAGACCGCCGCTGATGACGCCGAAGAACTCGCAAAGCGTCTCTTGCTCACAAGTGTTAATCTGCTTAGCGTTGCACACCAGGATGTCGCCGAAAAGAATGATTTGGAGGAAGATGAGGGCGAAAACAGGGAGGGTACGCTTCTAAACAAGGGATATTTCGTCTATCCAGATGCTCTCTGCCTGTTTCCACAAAGTGTCCCCGAAGATATTGTTGAAACGTTTCGGGGGCAGGTTATCATGGAGTTTCATTTCGAGAAACTCCGCATATGGGAAAGAGACGCACGTGAGTTCCTGAACACGCATGCCACCACGATCTACTTTTTGCTACCCGTCATGAAAAATGCTGATGCCGCCCTATTGGGAATTGCAATTGGAGAACTTGCTCAAAAATTTTCTGACAATGAAACAGATTTAGGAAGACACTTGACAGGACTGAACCTGCTCATACAACTATCTGAGACGATGGCGCAGGAGGAGAAACTAGCTGTCCAAGCACACCTGTACTCATTCAAGCATCTTATTAAAAGTGAGACGGACGATGCGGCTGTGTAACAGATACTCTTTGTGGGCAATACTGTTGAGATAAGAAAAACGGGAATAGATTGGGACGGTGACGCACTGAGGACGGACGCCCACAAGGGGCAATACTGTTCCCCTTGTTCCTGTAACTCTTTGACCTGTTATGCTAGACATGGGAGATGATTATTGAACAAACGTGCGCCCATATTCATGTATACAGGAGGTTATATGTCTTTCCGAAACAATGTATCATTCGGACTGTCAACTGTACGCAATACTGTAGGAAGGCAACGTATAGCATTGCGACTTGGTTTAGTTTTCTTCATTATGCTTCTCGTACCCGGTATCGCCTCCGCACACGAGAAATGGTTTACCGATGGCAGACTGTATCCTCCACAATTCGGATTGATCTTTACCCTGCCAGTATTAGGTATGATTGGACTTTCGTGCTTAGGTGTTGGAGTACTCGCACTATTACGCCACCTTGTAGGAGGCAATAATCGTTTTCCACAGATAGGATTTCTACGTTACTACGACCGCTCAAACCAAGTTATTCTCGCGGTGCAAACAGCGATTAGCCTGATCGCTGTCGCGGTGACACTTCACATCTTTGCACCCAATCTCTATGGAGGATTCAATGCTCTTGGCTTTATTCTAGCAGGGGTTGAGGTGTTTGTTGCCTTTAGTTTTATTAGTGGACTCTTGACTCGCGTTGGTGCAATTGCCCTGATTGCGCTTTTTCTCTTTTCGTTTTTTTTGTATCCAGCGTGGGCGGTGCTAGAGCAGAGTGTTTACGTAGGTATCGCGCTATACCTGTTGATTATGGGGCGTGGTTTGGTGAAACCAGGGCCACACAACGAGCCGCTTTCTCGCTTCGCACGCTACTGGCGCATTGCTCCTCTATTGCTACGCATCGGGGTTGGCGTCTCTATCGGAGTATTAGCCTTTACAGAAAAACTTATTGACCCAGCACTAGCGTTAGCGTTCCTTAAAACACATCCGAATTTCAACGTTGCCCAGCTTATTGGATTGACATGGTTCACGAACGAACGCTTTATCCTGGCAGCAGGAGCGGTTGAACTCACGATTGGGTTAGCACTTATCAGCGGCATCCTGCCCAAAATCGTTATCTTTGGTATGTTTGTGCCGTTCAACCTCACTCTACCGTTCTTACCTCCAACAGAGCTACTCGGCCATTTGCCAATTTTCGCCGTCATGTATACCTTGTTGTTCCTGCCACCAGTGCGCGAACAAGTGGTTGATGGAGAGCCGTTGGAAGAGCATCTGCATGTAGAGGCACCACCGCAAGTTGAGGCATCAGCTTTGCGTTCTTAAAAGGGGCAGATTTTTGTTGTGAACAGGTCCTATAGTGCGATGGATACTGTCACTAAATGTCTTTTCCTTATTAAATCAAGCGTAGCTACAAGTACAAAATAAAAATAAGTTGAATTTACATGTTGTATTCGACAATAGTATCTGCAACGAAACAGAAAAGTGGTTTAGGGGAAAGCGGCAAAAGGAGTAGCAGGCAAATCAGAAAGGATCAGCAATCGACATGATTGATTTGGGAGATCAATGCCATCATAGCGGTTAGCAAAGACGAATGGACCATATGAAGTACCATCTCCATGTGGGATGAAACTCCTTCCAGCCTTATTTACTTTTTCTATTGCTTCTATAATATCACTACAATGTATATTTACGCAATAATAAATAGAAATCATCATGGTGACTACATCTAAATTCATGAATATTGATGATAAGCTATTTTATAAAGATGATGCTTTTCAAAATCCAACTTATAAATACACTTTATGGGCATACCAAAAATTAGATGTACTTGCCCTAGATTACCTGTATTACAAAGTCGAAGCTTTTGATGCACTTTAGCTAAGAGAATTGAAGTGAAATAAAGACATAAAATCCTCACTGTCAGACGTGATTGTTTATGACATTTCCTTCTTTTGAGATGCCGCAGTCATGATCTCATAGCGTAGCCGTTTGATGCGTTTACGGTAGGCGTCTTCGGGTTGACGATAGCCAAGTTTGGGTTTATCGCCCATGCTCACATGCCATTTACGGAACGCCAGACCAATCTCGGTCTGATACAGTTTCTGCACACGCATCCACTGCTTAATACCATACTGCATCAACACACGCCTTTCCTGGTGTGTGCGCTGAAACGAGTTTTGCAAAAGAGCGTATTCGTCTACCTTCACTACGCCATTGCTAACCTCGGATGCCAGGAACTCACGAATCACCGCCACTTCGTGCGATAGAGCTTTGATTAGGAAGTAGAGTAGCACAATCTGTGCCACGAAGGGCGGAATATAGTCACCAATCACAGCAACCAGCGAGAAGAACGCGACACCTGCATTGTTGGGTGAGGCAATCACCAGCGCATTCGCATAGATATCCACAAAATCAAAGATACTATGCAAAGCGACCGCAACAAGATAGCCCAGAAGCGGTATCACAAAGTGTCGCCAACGCACTTTTGTATGGCGCACGTAGCCCAGCGCAACCCCAAAACAAACGGTGAAGGTTGAGTGACTGAGCCAGCCAAGGACTATGCGACCCACGATGAGGAAGGGTAGAAAATCTTTTGAGTTTTGCGCGAAATAGCTGAAGTTCTCAACCATTGCGAAACCAGCACCAATCAAGCACCCATAGACAATACCATCGGTCACGTTGTCGAATTCATCACGTAGCACAAAGAAGAGTAGCAACAACCCTAGCCCTTTCACCGTTTCCTCGGTGATACCTGCATTTAAGCCAAGCAAAGCGGGACCCAAGAGAATATTGGAATCATGTCCCAGCACAGTTTGGATTAGCATCTGCACGTTTGTCTCGATAAAAAACGTCGGCGGAATAGCGATAATTGCCCCCCACAGAAACGCGGCAAGCCGTAAAAACCAGGGTTCTCGCTCATAGCGATCAATGAAATTGACGAGCAGATTGATGCCAAGAGCTGGAATAACAGGAATGGTTAACGCAGCAAAGATACTTGAGGGACCATTCTGCGCCAACGAAGACAGTCCTATCACGCTGTTCAACACAATCGTAATAATCGCGCTGACCATCAAAATCGTAAAACCAATACCTGCGATCAGCCAGCGTGTTCGCGTACCCATGCGTTGTGGGAGCGCGAACTGCATGGTTATCCCCGCCCCCAGCACATTCTCCTCTTCATCATCATTCCAGGGCTGCGCGATCTCTTCTGGCTCCGGCTGTATCGGTAAATGAGACAATGGGACGCGTTGCAACGAGGCAAATTTGGGAAATCTGCCGTGTCCATTCTGCCCTATTTGCGGCGTGTTCGCGTCCAACGCACTCTGCTGTCCGACGTAGTGAGTCGGCGCATTAGGTGTGGAAGAGAGTTGTTCGGTCGCCTGTGTACTTACGCTAGGGGAGAGCGTCATATGCTGGGGCGCGATAAGCTGCAGCATGGTACTGCCGAGGACGAGTACATCTTGCGATTTCAGAATGGCACTGGCACCACTCGGCACAGGTTGTCCATTCACGCGTACAACATTCTGCACCGTGAGATTCACCACACACCACCCCAACGCATCAAGAACCAGACGTGCATGTTCACGCGAAGCCGTAGGGTCCATGAGGATGATATCGTTATTGAGCGCACGTCCAATCGTCGTTTCTTGACGTGTGATCAAGTGGACCAACTGCTCTTCCGGCAACCACCCACTGGGATAGTGTTCCTGGATATTCGCTGCCGCATTCACAGGGGGACGCACACGAACCACCCGCAACACTCCATAGTTTTGACTCATGCTACATTCCTGGCGCGAGATAATACTGCCTCATGCGTTTCGTCTATAGACATATTGTACACTATCCATAGGGCATTGTTGCCAAGTGTAGCGTGCCCTATGGATGCATTCTGTGGGAATTTACGTTGTATGATCCTGTCCAAGCCCAACATCCATTATCAACTCGCCTGCATACTCTTCAAGGAGGAGGCATAGCTGCTCCCATTGCATCTGTACCGCGGCGAAACGCTCCCAGTAGTCGGAAGCTTCTTCCTCCACCTGTCGCCAATAGGTGTAAGATGCCTGATTCGTAAATGTCAGGACCATCAAATAGCATCTTGGCTCGCTTTTTGTGATGTGAACAAGTGAGACTTGTTTCACCCCTGGAATCCAGCGCAGCATCTCCAATACACTCGATGAAGCTAGTTGCTCAACCTCTTGTGGCGACGCACCCTGTTTCACCTGCCATATCCGTACACAATAGTAATCGCCCATCCTGCTCTCTCCTACCACTTTGAAATTCATCTCTACTATACATTGGATGGGCAAGAGTTACAAGCTTTTTAGGAAGATGGGTATAAACAGGAATGAAACAAGCATGCAGTATACTTGTTACTCCACTGTCAGAGAGTAGACATCAATGATATGATAAATGCAGGACAAACTCTCATTGCATATAGAGGTTGGATATTTGGAATCGTTTACGCTGCACCTTTTGCAAGTGGCGGCGCAATTCTTTCTCGACAACAAAATACAGGCATATCTTGTGGGTGGCTCTGTGCGCGATTTGCTCCTTGATGACACCTGTACCGATTGGGATATCGTCACGTCTGGTGACGCCCCTACACTGTCGCGCAAACTCGCGAACAAGCTTGGCGGATTCTACGCTCATATGCATGAAAAAGCTAGCCGCATTACCGTTAAGCATAAAGAGCAGGATATTATCTTCGACATCACCCCTATGCATGGTCGCTCTATCGAAGCTGACCTGCGTCAACGCGACTTTACACTCAACGCAATTGCTAGCCCTCTTCATGCAGCGGTTCATTCCTTTATAGAGCATGAGGCACTACCATACGTAGACCCTCTTCATGGTGCTACGGATATTGCCACTCACACGCTTAGAGCGGTCAACGACGATGTATTCAAGCATGATACATTGCGTTTGTTGCGTGCCATGCGCTTCGCGACGCACTATGATCTCACTATCGATCCACACACGCAAGAACTTATCAGGAGAGATGCGGCGTTACTGCTTATCGCCGCCCCAGAACGTATTCATGCAGAACTGTACGCACTCCTGACACCAGAAGGTGCGACGGACCTCTTGCACTTCCTGGATCAGCACAACCTCTTTACGATTCTGTTCCCCGAATTTATTCCGGCTCGTGGCATGGCACAGCCGGGATTACATCACTGGGATGTCTTCGAGCATTCAATAGAGACGGTTGCAGCACTCGAACGACTTGTGACAACACTTCGCCTTTCACCAGAAGAGATACAACGCTCGCCATTAGATAATGGACGAGGCGACCTCGTTGCAATACAAGCCATGCTCGCTGAGGCAGAACAGCAGGGGTATGTGCAAATCGCAAAGCTTACATCGCCTACGATGAAGCTTGCTGCCTTACTCCATGATATAGGTAAAACAACAACACAAGTTATTCATGAAGATGGAAAAATCACATTTTATGGGCATCCGCAAGCGGGCGTCCCACTCATTCAGATTATCGCTCGTCGTCTGGATTTGAGTACACAGGACCAGCGACTTGTGCGTCAGGTTGCCGCTAACCATATGCGCCCAGGACAATTGAGCCACGATGTTATTACGCAACGTGCGGTACGTCGCTACTTCGTCGATCTAGGGCCAGTCGGCGTACCCGTCGCTCTTGTCTCGCTTGCCGATCATCTCGCCATGCGCGGCCCTGAACCGCTCACCGAGGCGTGGGAACATCATCTCGCAACGGTACGCCTTCTGCTCACGCGCTATATCCGTGAGCGCGAGGTGATTCTGCCACCACATCTCGTACAGCCCGATGAACTAATACGCAAGTTTGACCTACAACAAGGGCCAATCATTGGTCAACTCTTAGAGCAGATTGCCGAAGCGCGTGCCGATGGCCTCATCCGCTCTAAGGATGACGCATTCTGGTTCGTGGAAGAACAGTTGGGACAGAAAGAGGAATAGATAGATATAGTTGACAAGCATACACCAATGACGTACCATTACAAAGGCTTAGATGGAAGGGCAACACTCCGTGTTCGTCAACTCCCTACCATGCTGCAGGACATCACGACCATCACAATAGCCAATCTGGAGAGAGTTAGTTGTGAAGACGATTGCCATATTTTATCAGGGACGTAAGCAAGAAACATCAGAAGTTGCTGCCCAACTTGCTCCGACATTGCAGAAGCAGGGCCACGAAGTTCGCATCATCGACATTAGCAAAGAGACAGAAGAGGGGGAAGAACCTCGGCTGCAAGGATGCAATGTGGTTATTGTCCTGGGCGGTGATGGTACGATTCTGAACGCTGCCCGTCTCTGTGCGCCTGTCAACGTGCCTATTGTGGGGGTCAACTTTGGGCGAGTTGGTTTCTTGACCGAGCTTGAGCCAAACGAACTCGCGTCAGAGCTTACCCACTACCTGGACCGCGATTCGTCTGTATGGATAGATAAGCGAGCACTACTACACGCGGTTCTGGAACAGGATGGCAAGCAAGAGGAGTTTCTTGCACTCAACGATATCGTTATTGCACGTGGCACATGGCCGCGTGTGGTCCATATGAAGGTGTGGATAGACGACCATCATTACAGCAACACCTATGCGGATGGTATTATACTCTCGACCGCGACTGGATCAACGGCTTACAATATGGCGGTTGGCGGTCCTCTTTTGCATCCGCAGGTGAAAAGTAGTGTGCTTACACCAATTGCGCCGCATCTCGCTTTTGACCGCGCACTTGTCCTGCAACCCGAAGCCAAAGTAAAAGTGCAAATATTCACAAATTCACAGCCAGGGGTTTTTTCGGCGGATGGACAGATGAATCGCGAAATTCAAGATGGCGCGATTGTTACCATGCAGAACAGCGAGTACGAAGCACAATTTCTTAGAAGACGACCGGCGACCTATTTTTACCAGGTTATCACTCAAAAGTTAATTAATGATACTACACAGGCTACCAAAGACGACAATGCTACTTGAACTACACATTAAAGATTTCGCCATCATCGACACACTGCACCTCCATCTCAATCGCCTTTTCAATGTGTTTACGGGCGAAACGGGTGCAGGAAAATCAATCATCATCGACGCTGTGAATGCACTGCTCGGCGGCAAGATTGGTGCGGATTTTGTACGTGCAGGCTGCGAACGCGCAACTGTAGAGGGCGTGTTTTCGCTCGATGCACTCCCACACCTTGATGCAGGATTACAGTCCCTGGACATTCCTACTGAAGCCCCTCCCAATGGTGCAACAACACTATTCGAGGCACTTGACGAAGCGGAAAACAATTCTCAGGGCGATGCCAATAGTGCCGATGCCCGTGTTGCACTTGCTACGCTACTCGACGAGTATGGCATCACGCCGGAAGACGGCAACCTTATTCTATCACGCGATATTCACCGCTCCGGTCGTACCGTTGCACGCATCAACGGACGTGCCCTTTCGCAGCAGATTGTACAACAGGTTGCAAGCTGGCTTGTCGATATTCATGGACAGAGCGAGCACATGAGCCTGTTGCGACCAGAGCAACATGTGAACTTTCTCGACCGCTACGCCGAAACGCTTTCATTGCGTGAGCAGCTAGGCACAAAAGTCGCCGAGTGGCGCAACGCCCGCAAAACACTACAATCGTTGCAAGAAAACGAGCGCGACCAGGTGCGTCGTGCCGATTTTCTGCGCTTCGAGATTGAAGAGATCGAGAAGGCTGAGCTGCACTCTGGCGAGTTTGAAGAGCTTGAGGCTGAACGCAAAGTATTGAACAATGCTGAGCGTTTACGTGAACTCTGTACCCTTATTTACGGCTCAATCAAGGGGTCTGATATTGGTGGCGACGACTTCAAAGCTGCCCTCGACCAACTGCGTGTCGCACAACGGAGTACAGCCGAACTGGTACGCCTGGATGATAGCATGGAAGAGCAGGCCGATAATCTCGCAGAGGCCATCTACCAACTTGAAGATGTCGCGGCCACCGTTAGTAGTTACGAATCCGATATCGAGGACAATCCACGACGCCTCGCGGATATCGAGGAACGCATTGATCTCATCTCCAAACTGCGACGCAAATATGGCTTTACTATTGAAGAGATTATACAGCGTGCCGTTGAAGATCAAGCTGAACTGGAGACCATTACGAATCGCGACGAAATCATCGCCAACCTGCAGCAACAGGATGGGCAGTTCCGCCAGGAGATAGGCGCAATCGCACAACAGCTTTCCGAGCGACGCAAGAAGGCGGCAACATTGCTATCGGCCTCAATGGAAGAGCAACTCAACGATCTGAATATGCGTCGTGCGCGTTTCCAGGTCGAGATGATGCAGGTGCCCGATGAAAACGGTGTCCCAGCCAGCGTCGATAATGAACCAGAAATGCTCTACGCCTGTGATGCGACGGGCATCGACCATGTACAATTTCTGATTGCACCGAACCCAGGTGAGCCATTCAAGCCACTTACTAAAATCGCATCCGGCGGTGAGACATCGCGTCTCATGCTCGCGCTGAAAACAATTCTCGCCGATGCCGATGCCACCCCGACGCTCATCTTCGACGAAATCGACGCTGGCATCAGTGGGCGCAGTGGGCAAGTCGTCGGCGAAAAACTGTGGCAACTCACGAAAAACCATCAAATCATCTGTGTCACACACCTGCCGCAAATAGCCGCATTTGCCGACACACACTACAATGTGAACAAGCAGATTCTCGATAATCGCACGATGACAATTGTCAACGAACTGCGGCCAGAGCAGCGTGTGCGTGAAGTGGCTCATATCATGGGTGGCAATGTCACAGAATTTTCGATGAAAAGCGCGGAAGAGATGCTGGCACGCTCGTACCTCTGGAAAGAGACACACAAACAGACGTAGGGATAGATAATGCCATTTAAATTTTGCATCTGCAAACGGGCGACCACAAGGGTCGCACCCTACCATACAGGATTTGCGTTGTAAGACGCGTATAGTAGAGTGCGACCCTTGTGGTCGCCCGTTGAGTTCCTTACGTCACATTATCAAGAAAGAAAATATATGACCTCGGTAGCGATTATCGGCGCGGGTATGAGTGGTCTTGCCGCCGCGCATATATTACAGGATGCTGGTCGTAGCGTCACATTGTTTGAAAAGAGTCGTGGCGTTGGTGGACGAACGGCAACGCGCAAACGGAACGGCTTTATCTACGATTACGGAGCGCAATACTTCAAAGGCGGCAGCGAGCTTAGCACCGAATGGATCACAAAAAAATATCCTACGCCCGATCTGATAGACATTGCTAAGCCCGTCTGGATATTTGATGGTGCAGGACATATTCAGGAAGGCGATCCCAAACAAAACAAAGAGCCTAAGTGGTCGTATCGCAACGGCTTTACCTCGTTCGCAAAGCACATGGCAGAAGGCTTGAACATTCAACTTGGAACGCTTGTCGAGCGTGTACAACAAACAGCCAATGGCTGGAATGTGTTCACAGCGGATAACAGGTCTCTTGGTAGCTTCGACCAGCTACTTGTCACCATTCCAGCGACCCAGGCTATCGGACTGGTTGAAGCCAGTCAATTTAGCGATGAGCAAGGCAAAGCAATCATCGTACAACTAAGTAAGGCGTCGTACAATCCACTCATTTCGGTAATGCTTGGCTATCGACCTACACCACAGACACGGCCCTACTACGCGCTCGTCAACACCGATAAGAAACATCCGATCTCGTGGCTGGCTTGGGAACACGAAAAGGCACCCAAACGCGCATCAGCAGGAACAGGTCTGCTCATCGCGCAAATGGCTCCACTGTATAGCAAAGAGCATCGGGAGACACCACACAATATCCTGTTTCAGGATGTGGCTCAGCTTGTCTCAACGCTCGTTGCCGAGCAACTTTCCGCTCCATTCTTTACCGATGTGCAGTTCTGGCGTTATGCACTACCAACGGAGAAGGCCGACGCCGACTCCTTGTTCACACTTACCTTGCCCATTGGCCTTGCATTCTGCGGCGATGCCTTCGTCGGCGGACGCGCTCATCTGGCTCTTGAAGATGGTGTACACGTCGCACAACGCCTCTTGCAATAAAGGGAGACCAACACTATGTTTCCTTCGCTTTCCCAGGAGATACAGGACGAACTGATACAATTAGCTCACACCTATGGCAATCCAATCGTCCGTACCGTCGATCTCGGCATCAGTACAGCGTTTGATCCGTTGAACAAAACTGATCGCTATGGTGAAGTGTGTATGGTTGTGCGGCGTCCCGATGGGCGTTTGCTCACGATGGTCAAAACTTTTTATCCGCTGAATGCCTATCGACTGCTGACAGGCGGCATTAACTTCGGTGAGCGCGTCTATGATGCATTGTTGCGTGAAACGCATGAAGAGACAGGGCTGGAAGTCAAGATAAGCCGCTTTTTGGCGGCGATTGCCTACGATCTCAATCATGAACATGAAACGCCCGTATTCTACAGTTTCGCCTTCTTGCTCGACGAGACAGGTGGTACGCTTGGCGTGATAGATGAGGACGAGCGTGTAGAGGCTTTCCGTGAGGTTGCGGTCGAAGACCTACCCATGTTGGCAGAACGTTTACGCCACATCCAGCACCAACCGAGTCGTCAGATCGGTGGCAACTGGCATGATTGGGGCAACTTTCGTGCCGTAGTACATGAGGCAGTATACGAGGCACTTGGAGGAATGGATGCTACAGACGGGCGACCACAAGGGATCGCCCCTACCATACCTGACTAGCGCAACACAGCATCGTCTATAGTAGGGGCGATCCCTTGTGGTCGCCCGTCCCCTATCTAACGAACCATTCTCACACCCAACGTACCTGTGTTATAATACAAACAAGAATATATAGGGAAGCCACTGTATCTCCCTCGCATATCTGAAGGAATTATTACACATGAATAAGAAACTTATGAGCACTGTGTTGCTCTTTATCGTTTTTGCTGGTTTTCTCTGGTGGGGAATTTCGCTCCTCTGGTTTGGTATCTCAACACTACACACATCCAGTGGTGATGGTGAGAATATTGTTTACGCGCTTCTCTTGCTTGCCTGTGCAGGCTACGCTTTAGTATCCCTGCTGATGCTGCCACGCCGCAAACAACCTTAGATATCTATGTAGTATGTTATACCAGGAAACAAACTTTTATGTCGAACGAGTTATCTCCAACGCCGTTGGTTATACGTATCGCAACTTCTGACGATCTTCCACATATCGAACGCCTCGATAGTCTCAGTACCTCTCCTACGCGCGATATGCATCGTGATATGGAGAAGTACTTTGGCTCAATTGACCCCTCAACGCATGAGCGCACACTTATTTTTCTGGGTACACTACTTAGCGTGGTCGTTGCAAAGGCAGAACTGATGCTACCAGCGCAGGAGACAATCCACCCTGTAGGCTATGTGAAACGTGTCGTAGTCGATCCTACCTACCGTAAACAAGGTCTGGCACGCCAATTGATGCAGTACATCATCACCTTTGCACAGACAGAACAGCACCTCGACGCACTCGATCTGCATACATGGGAACACAACACGTCTGCAATCCGGCTCTACGAAACACTCGGCTTTGAGCTTCAACATCGTGAACTCTACTTCCGTCTGACGTTGTAAAGCTTCATTTTATCCATACAGTTTGTGACGCAATTCTTCTTCACTTCGTTGTAATATCTGGGCCGAGAAAACCTCTTCACACATACATCCAGTAAGATGTTCTCGGTACTTCGATGGGAAGGAAAGCGCGGCTACATAGACGCCCCCACAAGCGGATGTTCTATTGTCATGACACGCGTGGTATGCAAAGGTATGGAACAGCAAGCTACCTCTACAGAGACGGCGCAACCAAAAGCAGAGCAGCAGAAATGGCCGTCCTATAGGTGGATGCGACACTTTTTCACGGAAGATATATCACCTGATAACCGTCGCGTCGTTGAAATACAACGTCGAGCTACCTGGATCGGCCTCGCATTAATCTTACAAGCTATCAATGAAATTGATCATAACTGGTACTTCCCATTCTTACAGCCCTTCGGCTCACTGATTCCATTTATACTCATCTTAGGGAGCTTTTACGCTATCTGGATGGCCTTCCGACCAGCACGTAAGCCGTCCAGCTATACACAAAAACATCCAACACGTTTACAACGCATACTGCTTATATGCACACTGCTTATTACTATTGCTGGTGGCATCGAGCTAGGGCGTGGCATATGGATGTGCCTTATCCCACCGCAATTCTCCAACGATGGAACGTCGCTAGACACGAATGCCGCGATATTACTGATCGAGGGACGTAACCCCTACACCGATTCTTCTATGATTGATCTTGCACGACGCTTCCCAATTCAGCCGGATTGGACTACGCCCTTGCGACAGGGACAATTTAAGTACCGCGTGGATTATCCATCCACGAGCGATCTACAATCTGTCCTTGATACCGATCTACGCGCAAAAAATATGCCAGAATTTGAGTCGCAGGTGAGTTATCCCTCGCTCTCTTTCCTGACGCTGGTGCCATTCGTCGCTTTCAACGATTATAATGTGTTACCATTCTACCTGCTCAGTTATCTGCTCCTGGTTGCCATTGGCTGGAAACTGGCACGCCGTGAACTGCGCCCCTGGATACTTTTGCTGGCACTGGCAAATGTACCGATGTGGGCCTCTACCATCGGTGGTAATCTGGATGTATTTTCTACGCTCCTCGTCGTACTGGTATGGCTCTTTCGTAATCGCCGTTGGAGTTCTGCGCTCCTGTTCGGTTTAGCATTGGCAAGCAAACAAACAGCATGGTTTTTCATACCATTCTATGCCATTTTGCTGTTCCGCCAATACGGTCTGAAAGAGGTTCTCCATCGCATGGTGGTAGCCGGGGGTATTTTCTTCGTCTTCAATCTGCCCTTTATCCTGTGGAATCCGCATGCATGGGTCTCTGGTATGCTTACCCCGTTGGATCAATATATGTTCCCGATGGGTGTGGGTATTGTCGATCTAAGCATAACGCATCTGTTGCCCTACTTCGCTCAACCTGTCTATACGGTTCTTGAGGCAATCGCGATGCTCGGCTCACTCGTCTGGTACTGGCGCATCTGTCGCAAGCATCCAGAAGCGGCAATGTTGCTTGCAGTGTTACCGCTCTTCCTGGCATGGCGCAGTTTGCCTTCATACTTTTATTGTGCCGCCTTCCCAATCTTTCTGCTGATGGCTGTGCGAACTGCTTCGCCGTCGAAGCTCACAAAAGTTACCACAACCACTACTATGCCAGAGCGAGCATTATCGGTTGCCTCAAGGACATCTGTAGTAGTACAGGCAGCAATGCAACTCCCCAATATGTAAAACAGAATGCTATGCAGTAAGGCCATGTCACGGCATGGCCTTACTGCATAGCATTCTGTTTTATTTCCCTTCTCGACTCTTTGTGCGCTTCGTGGTACAATCCTCTCGTTGCGTAATCAACACGAGGAAAGAAGATTATAACATGGCACGAACACATGAGAACAATGCAACCATTTCAGAAACAGAAAATGCTCAATTACAGCACTTGCTTGAACATTACCAGGAATTAGCGCAACATATACATACCGCCACAACACAGGAGCAGGCAGAGATTGCTCTTAGCGATATCACCATCTTGCCAGAAAAGGTGCAAATAGCCCTGCTCAAAGCACTGTCGAAAGAGCAAACAAGCGAGTCAGCCGACCTGCTGACGGCTCTTAATACGTTTAGCCCCGGTAAAGAGATTCGCAAGGAGGCACGTCGTGCGCTGCTACGACTCGATGCTGCAAAGATTTACTCTTCATGGACACCTCCTATCGCTCAAGCTTCAGCCATTCAAGTCAACGTGAACCATGCACCGCGCTTCTGGCGTGGCCTCGCCACTCAATCACGTGAAGAGGGCCAGATGCAAATTGTTTTGTTTTGGGAACAAGGCTACGACTATAGCGAAATACGTCTCTTTAACTTCCTGCTCGATTACTGGCAAGAAGGGGTCAAGGAAGCATATGCCGACCAAATGAGTAGGCGAGCGGCAGAACACAGCATCGAGGATATGCGGACAAAGCTGCCTGATGTTACAGTCGTCGATTGCACACTCGCTGAGGGAAAACGCTTGCTTGAAGAGGCACTTTCGGTCAATGAGTGGCGCGGCACAGAACCACACAAAGAGTTCCGCAACCGCCTTCCCACCATCAACCAACTTATCTTGCAAGCCGAACATATTGGTGAAGATTCAGGGCGCACCTTTATCAATCCCGAATTAGAGGATCAGGAGACGATTGTCAACTTTCTCGGGGCATGGACGCTTGGTGACTACGGATTAGCGTATGAACTGCTTACCGAAAGTAGTAATATTCGTAATCGTTTGTCGCGTGACGAATGGATCAAGCGTCACCGCACATGGTATGACGAGGCGCATCCTGCACGCCTGGAACTGGGCTTCGTTCATGAGCGTGAACGCAGTCAGAGTGCGCTCTGGCTCCCTTCGTCTGCCACCAGTCGTACAACAGCCAGGAAAGACATAGAGATCGGCTGGTCCGTTGAAATCGACGATACGCCGCTTGCCGGTACCTTGCGTGAGCTACCAATGGGTACCGCTATCTATAAAGAGACCGGACGACACTGGTTCTGGACCAACTATACCGTCGAGCATACACCCGATGGCTGGCGCATTCAGCAGTTCACTGATGAAGGGGCGAATGTACAGACTCTCTCAATTTCAGAATTGCAAAAGCGTATTCAAGAGTATGTGGACGCAATCGAGGTAAAGGTCCAGCAACGCGCCGATGATGTCAATGCGGCTTTGAACGAAATAAGCTGGCGAGCAACGCAGATATTGCATTTCTATGACGCTCTCATTGCAAAACTTCCCCTTGATCGACAGGTCAACGAAGAAGCTTTTGCACGCGCGGTGTTCGTTGGCAATGCCGAACGGATTATCGTCTATCTTGAACGTATGATACAACGCTTCCCCGATAACAAGGCAGACTTGATGCGGAGACTGGGATCAACATTTGCTGAACTCGCGTTTCGCTACGACCGGGCAGGAATGCTAGAACGGAAAGACCTGTTCCTACAACGTGCAGAGACTACATTACGCGAGGCACAGACATTACAGGATACCGGGCTGGGGCATTTGTTGCTGGGTGAGCTACTGCTCAGTACGGATCGCAGCGATGAGGCCGAGAGGGAATTACTCACAGCGAGAAACATGTCGGCCACTCCTGATGAAGAGAAAGCACTTGAGGCAGGTTTAGGCAATATCGCCATGCGTCGCAAAAACATGGCGGAGGCGATTCCCCATTACCAGCGTGTTACAGAGCTTGACCCGAACTATGCTGGCATATGGTTCAGCCTGGGTTTTGCCCAGCGTCTCCTCGGGAACTTTGAAGAGGCTGAAAAGGATTACAAACGCGCCATCGAGGTTGAACCAACCGATATGCGCCCCTATTCCGAACTTGCAGCGATCTATATGAACAGGCCAGACAAAGAGAAGGCACGCGCAATCATTATGCAGGGTGTGCAAGCGAATCCAACCTCGGCCCATCTGCATGCGCTCTATGCATCAGTATTGATGGAACTTGACGAAAAACGTGCCGCCGAACGTGAACTACAAACGGCTGAAACTCTCGATCCTTCTTTAGAGATCGTGCAAAGTGTGCGTCAATTCATGAACGAAAACACGAAGAGACGCTAGCTACTTAAAGAGAAAAGAGGATATTGTGGGACACAAACAATCCGATAAGAACAAACAACAGCCAGAACAAACACCACAAGAAGATACGCGCATACAGCCAATACTGGCACAATACCGTCAAATTGCTCAAGATATTAACAGGAGTAGCAATGAGGCGCAGGCAGAAGCCGCTCTTGCTCCTATTACAGACCTGCCAGAAGCAAGTCAGATCACGCTGCTCAAAACACTTGCAAAAGAGAAGATAACGGCGGCGGCAGATGTGGTACTTGCCATGAATACATATGCACCAGTCAAAGCGGTTCGTAAAGAGGCAAGACGCGCACTCATTCACCTTCAGGGAAGCAATACATATCCAGAGTGGGAACTTCCAACTATCATGTCTTTATCTGACGCGCTGGGAGTCGATACATTCGCGGGATTGGATGAGGATGAGGACGAAATACTCGATGGTGAGAATGTCGTCGAGCTTTTTCTTGGATATTGGTCTGAAGGAGAATACGAATCTGCTTACGATCTTCTCGCAAGCACCAGCCCTCTCCGTGACAACCTCGCACGCGACGAATGGGTAGCACGTCGCAATGCATGGGCAGCAGAGGCTCAACCAGCACGCCCACAGGTCGATGTTGGCTATGGACTCGAACCGGAACTGGAGGAGGCGGACGAGAATCTCGACGAGAGTGCGGAAGAACTTGATGCCTTCTGGTCACTTGAGATGCTGGATGTAGCAAGTAGTAGCGGTATTCCAGAGTTACCAACTGCTACGCTCACCTATCCCGCTACTGGACGACACTGGTTCTGGGCAGGCTATACCTTTATTCAAGAAGACGATGAGCTACGCATCTACAGTATCCGTGATAAAGGTGCCGAGGCACTACAACTTCCCGCCGAACAACTACAGCAACGCATACAAGAAATCGCGGACGAAATCTCAGCAATGTCGGAAGAGTTGGAGGATGAGGAAGATGAGGAAGATGAGGAGGATGAAGAGAGCGAAGAGAACGAGGCAGTGATTGTGGAGAGCGAGCAAGACGACGAAGAGGATGAGGACGAGGACGAGGACGAACTAGATGTGGAGGACCTCGACGAACTTGTCGGGCTGGATATGGAAGAATTAGGTTGGTTCACAAAACAATCCATGCATTACTGCGATGCTCTTATTGTACAAGCACCCCAGGACGAAGCCGGTTACGCCCTGGCTTCACAACAATCAACAATAGTGCGCGAGTTAGAACGTGCTATGGCCTATACTTCTCTGGTCGCTGAACGCTTTCCAGAACAGCGCATCGAAGCTCTACGTGTGCTTGGTCTGCTAGCCACAGAACTGGCAAGCGACGAGGAGGATGAGGAATACGACGAGGATGAGGAATACGACGAAACCGAAGAGACCAGGAACATACCTGATAATCGTTTCGCCGCCATCGCTGAAAAGGCATTCCGCGATTCTATTACAGCAAATGAAGCAGATTTTACTAGTTATGTGATGCTCGCAGACCTGCTTATGGGGCAAGGAAAACTAGAAGATACACGCGTACTCTTCGATCAAGCTCAAAATATAGTAACAGGGCCGAATGACATAGCAGCTATCGAAATTGGACGGGCGCGGCTCGCTCGCCTACAAGATACGCCAGAAGTCGCATTAGCGCACTTTCAACGTGCGGCTGAACTTGCACCAACTATGCCCAAGCTATGGTACAACATCGGCGACCTGCAACTCTCGCTCGAACAGAATGCGGCGGCTGAAAAGAGTCTTTTGAAGAGCGTCCAGGTCGACCCAACAACGACAGAAGCCTACGCTGACCTCGCAACGCTCTACATGGAGCAGAATAAAGAGAATGAGGCGTTGAAGATACTCGAACAAGGCTCAACCGAAAATCCTTTTTCAGTCGAGCTGCTAGCAGAACAGTCGATGATTTATATTCATAAAGGCAACATTCGTAAAGCAGAAGAGCTTATCGAAGAGGCCGAAGAAATTGAGCCAGAGGCAGAAATCGTTATTGTTATACGTCAGGTAATAGAGATGCAAAAGGAACAGCAGCGTCAACAACAACGTCAGCAACAGCGTCCCTCTAACAATAAAAAATCGAACAAATCAAAAAAGCGCAGATGATAGAACAACAAGAACGCAGCATCACCTATTATACCGTAACACTTGGTGCATTGACGCGCGAAGGTGACGCGTTGGCGGAAATCGTCACGCGTGACGATGAGACCGACGAACAGCACGTAGAAGTGTTGCATGTGCCAGCGGGCTTGCCAGGGGAGTCCGTCACCATCGCGGTTGAGGAGCCATTAAAACCACGTCCTGGCCGACGGAGCAGACGCTGGAAACAACGTCCTCCGCGCATCTGGATTACAGAGATACACACGGCATCTCCTTTGCGTGTGCAGGCACCATGTCCTGTCTTCGGCACCTGCGGCGGCTGCCAGCTACAACATATGCAATACGAGGCGCAATTGGAGTGGAAACGCACGATTGTACAACAACTGCTACACGACATTGGCGGCTTTGCTGATTCGCCCTTACTCGCAACGGTGTCATGTGACATTCCCTGGCACTATCGCAACCACATGCGTTTCTCGGTCAATCGCAGCGGACAAGCGGGACTCACGGCACGCGGAACGCATCGTGTATTGCCACTGGTAAACTGTCCTATCGCGCACGAACAGATCAATCATGCGTTGACGGTGTTGAGTCAGCAGCAGAACGCTCAACCGCAGGTTCTCATTCGCTGTGGCGCGGCAAGTGGGCAGATGCTCATTCAACCCCATCAAACAGACGCTGTTGTCGAGCAACTCGCTGAAAAGGGACTGGCGGTACAAACAGAAACAATGGACGAGGTTCTTGGCGGTGAGACCTTCCGCATTCGCCCCAGTTCCTTCTTTCAAACCAATACGGCGCAGGCAGAGAAGATGGTGCAAATGGTATTACAAGGTGTCCTCGCCACACATCAGCAATCGGAGGCAAAGAAGCTAACCATCGTCGATGCCTATTGCGGTGTAGGTACATTCGCGCTGCTGTTAGCACGGCATGTCGGGAAGGTGATCGCCATCGAAGAGTCCGCAAGTGCCATTAAAGATGCTCAGTGGAACCTGCGGAACGTTGCCAATGTCGATATTCTCAAAGGCAAAGTCGAGGCGGTTTTACCAGATATCGCAGCAGGACTGGATGGACTGGTGATCGACCCACCGCGTGCAGGATGCCAGGAGGTTGTGCTTGACGCGCTCATTGAACATCCCATCGCCAGCATTGTCTATGTTTCGTGCGATCCGTCAACGCTGGCTCGCGATCTGAACATTCTTTGCCACATTCACCCTATCTATCGCCTACGCTCAATTCAGCCGCTTGACATGTTTCCGCAAACGGCTCATATCGAGTGTGTCGCGGTTCTGGAGCGTACATGACATTACTTCCATTGCTACTTGCCTCAGCCTCGCCGCGTCGTCGCAAGATCATCTCATCGCTTGGCCTGCCGTACACCGTCGGTGTCTCGCCTATTGACGAGGATGCAATCCAGGCAACCTATACTGGGCCTGTAGAAGAGACAGCGAAATGGACTGCAGAACACAAAACGACGGCGGCACTCACGCTGACCGGGGCAGCTAATAGACTGATTATTGCCGCCGATACTACTGTCCTGCTCGATGATGCGATACTTGGTAAGCCTCGTGACATGACGCATGCACGAGCGTTGCTGCTGGCATTACGAGGGCGTTGGCATTCCGTCATCACCGGTGTAGCAGTCTGCGCGATGGTCAGTGGCAAGCTTAAACTTTCTAGCGCGAGCTGCACCACACCCGTCCTGATGCGCCCTTACAGCGAAGAGGAAATCGACGCCTACATCGCGACAGGCGACCCGATGGACAAAGCCGGAGCCTATGGCATTCAGCACACACAATTTCAACCAACGGAACGTATCGACGGCTGCTTCCTTAATGTCGTGGGTCTACCGCTGTGTGTACTCACCACGTTGCTAGCGCAGTTCAACATCACCCCTACAGAAGAAGGACACAAAGATACACGGTGTCGATGGTCGGAGCGATGTCTGATTTAGCTATCATCCGAGGGCGATATGCGCCCAGCCCAACAGGAGTGCTACATATGGGTAATTTGCGTACCGCGCTCCTGGCATGGCTCTTCGCACGTACTAAAAATGGGCAATTTGTGCTACGCGTAGAAGACCTTGACCGTCCTCGTGTGCGACCAGGGGCGACACAGCACATGCTCGACGACCTGCACTGGCTCGGCCTTGATTGGGATGAAGGACCAGATTGTGGCGGTCCTTACACACCCTATACCCAAAGCGGGCGTACAGATATCTACACTCAATACCTCAAACGGCTACAAGCGAAAAATAGAGTCTACCCCTGCTATTGTAGCCGTGCCGAGGTCGCACAGGCTGCGAGTGCGCCACAGCAAGGAAGTGAGGACAGCCCACGCTATCCAGGCACCTGTAGGAATTTGACCGAGGCACAACGCCAACACTATGAAGCATGCGGTCGGCGTCCGTCATTGCGTTTTCGTGTCGATGATAACCGCCTTGTTAGCTTCACTGATCTTGTAATGGGTCCTATTACACAACACGTTCAACAAACGGTAGGTGACTTCATTGTGCGTCGTTCCGATGATATCTTCTCCTACCAGTTCGCCGTTGTCGTCGATGATGCCCTCATGTACATCAATCAGGTAGTGCGTGGTAGCGACCTGCTAACCTCCACCGCACGACAAATCCTGCTCTACAAAGCATTGAACTTCCCCGTTCCAACGTTCGCCCATGTCCCCCTACTCGTCGATGAGCAGGGGAAACGCCTCTCGAAACGTACACAAAGTATGGGGCTTGCACCATTAAGAGAACATGGAGCAAAGCCAGAGCAAATCGTAGGGCAACTTGTGGCGAGTTGTGGATTGGTTCCTGGAGGAACACAAATCAGTGCAAAAGAGTTAGCTCACCTGTATCAAGATAAAGTTATACCTTTACAATCAGCCCATAAGTAGCGTCTCATAGAATCTCCAAAAACACATATGTTATAATGCGCTCAATGTTGGCGTTCTAGTTGATACATTATCCACTGAGAACGTTTTTGCAATCACAAATACCTAATAACCTTACTAGATTGTTGAGTTTTTTCTTTTCTGATGATTTTTACTACAATTTTTTCTATTCGGATGGCAACCGTCATGACTATAGCACTCAATAGTGTACTTACTATACTTACTCTCGGAGTCGCGCTTGGTATTGGCCTTATTCTGCGTCGCATCCTGGTGCGTCGTCTCAAAAAAACGGTTCTGGACAACTGGCTTATTCAGACACTAGGCGTTATTGTTACACTGATTCCGCTAATCATTGCGGGCGTTGGCATCCCTCTGATATGGAACCCATTGCTCATAGTTTTTTATTGGTTGCTCTTCAAGCAAGATTTCGGCATTGCCAATGTTTCCGTTGGAGAGGTAGGTGCAAATATAGGCAGCAAGCTCATCGGAACTGCCTTGCTTATCTCACTAGGTATAGGTGTCGCACGAACTGTACAAAAGCTTACTGTTCGTAACCTCGGCGAAAATCGCATAGATGTCAATATTCGTACCCTTATCGGGCGCATTTTTTACTTCATTGTACTCATCTTTGTCTTCTTCTGGATACTCACAATCTGGAATGTCTCACTGACATTTCCCGTCGCGGCGGTTGGCGTGATCACGGTTGCGATTGGCGTGTCGTTACAAGATATCTTGAAAGATTTAGTTGCCGGTGTTTATATTCTGGCCGAACGACCTTTTCATATCGGTGATCAGATAAGCACATTCAATACAATTAACTATGTTGGTAACGTGCAGGATATTCAATTGCGTGCAACTAAGTTGCGTCTTGTCAGTGGTGAAGAGGTGACAATTCCCAATAGTCTCGTCTTCGGTAACATCGTCGTCAACAATACCTACTATGGTGAGAGACGTGCAACACTCACAGCGACGCTTCCTGCAGAAGAGTATGTGAAGGACGAAACATCCGAAAGAATAGTAACTGCGATCAAAGAACTTAAGAGCGTCACAGAAAAACCAGAGCCATCGCTCTTTCTCAGCAACTACACAGCAACGACCGTCACCCTGACCATTCGCTTCTGGATTAACCTGGGCGAGCTTTCAACCGTATCAGATGTAATGTATACTTTGCACAAGCTACTACCGAATGCAGAATTAGTTGTAACAGAGTCTGCTGGTGACGTATAGTACAAGATACAAAGGTATGTTACCTTCTTAGTTCATCATAAAAAGCTTCAGGGGAAAAGGACGCTCATTGGATACACGATACAGCGATCAACAACCATTCATCACCAAACGTGTAGGAGTGATGGGCGGCACATTTGACCCTATTCATTACGGGCACCTTGTCATCGCTGAAGAGGTTCGCGCAGTGCTTGATCTTTCGGAAGTGGTCTTTATCCCTGCTGGGCAACCACCACATAAGACGGGTCATTACGTTACAGAGGTACATCACAGGCTGGCTATGCTTGAACTAGCCCTTGCGAGCAATCCACATTTTCGCATCTCGTATATCGAGATAGAGCGCAACGGACCATCATACACCGTTGACACACTGCAAACGCTCCATGACCAATGGGATACTAGTGTCGCTCTCTACTTCATCATTGGCTGGGATAGCCTGGAAGACCTGCACACCTGGTATAGGGCTGCTGATCTACTAGCTCTCGTAACACATCTTGTTGCGGTCAGACGCCCCGGCTACGAGGAAGATGCCGAATATAATAAGGTCCTGGAACAACGCTTGCCAGGGATACGACAACGCCTGCTCGTCGTTCCAGCACCACAACTAGAAATTTCCGCTACAGACCTGCGCCAGAGAGTCGCGGAAGGAAGACCGATCAAATATCAGACCCCAGAGGCAGTTGAAACGTATATCTATGAGAACCATTTATATCACAACAATGTGGAGAGGGTAGCAGAGAAGTAAGAGCCTTCTTAGAAAGAGACAGAGCGCATGGAACAGATGCAGTTTCAATTAGGGGATCGGTTACGCCTACGCAAACAACATCCCTGTGGCAATTTCGATTGGGAGGTGGTGCGTATCGGTGCCGACATCGGCCTGCGTTGTGAACGTTGCGGACGGCGCGTTTTGTTGCCGCGCTCAGAGGTCGCTCGTCGTACTAAGCAGGTATTGCCGCGCGTGGAAAAACCTGCTGATGATTTCTTCGATGAAGCATAACGGTAAGGAGACGATATATGGCTGTGGCCGCTCAAAATAGTGGATTTCTTACATTGCTCAAAAAGAAAGACTTTTTGCGGCTCTGGCTGGCTCAACTCATCTCCATGACCATTCTTAACGCGTCCAACTATGCGCTTCTGGTTCTAATCAAAGAGGTTACAGGCTCCACAACGCTCGTTGGTCTAGCCATTCTTTGCTTTAGTCTACCAGCATTTCTATTTAGTGCGCCTGCGGGTGTTTTTGTGGACCGTATGGACAAAAGGCGTGTTCTATGGGGCAGCAACTGTTTACGTGCAATTGCTACCTTTATCTTCGTCATCTCGCTCTTATTCAACCAGCATCAACTTGTTCCAGCCTATCTTCTGACCTTTCTCATCTCGATCATAGGGCAATTCTTCTCGCCTGCTGAGGGATCATCTATTCCGCTTCTGGTGAAAGAAGATGAACTTATGTCTGCATTATCGCTCTTCAATATCACATTTATGCTCTCACAGGCACTAGGATTTATCTTGCTCGCCCCTATCGCGATAAGTGTCCTTCCGACGTTGACTATCGTACATGTCACTGTGACTTCAATTAATCAGCTCTACATGATTATCGGTGTTCTTTACCTGGTATGCGCTCTGCTTATTGGCTCCATTCCTGCCAAGAATTTCTTGCAAAAGTCTGGTAATTCAGTAAGAGTGAGCAGAAAAGATGACATGCCTGTTGCAGCCGAGACGCTCAACATCTTGAGCAATGTATGGAGTGAGATGCTACAAGGGTGGAGCTTTATTCGCCGCAATAAACAGCTTTTCCTCTCGGTCGTTCAACTCTCGTTCGCAGGGGTTCTCATCCTGGTTATCGGTGAGCTTGCCACGCCAATCGTAACTGATCTTTTACACTTACCCGCGACGGCAATGGCCTTTGTCTTCGCACCAGCGGGCATAGGGCTGGTGATAGGCTCAATCTTTATCCCGCGTATCACGATACGCATTGGCCGCTCGCGTGCTATCTTTATCGGCACCATCATTCTTGCTGTCGCGACATTGATGCTACCCATTACTACACTCATAGCAAAAGCGTTACAACCCCATGGCTGGAATAGCAATCCGTTGTTGCTGGTTGTGATTGCGTTTTTCATGTTCACAGCTGGCTTCGGCCTCGATTTCGTCAACGTTCCCGCCCAGACTGCTATGCAAGAGCAATCGCCCGACTGGATCAAAGGACGCGTGCTTGCCCTACAACTCATGTTATATAATGCATTTGCGATACCAATTATTCTCTTCATTGGATTACTCGCGGACCTCGCAGGTATTGATAAAGTGTTGTATCTGATGTGTATTGGCTCGCTTGGCTTCGGGATATGGGGCATGTATTATCAACGCAAGCATCCACGTGAAATGACGGCAAATGAGAAGCAAGACACGCAAGAGGGAACGGCAAATGCCTGAATATAATTTTTTCATTGAGCATGACAAGAGCATGGTGGGCATGACAGGGGCAAGCCCTGTCACTACTATACCGTTCACCTCTACATGGCGAGGATGTGTTCGCTCGTCTATAGTAGTGACAGGGCTTGCCCCTGTCATGTTTCTCATTGTCATACCCGATGTAATAGGAACAGCATACGTATGAACGATACAACAGCACTCATGGCACAATTTGCGCCGTACCAGCCCTGGCTCATCATTGGCGGTGTTGTTGCGCTCTTCCTACTCCTCCGTCTGACACGTAAAGAGCTACGTAAGCGTGTCGATGAGATTGGTTATCGGCTCATCGGCGAAAAGGGGTTACTCGTCTGGTTCTGGCTCAACGCGCCAGGAGTTGTGCTGCATGAATTGAGTCATGCATTCGTGGTACTGCTTTTTCGTCCCTTCGATTTTCGTATTACGAGCATCACGCTTTTCCGTATCAAACCGATGGCACTGCGTACACCCAATGGGCGCGTCATGCGAAGTGGAGGGCGTCAATCGCTGCAATTGGGCGAGGTACAGTACGTTCGTCCGCAGGGTCGCTTCATGAGTTACATAGGCGATGGCTTTAGCGGTACCGCACCGCTCTTCGGTGGTATAGCAGTATTCACCCTGCTCTATTGGGTCGCGACAGGATACAGCCTGTGGGAATTTCCGTTGTATGTGCATCAACACCTACAAATTCTCAAACCCGGCTGGCCGTGGTGGACGCTCATCTTCGCGCCCTACCTGATTCTCACCGTCACCTCTGAACTCTGGCCCAGCCGTCAAGACTGGCGCGGCGCACGCTGGTTTGTCGGTGGCTTGACCATCATCATTCTCATTATTGCCTTCATGATATGGTATCTCAAGCGCATGGACGCGACCCTAAATGTCCTCACCTTTATCTCATCGCGCGTCGATTTCGCATTGGCGATTCTGGTCGCACTCGACCTCGCGTTTCTCATTATTGCGGAATTAGTGGTGCAAGCAGTACGAAGATGATGTGATGTACACAGCATGTATCTTATGGCTATAAGAAATTTACATACTTATGACGAGTCCATCAATGAAATTCAACGTCTGCAATTCGAGTTGTTTCGTCACGCTCGTTTCAACCTACTTGATGGCGAGGCCGTTGTACGCGACCTCTTACAATGGCGAAAGCTCTGGTTCAGCGTTATTGCAACCCGTCTACCCATACCAATTCCTGGTAGCAAGAGCCTCGTATCAACGTCTGAACTAGCCCTACTTAGAACAACACGTTGGGAAGACTGGCCTGCCGACCTACAGCGGTGTTCAGAAAGATTGAGCCTGAGAGGATGTGAAACTGTCCCTCTTTCTCTCTGGAAAACCGCGCGGCTTCCTGCTAGCACCAATGCTGCAGTGAAACTCACTCTTTCTGAACGCCGCTATAACTGGCACCGATTTCGTAGATATTTAGGGAGATAGCTAATGGTATATAATGACTAACATGTCTTATCCTATTGTCAACGTCAAAACAAGTGATGGTTTACTACTGCATGGCCTTCTTACCGAGCCAGTGAAGCCTGCTCAAACCATTGACATACATATTCATGGAGCAGGTGGCAACTTCTACGGCAATAGCTATTTCGAAGGATTAACGAATCGACTGGTCGATTTAGGCATTGCATACCTTTCCACGAACAACCGTGGAGCTGGTGTCTACGAACTCGAAAAAGGGAGCATCAGCCACGGTGTCTCACTAGAAAAGTTCGCTGATTGTTTGTTGGATATTGACGCATGGATTGAATTTGCACTCGATAAAGGATACGAAAACATCGTGCTTGAAGGCCACAGTTACGGCACCGAAAAAATTGTCTACTACATGAATGAAGGCAGACACAAGGATCGTGTCAAAGGGGTTATTCTCCTCGGTTTCTCGGATAATGTGGGCGCACAAATGAAGTACGAGCAGTCAATAGGGAAGAGCTATCTGCAAGAAGCTCAAGAGCTGGCAAGCAAGGGTGAGAATGAACGGCTCCTCAGTGACCTCTTTGGTCTTTGCGGGGAGTTGCCTATTAGCGCCCAGACCTACCTTCACTGTTTTACTGACCACTCAGCTAATGCTATCGCTCTGCCACTTCGGCAAGGTGGCAATCTCACCTATTTTCAAAATATTCACGTTCCTATTTTGGGTGTGATCGGTGATCAAGACGGGAGTGAGTACACCGTTATACCAATCAAAAATGCTGTTGAGTTGCTAAAAACGGAGAACAGCCGAGCAGAGGTGTATCAAGTTGAAAATAGCAATCATGTGTTTAGCGGCAAGGAAGCAGAAGTAATAGCGCTTATAGCTGATTTCATGCAACGTAAAATTCTGGTATAGCGCGGCTACAGCGTTGTTCCCAAAAATCGAGCCATTAAGCTCTTCATTTAGTGGGAAGATAGCCGCAATAGTATATATCTGGACCGACGACAAAAACGTGGAGCAGTTGATTCAAGAACGCTGGTAAGCCGACAAAGTTAGCATGCTTACGACCGAAGACTTAGAGGTACGCTACTCGAACTTAGGACATGACGAGGAGAACCGCATTTTGTTCGTGTGGTGGGACTGATAAAAACAAATGACGCAAGAAAGAAAAGAAGATTGAAGCAAACAAAGAACACTACTTTGCGCTTGTACCTGATCGACGAACAACTACAAATCGTAGAAAGATAAACAGTATCAACAGAAAACCCACTCCTTCAATTGGTAAACCTAACGCATCTGGCAAATTGTTATTCAAAAGGCTATTTACCAGTTGTACGAGATAGATAATAGAAACAAAGAGTAACATCAATCCTATTAGTATATGCTGACGTTTATGCCAGGGCGCACGCAATTGAGGCATTTCATTATTACTGCTAGTCAAACTCAGTAAACTTGCAGTCAAACCACAAGGAAAAGGAAGCGCATAAATGATACTTCCTACTAAGTCACCGTGTTTATTGCTATAGGTGTATTCCAGGAAAAAAAGAAGTGCGAATAATACGAAGCCGAGAAGAATGATGCCAATTCTTCTCGAAGTACTAAGGCACTTGACCTGACCAAATAAAGAGTTGTTCGTCATATGCCTCCTCCTCTATAAAGTTATTCTCATGTATATAATTAGCACGCAATCACGTTTATAAACGACTCACTCTCAAGAGCTTGCTCGATTTTCTGGCAAGGTTATAGTATTTCCAACACTATCTTATGATGCTTTGTGTACTGCTACCAATCGAACTTATCGATCAAAAACGTTCTGCTGTAGTGCAACAAAATAGGGCTACCGTGTGGACACACGGCGGGAGCCGAGACGCTTGCCAGTGCTTTGAGTAGTGCCTGTTGTTCGCCACTTCCGAGTTCGCGTCCTCGACGCATGGAGGAGCGACAGGAGAGGCCAATCAAGAGGTGATCCTCCCAATCGCTGCTATCCTCGGCTGCGGTTTCCGCGAGTTCTTGCATGTAAGCGACAAGTTGCTCTTGCCCTGCACCGTCCTCGTTCCCTGGTACTGAGCGTATCAAGAAACTACGTCCTCCGAAGCGTTCACATTCTATGCCTAGCCCTCGTAGCATTGGCAGACGCTGCTCTAATAGATCAGCTTGATAGCGTTTCATCTCTACGATTACTGGTTCGAGCAGCAAATGTCCTTCTACAATTTCGTCCTGTTGCCGACCACTGGCATACATGCGACGCAGATGCTCGTATATCACGCGCTCATGCGCCCGATGTTGATCCACAAGATAGAGGCTGCCATCAGGTGCTTCCGCAAGTATCACAGCTTGCTGCAACTGTGCCAATGGACGCAAGCTGCCAATTATCTCAGTAGTTCCAGGGGGAGCATTCTCTGCTTTGTACCCTTCGGCAGACTCGGAGACACGCAGCCCTCTACGGCGCGGACCTGGTAGGCGCCGTTGATTCGCCAGCACTGGACCTGGGAATTGTATCGACTCAGGTAATGCTGGACTCTGCTCTAAGACTGAGCGCACGGCTCGCGTCAATGCGTCGGATATCTCGCCCTCGTATTCTAAACGCACCTCTATCTTTGCAGGGTGTACATTTGCGTCAAGTTCATCAGCGGGTACCTCAAGAAACAACACCAGTAGTGGATGCTTTCCCTTTGGTAACAAGCTACGATAACCCTCCTCAAGCGCATCTTGTAGCGGTCGAGACTGCACCCAACGTCCGTTTACGAACAGCATAACGTACTGACGATTGCTCTGCGCTAAAACACGGTTGCCGATATAACCATGAATGGTATAGTGCGACCCATCACTCATATGTACGGGATAGAGCATTTCACTGAGTGGAAGATGATATAACTCGGCAAGCGCAACCACCAAGTCGCCTGAGCCACTTGTTTGTAGTGCGATATGCTCATCGACGATCAGGTTGAAGCGTACAGCAGGGTTGCCAACGGCATAACGTTGTAAGAGTTGTAGAATATGTGCATTCTCGGTACGCGCTCCACGCATAAACTTGAGACGCGCCGGAACGTTGTAGAACAGGTCTCGCACTGTTATCGTCGTACCATGTAGCCGTGCTCGTCGTCCGTGCTGTGTGATCTCTCCGCCACGAATAGTTACAGATAGTGCGGCGTGATTCTCCCCCAACCCATCAGTCTCAATAGCGCGGCTAAGCAACGTAGCCTCAGAAACAGCAGCAATACTCGCAAGTGCTTCACCACGAAAACCTAATGTGTGCAGATGACTCAGGTCCTCGATGCTTCGTATTTTGCTGGTGGTATGACGCAGGCTCACACGCTCTAATTCGTCTTCGGGGATACCATAACCATCGTCGGTGACACGCATCAGGCGCAGTCCACCACCACGTACCTCGACACGTATGTCTTTGGCACCTGCATCAAAGGCGTTCTCTAGCAATTCCTTAATTACTGATACGGGACGCTCAATCACCTCGCCCGCCGCGATACGTTCCGCCACATCAGGTGAAAGCATCAACAATGGGCTACGCGGTATCTGTAAGAGTGAAGATGCATTGTGTATCTGGCTCATCGTAGCGACACGCTTCTCTTTCTCTGGAGTAAAAACAAGAGATTCAAGGCATCGAGCGGCGTAATGGCATAAGCATTGATGGAATCAAGGTTTATGTCATCGCCGTTAGTCTGCTCTATAGCGATTGCGGCTGCATGTGCCTCTTCACTTTGCCACTCGTATTGCCCCTGTCTTTCGGCAACGAGCTTTTCATTATCTTCTCGGCTATAAGAAGTATCGGAAGGTGTTTCATTAAATGTGGGTATGAGAGCGTGAGTATTATCACGCATTCTCTCTAACTGCTGCAAGACGTTTTCCGCTCGCAGTACCACGCTTGGCGGCATACCTGCTAGTTTTGCCACATGCACGCCGTAGCTACGTCCGATACTACCCGCGATTACACGATGTAAGAACACAATACCATCTTGCTCATTGTCGCTAATTGCCATTGTATAGACACACAAATGCGTCAACTCGTCGGCAATTGCAGCCAGTTCGTGATAGTGCGTTGCAAAAAGGGTTCGCGCCTTCGTCTCGTTGTGCAGATGCTCCACAACGGCGCGTGCTATCGCCAGCCCGTCATAGGTGCTTGTGCCTCTGCCAATTTCGTCGAGAATAATCAGGCTATGGTGCGTGGCATGATGCAGAATAGTCGCGGTCTCTTCCATCTCGACCATAAACGTACTTTTGCCCGACGCGATATCGTCTTCCGCTCCAACGCGTGTAAAGATGCGATCAACGAGGCCGATACGCGCCTTGCGTGCCGGTACAAAGCTGCCAATCTGAGCAAGCAACGTAATCAATGCCACCTGACGTAAATACGTTGACTTACCCGCCATATTTGGTCCAGTAAGCAACACCACACGCGCTTCGCTTTCGGCCTCTAAATGTGTGTCGTTTGGAATGAACACATCTCCATCCAGCGTGAACTCAACGACTGGATGACGCCCACCGACAATCTCTAAACCATAACCGTGTTCCAAAGTGGGTCGTGTATAACCTTGATGTGCCGCGACTTCAGCGAGACTTAACAATACATCAACCTGGGCTACCGCCGTTGCCGTTATCATCAACTGCTCATAAAACACGCCCAGTTGTCGCAGCAGGTCAGTATAGATACTGCGCTCCATCTCTTCGATACGCTCTTCCGCACTGAGAATGCGAGCTTCGTGTTCTTTCAGATCGGGTGTCAAAAAGCGTTCGGCGTTGACCAGTGTTTGTTTGCGGATATAGTCAGAAGGCACCAGCTTTACATTTGCGTGACTAACTTCAATATAATAGCCAAAGACCTTGTTGAAGCCAACTTTGAGCGACTTAATGCCAGTACGTTCGCGTTCACGTGCCTCTAGCGACACCATCCAACGCCGTGAGTCACGAATCGAGGCAAAGAGTTCGTCCAGTTCAGCATGGAAACCTGTGCGTATCAGTCGCTTCTCATCATCGTCCTCGTCGCCATCTCCCGGATTAACGAGCGCACGCAGAATAAGGTCCGTTACTTCAGGACAAGCGTCTAACTCACTGGCAAGAGTGCGTAAAAGAGGTGCATCACAGCCTAATAACAGGTCTCTAAGTTGCGGCACAACGCCCAGATAGTTTCGCAAATTCAATATCTCGTTGCGTACCGCCGTTCCCTGACGTACACGACCAGAGATGCGCTCTAAGTCGCCTAGCCCCTGCAAACACATGGTAAAGCGGCTTCGCATTGCTGGACTCTCATACAACTCTTCAAGCGCAGTCAACCGTGCCTCTAATATATTCAGGTCAAGCAGTGGTTGCGTGATTGTGCGCCGCAATTGTCGCGCCCCCATTGGGGTCACGGTACGGTCTAGCACATGCAGCAAACTTCCATGTACGGAGCCACTGCGTGAACCTTGTAGCAGGTCGAGATTGCGTTGTGTATGGGCGTCGAGGACCATATAACTTGTCGTGCGGTATGAACGCAGACCAGTAAGTAGTGCCAATAATGCTCCATTCATCTTTTCCAAATATGCGATAATAGCACCTGCCGCCGAAATCGCCTGTGGGATCGAGGCACAACCGTAGGCGTCAAGCGACTGCACACCAAATTGCCGACACAGGCGCGTCTGTGCCGCCTCGTGCTGAAAGAAATACGGGGGACAATGTGTAATTGTCACGGTCTTCGATGGAAACTGATAGGCGTCTTTACCGCCCTCGGCAAAGAGACATTCAACAGGAGCTAGACGTTGTAGCTCCGCCTCTAACGCAACGGGAAGTTCATCAGGGGTAAACCACGTCACAATAAACTCGCCCGTGCTCACATCGACCGCAGCAAGACCCGTTTGCGAACGGCCAGGAGCGATGGCAACTAAATAATTGTTTTGTTTTGTGGGCAACAGGTTCGGCTCAGAGAGTGTACCAGCCGTCAAAATACGTGTCACTGCCCGCTCGACGACACCCTTAGCGGGTATGTCGCCTATTTGTTCGCAAATTGCAACTTTGTACCCTCGTTGCACCAATTTTCCTACATAATTATCTAATGCATGAAGCGGAATGCCTGCCAGTGGTACACGCTCACTATCGCGCCCACCGCCACGATGCGTCAAGACAATCTGTAGTTCGCGCGACGTGATACGCGCGTCCTCATCGAACGTTTCGTAGAAATCGCCCATCTGGTACAAGAGAATAGCGTCCTGATACTGACTTTTAATGTTAAGATATTGGAGACGTGCAGGCGTCGTCATAAGCAGCTAACTCGCTTCTATTCGCCAAAAAAACCGATAAAACATTGAACACTTGTACTTTACAGTATTCTTTCGCTCTTGTCAAAAAACGGTACTGAAGAAGGGAAAAGCCATAATGAAAATACACATCCTTGGCGGACCTGGAAGCGGGAAAACGACATTGGCACAAGAATTGTCCAACAAATTTCACATCCCTCATTATGATCTTGATCAGATTGGCTGGAAAAATGGCGAGCGCATGGCCGCCTATATTGACGATGCTGATGCTATCGCCAAACAATCCGATTGGGTGACGGAAGGCATCTATCTCATGTGGATAGACCCGTTGTTGTATCAAGCCGATTATATTGTCTTGCTTGATGTGTCCTGGCCTGTTGCAGCATGGCGTATTACGATTCGTCATATCGCTAAGAGTCTGCACGGCACCAATCCCTATCCCGGTGTAAAAATACTCTTCAATTTCTTGAAAGATACGCACAGGTACTATGTAGGCAAAGTGAGTGCTGATACGCCCGAAGCGAAGCTTATGCGCCTGTATTTTGAAGAGCATGGCGAGACTATCATACCTCATGATGCTGAGGTATTGCTCATGCGCCTTGAGAAATATAAAGCTGCGTTTCCCTTTGGCGCAGAGTTCACACGCCTTTATCTTGATAAGTACAAAGAAAAGGTGTTCGTCGTAAAAAACATCGTTGACCACAAGCACCTACTGGAACTTCTAGTTGAGTAAGGGCGTCCACCTTGCCTTGTAGGGACCGATTTATCGCGTCCTAGTCGCTATCAACTGCCCAAAGGACGCGATAAATCGGTCCCTACAAGACATCTCGTTTCATGGAAGCTGTTCTTTAGCTCGTCAAACGAACATCATCTATCTGCAACTGGAAGGCACCATGGTTTGGACCAGCCGCAATAGTTATTCCCAGTAGTTCGCGAGTGTCTACTGCATCGAAATCAGAGAACGCAAAGGTGTGTAGTTGCCATTCTTGTCCGACTGTAAAGGAAACGCTACCAGGAATAGCCATGAAACTTCCTGCAAGTACCATTACACTATATTGCTTGCCATCGCCTTTTGCCCAGAAGCTTAGCCCCTTCTTATCAGACAAGTTAGCAGGTTGACCAGGGACAGAAGCAGGAAAGAAGATAACACCGGCCCACGGATAGCTGTAACTCGGATCGACATTTCCTGTAATAAGCAGCGAACCCTTACCACCATTAGCACCGTCTGGTGCAACTGCATACTGTGCCGTCGAATGTCCACCCCGTATGCTATCAGTCGAGATATTCCAGCCAGCACCAAACGACGTTTTGGCTGTACCATCCTCGAAGTCACTAATCAAACCAGTTTCGGAGCCAACAGGGGCTTCCCTATGTTCATACTCATGGTGCTGCGCCTCAACAACGGTACGATATGCGTCACGATCCACAGGCATACCACGTTTCCATACACTCATGATACGACGAGTTGCGGTGATATCTTCCGTTGGATTCCCATCAAGTAAGACAAGATCGGCACGTAGTCCAAGTACAATACGTCCTCGGTCACTCAGCCCAAACACGTTCGCGGGGACCGAGGTAGCTGCCCTTAGTGCTTCAAGCGGTGTAAGGCCAGCCTGAACAAGCAATTCTAACTCGCGATGAATGCTTGCACCGTGAGCCGTTCCCGGATTGGGCGCATCTGTTCCAGCCAATATTGGAACACCAGCAGCCTTCAATTGATGTATAGTTTCCTCTGCTACTTTGTATGTGAGTGTCCCCCTAAAGGGAAATTTATTTTTGAGGTTGGTAACGTTATCTCTAGTCAAATAGAGTGCAAGGTCTGTATCAGAAGCAAGCGATGTTCCACTTGCAACCCCTGTTAGGCTTTCCAACACAGTAAGTGTGGGAATGACAAACGCATGATGTTCGGCAACGAATCGCCCAAATTCCGCCTCTGGCGACTGGTCAACAAAGAGATGTGCCAGTCCATCGGCACCCACCTCTATCGCTTCGCGTGCCCCCTGCAACGTACCAATATGCACCACCGTCAACTTACCACGTCGATGAGCAGCTTCGACGACAGCAGTTAGAGTAGCTTTACTGATAGTTGGCATCCTACTGCCATCGGAGTAAATAATTTTGATGTAGTCCGAGCCTTCGGCAATGCGTGCATCCACAAACTCTTGGGCCTCTTCGGGTCCATTGATCGTCGGGATAGGTATACCGTATTCTGTGCAATGTCCACCAGGAGCCGTCACTGCTGTACCAGCAGAGCGCAGGTCAGCCATATCTGCCCCTTGCCCTGCTGCCTGTTCGCGCTTGATTTCTGCCGCCATATGACAATCTGTGAACATATCAAGCTCTGTGGTGACGCCAAAGATCAAGGCGTCTTTAAGGGCGGAGCCATAGACATGTGTGTGAGCATCAATAAAACCCGGTAGTAGCGTATGATTCGTGCCGTCAATTACCTGCATCTCTTGCTGAACGGCGATATCATTTTCGAGTGCTGTGATAATCCCATTCTGCACAAGTACATCTATACGAGGAATAATTTGCGAACCGTCAAAGACGCGTACATTGCGAATGAGAAGTGTTTGCGCCATAATTTACTCTCCTTTTATTCTGATACTTATTTCTTCTTTTAAAGCAAGTATATACAAGTGTTAGCGTAAAAGGAGAGTGTCAAAAGGCATATTCTTTTGAGCATTACATGGCTTTCCCACACGTTGCGTTAGCCTGGAGGACTCAAACAAATCCCATCATTCTGCGTATTATTCCACGTAGCAGAGCCAGTGATCCTATCAGGAAAACAATCAAGCCCACGCTAAGGGTGCCAAATGGGAGTAACCAAGTTCCTAAGAGGGAATCGATACGACCATCCTGCGGTGTTGCCGAATGGTATCGTACTGTAACGGCATCTCCCTTATGAAAGAAGCTTGCACTCGTTGATGATCTAAAATTAATCAGTTGACCGTCCTGCGCGCTAAAACGCACGTCAGGGCTACAGCCAGAATTATCTTCAGTATTATCGAAGTGACACTCGGTAATCAGTCCTTGTGCAGAGATCGTACCGGGCAGAAAATTAAGTGTGTCGCGGGCTAAGAAGATGCCCACCGCTATAAAGACTAGGCCAACAATGGGTACGATACAGCCAGAAGCTCTTGTATTTCGCCGCCTGTATCCTGCGCGATAGAACATATTTGCGATACCCTTCTTTTTTATGTGTATGCATTCATGTACTCTTGCTTGAAACTCTCATCATAGTTATATTAACGCTCGATACATTTTTTCGTCTCGTTTTCGGGTCTCCGTCATCTTTCATGCTAAACTCATATGTAGAGAAGATGACGGAGAGCCATGTATGTCTACTTTTTTTGATATGGTTCGATGTTAAGAATGAGCAAACACGGCGCGGTTCGCTTGGAGGTAGCTATCAAGGGTTGTGGGTTGCCGACCGAGTATCTGAGCAACGCTATTGGTGATAATGGCCCCTTTCCCCCGACGGTAGAAATCATACAAGCCAATCAGACCATCTGCATACCAGTCTGGAATACCTGCAGAAATCATTGCTCCACGTGACGCTTCGTTTGATAGATTCACGTACTGAATAGGTCTCCCAAGCAAATGTGTGAACTTCGCCGCAACTTCTGGATACGAGAGAGCCTCTGCCCCCGTTAGCTCATACGTCCTCCCAAGAAGTTGATCAGTTGCCAAAACTTTCACCGCAACCTCTGCAAGATCAGACGCGTCGATAAAACTGACCTTGCTCTGTCCTGTGGTGGCATACATAGCACTTTGTCCAGCAATCGTGGCACGATCAACACGGGCGAAATTCTGCATCATCGCATTTGGTCGCAGGATGGTGTACTGCAATCCCGAAGCTTTCAAATAGGCTTCGGAGTCAGCATGCCAGCGCAACAATGAAAGTGTCGGCTCGCTATCGGCGGCTAGCACCGAGATCATAACGATATATGTTACACCTGCTGCTTTGGCGGCATCAATGATTGTTTGCTCCGCTTGCGTCTGCATAGGACTAGTTGGCGTCAGTAAAAAAATGCGTTCAATGTCTGCAAACACAGGTTCGAGTTGTTGTGGTTGAGTATAATCACCCAGGACAGTATCAATGCCTTGTGCCTCTAACTTTTCCTTAGATGTTCCAGTATGTGCTAGCACACGGAAACGTACACGGGCATCCTGCAACTGCTTCACCAGAAGCTGTCCAACCTGCCCAGTTCCTCCAATAATGAGATTCATATCTTCTTTCCTTTCAAAAGCCGAGCTTTTCTTTCGGTAGTACTCCTACCAAACACTCTCTAGGAGTGATATACTCACTATAAGTGAGCTAATACATTTTCACAAGTCTGCACTTTGTAGGAAGATACTTACTCAAAAGTAAGAGGGAAGAGGATGTTTATGGAGCAAGACATAATCGAAATCAAGATCAATATCTGGGATGCTCATTGTCCATCACGTGCTTTACTCAATCTGATCACGGACAAATGGAGTGCCCTCGTGATTGTCAAGCTTTCAGCAGGCGCGATACGTTATGGTCGTTTGCACCGAGAGATCGATGGAGTTTCACATAAGATGTTGAGCCAGACATTACACAAACTAGAGCGCAAGGCTCTCGTGAAGCGTTTTGTATACGATACAGTACCGCCTCAGGTAGAGTATTCGCTCACGGAGTTGGGCAAGTCGTTGCTGATCCCGCTGGCAAGCTTGGTCGAATGGGCCGAGACGCACGTTGAAGAGCTTAGGTAGGATAAATCTCTTTACTATAATCTTCCCTGCACACTCTCTAGGAGATATGCAGGGAAATAGAGGTGCTGGTTTTGTAGAATAAAGTCCTATTACGACGATGTATCAGCATACTCCAATACGGTCAGGTCAACACGTTTGTGTGCGGAGAGTTGACCACTATAGGAGGCTCGGAATGAACCAGAGGTTGGTGCAACATCGAAGTAGTCGCGACCGACGGCGATGGTGATGTAGCTCAGGGTAGCCTCACGCTCATGCGTTGGGTCGAACGGCACAACAAGAGCTTTGTCAGGCTGTCCCGCGACTGGTAGTAGCACCTCTACCCACGCGTGCGTACCACCTTCGCCAAGCATATGACCAGAGACGTAGCGTGCAGGTAAGCCACATAAGCGACATAGAGTAAGCATGATATGCGCGAAATCTTGACACACCCCCCTGCCGAGTTTAAGGGCTTCAGCCGCCGTTGTATGAATCGTGGTAATACCATTTTCGTACTGCAACGCATGATATGACCAGCTATTGATGTGTTGTGCCAGTTCTAGCCCTTGTAAACCTTCTGCTAGCAACGTTGTCGCGACTTCGCGCAGTATCTCGTCGGGTTGCGTCAAACGGGAAGGTTCAAGCATACGGAAATCCGAGAGCCATGCAGCATTTATATAGTGCGGACCACTATTAGCGGTTCGCTCGACAACAATCCATGCTTCAAAGTCTATCGCATCCTCGACGGTTGGCACAACAGGATTCAGGACAAGGTTGCCAAATTCGTCAAGCTCGCTTCCAATCTCTGTGGTCGGTACGGAAATCTCCAAGCGATGAACAACACGTCGCTGATCGCCATACTGCTCTGGTGGCACAATCATCAGCCGTTGGCTCAAATCGTAGATTGGTCCGGGATAATCGTAGCGTAAATGCTGATGTATCAGGTACGCGGTTCGTTGCACACGCGCCCAATCTACTCCTTGATGATCGAGCAGATTGAGAGATGCAATCTCGGTCTCAAGGTCGTTCTGGCCTTGCTTCATGCTTGAATGATATCCTCTCTTTGGGTAGAGCCATTCTTTGTCGCTAGCTCTGTTGCAAGAGTTGTTTCATCTGGTACCTCATCGGCCCAAACTATCATACTTTGTAAACGTGGTGAGCCATAAGAAGTAACCATCGCCACGTCCAGCGCATCGCGTCCACGACCAATCAAGACACGTCCAATACGACGCTGATTGTTACGTGCATCAAAGGTATACCACGTTCCGCCAAGATACGCCTCGAACCACGCGCAAAAATCCATCGGTGCGTCCGGTGCAGGTACACCAATGTCTGGCAGGTAGCCAAAGGCATAGCGTGCAGGAATGTTCATTGCGCGACAAAACGACACCGCGAGATGAGCAAAGTCGCGACACACGCCAACTCCTTGAGCGCACACATCGGCAGCCGTTGTCGTTGGGTTGCTAGTGCCGTACTGGAAACGGATGTTGTTGTGGACCCAATCGCAAATTGCCTGTACACGTGCCCATCCTGGCTCAGTGGAACCGAAAAGCGACCATGCTTGATCGGACAACACATCGGAGAGGCAGAAGCGGCTCGGCAACGTATACACCAGCGTCTCGTCCGGCAATGCTTCAACGGGCAACTGCACGATGTCGGGCATATACGGCTCTAGCTCGCCAGAAACTTCGGCGATGGCATCGTACCGCCACACTTGCTCACCTACAAGCATAACTAAACGGCGACAGGGATTGCCAAAGCCATCATGATACAGGTGAGACTCAATGTCGGGGGTTGTCTCCCAATGTTCTTGCACTAACTTGTGCTGCCCATCAGGTCGGGGCTGAACCTGAATTACCGTCGGAGTAGGCCACGTTGCCTCATAACGGAACTCGCATCCTACTCGAATACGCATGCTGTTTCATTCCTTTTTATCGGGAACACCTGAAAGCGTCCCTATGGTTATATAGCTGTTATTGTATTGTACGCTATAAATGTGCTTTGCGTCTCACAAAAATGCACATAGTTGACTTTGTGATTGTAGTTCTTTATGCTACCACAACAGGATACGATATTTCAGGTACAGGAAAGCGAGGAGAAGAGAGTGGCAGACCCACGTAACGCGATGGATATTAAACCGGGTTATCGAGGCAGAGCCTTCACATCAGATTTGAGCGGACAGGAATTCTGGCTCGTCGTCGATAAAGGTTTCCAGCCAATGGGACTCGTGATGGGCAACTGTATTTATTCGATGGGAGCGGTTCGCAACTGGCTCGTTGGTGTCAAAGGCAACTTTCAGGGTGAACTCAAAGAGTATTCGCAATTGATGTATCAGGCACGCGAACTGGCACTGTCTCGCATGCAATTCGAGGCCGACCAACTGAGTGCTGATGGTGTCATCGGCGTCGATATCAAGGTCGAGTTCATGCACAACAACGAATGGATGGAAGTCACCGCCATTGGTACTGCCTTACCCAGTTGGTATATTGACTTTCCCCTGTTATTCCTTGCTCCCGTATGAACTCTAAATCAGTATAGGAACAATTTATTGCCCAATTAGGTACGACTTCTTCCTCTGGCTTCGGTCTTCCTTCTGTTCTAGTTATCCCCAGGATTTCTTTTGCCTTAGTGCAAATGCTTTTCCATGACTTATCAGGGAATAAGGCCATAAGCGTTGTATCTGACATGGATGTGTAATTGTCTCTCAAAAGTTCTTTTTCCTCATCTTTCCACTCCTTCCGCTTACCACTCCTACGGAGATAAAACATTTCTTCTGCTCCCCATTCCTCGTGAAGCCATAAAACTTGTATCCTTATCCAGTGTGTAGACATGCTGTCAACGACAATCTCTTTAACGATAAAGTTGATAAGGTTTCGTCTTTTCTCAAAGTCGTACTTAGACCATAATGTCTCTAGCTCTTCCAGTTCTTCATCCAGAGAACCATAGTCATCTGCTACCTCTTTTTCAACATCTGCTTTTGCTCGGATAAGTGTTCGCCTCTCCGTTTCCAGGATGTCTATCTGTCCGGTAATTAACTCCTTTCTACGTTGCCCGCGTTCCTGCTTTTCGGTGTCGCCTGTCTGTTTGGCTTCTTCTATCTCTAATTCAACATTTGCTAAACTGAGGGTTAATCCTGCCTGTTTGCGGTTAATGTCATTTATTGATGCTTCTAATTGCTTGATTTTGCTTTGCCGATTTTTGTGTATCTCGTTTACCTGCTGCTGGTATGTTTCAACGCTCTCACGTTTTTTACTGATATCGTGTACATGCTCCATCAGTCGCTTGACAATGATTGTGTCGATTTCTTCACAGGGTATAGCTAAGCTTACATCAGGGTCGTGTATATAATCATCCTGTCTCATTGTCTCTATAAGATACATTCCTGTGCGATCTCCATGCGAACGGGTACGTACTTCTCCCTGGTTAGAGAGTATTCTGAACTTGAGTAAACCGTAAAGCCCGTCGCTATCTCGTTGAAAATATCTTCGTGGCTTGCCGTTTGCTTCTATCGGACAGCCGTCAAAGTCGGTTTTTGCTAGTCGGTAGTATGCAAAGTCCAATAATTCTTCCTCTATCACTGGCTCAAACTCGCGGATTTTATTTCCCTGGTCGTCGCGCCTAATAACGTTGTTGATGGACCTGTATCCATAGTGCAAAGGATGCGTAAGTAGGCTTACCAGTGAATGTCTAGCTCTGATATAGTAACCACCTCCTGGGTACTTGGACAGGTTGAAACGGTTAGTAATGCGTTTATCCACCCAGGACTCGAACTCAGGATAAACGATAGGTGATTTTCTGAGCCTCTTGTAAAAGAGGCCAATATCTCCACCAACTTCAACGAATAACTCAAACATCTCTCTATTTTTCTCAATATGAGGCCAATAAGGAACGGGCTTTTTATAAGTTGGGCTGTCTTCGTCGTAGTCCACGATAAAGCCAGGGGGTAGACTTCCTAAGCCTGCCCATTCTCCATATACCCATGCTGCCCGTTCCCTTGCAGGGTGTAACCATCCTTTAATCTGACGTGGTATAAATTCGGCGGCTTCTTTAAGCTTAGCGCGTAACATCTCTTTAAGCACTTCGTCACGTAAATCATAGATGATGAGGCGTGGCGATATTGCTACAGCATGCACGTTGTGTTGTAGACACTTGTCTATAAACTGATTGTAGTAAATTTGTGTTTCATCTCGAAACAGTCGGTTTTCTTGAAAGCAGATGATAGTGCCGTTGTCATACTTACCAGCGTCGATATCATCAAACAAACGTAGCATATCGGGGCGTTGGTCGGGGCGTAGTGTACCACTTAGCCCTAAATCTGCGAAGTATTCATGTAACAGTTCTCGCGCCCAACCCTGTTTCATTGCCCACTTAATCAAGTCGTCCGTCTGCATTTCCCTGCTCTGGCTTTTGTCCTTATTTCTATCTCTAGCCTCTGGGTCTGACCTACGCGCATAAAGACCTCCTGGCCTATTCGTCCTTAAATGGCGTTCAATTTCTTGTTCTCTTTGTTCTTGTCGTGGTAGAAATTCTCTCATGACTTTGACTCCTCTTCGATTGGCTACTTTGTTTTTGTCTTGGCTTCTCTGCAAACAGGTCCAATAAAAGCTTGAATAAAATTTCTTGTTCTCGTTGATTCATCTCGCATGCTCCAGCTCAATAAAAACCTCATCACCTTGTGGGTCTTCACTGTAACAAGAGTACGATTTATAGTCAAATAAAATGCTCTAACTTTATACATAGTGTATACATATCAAGGAACCGCACTACAAGCGGTGTGACAGGCATGATACATATGAAGTACATACATCTAGCCTTCTAGGTATCGCTCGTTTTCTCCGATTTGTCACCTTCTGAAAATTCGTTGTTTTTGGGGAAACACTGCCATAAGGTCCGTTCGTAGACGGGCTTGACTGCCTGTTTCCATTCTCGGCGGAGTAACTGTATCTGGTGGTCGCTTGCCTGGGCGTACCATTGTGACGCGACGAGTTCAGGCTCGGCGCGGTGTAAATCGTCCAGCACTTCCAGTACACACTTGAACGGGACAAACGGGTCGAGGTTTACACCCATACGTCTAAGCTGAACCCTTGCGGCTCCTAACGCTAGGCGTCGTTGCTCTGCCTTTGTCATGACTGCTACTCCTTTCTGCGAACGCGCCACACGTCCCTCTCCACCGTTCCCCCTCACATTTTTTTTGCCTCAAATTTTCGGCACAAAAGCCATACCATACGCGGTGGGTCCTACGGAAAGGCGGGTCCTGAACCAATTTTCTTCACGCTACGCTAAAAATTGGTTCAGGTGCCTTGTAGTGGGTGCCGTGTATGGTAGGCTGTGTGTCCGAAAAATTTGTAAGGCAAAAAACTATACCTCATCGGCTTTGCCGTTCCTCTCTCAATGTCCCCCTAGACTTGCAAAAAGAGCAAGTGAATTTGCTGTGCATCACTTGGTAGCGTCGTGCTATTTTTGAGTGTGATCGCCACGCTCTGAACTCCTGCTATGCGTAACAATGTCGCGGTTGCTCTGTCTTTGCTCATCCCTGCTATCATGGCTTTGATGCTGCTCTGCTGCTCCTGAGTAAATGGATACGCCCACAAGCTGACACCTGTTATCTCTAGACCGTGATTGGTTGGATGTGCATGAGTGATACGTACTCCTGTGGTCGTGTATCCTCTACCTAGTCGTTTCTCGGCGTCTTGGGTAGCTTTTTGTGTGGTAAGGGTCGTTACGGCTTGGGTGTTGTAGGTTGTGCCTGTACAGGTTTCATTGATGGTAACGTGTACTTGTGTGGCTTCTTCTCCTGGCTGATGGTCGGGGGTAACATTCGACGTACAAGACAGTGGCGTGAGAAGCGTTTCTGTTGCTTGTACTTGTGTTTGTAACGCTGCTTGGACGCTCTGCTCTAAGCTCGTTTTGATATTACTGACAACACTCTTGATATCCTGTTGTGTGACACTCTGATAGGTTCGGGCGTTCTGTCCACCCTGAAACGCTCCGTTTGCCACAAATATGTTCAGTCGGCAACACGCACCGTACAGGTCCCCTGCTCTGATGTTGCCTTGTAGTCCTGTTGTTACCGCATGGCCTAGAATGGTTGTTTGTCCTTCGGTGGGCATGATGGCGGCGGGTATGATGGCGTCTTGGTCCGTGATGACTTGTATTCCGTCTGCTCCTGTTAGCAAGGTTCCCGCTTCTATCGTCTCTATGTAGGGAGCGGCGTTGTAGAACGTGATGAAACCGTGTGCCGCTTGCGCCGCTTGGCGTGTGGTGCCTGTGGTGGGAACGGTCTTCTGCTCGCTCATCGTAATAGCTGGTAATATTCGTCCTGGCACTTGGTTTTTCATCGGGTCGGCGGTTCCGTTCGTGACAACCTGTAGGGTGCTGGTCGTGCTGATTTGCTGCGATGCTGCCACAATGGTTACGGTAGCTGATGGAGTGAACAAGGGAAGGACGAGAGCATACGTTATCCCTGCAAGGATGCCGATAAGTGGAACGAGACACACGAGAAGGATGGTAGGTCGTCTTCGTTGCTGGCGTGTGATGTGCGGTTCTGTGACATGGGTAGGTTGTGGCTGCTCGGTTGGTGGCTGCTCGGTGGGTAGAGGTGTCTCGTCCTCGTCAAGGGTACTCTCAACGGTAGGGGTACTCTCTTCCTCGTTGTCCTCTTCATCCACCTCAATATAGATATTGAGCGTCCGTCGCGGCTGGCTCTCGTCCTCTGGCTTGGTGTCGCTGTGTGAGTAGATATGCGTTAAGAGGTCGGATATCTCGCGCTCTTGTTGTTCATTCATCGGGTTTCCCTCTCGTTCGTCTGTGGTAGTACATGATGATATGGAGAATGGGGAAGTGTTCACCACTTCCCCTTGACGATATTAGACGGTGGTTGCTTTGGTCGGGTGTGCTGGCACGTCATAGACCACATAGTCAATGATGCCTGGGTCGGCTTTCAGTTGCTTGTCTTGAAAGTCTATGGGAACAAGTTGGTTCCAGTGCATGAGAATAAACCCATCACGCTCTTTACTGGTATAGCCGTACAGGATAATCTTGGCCTCTTCGTCCCACTCTTCAAATGCTTCGAGTAACGGTTGTATTTCCCTGCGTTGACAGAGAATCAACAGTGCTTGCATCATTCCATCCCCTTTCTACATGTTTATATGGTCATTAGCGCGGAGCGGTCTAAAGACACCGTTGTCATTGATGTAGACATACTTCGCGTTTTCCACACTGAGGATCATGTCGGGCTTTCCGTCTCCGTTCACATCCTGGAAACTGACGGTTACGATGTCCTGGTCGCTCGCTTGCCCTGTGAGCATTGGGCCAAGATACACCCTTGCTTTGGTGGCGTCTCCCCCTGGAAACTCAATCACTTCTACGCGATGATTGAGGTTCAAGGCGATAAAGTGACTCGGCGTTTGAGCGTCGTTATGTCCAACTCTGGCATCACATTGATACGTGCGTGGGTGTCCATAGCGGAGATCGTCTTGATAGCTTTGCCACCTATTGAGCGCGATAGCTCCCACTATCCACAGAATGAGCATTACAACCATGCCAACACCAAGATACACAAGCCAATGAAAACGGGGCTTGCGTACACGTTGGCGTGTGCGTGGTAAATGTTCTGTCTCTGGCTCGTCCTCGTCGTGTTCTGGCTCTGGTTGACGTGCTGGTCGTGGTGCCTGTTGTTGGGTTGGTCTTTGCGCTTGGGTTGCTGTTTGCCGTTGGTATGATGACGTTGGTCCCTGTGAACTTCTGCGACGGATGTACACATTGACGTTATCATAACGGTCCTGTTGGCGTAGCTGTTGCTGGCTCGTGCGCGTGACCGTTCGTTGTGATGCTGGTGGTGGTACGTCGGTGTTCTGCTGATAGCGTTTTGCGCTACTTGGCTGACGTGTAGGATAGAACGTATCGTCGTCTAGTTGCTCGTCATACCCTGTTGTCACACGTTGGTTGTGGGGACGAACAGGGGTAAACTTGATAGGGGTTGATTCACTGCCTGCCCATTGGTTACGCTGCTCGGTGGTCATACCTGCACCTCTGCATTCTTGTGGGTGTGACAGATGATAGGGTAGGCATGAACCTGTGGGACTTGGAGATGATTGTCATTAAGGCAATTGGGGCAATAGACCACCATTCCACAAACTAAGCAAACGGTTTCACTTGGTCGAAACGTCGGGGTTGTGGTATGACTGCCATGAAGACAATTTTCAAGGGCTTTCTCTCGTGCTTTCGCTCGTTGCTCGGCGGCGGTAGGTCGTTTACGGGTCGTTGCCCATCGTCTTGTGGTCATACCTGCACCTCTTCCGTGTAGGCTTCAACAAGAGTAGGAACAAGAACGGATGACTTTTTTCCCCCTTCTAACAGGGCGGCGGTCCATCCTGCAAGGTATCCAGCGTTATAGCGTCCAGAGTGACGAACGCTAGTCATGACGCCGACATAGAACGCGTAAATGTCCATCTCGCTGAGTATCTTGGTACGATAGTCAAGTTTGTACTGGAGGTAGCCTACTTGATAGGCATGTGCAAACTCATCATCACTCACAATGATAGTGGTATTCCCTATTGGTTGCTGGAACATGGTCTAGCCTTTCGTATTTGACTCGTCGGCATCCCATGATGGTAGAATGACATGGGGCCGTGTCTGACTTCATAAAGGTTTGGGTGTCGGTCCTATCGGCTGGCCTTATGTTTCAGATAAGGCTAGCTTCTTTGTTGTCTCCTTTCATTGTATTTACTAGGTACTATAAGCCTGTATGAAACAGTATAAACAACTAAAGGATAATATTCAACCCTTGACGCCTTTTGAGGGAATGTTAATTGACTGAACGCCGTAAGCATAGTACAATAGTCCAAATTGTTGAAATAGGAGACTGTTATATGTCACAAGATGAAGAAATGCTTACCACTAGCGAGGTAGCTAGAGAATTGCGCGTAAATGTAAAGACTGTACGTAACTGGATACTATCAGGTGAACTTGTGGCATTGGATATAGGTGGTGAGTATCGTATTTCTCGCGTTAACTTTGAAAAGTTCAAAGAGCAAAGACAAACAGACAAACGCAAGAGGACATAGTTTTACCAGTCAAGCATAAACAAAAAAAGGGCATGTTTTGCCCTTTTTTTGTTTATAACTAATCCATGAAAAACGTACATTACATCATATACCGCTTTTACTGTTTACATAATGATTATGTAAGGGAAAAACCTTTACATACAATATATAGTTTGTCGTTCCGCTTGCCAAGCGGAACGACAAGAACTGTACAAAGACAATATGTACTTTGGGGGTGCCTTTATCTTGCACTACCCGCACGCTTGCGCGGTGCCCTACCGATCGGCAACGATTCGCGTGTTCTTTAGCGTTTACTTGTGCGACGTTCCTTTGTTAGCATACCATTGTATTGCATTAAAAGATGCGATGTTTGTACCCGTAGTGCAATTGATTGTGTGGGCAGCTTTTTAATTCTTTTTGATAGTATTGTTATGGCCCAAATATGTTCTTGAACATAGTTTCAACCTCTATAACCCAGATGGGTTTATTTCCGTTTTCATCAAGTTCTACTGTTGATATAGGCTTTAGGTCCTCTCTTAGCTGTTGTGCTTCTTCTATTCTTCCTAATCCTTCTAAAGCATCAGCTTTCGTACACAAAATTTCGTATGATGATTCAATTTGTAGAACTCTCTCACACGCCAAGAAAGCTTCCTCATATCGTTTAAGGTTAATTAACAACTCCGCCATATAAGACCATGTATCTGTATTACTTGGATCATAACGAATTGACTGCTTAAATACATCAATCGCTTCCTCTAAAATTATGGGATCGTCATACCCAGCGTCTGCAAGAGCCGCGCCTTTTGTGTAGTAGCGTTTGGCTACTGTTGGATTCAATGTCGGTTTAGTACTTTGAAGCTCTTTAGCAACCGTGCGAATTCCTTGAGCGATGCTTTGCAAACCTTCATCAATGTTCTTCCATTGTGTTACAGGTTTTCCATCTAAGGGCAAGGCTTGCAAATTCCCAAGAGGTGTATCTTTCCATTCGACTGGTTTTAGGATGATAGGGATGATGCGTAATTCTCCGAAAATGTATTTATCTAATGCTCGTCGAAGCTCTACATCGTAACAATAATTAGAACTCATAAAAGCTGGGCTAACAAGCGCGAGAAGGATATCAGAAGTATCAAGATGAAGTTTAATTTCTTGGAGAAAATCTTTGCCTGCTGTTATGTCACGGTCACACCATAGAACAACTAAACCCTCCCTTTTCATTGTCTCTAAATGTTGCTCTAAACGTTTTCTTAGTATTTCATCTTCTCTTGAATAACAAAAAAAGAGTTTAATAGGGTCAGGAATAGTATTATAATCTCTATTAAACTCGTTAATATCGGTCATTTGCTTCCTCCTTACTCCAACTATTTCATTCCTTCACCCCTTGTTTTAAAAGGTCAAGTCGTTATTGATTTGCCATTTTTTTACCTCTTGCACTTCATAACTCGACTTGAGCAATATGTGAAGATGCACTCAAATTTTAGTACATAAAGCATAAGGTGATTTACTATCTTTTGAGGTTAAACCTTCTTAATGCTGTTCAATATGCTTTCTATTTGCTTTCGGAAGGCATCGCTTTCATTGCTATGTTGTAAGACCTCTTCCAAATGAGGAATCGCTATTTCTCCAAAGTTTTCTATTGCCTCAATAATATTAGAACGTTTATGTAAGTTAGGTTCATATTTAAATGGGTCAAAGCGTTTTGACCGTTTTTGTGTCTTAGAGGCTTCCCTAGCAATTTCTAATTCAACTATTTCACGTAAAAATCCAATTAAGGATGGTAAAGCTTGCATATCCTTCATCACGCCCAGAGTTGTAATAGCGTTACGGCTGACCATTAAATCAGGGTCTTTTGTGGCTTCAATTAGTGCAGGAATAGTACTACGATCTCTAAGTTCGCACAAAGCATTAATCGCGTGAATACGAATAAAATGTTCTTTATCCTGTAATAAACCAACGAAAATAGGTAAAGTTTGTATGTCCTTCATTACAGAAAGAGCACTAGCAATGGATGAACGAACATATGCTTCTGTATCTTTTAAAGCATCAATCAAAGCAGGAACAGCAGTTGTATCTCCAATTTCACCCAAAGATTCAGCTGCTTCACGACGTACACTTCCTTCTGTATCTTTTAAAGCATCAATCAAAGCAGGAACAGCAGATACATCTTTCATTTGGCCTAAAGCCTCAGCACTTCTACTACGTACACTTCCTTCTGTATCTTTTAAAGCATCAATCAAAGCAGAAACGGCAGATACATCTTTCATTTGGCCTAAAGCCTCAGCACTTCTACTACGTACATCCGATAATGGGTGTTGTAGTGCCCTTTTTAATGCTTGGTGTGCAATAGGATGTTTTGTTTCCGCAAGAATCGAAACTGCACTCTCTCGATCCCCACTACGAGGACTATCTAATGCAATGATTGCTTGCTTTATATAGAGAGGCGTATTTTGCGGAACATGAAGAGTATTTGCCTCATATTCATATGAAGCTCCTTTGATAGCGTCAATCAATTTATCCCAAGGTCTATTTCTTAAGTTCGTAAAATCTAAACAATGAAGTGTTTCCAGACGGGCATGAAGAGTAACTTGTTTTAACATCACAGGAATAACTTTTACACTTGAGCCTAATGCAAAGGACCACTCATATGCAACGTATTCTGAGAGCTTGGCATCGGGAGACATGATTACAACAAGCACAAATGCACTTTTAATAGCTAAGTCTATCTCTACGCGCCAATCTTCGCCTCCTTGTAGATGATCGTCTATCCAAGTCTCAAAGTCAGCTTTCTCAAGGTTATGAATCAGAACTTGTGCAAAATCAAAGTCATTATGTTGATAGGAAATAAATACATGGCCCATCGTCTCTCATTTTCCTTTATTGTTCAGTCTTTCATAAGACTACGTGTAATAGTTTGTCTAAATGAGACAAAGCTAAACAGTAGTATAGGACAAATATGCTTTCTCATCTACAAGTAAATAAATAGTAATGGTTCTTAATAAAGCACTCGGCGAAAGTAACACTTCTGGGTATTGGGTTGCAAAGTAAGCTTCATTCAAAGATATATTATCAATTGACTTAATGTAATTGCATCTTTTCTTGTTTTTTCCTAAGTAATTCATCTCTATACTCTACAGCAACGTTGATAAAACGTATCAAAGCAACTGCAAAACTGCTAACCATCCACACCTTCAGGAAAACTTTGTCATTCATGATAGTGTTCATATCAAATAGAAACAATATCCCATAGATTAATCCTGTTATCAATATTCCTACAAATGGATACACCAACAACATGAACATAGGAAAACCTTCTCTTAGAGCGTCTTCAGTGATAAAAGTGTTTATCAATGCTACGCCTAGAACCTCCGACCACTCGCGCCATGTCAACGATGTATGCAAAGATGCTGAAGAGTCTACTTGATCGTGTGGTGCAGCGATTATTGCGCTTTGAGGAACAGTTCGCTTTCTATTTCTGCGTAGTGCTGTAAAGATTGTTACACCAGTAATACCAGTGATGCCAGCAAGAGCAGCTAGAATACTAAGAGCATTATTTAGGATAGAACCCCAGTCCATTCGCTTCTCCTTACATTTAAGGTATTTTCTACTATACAAATATTAAACGAATTTTTCAAGAATTCTCAAACCTAAACGACTTATATCTTGCACTACCCGCACGCTTGCGCGGTGTCTGGTCGTTCGGGGTGCTGAAACGTTGGGTAGAGCTGCACTATTTGGGGCGAACGCTCGCACTGCTTACCTTGTACGCGCTTACTACTTGGTGCCCGCTCGCCCTTGTTTGCTCTATGTTCGCCCGTTTGGGATCTCGTGTCCGCGCAAGAGCTTCTTCATACCGACATAGGAGCTACAGCACATTATTTCTACCAATGTGAGCTGAACTAAATTAGAGTTAACTTTGAATCTTTGCTTCTGCTATAGCATTTGCAACTTTTACCCAGAGTTCTTCTCTCTCATACCCTTTCATCTTTGACAATGGTCTCGAAGGGCTATTTATCGCCTGAAATTGTGAAAGGCTTTCAGGTAATATACACGGTCTGAGAATTACAGGAAGTATCTTTACGCCCTCGCTTTCAGCAGCGGCTAACAGTGGTGGTAACTCATTATCTGCAATAAACTGAGAATTTAAAAAATCTATACTAATTAGCAAAATCGCAACCTTAGTTGATGCAAGTGCCGACTTTATACTATCTCGCCATTTCTCTCCAGGTTTGATTTTCGTGTCTGCCCAGAACTCTACTAATTTGTTTTTCTCAAGATACTCTAAGTGAGGAGAAAGTCCAGATAAATATTTAGCGTCTTTGTGACTATAGCTTATAAAGACCTGTGCACGATTGGGCGCGGAGAATGCTGTCTCTAACCTTTCTCTATCAACAGTTAAAAAAATGTGTGACGTACTCTCTAGCTGCTCTTTAGAAGATGCACGCAATATGCGAAATTTATCATTTTCTCCGATGAGAAAATAGTTGGTCGTATAATCTTTTACGTTTATATAGGCATTTGACTGGCTCGTTACAATTATCTGTTTTTCCTGCGATGCTTCAAAAAAAAGGGATCTTAGTCGCTCTTGAAACCATGAACCAGAAAAGGCGTAAGATTCATCAATAAGCACCATCTTGATCGAGTCATCCGTTAATGCTGCTAAGATCGGCAAAATATATCGCCCCGATCCAGGAAGTCTGCTTAGTCGTGGCGTAGAAAAAGTATGGGGTGTTTCTTGGATTGTATATTCTGGCAGACCTAGATATTCATAGTAGCCATTAAGCTTTTGAACTTGTTTCGTGAAATCATTGTGGTTCAGTAGTAGGTTAGCTAGTTCGCTAGAATTAGGTGTATGATGTCTCCCATTACTCTCTTCTATAGCTTTGGCAAGTTCATCATTATACTGCTCAAGCGTCCGTCCACTTGATTGTACTAAGGGAGATATATGACTTGTAGCTTCTATTAAACAAACCTGCGTTTTCCCCTCGGCTTTCTCCCCCTGTTTTTTGTGGAACAACGCATTGAGTAAGCAAGTTTTCCCAGAGCCATTCCTACCCAAGATAGTGATATACTTGCCCTCAAGATGAATAGGGAAACCCATAGGTATAGGTCCATATCTAAATTCTGTTGTGAATGTAATTTGTGACATCCAGCCCTCTCGATTGAATGCGTGGTATGGTGAACTGACTTCCAAGCACGCATGTATGCCTTACACAATAGTCTCAAAAACGCACGGAACAAACACTACTATAAAAGAGTTGAAACTATTATACTCCTGCCTAATCCAAACGAGAAGACTCCTGTTATCCAATACTTGACGGGCATCGCATACACGGTGTTTACTACTCAAAAAGGGAATAGTCTGGACAGTTGATCCAGGCCCTTCGTTACCATGCAGTAATGATTGTATCGTTTGCTCTATTCACTAATATCAGTTTTCTTTACAGTATGATGTTTTCACTTGCACTACCCGCACGCTTGCGCGGTGTCCCATCGTTGCGGCGTTGAGTCGTTACGGGCAACACTGAACTGTTCCGCATCCGCTGTGAGCATAAAAAGATGTTGGGCTGTTTGTGATCTGTTACAATTTCATATAATGAATTGGTACAATGGATTGAGTGAGTGAAAGCGAGACAACACAGTGGAAGAACATCTTCAACACGCAAAGAAAACGAGTGATACCAAACTTCAAACGTTGCAGAACCATCACCGCCTTCTGATGGAGCATCATCACGCCCTGATGGAGCATCACCACCTTGTGCAAGAACGATACCGCGCTGTGCTGGACTCTTCTCTGTACACACAAGACCACAACCAAGTCCTTCACGAGTTCCACCAAGCATTAGAGGAGCATCACCACATGGTACAAGACCATCATCATCTTTTACAGGAGCATTATCAACTCCTGGCAGAAACACCTTCATCGGAACCGTTTCCCCAATGAACAGGATACTACCTTTTTCTTGCACTACCCGCACGCATACGCGGTGTCCTACCGCTCGGCAACGATTCGCGTACTCTTGGGTAGTCATTGTTGGCACATCCTCCTAAACCTATAGGTGTATCAAGTTGAGGTTTTCTTCGTGTAGCGTTTGCGTGTGAATGTAGTTCACCTTTGATAAGCTGACGTAGGGCTATAATATCTTCCCTTAACTCTCGTTCCGATGTTACAATTAAGGCAAGCTGTAGGTACCGCCATTCGTTATGTTGGTGGCGGCGCGAACATGCCACCAGTCGGGCAAGGGCGCGTGGTTATACCAACGAATTAAGCAACACTCTTACAAGCAATCATAATGAGAGGTTAAGCGTTGGTCAATACTTCGCGCAACAAAATTATCGCTACTGCTCTTGCTGTCTTAGTAATAGTGTTTGCTAGCTTTGGTTACTATCAACTCACAACGGGAAATCGCTTTGGCTATGTATTTTTCTACCTAGCCTTCTTTCTGGTTATCGTAGCGTTAGCTCTTAATACGCTACTGACACGGCAGAGAAAGAGGTAACACTATGCCCATCGACCTTCAACGTGTTCGCCAGGACACTCCTGGCACAGCCAACGTCATGCACTTCAATAATGCTGGCTCGTCGTTGATGCCACAACCTGTGCTGGATGCGGTAATCGCTCACTTGCAACTTGAGGCGCACATTGGCGGCTATGAGGCGGCGGCAGAGGCAAAGGAGCGGATAGAGCATGTCTATGATGCAGTTGCGGCCCTCATCAACTGTTCGCGTGATGAGGTGGCGATAGTGGAGAATGCGACAAGAGCGTGGGATATGATGTTTTACTCAATTCCATTTCAGCCAGGGGACCGCATTCTTACAGCATCATCAGAATATGCAAGCAACTATATCGCCTTCCTACAAAGGGCGAAAAAGACAGGTGCTACCATCGAGGTCATACCCAACGACGAACATGGACAGGTCTCGCTCGATGCTTTGCGAGATATGCTTGACGATAAGGTGAAGCTGATTGCGATTACACATGTACCGACGAACGGTGGACTTGTGCAACCTGTTGCCGCTATCGGCAAGATTGCACGCGAAGCTGACATTCTCTATCTTGTCGATGCGTGTCAATCCGTTGGGCAGATACCGATTGATGTGCAACAAATTGGCTGTGATATGCTCTCCACAACGGGTCGTAAATATTTGCGAGGTCCGCGTGGTACTGGCTTTCTCTATGTACGCAGCTCCATCCTGGAACAGCTTGAGCCGCCGTTTCTGGACCTGCACGCGGCACAGTGGTTATCACCCAGCGAGTACGAGATACGCGCTGATGCACGCCGTTTTGAAAACTGGGAAACCAACTACGCCGCGAAAATTGGCCTTGGCGTCGCCATTGACTACGCCAACCAACTAGGACTCGATGATATCTGGCGACGTATCAAGACACTGTCGTATCAACTGCGCTCACAGCTTACAACACTACCAGATGGAATCGTGCGAGATCGTGGCGTCACGCAATGCGGCATTGTCACCTTCACTGTAGAGGGACACAGGCCAGAGGACATTCAACGCCAACTCGCCGCCTCCAACATCAATGTTTCGGTTGCCGTTCGCAGTTCCTCCGTGCTTGATATGGACGCTCGCAAACTAGACAGCATCGTTCGCGCCTCTGTCCATTATTATAATAGCGAAGAAGAGGTTGATAGGTTTATTCAAGCAATAACGGGAATCGTCGAACCGCACGGCTAATTGCCGTGCGGTTCGACGATTCCCGTTATTGCTTCGCATCTTCATACATTTTGAATTGCAAGAAACGATTGGATAGATCGGCATGCTCAAGCGTGATACCTTGCATCGTCTGCTCCAGCAGGAATTGTTTTACCTTGTCGATGTCTTCGCCGCTCTCTTTGTAGATTGCCATCTGGCGGTCGGCACCTGTTCCGCGTTTATCATCCAACAAAGAACGCAGGTAATTCATTTCGCGGCGGCTGCCGAGATCGTCTACGACCTCATCGACGAAATCCAGCAACTCGTGTATCGAGTCGCGCATGCTAATACAACGCTTTTGCGTAAAATCAATGACATCGGCGTCGAGACCGTAGCGCATGGCACGCCACTTGTTCTCGTCAATGTAATCACGTTTCAATGATGGTACAGGTTTGTTGTGTTCGTCGAGGTACGTCAACTTCGCTACCATTGCCTGACACAGAGCGGCGATTGCTAGCGTATCCTCGACGGTAGAGGGCATGTCGCAGGCACGGAACTCGACGGTATCGAAAAACGGGTGAGGGCGAATATCCCACCAGATTTTCTTGCCATTGTCAATACAGCCCATCTCAACTAAGTCTTGCACATATTTGTCGAAATGCTCCCGCGACGCGAATACTTCCGGCACGCCACTACGCGGAAATCGCTTCCATACTATGGAGCGATACGACTTGAGGCCGGTCATACGTCCCTGCCAGAAGGGGGAATTTGAGGAGATGGCGATGAGTTGAGGCAACCATGTTCGTACCTGATTCATCACCCGAGTAGCAAGTTCTTTGTTTTCAATACCCACATGCACATGTAGCCCAAAGATCAAAATCGAGCGTCCAACGTCCTGATACTCTTTTTCCAGTTCGATATAGCGATCACCATCGGTGCGCTCCTGGTCAATCCACAACGCGCTCGGATGTGTACCAGCACTGACAAGAGCCAGTCCTTCCTCGTTCGCCAGCCGACTCAGCAACGCCCGCAACGTATACAACTCGGTACGGGCTGCCGCTATATCTGGAAACACATTGGAGATCAACTCTACCGTCGATTGTAGCATCTCCGGCTTGATCTGCTCCTCAAGGTAGGGGGCACCCTTGTCTAACACGCTCTGGGCACATGAACATAACTCCCCTGTCGCACGTCGCACCAACTGAAATTCTTCCTCAATGCCGAGAGAAAATTTGTTCGTCATAGGTATACTCCTTGCATTGTGCGATCTAACAAAAACTCGATCACCTTCTGCGTGTTCTGCGTCTCTTGATAGATTGCCATTTGCCGATCCGCACCCGTTCCCTGCCTGTCTTCGAGCAGGTCGTGCAGGTAGGTTATTTCACGGCGACTTCCTAGCTCATCTACAACGTCATCGACAAAAGCCAGCAGCTCTCGTATCGAGTCGCGCATAGGCAAGCGGCGCTGTTGCGGAAAATCGACATACTCGGCATCGAGGCCATAGCGCATCGCACGCCACTTATTTTCCTCGATATAGCGACTTTTGACAATAGGAACGCTCTTACCCTCTACGTGCAAACGCGCTAACTTCGCCACCATTGCCTGACACAGAGCGGCGATTGCCAATGTATCTTCCATCGTTGAAGGCATATCACAAACGCGAAACTCGACGGTATCGAAAAAGGCATGGGGGCGCACATCCCACCAGATTTTCTTGCCATCGTCGATACAGCCCATGTCTATCAAGTCCTGTACATATTTGTCGAAATGGTCCCACGAAGGAAAAACGTAGGGCACACCACTACGCGGAAAGCGTTTCCATTGTACCGCACGATAGGATTTGAGGCCAGTCATGCGACCGGACCAGAACGGCGCGTTGGTTGAGAGTGCCAGGATGTGCGGCAACCATGTACGCACCTGATTCAGAATCGTGATGGCGAGGTCTTTATTCGCGACCCCAACATGCACATGCAGACCAAAGATCAGGTCGGAGCGCACAACATCCTGGTATTCCTCTGCCAACTCGATATAGCGTTCGCCCTCTGTATTCGCCTGGTCACGCCACGATGAACTGGGATGTGTACCTGCGCTAATGATAGCCAGCCCTTCCTCATTGACCAGTCGGGCTAGCTCGGCTCGCGTCGCGCGTACCTCTTTACGAGCAGTGGCGATATCCGCCAGAACGTTTGAGACCAATTCTATCGTCGATTGCGACATCTCCTGCTTGAGTTGTTCGCCTAACGAGTTTGCCCCCTTCGCAATTATCGCGTCCGCACAAGAACGTAACTCGCCCGTCTGCTGATCCACTAACTGAAACTCTTCCTCAATCCCCAGCGTAAAACGTGACTCCATGCTTACTCCTAGTAATAAGGCGAACTCTACTACATTGTTTTCTGATAGTACGTATTAAAACACGAAGAAGTTTACAAGGCACGAATAATGCTCTTTGAATTTTTCATATAGGGACAGCTTTTCATTGGAACTAGGGCGCCCTTGCTCGGCATCAACACGCTCTTTTCATCTTTATACTCACACTTATAACGGTATTTCTTGTGGAATTCAACAAAACCTAAAAATCACCCTCGGCAACCTGCAGAACCGTGAGACCCAGGCTTCGCCAAAGTTCTACAACTTGATTCCGGTCATCCAAAACGAACTTTATTGTATAACGTCCCCGCATATGTTGCTCGTATATCTCGCGTTTGACGATGGCATCTTTGCGAAAATCGCCTTCGACACGCATATAGAGGGCGTTGTACTGAATGCTATGCTTTTCCAGCCAGCGTTCGGTCCGGGGCCTATGTTGCTCACTTCGTCCTGATGCAAGCAAAATGGTGTAGCCAGCCAGAAAGTACGTTTTCAGAATATCGGCGACAGGCTCATTCACAAGGTCCTCTTCACATCGGGCGGCATCATATGGGTTGCGCCCATTGAGCAGCGCAAGTGTACCATCGAGGTCGCAGATGATCGCCGTCGGTAGCGTGGGATCGAACTCAAGCACAGGGGGCTTGGGCTGTAGAAAGTCGCGATACATCTGCCGTATCACTCTTTCGCCCACGTAGTTCGGACGCTTGCTATCACGCTGAATGCACATCTCGACATCGACATGCGTAAAGTCTTTAATCTCGATGGTCGCAAGGTCGCCGACAAGGGCGCGAATATCGTTCTCATGCATACTGTGAAGATTGGTGTCGTCAACCAGAACGCTATACCCATTGTGCAGTGCCGCCAGGATCAGCGCATTACGAGCCTCACGGATAAACACCTCTCGATGTTTGCTATACTTGCCATTATCCAGCATAGCTCTTAACTTATCCTTACTCACAATCTTATATTTGCTTGGATATTTCTCCAATTGCTCCGTACACCACGTACTCTTCCCGCTCGCGGGCAAGCCTTTCATAATCACACACGTTAGCTTGTCCAAGTCAATTTTCCTCGTCTACAACAAAGGGCCGTGAAGCCTCTGGATATAGCAGTCGCCAGATCATATCACGATAATTCTTGTTATCGAGCATAGCAAATACAATGCCTGGATACTTTTCTTTCGTGACAATCATCGCCTGCTCTTTACGCGTCGGCAACTGCTCGACACGCCCCATCGCCTCTCTACACTGTGCCTCGATAATGGCGAACTGTCGCAACAAATCGTCACGGGTACGCCTCACCCACACGAAAAACTCGTCCGGCACACGCTCTAACAGCGGCTCCAACGGTTGGTTATCGCGCAACAACTCCCAAATAACGCGAGCATTCACATGTGTAATGATATGGTGCAGGCGCACATATTCGGCAAACTTGAGCTTCAAGTGCAGCCCACTCTCGAAGCGAATCACAAAACCCTCGGCATTGTCCCGCTCTAATGCTCTCAACGCGTCAATATCACTGATGCCATCGAAGCGTTTCACCACAGGAAAGGGCCACACGTCGTGCCAGATATCGCGCTCCTCGCCCGTCTCCGTCTCGATCACGGCCAACAAAACCAAGTCTTCCTGCCTCCCATAATCCACAATGATACGATTTTGCGGATAAATGATCTCGAATAGGTAGGTATAGACAGGCAAGAACTGAAAATCGCTATAGCGCGTTTGCAACATAACATTCGCCCGTACCGCCTGCTCACTCGTGAAGCTGCCACGCGTAGCAATCTGCGGCTTACCATCGACGGAGAATAAAATTCCAAGGGAGCCGTCAAGCTTCTCCGTCGCGGTAAACGGCTCCAGCGGCAACTGCCCTGTATACTCCTCATAGTTAAAAAACTTCTCGAACGCTCGCGCCACCCCCGTCCCATCGGTGCTAGTAATCAGGCCGCGACACATCAACGTCTCCTGCGTCCAATAGCGTTCAAACTGCGTCTTAGGCGTATAATTCCAGATCACCAGCTTCGCCGTAGGATGAGGACGTGCCGTGAGATAGCCACCGTTCACAAGCTGTTGCAACACATCAATATTGACCTGCACGCAATCCTCCTGTATCTATAAAAGTCGAATATGTACAGGGATGAGTATAACACGAAATGAAGGGTTATATCATAGGGAATTTTTGAACGGACGCCCTTGCTCTCATATCGAATTTCTGAACGACCTTTAACCAACTCTGTGATATAATACCCTCAATACACCACCTTCACTTGGATGGAAGAGATTACAGGGGCTTGCCACATGACTACATTTCTCGATGCACTTTCCCAACGTGTTCTTATTTATGATGGCGCGATGGGCACGAATATACAACGTTATCAATTGACCGCTGAGGACTATGGCGGTCAGCCTACCGAGGGCTGCAACGAGTATCTCGTCCTCACCAAGCCCTCTGTCATCGAAAAGATTCACGAAGGCTTTCTCGCTGTTGGCTGCGATATTATCGAGTCGGACTCGTTTACCGCTAGTCGCCTCAAACTGGACGAGTACGGCATCGGGCATCTCACACATGAGGTCAATCTTACTGCTGCACGGCTCGCACGCCGCCTCGCAGATAAATATAGTACGCCTGAACAACCACGCTTCGTTGCTGGCTCCGTTGGACCAACCGGCATGTTGCCCTCGTCTGATGACCCGACGTTGAGCGATATCACCTATCAGCAACTCGTCACCATCTTCCGCGAACAATCGGTAGCACTGCTCGAAGGCGGCATCGACGTATTCCTTATCGAGACAAGCCAGGATATCTTAGAGGTTCGCGCCGCCATTACGGGTATGCGACAGGCGATGCAAGATGCAGGACGCACGGTGCCCATTCAGGCGCAGGTCTCGCTCGATACGAGTGGACGTATGCTGCTGGGAACGGATATCGCGGCGGTGATGAACACGCTGGTCGCGCTCCGTGTCGATATCGTCGGCCTCAACTGCTCGACTGGACCCGATTATATGCGCGAACCTGTGCGCTACCTCGCGGAAAATTGTCTGCTACCAATCTCGACGCTTCCCAACGCGGGCATTCCCCTGAACGTCAATGGCCTCGCGGTCTACCCGACGGAGCCGGAGGCAATGGCGGCGGCCCTACGCGACTTCATCACAGAGTTTGGTGTCAACATCGTGGGCGGCTGCTGTGGCAATAGTCACGAACACCTACGAGCCATCGTCGATGCGTGCCGACCAGTACAACGCCATGCACGTCCTATCGCCGATAACAACTTCACACACAAGGATTTCAAGTACATTACACCTTCGTTTGTCACAAGCGGCATTCGCGCGACCTCGCTCACTCAGGACCCGCCACCAATGCTTGTTGGTGAGCGCGTCAATGCACAGGGCAGCCGCAAAGCCAAGCAAGCCCTGCTCAACGACGACTACGACACGCTACTCGGCATTGCACGTGAGCAGGTCGAGGGTGGAGCGCACACACTAGACGTGCAGGTTGCCTTGACCGAGCGCACCGACGAGCCGGAGCAAATGGCGAAGGTCGTCAAGAAGCTCTCAATGGGCATCGAGGCTCCACTTGAAATTGACAGCACCGAGGTCAACGTCATTCAAGCAGCCCTGGAAGTGTATCCGGGACGCGCGATTGTCAACTCTATCAACATGGAGACGGGACGCCAGAAAATCGACAGCATCATCCCGATGGCACTTGAACATGGCTCAGCAGTTGTCGCACTCACCATCGACGAGATAGGCATGGGTAAGACCACGAAGCGTAAAGTCGATATCGCGCACGCGATCTACGATATCTGTGTCAACGAGTACGGGCTGGCACCCAATGCACTCATATTCGACCCACTCACCTTCCCGATTACAACGGGGCAAGAGGAGCTACAAACGGCTGGCATCGAGACGCTGGACGCCCTCAAACGCATCAAAAAAGAGTTGCCAGGAGTATTAACAATCCTGGGTGTCAGCAACATCTCATTTGGCCTCAAGCAACATGCACGCGCCGTTTTGAATAGCGTCTTTCTGTATCACGCGGTCAAAGCTGGCCTCGAGCTCGCGATAGTCAACCCGACGCATATCACGCCGTATGCCGAGCTTGACACGGAACAACGTCAGCTTGCCGACGACCTGATCTTCAATCGAGCCGATGCCTTGCCACGCTACATCGCCTACTATGAAGAGCATGGGCCGCAACAAAACAATGATAACGCGAAGGCCGATCCAACCGAGGGCATGAATGTCGCCGAGCGCATTCACTGGCAAATCCTGCATCGACGCAAAGAAGGCATCGAGCCGCTCGTTGACGAGATTATTCAGGAACGCGCAGAAGGCGAGCAGATTAAAACAGGTGAGTCGGCGGTAAACGTCCTCAACACTGTGCTACTGCCAGCGATGAAAGATGTCGGCGACCGCTTCGGGGCAGGTGAACTGATTCTGCCGTTTGTGCTACAGTCAGCTGAGGTTATGAAACGCGCCGTTGCTCATCTCGAAAGCTACCTGGAAAAAGTTGAAGGCTATACGAAGGGCAAGGTTGTGCTGGCAACGGTCTTCGGTGATGTACATGATATTGGAAAAAATCTGGTCAATACAATTCTGAGCAATAACGGCTATACCGTCTATGATTTGGGTAAGCAGGTTCCGCTCAACACGATTATCGACAAGGCCATTGAGGTACACGCCGATGCAATTGGCCTTTCCGCTCTACTTGTCAGCACCTCGAAACAGATGCCACTCTGCGTCAAAGAACTACACAAACGCGGCCTGAACTTCCCTATTATTGTAGGTGGAGCAGCCATCAATCGCTCCTATGGACGCCGCATTCTCTTCGTCGATGAGCAAACGGCAGATGCTATCCCCGTTGTGTATGACCCCGGCGTGTTTTATGCCAAAGACGCCTTCGAGGGGCTAGAGATCGTTGACAAACTTACCAATCCGCGCATAGATCGCGGTACCTTTGTGCAACACATCAAAGACGAGGCACTATCCGAACGACAGAAGAAAGCCGCGAAAACAGGAACAGAGAAACCAGTCGATAGCACTAATGCAGAGACGCCTTCCGCTAGCGTTGAGTCAGCCCTTACAATACCGACTCCGCCTTTCTGGGGACCACGTGTGCTGGAACGTATCGGACTGGAAGATGTCGCGGAATGTATGGACCTCAATACGTTGTATCGCTTACATTGGGGCGGCAAAGCACATGGTGCCGAGTTCGAGCGACTTGTCTCTGAAGATTTTCGCCCGCGTTTAGAGCGTATGGTGCGCGAGGCACGCCAGCAACGCTACCTACAACCAAAGGCCGTGTATGGCTACTTCCCCTGTCAATCGAGCGGCAACGAACTGATCGTCTACGATTACCAGGAACTGCAGAAGAGCGGCACATGTAAAGAGGTGACACGTTTCCGCTTCCCACGCCAGGACGAGCGTGAACGCCTCTGCCTCGCCGATTACTTCGCCTCGGTGCAAAGCGGCAAGATTGATGTTGTCGCGCTACAAGTGGTCACGATGGGTGAGCCAGCCAGTACAGCTATCGACAAACTACAGCAAGCAGGGAACTACTCCGAAGCCTACTTCATGCATGGTCTCGCCGTTGAGATGGCCGAGGGACTCGCGGAATATACCAACCGTATCATCCGCCATGAGCTAAAGATCGGTGATATAAGAGGACGCCGTTATAGCTGGGGCTATCCCGCTATTCCCGACCTTACTGACCACGAAAAGGTGTTCGCCTTGCTGCCTGTCGCCAGTACCATCGGCGTCGAGCTAACCGAGGCATACCAGCTTGTACCAGAACAATCGACTGCTGCCATTGTGGTGCATCACCAGCAAGCGTCGTACTTCGCGGTGCGAACAGCAGCAGAGGTAGCACAAGTGTAGGTTTATTGCAACTAAGGGCATGACAGAACAAAGAAGGCAACCAAAGCAGCAAACCTCTCTTTTTGATACAACGAAATAGGCAAAGAAGAGAACCACCAGAAAGCAGAGCATGTCAGTAGAGGAAAATAAGGCCATCATTCGCCTCATCTTTGAGGAAGCACTCAATACAGGAAATCTGGCAATAATAGATGGGTTATTCGCGCCTCGATTTGTCGATCATTCAACGCTTGAGCAGGTGCCTGGTCCTGAAGGCGTGAAAGAGTATTTCGCCCAGGTGCGCGGAGGTTTCCCAGACATACACGTTACCATCGACGACCTGATTGCAACAGAAGATAAAGTTGTGGTGCGTACCACTTGGCACGCTACTCATCAAGGACTCTATGAGGGCATTGAGCCAACAGGCAAACAGGTGAAACGAACCATGCTTCAGATATTCCGCATCAGTGATGGCAAAATACAGGAAGAGTGGAACGAGGGACCAGGGCTGCTTGCATAAACTGTACAAAGGTACAGCTCATATACTGTCCTCTTGTTCGATGTACCCTTTCCACCCCCTTTGATATAGTAGGACCATGCAACAGACCACTTATCCAAAAGGGAAATATACAATGACATATTCCGATCCTCACACACCTCGTACAGCTCTCATCACGGGTGCTTCTCGTGGCCTCGGTCTTGCACTTGCGCGTCAACTTGCACAAGATGGCTGGAACCTTATCATAGATGCTCGTGGCGAAGAAGCACTTAAAGCCACTCAAGCGGAACTATCACAGTTGACCAACGTTGTCGCCATCTCTGGTGACGTGACAGAAACAGCCCACCGTCAAGCCCTTGTTATGGCCGTACGTACCATCGGTACTCTGGATGCAGTAGTAAATAACGCCAGTCTACTCGGTCCCAGTCCGCAGCCAAACCTGCTAGAATATCCGCTTGACGTGCTGGAACGCGTCTATCGCACAAATGTAATTGCACCGCTAGCACTTCTTCAGGCATTACAGCATCAATTGAAGCCTGGTGCCTGCATTCTCAATATCACAAGTGACGCGGGAGTTGAGGACTATCCCGGTTGGGGCGGCTACGGATCAAGCAAGGCAGCACTCGAACAACTCTCGCACATTTTCGCCGCAGAAAACCCTACTCTCCGTATCTATTGGGTAGACCCAGGTGATATGCGTACACAGATGCAGCAGGAGGCATTCCCTGGTGAGGATATCAGTGATCGACCGCTACCAGAAGAGAGCATACCAGGACTGCTTGCATTGCTCGAAGGGACACATCCAAGTGGACGATACGCAGCACGCGCTCTCACAACAAAGGAATAAATCTATGGCACTTCCTCAAACAACACACCCGGCATCGTTTCGTCTGCTCAACTCTGAGTTTGCAAACTTTGATATGCTGGACTTTGTACTACCAGCAGAACTTGAAGCAGGCATGCCACCAGAGGCGCGTGGCTTGATGCGCGACGAAGTGCGCCTGATGGTCTCGTATCGCTCGAATAACCGTATAGTGCATACTCACTTTCGGAATATCACCGACATCCTGAAAGCTGGTGATCTGCTGGTTATTAACACCAGTGGTACAATGAACGCTGCCCTTCAAGCAACTCGACCAGATGGCACAGCACTCGAGTTACATCTCTCCACTCATCTACCTGCTGATCTATGGATTGTAGAGGTACGCACGCAAGCAGGAAAAACGACTCGCCCCTTTTATGATGTCAAGGAGGGCGAGACGCTCCGTTTGGCGGATGGTGCTGAGGTCACCTTGCATGTCCCCTACCTGCATAGTCGCGAGGCAATCTCAAAGGAATCACATCGCCTGTGGATCGCAACGCTCAACCTGCCGTGTCCACTGCAAGAGTATCTCACACGCCACGGCTTCCCAATTCGCTATAGCTATGTGCAGGAATCATGGCCGTTGGACTATTATCAAACCGTCTACGCTACAGAGACAGGTAGTGCAGAAATGCCTTCAGCCGGACGAGCCTTCACCCCCGAACTGATCACAAAATTGGTTGCCCACGGTGTGCAGATCGCACCATTACTGCTGCACACAGGCGTTGCCAGTCTTGAGGCTCATGAACCACCATATGAAGAGTTTTACCGTGTACCACCCGAAACATCACGTCTAGTAAACGCTGCACATGCCGAGGGCAAGCGCATAATAGCCGTTGGAACAACAGTTGTACGTGCGCTAGAAACCGTCACCGATGACTCAGGCACCACACACTTAGGCGAAGGCTGGACACGTCTCGTCGTAACGCCTGAGCGCAGTATCCACTCTGTCAACGCCCTCCTTACAGGATTACACGAACCACATGCTACACATCTGTTCATGTTAGAGTCCCTTGCCAGCATCGAGCATCTCAAACTCACCTATCGTGAAGCCTTGCACAAAGGCTACCTCTGGCACGAATTCGGCGATCTGCACCTGATTCTCCCGTAGGGCTACAAAACCTAGTTCCCATCTCCAACATCCTATGTTATACTACGCATATCGAAAATGAGGATTATACGAAGAATTGTTGGAGAAGATTGTGAACCATCGTTTTAGAAAGCAGTTCTGTACCTGTCGTTACGTTTATAGAGGCAGCATAAAGTAGTTCAGCCCTCTGTGAACGTATCGTTAGCGTGCCTTCCAACAGAAACGTCAAACACACTTCACTCTGTTTTCTCGCACGTCTCCCCTGCCTGAGCTACGAACCTTTCCTATACATCATTCCCAGGTACAAATTACTACATGTTCAGAGGAGATTTGCTTATGTCAACCACTAAACCTATATATCTGTATAACACACTGACACGCAATAAAGACCTGTTTACACCGCTTAACCCCGAACGTATCGGCATCTATGCATGCGGCCCCACCGTCTATAAAGACATTCACCTCGGCAATTTTCGCACCTTCATTATGACCGATTGGGTACGACGCATGCTCGAATATAACGGCTACAATGTGTTCCTTGTCAGTAATATCACGGACGTTGGACATCTACAAAACGATACCGATGAGACAGGCGAAGACAAACTGGAAAACGAGGCACGTTTGACAGGTCGCAATGCCTACGATATCGCGGAACATTTCACCGCGCAGTACCTGCGTGACTCTGACAAATTGAATATTCTGCCACCACAACTGCGTCCAAAGGCAACGGAACATATACCCGAAATGCAGGCCATGACTGAGGCTCTTATCGAACGGAAACTGGCCTACACGACTGATGAGGGCAATGTCTACTATGATGTGAACCGTTTTCCCAGCTATGGACAACTCTCCGGCAATACAGTCGAGAAGTTACGTGCTGGGGGACATGGCCGCCAACAAATGGAGGTTGCGGAAGATAAGCAGGCTCCCGAAGATTTCGCGCTTTGGAAACACGGTAGCGAAGATCGCCAGATGAATTGGGAGAGTCCGTGGGGTACTGGCTTCCCTGGCTGGCACATCGAATGCTCCGCGATGGCAACAAAATACCTTGGTGAGCAGTTCGACATTCATACGGGTGGCATCGACCTTCGCTTCCCACATCACGAGGATGAGATCGCGCAAACTCAGGGTGTCACTGACAAACAGCCCGTGCAGGTCTGGATGCACGGTGAACATCTCGTCCTCGGTAGCATCAAGATGTCGCGTTCAATCGGCAATGTGTTGTTGTTGAGCAAGCTACAAGAGCAAGGCATCAACCCGATGGCCTATCGCTACCTGTTGCTCACAGCCCATTATCGCTCCAAGCTGAACTTTACCGACGACTCGATTACTGCCGCCCAGAACGGCCTGAACAACCTGCGGGCTGATATTGCCTCACTGCCTGCCGTTTCAGCGTCCCATTCTCAGCAGAGTTGGTCGCAAGAGGCACAGCAAGTACACGATGCCTTTCAAGAGGCCATCAACGACGACCTCGACCTGCCAACCGCTCTAAGCCTGACACGTGAGATGGTGCGTAACAACAAAATCATCCCTGAAGAGCGGCACCGTCTCGTGCTAGACTTTGATCGTGTGTTTGGCTTGCGGCTAGATACCGTCGAAGCGAAGGGACCACGCTCTCTAAGCGAGGATATACTGACGTTAGTACGACAACGTGACGAGGCACGCGCCTCACGCAACTGGAAACGGTCCGATGAGATTCGTGATGAACTCAAGGCGCAAGGCTACGAGATTCGCGATACACCAAAGGGCACAGAGGTATTATAAACATTGCTGTATAATACTGTGGTTGCATCGCGATGCAACCACAGTATTATACAGCAATGTTTATCAAAAATTTCATTCATTATTATGTCTATACAAAGGGGTATACATTATGGCGTCACGTTGGCGAAAAGCAGCATTTACAATAGCTGGCCTTGCAGGGTTTGCAGGTGCGGCATACGGCACATATTATGCATTTACGCGCCGTCCTCTTCCTAAAACAAAGGGCACGTTGCATCTACATGGCTTGCACGCATCAGTTGAGATTCTCACAGACACGTATGGTGTCCCTCATATTTACGCACAGAACGAGGATGACCTTTATTTCGCTCAGGGCTACACTCATGCACAAGAACGGCTCTGGCAAATGGAACTCAATCGACGCGTCGGCTCCGGTCGTCTCTCCGAGCTATTTGGCGATATCGCCATAGAAACCGACCGTTTCTGTAGACGCCTGGGCATGCATCGCTCCTCGCTTGAAGAGGCCAAACACCTCTCAGCACGTAATAGTCGCGTTCTCAATGCCTATGCACAGGGCGTCAACGCTTTTATTGACAATAATAGACAGCGACTTCCCGTCGAGTTCACCATACTTGGCTTCAAACCATCATCGTGGAGTCCCGCCGATACGATTCAATGGTCGAAGATGATGGGTTGGAACCTCGGCGGCAACTGGGAAACTGAACTCATTCGCGCTCGTATCGTTGCAAAGGTCGGTTCCGAACGCGCCACACAGCTAGAGGCTGGTTACGACGCACAACACCCTTTGATTGTTCCCTCCGGCGTCGCTTATCAAGGTATCAATCTCGGCCTGTTAGAACAATACGAGCAACTCAAGGAATTGAGCGGCTTTGGCATGCTTGGCGGCAGCAACAACTGGGTCGTCGATGGCACAATGACGGAATCGGGTACACCAATTCTTTGTAATGATCCTCATCTTGGACAGGCCGCACCCTCTATCTGGTACGAATGTCACCTTGTTGCAGGAGACATCGACGTAGTTGGTGCTAGCTTTCCTGGTGCCCCCGGCGTTGTCATTGGACATAATCAACACATTGCATGGGGCGTCACGAATGCTGTTTCTGATGTACAAGACCTGTATATCGAGAAATTTCATCCAGAAAACCCTCACCAGTACGAATTTCAAGGACAGTGGGAAGAGGCAACTGTGGTTCGCGAAGAGATTCGTGTCAAAGGGCAGAAAGAGCCGCTCATCGAAGAGGTACTGATTACACGGCATGGTCCGATCTTGACCAGCGTTCCTCAAACATCGAATAGTACAAGCCAGAATGGAAAACATGCGCCACAAGAACTCCCGTTCGCACTACGCTGGGTTGGGCTAGAGCAATGCAATATTCTCACCTCTATCCAGGGTATCAATCGCGCGACGAACTGGCAAGAGTTCCGCGACGCCCTACGTGATTGGGACGTACCAGCGCAAAACGTCGTCTATGCCGACAAAGAGGGCAATATTGGCTACGTCATGGCAGGTGCCATTCCCGTTCGTGCAAAGGGACAGGCACTTGTGCCTTCACCCGGATGGACAGGAGAATACGAATGGACCGGACTTATTCCATTCGACGAACTGCCACAAAGCTTTAACCCGGATCAGCATTTTATCGCCACCGCTAACAATCGCGTCATCGACGACAACTACCCACACTACATCACCAACGAATGGCTGAATGGCTACCGCGCCCAGCGCATCAGTAATCTGCTCACCAGCAAAGAAAAGTTAACGGCGGCGGATATGGCACGCATTCAAGCGGACCAATACTCATTGCCTGCCGTCGAGGTTGTGCCACACATGCTCGGCATACAGACCATAACGGCGTTAGAAAAAGCTGCACAGGACACGCTACGCACCTGGGATTTTATACTTGCTCCTAAGAGCGCGGCGGCTGCTATCTACACCACATTTTTGAGACGATTAGAATTTATGGTGATGAGCGCGGCACTCGGCGACGATGAAACGCTGCTACAAGCATACATGGGCAAAGGCTCGAACATCCTTGCCTCGACCAACGGTTATGCCAGTCGCAATAAACCACTGCTTATTCGCATGCTCAACACACGTGACGATACGTGGTTCACAACATCGGTGATCTCGAACGGTCCGACTTCATGGGCCTCAGCCCTCAGCCATGCCTTCTCCGCAACGATAGAAGAGTTGCGTGAGACGTTTGGCGGCAATCTCACGACGTGGAACTATGGAGCCATTCACACTATGACCTATAATCATACGCTCGGTAGTGTGAAACTACTGTCGCCCTTCTTCAATCGTGGCCCGTTTCCGGTTGGTGGCGATATTGATACGGTCAATATGGGGGCGTCTCTGCCTTATGACCCTAAGACGGTCATCACCGTTCCTTCATATCGTCAGATCGTCACGCTTGCAGACCTGAATGATTCGCTCTCCGGGCATGCTCCTGGACAATCAGGCCATCCCGCGAGCAGACATTATGATGACTTTATTTCGATGTGGCTCCGCGTTGACCATCATCCAATGCTTGTTGAGCGGAAGCAGATTGAAATGAAAACACAAGGAACGTTACATCTAGTACCTCAAAGGCCATAGGGGCTAAAAAAGTCAAAACTTTACAATTTTTTGAAATATTGTTGATGTACAGAGAGTATAGTAATAAGAGAGAGCCGTGATATGCTCTCTCTTTTTAACATGGTCATTTTTAACAGGAGTAATTATGCAGAAAGATATACGTTTGGTCCCTGTACAGCAGTGGGCACTTTTGCCACTCCGCCTCTTTCTGGGGATAACATTTGTATATGCAGGCATTCAAAAAATCACGGATCCCCAGTTTTTCCAGGTGTCTGCATCTGGTTTTATTGGTCGCCAGATTGCACGCTTCGCGATAGGGTCGCCAATTCATGGCCTGCTCGTCAATTTCGCCGAACCTCATGCAAAGTTCTTTGGTCTTGTCATCATTTTTGGTGAAATTGCCATTGGTCTCGGTACACTCTTCGGCTTTCTCTTCCGACCTGCGACCTTCTTTGGCGCGTTGCTAAGCCTTCTTTTCTTTCTGTCTGCTTCATTCCATGTCTACCCATATTTCTATGGTGCCGACATCGTGTTTACCTTTGCATGGCTCACCTTAATGTTCTACGGTCCCCTCAACACTGGCCTACCCACATTAGATGAAATACTTACGCTACGTCTAATCCAGGCGGCTCCCGTCCAGTATCAACAACGTGTAGCACTTCTTGCTAACATTATATTAGGCATAGGCAGACCACGCACACAAGATGTTGGCAACGTCGTCGCATCGCAAACGCCACAACAGTTTCCCCGCAAACAACAAAGCCGACAAAACATTCTCGCCCAACAGAGACAAACGCGCCGTACCTTTCTCTGGGGATCGCTTGTCGGTGGTGCAACGGCATTAGGTGTTGTTGCGCTGGGCTATGCGTTCCGTATCATGCGTGGCTCTGATGAGGCAACCACAGGCGGTGGCGTGAGTGCGGCAACTCCAGCAGCAACTAATGCCGCCGGTACAGTCACCAGCTCGACACCCGCAACGGGCAGCACAATAGCACAAGTGAGTGCAGTTGCAAAGAATAGCGCAATGCAATTCACCATCCCATCGACAGGTGATCCCGGCGTTCTTGTCCACCTGAATAACGATCAGTTTGTCGCCTTCGATGCGCTTTGCACTCATGCAGGTTGTCAGGTCTCCTATAATGCAAGCAGCCAGCTTCTGGAATGTCCATGTCACGGTGCCGCCTTCGACCCAGCCAAAAATGCAGAGGTCGTCAGCCCACCAGCTCCTAGTGCCCTGGCAGGAGTCACAATCCATGTGGATAGTGCCACAGGTGCAATCTCGCTTGCCTAAAAATAGGACTTTTTCTTTTCCTCTCACTTTCCCTTGACAGAGCCATTGCAACCAGCTATACTAAATATAGCAAATAGCTATGTGAGGTAAGCGATGAATTTAGCGGAGAAGATGAAACATTTACGAGCAGTCGAGGGCGATCTGCGCGGTTTAGGGCGACCAATGACTCAGGTCGAGGTTGTCAAAGCCATGCAGCAAGAATTAGGCGAGAAGGTGAGTCAGGCGTACCTCTCGCAACTCGAACGCAGCAAGCGACTGCACCTGACCGCATCCAGTCGTGATATCTTGTCGCGCTTCTTCAAAGTCCATCCAAGCTACTTGATTAGTGACCCGCCCGATTATAGCACCGATATTATGAGCGATATGGGCACAGAAAGTGATCGACTCACGACATGGCTAACGGCAAGTGCCCAGGATTGGCGTATAGAACCAGAGATACAGGACTTCTTTCAGCAGTTAGCAGATGTAGAAAACCCACGCCGATATCTCGCGCTCTTCATGAAATTGATGGGGCTTTCTATAGATGAACTCGAAGCAATTGTCGATGCAGTTACAAACATAAGTGTGGATATTGACTAGCTCAAGAACTCAAATTGTAATTTCATAAGCATGCCACGTCTATTTATATGAACAGTGTTTCTTACGGAAGTTTGTGTACGACAAACAGGGATATAGAGAACACCAGTGATTTGAACAACACAAGGAAGGAATACAATGCTTCAGGGACAAAAAGAACCTCTCGCTCATCGGTATCTTGTGGCTCAGAGTCCGTTACGCCAACGTCATCCTGTACTGACGCCTGTAGTCCTTCTCGCTAGTTCGCTACTACTGGGGGCCGTCAGTCTCTTCTCAGATACACTATTTCCGATACTCGCGCTTGTAGGAGTTGCAGTAAGTACATCGAGTACACTGGTACTTCTGTGTTTACTGGTTGCCTCTATAATGGGCATTGCTGGTGTTTTAGCCAGCATTGTTGGTATCCTTGAATATGCAGATCGACGTTGTGCAACAACGGCTGTATCGGTCTTGACGTTATTGAAGCTAAAGGAGCAAACCTATGCCAATCGTCACTGATCCACTTTCTTTAGTATTCATTGCCTGCTTCCTCTTTGGGCTGCTCTTTATGGTAGCGTCTGCCCTACTGGGAAGCTTTGGACACGGTACGCACGCGGCTCATGGAGTGCATAGTGGTACTCACATCCACGCCGGACACATTCACGTGAACAGTACACATCATACTGGACAGGCTGCACAGCATACGGGAAAGGGAGCGATTGCAAAGACAAGTAATGCGTCCAGCAACACCTCCACACTGTTTGCTTATGCGAATCCCACCTCGATTGCTGTGTTCCTGCTAGGCTTCGGGTTTTTCGGTTATATCTTTTACAATACTGCTGGTTTCATATTGCCGCTTACCCTTGTGCTGGCAGTTGTTGGCGGTCTGATTATCACCGCACTCCTGCTCGTTCTCTTGAGCCGCTTCTTCGGAGATAGCGAAGGCGAGACCATTCAGGATGTTTCAGACCGTACAGGCATGCTGGGCAAGGTCAGCATCACCATCCAGGAAAATGGCCTCGGCGAGATTCTCTATGTCTCCCCTGGTGGCATGCGTAAAAGTGTTCCGGCTCGGAGTGTCGATGGTCGCCGTATGGAGCGCGACCAGGAGGTCGTTGTCGTAAACTATCAGCGTGGCATCGCCGAGGTGGACACCTGGGACCATTTTGTCAATCACGTAGATCATGGAGACATCCCATCTGAGGCAGTGCCAGATGAAGATGAACTATCGGCACTGCGTACACTTCTTGAGGAACCAGAACCAAAGGATACCCAATTTGTTATGCGAAAAGATGCCCAAAAGGAGTAAATAATATGAGTCTTCTAGCAGTTGGCATTGGTGTTGTTGCACTTATCATCGTTATCCTAGTCGTGTTCCGCATTAGCGGCAACTTGCTCCGCAAGGTTGGTCCGAACCAGGCACTTATCGTCTATGGTACTGGCGGTACAAAGGTTATTACGGGCGGCGCACAGTTCGTAATTCCTCTGTGGCAACGCGCTCAAGAATTTCCGCTTGAGTTGATGTCGTTCGATGTTGCACCGCCACAAGACCTCTACACTTCACAGGGTGTCGCGGTTAACGTCGAAGCGGTGACACAGATCAAGGTACGCTCCGATGAGCAGAGCATCAGAACCGCCGCCGAGCAGTTCTTGAGCAAGCCGCAGGAAGACCGCGAAAATCTGATCCGTCTCGTCATGGAAGGTCATCTACGCGGTATCGTCGGTCAGCTTACCGTCGAAGACCTGGTGAAAGACCCCGAAAATGTCGGCGGCAAGATGCTCAAAACTGTCACCCCCGATATGGAGAAGATGGGACTAGAGGTCATTTCATTCACCATCAAGGATGTACGCGATAAAAACGACTACATCGCGAACATGGGTCGTCCACAGATCGTCGAGAACCGCAAACGAGCTGATATCGCCGCCGCTATCGCCACACGCGACACGCAGATTCAACAGGCGAACGCCTCCCGTGAAGCTGCAGTCGCCAAATCGTCAGCCGATCAGGAGCGCGTGAAAGCCGAAACCGAGTCACTCGCACTACAAGCAGCATCACAGAGAAATCTATCGCTGAAAAAAGCCGAGTTCGATGGCGAGGTCAAACGTCAGCAAGCCTCAGCCGATAAAGCCTATGACATCCAGGCCAACGTCTCACAGCAGCAGGTCATCGCCGAAGCCATCAAGGTGACAGAGGTCGAAAAGATCGCGCAGATCAAGGTGCAACAAGCCGAAATCCAACGCCGTGAGTTAGAACTACAAGCGACCGTGCAGAAGGCGGCAGAGGCCGAGCGTCGCCGTATCGAGACGGTTGCAGAGGCCGAACGCCAGCGTCTCACGCTTGAGGCACAAGGTCAAGCCGATGCATCGAAGGCACGAGGTCAAGGTGATGCGGAAGCCAACCGTGCTAGAGGTCTCGCTGATGCAGACGTTGTGCGTGCTAAAGGTCTTGCGGAAGCCGAAGTCATCCGTGCCAAAGGTGAAGCAGAAGCTGACGCAATGAAGGTCAAAGCCGCAGCCTTCCACGAATACAATCAGGCCGCCGTGTTGGATAAACTCCTCACGAACATGCCAGAGATTGTACGCGCCATTGCCGAGCCACTCAGCAAGGTTGACAAGGTGACAATCGTCTCTACAGGCAATGGCAACGGCACCAATGGCAACGGCGGTGGACTTGGTGCCAGCCGCCTCACTGGCGACATTGTAAACATGGTTGCACAGGTACCGGCCCTTTTTGAACTGCTCAGTGGGACACGCATCGGTGATCTGATGAACAACATTCCCGCGATGGCAAATCAAGATGGACAAAACGGTGCTAATGGCAATGGAAACGTTCATGTCAACGGCAAGCTTAGCACCATTGACGCGACAACACCTGACAATAAGTAGGGGAGAACGCGAAGTACTGCACCGTTTGGGGGCGGTACTTCGTATTCATAGTAGAAGCACGATATATATGCCGACTTCATCTATCGTGTTTCATCAGGTGCGGGAAACAAGAAACATTCATCTGGCATCCTCCCTTGGTGCCAGATGATACCCATACAGTCTGGAGTTTTCTATGAATTTGTTGGAACGTGTGCTCACTCTCCTGCGTGCAAATCTCAATACAGTAGTTGAGAAGTCCGAGGACCCTGAAAAGGTTCTGCGCCAACTACAACTTGATATGCGTAACCAATTGGTACAGGTGAAAACACAGGTCGCTACCGCTATCGCAGAAGATCACAAGCTGCAAAAGCGCAATAAAGAGCGTGTAGTAGAGGCAGACCTGTGGATGAAAAAAGCTGAGCAGGCAATCCAACAGGGCAATGACGATGCAGCACGCTCTGCCCTCACTCGTCATAACGATTTCATGAAACAGGCCGAGCGCTATCAGCAGCAACAAAAAGAACAAGCGCAACTGGTGACAACCATGCGCGGGGCGCTCCGTCAGCTAGAGGCGAAAATCTCAGAGGTCGAAACAACCATAGACCTGCTCGTCGCACGCAAACGAAATGCACTATTGCAGCAACGTGTCTTCGACGCGCTCAATATGACAGGTAATCCAAAAGATAAAGAGCGTACTGCAAAAGCGCAAGATGCAGTCATAGAAGCCGAGGCGCGTGCCCGTGCTCTTGCGGATATACACAATCGCAACCTCGATACCCAACTCGACCAACTTTCAGAAGAGCAGGTTGTCGAGCAACAACTTCGCACCCTCAAACACAAAAACGGCCTCGCACAGGAGCCACCATTGTTACCAGAAGCTCATGATCTACAAGCTGCTTCACTCCTGCCACCTCAACCAGTGCTGAAAACTCCTGCCAGAAAACGCATTGACAAGCAGGTAGAACATGAAGGCACCAGGAGTAACGGTAACGAGCAAAAAGAGCAGGACCTTGCACATCTGAAAAAACTAATCGAGAGTCGCCAGAACAAAGAGCAATGAAATTGCGTATAGACGTTTGTTTCTATACGCAATTTCTCATCAACATTTATCTATATGCGCTGCTTTAGTGATTGAATAAAAGCACAAAAGCAATCATAATTACTATGACAATCACAATGCCCACGATAAACGAAAAGCTATTATTCTTTTTCTCTTCCTCTGTATGAGGAATCTTCTCATACTCATCACTCATGCTATTTCATCCTTCTCTTGTATTAGTGCAGAGCGGCGGTTAGTGCGCCCTCGACATTTGCCATCACTGCATCACTTGCAACGGGATTTGCCGCATGTGTTGTTATAAGTACCTGGAATGCCTGGCGGTCACCACCAATGGCACGCAGAAGCACATAGCGGTCGGCACTCGTCAAAACGATATGTTCGTACTCACCCCACGCACCTGTGTCGAGTGACTGAAATGCGCTCTTTATAATCATACTAAAATGTTTGCACATTGGGGACAAATCCAGATCATCTACCGCAATCTGTGCAATTGGTTGTCCGTCAATACTTGCCACTGCCGCAGCCACAAAACCATTAATGGAATATCCTAACGTTCGCAACGCAGAGACAAGGGCAGTAGAATTATGATTCCTTTTTGCATTATCACCAAGCGGCATAGCCTGCAAGTTGGATGAACTTGTTCTGTGCATGCCATTCGTGATCTGACGACGCGACATCGGAAGCGTGGTATTCGATGCATCAAGGTCTTGCAGTGGTCCACTTTGCGGTTGACCTTCTCCATCAGATGGCTGCCAATCAGGAGATGCAGTTTTCCGACTAGCCGTGTCTACCTGTAACGTTTTTTGAGGGCCAGTCATCTCCTTTACCCTCTGCTCCGCCAATTTTCGTGGTGTGCGTACCGAGGGGCGTGCTGGTTGCCATTCCGCAGGTGTTGGCACAACAGGCGTTATGGGAGAGGATGGCCTGAAATTTCTTGCAGGGATGGACGGTAAAGAGTCGTGTATGACGGGCATATCGGATGCCGTCGGTTGATCTGTTAACCAGGAAGGCAGGTCACGCCGTTTCGCTGACCCATGTTTGCTATCATCGCCATTGCTTAAATCGGTTGTTGTCTTTCTTTGAGTCGGAGAAGGCACATTCTTCTCATCTTCTTCGATCTGTGTTTCGACAAGAGGCGTCACTGGCACATTCGCCGCCAGAGGGCGCATACCAGCACCGGAGAATTTTCCCGTTTGCTCCCACCATTCTTTTTCACTTTGACTCATATCATGTGTGCCATCCCTTCCTTGCATCCTCTGCTCTTGTACAGGATGCACCGTATGTAGAGATACGAAAGCATCCGTTTGAACAGGAAATGGTTCTTGTGGCTCATCGCTAACATGTTCTGTCAGCACTAAGAAAGGAGCATCTTCATCTTCTACAGGGGGAGATGGCGGAAGTTGTATATGCTCACCACTGAGTTGTTGCTGTATCTGATTGTATTTTGTGCGATATTGAAATGCCTGTAGGATGAGCCGAGATAACGGTTGTGTGACGTTCGGTGTCACCTGCTGATTCCACGGTTGGTGAACGACGGTACCGTTCTTATGGGCCGCCAGCGCAAAAAAAGCCTCTTCGCCGCGCAATGTTCCATATTCCGCCCACACAAGATTACCATTGTAAAAACACAACATGCCGCGCTCTTCCAGGCCAGTACTCACTAGCAAGGCAATATTATTTCGGCTCACCGAAATAATTTGAATCACATCCAACAAATCGAATGAGTCCAGGTCAGCAGAAAAGCCCGTCTGCACAAGAAGGCGTCGCAACTCTTCCTTCAGCAGATGCAGGTCGAGCGGCTTTTCCAGATAGCCGACCGCACCACCTTCCAACGCTTGCGTGCGGAGCGTGGGGACCGATTCGCCAACAAGTATTACGCGTGTGTTTGGACGATAGGCACGCAACCACTGCAACAGTTCAAAGCCTTCTGCCCCTGGCGTATTCAGATCGCAGATAACAATATCGTGCTCCTCTGCCCATAGGGTACGCACAGCATCACGCCCATTGATTGCGCCATTGACAATGTAGCCATCTTTACGTAAAGAATTAACAATATTACGGTTGAGGCTCTCTTCATCTTCAACCACAAAAATACGCCATTGTTCAGCCATGTTTCCTACCGCCTGAAAATAGTTCCCATAGGTGTTCGCGTTGCCATACCTAGCAACATTCGTTGCTCTCCGTATAGCCCATCACGATAGCTAACCACACAAAAATTGCATGGTTCTCTCTTGCACCGTTGCTTTCTGATTCCTTGCAAGAGTGTATCACGATGCTGTAGGGATAGCAAGATGTAGCACGTTTTGGATTTACGCTTTTCTACTATCACCTCTTTGAGTCGCATCAGATACACCGTACCAGAAAAAGGCGAGATGACCAAAAGTACAATAATAATGGTATACTCCTGTAAGAGCGTTTTTCTCATCTTCACTATCAGATAGAGCAGAACAGTATATATAAATTGAAGAGGTAACATGCAATGATGCCACACAATATACAACAGGATACATGGAAGCAGATGGCCGGGACAGCGGCGGCAAAGCTGATCGAGGACGGCATGGTTGTCGGCCTTGGCACCGGCTCGACATCGAATTTCTTGATATACGCATTGGCACAACGTGTGCAGGCAGGTCTGCATATTGTCGGGACCATCTCCTCGTCAAAAGCTTCGTGTGATCTAGCCGCCAATCTTGGTATTCCTGTCACCGACCTCGATGCTCACCCCACGCTGGATATTTACATCGACGGTGCCGATGAGATCGATACCCAACTCAACCTGCTTAAAGGCGCAGGCGGTGCCCTGCTCCGTGAGAAAATTATCGCCTCTGCCGCTCGTCGCTTTATTGTCGTCGCCGATGTTACCAAACAAGTAACGCATCTGGGACAGAATTTTCCGGTTCCCGTTGAGGTTGTACCTTTCGCCATCGCACCCGTTGGCAAGCACCTGACAGCATTGGGAGCCAACGTTACGCTACGCCAGATCGCAGAGAAACCCTTTATCACCGAAAATGGCAACATCATTCTCGATTGCGCCTTCCCCAACGGCATTTCAGACCCCATCGGCATCAACGCGAATATGCATAGCATTGTTGGTGTCGTCGAAACAGGTCTATTCCTGGAAATGGCAGAGAGAGCGTTTATCGGTGGTCCTGATGGTGTCCTGACATTACCTGAATAAAGGAAGAGACGACACATATGGAAGGAGACCGCAAGAGTATCTCTTGTTTCCCTAAACATAGCCCTGGACGTAGCAAGAGAAAATGTGTACAATGATATCAAGACCCATATGTACGTAGTATCCACACGCAAAGCGAACGCAATGAAGCGACTGCCATGATGACGTGACACTCATCATGACGGTCGCTTCTTTATATAGAGCAGCATTGTGTACTTTCTCGTTCGTGCGTGGGAAGATGGAGCATGCATAGTCAATCCGTATGTGTAATCAGGTTTAATCGGAGGTCGTATGTCTTTCAAAGCCGACGCCAACCAGCACTCTCTCTCTGCTACAACAAACGATGACGGACATGCAGTGGAACAACTGCGTAAAGAGAAGGCTGAACTACAACACGCGCTTGAGGTACGGACACAGGAAAATGTCTTGCTCAACGAAGTGCTTTCTACTGTCGGCTCAACGCTGAGACTCGATGAAGTGTTGCATCACCTTGTGGACACCGTTGTTCGCGCTACACAGTGCCAGATGGCATTTATCTACATGTATAACAAGGAAAAAGAGCGTCTTGTCCTTGCCAGCGCAACACAGCGTCACCAGCATCTCGTTGGTAAGATCGAGATGGCTCTGGGTGAAGGCATCGCAGGCTGGGTCGCCCTTCATCGTACAACGGTATTTTTGAAGGACGAAGCGATGGATGATCCGCGCTTCTACTACTTTCCAGAGCTAGAAGAGGAAAAGTTTCAATCCATCCTGACCGTCCCAATTATCACAAAGGAGCGTCACTTGCTCGGCGTCATCACTCTACAGGCGGTGGCACCACATGAGTTTACCGAAGAACACCACCGCTTTGTCAGCAGTATCGCCGCACTGGTAGCTAGCGCGATAGAGAACGCACAACTCTATGAAAACTCGCAACGCAAATTGAGCATCTTAACCTCTTTGTCGATTCTGAGCCAGACCATCAGTTCAGGCTTATATCTCGATGATATGCTGCGCTCACTCGCAACTCTGACTGTCCAAATCATGGAGGCCGATCTGTGCGTTATTCTGTTGATGGATTCGTCACGCGAACGAGAGTTAGAGACGGCACGGCACGCCAGGCGGCTCGTAGTACGTGCGACCTCATCAAACCTTAATGAGCGAGCCAGTTTCCAGTCGATTGACATTGACCGCACTGTTCTGGAGCAGTTACACGAACAGGACGAAGGCACCCTCAGTACGCACAAAAGCCAGAATGGTGTCCTCCCGGACATGAGCGAGCATGTGCTTTCACAACTGAATCCATTACAAGATATATCCTATAGAACGCTGATCTCTGCTCCACTTGTCGCTGGTACAGAACAACTTGGACTTATCAACTGCTATTCCAGTAGGCCGCGACGTTATTCGGCTGAAGATCAGACGCTGCTCACGACTATCGCGAATCAAGCGGCTATTGCCATCAAAAATAGCCACCTCATGAACCAGTTAGCACAGAAGAATCTCGTGAAAGGATTCTTCGACGATCTGATGCAGGGTGCATCAGAATCGGAAGATTCACTACGACAACGTGCCAATTTTCTCGGTTGCGATCTTACACGTTCACATGCGGTCGTCATTATCGAGATTTCCCACTTAGAGGCTCTTGCTGAACAGCCACCTACCCTCACGACCAGCAGCAGTAAAGAGAGCAAACGAACACAAGAAGTGACAGCGAACGATAGCTCTCCACAAGGGTCGCAGGTACAGGCAATGTATAAACGCATTGGCGGCATCTTTCACCGGCGTATTCAGGATAGCTACGCTGGTTCATTACTCTACGAACATGAGAATATGATTACCTGTGTCATTTCGCTCAGCAAAGATCCAACGGGAGCGCGACTCAAAACATGGCTCTATGATATTGCGCGTCAACTGCACCATGAGTACAATGTTTTGCTTTCTATCGGCATTGGGAATACATGCAATAATAGCAGGGATTATCGACGCGGTTTTGCTGAAGCTAACGAAGCGATACAGATGGGCCAGAACTTACAGGCAGACGAAAACGTGATACGTACCGAACCACTTGTAACTCACTTCAACGATCTGGGTGTCTACCGTTATCTATACAAAATCGCACGTATGGACGATTTGCGCGATGTCTATCAGGATCAGATTGCACTCATTGATAGCTACGATCAGCGCAAAAATACTGATCTGCTCGGCACATTGGAAGTGTACTTAGAGTGTGCTGGAAACTTAACCAAGACATCGGAGCGGCTCTTTGTACATCGCAACACGCTCATCCAACGTCTGGAACGTCTACAGTCCCTGTGCGAGATTGATCTACAGGAGCGCGGCAACTGGCTCACTCTGCAAATCGCGATCAAGATATATAAATTGCGTTCGGGAAGTGTGTAATAGAGAGGAAACGGAGCATATTCACAGTGTGGCATCTCTGTTTTCTCTACGGAAATTACTCTTTGCCACATTCGCAGTTTTCACCAGTGCGAGCTTCGTGGAGAGCTTCGCGTCCCTCTTGTACGATAAAATAGATGAGGACAAGTGCAGCAAGCGGGTCAGCCCACCACCAGCCTAAGAGTGCGTTAAGAAGTAATCCAGCAAGCAACGCTAAGGACATATAAGCACAGGTTACACTGCACACGGCGTCGGCTTTCAAGGCGGTGCTTCCAATACGTCGTGCAACGTGAAGTTTTCCTCGCCACAAAACAGGCATGATGATAGCGGCTGCGATGGCAAGTCCAATGCCCCACGAAGACGATTCAGGTCTGCTTCTTGTGAGAACGGAGAATATGCTATCGCCTATTATATAGAGGGCAAGAGCAAAAAGACTCATTGCCACCACCCATGAGGCACGGCGTTCAGCTTGCTCTACGGCTTCAAATGAACCACCACGCTGCTCTAGCACTAAACGCCAGAGCAGCACACTTCCTGCAATTAACTCGATCACGCTATCAATGCCAAAGCCTTGCAGTGAAACGCTATGCGTCGCGAAGCCAATGCCTATTGCAACACTAGCCTCAACAATCATCCAGAGCAACGAAGCAAGTTCAATCCAGATACCTAATCGAACCTGCCCTGTACGTGACATAATTGAAGCATTCTCAATATGATTTGCCACTATTGCCCTCCGCGTTGCAAAACATCCAACTCAGTTGAAACCTCTTTTATAGAATGCTCTTCCTGGCAATTACAGTCATCTTCTTTTTTGGCGGCACCCATGCAACAATACAACTCGCTCTCGTCGCAACAGGCACCCTGCATGCTACACTCGAACTGAATAGTTGTATGGTCAACATTATACTGCTCATGCAACATCGTCTTTAAGCTTTGTAAGATGGGCGAACTGCCACTAGGTGGCAGGTCGTCGATAAGCACATGACATGAGAGCGCGTACATACCACTGGTGATACTCCACACATGCAGGTCATGTACCTCTTTGACACCGTTGACACGCTTCATATCCGCTACAAGTTGTGGTAGTGCAATAGTTTTAGGGGTAGACTCCAGCAGAATATCCGCTGTTTCACGCAGAATAGGCCAGGAACTGACCACTATCAGGAGTGAAATGGCGATAGAGAGAATAGGGTCAAGTGGCGTCCACTTCGTCAAAAGAATGATGACACCTGCCACAATAACGCCAACAGAGACACCAACATCACCAAAGACGTGTAGGGCGGCGGCGCGTACATTGATATTATGCTCCTCTTTACGCAAACCGAAGCCAATAAACAGATTGATCGCGATACCAATACTCGCCGAGAAAAACATCACCAACGGCTGAATCGGCTCTGGATGCTGGAAACGCTGTACGGCCTCCCAACAGATAACAACAGCTATAAGAATGAGCGTTACAGCATTGGCTAATGCGGCTAAAATGCCAACGCGATGATAGCCAAATGTCTTCTGTGCATTCGCAGGGCGTTCTGCTTGCACTGCTGCAAACCACGCCAGGCCGAGCGCGAACAGGTCGGTAACAACGTGGCCCGCATCTGAAAGCAGGGCCAGCGAGTTTGCAAGGAAACCACCAATCAGTTCAGCTAACAGAATAAGTATTGTAAGCATAAAGGCTATACGAAGCGTTTGCTTCGCCATACCATGCGTATGATTATGTCCAGCGTGTGTGTGAGTGTGACTGTGGGTATGCCCAGCATGACTGCTCTGAATACTGCTCATGCTGACACCTCGATTTTTTCCTGTGTATGCACAGGATTACTTTCGCTCGCGTGTGCAATACCCATACGAAGGAGTTGACGAATATGCTCATCGATCAAGCGGTAATAGACGATACGACCAGCTTTACGCATAGCAACCACTTTCTGGTTGCGTAGCACGCGTAACTGATGTGAAATTGTTGTATCGTCACGACCTAGCCCTGTCGCAAGGTCACAGACACAAAGCTCTCCCGTTGGCGCATGCAATAAAGCATGCACCACTTGCAGACGTGTCGGGTCGCTCAGCACTGAAAACAATGCCGCTATCTCAGTCGCATCTTCATCGACCAATAGATTACGACGCACCTCTAGCGCGTGTTCAACGTGTATCGTGCGCTCCTGGCACATATCACCCTGTATATATGGACTCACTATCGCTGTCTTAGCGGATCGAGTAGCCATAGCAAACGCTCCTTCTTTGAATGAATAGCTGTACAAACGTGCAACTATTCTTCACTTAGTATACCATATAGCTCCTCTATATTCAATACATCGGATTATTTTTCGGCTTGCATAGAGATACGCTGACATGCTACACTTAGACGTGTATATTTCTCCGCGATCTACAACTGAAGCATGGTGGAAGCACCTACGCCTCCGGTTCATGATAGGCTATATTGTCGTCGCGCTAGTTTTGTTAAATATCAGCGTCATAGGACATATACGCCTACTTAGTGAAGTGGGAAACACGTTTGGTGGCTTCATTTGGGCCGTCGATACAGACGGTCAGGTAGTTGTTGTCTCCACTCCTGCTCAATTGCCATCATCTGACGCTACAGCGAACTCGCTCACGAATAATACGCATATCGTGAGCGCAAATAACCAACAAGGAGCGGCAGGGCTTGAGCGCGTCTATGCACATGCTCATCCTGGAGAGGCCATAACCTATACGCTTTCAAATAGCAATGGCTCTCGTACAACCTTTGCGCTTCCTGCCCAGACTTTCACCTGGGATATGTGGTGGCAAAACTATGGTCTCGCATTTATCGCCGGTGTCAGTTGGCTTGTCATTGGGGCAATTCTGTTGATGGCCGCTCAGGAATGGGCAGGGGCAGTCGAAGGCATTACATTACTGCCACCCGCAATGTTGCTCTTACTCTACAGTCATTGGGGGAATGTGCAACATGCATATCCGGCAAATGTTGTTTTTCAACTATTATGGATACCGTCTTTTGCACTACTTGGTGCCGCTTTTATTCATCTCAGCTTAACGTATAGACCAGAGGCACTAAGTACCTCTCGTATGCCTCGTATGACGATAGATGCACTGCCCTATCTACCAATCCTCGCGTTGCTAGCCTATGAATGGTGTTCATACATTTTCTTTGGACAACACGTTCCCACGCGCCCCAACCTTACCATTAGCCTGAGTTACAGTGTACTAGGTGGCCTTATCAGCTTTGGCATCGGCATACACTCGCTCATCCAAACAGGCTATTTGCTACCGCAAGGAACGAAAAAGCAAGGGCGCGGTGCCATTCCCACACATGTACGCAAACGTGTGGGCGATCTCTTGACCTTATGGATCGGTGGTGTTGGCTTAGGTTTTTGCTTTGGCGTTCTCCCTATCCTTCTCAAAGGTCAAACGTTGCTACCACTCCCAATTTTTTATGTGCTGGCAACAATTTACCCGATTCTTCTTTTGTATGCCATCCGCACGTTACGCCTTGTTGACCAACTACACATCACGCTGGAGCAACGCGAAACGGCCCTACAACAACAAAAGCGTACAGCGGAGGAGTTACGTCGGGTCAATAGCGAGGTACAGCAGGTGAATAGAGATTTGAAACAGGCTACATCGCTGTTGCTACATGCCGATGCTCACCTACGTTCGCTCCTGTCACAACGTATCCACGATCAACCCAAACAACAGGCTCTTCGTATTCGTTCTTTACTTGGTCACTGGCAACACAAATTGCGCGTCGAGGCCGAGCATGATCCAGAACACAAGGTTGCCGTACAACCAATTGTCGAGGCATTGGGCAAGGTTCGCAAGATTAGTGAAGAGCTAGAGGGAGACCTGCGCGGCTTACAGCTTCTGGTTGAGGATGCATATCAACGTCGTAGCCTCGGTCTGCGCCTCCATCTTGAGAAGCTTATTCGCGAGGACCTACCAGCATTGCATTCTGAATCGCTTTTGAAGGTGCAATCGGACCTATGGGCACTCGATACGCTGAGTCCTGACCTGGAACAGACAGAAGAGGGGGCGAAGGTTGCCGAAGCTATTTCCTATACGGTAACGCAAGCTCTGCTCAATATTTACAATCATGCAGGTGCAAGCTTCGCAACGGTACGCACAATCAACGCAAACGGGTTGTTAGAAATCCTCATCACCGATGATGGGCGAGGCTTTGATCCTAAAAGCGTACCACCGGAGAAAACAAGTCTTTTCAAAGCGCAACTCAAGGCGAAAGAAGCTGATGGCGCGATTGCTATCAAATCCATTCCACGCTCACAGCCCGATCACGGTACGAAAGTGCTGTTACGTATTCCTCTTCCCACAATGGAAAACAATATCGAGACGAATCCACTTCTGGAGTCGCACGTCCAGCAATAACATTATTCTGCTTCTTCAGAATCCTGGGAATCCCGACGTAAACCTGCATACGCTTCGTATGCATGGGCAAGCAACACACGTCTTCCGGGGTCGCTAGGCGCACCATCTATCGTAAAGAAGTTGTAGAGTTCGCTTACAATATTTTCCAGGGGGCCAATATTCGGCTTTCCTCTTGTGTTGAGAAAGCCCATGCGAATAGCAATATCGTCGTTACTGAAGCCTTTGGCAATAAGGGAGGCACATTCTTCCTGGCGTGGTGTCAAACGCTGCCCACGTAGCCGTTTAAGAAGATAGTTAAGAACTTCAGGGTCGATGAAGGTTTCGTTGCGATAGACAACAGTTGCAGCGATGCGCTCAAGGTACAATGGGTCCATATTGTTGAAGAGCGCATAACCATGTAACCCCTGTGTACGTTCTTGTCTCCTGGTCGTGCTGCGGAGTGTGCCCCGTTTGGTATATTCCTGGCGAAATACCTCGGCGGCAAGTGTCCAACTGGGGTCTTGCGTATAGATGACGATGCGCAGATTAGGAGCTACGTCGAGCAATATCCGACCTAGTTCTACTCCATTGCCATTCCCTAAACGAAGATCGGAAAGAACTAACCAACGTGGTACCTGAGTTCCCTTGAACTGCTCCTGGCTCAGCGTCTCTATGAGTTTGATCGCGCTGTCGATATCACCTACCTGTGCGTAGAGCGAGAGTTGTGGCGTCTCCTCCACAAACTCACACACTCCGCGTCGCTTGACCGGCGTATCGTCGATTACAATAACGGGAATCTGCTCTTCTGTCATACTCTATAGTATACTTCTCACGTACCTGTCAATGCAATAACTGAAAAATGAAAAAGGCATTCCTTGGTAATGGTAAAACTGCCTATAGTAGCATAAACAGCTTTACCATTTTACAGCCAGTATTGTCTAAGGATTCACGGGTATCAGGCCAGTTAAACTACATCCCCGCTCGCGTACTGTAGAAATTTCAAGGTCAAATGAATGAAGCTTGTTACGCAATGATGATAGGGCACGACGCAGGGGTCTCAACTCTTGAGGCCAGGTTCCATCTTTCTGAGCCACCTCTAAGCGCTGCCGCCATTGTTTAATTGTGTTCTGTGTCACACTCGCTGATGAGATATTCGCTAACAAAACATCATAGGGGCAATATGTGGGAAAAGCTTTAAGAATAGGAAGTAACACACGTAACTCACAATCTGTGAGTTGCTGCTGCTCAATAATTAAAGGACCATCAGTAACAAGGGACAATGAGCGTATCTTGACATTTGAGGCCAAAAGGTGGCCTGTTGGCAGTAGACCTTGTAACGAATAATAGAAAATAGAGATATCCCTATTTTCTCCCGTTTGTTCGTACATACGTGGGATGTTCCGCATGATATTTCCTTGCGTTCAAACTAGATCATATACATCTACTCATAACTAAAAGACGTGCAGGTACACGATTAATTGCATTAATTTTTCACTATCCTCATAAAGAAGTTGCGTGGTGCTTTTAATTGCGAAGAATTTATATGTACAAGAATAACACAAGATACGAATGACTACAAACGTTCCTCTGAATGGCATTTTCCGCCCAAAACGTTTCATCATACTTCAGCTTATATCTTTTCGACTTTTTTTTTGCTCAATACCCAAATAATCGACCATCATATCCTCTTTTTTGGGTATCATTCAGCGAAAATTCGGTCATTAATACCGCATAATTAGGTTACTATTGCAGTAAATTTTATTGATTACATCGTTATCGCGACGACACGAAACCTCAAAAAATCGGGAATCATAGCGAGAAAAGTCGGTTATGGCTACTAAAAAATTTAGTCATTAAATAGTATATCTTTTTTCATGCATAAGGTAAACTTCTCTCTATAGCTTCATTTGCATTTTCATCACATTTCTCTACAAACAGAGAATGGTTTTCATGCATTTGCTTGAGCAAAATCACTTATTTCCGCCCAAAACATGTAAAACAAGTTTCTTTTAGAGTGTCTCTTGCCTATAAACCTATCGTTAGAGAGAAAATGGAGCTATATGGACTATTCATCCATCTCTCATAATAGTGTTAGTACTCCTTCGCCAAAAAAGAGAGAAACGTTTAGCGATACTTCTCTTGTGAGCGAACAGATAAAACAATATACAACCTGGTTTGTCAAAGATGCCGAACGCAACTGCATACTTAACGATCAACAAAGGATTAAAGAGTACCAGGACGAGGCCCTGCAACCTACCACTATCAACAATCAGAAAATACAGCTATTTGCTCCTTTTCATCCTGATTTCTCCGCCTTACAAACATTTACACGCGGACAGGTTTGTATGTTCAGTGGAATCGTTTGTGGTTGTCTGCTTGGCATCTTTTTTTTCCACATTGGTATGGTAGTAGCAATTATTGCATTTGTATCGATAATTTACCTTACGGACCTTTTAATTACCGCTGTGTTAGCGACACAGACACTCAATATCTCAGCAGAAGAACATATAGATGATGCTCTTGTTAACACTCTGGTAGATGTAGAGTGGCCCCGTTACACTATTCTCTGCCCACTCTATCATGAGGTTGAGGTCGTACCACAATTTGTGCAAGCGATGCAGAAAATCGACTATCCCATTACCAAACTTCAGATTCTTTTTCTTACAGAATCTGATGATATAAAAACCAGAAGGGCGATTCAATCGCTGCATCTTCCGCCACATTTTTCGATTATCACCGTCCCTGACGGGAAACCGCGCACAAAGCCTCGTGCCTGTAACTATGGCTTGTTGTATGCAACAGGAGATTATGTAGTCATCTTCGATGCAGAGGATATTCCAGAACCGTTACAACTCAAAAAAGCTGTGCTGGCATTTGCCAATCGAGACGAGAAAACGGCTTGCGTGCAGGCAAAACTCAATTTCTATAACTCGACGCAAAACTTACTGACACGTTGGTTTACAGCAGAGTATTCCTTGTGGTTCGATCTGACTCTTCCAGGATTGCAGAAACTGGGGGTTCCACTTCCTCTAGGAGGTACATCCAACCACTTTCGCACGAGTACGCTACGTGAACTTGGAGCATGGGATGCTTACAACGTAACCGAGGATTGCGACTTGGGGTTACGTATGGCTCATTACGGATACAAAACTCTGGTACTAGACTCGACAACGTATGAAGAGGCAAACCCACAATTCAAAAACTGGCTGCGACAGAGGTCGCGCTGGATCAAGGGATACATGCAAACGTATCTGGTCTATATGCGGCATCCCCAGGTCTATTTGCATCCTGAACGACTGGGTGAGTTTTTCTCGTTACAGTTCTTTGTCGGTGCGAAGACGGGGGTACTCTTCGTCAATCCCTTTATGTGGGCACTTGTCGCATGTTACGCTCTACTACATCCAATAGAACTCTATCACACATTGTTTCCGGGGCCGATACTTTATATGGGGGCCATGTGTCTCATCTTCGGTAACTTTTTCTATACCTATTCACATCTGCTCGGTTGTATGAAACGTGGTCACTACCACCTTGTAAAATGGACACTTACCATTCCTATTTATTGGGCAATGGCAAGTATTGCTGCGTTCATAGCACTACAACAACTCATCTTCAAGCCACATTACTGGGAAAAAACAACGCATGGTCTTCACCTTCACAAAACCAACTCGATGACAAAGATCACGGTAATAACCGAAGATGCAGAAGCACCAGAAGAGATAGAGCAGTTCGTCACTATCTTGCGAGCGAAGGGACTTTCGGGCGCACTACAAACGACAACTAGCCTCTCCTCAAATATCTCGATTACCGATGATGACATTGAGATCGAGTTCACAGAAAAAACGGTACGGCTGAAGATGCATGTGAATGCAGAACATTTCGTGCAATTAAAACTCTTCGACGATGCTGATTTTAACGAGACTACGATACGTTTGCCTCAACTAGCTTCTAAGTATTGGCAAAAACTGCTCTACGCTTCATCTATAAGAGGGATTCAACAAAAGGAAACAAGTTCCGTTTTAGCTGAAACTACTTCCATACGTGCTACCACACCCATACAACTTGTGTTATTCGAGGACGAGGAGCAATGATGATTCGGCAATCACCAGTAGCTATCTTCGGCATTGTGGCTACAGAGATACATACAAAGATATCAAAAAAGCAGTTCAAGGCAGTAGAACCACCTGCAAAAAGGCAGCAACTACCTCGTGATGGATGGTTAACCGCGACTATTCTTGTTGCTTACATTGTTAGCATCAGTGCCTTCTGGTACTTCTTCCAAAAGCATCAGATTGTTCTCTATGGGGATACCTATGCACATATGTTGATTGTGCGACGTGTCTTCGATAATACAACACCTGGTCTCGCGCAACTTGGAGGGGTATGGTTACCCCTACCACATTTGGTCATACTGCCATTCATATGGAATGATTATCTCTGGCGTACTGGCATAGCTGGTTCTTTACCTTCGATGATTTGCTACCTCATTTCGGCAATCTATCTTTTTCTTGCAGCACGTCGATTAACAAAGGATAGTCGTGCTAGTTTTATTGGTACGCTCGTCTTCATTTTGAATCCTAATGTATTGTATCTACAGAGTACTGCGCTCAGCGAGATTGTACTCATTGCCACACTCACCGCTTCTTCGTATTACTTTCTCGCATGGGCACAGGATGATAAGCTGAATAATCTGATCTTAGCAGCACTGGCAACCTTTCTAGCAACCTTAGCACGATATGATGGCTGGGCCTTATTTCTCGCAATGGTCGCTCTGATGATAGTGATTGGCTTCCTGAAACATATTTCGTGGGCACAGATTGAGGCAAATGTGATCGTCTTTTGTTCACTAGGTGGGCTAGGTATCCTGCTCTGGTTGCTCTGGTGTGGCCTCATTTTCGGAGATATGCTCTTTTTCCAGCGTGGCCCCTTCTCATCACAGGCACAACAAAAAGCCTTGATTGACGCGCACGTACTATTCACCTATCATGATCTCTGGCAGTCTATTCGCTACTACACAATAGATTCAGTACTCAATGTGGGGCTTGTTCTCTTTGTATTAGGTGCTATTGGCGTAGTGTTTTTTGTTGCACGACGACGCCTACATGCAGAGACAATGGCGGCACTGGTGTTTCTCGTTCCTTTCGCTTTTTATATTGCCTCGCTCTATCTTGGTCAGGCGGCACTCTATGTTCCTGGAGCAGTTCCACCGGACCTTGAACACCAAATTTATAATGCACGCTATGGTGTGCAAATGGTCGCGCCTACAGCACTTTTTCTTGCCACATTGATAAGCAATCTCTCCCTGCCTCGTTTGCACAGGTTAATACAGTTTGTCATCATTGGAGTCATTATAGGGCAAACGATATGGACCGCCTCTACTGGCATTGTCTCTCTTCAGGACGGACAATTTGGCCTCTCCTGCGCTCGTTCACATCAGGTTATTATCTACCTTGCTCAACATTATAATGGAGGAAAAATTCTGGAGGATCTCTATGATACGAAGATCGATGCGCTCAATCCAGAAGCTGGTATTGACTTCAAGAATGTTATCTACGAAGGATCGGGAAAATTGTGGCACCAAGCTCTACGTAACCCATTTTCAACGGTAGCTTGGATTATTGTCAATCCAGCAAACAAATATGATCAAGTAACACAGCATCTTACTCCCGTGTTCAACAAGCAATATACACGCGATATCGAGGAGCCTGATGGATTGAGCTTATATCACCGTAATGGGTTAGTATTGTCAACTCGTCCCATCCCAACCTTCCTCATTGCTCAACATAGCTTGTGCGTCGATGCCAGTTCGGCAAACACTAGTAGACAACCTACACCTGGCGATTTACTTGCCACAGTTGTAGAGCAATACAAATATTACTCACTATTGTATACCACAAAAAGTATGTTTTCTAGCACAAATCAGAGGCAGACATGAAACAGCGAATAGTCAATAAACCTTTATGGACGCTTGCAACACTAGCATTAGTACTCACTCTGTCACTTGTGCTTATACTCTCGTATACGCCACAACTGCTTACAGCTACAGGCACGCCACCTCTTGCTCCTGGCGACGATTGGCCGACCTATTTGCATGATGTACAACGTACAGCAGCGAGTGGAGAGGTTCTCCTTTCGCCAGCGAATGCAACACAGTTAGGGATTTCGTGGCGGTTCAAAACAGGTGGTGGCATTGCCGCTTCGCCTATCATTGCAAAGAACACTGTCTACATCGGCTCGTGGGATGGCTATGAGTACGCATTAGATTCACTAACAGGATATCAGAAATGGAAAACATATTTGGGAAAAACGCAGGGTAACTGTGTTCCGCCTTCGCTTGGAGTTACCTCGTCTGCAACAGTACAAAATGACATTGTTTATGTTGGCGGTGGTGATTCCTATTGGTATGCGCTTGATGCCTACAGCGGTGCGGTACTGTGGAAAGTATTTACAGGAGATAACAGTGCTGAAAAAGGGTTCTACAACTGGGCAAGCCCGCTTATCTATAAGGGATATGCCTATATTGGAATAGCAAGCAATTGTGACAATCCGTTGGTCACAGGCAGACTACTCAAAGTCAGTTTAGCCTCTCATCAAGTTGTAGCTAGCACATTATTTGTCAATCCAAAAGAGGTTGGGGGTGGTATATGGACCTCACCTACGGTTGATGCAGATACCAACACTATCTACGTGACCACCGGTACGCAAAATCAGATATGGCAAACACTTTCGCAAGCTATTATTGCGATAGACGCAAACACGATGCAAATAAAAAGTTCATGGCAGATACCGCTCTCCCAATCTGGGGGTGACTATGATTGGGGTAACTCTCCTATCCTCTTTTCTGATGCTCATGGTCGCAAGATGGTAGCAGGTACCAACAAAAATGGCTTCACCTATGCGTTTGATCGCACGAATCTTAGTGCCGGTCCTCTGTGGGAGATGCAAACAGGTATTGGTGGAGAATGCCCACCGTGTGGCGAAGGCAGTGTTTCATCCGGTACATTTGCTCACGGCATACTTTATATGGCGGGCGGTCATACCACTATTCATGGTGTAGGATACCCAGGTGCAATACGTGCAGTTGATCCTACTACAGGAAAATATCTCTGGGAGCATGGTGTTCCTTTTCCTGTTGTGCCCGCGCTAAGCTATGCAAATGGACTCGTCATCGCTGGCGAAGGTGCTACGATGGAAGTGCTTGATGCAATGACTGGCACACGGCTTTATAGCTATGAGACAGGAGGTACACTTTATGGGCCAGCAGCTATTTCGCGTGGCATCATCTACATGGGATCAATTGATGGCTCTCTCTACGCATTTAGTTTGCACAACAGCGTTGTCCGATCCGACTCAAGCTGCCTTAGAGAATGGCTCTGTCAGGACATTGGGGCACCAAGAGTTAATGGTTCAGAGGTATTAGCAGACAAAATATGGAGTGTCTCTGCAGGCGGCACAGGTATAGGTGGGTCTGGCCTCTCTTACGATCAAATACGTTTTATTAATCGTAGTATTAGTGGAAACATGCAAATCACGGCTCAGGTTGTATCTCAGCAGGCTGTTGGGCTAGCATCACAAGTTGGACTTATGGTGCGACAAAACACAGACCGAGGCTCGCCTTTCTACGCCATTATGCTAACACAGAAGCGTGGATTAATCGTTCAATATCGCACTGGTTTCGCAGGTGCAGCAATAACTACTAACGCACTTGGAACACCAAATATCCAAGAGCAAGCACGTTATCTGGAGATACAGCGCATAGGTGATACGTTTCAGGCGGCAGTATCTATGGATGGTGTAGTATATACATTGGTGCCGGGTAGTACTGTGACATTAGTCATGCCCAACAAGGTTTCTGCAGGACTTGCCTCAAGTTCAGGAGTCAATGCAATGTTGGGAACCGCCACATATGCACATGTCACACTGAGTAAGCCAAGTAATGTTCTGCTAACCTCTCGTCCCCTCTCGCCCTGTCCACATGGTTGGGCTTGTGGCGATATCGGAAATCCTGCATTAGTAGGAGATCAGCTAGTCAGCAATGATGGTATGGCTCTAGTAGCATCTGGTAGAGATATCTGGGGAGTTTCGGATCAGTTTCATTTTGTCTGGCGTTCACTTGCGAATAACAGTACCGTAAGCGCACATGTTACTGCTTTACAACATACAGATGCTCTGGCAAAAGCAGGAGTCATGCTACGAACGAGTACCGATAGTGATGCTCCTTATTATGCAGTTTTTATCACGCCTCATAATGGGATTACAGTGCGCTACCGCACGATCAAAGGATTGAACGCACAGGTTATAACAACCAATAGTGTTTTTCAAGTGCCGACATATCTGCGTGTAACACGCTGGAAAAACATCTTTACAACCTATGTTTCTCCAGATGGCGTCACCTGGAGTGCTCTGGGCGGTTCGAGTGTATCTATGGATATACAAGGACCAATGTTGGGTGGAGTAGCCCTTACATCACACAATGCTGCACTTATGAGTTCCGCTAAGATCGACTCATTTAGCGCGACAGATACAGCTGTAGTTGCACCAACAGCTTGCCCTGATAAGTGGTCATGCGCTGATATCGGTTATCCTTCCCCACACGGTAGTCAACTCTTCAGCAGAGCTACCGCTACCTGGACATTACAAGGTGGTGGTTTCGACATTTTCTTTAAGACTGATCAGTTCCACTTTGCCTGGCAGCAAATGAACGGCGATGGTGTTCTTAGTGCTCACGTAAACTTTGTTGCTCAAACAGGGGTAGATGCACAAGGGGGAAATGATTACGCGAAAGGAGGACTTATGCTACGTAAAAATACTGATGCAGGTTCTCCTTACTACGGCGTCTTTATCACGCCCCAGCATGGCGTCATGGTGCAATATCGCAAAAAGCAAGGAGATAACACAGGTGAGGCCATCTTGCCAGATAATCCCGGAGGGGCGGTATACCTGAAGATCGTGCGTAGTGGCAATATCTTTACGGCGTACACTTCCAAAGATGGCAGCGACTGGATTGCTATCGACGGTTCAAGCATTGAAATAGACGAAGGCGGTGCGATGATGGCGGGTCTAGCGGTTACATCACATAATCCTGGTGTGGCAAGAGTTGTCACCTTCGATACATTCAACATTTGGAACACTTTGTAGGGAGCCAGACAATGCAACTTCTACGTTTTAGCCTGGTCGGAGTGATGAACACTCTTATTGATGTTGTTGCTTTCAATCTCTTTGTGCTGGGATTTCCTACAAAAAATGTAGTTCTATTGCTTGTTTACAACTCGCTTGCATATGCACTGGGAGCATGTAACAGCTACCTGCTAAACAAGTACTGGACATTTCAGCAAAGACAGAACGCCACAAGTGGTGAAATTATGCGTTTCATTGTCGTGAGCGTATGTAGCATCATGTTTAACAACCTCATACTTTGGCTTATAGCAGGAATAGCTCATCCCTTTATTAGCAATATTGTTCTCTGGGCAAACATTGCTAAAGTAATCTCCATCAGTGGAACCTTCTCTTTATCATTTCTTGGCATGCGTCTCTGGGTCTTCGCAGGGGCAACGCGTAGAATGCTCCTGTATTACAATAGCGTTGTGCTGAAACAACAAAGTGTCGTTACAGATAATAAAGGTGTGCTGCACCATACCACCACATATTCTTATGCATTACAAGAGGAGAATAAGTTAAAAAATGGCACCATAAGGAACAGCAGAAAAAGAGATGCATCTTTGAGGTCAACCGTCTCCTGTGATACACCTGAAGAGGGATGAGATGAAGAAATTGTTTCAAATATACGCGTTGGTAGAGATCAGTTTACGCGATATGCCTGTCAATGATGCACACAAAATGCGTCAGCCTTCATGGAAGGTTATGCTCTTTATAATTCTAACAATCATGGCAAGCAACCTTTCTGCTTGTGCAAATCCCTTTCAGGTTAAAGCAAACCACAAAACGATTGCAGGCGATATAGACATAGCTACAGGTTCGCCACTTTCAGCAACCCTTCATTGTCCTCAAAATCAAAGAAATACCTTACCGATGACTTTTGTCAAAAAAGACGGTACACACTTCATCTATCAAAATGTACCGCTCAAACTCTATGGATATACCTTCTATCGAGGACCATCTCACTGGCAGAAAGCCAATTTCACCAATGAGATCGATGCAGCCCTCACGATGGGTGCCCAGGCGGGACAGAACCTTGCACGCCCAACCGACTTCTGGGACCAACAGACTCCAAACCAGCAAACCGGAGATACTACAATCTGGAAAAATATGGATTACCTCGTTTGTACTGCTCAGCAGCAAGGGATATTTGTCGTCATGGATATTTCCGCTTTCCGCTGGCTACTCATAGGTAAAGGGCGTGACCCCTATGATTTTAACAACTGGAAAGCTTTCCTCGACAAGGTGGGTACACATTACAGGAATCAATCCTCCATTGCTTTTTACTCTATTTTTGGTGAACCGTCCCCACCAAAGACAATTGAAGACACTCGCCATCTTGTTGACTTCTATCGTGCTGCAACTGATGAATTAAGCAAAGCTGATCAAAGACATCATCTTATTACGGCTGGCGGCTTTAACCATATGGAAGATGAAACACCACAGACCCCCTGGTGGCACGAGATTTATGCATTACCCCACAACGATATTGTCGCATTCAAAACGTACTCGCAAAAAGATATTTATCTGATTCCAACTATTTCCTCCTTCGCCCAACAGTTAGGGAAACCAATGGTCGATGAAGAGTTTGGCTTGCCACAGGGTATGGGAGATGCAACTCCTACAGGTGAAACTTACAACGAAATCTTCATGGCTCGCGCCCAGTTCTTTGAACAAATCTATACTCTTGGCGAAAGAAATGGTGTATCGGGCTTTGTCTTCTGGGATTTGGGATGTGGGATGGGGCAAGAAAGCTATCAAGTCAGCCCCAAAACACCCATAGTATGGCATGTGATTCAGGCCCATGCACCAAAAAAGATTGCTAAGCCAGGAATTTGCACATGAAGGCATAGAACCACAAGGAAGGTTTTTAGCGTGCATATCTTTAATCAGCGTGTACTCAAATTTCCAAAGCTCAAATAGCTAAATAGTTTTGGCAAAGTCGTATGATGCGTGGTACAGTAACAAGATAGTACAGTTGTGCAGATGAAGAAGATACGAGGAGTTTTCGCCATGAGTGGTGCATATAAACCTGAAAATAATCGGCAAGCGAAAAAAGACCCTATCCTGGGTCAAGGGCATGGACTTTCTGACACAGAAGGGCAGGCGATTCAGCAGATGATTCGCGAAGAGCAACACAGCTCACGCCAGTTGTTTATTCCTAAAGAGGACCTCGCGCAAGAGGCTACAACACAGATGGCACCAGAAGTGGCACGAGTCATCGACGCCAGCCGCGTGCGCGACGTGCTGAACATGTTCAATCGCGACTATCTCTATGGACAGGGACGTTTCGACGAATATAGCGGCGGCTTGCTACTCAAGTGGGGTGATGGCTATTCACGCAAACATATCTGGATGACCGTCGAAAATGGCAACCTGATCTTCGAGACAAGCCACTTCAAGAAGTGCGACAAACCCTATTGCACTGGTACGCACCATGTATTGACACCTGATCTCTACATGAACATCGACGTGATTAACCAGGAACTGGGCGACCTCTTCCGCCGTCCCGTATATGAACGTTCAGATGATTAGGATACAACGGTGACAACACGTATACTAGCGTTAGAAAAAGACCTTTTCTTCTCTGTGAAGATACGCGACACATTGCAGCATCACGACATGAGCGTGACAACGGTACGTACACTGCCAGCCTTCGAGCAGCAGCTTGTATCCGACGAGAAACCAGCCCTAGTTCTCATCAATACAGCCACTAAAGGCGTCGATTGGGAAGCCGCCATTCGTGTCGCGACAAATTATGGAGTGTCTGTACTGGCATTTGGTTCACATATAGACCTAGAACCTCGCGCCAAGGCACTGCAAGCGGGAGCCGCGAAGGTAGTCGCAAACTCGAAGTTCACTAGCGATATGGTAGGTCTGGTGACACGTATGCTCGACAATGCGGTAAATATTACAAATGCCGATGATACAGAAGATTTGTAGGAACTATAATTCATTACGCCCTGAATTCAGGACGTAATGAATTATAGCTCCTACGGTATTCGCTTATCGAATTTTATCAAGCGTATCGAATAAGCAGACCACGCACAAATTTGTAACTCAGCGGCACAAAAGAGAGACTATAGCCGGGGGAGTGTTTTTCAACCTGTGGTGACTGGCGTCGATACACCCAGTGATTGCGAAGATATTCTTTCGTTGAGTGGCGTGAGGGGTGTATATGTTTGAATGTGCCGTGATAGCGGGGACGATGTGCAAGTCTATCGCTCATGAAAACTCCTTAACTATACGTTAGCAAAAGAGAACACACATAACGAAAACGATTTCCTCTGACATAAATACTACGTCAGGGAAAACCGTTTTTTCACATTGTCAGCTTGCGCTTGAAATGGTTGCATAAAGTCAAAAAAGCGAGGAGACCGCAAGGGTCTCCCTGCTACCTTAGTGGCCGCAACCGCAGCTTCGTGATTCGCCGGTATCAGCGGCAGTTTTGAAGGAATGTCCACAGCCACAGGTTGAAACTGCATTAGGATTGTTGACAGTAAAGCCAGCACCCATCAAGCTATCGACATAATCCACTTCGCTACCAGAGATGTAACCAATGCTCATCTCATCAACGAAGACATTGACTCCATGAAGAGCGATGGTGGTATCGCCTTCCTGCTCTTCGTCAAGCGTCATACCATACTGCAAGCCAGAGCAACCGCCGCCAGCAACAAAGATGCGAAGGCCCAGGCTTGGATCATTCTCTTGTTTGAGAAGCTCATCCACCTTGTCTGCTGCCGCCGTTGTCATGCTGATTGTGGTTGTCTCGACCGCCATTTGCTGGTTCTGCTCGATCATGTATCTTTCCTCTCAGAAAAGAATTGACAATTCAACCCTTTTGTTGTTCTACACTTGGATATCGGATGTTTTTGACATTCCATTTACGTCTATTATAAGCTACACGCAATGAAGCGTCAAGATAGACACACGGATATCCCTCACTACAATAATTGCAACATCCTATAAACGCAATTTTATTCCCCTTACAACCCAAAGCGTTGCTGCACACGGATGACATTGGCAAGCAGA
>JAABUQ010000203.1_pt1 | contig 132311 bp, 117 predicted proteins | sample 5560001 | NCBI WGS metagenome assembly JAABUQ01 (sample SAMN10711888, study PRJNA513371) | rock metagenome | isolation source: Antarctica rocks | place: Antarctica: Victoria Land, Finger Mt nord | collected 2015-12-18
AAAAAAATTCGAAGAATCGAATCGCTCAAAGTAGTTTAGTCGATTACTATAAGTAGTTTAGCGCGCTTCGCGCTAAACTACTTTGAGCGATTCGATTCCAAAAAATCGTCACGATCCAATCTTGGCGCCAAGTCGAGTTAGAGGGGTGATATTATAATCTAGCTCGACGATCAATCTATGCTCGATATACTTAACAACGAATTAAGCAAACAATGTTCGACATACTTAATAACAAACATAACAAACAAAAGAGATCTTCTTTAATATATAGATGTTTGAACACAACTTTTTTATAAATTGTGTTTAATTTATCTTAAGTCTTTACTTATTGTTATTCTAATTTATTGAATTATTTATAAAGATTTATTGAATATAAAATTGTTTATAGTTGCAATTCTTGTTATTAAGTAACTTTTTGCATTGTTTCAAGATATTTACAAATCTCTTCGATAGCATAATTCTCTCTAACATTTTTTACAAAAATATTAGCGTAACATTTTGAATATTCTAAGAATGTCTATATTAAATTAACGCGTCTTTATTTCGAACATTAGCTTAATAGTATTACGTCGACTCTTTGTTAATAAAGACAACAAGATAAAAATTAACAAGTCTAACGTCTATTATAAAGATCGAATCGATCTAAAAAACTAACTTATGCAAATAAATATTTACTTTATTTTCTATTCTATTTTAGCGAACAAGAAGACGATTTTCGTATTTATATTTCTTAAAGAAAAAGTTTAGTATAATTAAATTTACGCAAATTTTAAAGAATTATAACAAAAATTCTTAAACGATATTTACGAATTTCGATAACTTCAAGAGAAAACTTCGAAGAATTTTTGAAATATTTAACAAGAAACAAATTGCGAAAAAAGTAATTTAACACTTAATTTAACAAATCTTTGTAACAAACTACGTAGTAGAATTTCAAAAATATGTTAATTTTATCGAGTAAAACAATGTCGCATTTATAACAATGTTTTAACAAGATCTTAAAAACAATCTTAAGAGCAAAATTATGCGCGATAATAAATTTATTAGCGATATATTTAATTTTATTGAAGTAGTTATCAATCTTAACAACAAGCTATATAAGAGAGTTATAAAAAAATAATACAATTAATTTTATAAAAGAGCAAAAATCTTCTTTGAGTTAATAATTAAATATTAGCAAAAAAGATTTTGTTCTAATTAAAAGTACAATAATTTAAACTATTATAAGTCTATATTTATAAAATTAGATTTTATTTAACAACGTAAAGAGAAGAATTCTAGAAGAAAGCAAGATAACAAATTTTAAAAAATATGCTATTTGTATAACAAATCAAATTACTTTGCAAGAGATTGTCAATTACGAAACTTAATAAATTGTTGACAAATCAATATTATGTTAAGAGAAATACTTCATAGTTAAAACAATTTTAAAAAGCAAATTGACACAAAGACAAATATTTCTAAAACTAAATCGAATAACAATTACTATCTAATAAAAAACTCAAATTTATTATAGAAAGTTCTAGATAAAATATTATTAAACAAGATACTCGCATTTACGTAAAAAGTTAATCAAGCACTTTAAAAAATTATCGAATTTTATAGTTTAATTATTAACTTAAACAAAAAATATAATTAAAGGAATTTTTACGAATGCATATAAAATATTACAAATTATCTTGAGACTTTAGTTAACTTATCGAAGATTGTAAACAAATGCGAAAAGAAGCTAAAAAGCATTATTATTATAGAAAAGAATATACTTAACATCATTATAAAATAATTGAATTTTACAATATATGTAAATCTTAATTAAACAACTTGTTACAACAACTTATGCTAAACTTATCTAAAAAAAAGAACAAAGTTAATTAATTTTTTAGAAAGTTAAAGTTAACAATTTAACAACAAAAGAAAACTCAACGTAAATAAACGCTTAAAGTAAAAATTACAACACAAAAACCAAAAAAAATTCAAATTTCTTAATAAAGAATATATTAGAGAAATGCAATATATTAGTTTAGCAATAACAACTAAACTTAACAACGTACGCACAATATTTTATTATATTAATTAAAATTAACAATTATTGATTTACAACAATAATTAATTTTAATATAATAAATAATTTTATAATTAAAGTTCTTGTAAAAAGAAAAAAGTACTTTACTTAAAAGAAGTCTAACGCTTACAATCTAATAATTATAGATAAAAATTCGTTATTTGCAGGAAATAAAAAAACAAACAAAAAAACAAAATTATTATCGATAGTTATTTAGCAATATTACAAGAAATTAATTTTTAATATAATAAGAATAATTATTTATAATATTGTTTTAAAAATATCTTAATTAAAGTAACACAATTTAGAAGTCGATTAAAATATACAAGTACCTAAATTTGCGCAATGTAATTACGCAATTTACATTTAAATTTACGCATTAATAATGTTTAATAATAGATAAAAGATTAAGTCGAAATTCGATCGCAAGTAGCGAGTTTACATTTTTGCAAAAAAACAATTTAATAAAGTTTAACTTGACAAACATTCATAGCAATTAATTGAATTACAAAGTCAAAATAAATAAAGAAAATTGCAAATCTTCTAAGAGTTCTAAACTATTTAATATAGCAAGAAAATTATTAAAGCAAATTTAAAATTACAAGATTAAACTTAATTAAACAAGCAATTTACGTTTAAATTTATATATACTTTATTTAAAAAAAAGCTAAAAACGCTTCGCGAATATCTAATAAAAAACGAAAAAAAAAATTTATTAAAAAATCTTAATTACAAGCAAAATACTTAATTCTTTTTGTATCTAAGAAGAACAGAATTCTTTATCTATATATTAATTATCGAAAGTTAAACAATATTACGATAAAAAATCGATATTTATTATTTAATATTAACAAATTTTAAAATTGATTGTTTAAAGTTAAGTACTTTATTAAACTAAACTTATAAGAAGCGTACAATCAAATAAAAATAAAAATAAAAAAGAAGTAAAAAACAACTTTTTGCACACAATATAAATTATACAAATATATAATAATGTTATTCGAATTTACAAACATTTCGACAATATATTAGAAAATAATTAATAATATATTACGACAATATTTGAATCGATTTGTTATAACATACTTAAACAACATTATAATTTACTTAAATATTTTAAAAAAATATATAAATTATATTTTTAAAGTACTAAAATATTTAAATAAAAGAAATCTATATTTTAAGTTAAAAAAATGCAAGTTTTATTAAAAAGAAATTAACTTTTTTAAATTTGTTGTTAAACAATATAGAATACGCATAAATCTCAAAAAGCTATAAGCAAGTAAAAAATAAAAATTATTTATTAATGTTAAAAAAATTTAATTCTTTCTAGATTTTATAAACTATAACAAGAAATTTATTAGAAACTACTTTGTTAATGCGATATTATTAACAAATTTTACGAAAAAAAGACGTTATAAATATAAAAATTAATTAAAGAGAAATTATTTTAAAATCTTAAGCTAAAATGCTTAAAAGAATTAATATTAAAGATATACGATTTACAATTGTTAAACAAAATTAAAATTAACGCATTAAATTTAATTATTAATACATGCTTCAATTAAAAACATAAAAACATATAATACTTAATAATATATCTTTCGAGAAAACTCTTGTTAGTCGAATAAAATTATAATATTTATAACAAAAAGCTATTTGCTATTGTAATTTTTCTAAAATTATAAAGAGTATACATTAAAGAATTACAAGAATTTTTTATACTTTACTACTATTAAACAATTTAATAAAAGACAAATATAATAATTATAGTAACTCGAACAATATAAGTTCAAAATACAATATATATTAGACAAAGATAATAATAGAGTAAATGTACTTAACAAAAAAAGTAATTATATAAAAACGAAAAAGTCGTTTAATTATAATATACTTAAGATTAACAAAAACAAATTATTATTAATAAACAAATATAAGTTAAATATTATTTAACAAATATTCAAAGACAACAAGAAAGAGTTTTCAATGAAAAAAGAAAAACTTCAAATATTTATCGACAAAATCGACGAATGTATAAAGAAATATTATAATAAATTATTGCAAAAACACTCGAAAGTAATCAAAATTCTTTAGCTTTTATGTTAGCATTATTAGTTTTCTTAAATAAAACAAGTTGTTAAAATATATATTAAACAATGTCTTAGTTATTAGCAAAACGAACATAATATATATGCGAGCTATAACGAGATTTAATATTAGAATTTATCTAAATTGTTATAAGATAAAGTTACGATAAACTTTATTATTAAATTGTTTAAGTCGACGAATTTAATAACTAAAGACAAATATAATTCGATACTAATAATAATTGATAAACTTATCAAGTACTTATATATTATTGCATGCAAAGAAAAGTTTATAACAAAATAACTAAAATACATTGTATTAAATCGACTTATATAATATTATAATATACTTAAAGAATTAATTAATAACAAAGACAAGCTTTTTACGTCTAATTATTAAAAGACGTTTCTATTAATGTTAGAAACAAGACTTAAAATATTTATTGCATATTATTCGATTACGAACAATTAAATAAAACAAACAAATTAGAATTTAAAGCAATATCTAAGACATTACGTTAACAATATTTATAATAATTGAATATTACTTTTATCTATAATATAATTAACATTAAATATAAAGATTTCGAATATTATTATAATAACTTTATTCTTCGTCAATTATAATAAGAAACTCAATTTTTTCAAAAAAGAACAAAAGTATTTATTAACTTAATTAATTATTAAAAGAATAGCAATATTCAAAAAAATACATAATAATATCTTAAAGATGCAAGAAAAATCAATCAAGTATTAAAACAAAAAACGAAAAACAATATCTCAATTAAAAAATAAAAATAAAATGTATTTTTTTACAAAAAATCTTAAGACAAGAAAGTTAAGCAAAAAATTAAATTATATCAAAGTCGAATTGTTTTTTGTTAAAAAGACAAAAGAATTAATTAATTACACACTCGACTTATTTAAGAACGCTAAAGTATTTTTAATATTTAATATTTTATTGTTAAAATTAATCGATTTTAATACATTTATACAAAAAATATTTTATTACAAAGCTTAGAAAAAAAGCAAATACGAAGTAAAAAAAATTCTAAAGTAACAAGATTAAAATTATTTTATTAAATAAAAAAAATATTCTATCTAAAAGAACACGTAAAAATTAAAGAAGAATCTTGATAACTACTATAATCTTACTTAGAAATTCTATTAAAATTCGAAAAATTATTTAACATAATAAAGGATAATTAGAAGACAAAAGACAATTTAACAAGAATATTTATAACAAAACAAATAAAAAATTCGAAAGCATTCGATTCTTTTATTCTTGATAATAGATATTGTGTCTTTTATTTTATTTTTGCATCGATTTTATTTAAAATTTTCTTATTTTGTAGCAATTAAATTATAACAATTGTTAACAAAACTTTATCTTTAGCAACTTTAACAAAAAAAAATTCTATTTTGATTAAGAGAAAATCACGACATGTTTATGTACGATTTGTTCGTACAAACATAATACTTTAAATAAGATAAGAAGTCTTTTATAACAATACAAATATAATTAAAGAGAGAGCAACGTTTACAAACAATATCTATTAATATATTACGAGCTTATCTAAGCTATACTAGTGGTTTAGATTCTACGCGTTATCAACGAATCTATTATTATGTTCGATATGTTCGAAGAGCGAACATTTCGAACATAATGTTCGCTATGTTCGATAAACAAACATTGCGAACAATGATGTTCGTTATATTTAACGAACGAACAAGGCGAGCAATCTATATTTTCTTAGTATATAGAAACTAAAAATACGATTTTCTTATAAATTGTGTTTAACTTATCTTAAGTCTTTACTTATTGTTACTTTGATTCATTGAATTATCTATGAAAATTTATTAAATATAAGATTACTTATAGTTGCAACTCTTATTATCAAATGATTGCTTGCATTGCTTGAAGACGTTTATAAATCTTTTTAATAACATAATTCGCTCTAATATTTTTTACGAAAGTATTAGCGTAACACTTTGAACACTTAAAGAATGTTTGTATTAGATTAACGCGTCTTTATTTCGAACAATAGCTCAACAACATTATGTCGACTCTCTATTAATAAAGACAACAAGATAAGAATTAACAAGTCTAACGTTTACTATGAAGATCGTATTGATCTAAAGAACTAGCTTATGTAAGTAAATATTTATTTCATCTTTAGTTTTATTTTAGCGAACAAAAAGACGATTTTCGCATTAACATTTTTTAGAGAAAGAGTTTAGCATTGACTCAAGTTAAACTTACGCAAATATTTGGAAAATTATGACGAAAATTCTCGTACGATGTTCACGAATTTCGATAATTTCAAAAGAGAGTTTCGAAGAATCTTCGAAACATTTAACGAAAAACAAATTGCGAAAAAAGTAATTTAACACTTAATTTAACGAATCTTTGCAACAAACTACGTAGCAAAATTTCAAAAATATGTCAATTTTATTAAATGAAACGATGTTGCATTTATAACAATGTTTCAACGAGATCTTAAGAATAATCTTAAGAACGAAATTATGTGCGATGACAAATTTATCAACAATACGTTTAATCTTATCGAAGTAGTTATCGATTTCAACGATAAACTATATAAAAGAGCTATAAAAAAGCGATACGATCAATTTCACGAAAAAGCAAAAATCTTCTTTGAATTAACGATCAAATATCATTAGAAAGAATTTTGTTCTAATTAGAAATATAATAATTTAAACTATCGTAAATTTACATTTATAAAATTGAATTTCATTTAACGACGCAAAGAGAATTTTTTTAGAAAAAAGCAAAATAACAAATTCTAGAAAACGTGCTATTTATGTGGCAAATTAAGTCACTTCGCAAGAGATTGTCGATTACGAAACTTAATAAATCGTTAACAAATCAATGTTATGTTAAGAGAAATATTTGATCGTTAAAACGACATTAGAGAGCAAATTGACACAAAGGCGAACACTCCTAAGATTAAATCGAACGACAACTACTATCTAGTGAAGAACTTAAATCAATTATAGAAAGTTCTAGATAAAACATTATTAGACAAGGCATTCGCATCTACGCAAGAAATCAATTAAGCAATTTAGAAAACTATTAAATCTTATAGTTTAATTATCGACTTAGATAAGAAATATAACTAGAAGAACTTTCACGAATGCATAAAAGACATTACGAATTATTTCGAAACTTTAGTTAGCTCATCGAAGATCGTAAACGAATGCAAAAAGAAGTTAAAAAGCAATGTTATTACAAAAAAGAATATATTTAACATTACAATGAGACAACTAGATCTTATAGTATACGCAAATCTTAATTAAACAACTTGTTACAACAATTTATGCTAAACTTATCTAAAAGAAAAGAACGAAATTAACTAATTTTTTAAAAAGTTAAAGTTAATAATTTAGCAACAAAAGAAAGCTTAATGTAGACAAACGTTTGAAGCAAAAGTCACAACATAGAAGCAAAAAAAAGTTTAAATTTTTTAGTAAAGAATATATTAAAGAAATGCAATATGTTAGCTCAACAATAGCAACTAAACTTAACAACGTACGCACGATATTTTATTACATTAATTAAGATCAATAGTTGTTAATTCACAACAATGATTAATTTTAATACGATAGATAATTTTATGATCAAAGCTCTTGTAGAGAGAAAAGAATATTTTATTCGAAAGAAATTTAACGCTTACAATCTAATCATTGTAGATAAAAACTTATTATTCGCAAAAAATGAAAAAGTAAACAAAGAAACGAAATTATTATCAATAACTATTTAACAACATTACGAGAAACTAATTTTTAATATAGTGAAAATAATTATTTATAATATTGTTCTAAAAATGTCTTAATTAAAGCAACACAATCTAGAAGTTAACTAAAATACACAAGTACTTAAATTCGCGCAATGTGATTACGCAATTCATATTCAATTTACGCATTAATAACGTTCGATAATAAATGAGAGATTAAGTCGAAACTTGATCGCAAATAACGAATTTGCATTTTTGCAAAAAAACGATTTAATGAAATTCGATTCGATAAACATTAACAAAGATTAACTAAGTCACAAAGTTAAAATAAGTAAAAAAAACTACAAATCTTTTAAGAGTTCTAGACTATCTAGTATAGCGAGAAAATCGCTAAAGCACATATTACGAATATACAACAATTAAGAGCATCTATTTTAGAAAGAGAAAACGATCAAGATTTTATTTAAACATTAATTGTGAAATTACGAGATTAAACTTGAATTAAGCAAGCAATTTACGTTTGAACTTATATATGCTTTATTTAAAAAAAAGCTAAAAACTCTTCGCGAATATCTAGCAAAAAACGAAAAAAAAAAATTTATTAAAAAATTCTAATCATAGACAAAATACTTAATTCTCTTTGTATTTAAAAAGAATAAAACTTTTCGTTTATGTGTTAATTATCGAAAGTTAAACAATATTACGATAAAAAATCGATATTTACTATTTAACATTAATAAACTTCAAAATCGATTGTTCGAAGTAAAGTATTTTATTAAATTAAATTTACAAGAAGCGTACAACTAAATTAGAATAAAGACAAAAAAAAGTAAAAAACAATTTTTCGTATACGATATAAATTATACAAATACACAATAATGTTGTTTAAGCTTACGAACGTCTCGAAGATGTGTCAAGAAATAATCAATAATATACTACGACAATATTTGAATCGATTTGTTATAACATACTTGAACGACATCATAATTTATTTAAATATTTTGAAAAAACATGTAAATTATGTTTTCAAAGTATTAGAATGTTTAAACAAAAGAAATTTACATCTTAAATTAAAGAAATGCGAATTTTATTAAAAAGAAATTGACTTTTTTGAATTTGTCGTTAAACGACATGAAGTACGCATGAATCTTAAGAAGCTACGAACAATTAAAGAATGAAAATCATTTATTAATGTTAAAAAAGTTCAATTCTTTTTAGATTTCATAAATTACAATAAGAAGTTTATTAAGAACTACTTCGTTAAAGCAATATTATTAACGAATTTTACGAAAAAAAAGACGTCATAGATATAAAAATTAATAAAAGAAAAATCATTTTAGAATTTTAAGCTAAAATGCTTAAAAAAACTAGTATTAAAGATGTACAATTTACGATTATTAAGCAAAATTAAAATTAACGCATTAAATTTAATTATCGATGCATACTTTAATTAAAAGCATGAAAACATATAACATTTAATAACATATCTCTCGAGAAAACTTTTGTTAATCGAATAAAATTATAATATTTACAACAAGAAGTTATTCGCTATTGTAGTCTTTCTAAAGTTATGAAAAATATACATTAAAAAATCATTAAAACTTACAATTCTTATAAATCACAAAAATCTTTTACACTTCACTACTATTAAACAACTTAACAAAAGACAAATGCGATAATTAGAGTAACTCGAACAATACAAGTTCAAAATACAATATACATTAAACAAAGATAATGACAAAGCAAACGCACTTAGTAGAAAAAATAATTACATAAAAACGAAGAAATCGTTTAATTACAATATATTTAAGATTAACAAAAACGAATCATTATTAGTAAACAAATACGAACTAAATGTTATCTTACAAATATTTAGAGACAATAAAGAAGAATTTTCAATAAAAAAAGAAAAACTTTAAATATTTATTAATAAGATCGACGAATGTATAAAGAAACATCATAATAAATTATTGCAAAAGCATTTAAGAATGATCAAAACTCTTTAACTTTTACGCTAGCATTGTTAGTTTTCTTAAATAAGATAAGTTATCGAAATATATATTAAACGATGTTTTAGTTATTAGCAAAACAAACATAATACATATGCGAACTATGACGAAATTTAATATTAAAAATTATTTGAATTGTTATAAGATAAAGTTACGATAAACTTTATTATTAAGTTGCTCAAGTCGACGAATCTAGCAATTAGAGACAAATATAATTCGATATTAATAATGATTGACAAGCTTATCAAGTATTCACATATTATCGTATGCAAGAAAAAGTTCATAGCAAAACAACTAAAATACATTGTATTAAATCGACTTATACAATATTACAATATACTTAAAGAATTAATTAGTGACAAAGACAAGCTCTTTACGTCTAATTATTAAAAGACGCTTCTATCAATGTTAGAAACAAGACTTAGAATGTTCATTGTCTATTATTTGATTACGAATGATTAAATAGAGCGAACAAACTAGAGTTTAAAACAATATTTAAGACATTACGTCAACAATATTTACAACAATTGAGTATTACTTTTATCTATAATCTAACTAGCACTAAATGCAAAGATTTCGAATATCACTAAAATAATTTTATTCTTCGTTAACTATAACAAAGAATTTAATTTTTTTAAAAAAGAACAAAAGCATTTGTCGATATAATTAATTATCGAAAGAGTAGCGACATTAAAAAAGATACACGACAACATCTTAAAAATGTAAAAGAAGTTAATTAAGTACTAGAACAAGAAACGAAAAACGACATCTTAACTAAAGAAAAAAAATAAAATATATCTTCTTACGAAAAATCTTAAAACAAGAAAGTTAAGCAAGAAATTAAATTATGTCAAAGTCAAATAATTTTTCGTTAAAAAAACAAAAAGATTAATCAATTACGAACTCGATTTATTTAAGAACGTCAAAGTATTTTTAGTATTTTATATCTTATTGTTAAAATTAGCGAATTCAATCACGTCTTTATAAAATACATTTTATTTTCATTCACAAAAAGAGAAACAATATAAGATTAAAAAAATTCTAAAACAAAAAAATCAAAAATATTTTATCAAATGAAAAGAATATTCTATCTCGAAGAATACATAAAAGCTAAAAAAAAATCTTAATTGTTGTCAAGATCTTCTAAGAAAGTTTCATCAAAATTAGACAAAAAAGCGATAACTCAATTCTAGTTAATTAAAAGTTAAAATTGTTCGAACGATATATCAAACAACAACTTAAAAGTCTTTGCAACAAACTTAGTAAAAAGCGCTTTATTTATCTCTAAATCGTCGATGTTCTTTCACTTCATCACAATTTTTTATTTTTTTTTATTTTTTAAAAAATTTAATTGCTTTTTTAAGCGACTTAGCTTCGTACGCGCTTTGCGCACTTCTTTCTTTAAGCGTAATCGTTCTTCATAAATTCGTTTGATCAAAATAGACAAAATTGCTAAATCACAATTATGACTTAATCGCACACATTTTATACACTTTTTAGAATTATCGCTTACACAATAGACTTTATTAGACATCGCACAATTGCGACAAGAACGCATCGCTAAACACACGAAATTTAGAACGTTAAAAAAAATTACGAAAAGAAGAATTTTTGATATTAATTTTTCTTGAAGACATTATAAGAAGACATTGAATTTTCGAAACAAAAAACTCTAAAGAAGAAAAATAGTGTTACGAGCTTATTTAAGCTATATTAGTGATTTAGATTCTACGCATTATCAACGAATTTATTATTATGTTTGACATGTTCGAAGAGCGAACATCTCGAACATAATGTTCGTTATGTTCGATGAACAAACATCGCGAACAATGATGTTTGTTATGTTCGATAAACGAACAAAACGAGCAATTTATATCTTTTTAGTATATAGAAACTAGAAACACGATTTTCTTATAAATTGTATTCAACTTATCTTAAGTCTTTACTTATTGTTACTTTGATTCATTAAATCACTTATAAAAATTTATTGAACATAAGATTGTTTATAGTTGCAATTCTTGTTATCAAATAATTGCTTGCATTGTTTAAAGACGTTTACAAATCTCTTTAATAACATAATTCGCTCTAATATTTCTTACGAAAGTACTAGCGTAACATAATATATTATAACATTTAATTTCGAATGCAATATAAAGACGACTTTGTTGCTAACAAGATATAATAGAAGAAACATTTAACTTTCGAAACGAAAATCTTTAAAAAAAAGATAATGTTACGAATCTAATTTGAAACAAGAATAATATATAATTTACAACGCAATATATAATACAAAGCACAACTATTTGTAATGTTCGACAACTTAATAAATAAGCAATATTTAATATGTTTAATAATAAGCTAAATAAGTAATGACTAATATGTTTAATAGCAAGCTAAGTAAAATTTGATTTTATAAATATAAATTTACAATAGTTTAAATTATTAGACTTCTAATTAGAACAAAATTTTTTTTGCTAATATTCGATTGTTAATTTAAAGAAGATTTCTATTCTTTTATAAAATTAATTGTATTGCTTTTTTATAATTCTTTTATATAATTTGTTGTTAAAATTGATAATTACTTCGATAAAATTAAATATATTGCTAATAAATTTGTTATTGCGTATAATTTTGTTCTTAAGATTGTTTTTAAGATCTTGTCAAAATATTGTTTTAAATGCAACATTGTTTTATTTAATAAGATTAATATATTTTTAAAATTTTGTTGCGTAATCTATTACAAAGATTTGTTAAATTAAGTATTAAATTACTTTTTTTGCAATTTATTTTTTGTTAAATGTTTCGAAGATTCTTCGAAGCTCTCTCTTAAAGTTGTCGAAATTTGTAAATATTGTTAAAAGATTTTTGTTATAATTTTTTAAATATTTGCGTAAATTTAATTCAAGTAAATGCTAAACTCTTTCTTTAAGAAATATAAATGCAAAAATTGTCTTTTTGTTTGCTAAAACAAAATAAAAGATAAAGTAAATATTTATTTGTATAAGTTAGTTCTTTAAATCGATACAATCTTTATAGCAGATGTCAAACTTGTTAATGCTTATCTTTTTATCTTTATTAATAGAGAATCGACGTAATATTATTGAGCTAGTGCTCGAGATAAAAGCGCGTTAATTTGATACAAATATTCTTAGAATATTTAAAGTATTATATTAATACTTTTGTAAAAGATATTAGAGAGAATTATGCTATCAAAGAAATTTATAAACGTCTTCAAACAATGCAAACAATTATTTAATAACAAAGATTGCAACTTAGTAATTGTAACAATAAGTTAAAACTTAAAATAAATTAAATACAATTTATAAGAAAATTGTATTCGAAGATTTATATATTGAAGAAGATTCTTTTTGCTTGTCTTGCTTGTTGTTAAGTATATCGAATATTGTTTGCTTTACTTGCTATTAAATATATCGAATATTGCTTGCTTAGTTTGTTGTTAAATATATCGAACATTACTTATTTGTTAAATTGTCAAACATATAGATAGTTGTGCTTTCTGTTATATATTGCGTTGTAGATTATATATTACGTTGTTTGGAGCTAGATTTATAACAGCAGAAATATTATCTATAAAGCAATTTCGCTAGACAATATGCACTCAAGTGCATAATCTAGCGACAAAAGAGATTGCACTCTCGCATTGCTCTCTCTTATAAAATTATCGAATATTTATCTAGTAAATATAGTCTTTTTTTTAGAAGTTAGATTGTCTTCGATTACTAATTGTATACTAGAAATATCTTTATATTAGTTAATCAATTTGATATTTTAGAGAAAGTTGTTGCTAAAATTTTCTTACTCTTTGATAAACTTATTTATTATCGCGATAACAATAATAAATCTTGCAAGACATTTAAGTCTCTTAAGAATTCTTATATATTTAAGCTATTAATCTTAAAGCTCGAAAAACGATTTCTTGTTATATTAATTATTTTAATGTCTTTCTTTTATACTAAGAATTTTGTTAAATAGTATGCATTTTTTGATTAATTCTCTATAATATTTTACGACAACAAAGAGATATTAATAGATATAAAATTTTAAGATTAAGTAAAATAGATACGCTTTTTATGATGCTTAAATCGCAATTTAATATAGAAGCTCTTATCTTTATCGCTTAATACTATCTATAATCTTTGAAAATAAAATTATAAAAACAATAAGTTTATTAATAGAATTAAAGATTCGCGAACGTAATATGTTAACAAGAAACTTTCAAATATCTTTTATTTCTTGCTAGATTATCTTTGTTGTTGTACATTTAATTTAGATATAATATATAGTAAAGAAATAATTATAAATAGAACAAGATTGCAGATTTTAATCTAATTATTTATAATTTATTTCAATTTCAATTTTTAGATACAAGAGATATTATAAAAGATTATTAACTTTAACAATCTTATACTACAAACGTGCAACTTGTTACAATTGTTTAGATATTACTCTATATTCTATAACGTTATAATAAACGTATAAAGAATTAGAAGCGCAATTTGTAAAATTTATATTTTTAATTTGTTACTTTATTAGCTTTCGATAGACTTTAATAAAGTTAATCTTATTAAGAGCAATAAACTTTTTGTTTTTCTTGAACTCTATATAGAACTCTAATTTAGCTACTCTTATTATCTCTAGTATATTAGATAGTCGATATAGAAGAGCTTTTCAAACGTTTGACAATTTATCAATTAAATATTTAATAATAATCTTAATTTAATTGCGTTTGTATCTATTATATTCTTATATAGAAACTTTTAAGCAATATAATATTGAATTTCAAATATTTGCTATTAATTTAATATTGTCGATTTATAGTTTTTGTTAAATTCGAGATTTCTAGCGTCTTGTAATAGTCTTAATAATAGAATAATAATAGAATAATATTATATATAGATATTTATTACGTTGACGTAAGTAATAGATAATCGAAATTAAATAATAGATTTAGAACTTCGTAATTAGTAGAGTCTTCTTTATTTGATTTAGATATCCTTTAGTTCTAATTAAATAATATAGATACTTAATAATTATTAAAGTTACAAACGTATAATAGATTTATAAGAAACATTAATATTTGCTTCTTAAATAATTAGTTTGTTAACTAGTTAAATCTATAATAATTTAGAATAATCGATTGCTCTAGATATTATTTTAATTATATTTGCGTTAATAACGCTTTCGAAATCTAGACAATCTATTTTATTACTTTTCTTAGAAAGATAAACGTGCAAATCTATAATCTTTTTAGTTCTTTTGTTATCTTAAATTAATTTGTAATATTTACTCTTTAAATCTCTTCTAATTGTAGTTAAAAAATCAATAAAGTTTATAATATATTAAGAAATAAAATGTATTAAAGAGTTAGCAATCAATACTTGTTTCTTAATAAATAAATAAAATTTTATTTATTAATTGCAAATTTTGCGAAACTTAGTTAAAACAATCTTCTAAAAGTTCTTTATTTGTCGAGTAATATTTATTCTTACAAATATATTTAAGTAAGTATATAAGTTTTTCCAATCAACAATGTTAACGTCGAGAATCAAGATTAAAGATAATAGTTTAATTAAAAATAAATATATTTTTGCTCAATTTATAAGCGCTTCGAATGCTCTATTATATAGAAGTAGAATGTCGATTAAAATATTTGTCTTGTCTTGTGTTTTTACTATAATTGCTATATTATTAGCGTATATTATAAGCTTTATAATTAGAGTTTTAGCTTAAATTCCTTAAATTTTAGAATTTTAAAAATATAATAAGCTAAAGCTTTAATTACTATAATAAAAAGGGAACAACATAGAGAATTTTCTTGTTTAACGTTGCATAATACAATAATCTTATTGCTTAAATAACTGTTAATATAAATTCTTATTTTAACATTTGTATACAAAAGCTTTATTTAAAGATTAAATTAATATAAAATATTAATTTTCTCTAGAGTAATCTATAAGAACTTGTAACGAACTTTGTTGTAAATCTTCTCTTAATTAAAAAAGATAATAGTAGCGTTCTCGCAAATATTTCTATACCTACTTAACAATAGTATATTGTATAGTACAAACATTATTGTTAATTAATCTTCTTAATAAGAAGATTAATTAATATTGCTCAATTATTATGCTCAAAGCTCTTACTAGTTGTTGTATTAGTATTTTAGTAAATATTTTATAGTTTATATTTATAATTGTAAGTAATCTATAATTCTTAAGATCTTTTTTATTTTTTTTTGTTCTTAAATAAAATTAATAAAATCTTATTAATTTATTTGTATAAAAACTTACTGTTAATCAAAATATAATTAAAAATAACAAGTAATCTTTGAGTAAACAATATAAGAGAAAGTCGCAATTAATTTTTAATATGTAATAAATACTTAAATAGAAGTTTATATTATTCGCAAATATAGCTATTATTGTTGAGAGACTTTCTTAAAATCGATTAACAACACAACTTCTTTAAATTGTTTGCTTTAAACAATTTAACTATTAGAAGCTTTTTCTTGTTCGATATCTAAATAGTTATAATAGCAAGTATTTTTTTCGAATTCTTATATTTAACAATTTGTAAAAGTATAGCTAATTGTAAAAGCGCAAGACTATTTCAAAACGCTCTTGTAAAAATTTGCATACAGTTTTATATTTATCTTTTAAACTATCGATATTGTAATAGATATTTAATTTAGCTCGAATAAAGAATTATTTAATAGACTTTTTATTTAATAGTTAATATTTAGTTATTAGATTATATAAGTATATATAATTATCTTATTTTACGGGATATTATTTCTAGTATTTTAATATCTTTATTTTAATTTCTAGCAAGCAATTTAATTAATTGTAATAACGTTGCCTTTATAAGTTTTCTCGATATCTAATTATTTTACTTTGCAATTGCAAAATTGACTTGTGTAACTTTTAATTATATTTTTGCAAAGTTTATCTAACTATTGTCTTGTATATTATTTATTCTTTAAGCAGTTTCTTTTTTAAAAGAACAATTAATGTATTCTTTAATTAATTAATTAAAACTTTAAGCTTTAGTAAAATAGAATTTATACGCTATCTATTTAATTCTTTATTTGTAACTTGATAATTGCAAAGAATAATCTTTATAATGCAATAATTTGTAAATAGATTAGTTGTTACTATACTTTAATCGCTTGCATCTTTTATTATAGTAAATCGAAAATAAATTCTATTAATTCTAGAAATACCAATATTTTATTTATAGAATATATAGATTATTAGTAATAAATAAGTTTCTTGTTACTTATCAATATAGCTGCATTTATCTTTATTTAATTTTGTTAACATTTTGTCTTGCGCCTAGATATGCTTTGCAAAAAAAATAACGCAAAATCTTTTATTAATCTTTAGCAATAATTGATTAAAGTTGTTGTTTATAATATCGCAAATATAGAATTATTTTATATTTTATAAAGTTTAATTAGTAGTATTTAATTAGATTAATCTCTAAGATTTTTTTTTCAAAATATAAACATTAGCAATAGTTAATAGTTTGTCTTAATATTTTACTCTACATACTAGTAATCAATCTTTAGAATTCTTATAAACAATATAAGAATTAAGAAAAACTTCAACTTATTAAGTTCTTCTAGTGTTAATTATAATTAATATATTACTTCAAGAGTTTTTCTATTTATTAAAAATGATAAATAGAAAGAAGTAATGCAATTCAAAAAGATAAGAAGTCTTATTAAATAGAAAGAATTTCTATATTAATAAGATATTAATTTTGTTACTTCAAAATATATTATATATTTAACAAAAGCAAGCAAATTTTAATATAGAGCACACGTTTAACATTTAAATATTTATACTTATTTAAGAGTTGATCGATCTCTTAGCAACATTTCTATATTTTGTTTATCTTAAAATATAATAATAAGCAATAGAGAGCAGTGTATTGTAACGTATCTACTTCGCAAATATATTTTATACTTTTTAATCTTTATATTTATTGCTCTAAATTAAGCTATAAATATATCTATAAATTTTATAAATTTTATTGTAAGTAAATCGAATTTATAGACGCTTAAACTTCTAAAAAAGATTTTTACTATTGTTGTCTTTTTATAGTTTTTATAATTTTGCATTTTAAGTTAAAATAACACTTCTTTAATATAAGTAACAACAACAATAACAAATATATAATTGTTTTTATTACTATAATTAATAATAAAGACTTAAGCTTCTTTAAAGTAATAAAGAATTAGTTTGTAATTATAATTTAAAATATTAATAATTTTTTAAGTTGTTGTAGCAATTGCAATTTAAGTATTCTCTATACTTATATATCTTAGAACTTAATTTTTAAAGTTGTACGTTCAAGATTTCTCAAATTTCGAATAAGAAAATTTGATAATCTTTACTATAATATTGAGAATATTAATAATAGATTAAGACTTAAAAGAATGCAATTCTTTAAGCAATTTAAGATAGATATATTTGTTGTTCGCAAATATAATTTCGACTCTTTTACTATTTTTTTTGTATCTTTTAATTAGCACTATCTTTATTTTAAATTGCTTAAATACTTGTTTGCAACATTTTATAAATGTTTCGATAATAATTATCGATTAATTGTTAAAAGCAATAGACGATTCTCTTAATTATATTGTTAAATCTTTTATATTTTGCTTTCTTTTCTTAATTGTTAATATAAAAATATTTGTTGTTAAAATCTTTTTACGCTTAAACTTTTTGAAGAATATTATCTTAGAAGAGAAATTTGTATTAATCTTCTCGCTTACTTCGATATTATTCTAAATTATACTCTTAGACTTTTTTTGTAATAAAATATTTTTAAATATCTTGTTACAAAAATCGATTTAATAGTATTTCTTAGAACAATGTTTGCATAAATTTAATAAAGAGTCTTTGCATTCTTAAGTTATAACAATTGCAAGTTGCTTCTTCTTCTTCTTACTAACTTTATTCTTCTTTTTGCTCTTCTTTCTCTTTATCTTAGCTTCTTGACAATTATCTTTGTTTTCAATATCAACAACAAAGTTGCTCGAGACGCTAAGATTAAAATTGCAAAACATAAAGATAAAAATTAAGAGTAGTTATTTCAAATTTGTGTCAATTATAGTTTGATTTATAGAAAATAATAAGCTATATATTAACGAGTTGAGATGCTCGAAGTAATCTTTCGATTAATTCTTAATTGCTTGTTTATCAACAATTTCGAGAAACTTAAAACAATTATTTATTGTTAAACTATCAATTATTAGATGCGTTAATATAAGAAGAATGCAAGTAATCTATATATTGTATTTTTTAGACTGATCGTCGGGCCAAGTTATGATACCACCCCTCTAACTCGACTTGGCGCCAAGATTGGATCGTGACGATTTTTTGGAATCGAATCGCTCAAAGTAGTTTAGCGCGAAGCGCGCTAAACTACTTATAGTAATTGACTAAACTACTTTGAGCGATTCGATTCTTCGAATTTTTTTTGACCCGGGTCTTGGCATTTGCACGTGACATTTCCGGGTCAACGCGACCAGTCTAGTACTTTTAATATATATTTATTAATGTAAAGATGTTTATTACATATATTAGTAATTGAAGTTGCTATTATTTCTTTGATTCTATATATATGCATTCTATTAACTCGAAAAGAAAAATAGATAAGATTATGCGTCTTAACAATTTTGCTATTATTGTTTTCAAAAGAGAAACAAAGCGAAAGAGACAATAAACTTTATTGTTTTCGATCGTCAACTAAATGCATGCAAGCTTGTCTACGAATTGTACTCTTTGCAAAATTCGAATTTGCCCTGTAATACGACGCTGTATCTGGTATAGATTATCGTATCCCAGTGCCATCGACAATCGTACTTGTTGGCGAAGGAAATACTTTTCATTTGTCGAGCTACATCCCATCTCAACAAGATCTCAAAGGTTGGAATTGTCTCGAGGGCCAAGACGTTCGCGAAGCACGGGAGCGCCAGGACGGAAGCGGCTGTTGCTCCCGAGGCCATCGCGGACGCCGAGGCTGGTCCCTGGGGAGTCTGACGTCATCGCTATCATTGCTTCACCAACCAGATCGCGACTTGAGCGCATGCTGTCTGGGGCCGTTGCTCTTGAGGAAGGTCAGCCGCCACCGCCCCCTATCACCATCCCCCTGACTAGATCTGCAAGGGCCATTTCGGCGGCTGGTGTTGTGCAGTGGGATACCTTCTATTCGCACATGCTGTGCATGATAGGCAAGTATCGTTTCTCTGCATCCGATATGTATCCTCATGCTTGTGCACCGCATCACCAATGAAACTTCCTCCTCCCACTTCTGTTATGTTAGCCGGCTTTGCGACCTCAATAGTATAGCCTTCCTCTTGAGGCGCGTTGTCCGAGATGGAGCAACTACAAAACATCTCGCTCTCCCGCCCTGTCTCCTTCTTACGCACCGCGCTCTCCACCGTTAAGATGCCGTCCCTCTACGCCTCTCTGCAGTCTGTCTCTAGAGTTGCTCTGGCACAATTGGCTCTCTCACCGCAAGTCACCGTCCTTGGCGGTTCTCCTCCTGTTTGCACCAACCCCCAAACCTCCTGCCAAAACACGGCAGCGGTCGCGGACACTTGCTGCTTCAACACCCCCGGCGGCCTGCTGCTCCAAACGCAGTTCTGGGACTACAGCCCAGCAACCGGCCCCTCCGACAGTTGGACCGTTCACGGCCTTTGGCCCGATCATTGCGATGGCACCTACGACGCCAACTGCGATACCTCGCGCGCATACACCGGCATATCACAGATCCTGCAGGCAGCAGGCGCGACGAGTCTGCTGTCGTACATGGAAACGTACTGGAAAGACTATCAGGGCAATGACGAGAGCTTCTGGGAGCATGAATGGGCTAAACACGGAACGTGCATTAGCACCTTGAACACGAACTGTTACACCAATTACACACCACAGGAAGAGCTGGTAGACTACTTCAACAAGACGGTCGAGCTCTTTATGTCTTTGCCATCGTACCAAGTAAGCAGCTTTGGTTCCCAAAACCCCAAGTTACCCCAGATTCCTTCATTCACCGCTAACGACAACTTAATCCATGTAGTTCCTCTCCGCTGCCTCCATTCTTCCGTCCCCAACCGTGACCTACAATTCCGCGGACATCCTCGCCGCTCTCAATGCTCCTCGCGGCGTTGATGTAGTGATCAGATGCCACAATACCAATGAGCTCGACGAGATCTGGTACTTTTATGACGTTCAAGGCTCCGTGCAAACCGGATCCTTCATACCCACCAACCCTGCCGGCTCAAGTTCCAACTGCCCTGCTACGGGAGTGAAGTACCTGCCTAAGGCTGGCAGTGGTGGCACTACGACCACGACTCCACCTGCTACAGATACTACCGGAACAGGTGTTAGCACTACGACTCCCACTACAACCGCTGCCGGACCTACCGGAACAAGTACCCCGGGCGCACCATTTTCAGGAAAGGGAACGCTGCAGGTAAGTACCGGGGGCAACGCCAACGGGTGTATAGTTAGTTCGGGTACGTGGTATACCACGGGTACATGTGCGAAATTCTCCGCCACAGCATCAGGATCGGGGTTCACCCTGAGCTCTGGCAAGGGCAAATGCGGTATTGTGAACAACGTTCTGACGTGTGGCTCTTCGGTATCGGCTGCTACTGAGTTCGGGGTACGTTATCATCCACACTTATTCACCAAGCTCGGAAATGTTACTGACTTTGTATGCACAGTCGGACAATGGCAACCTTGCGTATGACTCCTCATCTACATTCTATACTGGCAGTGCTCCTACTGGGAGCACCCAGGCTAGAGTGTCGACGACTACGGACGGTGTATCGCTGACCATTGCTTGGGAGAGCGCGTGATTCCCTCCATTTCCTTTTCCCAAACAGCTTGTCCAACGGATGGTGTTTTGGATTCCTACTGGAAAGCATGAAACATCGGCAGATACAAGCAGAGCCACACCATACAAATCATAATTGCATCTATATATATAGTAAACATCGGCTTCTCCTATATCCAATTATTGGGCGTCTTGAACAAGACTTTGACAGCGATCCAAGCGCTTCTCCTTTTGGTTGCAAATTCGACCACCACGATCGGGTTTTCTGCTTGAGTAAGCTCAAGTTCTCATGATTGTGAAGTTATGGAGTATTCTTCGTCCCGTTTGCAAGGCCCTCCTAATCGGAAGAACCTCCGAACTGCCCTACAAGGCTACTCTACTAAGCTCAAAGTGGCAGTCAAGGATGACTTAGGAAGTCAACCTCTCCGATACAGATAGGTCTTCCCAAGTCTCTTCCATTCGTATATCATTTGCTCTACCTATCTTTCTTACAGCGTAGTGACGACTCTCCCGTAATGTAACCTTTCATGTTCTTCTCCCGTCCACCTTTTCGATCGGGTAGCTTGGTGTTAACAGATATAACAGTCACGGCGGAGAAGATCTCTGGCTATAAGCTGCCGAGAAAGTTCAGTCAATATCAGGTCTAGATGTCGCTCTCTAGTTCGTCACGTAAACACTATTGTCCGTCGTGAGCCCTTGGACCTGGTACTTGAAGCACAGTGAGCAGGATTAGAAACACCAGTCTTTATAGATCCTTCAAACCCTTACATGATGATCACTCAAAGGTCATGATGCATTTGAGAAGATCTACAATGGCTTTTTGAGATGCTATGTTTACTTAAATTACGTGATCCGTGGCTACACGCTTGCCATACTTCTCACATCTCTTCTACATGTATTCCCCGTTACAAGCAATCTTAGAAGCACTAGTCTTACTCCATCATAGACGTAGGTTCTCTCATGCTTACAGGTCCCGCTCCCCTCTAGTATATGTACACTCCCTCGAAAAATCCCCATCTCTTAGTCTAACCCGAACTCTAACCCGAACCCACAAATCTTATCCCTAACCACCACAAAAGATATATATAGATCATCTCTTATCTCTTCGTTGGGGAGTATTAAGCGACCTTATCATCGCCCCGCCAACTTATGCCAGAACCTTCCACGCCTATTTCAAGCTGCATTTCGCCCACATCTTCTGTCGTCCCCAACCTCCATACCCACACCAAAGAAGGAACAGCGCACTCACCTCGCTGCCATCACTGTGTCGCCATCACTCCACCGCATCCAACTTGCAGTCATCTTCTCATCATCCTCACATCAACCAAACTTGCAAATACTTACCTCCCGTCAATCATGGACCCAACGCACAACAATGCGTCTCAGCCTCGCTCAGCTAATGGCCATGCGCGACAAGACCCGCCAGCCCTACCAAGGCCCCTCTACGCCTGTCGCAGAATCCACAAACACAATCTACTACACCACAGCGCACATCACCGTCGCCAACAACGGCGGCTTTGTCTACCACGTCGCATTTGGCCCCAAACGTTCCATCTCCACCACCATGGAAGCCCTCACCCACATCTTCCCGCGCGTCAAAAGCTTCCTCGAGGGTGTGCCTGCACCCGTCTCGATGGACGACCGCAACAACCACTTTCGCTGGACGGAGACTAATGACGATGAGGTGCTCGTCAAGGTGGAACAGGAGAGAAACCCGGCCGTCTGTGCGAACGGCCTGTGGCAGGAGCTCTTCGCCGTTATCCATAGGGTGACGGATTATGAATTCTCCGCTATCACTGAGCACGCGGAGATCGTGGGGTAAGTGGTCCCATCAAATTAATGCTTATCCCTTCCCAGCCCTCATGTGTCATGCATGAGCACTCCGGAATTCTCAAGAATTTTCTACTTTCCGCTTCCATCTCGCCCCTCAATCCCTCACGCTGACTTCGCAATCCTCCACAGTACGTTCACAACCAACGCCGACGCCAACGCAGCCGCCCTTAGGCTTTTCATAAGCGATATCGAAGGACATGCAGTGGAGGGCGTGGCAGAGAACGTGGAAGGTGATGGACGGCTGTGTAAGGCCCAGAGCCCGGGTCAGGGCGGATGGCGCTGGACTGTGGAGGTCATGCGAGCTACTTGGCAGGAGGCTGTCCATTAGGGATGCTGAGGGTATGGCACGGTAGACTAAGCGCCAGTCAATGTGTGCTGTTAACATGCACTTGGTGGTCGTGGTGTGGATGTCTAAGGATGTAGTCTTGGGTGGCGGGAGAAAGGGGTATATAGTTTGAGGGTGGGGAAGGAGACAGAAAGAAGAGAGAATACAGAAAAAGGTCGGCGCGGAAAGGGGCCTGAAGAACGGAAAGCACACTCCCTCGTACGTATAACACTAAAATCGCAAACTCTAGAGAATTGGACAGTCAGTAAATCTAATTCGGTTGAAACACTGGGTGTAATCCCCCATTCATATTGCGCTTATGCCTGATGGAATCCCCTTTCGCAACTAACCCCATTGTTGGCACACCAATACTATCACCGTACAGCTAGTTGACTTCCGATTTTATGACTCCCAACATGGAGACTTCGGTGCTTCTCTTGCTTGGCACGAGCAACGGTTGTTTGCACCGGAGCTATAGCATCCGATGTGACGGGTTGTCGTTGAATCGACAGTAAGGCTAAAGAGTTAGACAAAGCGAAGTAGTTGTGAATTTGATCGAGCTTACACCAACAGCACTCGTTGGGGACACCCCTCGAATCCACTGAACCCCCAGCGGTAGGACATCCGAACACTTATCGTGCTTTAAGGAAGGATATAACGACTAATCATATTCGAGTGCAACAACTCAAGGGCCCACAAGAAGGAAGGCACAAGCCGATACCGTGAGGGGCCTGCTTTCCAACTTACTGCGATCTTATCCGACATGTCGAGGTCGCTGGCTCACCCGAAGTTGTTGTATGAAGTAGCTGTTATTGGTGGATCTAGGAAGTGAGTAGTAGAGGCTGGCTATGATATTAGATGAAAGATATCGGAAAAGGCGATGCAGCAAAAATCTATAAGGTACCGCGGTACTGAAGTCTCAGCCAAAGTCCATTAACACTTGGTTCACCATACGCTCGGAAATATGAGCGCAGGTCCATGGTATGCTTGCTCGAGGGTTTGTCTCGGATGTCACAGTGCTTAGGATTGTGTTTTGCCAGTAGAGTAAAACCCCAGTCTCCATGCAATGGAAAGTCTGTGACTAGTAGCCGTTACTAAGAAATCGGCGCGGATGGTTGGGTATAATTGGCAATGTCTAGCAGCACAAAGGCTCGAGGATACTCATCGAGATGTGCATTGCTTGCTCAAATGAGTAGACTGAAGTAACCAGTCAGTTCTGAGATAGATGTGTCAGCTTAGCCACATGGTATATGTGTGAGCTTGAAGCTTATAGTGTCAGGAATGGAGTAGCTTCGCCAAGCTATAGTATGTCGAAGACCCTGAAGGAACCCCATAGCCGGGCCAGCGGTAGCATCCTTTGGTGGTACTACCTCTGCTGGGATGAGTCTGACATCAGCGTCCCATCAGTCTCCGTCCCAGGCATCATCACAGCGACAGTATGTACAACTCAACTAGCCATTATGACACTGCTTTCAGATCGATCGGAGAGCCTTCCTGCCGCATTCGTGGCACCTCAAAGAGTAACCAAAGTAAACACTGGCAGTATTTCCTAAAGCTTCGACTTACCAGGCTTCTTTGTATTCTTGCTCGTTCTCCTCTCCACCACTGACTGGCCCGGGCAGTATTCTCTCTTCCTTGTTCTAGCGCTCTGCGTCAGCGACATCGTCGACGGCTATGGCGAATGGATCATAGACGCAAAGAGACCAACAATCTCAGAAAGGGCCACTGGGTCACTCAGAAGCCGACCGAATTCCCCCATCTAAGCAGTCGGACCACTTTGTGAGAGTGCATAGAACGAGTTAGGCAAGAGACAGAGCAATAGGGAAGACATTGAAGTGGTGGGTTGGCATAGAGGAGAAGGGGCCACACACTTGCCCCCTAATATCTCCAATCTACGGAAGTAGACCTTGCTATTATGCGGAAATCCGAGGGTATTTCGGGTGCACGTGAGATTTTACATGCGGGCAGGGAAATTATACCGGCAAAGCGTCTCGACGGCGGAGTTGCTGGGCGGTGGATGATAAGGGGTATATTCCTGGGCAATGAGCGCCGGGAGGCAGGGAAGTGAGTCGACTGCGAGAGAAGGGAGGAGAATGAGTAGTATGTCCTAAATCAGTGTTATGATATGGCTGCTACTCCATGGAGTCTCCTGATTCCGACTACGGTATGATGGTTCTTGGCTGGCACTGACGGGGGAGTGTTCTGCAAGTATCAGCTTCATTCATAGGATGTGTACATATTGATGCGTGTCGAGGTGGTGTAGCAGCAGGAGCTGCGAGAGATCAAGACGTGAATCGAGGAAGCGTGACACTGATAATACATGCTTGAAAAGGATGTTTGTGTCTTAGATGGACTACCCAGATGCGAAGCTGAAAGCGTTTGAAAACAAGCCGGAATGTCGTGTGCTTACGGAACACCGTGGAAGTTTCAACGTTCTGAACATGTTGAGTACGGTATAGACTGAAGCTTCATGACATCCTATGCGCTTTATAATTGCGATTCAATTAATCATATTGCTGCTGAACACGGTATTGACTGATGAGGTTTCTACTTCATGAGGTAGTTGCTGCTCGTATATGCTGAAATCTATACCGATAGGACCCAACCGATATTTTCGTAGAGGGGCTTCTGAAACCTACTGTTAGTTATGTATTAACCTTTTATCGCAGCCAAGAAGGTGGCATACATGTTTTTGACTGATACCAGCTTACTAGAACGTATGTCAACAGCGAGTGAAGCTGATCTGTCTTGTTTAATCATATCTGCTTCAAACGAGAACCTGCTATGAATCCATTGAAGCACCAAGTCCTTGATCAGTGGGTGTAGAAGGATCTCAATTCGAATAGGTCTGCGGAAGCTTCAAAGATGGACATTCGAGGCGCGCCTTTGGCGTTGGCAACGGCACGTGATCATGTTCCCTGTGTATCAACAACACACGAACCGTTCCGTCTCCTAGTCAGCCAGAATTCCCCCATCATCGAACGCTGTCATTGATGTGCCAGGACACAACTACTCCCTCGTCTCCCTAACAGTGACTGTGTAAAAGAATATTCTTACTACTCAACGCAATGGCGACGACAAGATTCGCACCTCGATCGATGGAATTCCACCGCGATATTCTTGAACGAAAACTTCTCCAAGATACTATCGCGCTTCCCAACTCCTCTATATCAGAGCAGGGTCTTCGACACTGGCGAAAGCTGTTCAGCCAGCATCAAAAGCAATTCCCGGACGGACGCCTGCGGAGGAGAAATGACATAGATCGAAGGCGAGCTGTCGGACACCTGATGCGCTGGAGGGTCCAGAAAGGGGTCGAAGAGGATGGCGCAGAGGCCAAATGGTTCTATATCGCCAATTATGAGAAGTGGAGGCCAGGGGAGAAAGAAGACCAGCACAGAGCCTGGATAATTGCGGAACTCGAGAAACGCTTTGCGCCGTACGATTGGGGTGAGTCAGGTTATCCAAGTGGCTGGGTAGGAATGCTTGTTGATAGGATCTTTCGTATAGAAACCGCCCAGCTCCGATCCAAGAACGACCACCAGGCCAAGAAAGCAGCAAGCCGTCTACTACAGGACACTTTGGCGTTGAAGAACCGTGCCAGGATTCCGAGGGAGGAAGTTGCTTGGCTGGAAACGGTTTTGGGGGAAAAGTCGACGATGGATACCTGCGAGGACAAAGAGGCCGATGATGCGGCTCGCGGGTTCGGTGTCAACTATATTGCGGTCTGTTGTCATCTCGCAGACGGAACAAACAAAGCAAACACTAAAGCCGTTCAGGCCTGTCGGCGTGAAGCCAACGTACAGCAAGAGCTTGAGACACTATACACACATAGAGGTTATAGCTTCGAGCACATCGATCACTATGTAACTATGGCCAAGCTCGAAGAACTGCTGGTAAATGTCCCGTTCCTGAAAGCTTGTTTATTTCAAGATTTAAAGCAAGCATTTCTGTGGGGATCATGTATGCTAATAGCAATCGGACAGCCGGCGGATGAGGCTGCGAGAAGCAGATTCTGAGGCTTTGGGTGACGATGTGGGAGAAGAAACATTGCAGTCGGCAGCGGGCAGGGGGCCTGCTATGAGTCTCCCTGGATTCGTTCGTCAGCCCACGTCTTCTTGTCAATCAGCAATTGCATCAGGTTAGTACGCCACAAAGCAGTTGTAGCATAAGAGGAATGTGTCGTGGATAGAACAGGCTTGAAAGAATGGTCAAGTAACAGAACCGCAGAACAAGCATCCAAAGAGCCCTCGTATCAATTACGTCCCATGTCTTTCCCTATCTCACTCCGTGTTCTCTTTACTCAAGCAGACGCTCCGACGTCATATTTGCTAGCTCTTATTCTAGCGATTGAGTGCTAGTTCGTCTGTCTTCAGGACAAAATAGTGGAGAAACGGGAGGGTGATGTGGGATTGTTCGCACTTGTGGTGGGAAGGCTGCTGCGTATTTACATGTCAACGCAAGTATCGTAGAGGTAGGGAGAGACTTGGAGGCCGCTGTATTGACACGAGTTACGCACATCAGGAGACGACCCAGAAGCTGAATCGAGGTGTGATGGTAATATCGTTTGAGTGACTAGGTGTCGGCATTATTGTGGAAACAGATGCCATAGCTATGCTGCAGTGATCTACAGGTCTTCTGCTGCTTGATTATTTTGATTGATAGATGCTTGTTGCCAAACGGCTGCTCTTCGTAACAGGCTTCATATCGAGAGACTCTCTTGGCTGCCCTCAGGACTGCAGAGTCAGGATGGCAACGCGTGTAAAGAAGGCTGTTCAGGGCCTCTAGTATGCTGATATCCCATTCGCATTCAGTGCTCTCGTCCACGCACCAATCCTCGAGATTCATGCTTGCCAGGGCGCACCGCTGTTTCTCGTACTCTTGATCATCGGTCACTCAGTGGATCTGTTCGACGATCGAACGCTGTGAGGCCTTGCGTCGAAGCATTCCGTGGTTATATCGCTCGGTATGGGAAGTTTGAAGTTCGGCTTTGTGGGGAAAAAGAATGCTTATTCGACCACGACTCCCTCAAGGATAATATTAGGGCGACTATAGAGAAAGAGGATTCCGGACTCGCGCTTCCGCTGTTTTGACGAGAAGTTCAACCTTCATTCTTCATCCGCTTGGTTTTTGGCGCTCGAGCTCTCCAACTTCCGAGCCGTCCACAGGAGTCTCTTCGTGGAATCCCGTTGCTGGGACTGAGACGAGCCTCATACGTTTCGAATGTGTGAAATGCTTTTTTTGGGAGAGTCAGCGGTATCAAGGGATAAGTGGTGGCCAAAAAGCTTCAGTATTTCGGAGTGTAAGGCGCTTGCTGCCTCATCGTAATATGTCACAAGCGTAGCGGCCGTTCTTGTTGGAAGTGAAAAGTTTGGCATAGCGCTTGAACACAGGGTTCATTCGATTGGGAGGTCTTTCGAAGATCAGAGTCTGGCTTTAGATCTGTTTTTGTTGATTATGGTGCCTTTGGACACAGCAGTATTAGTGGCAGCAGCCCAAACCATGATAGCAAGCGTTATCTGAAGGAATGATCTTCAATTATATAGTGTTTTTATGGAAAAGAATACTACAAGCGAAGTCTTAGTGGTTCAGAGGGTATGGAGCTTGCCTCCATATCCGCTCCTCGGTATACCGTGCGCACATCGAATGGGCCTCGCTTGTCTCTACAATTGTTTTTTTCCGCAGAGATTCGCGGTTCGATCCCGGCTGGTGTCGCAGTTTTTTGTGACACTTTACGAGACACGCTTACTTGGATTTCCCAGATCGGGCCAGTCGGGATTTTACAACGATGACTGACTCTCCACGTTAATGCGGCCTGACTTGCTCTCGCCCCCTCTATCTCAACCTAGTGATGGAATTACCGTGCCTTCTATCATGCGGATCAGAGGTGACAATTAGCTGGCGCAGGGGTAGTATTGATGAAGGTATCAACGCTGAGGAGTGGAGTCGAATTAGTCTCCAGCGCCAAGACTTGGCGCTGCTGGGCGGGCCGTCTCTCCGGGACACGGCTTGTTTCCGCGCATAAATTATCTCCAACAGAAGTACAGCTCACTAAAGCACAGCAGAGCTGGGTTTCGCGTCGATGACAACTGACTCGCTGCATCTCACGCCACCTATGTACAGAAGGCAAAGATCTTGGGTATATTATTCTCCTCATGCGAAAGGATTGAGAAGGCGGGATCAAGTGCACCTAGTCCACACTCCACGAGCAGGGCAGGCCGCAGTGTGTCCCCGACGACTCTCGAACCTGCCTTTTGACCGTGGAAAATTGTGCCACCAAGACTCTCTGACAGTATCATCGTCACACATAGGCTTTGCATGCGTTGTGGTTGGATCTACCTTGGCCACACCCTGGGCACACCCACTTCGCCCAACAGAACGCCTTAAGCTGCTATTATTATTCCTGTACCTCTGCCGCAATGGTACTGCCAGACCCGAAATGGCGCCATTTCTTATGAGTGTACGCAGCTGCGACTGCGATACCACCGATATCTCCCACGCATGTCAAAGACTTGGTGAATTGGCCAATCGTTGACCTCGCTTGATTACTGGAATCATCTTGGCCGTCCAGGGCGGTGGCATGGGAAGTGCAGTACCTTTCTTCCATACTGGTGGAGTGATCGCAGGCGGAGCTGTTGATTCGGGTGAGATTGATGTCAATGGCTTAGCCTATCTGATGGTCGCTCAACGTCGCCGGCGGGAGGCCCACAGATTTGGCGCGGCGAGATGTGCTGTGTACACGCAGTCCACCTTGATACCAAGCTGACACTTCGCGCAACCGGTGAGGCCAATTATAGCGCAATGACCGGCTGTAGCGACCACGAGTTAAGTGCCATTTGGAAAGGGATCACTGTGCCGATAAGGCCTGGGCATGGCTGAGCCTCAGGATCGCATCGATGCCCGCTGCCGAAAGTGCCGTTCCGCTGTTTGTACTAGGCTCGATCGCCTCCGTATAGATGGCCCCATGAATTGCAGGCAGAACTGTCGCAGCAACGACCCTGGGTACCTGGACGTACCACACTGCGACAGGTGCCTTGATCTATCTACGTTGAGGTAACGTACTCCAGGAATGCGTAAGCCCGTGCAAAGATCACGAATCTCATGAGCCTAGCAAGAATGGGCGACCCCATGGTGGAAAATACTTTCAAGGGCTTGGACTCGGAGAAAATGTTTCAGCAGGGGTTACTGCTCTTTGTTGAAGTTCTCATTGAGCCTCAGCTGCAACGGCAATGAAAGGGCGTTCGGGGTTTGCATATGTTATTCGACAAGGAAGCTGGTCGGAAAATGCACGCTGACATACATCAAGACCATCGAGCTTCCACCCATCCTCGATTCGATGCGAGGTCCAGACCTAATTCCTGGAAGCTCAGCACAGTGAACTGCAGGTTCTTGTTATCCTGCGCGAAAAGGCCTGGACTTTATTACCTTGACCGTTCAGATTTCCATCACGAATGCATCAACAGCCCCTAAATTTCACTCTTAGCCCCCAAAAACATTTGCCTTCAAGCCATGTCTTGGCAATATTCATGTACTTACGCCTACGACAGAAGCGGCAGGAGTCGTAAGAATACTATTCAGCGGCAGGGTCACCAGCCTGATATTGGAAGCCACCACGGGAAATCCATGTGTTGAGGTAGGTGCGATAGACAACAGTAAGCAAAGGCTTGATCGCTCTCATCGCGCCAGGTGGATCGTTAGCTCTGGGCCAGATAAGTCTTCAATCGTAAACAGTCTTTCGTTGTCGCTTCATCTCTCCTCTTTGAAGGCTAAAAATTTCTTTGTTAGCCCATCTCCATTTCTGGACGCGAGCGTCAGAAAATTCTCCAGACTGCGTCAAACCACCAGAGATCGCCCATGTCCCAGCTTATCACGTGGCGTCCTCAAGGTCTTGTAATGACCCTACCAGCATATCCACTGTCAACTCTTGCATGTTGACGAGCACGCTGTTCTTAGGAATACACTATTGTTTTGGCAGCTTTCAATAGTGACGACCAGATTATCTTCAATTGTTAGACGTTATTGACGACCTGGCCCTACACCATCACTACCCTTGCGTGGGTTTTTGTTTGACTCCGCTCTCTTGTACCGGATTCAGCTGCGAGCTTCCATCAGCCGCATCTTCGTCGTTTCTTGAAGCCAGCTCAAATACTGTCTCTTCCGGCGTCGCACGCCTTTCAGGCCTCCGGCGACTCGCAATGTGTGTGCTGGCTAGATCGTACTTGAAGCTGAATAACGAATGTGAAATCACAGATAAGCAGCTGCATGGGTGGCTCCGTGTCTCCCCTACCTCGTATGGATGTGCTGCGTGGCTGGCTAGATGAACCATGCGACGATGGCCTGGTGCAATGATTTGACTCCTCAGGGCGGGTGCTGCACCGCGGATCAGGAGTGGTGTACGTTAACCTCGATCAATCCTCGAATTGTGAGTACCACATGGTCCTTCATTGGCACGGCGAACGCTTTGACGACAGATCAGGAGCCGTGTGCGCGAGAAAGCCTTCTGACTGCCTGAGCGATGGGTTTCGGCTTTGCCCTTGAAAGGGCGACGGCTCCATACTTGATAGCCTGAACCTTGCGCAGGAGCGTCTTCTCTCGCACGTTTTATACGGTTGGGGTGCATCCGGTGTGATAGTAAAGCTGGTGGTATATGCTATCGGCAAGTAGTTCGAACTCCCTCCCTCAAACTTCACTAGGATGAAATCAACTCTGCCTTACACTGGTTGATCAACATATTGATGCGGCCGTACTCTGAGCGAGCCAGAATTCACTGCAGTAGGTCTTGAACTCAGGATGGGTCAAAACATGGATTGCTGTTGGGATATTCAAGCTCATGCCCCACTTTGCCGTAGAAACCCCAATTTTCCTCTTGCGACATGTATCTGCGGCGGTAGGCTTCTCCGATACTTGACGAGGCTTTGAGCGTATATACGGGTTGTTCCTTGATAGCCGTATCGTATCAGCAATCGACGCCATGTACGACAGATTATTGATGCAGACGATTGAGGCGGAATTTAGATTTGGTTACCCTAATTGGCGATTCGGCTACGCAGTGATCTGGCACTGATATTGCGGGACGTATGTTGAAATGGTTCGAATGGTGGTGGAGGCAGAAGCAGAGAGTAAATCGGCAATACGGTGAGTACACTCAGGGCGTTGTATACTCTTGCTGGTCTCCCCAGCCCAAAGTATGAAATGCAGTGTCATACTCTCGGCTTAAGAGTGTTGCTTCTGAAATGGAGAGTTGGCAAACTTGCATGAACAAAGCAGAAAAAATGCCAAGTACGGCAAGAATAGGACGATCATTGGACAGGTGTGTACACAAAGGCTGCACGATTGTGGAAACGCGTCAACACCGAATCAGTCGGGCCGACAAAAGTGTCGCGAGCTGTTCAGGTCTTGACCCTGCCTCTCCTTGCCACCAAGGGATGCAATTGTGAGATGCCAGACATCAAGCGCTCCATGCTCTGAAGCCAGATAGCGATATCTGGGCATAACAAAAGCTGTTGAGTGTTTTTCCCTCGACCGCAGCACTTGTCTACAGCAAGAGGCGTTGCTTAGCGTTGCTTGATTGTCGTCTTCCAAAAGAAATACCCCATCTTTCCTGCATTAACAGCCGTTGCCAATACCGAGCCACTCTGCTATAATTCAAGCATCTTAGGCATCAGATCCATCGATATGACAGATCACAGCGACCGTGGTACCACGCCAGTGCCGTCAAGCTCGACTACATCGAAAATCGACCCACCTAATCCAGCACGGGTCTTTCAACATCAAATAGATGACACCGATCCGGGTATGGTCCTTGCTAACCGACGAGCACAGACAGGCGAAATACAGAGGCGCCTGACTAAACCCAGAATCCTGTCCGCTGCAACGGGAAGTTCGCCGATTCGCCCTCCGTTGCCCTCTCCTGAAGACATCCGTTCCCGGATACCACCTCAAGGCATCTCTCCAAGTGCTGTGTCAGCGTCCTTTGGAAACATGATTGTGGGCAGAGGCATCTTCAGGGACAGATCGCGACGCCAACAATTCTGGGACTTGGTAATCCAGAATGCAAATTACGACAGGAAAGCCAGGCTTCTGAGCCCTTTGTACAATGGGGCTTATCAAGGCCTACCTTCGCCACCCCCATTACCCTCAGCCGGTGACATCCGTGCCCGTATCTCATCTGAAGGGATATATGCCGAACATCTGTCCGCTTCCTACGGGGACTATATCATGGGCACAGGAATGTATACCGACACAGAGCGAACGAAACAGATTGACAGCCTCATACACGCGAACGCTATTCTGGTAAGGAAAACCATGCTTCTCAGACTCGCACCAAGGATGCCGACCGCTGCGGAACTTCAATCGAAGATCCCACCCCAAGGCATTACAATGGGCGACTTTGCGAGGTATTACCATAGCTTTGGTTGGAGTAAGGAGCGGGAACAAGTTTTGCAGCAACTTATGCTAGAAAACATGGAGTTTGAGATGAAGACAAAGCTATTCTTTGTGAAGGAGCCTGGGGCCGGCATCGGCGAAGCGAATTTCTTGAGATAGAGGCCAAGGGATGATGAAGGAATGCCGTCCGAGAGACTCTTGACGAGGAAGGTCATAACAAGATTGTTCCCTTGAGTGGGGAGCATGCAGCGATAGAGGGAAGTAAGTTTGACGAAAGACGTGCAGTGAAAACAGAGCTGATGAACGCGTGCAGTCTCGATGAGAGAGTCCTGGACCCTCTTGACACGAATGAACCGAGTCCACCAGCCTGTGCAGCAACAGGACTCTGTTCCATAATCTCGAACAATATGAACGATGGATTCATCCACCCAGATGGAGTATAATCGGGCGATCATGCCTGCGTGAAGGCCTTCACTTTTTTCATTCACCATTCCCCCATTCGAGCCTCAAGCGCTCACTCAGCAATAGAATTCAAGTGCAGAATGCCATTGTCACATTGCACCCAATGATCGTCTCATTCATTGTACCGCGACCCCTTTGTCTCGATCCCTCGCTCTTCACTACCTGACCATAAACCCATTGTCTCTCCTTTGTCGCAACAATGCCATTCCCATCACCATCCTTTGTCTTCCTCCAACACCAAACTCTTAGCTCCTGGCACCTATACACAATCGCATCTATCCCACAGACACCCATCTTCCATACGCATCCTCCAAAGCCCCAACCCTTAATCCATACCCACGCACATACTACACACAACTCATACCCACCAACATGCACCCCACCACCCCACTCACTCCCCTCCTCCTCCTCCTCGCAAGCCGGTCTTGCGCCTACACCCTCCTCGACGCCTACGCCCCCGGCAACTTCTTCTCCTCCTTCGACTTCTTCACCGACCCCGACCCAACCACCGGCTTCGTAAAATACCACCCCCAAACCACCGCCGCGTCTCTGAAACTCATCGGCTCCGCCCCCCAAGCCTCCAACGCCATCTACATCGGCGTCGACAGCACCACCAAATCCCCCTCCGGCCGCGCCTCCGTCCGCATCTCCAGCAAGAAGACCTACAACAAAGGCCTCTTCATCGCCGACATCGCACACATGCCGGGGGGGATCTGCGGCGTCTGGCCTGCGTTCTGGATGCTCGGCAGCGGGACGTGGCCCACGAATGGGGAGATCGATATCCTGGAGGGGGTCAACGATGCAAGGAATAATAGCATGACGCTGCACACCAACGCCGGGTGCCGCGTTCAGAAAACCGGCTTCTCAGGGACGCTGACGACGAGTGACTGCGATGTCAGTGACCCCGCGCAGAGCAAGAACGCAGGGTGCCAGATCCAGGACCCGGCGGCTGCGAGCTATGGCACGGTTTTCAATGAGCAGGGTGGTGCGGTGATAGCGACGGAGGTGACGAGCCAGGGGATTAAGATCTGGTCGTTTCCGAGGAGCAAGATCCCTGCGGATATTGAGACGCCGGACCCGAGTACGTGGGGGGTGCCGGTGGCGGCGTTTGCGGGGGAGTGTGATATCGATACGCATTTCAAAGATATGAGCATTTTGTTTGATACGACCTTCTGTGGTCAGTGGGCTGGGGATCCACATGTGTGGACGCAGGGTGCATGTGCGGCGAAGGCGCCGACGTGTCAGGCTTACGTGCAGGAGAATCCCGAGGTGTTTGGGGAGGCGTATTGGTTGATTAATAGTGTGAAGGTTTATGAGGCGGGGGCGAAGAGGAGGGCTGTGAGGAGAGAGTGGTAGGCTTCGATGAGTTAGATGGGCTGATAATGAGGAAGCGGCAGAAGACTTTGGAAGTCTTGATCGTTTCTGGTATATAATGGGTTTTTGTGTATCGCAGTACAGAATGGCTTGATAATGGTTGATGTCAGACGCTCGCATGAAGCTTTTTCCTCGGAGACTTTTGACTTTGACTTGTGAGTGAGATGGTACACGAGTGTCCTCAATGATACTAATTGTCTTTCCAAGGTATGACCGGTGATGGTTACCACTTCCAGCCCTAGAGCTCCTGCTTCCTCTAGAGCTTCGCTCACTCGCCCCTCGAAACATTCCTACCATCCCTCTTCCACCGTTTCTTGATAGACCGTTTCTCCTACCCCTGGTCTCTCGCTCGCAATTTCTCTCCAAGTCCCCATACTGAAATTCTCGGTCTCGGTGAACCACTTCTCAATCTTGACATAGCACAAGGGCCCCTTGCCCACGAAGACCGTCCCGACATTTCGGCCTGTCGGTGTCACCTCGCTGCGATCGGTTGTGTAGTCCGATGTCACTGTGGGAAAAAGCGAGGTCAGCAATGCTATTCAGAACAGTGAGGAGACTGGCAAGCTTGTCTTAAGAGAACTGGCTCTTCAGGGATGCGCAGCTTCAGTTTGCATGGTCCAACGAGGATCTAAAAGCCACAATATAACTCACATGGACGCTTCACCTCCACCTCATACGCAATCCGTCCCTCAAGCTGCTCCGACGTCTTAGTAAGTCTTGGTGGCGAGTCCATACCCGGCCGTTCTGACGAGAAGATCTGGGACGTAGTTATCCCAATCCAGCAGTGCTCGCCAGTAGGTGAGGTCAGTGGCATGAAGGTGCAGATCTGTCTGATGCGCATAGGTACAGCGGGGTTGGAGATGTCATCGCTGCTTGCGATGTATTGAAGGCGGGAGGGGAGGGTGTAGAACTGGTAATTTTGGTTCAGCAATAGTTTTGAGAGCGTGAATGGAGGCACTACCATATTTGGGCCGGGGGGAGATGACGATGGACCTGAGTGTGGGAGAGTAGTTGACTCTGGCTGAGCCATGGTTGTTACGTTGACTGAGCAAGACGAGGCAGTCAATCTGCTGGGCCGAGCGTGCTATGAAATGGTTGCGGAGTTTGAGTGGACTGAAAGCGAAGGTGCAGGGAGACGACTGATTAACCGAGGTGTGATGATTCTATCACAGGGTCAGTGAATGAGGCAAACCTTCGAAGTGTTTGCACCGGAAAATCATAAATCTCCAATAAGAAGCTGAGGAGATGGCACTGTGAATGTACTTGCCTTGATGAAGTGCTAAGGGTCAAGCTCCGTTGGCGGAAGGGATAGCAATTTTTGCCTGGCTCCAGGGACCGAATGTAAGATCTAGTCCCTGTAATACGTTAAAGCGTGATCGGACCTAGATTTTTTGCATGAATTCGTGCCTCTGTCAACTACCCAGTCCGCCAACTGCTCAGAAAGGCTGCGCTTGCCGTCAGCACAAGGTGCCAGAGTAAATTACTGCAGATAGGCCTACGTACTTTGAAAATTTAGGTCTGACGCAGTAGACTCAATGCCGGTATCAGTGTAGTTGTAGTAGCAATGTTCCACCTCTATAATTGAACCAGACACCTTCACCTATGTTCAAGCGTGCCGAGAAACTCATATGTATTCATTAGTAAGAAAATTTCTGAGCCAGAATCACACAATCTAGAAAAGAAGAGAAGCCTAGAGATGATCCCCAGGATTGCAACATCCACCCATTATTATCACGCTTAATCAATGCTAACTCGAAGTACAACAGCACAAGAAACACAATCAAAGAAATCCAACCATCACTCATGAAACATCCCCCTGCCACTTCAATTCGTCCATTACCACTACCATTACGATCGAGGATTACCATGCCCGTTCAAAGTTCCCTAGCTTACTAAGCTGCTGGCCTCTGTTGAACGATCATGGACTCCTAGACCGATAAAATAGGTGTCCGACGCTTGCGCTGCTACCTGTCAACATTGCCCTCCAAATCGAAGTATCTGTCCCAATCAAGATCCTCGCGCCAATGACGCTGCGGCGTCGCTTGCCTCTCCGGTGTTGCACTCCTCTCATGTTCGCTTGTCCGATGTTCTTGCCGTTCATCTCTCCACTGGCGCCTGACAGCTTGCCTGTTCTCCCAGGCCCAGGTACTCTGCTGCAGCTCCTCTAGCTGCTGTTGGTAGGTCGATAGCGCCTGCCCTGATGCGTGCTGTCCATGAGGAGCTCGAGAGCGGGTAGATGACAGTGGTTGTGGCTGCTGAGCCCGCGGATCAGCTCTATTCCTCTGTCTCTGGTGGGACTGCTGTGCTGCTTGCGAGCCCAGGGATATGTAGTGGGCGACTGAACGGCTTGATGGCCCCGAGGTCGCTTGGGTTCTTGGCTGGACGTGGGGAGCCAAAGGGGACCGAGATGCTGGCGCTACGTGTGTACGGAGTGAGGATGAACCAGTAGGGCGCGATGTTCTCGTAGGCTGCTCCAGTTCTGGAAGAGAACCATACGGATAGTACTGACGACTGCTGCCACTAGACCCATCGACATGGCCAGACATGATTTCGTGTAGATGTAAAAAGCGTTCAATGAAGACCAGGTTGTGGCTGTCAATGTTGGCTCTCTGCAGAATCGATAAAGCTGAGAGTTAGATCTGTGCTGTCGTGTTAATGGCTCGAGATATTGAAAAGTGCATACATATAGAAGAGGCATTCAGGGATTTACATGCTTTCCGGTCCCAAGCTCAAGAAACTTCATCATGCGCCGATACTCAATCACATCACGCTGCGCCATCTCGTCGTCGGGTATCAACAAGCAGTAGGAACTGATGTCGAAGCCTTGCACGTCAGCCACCCGGATACGTCAGGTCAATTACCCTCGAGTGCAAGGAAGACGTAGTGACTTTGTTCCCTACAGGTAATCGTATGTTTCATGCTTCGTAGTCCCTATTGAATGGGTATTTCGATTGGCTAGAAGAGCACTCCTCTTGCTTGGACATCAAGAAGTCCGAGACTGGAGGCTGAGTAGGAAGGCTTTGAACAGCAAATTACTTTATCGTTATCACGTCGTTTGGTTTTTCCATGTCGCAAACCATTACAAGAATGAATGCGAAGGGAACCTATACCCTGAACCTGGAAACCGTATCATCAGCATCCAGGAAAATGAAGCGATTGATGAACATATTGACTTGGTCGAATTTGGTAGGCAGCTAGCCTCGCTTTACTGGAGTTGGCTCGCGAAGCAAAGGGCCGCTGTTGTGACATCAGCCGCTTTTGGAGTGGACTTGAGGAGGTCTATTCGCTTCCCTAGACATTCCAGCCGTTGCCGCAATACTAGATAGTCAGTAAGAGCGATTAATGAGACCTACATTCTTGGACTCAAGCAATATGCTTACCGGTTGTTCAATGACCCAGTTCCCTATGATGTTCGAGGCGTCTCGAACCCACACTGCACAGCGTGACAGCGTCCCAGCAACCATACCACATGAAGTCTTCGTACTGAGCCCCAAGTATCGGCCGCAGCGACATGGGGGTCGTGTAGTATATAAGTCTTGCCAGCTGCACCATTGAAGCATCCTCTCCAGAGCTCATAGCCAGCAACTTGAATATCATACCTCCACTCAGGATAATTGTCAAGACAACGAAATCCAGATCTACTTAACCTCGAAAAGAGCCAAGGAAGTAACCAAAAAGTCCTACTCGAATCATTGTCGTCAATCAAACCAAACAGTAAGTCAAACCCTCGAACAGGAAGCGAGTAGCATTTTTATCAAGAGCACCATTGAAGATAGTTAGGACCTTACTTTCAAGCTGATACTTACTCTGTCGACCGCACGATCAACATGTCAGGTCACGGCTCAGGCCGAGCCGCTCATTATAGCGGAACTTCAGGGAGATCAGGCCGAGAGCAGGGCTCTGATGATAGAGGAACGTCAGGGCGATCAGGACGAGGCCAGGGCGCTTATTTTGGAGAATCGTCAGGGAGATCAGGGCCTCCGGCAACGAGCAGCGGAAGCCAACTTGGATCTCATCGAAGCCGCCCTTGGATATCAGTTTACGATGGCCAAGAATTCTGGGAGCGAGGAATTCCACAGTGCCTCGATGAAACTCCCTTGGGGGTAGAGCTCCGAGCGCGCCGAGAAGCCGAACGGCAACATGATATTCGACAGCAGGCAGTGCAAGAGGCCAGAGAGCGCCAGCAGGCACAGGCACGCCGAGAACGCGAGGATAACGAGTATGATGAGGAAATCAGCGGTAGCAGTCGTGATAGCAGTCGTCGTGGCACCCCTTCCGGGGACCGTAGACCCCGATCTGGACAGCAGTCAATACGCCAAGAGGAACCACGCCGACGACCAGCACCCTCCTTTCTTGACATGGAGTGGGAGCGTGGACTGTGTCAGTACAGCACTTAGAATATGAGAGCCATGGACTGACATATAAGCAGCCAAGCATTCAAGTGGTGGGAAACGGAAGCGTTGAGCCTCGAGCTGAGGAAAAGGGTGTTGATTCTCAGATCTACGAAACACGTCTTCCTTGGCTGGGGTGGTAAAATGCGGGCTTTAGAAAGCACGATTTGATTTCTTTGATTTTCTTCCTTGCATGCAACCGGCGAGGTTCGGAGGTGGACTTAATGGGCGGCTGTTGAGGAGGCTATATAGATTTCTATGGTTTTGTTGGATGCATGCAATTAGCGAAGGTTAGGGAGGATTGTAATGGGCGGATATTGGGGGATGGGTTGCTTCTTGTGTTCTTGAAATTAGTACATTAATCCTTGATTCCAGCAGCATAAGATAGACATAAACTTCTTTTGAAAAGGTTGATATTTAAGGCCACCGGGCCGACAGTCTCAAATGCGACGTTGCTATCAAGGCCCAAGATGCTGATCGTCGCTCCCAGGATCGTTTGGAATAAATTTCTTAGCAACAGCGGGGCGATGGCCCAAGCATTTGCCGAGTCCGATGTTTGCAAGAGGCACAAAGAAGATGAGGTCGAGTCAATGAGAAGTTGGAAGAAGGGCCAGAATGAAAGAAATCGAATTTTGGTCTTTGTCCGGGGCACAGCAGCCTTTGTTGGACCCTTTCCAACAATGGCTATTCATGAAAGAGCTTGACTGACCGTATAACCCTACCTTCGCCATAGGATGCCTGTTCAGATAGCACTTATTCGGTTTACTGGGTTGAGCCCAACATTGCCACACCTCCCGCACAATTCTAGAAGAATTTCCGGTTCTCGACTCCATTCGGTGCAAGATGCCTCGCCAACTCCAATTCGTACGCGAAAAACGAAGAGGTCTGCTCGATCAAGTCTTCGAAGGTATCGCACCTCGTCGCACAAGAGAAAGTCCCAACTTTAGAGACGTTCGAGATGACCCCCCAAGACATGATCCTCCCAGACAGTCTCCTCCACGGCGTGCAGTATTCAGGGCCGACGGGACCATGTTTCAGGGGCTTGGGCGGCGGGAACCCCTGAAGAGAGCGCCCAGTCCACCCAGGAAAACAGCTTTCGGTGCGCGTGGAGGCTCCGATCGACAAGATTTCGATCATGTCAAGATAATTGGGGAAGGCGGACAGGGACGATGCGACCTTTACAGGCGAACTACCGATAGTAAGCTGTTCGTCTACAAAGTCATGAAATGTCCTGTTAGAGCAGTAAGTAATGTCTTCCGAGCATCTCTAACCCCATTTGTGTCTCTCGGGAGTTTGGGACGTGTCTTTAGCCCAACCGCTGTCGAGACATGCTTCATGCTCCAATCTCATGAATCACGAATGAATGCTGATCTCGGAATCGTATAGGAACGCGGAGTGCCCGAAGAAGTCAAGATCATCAAGAACATCCTGGAAAAACATCCTCGTCTGCTGAGGTTATACAATTTCTCATATGCGCCATCCCAGACTGTTCTTTGGTTCGAGTTTTGCGCCGCCGGAGATCTGTCGGATCTGATCAAAGCGTACCATACCAATCACGGCCTCGATATTCCGGAAAGCTTTATCTGGCATGTATATATCCAAGTGGCAGAAGCACTAGCATTCATTCATACTGGCTATGATCGCACCGACCAAAGACGGCCCGGTTGGCGGCCTGTAGTGCATCGAGATGTTAAACCGCAGAATATCTTTCTGCGCCGGCCAACTTCTAGTCACCAATATCCAGATATCGTGCTTGCAGACTTCGGCCTTGCAACCACACGGACTCGATCCGGAGAAGATGGTGTTTGCGGGTCGCTGCTATGGCAAGGCCCAGAGATACCAATACACTCTCGCGCAGGTGATTGTTGGGCTGTAGGAGCCTGTATCCATGCAATGGCCACTGGAAGCCCGCCGATCAGCGCTGCTCCGCGAGGTGTCGCGTCACGGGAATGGGCCGAAGCTCCAACCGCGAGAAAGGTGAAGGATCTCACGATAAATGGGTACAGTACATATCTCGATGACGCCTTGTATAAGGTAATGCGTACCAACCCGAATGACAGACTGACAGGACGGGAATTGGTTAAACGAGTCGAAAGAGGCTATGAGGACTGGGGAGGCCGTGTCGAGCCTTTGGATTCATGGGCATTGAAGAATTAGCAGACCCGCTGGCTCGAACAGAGACATGATTGACAGATTGTTTCTAAGTTTAGGTGGAGATGTGCCGCCTGAGATCACTGTGTCTCGGTGCCATAGGCTCGGTCATTGTTGGGATCTCAACAGTCAGTAAAAGTTTCGGTCGTGTCGAAGGACGAAGTATATCTATATATTCGATTAGCACCGTTCCCCCCTTTCCGATCCATTGTCATGGTTGAGAACCCGTAGGATTCTGAAGTGCAATTACTGAACAGGGAAAACCATGGTAACGCTGACTGCTTCGGTACTAGCTCGCGCTAACACTCTAGGGTTGCTATTAAGGTTACATCTTCGCGGCTAGCGGCAGTCGGCTCTCAGGGGCTCAGGGGCTCAGGGGTCTCAAGCCTGCCAATGTTCATGATGTCGAACCGCTCCTTCAAATCTCCGCCGAGATTTTCCAATTCGATTGATGAAGAGTGCTATCAAGTGCATGCTGCCTTCAAGTCAAGCGTCATGTGATAGTTCAAAGCGATCCATATTCGGGAGATTGCTGGATTCGCGATGTGCTTTATTCAACCGAGCTGCGACCAGATTTACCCTTATTGCTGCCGTCTTTGACCCCTTGGTATCCCAGGCCCTTTTTACAGTTTCTGAGTGTCCCTCATAGCATACAAGAAGCCCTGATAGCGTGAGTGTGTCGCTTTCAGAGGTTCTCAGGCTTTGGCAGGTAGCATTCACGTGCAAGTTCACGCAGCCTTCTCGTTTATACTATAGTCGATGATAGCACCTCGGTCCTTCTGGTTCATTTTCGTTCATGTTCATTCTCCTCCGCATCCCTCGAGTATCCTCGGGTTGTCTCTTCCCTCTTCCTCGTTTTTTTTGTTGCGTGGACACATTGTACGACTGATCGTGGGAGTAGCCTTGTCCTGCTGTTCAATGTGATGATTAGGTCTGCTGCCAGCTTCTCGGAATTTGTCTTGACAATGGCGATCGTCAACAGAGGGTTCTCCAAATCCTTCTTTCTTGTGGCCTCGATGTTGCTGTTTTTGTCATGTACTATATTCCCAAGCAGTTTCCTTCTAAGCCCAAGCCTCTTCATCGACCACGACAGAGCCTCCGATCATGGGTCGGCGATTGCCTTGGTCGAACCCAGAGCTCCTGCCCAGACGCAGAGAGTACCAATTCCTTTCGGACTGAGAGATACACTTCGTATAAGCAGCCCGAACGATACTGCTCGCTTGCTGCACAGCCATGACAAGCGCTTTGATACCACCTGGTAAGCTTTCCACAATTGAGAGTCTTCTCTCGTTTCTCCCGAAAGGGCTGAGGGTGCGCGGGCGCCTGCCTTAGGGCACATCCTAAATCGAGATCAGGCTCGTACTTGACGGCAAGCGGCATAATGGAAAGTTCTACACGAGGGTGAAAGCTCAGGCAGACATATCCAAGTTTACTCTTGCTCGTACTGCGTTGGACTATCCGATCCAGGGGCACCAGCGGGTGCTAATTCCTATAGTATCCAAGAAAACCTTCACCGGCCCCTGGAGCTTTCACCAAGCGTGTCGTCAAGCATTTTAGCACTTTGCCGATGGCCATCTCTGATCGCTCAGTCCATAGCCATCCCCTCGACACGGTCCCAGCGTGGCAGAGCATTCGCTACTTTCCCCGAAGGCCCCTGGATCTAGCATCACGTCAGCGAATGGGGTGCTCTTGCTGATTTGTTGATATAACAAGGATCGATACGTTAGCCGAAGGCGCAAAACTCCTTGCGACGCTGCGTACTGGAACGCGGACCGACAGTCCCTTCCAGGAGATGACCGACCTCACAGTATGTCTAATCGCAAGGTTCACCCTCGTAGCCTTTCCTCTCAAATCCCCTTGTGCCTATACCCTATACAAGACGTACTGAGAGGAAGTTCCCTCCAGGGCGACGAGGGTTTGACTGACGAGCAAATCAACGCTGGAGAGGGGAACGGCTGGGAGATCGACCGCGGAGGAAGCCAGACGCCAGAGGGATACGATGACATCTTCGATGATTTGCACATCCCCAAAGGCCGGAAGAATCAATACTATGCCGCCCATCAGAACGTTCCCTTTCGCAATTGCAAATACCAGCATAACGTGAGCTCCACAATGATAAGCTTCTTCTTATAAGCCTCCTTGGGAGAGTCTAATCGTCTTCTGCTGAGCTTCGCGAAAATCAGGGATAGACACGTAAGTTAACGTATCGCTAATTAAGATGAATGAGTAGGTGGCGACTGACGCCATGTACTACATGTTGTTGAACGAGCGAGGGAAAACGATTACCGCAACATCCAGCTACAGTCCCATGTACATGGCCAAGCGGAGTTATTCGCCCCATGATCCTCTACCAGGCTGGGCAGAGAGATTGCCCATGGTCAGTAGGCATTCTGACGTGATGTGGATCATGTGGAAAGAAGTTGCTGGAGAACAGGCGAGCGAGTTGAAGTAGGTCGCCAAGTCACTGGCTCCGTCTGGTCGATATCACTTACGCACGCCTCAGTGCTGAGGGCCACAATTCTGGAGCTGTGTTTGCCATTCCATGACGTTCCTAACTAGTAAGGCAGCTGATGCTGACACTACTGTTTCGCAGATATATCTTCCGACACCATATCATCAGCGAGTTAACGCAAGTTATCATGGAGATGGCAGTAGGCGCTAGACGCGATGACCTTGAAGCTCCTTGGCCCGGTCACGAGTTTAGGCTTGGCAGCAGTGTCTTCGTGGCTCTGGTAGGAACCCCACATGGCAGGGCAGTAGTGTTCTTGTTGACTCAGCACGGAAGTGGACTGCCTGGGAAAGATATCGAGTCAATCAGGATCTTCACCACCGACGAGAATCAGTTTATGATGAACTACCATTTACTTTTCACCTTGACAGGACCGGGCAAATAGAAGGTTGTATTCGGACAGTACGGTGCGAGCGAGGCCTTGAGCTTGTGTGAGATAGATACAGTGTACAGACTGAGATGTACTACCGCCAGGGCTTGGTAGAAACATTGTGAAACCAAAATTCTTTTACCAACCTTAGACATATGACAGAATGATGAAGTCCACGTACCTGCACGGTGTCTCCATGCTCAACCTCGAGGTTACTCGAACTTATAAATTATTGCGAAGTCTCGAGAGCAAGTTCCCGATCGTTGCCTTTGTGTCTATAAAGTCCACAGCTAGAAATCTTTGCTATAGAGTATGATTGAGCCCTGGCACGGCTGCCACGGGGTTGAAGGTGCTGCTGCGGATGGCGAGAGGAGAGATGAAGGAGGACACATGACTGGGCTGAATGGTCGAGTAACCAGCTCAAACGTTCGCATCACGAGCCTTGCTGTGCCGCCGCCTTTGACGACGTGAGCAATCTCATTCCTAAGAGCATGGCAGAAGACATTTGTTCTCGCGTGACCAACATTCTTACGCTCCGCCTCATCTTATCCACAAACCGTTAAAGACTCGAGATCTTCGTCGTCGGTGTCAGATCTGGTTCCCCATAGCCCTGATGTACAGGCGGATGTACAAGCTCTTACAAAGATATCCCGCTAGAATTGTTTCTTTCTTCATCGGCTTGACACAGCCTCACTACCTGTCGAGTCCAATAATTGGATACCTTATATGGAGTCCAAGATTCCTACATGCTTACTGGCAAAAAAGATCGGGGTATACGTGTACAAATGTCCTGAAATTACGCAAGGCTGATGCTTGTTTCAACCAGTCAAGGAGCCAATCGTCCACCCCATGGCCTACTTCACCAGTGGCGTCCCTTGGACCAAGGGACCAATTGTATTGAACCAAGTAGCGAAGGCAACGGTGATCCCAACGCCCATAGGTACAGGACGAGCTCGGAAACGCCTTGCCACATTCCGACGCTCAAAGCTCCGACTACGGCTCCGACTGCAACCCCTGTCCCAGTCCATGTCTCGGCGGTATTCTCACTCCTGATGTCGTAGACGTCTAGAAAGTCTTTTGGATACTTCAGACTGAGGCCATACTGGCGGTAGTCAATTCCGAGCGTCGACATTGACCCGAATGCTAGGAGAGTGGCACTCATTGTTTGCGCACTCCTGAGGGAAGCCCATGGCAAGTTCTTCAGGAATAATTCATCTTTTCTCGCACCACGGAGTAGGCCTGTGAGCACTCGGATTTGACCAGCGTCTTCGAATTCCCCCAGAAAATAGTTGTGGGCCCCTTTGGCATAGGGCAAGCTGGGAAGTAAGACACCCCGCAAGCGAGGACTAAAGCGGGTGCCAAGTAGCGAGGCACTTCCTTCAGGCGGTAGCGAGGTTGTGGATATAACGTCTTCCAGGATAGGTTCGCTCAGTGACTCATGTTGCTGGCCTATAAGCTATTAGCTGAGATTATACGACATGGAGAAGCGCTCTCGGTATCGCAAAACGCACCAGGGCGTTCAGCCTCGGGCTCTGGGGACATGACCTGAGATTGAATTCTCCGCCCGTGACAGACGGCTTCGGACCGTCTCTAAAGAGTTGGGAAAATTGTTTGCGCGCATTGTGGCCGGAGAACGCGACTTCTACACGAACCACCTTAAGCTGCAAGGGACGAATGGTTGTTGCTTCGGGGCGTTTCGGACCGTGAGTCCGCAAGGCTGTGTTTCAGGGCTATGTTTCAGGGCTATCCTAGGGTAAAGGCTAATCTCCGCAGTATTTCCACCCACGAAGCTTTTTCCTTCATTGCTCGGATTTTTTCTCTTCACCTGCTGCTGGTGAACAGCTCCTTGTTCCAACGGTCTCAAAGAGTTCGAAGCATGACGGTCAGATCTCCATCACAGGGAAGATGGTCTACATCAACGCTTCTCGTCTTGGAGCAACCGTTCCACATGAACCCTGTATGCCGACGGCAACATCAAAGCCGTCGAGAGGCGTCAGTCATTCGACTGCGTCGCAATACGTCCATGGAAAAGACCAAGCGCTATGAGTCTTTTCTCTGAGCATTCTGGCCACTTTTTCAACGAGATCACGGTACACGCAGCATACGTCTTCATCTCTAGATGCACTGCCTGGAAGACATAGAAGACCCCAGGTCCGAGACCTGGATACGTATCCCGAGCTTTCCTGAGCCCTTCTTGGAAATCCAGGAACAGGGTGGTCTAAACAGCCTGGCAAGACTTCGTGGGCTTCTGGATTCGATGGACGCACGAACAATGAAAGTGTTGCAGGACACAAAGAATAAATATATCGAGATGGTTTTCTAATACTAAAGTGTAGGGTAAGGCAGTTGGAACAAAGGCATCACTCGCCACACGCCCCGTAGCACCTTCTTACCTACTGCGCCTCGACCTAAGTCATAGTGCAGGTGCTTGATATACCACGTTATGCATCTTCGACCGCAGATAGATATCTCTCGCATCGAAAAAAATGCAGGAAATCCCGCGTCGAAGTGTTAGCTGTGGAGACTGACAAGCCCGACAACATCATTGTCAAATTGGCCAGCTTTGTAGCGGACATCGCAGACCACGAGTCGTCATTCCTGATCCTCTGTATTTGTTGAAGAGGAGGAAGCTTCAAGGCGAGCCCTAAAGCCACGCACCAATGGTAAGGTGGGCACAGTTTCCTCCAGCCACGCAAACACTCTTCAAGTCGGCCTTCCAACCAGTGGTGTGAGAGATCAGAATCAACGCATCGCGATTCGAGCCCTCGGTATTATAATGGTTGACATCGAGTCCTGGGGCAGAATGCGTGACTCTCATGAGGAAAGGGGGAAATCGCGGGACGACGTACTTGACAGTAGCCCCGGTGGTTCGATAGCCACAATGATCGCGGTTCCGAGCCGAGTATGTTCACTGCTTCTCTGTGATTTGTCTGAAGAGGAGGAAACTTCGAGGCGAACCCTGAAGTCACGCACCAATGGTAAGGTGGTCACAGTTTCCTTCACCCACGCAAACACCCTTCAAATCGGTCTTTCAACCTTTGATATGAGAAATCAGGACTGATTACCGATCCCCTATGATTTATCTGGAGAGAAGAAGCTCTAGGGGCGAACACCCGAGCATGCACTCTCTCCAAGTAGGCCTTTCAACCTGTGAATTGAAGAATCAGAACCAGGCGGTCTCCGCGATTCGAACCCCGGAACATACGATGATAGACATCGACTTTCTGGGCAGAACGCTAAACCACTCGACCTTGATATTAAGTCCCACGTCAAATGCTACGGCAGCATGTCTGCCTTTAAGTAATGCCTGATACAAAACTCGTTTACGTTACTTGTCACACACGTGTGGAGGATTGGCAACACTCAAATGCATTCACGATTGAATCATCCCTGGCTAGCAAGAGTATATGATCAGCTCATTCGTGGTGACCCCAGGTGATGAAGAAGTGTTGAGCTTCTTCAACACTCTCTTGGCCGCAATTTCTGGTTACGCTGTGTCGTATCGTGTTGGTATCTTCGCTAGCCTTGTGCTGTAACCTCCCAAAGATCACTTAATTTCTCTTTGGGCACGCCGCTGATCTGAGGTGCGTCTGATTTGCTCATAACCAAACTTTTCCAACACCAAGCCTTACCAAAACAGAGTTATATAGATATATATATGTCTCCATCACAATTCATTCCCAGCCTTAAAAATCCCAAACGTCCACACTCTGCTTTCCCACCTCCAACTTTGACAGCCACGAAACCTGGAGGGACTGTCAAAGCTCGGTGTCGGTACAAGTTGCAACCATAAACAAGTATGCCGTCTACTTTTGCCTTCGTGGATGGGTACGAGGCCGTTGCGCAATTCCCAGGTAAGTCTTTATTCCTTTCACCACAATGATTCCAGTGGTACCTCGAGGACATCCATCCACTAGTATAGAATCTTCCCTTCCGATTGCAGTACAGCCCCTTTGATTACAATCGTTCGCACAGGGATTGCAAGTGGTACTCTCCGACAGTCCACAGCGGCTTGAGGCTATGCTGAACGTCCGGGGTCATCAAAGAATTGTTGGCTGACAGTTCTCTCACTGATAGACGGTACAGTGAGCAAGATTCCTCGGGGTAGTTCAGCGTTACGAGGCTGGGAGCGTGCTCTTTGGAAGGATGCAATGGGAAAGCCAAACCGTGGAGGTCTTTCTACGCAGCAAGCCGATAACATAAAGCGCGTCCTTCAAAAGAAGGACTTACCGACCAAATATGACGACGTCGCTGAAGATGAGAAAGCCAGACTAGAAGCCGTCTTGACCATATTGACACTACGTCTAGCACAGCTCTCTGATAACCACCCATCGCCAGCCGCCTCGGCCACGGCTCAACTGGAAAAACAGATCCAAGCCGATGTTCCAAATACTGAGCTCAATGATTCCCAAGAACAGCCTTATCTGGCCGGAGCGAATCACGCGGCGGCTCATCCCGAGTTTTTGTTGCGGGAAACCACCCTTGTTCCGAGAGCTACCCAGCGGGAGTCCACTACACAATGCGCTGTGCCTAAGGAGTCTGCCATAAGGGGTTTTGTGTTGCCTCCTTCTCAGGACGACCGAACAATGAGATCATCGAATCCGGTATTCTGCCCTGTCAAGGCTGCTGACCTTGTGGTCTTTGCAGGCTATACGGCTATGAACGTTGGAGGTAACTATTTGTATCTCATAGAGCCGGATACGGTACTATTCATGGAGAGTCAGTATAAACCTCCATTCAACCCCTTATGTCGCTCACATACGATAAGCTAACAATTACTGTTTGCGCTTAGATGGTGTTAAGATGCCGTGGCCCAGTCACCAAATGCAAGCTCGCGCCGAACTTGTCCTTCAATGGTACTTTGCGCACGAGTGGAAGGTTCTCACGGCTCGTCAGGCTGAAAAGCTTACGGAGTCTCTTCGGGAATGGCCGCCAAGCGTACCAATAAGCTACTTCGAAGCGAACATTTACATGTGTTGGTGGCTCAAGTCAGTCGCCTATCTCTACAAGCTTACTGGTGACTTGAACAACTTCAAGACCGTTTGTCGGTTTGTGGTCGAATTTGACAAGGAATGCCCTGCGATCAGCAGTGCTATAATGGATTCGTGGACAAGGATTATGGGAGAAGTGCTTGACATTGATCTGAGACCTCAGACCGACATCTGCGGGGAGACTCCGATAGTAGCGGTTGATGTAACCCAGGTTTGTGATGAGGTTGAAGTGGAGACTAGCTCGGCGACCACAGCACAACAGGTCGGCTTACTGGTTCAGCGAGAGCGATTGGATCCATCACAACGATGTGACTTCCGCCAGCCTGTAACACAAGAAGCCGCACCGGCCGAAACAGCACAAGCCGAGACCTTTGATTTAGGAGATAAACCTATGAAGCAGGCCAAACTTTGGAGCAAGCAGAAACAACGACTGCGAGTCCTCGCACGAACAAACTTCATTTCCACAGACACGAACCGAAAATCGAAGAAGCTCTCGCTCGACCTTACGTCCATCCTCAAGCCGAAGGGAAAGAATTCTCTGCATCGGCGGGGAGTTGCGAGACGAGTTTTTCGATCACAAGCCCGTGCTACACTGGAGGCAATGGAGAAGCCCACACGGAAGCTTCGAGGAACAACTACACGCAAACAGGATCGGGACCTCGAGAAAGCAATGAGGATATCACTGTTGGCAGTAGTCGAACGAAACGATACAGCGACAGCGCCTACTCCGCATCCTCGACAGGCGGAGAATGGCACAGATACATTGAAATCCGGTCAAGACGAAGGCATTTATGGTGACGAGTCGACCGAGAAGGTGAGCTGGCTGAAGGCTCAGGAGATATACCAGCCAGAAGAACATGATCCGGACATAAGCCACGCGATCCACGAGGAAATACCATCAACCGAAACTGAGGAAGAGGAATACCACGATAAGTCGGACTAGGGACCTTCTTCTGGCTCGTCTTTATCACCGTCACATAAGTCTCAAGACCGATCGTGACTCGAAAATATTTGCTTTCGTTGAGGAGGTTCAGTTGGCCTGGGCCACACTAAAAGCGGGAGTAGAAGAAGCTTGAATCTCCCTCTCTGAGACGGCTGGAAGACCGAGCGAAACGTGTGGGAGAATCTTTCATTATTTCATACTATCTTCTTATAGATTGCAACAGCCTATCTGTAGCAATCCTCGCCAATACCAGAGACTTTACTGTACATTTTCCCTAGGATGGAGAAGATAGGGAGAGTCAGCCTGTGGAGCATGATAGGCACAGCATGTAAGACATCATTTTGAACTTCCTCCTGCCAGCACTTGCAGACGTGATTCTCTCCTTACGGCTACGATGCATATCCCTCACGAAGGGACCAGTCATTACTGATCTGCCTCACCCCTTCTCTAGCCACTCCCTCAGGGGGCAGCCATGCTGTCAACAGGTTTCCAAACGTTTTGCCGCTTCGCCATCAGCCTTTCAGTGGTCATCCGATAAACACTGTTTCGTCGAGGCGTTATCAAAGCGCAAAGCGACTAATAGATGCCTTGCTACTAGACATAGTACAAGCTCCTCTGTTCATACCTAAGCTTGCCGAATCCCAATTCCGACAAATGTGCCCCCTCACCAGCGAAATTACCTCAAACTTTCATCCAACTTTGACCCCCCTCTATACCCTCGCCTTTACCTACGCTAAGAACATAAAATATGGCACGTGGTACACGCATCCAAAGCCATAACAGTATTCCTCTCGCAGGGTTTCACACGGAGATTGAGGTTGCGATAACCTTGTCGCTTATCTTACCCCTGCTATCCAGCTCCTTACTACATCTAGCTTAGTCCCGCATGTGGAGCGCCCTGTGGGGCGGCGTGGTCTCGCTTAACAGCCGCCTAGAATCTTTCTCCCATCATCTCTTCACAGACTGAGAACACTTCAGCTCGTACTCTCCATGTCTTGTTCAGCTACCCGTGTGCTAGAATTATTGGTTCCTTAGTATTTATGGTCCTATGCAATTTTGGAATAGACCGTCCATAAGTGCGATTCCTCAAAGCAGCCAGGACAGACCATGTCAATAATGCTGAGAACACTCTTACGGACGCTTCTCACTACTTTTTCGGTTACCAGCCCTAGGCCTAAAAGTAGTAGGACACACCCACGCTCAACACATCGAATTCTACTGTTTACGTCAAAAATATCAACCATGTCGTCCGCGTCGTTTTTGTTTCAACCACTTTCCATGCACAACGATGAACCGCCATAGACACCAGCCTGTACCTCCAATCCCAAGCAATAATAACTCACTCCTGAGATGCTACAGTCTTTCGAAATCGGTGACGGCGTTCCAGGTTGTTACGCCGCAGATCGGGTACAAGGCGATATTTGTCAGAATGCCAGATAAGATGCTGATGGAGCCAGATATGCTGCTAATCATGCCGCGTGAGGTTTCCCTTATGCAATCCCATCTTTCTCGCAAATTTCCGCCCCTTCCTTGCACTCTTTCATGGCATTACGATTGCTCCGAAAGATTTCCTCGTGGTTATTCGTTCTCCCAGACTTCTCGTGCACAGACAGCCACACTCAATTCCTTCACTAACATCTCACAGACCACCACACAACCCACCAAGTCCCCTGGATGAGCGACTACCTCCAAGACCAAGCCTACCGCCGCCTCGAGACCCTCCAACGCACCCCCGGGGTCCTCTACGGACACACCTACCGTCTCCTCGACTATGTCCAACAGTGTCTCCGACCCTGGCCCGAGCCAGTCGAATACTACGAGGCGGTGACGCATCTGCTGGGATGGCTGTTAGGCGTGAGGGTCATGTACAAGCTTGAGGGGAAGCGGGCGGAGGAGGCGAGGGTGAGGGGCATGGTGCAGGAGGTGGAGAGGAGGAGTGGCATCCGGGTTGAGCATGGGATTGGGAATTATGGGAGGAGGTGGGAGGCGGAGATGCGCTATGGATGGGGTCGTTGATGAGTAGTTGAGTAGTTGGGGAGAAGCGGGTGGATAGGGAGAGGCTCTTGATATATCTGATGTCAACGAAACGATCGCAGCATGTCCCGAGCCCCAACAGCATTTGAAAAGAGAGTTTATAGAAACAAGAATGCAGTAAGACGTCGTCCAGGCCGACACTTCGCTAAATAAGAGATCGTTGGCTCGTTTGCCACGCTTGAACCTCTGCTCTTTCTCAAGCTCCGCGAGCTTTGTCTCAAGGTCGCAAGACACGTCATCATCGGAACACGGCTCTTTCTTCAAGCTCCGCAAGCTCCGTCTCAAGGTCACAAGACACGTCACCATCAAAACACGCCCCGCTTGGGGTTCTGTTTCTCACACCACCCATTCATCATTTTCCTTAAGACGTATACTTCCATTCCTGGCGTGTCGGCAAGAGATCGAAAATGACACCACCGAGACATGCTTTCCCGATACCACTCTCCCCTATCCCGCTTCTGATTGTACTCATTCCCATGTCAGCCAGAGAACCCAACGTCGGTTCAGCCTACAGAGTCATCGTCGGTCGAACCTTTCACCCGCCGACAAATCGATTGTGCGCCTTCGATCATGGCTGATATCTCCCGTTTTACTTCCTCCATCATGGCCATGGCTCGGTTCAGCTGCTGATAAGCTCGCCTCAAACGCTTCCTAGCTGACTTGACTGCAAGGTCCTTGTTACTAACTTCCTTAGCCACGGCGGCCTACCGAGGGTCGTCATGCATCGATATTGGACTGCTGGAAGCACAACGAGCCGGGCATTGAATCAACTGACCATTATCAACTTGACGACTATACGCAATAGCTTTCGATCTTCTAAACACGCATGAGGAGAGCGAATGTTGAAGGCTGGAAGCGCAATTTCCATCAAGGAGCAAATCTCCTGTTGTGCCTCCTTCAACTTCACCATTGCACAAGTGAGCTTCTTATTGGCCCGTCTCAGCCGCTTCTGGTGGCCGTTCCCTAACTCTGCCTTCTCACGGTCTTCGTCGATTGTGGTGGCTTGGGCAGGTGATTGCTTTGAGGGCCCTGTATCGGCGGAAAGGACAGGTGTAGTCGAGCACTTCTTGGTGCCTTTCTTGGGACGCGTATCTGCGACTATAGGGACGCCATTCCCGTCTTTGTCTGTCGCATCACGCTTGGATGACGACGCTGGAGATGGTACGCTGGCACAGGCCAACGCCTGCTTCGGTGCCTCCTCGTAGTCGCTACCGTCATAACGCTTAATCAGGCGATCGGAGAGATCGTGGTGCTCGGCAGTCATATGCCCGCTCGCGACCTTGGTGCATAATGGTAATTGCGCGGAGCCGCTTCTTCTTGTCCAGCCAGACCCATTCATACGTCAGCTCCATCTTCATCTCCTTTGAGAAGGCGGCGTTGCAGTATTGGATCTCCTTGTGGGCTTTGAAGTCGTTTTGCCATGCGGCGGCTCTGGTGGGGCTTGCGGCTCAAATTCCGGGAATGAAGCGTGACTGATGCTGTGAAAATATATATTCTCAAAGGTGTCCTCACTGCCTCGAATATCCTATGATATTCTTATTTAGTATAAGACGGCTGGAGTGTTGCATTGATGAGACTGTGCAGTGCATTGGAATCTAGAGATCTGTATCGACAGTTGCTCCAAAATAGCGAGAAATAGTGTATATGAGTGAAGCTAGTAGGTAACTATGGTAATGTATACGGTAGGTTGGGAACTGTGACGTGTCAGCTACCTGAACTCTTTCACCTTGCCAGGACAGGATGTTCCGAAAACTCGGCGTACCTTAGTCATTACTGTATAAGAGGGGCAAAAGGGCTTGCAATGGGGGTCCTAGAATATAGCCATTTGATGAGCAGGGTGATGGTGGCTAGGCGTGATGCGTCGGGTGCACGTTGAGAGAGTGGGAAAGAAAATCAGAGCAGAGAGTGTGAGGACAGGCCTGAAATAGGGAGGCTCGAGAATGACAGGTGGTGAATGTGGGTCACCCGCCGAGTGCTGTAGCATTCATCATCCCATCAAAGGAGGTGATACAGATTTTGATGAAGTAACAATGACAAGTGAGATTATTCGACGAACATAGAGATTCCGAAGGCTTTTGCGTTGGAGCAGGCACTTGGAGCAGGCACTCGGTAGTCCCATTCGATGCTCATTGAAGGACGAGTAACAAGCTCGGAGAATGTCTTGAACAACCGATATATAGTCTATAATGTAGAGCCCTGCATGACAGGGGGCTAGTGCCGGGGACGAGGAGATTAAGGGGCCTGTGCTTGGCCGTTTGCCATACTATTTAGTATGGTGACCGCCCATTGCACTTCCCTCCTCATTGCATTCGCCTCTTTCGACCCGCTCTCCCACTCCTTTTGCTTCTGTCGCCTAGACTGAAGAGAGTTAGCCGGCTTCGGAGCAGTCCTGGTGACCTTCCGATAACGTTATGCCACCGGCGGCCTCTTCCGCACGCCTAATAGGCGGCGGCGAGGTGCTACGAGGTGGCCGGTGGCCAAACACCTCTTGTATATATAGAAAATGGCCTATTTAGGCCTTGTTTGCCTGTTCTGAGTCCCAAAGCAGTAGCTAGCCGGAGCCTTTACAGGATCAATTCATCGACAGATGCAATCCATCAATGTAAGATGAATGTGAATGTAGTCGGGCTACTGTCACTCTTTAAAGGGTGTCACGGTTCAATCCTAGTCTTCCTGAAAAAAATAGTGACGATCTGGATAACCAGTCCCGAGGACAACTCCGATGAATGGTTGAGTTAAGTGGCTGCATAGCTTTCCCAGCCAATGGTTGGAATATCATATCTGTAAGTATCTTAATTAGTACCCGCTTCTAAGAGTCCGTCGATGTTTCCCGTATCGCATAGTTCACCGCGAAAACCGAGGGCTGATAGCGGTGAATCCGCGACCATGACTCTCATGAAAGTGAACGGATTGAGCATTTCATGAAACGGCATGGACGCTCGCAGCTCTTATCTGATCGCAACTGTAAGAAGCTCTAGCAATGATGGTGTAAATTGAATCAAATGGCAGCGGTCACCATTTCTGTACGTGGTTTTCGCGCTCATCGTTGGCTATCTTGCGCTGAGTGGGTACAGGAATAACCGATTATACGGCGCCAAAGTTCACCCCATAAATTGATAGCCACTCCGAGAAATATGCCAGTGCCATGCAGCCCCTCCATCGCGGTAAAGCCTTAGAGCTTCAATCATGGCACCGGCGCTGTCTTAATGATGATAAGTCCTCTCTGCGCTAATACGTCTTAAATTGCTGATATTTAGTCCAACCCTGTGTCCTAATAATTTCAATCAAGTCTTCTTTGCCGTAAACTGCAGCTCTTCAAAGTCAACCAAACCATCTTCCACTGTTACTACTACTACTTCTACCAGTCGCCACTCGAGGATCCTACAAACAACGCTTCTTCTTGAACAAGTCCTTGAATTTGTTCGATTTAGAGCTCTCGGGCTGGTTGAGTAAAGTTGGGTGCGTATTATCCCCAGCGGTTTCATATAGCTTCAAGAGGCCCTGGATATCCCTTGTGGTTGGCTTCAGATTAGGAAGGATCTTGTTTCCATCACTGGTCAACAGAATGTCAGCACGTCCGTCGTTACCCGGGCTTGCTGGTCCAACAGCCCCCGCTCCGCTGGGATAAATCATGAGGGATTTCAGATCGGGCTCCGCGAGGACGCCTTCACCAGTACCATCGGCGCCTAGGATGGGAAGGTACTCGGAGGCGCTGAACTTTGCTGCGGCTGCGAACTTCTGGAATTTACACGCGGAATCCATGTCGTCTGACGAGAGCCGCCCTGCCACTTCGGCATAATCTTTCAGATTGCGGCAGTCGCAATGGAATCCACCTCCGAATCCTGAAGAGCTATAAGGGGATGTCCAAAAGGCCGGGTTTTGATGTTCATGGAGTAAGCCCCAGGCGTGACCCAATTCATGTGCGTAATTCGCAACGACATCAAGCATGCCCACGTCTGTGCGATCGCTGAGATTCATGGTGGGTCCTTCATCCGTCGGATCGTTTGCATTCACTGCCGGTATCCCTTGGGTCGTGGAAAGTCTTCCCTGGTCGTTGAATTTGATAAGGAGGACATTTGCACGATTGTTATTGCATTCCGCGTCTGATACCTCTATCAACTTGAACTGTGCTTCTGGCAGTCCTTCCTGGTACTAGAGATCTCTTGCGCGCTCGAGCGTGTATAAGACTTTTTCTTTTGTTTGAGGGCTCTCAAAGCAGTATCTTATTGTGCCGTCAGGCCAAACGCGTTGTTTTTCGTGAACAGTGACAAAGAAATAGCGTTTCTTGAGCGTGGAAATGGACGTCGAGCTATCTACCGTTCTGAGTTGCGTTGATCGCTCCCAGGAGCTGTGCCCTCCGAGCGTGCACCAGACCAAGGCAAGGAGATACAAAGTGTAGGCAATCGCTTTGGACTAGTTCGCTGTCAGCGACCACTCTGACTTGAAGGGTATACAGAAGAGGAAGGCCACCTACCGAAGACATGACTGGTAATCTCCCTATGAGCAAAGACCGTATAGATTGTATATCTCGCAGTTCGTCCTAGCTATTCATTCTATTTCCGTTCAGTGAAACCGATTATAGAAAATATGCATCAAAGTCGATAAGAGATTTTGGTTAATAATGTGGAATTCTTATTCTTAGATGCCTCCTTTCAAAGTATGTTTTTTGGAAGGGTGTACCCTCATAATTAGAGACTAGAGAATCTAGCCCGTCACGAGATTATTGCGCCTCCTTTTGGCACTCCGCCGTGCGCACCTTAAGTTTGAAACCGAAGGATTTTCGGTAAAATCTGGGAGGGTCCAGAGCGTATTCTATAGGAATTACAACCAGGACTTAGTGTTCAAGGACTCAGTGTTCAACTTCCAGCAGTCTTGCCACCTCATCAACTCCGCCTTTTTTCTCTGGACTGAGGTCTCCATACACTCTGTTGCTAAAGCTTAACGTTTTGAATATGACTGTCTTGTTTAGCGTCCTACCGTTACTACTACCCATTGGCGTCTTGTGCCAGGTGGATAAACCCTCAGGTCCTACACAGCCAAACACGGCTTCGAACTGCAACAGGTGGTACACCGTCAAGTCCGGAGATTCGTGCTTCTCAGTCGAGACAGCCTTCAAAATCTCGCATGCAAATTTCCTCAAATGGAATCCAGCCGTTTCGAAAGACTGTATCACCAACTTCTGGGTCAAAGATTTGTACTGCGTAGGCATCGACAGCGCCATGCCCTCGAAATCTACTTCCGCGAGTTCCAAAGCTTCTTCGATCACAAGCGAAACCGCCGAGGTTACAACAACCACATCGAGTGCGACCAAGATATCCTCTACCAGCGACTCTTCGTCGGGCGCCAGCAGTACCTACTCCATTAGGAATCCTGTAACTTCGTTTAACATCAGCACTTCAACGATCGACACATCATGGCCACCTAAGAAGACTCAAACCGGTCAGCCAAGCTACTGCAACAGATGGTATTTGGTCGAAGCTGGCGATACCTGTGACACTGTCTACAACAGGTTTGGGACTTCGATGACAAAGCAGCAACTGTAAGCCTCGTCAGCTCAGCGTCTACCTCAAGGGGCCGCCTCTCGATCTATCGCAATGAGTAGAGCCAGCTCACCGATGTACTAGGCTTGAGTGGAACCCAGCATTGGACAAAGACTGTTCTGGGCTTTACTACGGTTGGTGGGTGTGCGTTGGAGCTCAGCCGCGATCTTCCCTATCACTCACCTACTTCACGGAGCCGGGACCTGTAATTATCCCTACGTATAGTCCATTTACGCCGCTCGCCTTTCCAACTATAAATTCGTCATTTACGGCGACGCCGACGCAGTCCGGTCTAGCTTCGAACTGCAAGGCCTTCTACTCAGCGAGTCCTGTAAGCTGATGGACTACGATGCTGTAGACCGCTATGATTTGTACTGACAGTATTATCTATGTAGGGCGATACTTGCGCTAAAGTCCTCGAGCAATTCAATTACATCTCGAGAGAAGCGTTTTTCAAGTGGAACCCAGCGTTGAAGGGTAACTGCGATGGCCTTTTCGCGAATTATTGGTATTGCGTTGCCGATTACGGACCAAGCGACATGCCAATGCCGCCAAAGGTGACCAAAGCACCAACAGACCTCCCGAAAAGTATTGCAGGTAATTGCATTGCGTGGTATCAGATGACCGGATCAGACAGCTGCGACTCGATAGCCGCTATGTTTGGAACATTTTCCAAGACTGACTTCATCAAATGGAATCCGGGTGTCTGGTCTGATTGCTCGAATATCAAGGTCAGCACCATGTCCGTTCAACGTGAACAGGTTTGGAGAGGGTTGAATTGACTGAAGATCGTTTGTAGGAGGAGAGCTGGTATTGTGTCGCAGTGCCTGACACCCCCAAAACTCGTACTTCGCTGGCGACTGCACCACCGATAATCAGCGCCAATCCGACTTCCTCCCGAGCCCCTGTAGGCGCTCGTGGCCTTGGCGCAATAGCGATTCCGACGAAAATATAAATCAAACGATTTAATCTCTCCTCATGGTCCATCGTTGTCTTTCAAAGGGCGAGAAATCATGATCGCACATGCTGATTATTGGTTGTTCTTCGATCATCATCCGGCCTCGTGAACGTCTTTGGAGGAGTAGAGCCCTGCATGACCGAGGAGCTAGCGCCAGAAACGACAAACGAAGGGATTAAGTATCAAATCGTCCACAAAGTACTTAGCATGGCGAATGCTTGGTTCCTTGTTCTTGTCATTTTACGTCTGTTTGATCCACCCAAGCACTCCATTTACCCTAGGCAGAAGTAAGATCGACGGCATGGCGGCAATTCCAACGGTCCTCGTGTGACTAGCTATTGAGCAGGCTGTCGCTGTGTCGCCTAAAACCCAAATACATTATGTATACCATTTTCCCGTTATTGTGCTGGCCATGCAAGTAGTAGCCTACGCTATCGAGCCTAGCATTTACGTGTCGAAGCTAGACTGACCCAAAGCAACTCACCCTGTATTTCGTCAATTTGAAAATCCCGTTGCGCTCCCATGGAACTTACCCCAGAGGTGTGTCATCGCTGCCTTCTCGGACCCAATATCCTGCCATGTCAGCAACTGGCGACTCGCAACCTGTGATGGCCGGTCGCCAGAAACCATGAAATGAACCAAGACCTGTGCCTCGTTTCTCGATACGGGCACCACCCTTCTTAGCTCTACGCAGTAACGCAGTGTATAGAGTAAGATTTGGGGCGAGCTCAAAATCTTTTAGCCTTGACCCATGTCTCTGCACCAATGCGTCAGCGGGCTCCAAGAGTCGACGCTCATACATCCCGATATCTACGTATTCAGGATTGGCTATGGAGGGGCTTGCGTCCACCCAAATGCAAAGCTTTGTCACCAAGAAAAATGTCTTCGAAGCCCGAGTCATTAGGTTGTCGTAGACTTCCAACTCCCCAAATGGCGTGTCATCCCCATCGGATAGGCGAATTAAATCCCATACCAGCACAAGTGATGATATATTGGCGAGACGCTGAGGGAGTAATAGCGAGTGCAAGTGTCGGATTAGGACGATGTTGCTGATGGAAATGACATTGTCGAAATAAACAAGGTTGATAGTTTCGGTATACCTAATCTTGATCAGCTGAGGGCAAAAGAATAGATAGAGTATTTCCAAAGCGTCAAATCTTGCTCAAACCTCGGAATCGTTATCTTTCCTGGGCGAAGAGAACACCGTAGAAGTGGTAACGATGTTATGGTTAGATTTGGGTGAGAGGTGTATGGTACACACAAGGGCTGCTCATCCGTCTGAAGTAACGAAGAATGCTACTCACGCTTGTCGACACGATAACAGCCACCCCATGACTCCCAAGAAGCACTTACCTGGCCACTCTCCAGGGTAAAATTTATCACACATTCCACGTAGAGATCCAGTTTGACATTTGTCGTTCCAGGGTTCTCCCAAAGGGCTCCGATGGCAGACACAACTCCACCATGCCCAAATGGGTTTTGCGTTGTGATCTATATTACCCGGATCCGTGCTCACTTGGGCGTGCGTTTGATGGTGCGCGGGAACGCGTGGCGCCTTGCATATGCGAGGATACTGGAAGCGCAGGTCCATGTGGACGGTACGGTCCCCAAATGCAGCGATATAGATCTGGTCTCGCAGCTCCCGTGGGAGTCGCTCGAAGAAGGCGCCATTCGGTGTGAACGGAGTGAGATCTTGGCATGACGATGAAGGGGTTATAAGATGCTTGCGCTTTTTTGGCAGGACTGGAAAGCCTGCTGGTAACGCAGGCTCAGATGGCTTGAGACCAGAATCATTGTTACGAGCGCCACTGAAAATATCGCGCAGCCATTTACGGAGCTTTGGCATGCTTGAAAACGGAGATTATGAGTACGAAGGTGACTAGACAAGTAAATAAGGAAGGTATGGAAGGAAGTAAGTGGATGTGGAGGATTCGAATCGACTAAGTAGTGCGGGCATATGTCAGTACGCTCGCAGCACATGGAGTCATGCTTGAATCGAGCACGGGTCTTTGCATAGCCACTTTCTCTATTTTCGCTCATACCTCGAAAGCATGCCACACATGTGACGCTCAATGATATGTAACTTGCACTGGTGTCTTGGCCATATACATTGCATGTTTGTTTTGCGAAACGTGGACCCAACGGACGCGTATCTATGCTAAATAAGGCGTCTCTTTACTGGCTCGCTTGACGCCAGGGTCCAGGATGAGCTGATCTCATTGGCACAGAGGGCGCGGCCCGTGTCTTGGCGTCCCCTATGTCCTTCACTTCTCTTCGTTCATCGGACAAAGACATGTACTGAATCATGACATCTCCATGTATACAGGTATTGAAGTACGGTAGTGCGTCCACACCACACATTGAGCCCTATAGTTAGATTTGCTCCCTCCGGCTATCTGTGGACGAATATTATGAAGGCAGGGCTAACCACGCTCTTTGTGGATTGAACTACAAATTCCGGGGTCACTTTTGAGAAAATCCAAACCTGCATCGCCGACGCGTCAAACAGGTCCAGTCTACTGTATTGTTCCGAATAGCCTTCAAGGACCCTTTTTCAGCTGCTGATCATGACGTACGATAACAATTGACGCTCCGACGCAGCAATCCTTCAATGGTGCTCTAACAAGTCGCGGCTTCTTTTGCGCAATTAACTCTTCTGGATTTGCGATGCGTAAGGGCTGGGCAGATCAGCCTACTACGATACCAGTGTAAGGAGAATAGGCACTTACCGAAAATACCATGTGCTGGCTTTCGGAAGCAGCGATATGGCCATTCTCATCATCGCTATTCTCCAAGGCCACGATTTTGGTGCTTTGACGTCGGCTCATTGGTGGGTGCCTTCCCTTCCTCCGCTTTCCGCTTGTTGCTAACCTTCTCTGCCCAAGCGCTATGATCGTTCCGCATTTAGTCGCCCACGGTCACTCGCGCCTACAAGACCGTAATAGCAACTGACTGGAGCTAGCTCGACTCCGAGGGCTTTTGTGTTCCCCGAAGGCGGTGTTGGTCGCTGCTTGGAGCTATCTGAGAGCGTCCCATCCTGGCATGCGTCGATTCGTGGTTTGCTAGGGCTCTGAATGTCTTCTCCGAGCACTGAACCGCACCAAACAGGCGTCGCTCAGCCTTCCTCATGTGGGGCCCATCGCTGACTGTTGTTTCCATGACCTCTCCAGCTTTCTGCTTCTTTATATCTCCACCGGTATCAAGGCCACTACTGATCGAGTCTCCAGCAACGAGCCCCACAGCACGTGACACACCTGATCATCGGGTTGTGGATCTTTTATCTTGTCGCCGGGATCGACCAACTCCCAGAAGAAGGCTTGGGTGGCATCCTGGAGCTCCTTCAAGGCATCGTGGCGAGTCTTCTTGTCGTTAAAGACCTCCGAATAGGTGGTCGGAAGGTCCTTATTCCTCAAGAGCTTGTATCTTCTGAAGTCGCTCAAAAGGGATGCCGCGACCACCGAGCTCCTGAATTAATGTATCGCAAAGTTGTCGCTCCAACTTTGTTACATATTGACCATCGCGTATTAGCTTTCGCGTCGTCCCATTGACTAGGAGACACAAAAATCGATTAGCTTGGGTCGAAATAACCATCGAGCTTGGCTTGAGGGCTTGAACATAAGAGCCTGTTATCATTGCACAGTGGGGATGATCAACCCACTTTGTAATGAGAATTCCTTCTGTTCTAACTCAGCTGATTGTGTTTTTAGTTCCACGCCGGGTCTGCAGCTGCCAGCAGGACTGCTAGAGACATCAGGCCCTTTCTGAGAAGAGCCGCTACTGCTTCCACCTCGGCTGCTGCTTCGTTGATAGACATTCTGAGTGTAATGTCACACGAAGTCCAACGGTGATAAAGAATGTAGGGAGGTGAGGTAGCCGAAGAGATTGGAGTGCGAGAACGAGGCCTGCATCCTAGAAACCCAAGTCTCGTCGACGCCCAGATGTTCGGAAGCAGGATGTACAGGGATAAAAGGGCTAAAGCCTGAGTCATTTGTGTACTGCCAGTTTCTGAGTACCAAGCGATTAGTCGCCTGTCAGCATCAACGACAAACTAGGAGTGTGCAGGAGGGTGGAAAAAGTGCTCGGTCTGTCAGAGGTTTCGATATTTATGAATTCGAAGGATCCGCTCTACACAACACTCTAGTTGTGGGCCTCGGCTCTCTTGGATGAGGCTTGCCATGAAATCGCTTGGTAATCGGGTGGCCACTATAAACGGCCTGCGGAATGAACACCTAATGCTCTGATTCTTCTAGGCGCTTGTGGTTTGGTAGAACGACTGGGTTGAGTGGGGCTGATGACGAATTGGACCATGAATCGGAGGTCGATGGGTGGTTGGAGCCATTGATACTGTCATCAGACTGGGAAGACCTCGGCCACGGGGAGCGTTGGCGGTCTGGTTGACGTTTGACGTACCTCCCTCCCACCTGCCATAAAGGAATCTGGAACTGAGAAGTATATATAAGATATAGGGGAAGAGTGATCCGCTGAAGTGCTTGCTGTGATCAGAAGACAAGAACGAAAGGTTGGAAAACGTAGGAGAAAGAAGTCCTTAGATAATCAGCTTCGTGAAAGACCAGGATGTCATTGTGGAATGAATAGGTAAGTGCTGCTCAATTCATCGCTAGTCGAATTCGAGTATTCATTATATATAATGAATACGATAAAAGCAGGTCGCAGAATGCTAGGCCCGAGAGTTCATCTGCCAAGCTGTCAGAGTGCGCATAATTCATACGAGCAACGTAAGATTCTCAAATTAATCTTGGCGCACATTCTTGTTATCGAAGATAGAACAGACGTGTTCGAGCCAAATTCCATTCCTCGCCCGCAATCAGGTCTTTTCTCCCTAAAAGGACGATCCGATCTACACAACGATATCCTGATTTGAGTGTAGACGCACGGTCGTTTAGTGGTCGGCTGAGCCGATACGCTCAGTAGACATGGTGACAAGCAGACATTCCAAGGTCCGGGAGTTGGCCAATCAAGGAGCCCATGGACGCACGATTATGTGAATGAGTTTCATCAATTTTCCAACAGCGTTGGTTTCCGAGCATGGTCTCGCAATGGCCACGCCGTATGGCGCCCATCTGAATCGGCCGCGCCGAAGATCTTCTTCCCGCCTCTGGCGTTACAAGTCTTAGTAAGTGAACTAAGCGCCCTTTCATAATACTATTTCGGTGTTTGCTCTGCCAGGCCATCCAAGCGTTTCGGAACAAGTCGTCGTTAAGTGACTTCTCCGAGATCGCGGAAGATGGTAGAGGGAGAGTATCACGGAAATCACTTCCCAGGCCCAGCCACACCGAGTCGGGTCATCAGATGTCTTAGGAGCGATCCTTCTTACCCTTGACTTAGTGAATGTCAGGTCTACAGCTCATGACTGCTCGAGTGAAATTTCGAAGCATTTGCTCTTTGATAAAGATGTCCAATTCCCTTACTCGAGTCTGGTCAGAAGGCTCTCCTCCAATAACTTCGGCATTCCAAGCCTAGCGAGTGCCATCACTACAGCTCCCGGATTGCACCCAGCCGCTCCCGCATCGTCTCACCCTGATGGAAATCCACCGCCGGTCATGATAGCAGCGGCTCCAGTATTTCACACTCTCTGTTACCACCAACCCGATCATGATACGCGCCGTGGAATCCTGTGCGGCGAACTCAGAGTCTTCTGGCGCCGGTTCGGAGGTGCTGGAAACAGTGGAAAAGGTGCCACCGTGACTCCAGGCAGGTTGGCCTCCCACATAGGCGAAAGGCGCTTGATGTGACGTTGTCTGCGTTGACGGGTCGACGGTGGCGGCGGGACCGCGGCTCAGTGGGGATGATCCAAATGGGCGTCCGAGGAAATGAGAATTGGTGTTGTCTGTAGGTCCGCGGTTTTCGTCTGTGCTCACGATAAGGCCGACACGCGGCGAATGCCCATTTCCATCGCCAGCAGAGATACTGTCGAGCACATCGATGCACATCTCCTCAATGTTCAGTTGTATGTTCATCGATTTTGGCGGCATAGTAGATCAGATGAGATGAATTATGTCATCCAAAACTTCACCAACCAGTGACCATCCGACACCAGCTACGTTTCATTATAGGTTCTTGGTGCACCAAATTCTTATCATGCTCGTCCACCACGAAGAGTACGGCTCAGGTAATGCGTGAGACCACGGTCCTGAAGGCATTTTTTGATTGAAATTAGGAAGCTGACCAGCAATAACAGCTTCTCGATGAGATTGACAATCAATTTACTCCCACCGCACCGAACGCACCGTCTCGGAGATATTGTAGCAGAACGTCGGCAGCTGATTATCAAGTTCTTGCAGGCGCTGCGCCAATTCTGCCTACCAAAGCAGTCAGTCTTCGCAGTCCATGTATAGATGGTCTAGACTCTCGTTGAGAACCTGCAGGTAACATCGGGCATTGTGTCAAGTGCCTTAGAGGGCCATACTTGAAGGTGTCGCCTTCTAAAGGCGGCACTCAAGGTCAACCTCAAGTCCACCACATATGTTGGCGAGGAGCTGACACCTCAGATCGAGGCGGTGAAATTCTTTTTGAGTGGTGAGCGAATTGAGCTATCGCTTACTGCTATTACTGGAGGCTGTCTCTGTCAAGAAATGTGCGTCATGGTGTAGCCACTTTTGAGAGCCTTTTGACCGCCAAATTCACTTGCTTATCCGTATCGTATTGACGGAGACGTACAGAGACACCACTTTCAGTATCAGTGCCTAATCCAGTATAGATCTTTGGCTGAGACCCTGATTTTTCCAGCACAAGCAGATGTACAACCCAAAGTTTCTTCAATTCGCGATTCAGACCTTTGAACCAGAACATCCAGCTGAAAACAACGCTCAGCTTTGTCTTGAGAGGAAGACAATACCTACATGCTTCTTCAGCGTGTCGTACTCACAATGTCTGGATAAAGGAACGGAAATCAAAATGCTTCAAAGCAATCGGAATAAAACATGACCCGAGAAGAACACAAGTAATTGAGCGGCGTAGGTCGTTGACCTCAGGGGTAAATAAGCCATATGCCACAGCAATCGTTAATCAATGGTGCGGTCCGGTGGCGCTTTTCCTTCTTGATGTAGGAGTAGTGTTTCCAGCAGACCGGGCAACTTTTTTCCGCATCGGCAACCGCGAGTCGCTATAATCAAAACCTTCTTTATAATGCTTAGCATTGGGGCAATAATTGACATACCATAAGCCGCGTTTCTTGCCCCTCTTCTCTCGTTTTGAATACAAGTGCCGCTCTGGCTATGCTGTGGACTGAATGATTAGGTGACGATTGGTGCTTCTCATGCTCTAGTGCCGTTGCGCGTCCAATATACGAGGGAAAGGTCCGAGTCTGCTCACTCTGATCCGCCTTTGTAAAGCCACAGGCGAATGATTGAAGAAAGTTGCTTTTTCAAGCTTATCAGACTTATGGGCACAGTCGTGCGATGTTCGGAGTCCTTGTCAGTGACTCCATACCTGTTGACGTTCTTCTCGATACCCATTCTCCAACGAGGCTGAACCGAGTGTTGTCATTTAACAACAGGAATCTCGATGAACGTAAAACACATTATAAGAAGGAGCCCTATCGCAAACTAGTCTTGCAGGCAGTCCGCAGACGTATGATCTCTGATATAGTTCTGGACTCTGTATTCATAGTGACGCATTCGTCTTGACATAGTCGCAATCACTGAGATTAGCCAGGTACAGAGAGCGAATTTGGTCATTCTCTTAAAGGTAATAGTGAGCGACGAACCGTCCAGCGCACATCGCCTCGATGTGCGCCCTTTTCTTCGGCAACTTTCCCCGTTAATGGCTTAACATAGAAACTTCCCTGCTCTCCGCCTCCTCCAACAACGCCACCGCATTCCCCCACAGCCGGTCCAATGGCGATTCCTCCGGTGGCCCGTGGGACTTCGCGCGACGGCGGAGCTGTCCCGGTGACTCCCGGAGCCATCCGAGCCACCGGAGAAATTTGCGATCCTACAAGCATTTCGTGGGAAAGAAGGTCAAAGATCCATTCGTGGACCGATTGATGCCAATAATTACTCCTTGGAGACGGTTATTAGAGCCTAGTACATGTAAGTAACGATAGTGTGATTCGTCGTCTGTATATCGCGCAGCCGAGCTGAACAAACGCGTCTACTAACCTATAGGTAGTTTTCGATCTGACATCAGCTGCAAGAGGAGTTGCAACCTCTTGAGATTGATAGTATGAACCCACAGAATCCACGAATCCAGTGTTTATTGTATGAACAGGTGTTGTTTCTATTGCCATATCCATAGATCGAGCAGTCTCAGCGTCTTCCGACGACGGCGCTTGTCGACGCGATAGTCGTTGTATTCAAGCTATCATTGATTGAAAGAGAACAAATCTTTGAACAACAAGAATTCAACTGATGGTAGGATGGTTGAAGCGAAGACGAGGATGAGCACTAGAGAACGCAATGATAGAACCTGGAAGTTCGGAAAAGACCAGTCCTACACTTACCATTCTTTCTTGTTCTTGACGAGACTGGACCCTTGGTGGGCAACCTCCCGACCTCGGAGCCGATGGCAGTTTGTGAAAGAACTTCTACTTCTTCGTTAAGCGCCTGCAAGCGGGCGGATCAGAGTCAATCAGTTCACCAGTAACTGGTTCCATCTTGAGCGTAAAGACCAATACGACTGCCCGGCGTCATGACTGGCAACCTAGATAAATAAGAACTTGAACATATACTGGCGAGGAATTGGAGACTCGTTGTTATGCAACTAACTAAGCATGTTGCTGAACGATCTGCTTTGTCTTCTGCACGATGTCGTGTACTGCTTGAATGGCTGATTTGGGTTCCTAGGCCAACGACACGTCCGGATTGAACGATGTGTCGAACTTTTCATCTCGTAACATTTCCAGTCCCTTGAGACCTACATAGAGAGTGAGCACCAGAGAAAAACAACCGAGATTCGCAAGGTTCTGCCATCACTTCTTCGGGAAAACCGGGCTTCCCACTCAAGCCTCAACCACACCGACACCATCATAATGTTCGAAATTAGCCAGCATCTCAAGACATTGTCGAAGGATACGAACGATTTCCTTGGATGCGTCTGCAAGAAGTTCTTTAGAGAGCGGTATTTCGATCGAGAACTCTACGAAATAATCGAGAAGTAGCCCACATTGCGCCTTCTTGCCCGCTGAGCTCGAGCGGACATACACTAAAATAACCATCAAGATCGGAAGCAGAAAGTAGTCGGCGAACCAAAGAAGAGAGATCGACTGCGCAATAAATAAGCAGCGTCACCACCAGTACATTCAGATAGGTCTGGCCGGTCCCTTACGGACAGAAGGCGTTGCCTAACATTTTTGGCAAGCGATAGAAAAACGTTGAATAAGCTTGCGTTTTGCCATTGACTGGCATGCCGCGAGAACAAGTGGACTGGACGAGCTGCTAAAGGGTAGTATGCTTTTCAGCAGGCTTCAGCGTCTAAGCGGGGAGCCAGATTAAGACCCGAAGATCGCATTTGCTGCATGCAAACTCCTCAATGGCGCGAAGGCCGGAGCACAAGCACCAACAGCCACGCACACATATCTACTCGAATTGATAAAGTTCCAAGCATCTTGAGTCCCTTAGGCTAAATCTTTTTGCAGTGGCAAGTGCAAGCGCTGGGACGCTCGGTACGCTTTCTTGTAATTTGAGTGCTTTCACTGTATATCTTGTGATCTCTTCATCGAGGAAATAGATCCACGTAGTCCTTGTGTAAGTAGAAATAACTCTGGTATAGCCGATGTGATGAGTAGCTTGCTCGGTGCTACTTCTGCGTTGTATGCTTGAGCCATTAAGTAAGCGCTCCAATTTAGCCTGATCAATATCGTCAGTATCAATCATCTTAATTTCCGCCCTATCGCTCCAAATGATCGAAGAATCTCCATCTCTTTCTCTGATGCAGCACTGACCTAGAAAACAGCATCGTACTCTTTTCGAAATTTATAAAGGAACTCAAGAGCAGTCTGCGTCTTGTCTATATCTCCGGAACTACACACCGCGCAAAGAATGGGGTACGACCCCGAATAAGGTTCTACAAGCAGTTGATTTACCCTGTCAAGCGCGGTTTTTCGACCGACAAAGGAGCGATTTCCGCTAATGTTGATGTCATGTATAGGAAAGCTTGCAGTTGGAACAGGGGGCCATCGGCTGAATCTGAGTGATGCCCGAATCGCCCCGTTAGTTTCTGACTTTATAGCAGCTTGTACCGTTGAGCTCGCCACGAAGAGATTTGATGGTTGATGCAGAATTTATTCGTCTCGCGATCTTCTCCTTCACAGGCTGGTCTTAAAGATTCGTGATATAGAGTATACATCGTCGCGAATCAACATATCGGTCTCACAGTCGTGCTTGACATTAGCTGGGGTATGTCGTGGAAAACACCAGCTGGTTTCCATCATAGCTTCCCTGGAGATCTTTCAGACCATGCCAGCCTTATCGTTGGACAGTTAGCGAAAATCGTTCTAACGTTCTGTGTCCCAGTGGACTCGACTGCCTCCTCCGTCTCCATCGATCGCGTACGTGAAGACAAACCTCTGCACTTCTAGCGAAAGCCAAAGCAGATCATGCTTCCCAGTCAGACATTTTTTATCGAGCCTCTCTTCTTTAGCTTGCTTCGCTAGACGTTCATCCTCCTTTGCTTGTTCGGCAGACAGCTGGACGTCGCCGCAAAAATCGGGAGAAGGAGGCGAAAAGTTGGACAGATGCTGCTGTCAAAACATCTCGGCACGGCAGTGTGGCGACTTGCCCTTTCTCTTTGTACTATGGCCAAGTAGAACGAGGTTGTTGATTTTTATCTGTACCCGTTATGTTAAGTATTAAGAGCATTGTGCTATATAGTCATCTTGAGGTAAGCTCGTAGCACAGTATAAGTCCAAGAGTGCAACCAGCTCTCCAAAGTCGTCTGCTTTCTGGTCACAAGATCGCTACTATCAGCAGAGAAGGCGAAATAGGTACTTACTGATCCTCGGCTCTCTGAAAAGAGTGCAGGCACAGTCTATTGGTGGAGAGTTATCCTACTCGGCTCGGTGCGTCAAATGCGGATGCGAACAATCGCCGAGCACCGCACGTCTCCTCTGATCTCTTCGAGCACCGCACGACTCTTCTTGCTTTTAAAGCAGTAGATCGGAAAGTAATCTTGAATTGAGATTGGGCCTTCCATTATGTCTTCAGATACAGTAGTACCCTCTCTTACGACGCGCTAGCGTCTTATCAGCTATATTCGAACTTTGCAGCAACAAAGTTTGGAATGAAGCTACGTATTGTGTATTTCGAACGCATAGAATCTTTGATGGTGTCCTGTTCAAGATGGAATCCAGGTTCTAGAGCAAATTTAAGAAAGACTGACAAATAGAGATAGTGCACTAGAGCGATTACCGTAATCGGGAAGATAGAAGAGAAGATGATACGGAAGACCTGGGTTGATCCCAAATAAAAACATCGTTATACCAAGTGCAGACTTTCGCCAAAAGCTTGATTGGTTCAGCATTGTATCTCTCCGTGACGGATTCTGAGCAGGTGTCTCAACATCAGGTCTCGAGTCTGGTTCCTCACGTAGGCCATTGCTTGATTTCACCTCGTCCTTGACACGACATACGTAAGTGTCTGGCTCACATATCTTGGTAGCGAGTTCTGTACATTCCTCGGCGATCTTGTTCATTGGCCTGAGATACCTACGGATATCGTCCAATAGTTGCGCCCCACTCTTGTACGTACTGAAATTGTCCCACGGCCTTTGACCATGTGTGAGGTATTCGCGATATATCTCTGCCGCTGGCACAAGGGTATTTTCGCGAGAAATCCAGAAGTAAATACTCCCTAGAATGGGATGGACCACTTTGATCATGATCATTTGGCGGGCTGATACTCCTAGTGCTGTGCACAGTGAGTTGGATGAGTCGGGAGGTATTGCCGATGTGTAGAAGGGGTAATTCTGACGCGCGTTAACATTGTCTCGGAATGACACGCCCTTACCCAGAGACTTCATTTGTTATTCGTGGGAGCTATCGCGATCCACGCTCGTCTCAATGGGCCTCCCACAGATGGGGTAGAACCTAAGATACCATTGGTGGCTAGCGAAGTAGGTCGCCATCTGTCGACGATGAACTGGACTAGCAGGACCAATTCTCTTGATTGGTGACTTCTCTGTTGACGCTATCACGCCGTCCAGGGTCGTAAGCCAGCGAATACTTTGCTTATCGGCACCGGCTGGCGTCACTCCTAACGTCTTGACTGCATGATTCTCTCCGCGTATAAGATTGTGAGGGCCGCAGCGACTGTTGGTCCAACCTGGTGTTTCAGATACCCTCTGACCAGGCTTGACTCTGAGCCATCTCAATTGTTCCAAAGGACTGCAGAAGGCCTCTAGGGGATTCTATTTCGGTAAAGCGCTTCTGACATTGGAGAACCACTTCATGTGTAAGGTATCGAGGAATTGAAGAGTGTCTATTAGAGAAACACTGCAGTAGAGAGTGTGGATGTGGCAAGATTGAGTAAGTCGCGTTGTCCAAGCAAGTTACAAGTTCTCACAATACAGCCAGACAGCCAAATAGTTAGACCGCTCTCACGTCTTGGACATTCATTACGAAATATCTTCTCGTCAGAGTTGCCGAACGTGTTTCACTCTTCTTATGATAATCACTATAAACAAAAAGGTGATCAAGCGTGTTTCGTCTACCTGAATCAGGCTCTCTCCATCTAGTGATTAGCGTCTGGCTCCAGTCACCATGATGTATGAACTTGGAGTATGACAGTATATTGTATGAGTATAGAAATTTAGGAGGAAGATTAGATCTCCGACGGTAGAAAACGGAGATCGCAAAAAGTCGTGTTCCGCCACCCAGAGGCCAGACTACGTTTGCTAGACAGCTTTCTGAGTCAGCAGATATACCCGGAAGGCAGCTTGCTCAGATGAAGAGATCAATAGCAAGCGCCCCAGCTTGTTGCTGTCACGCTTTCTCACAATGCCATTAACCACGAAACAGATCTTGTCGAACTCCAATAGACCATCAACCGATCGAGCACAGAGGAATCCAGGCGATGGAAAGTGGCCGAGGATTTGACTTCTTGTGGAGTGGGAACAAACGTTGCATGGCCATCCGGGGTTTCATGGATTTCTCTTCGAGTTTGTGGAAGTCTTCGTACTTTGTCAAAGCAAGCGGCGATAGGCCGCTAGGCACTGTGTTGGACGAGCAACTTGTTAGAGACGCTGTCTTGCGCTATAGTCGATATGAGACGTAGCTCAGAGACAGCATGGATGAGCAGAGTAATGGCTGACACTACAGTCTACCGAAAAGTTGTTGATAGCATTCATAATCCCCACTTTTTGAGTAATTGCCAACAAGCGCATTTCAACAAGAAGAATAAAAATTCAGCCGCTGCAATCTGATGGAAAGATCAAGACTGTCGGAGACATATCTCGGAAAGGGGCGACTTAGTGGTGACTCGCGAAGGTGCCAAGAGTTGGATGTGATCGTTCGACACGCTGCGCTCTGTCGCTTCTAGCCAATGTTGACATCAAGAGGTGAGCTTGTGTGGCAGTGTTGTTGTTCTCCATATCCATGGAATGGCACAGAGTAAAATCTCAATATCGACGTCGTGAAATACACGCTGGAAGATTTCATGGAGACTTGAGTCGAGCAATTTTTCTTTGGCCTGAAGAAGAAGTGGGAATTTCGACAATGGGTCCTTGACTGTACCGTCTTTGATTGATGTTTGAGACTTTATCTGAGATTTGGCTTCATTGACTTTACGAGCCATCGCTAAGAAGTTATGAGTGAATGTTTGTGATATGATAGGGCAAAGATATATTTCCCGTCTTCTCTTGAAATCACAGGCTTCGGGAAGAGGATTTCGCAACTTCTGCTAGTTCTGTTATGCCCCTGTCACCTGTATGAGGCGTGGGGTCGAGCCCAAGTATGAGGAATGGGATGAAAGACATATTAGATTGAAGGAATTCAATATCTTGAATAGGCATTTGTAACAGACCTATTCTCGGTAAAGTCGGCCGGCTGCTGCCACTTTCATGCCTCGAAATGTTGCTCTCCCTGTTTTTTAGTGGTTTGCGAATATGTAACGCTGGCGTCTCCTCTTGACCGCTGGGGGTGATTCGGTCCTCAAAGTAAGGTAGATTCGGAAACTGAAATGTAGAAGAAACTTAGACCCGTGTGTCCTTGCTGCATGGTGATGAGTCCGGTGATCGTATCTGGACAAGAACTGACACAGAGTTCTTGCGAGAGTCGCTACTTTCACCCGCCGTGAACAGGAGTCCTTTGTATATATATAGTAATGAGCTCTCACTCAGTGATAGTAGAGACGCCATCTGGGGAACAAAAGTCTATGCTGTGCACAATCGAGAGAATTTCGGCCCAGCCGAAGCCTTCCGCAGCCAGGAACTCCGTGACTATATCAGTCAGAGATAAACATGTTCATTCTGGATAACCGTGTAGTTGAGAGTGATCCGTAGGAAAGTGCAACTTCCCGGCATCGTGACGATGATATATTTGGACGCTGAAGCTCACCGTTCATGATTGTTCAGCAAAGTGAGTTCCTTCAAGGCGGACTCAGCGCTGGCGCAGGAGCAGATGGATCGATGCTAGCGCAGATCAATCCTGCGGGGCACCAGTGATTCGTAAGAAATCAAAGACTTGCTGTTAGCAACCTTTCCGAATCCGTGCAGCGCCAAAGCCGATAGTCCGTGGTCGATTTCTCCCTGTGACTGCACACAAAGATTAGTAAAACCATTTCCTTGGCTTCCACTCGGTCCCCGAAAAGGTCGTCGGACTCCGTGGAGGTCTTCTCGAATTTCATAGTCATATATCTGTCTCGCTCCCCTCTTTCTGGCCAATCAGCTGTATGTTTCCGTACACGACCGCGTGAAACGGAATCCTCCTCAAGGTGCTTCCAGTGACTCTTGCATATCGGATTTGGCCTTGCTAAAAGTGAGTTTATTGGTAATTTAAACAATAGCCATCTTAGCTCGAGACATTATCACATTCAAGCGGTGAAAATCTCGCGTGATGCCCAGAGAGAAGGTGTCGCTGACGCGAGTCAGATCCGCAATAATCAAGTGAAGCTCTTGGCCTTGCATGCCGTCGACATTTCGAATCTCGGTTTCGAGAAGCTTGGGATGTTTCTTGAATTGCCTCAACAACGGATGGTTCTCCATGTCCTATAACTCCCACTCTCATTTTGCCCTTGGGTATAAAGGTATTCTTCCATGTCATGCCTTGCTTCTTCGTCTTGAATAATTGTACCAACCGTAGCCAAGCCTGCCAACGCAAATAAAGTTCTGTAGAGTCAGAGGAATTGTCGATGACTGAAACTCGCCCAGAGGACATCCCACATCCTTTCGGGGGATAAATCTTTTCGGGATCCGTCTGGTTCAGTGACTCCGACTTCGCCCGACAGTTCTGGCGGCAGAAAGATGAATGTTGCAGGAATATAAAAGACTTCACGTTCTATTGATTATCAGTGTAATTTTGATATATTTTCAGTCTCATTACAGTCTCTGTAGTCGTTGTAGGTCAATCCAGTCACTTGACTCCACTTTCAATCTGCGTGTTGGAAATCGGCCTTATCATAGGGCTGTACCGAGGTTCGGCCGAGCCCGCACTGTATCTACTGTCTGCTCCTCCATAGATTGCATAGCATCGATGATTAATGCAATGATGCCACACCTACTTTCAATACTGCGAGCGTCATCCCCAGCGGCGGCGCCGTGGCTGTGACAGAGACCGAAAAGCCAAAGACGAGAAGGATGAAGCATCTGGGTAGCTTAGCTCGCTATCGCTCCCGATGACTATTCATAGCCGATCTCTGTGTACTGAGCGATGTACAAGGAGCGAAGGTGTCACCATTGGGCTAGCTCTCCGGGACTTGGGGAAGAATGAGGTGACGCGCGTTCTGGTGCCTGCTTTGCTGGTGCTATTGAACAGTACGATTCGCAACTGATATTATCCCGCCAGACCGTGCTTTCTTCGCGGACCCTTTGGTCGGGATTCAGTGCATAGCTCTGCCGACGCAGGTAGCAGAGCCCGTATCATGCTTGTAGACTGAGCGCAATCTCTCCATGCGGACAAACCAAGGTCATCTTCTCATCAGGATAATAGTGGTCATGCTCATCTCTCTTGCCCGCACGAAGACTTCTCCGGGGCACGTGTGTGCGCCTACTACCGCTACACTTCCCACTACCATGCCACTCGCCACAGGTCATTGTTGCAGGCCCACGTGGCCCAGGAGACTGCATGCTTGATGTACATCGGGGACCTTTTTCGCTGCTTTGGTCATTTGACGAATATTGTCATCACGGAAACGATCGAAGTCCCAGTCAATCGTTGCGTCTCCCCAATACCCTCGAATGGACATAATCTTTTCCCCGCACCTCTTGTGTCTGCGCTCATGGCTCCTGCGGAGTGTCTTTAGGGCAAGGGTAGATGTACCCTTGGGTATCGACAAGGGCTGATTGCCTTGAAACATGTTTCTACCGCTCTTGATGGCGACCACGGGAGCGGGAAGCCCGGCCGATACCTCCATCTCGCCGGACGAAGTAGATAAACGTAGATGAGCGAGGCTGTACGCAAAGATATGCCACAATATTCAGTCAACATGAAGACTTACATTCTGGCCAAGGGTGAACCGGTGGTAAAGACCTAGGGGTGCAATGAGCAACTCTCCGCCGTGGAGGGCGATCCGGATCCATTTGTCGTCCATGTCCCGGATGTCGAGATAGCTTTTGGAGCACAGGATGTGTTCGGCACCCGGGGACAAGGCTGTCGCAGGAAGCTTCTGTGCTGAGAAGAAGGCCACTCATTGCCATTCACCATCTGGGGCTTGTTGGGATAGCAGCTTAGGGACGGGTAGTAGAATATCTTACCCATCGATAGTGCGGAGTTGATATGGTAATATCTTACGGAAGATTTCGGAGATGACTCTCACGTGGCGCTCGACGAGGTCAAGGTGTCCAGATGCTTGCTGGCGCTTAGGATGTCCGTTACCAGAGCTTCACGTCGTGCTGACGTAGCGTTCTACAAGACTAATGGAAGAGAGAATTCTGAATGGAACCTCGCAGGTTTTTGTAAGCTTTGTGAGCATTCTAATGGGAGTCAAAGATCTCCTGTTCCTTTGCTGGCCATTTCGACCAGTCTCTCAACAAGATGGTGCTTCCAAGTCGTGAGTGAGCGTATAATGATGGTCCAATCAAACGCCCACGTGAACCACGTCATTTCCGTGTTCCAGATGGGAGAAATGTCTGACCAAAGCTACTCCTCGGATGGTATTATGTAATATATAAGGAGATGTAGCCAGCCCGTCAAGAGTAAAGAGATATCTTGAGAAAGGAGCTCAGCAATATCAAAGCTACGAGCCGTGAGGGATTCACAAAGGCTTATCATGCGAGAAAGAGTCACCCAGCCGGTGGAACAGTTCGGTCACCAGTAACTCACTGCTCGCTCTAAGCAGAGCTCTCCACTCGCCGTTCTCGAGGCATCCAACCAATGTGAACACCATCCTCGCTATACCTTGACGTGTTCTCCATTAACCCGACACGACTCTGAATTCCAATTGTCCTTGCAGTCGCAGACTGTAGTGCCATGCTGGTGGGTAGCTGGTCGCTTGATGGCCTGATCGAACTCGGACGGAAAGTGCTGGGGCTGACAGCAGGTTGCAGAATCTTGGAGCAAGCAATAGTGAGAGATTCGGAGTCGATAATCGGATCTCTTCGGATCTCTTGCAAATATGATGTGAATTAGCGTTCGATGGTGGAGGTCTTCAGAACGGACGTGTCTCAGCTTTTGCAGATCGTTCAGGATTTGAATATAAGTTCCGCCGATCTTGAGGGCAGTCACTGCGCGGTAAAAATGTGAGCCGTGTGAATAATAACCATTCCAGGGAGAAGAATCGTATGCGCCAGATGTTCAAGCCAATCTCTGCTTTTGTTCAACGCTCTCCACGACGGCAAATGCAGTTCTGAGTAGATATTATCGATATGCGGATATGATCTTCGCTGCATGGTTCAGACCTACCGTATGTCTGGGAGCCCGCGGAGACTGGAAGTCCAGCCACCAAAGATGTTGCAAGGTTGAGAGATCTCCTCTATAACCGCGGTCTAAGCTCTCTAGCCTTGACTCGTCTTCAGAAGAATCTTTCATGATCCCCACTTAGAGCAGCCGAACCTCCTCGAGCTCAAGCGAACCCTGCACAACTCTTCATCTTCTCCCTTGAGCTTTTTCAGAGTCTCAGCCTTGAGAATGAGTACCGCTTCCATTTCTGCTGGGGTCAGACCTCTTATAGCTGCTTTATCCCTCGTCAGAATAACTCCTAGTCGCCATCGACAGACTTAGCAGCGAGAACTGCAAACGTATATATATAGGGTAGCCTTATCGTGATACTTAAATAGTAGCTTTCGACAAGATGCAATTTTCTGTAAAGAGATCATCACTGTCCGATCAACCGTGCTTCACCAACAACAACGTAAGGAGTAAGAGCCCGCTATAGCTATTGACTCCTCTGAACATCTTGATTGTTGGGGAGTCGTAGTGGCGCTCAAGGTGGAATTCTTCGCGGACAATTCGTCCCTAAGGGACGCCTCTCCATGAAGACTCCAAGGTATACTCCGTCTCTTCGCGGTCATTTTCGTCATCTTTGTCTGTCCACGTATGCACGGCGCTCATCTGTGTTGGTTGCTCGACGTAGGTCTTGTATGCATTCGGCGTGGTAAGTATGAAGAATCGCCCGCTGTCCTTGCTTGGTCGGCCATCTGGAGTGGACAATTTCGCGTGAATGTCCGTGCCGCAGCTTGCTCTGAGGGCATGACGGGCGATTTTGAGTTCTCTTCATGGCCCACCATCGGTCCTTGAGTTTCAAGCTGGTCTCAGTGATGAACTCACGTAGAAAGTCGAAGATCCTGTCCCGAATCTTCGCGGTAACGATAGATATCATCTTCACTGCTACTTCTTGGAGTTCTGACTGACGGGTCTCCTTCCTAGATCCTTTCTTCTGTGGCTGTATCATCCGTGACAAAGAAATGCCTCGCTCCAGTCCGTCTTCATGTGGTAGTGAAGTGAGCACGATATTGATAAGATCGCTTTGCTTCTGTTTGTTACGCTATATCCGAACTCGTTTCAGTCTCCAGCCTCTTTACCTAGATTTCTTGATCTTTAATGGACCTCGACTGGCCTTCCACAAGTTCTTGTGGAACAAAACCAGTAAAGGAGATCCTTGGTTCTTTGCATTATAGTCCAGGTCTTTCCCATTCGAGGCGCCATAGCGAGCAAGCTTTGCGTTAAAGCGGTAGTGGACGATTGAGCACCGCAGACTGAAAATAAGCTAGAAGAAATATTATAATGATAAGTGATATGAGCGCAGCACAACGGCCTTGTCGGTAGTAGCCACTCTTGAGTGGCCAGAGATGGCAGTTGATAAGCTCGGCCGCACTGTTGTCAAGAGGAGTTGGCATTAGGTGGCTATCGCCTTTTGAAATTGACCGGTAACCATGGGGTTTCTTTACTCTAGCTGTAGGTATGTTTATAGCAGCCACTAGGAGCCACTGGCGTCTCACCATCCTTCCGTCAATACGGTTCTTTTGCCGGACTCCTTCCATAGCAAGTAAAGCGACGACACAAGCCTCATAAGTCTCTCCCTTTTCATGGTTCGCCCAAGTTCGCTGAGTCGTTCCGGGGGTCCTAGCGGAGATAGAGGATAGGTTGAGTGCCGCGAAAACAAGCTCTCTCAAGAGAAGTGCCATTTTATCTCCGCCATAGTCAGTATAAGCGGTAGCTCGCCGAGCGTGTTCGCTGTCATCATATCGCAGGTGGGCACCATGCCAGAAAAGTGCTCCGGATATGGATCAGCTAGGGCTGACGGTACGCTGAGTATAGTAGTAGATTCGTCCCCAGGGAAGCCTGTCCGTCATATCACTCTCTCCGATCCGTATTCCCCATCCCACCTCCTAAAACATGAGCGGATGGCAACCGAGACTTCGTCCAATTTGGCCAGGACTTTGCAATATCGCCACCACCAGGATCTCAGCTTGCCATATTATCACTTTCTTGTCGTTCTCATTACCCATCTCTGAACGCTGGGCCCCAAATGGTCGCTGCGCTTTTTTTAGATGAGAATGAAGGCCCACTGACGTTCAGAGTGGCGGGTTAGTATACTCCCAAGTTCTCGAAGTAATAATCGTAAAGATCGATAGCATCCTGATGGAGATCGGCTTCTCCCTGATCTTGTCGCAAGAGACCGGTTTAAATAGAAATGTGAGTGATATAATCACCGAAGATCATTGCAGGAAGTGTGAGGGTACATCGGAGGGAGGGGTGGTGGTGATATAGTATAGAATTCCCGGGAAAAATGCTGGCTGCCAGTCAATCTTCAGTGGCAGAGATAGCAAGATATACGCGGAGAGGAACTCATGCCATAATCAGAGAGAGGCCTGCGATAATTGACTTCAGTTGCGACGAATCCTCGATTGATGATCAGTTTCCTGATCCCTAATCCATGCCCATGAATCCTTGCCATAACAGTATCACAGCAATCTTTCCAAGTTAGATAAAGACAGATCTGCGTCACTCGAGGCGGGAGCCCACCATGGGTGCAAGAGCAGTGGTATTATCCCACTATAACAAAGCAGCAGCGCACGAACCATGGCGTAGGGAGGATAGCGCTAAAGCGTAGCAATGAACATATGTAATGAGTCTTCAACCCGTCCCTCAGCAAGTAGAACACAGTTCCTGAGATCCACGATTGCTTGAGCAGTACACTCTTGCACGGCTCAGTAGTTGCTTCAGAGCTTGTTTACCACCGTCAGCATATCCACAATTCCTAGCTTCCCAATCCATCTCATCCAAATCACTCCTCCATAAACCGCCACAGACGTCGCGTATTGGCTTTCTTCGAGGTTTGCTTGTAAGCCAGCAGCGAGTGACAGGGGATTGCGGGATTCCGTTGTTTTTCGCTCTTGAGAAGAGTGTCCCGGACCGATGCTAATAGCGATCGCCAGCTTTTCGCCAGCTTCGTCCTCCAATCGACCTTGCTGTATCCTCCCAAAGACGAGCGGGCTTCCAACGTCAACTCGTCTTTGCGTCATTAGCCTCCTGTACCCTGCCCCAGCCTGGCCCCATTTCCACCAAGACCCTCACCCCTCCTGGTGAAATTGTGTGTAATTCCCAAGGCGTCCTCATCCAGCATCTAGCACCAACCCAGTGTAGCGCCAATGCGATCCTGGCAATGCGTCTTTCGATAGACAAGCGGTGCATGTGAATGGTTCTTAGAATCACCATTTCCATCCATGAATTTCACTCTTCCTGGTGAAGTTGTGTGTGATTTCCCAAGCTCCTACCAACGCGATCCTGGCAATGCGTCGATTCATACACCAGCAGTGAGTGTATATGGTCGGGAGACTGAGATTCGCGTCCGTAGTTGGGTTGAGGGAGTGTGTATATGTCCATGTCCCGCCGGACTTTGAGCCTGAGGGATGGCCAGCTGCTGTTTCTCTGAATGTGAAAAGCCGTATTGACGTTTTGGCGATGGCTCCATCGCCCAGTAGAGAGCCAGGCTTCGCGTGATTCGGTTGTTTCGTTTAGGTGACATAGGTTTTCGGGACTCTGTGTAAGAAGGTTCTTAAAAGGAATTGAATGCACATAACTCTGAAACAGCTCACTTTGAGTGCGAAAGCGCAGGAAAGCGCGATAAAACGTGCAAGTCAAGTGGCGGAGAGCGTGACGTGACGCCTGCATGCATGCGGGCAATAACAACAAAAGCATGCCTGTAACAATCACAGTAAGCTCACAAGAACAAGGAGCATCGGAACTGCAGTAGCGGTGTATAATGAACATGGATGGTGGTGAAGTGTGAAAGGGAAGAGAGGTGGAGGGTTTATATATATTACCAGTGACGACACCGCATGGAGTCCCACGGAATCTCACGGAGTACTTCTCGTTATCCATAAGATATGACAAGGATAGTAGATGTTATTAAGACAAAGCCACTATTGATAGAAGGGAAGTATGGGAAGTATATGATAGAGCAGGCACTGTAGATAGTGGAGCAGTGCCACCAAGTGTGACCTGGAGAAATATGTAAGAGAGAGGGTTTCCCAGGGCTGGGAGAAGTCTACTTATAGGCCGTTTCGCCGCCAAGCTTTGATGAATTGTGAGGAGAAGATCTCAGTTCGATTCCCAGGTGAGATGATGGTGCATACCTCTCAGTTTTCCTTGCAATGTCTCATTAGCATTCCGGAATGAGAAGAGGAGAGGATGGCCCTATGAACGAATCTCCCGACGTTCTAAGCCATGGCAAGCTTCGGGTGACTGTTGATATCAATCACCGAGAAGCCCGTACCATGATATAAGCATGAAGAGTCACTGGTAAGAGATTTGAAGGTTGAACATATGAGCGCTCTTCCTTCGCTCTTGACCCTCGAAGCCTCAGGAACTACTAATACAGTCAAACCTCCCAGAGAAAGATATCGCTCCAAAAGCTTCCGCCATGCAAAGGGGTATCTTTGAAAAACGAAATACAACAGTAGATGATCAGTGACCTCGCCAAAGAAGTAGAGATCGTACCACCAGCCAATATCAGCATCAATCATATATATGGAACATCCTCCTTATCTCAATCAGCCTCAAGGACCCCAGCTACGCAGTAGCCGCCTCCTGTTCCTTAGTCTGCTGGGCTGAGGCTTCTGTGTTTTGTATAGCGGCTATATCATTGGCGTTTTGCGGGTGGTGGGAACTTTTCGGGCGAGCTGCATATATTTTCTCTTTTTCCGCTTGTGCAGCTTTGAGACAATCGACATAGGTTGTAAATTTGACGATCTCCTGAAGCAGATAGGAAGATTTGCGTTCCCAGTTCGCCATCGCTTTCGTAGAGTTTGTGTGGCGAGGCGAGAACTATGTTTCTCAGGTCAGCTACAGCTACGGGATGGTTGGATGAGAAGAAGCCAAGGGTGCTGTGTCAGTGAGTGCTGGATGAAAACAGAGTAGACGTACAGCAAGTAGCATCGCGGGCCGCAGTTGATTGTGCCTCTGTAACTCGTCTTCAACGTTGATGACATAGGTCGCCAGCGCTGTGAGCTGGTCCACCTCCATAAGCACACTGGCAACCATGCTCTGCGGAGGTGGCGTCCAGTCATTGATCGTCGCTTTGTCACCGGGCAGCTTCGGTCGGGAACTGCCCTGATCTAGCGAAGTGCGGATTGAGTTTTGCAAGCTTGACCGAGAGCCCGTGTGAGTGGTAACAGCTGGGGCCGTATCACTTTGAGACAGAGCGGTGTTGATGATGGACCCGCCCCAACCGTACTCGATGTTGCTGACACCACCAATAAGTGGCTCCTTCGAGAGGCGAGCACTCCAGTAATTGGCTGTAGTCACGAATTCCTTGACGATCTCGGGCGTACCAACCTGGAAAAAGTGCACAGCACCCGTTGGCAAGCTCAACGCCCATACATGCGGTCTGCTTCTGGAGGGGCCAGGCGGTGGGAGCGCACTGGCGAGAGTTTGCCGGAGTGAGAATTGGTCCAGGGCTTCGGCGCTATCCATCCAGTTGCCACCGCCTACCACGCCACCAGTAAGCTTCTGACTTCTCGTCTTCTGACGCATCGACTTCGCGTTCATGCTGAAAGAAAAAAGGCGCATGTAGCCTTTTTCGATGACCGCGAAACTCTCGGCCCAATTTTTGTCCTTGGACTTCTTGTCAACTGCGTCACGGTGATGCTTATGCTTCAGGATACCTTCCTTAGCCCATGGTGCACCAGCTAACTCCAGGCTCTCGTCCTCCAGAAGGGGCACGGCCCGAACTGTCTCCTCGGCGGCATCAGAATTACCAGCCTCTTCTCGGATAATAGCTTGGCTAAGCGCATTGGCAAAACCTACAGACTGCTGATATTCCCCTTCAGGAAAGCTGGAGCCAAAGGATTCAACGGACATGGAGGTTTGAGTGCGACCGAAGGAATATTTGCTCCAGGTGCTCGACCCAGCAGGACTCCATGCGGAAGATTGCGGCTCCTCGAAACTTGTCCTACTTGAACCAACTGTAGAAGCAGGGTAGAGGCGAGGTCGTTGCCGGCTTTTGGAAGTCCAGCGACCTGTGCCGAAGCGCTGTTCTGCAGCTCTCCCGCGAAAGCTGAGTTGCTCGGAGCCGGCTTTGCTCAGCATACTTGGGGTACGGCGCAGCATGCTACCAGCCATGGCGGAAAGCGTGTTGGCGGGAACGGGAGTCTCGATTGCTGGCTCCTTGGCTTCCGTCATGTGCAAAGGGAGTCGCTGCTGCCGGATGGAATTGTAGAAGTTTTTGAGAACAATTTCTATCTGGACTTCCCAGGTGCTCGTCTTGCCACGAAAGGGTGCCTTCACCAGTGGTCCGCAGTCATCGACTGTCGTATCGTAGTCAAGTGGAGTGAGCACTGAATTGGAGAAGCAAGCTTGGGGCGTCTGATCTGAAGGCCGTCTCGAGAGTCTGTAGAGAGGTCGTTGAGCTTCAAAGGAGCGCTTGCCCTCGGTGGAGTTACGGACGGCAGGCAATATTGGTTCCTTGGGCTGTTCGGTTGTAGGTGACTCGGCCCAAATCGCAGTGGCTGGAAGGGTGGAACATCGCCTGTTCTCGAATGCGTCCGGAGCCGCATCTGCCATGACACGGCGAATGGTGGGCATGGTGTTTCTGATGAATTGCGCTCTTGTCATCTTGGCCTCGATCTCAGCCATGTGTAAGTCTGTATTGAGCAGCAGAAGGGAGTAGCACATGGTGTGCACAACATCTGTAGCTTTAAAGCCATGGCTGGGATTGCAAGCACACCAGCGAGACGACAAGGCATCCAACAATCGGTCGACCTGCTGTGTCTCGCCCTTTAACAGTATGCGGGCACAAAAGTCCCGCAGGGCAACCAGAATGTTCATGTTCTGCCATTCGAACCTATCCATGAACGCGCGTCGGACTCGCGCTCGCTCTAGCCCTTCGTCGCCAAGCCACGCAGCTGCTTTAGCTTTCTCGACCAGGCTTTCGTCGCCATGGTAAATCCTCGAGGCGAGCTCGCGGTCATCAGCTGTCGGCTCGCAGCCGTTGATCAAGGGTGTAGGAGGCTCGTTCTGTGGCGCGGCTGCAGCTGGCTCCATTTCGTCAATCTTTGCTTCCTTACCAGGTCTCTGTTTACCTACTATGGAGGCGGCGGACCCATTTTTGCTGAGTGGCGATACCTCTTGGACGTCGTTTACTTGCTGAGACACGCCACTCGACTGGTGCAGATTCTCATCGGAGTTGTTTGGCTGCAGCCATACACGGTCGGATCCCGTTGTAGAGCTAGCGAGTGACGGCTTTCGCGTTGTAGAACCGGGAAGTGACGACTTTCGCTCAGGAAGCGTGGTATGGACAGCGGTGAGCCAACCTTGAGAGTCTACGTCCTTCTGGATATGCTTGTGGCCGGCCGACGTCGAGTTGGCGTTGCGCTGTGCTAACGGAGTAGACCTTCCGGAGCTTGTTGGGGTACGATCCGAAGGCAAAGACTTGCGACCTCGCAAGCGGGGATCTTGGTCTCGATTGTAGACATCGTCTACTGGGGATCTATTTGCTGTGCCGTTCGGCGCCATCGTGCCATCTGGCCCAGGGTTGCTTAGCGAATCTGCATCCACGGCTCTGTCCTCGCTACTGCTATTATCGTGCAGATATGAATCTGTTGGTGGGTGAAGTTGATTGTCGACCGATTTAACATCGGAGCCAGCATGAAGGTTTTCCCGTATACGCGAGGTGGAGCTTTCTCTTGGGTCCGGAGCCGTACTTGCTTTATGTGCTTCTTGAAATGAGCGCTGGCTTGAGTAGGCATGTCGAAAAGCAGGCCTTTGGTCTGTAGCACTTGGCTTGGGAAAGTCGGAGTCTTGCGGGCCCAGGTCCCGCAACGCTCTTGGCTCACTCCTCATGGTTGACGGGCCGTGGAGGAAAGGATCCATTACTTGTCGTAAACTGGGACTGGGTTGTAGTGGATTATTGGAGGCAATGTGAGGCGGTAGTTGTGATGGTCCAGATGCAGGCTCGAGCTCCGAGACAGACTTCTTGCGGCGCCTGAAAAGGGAGGACGGCTTCTTGGCGACGGTTGGATGTACACGTTGCGCGGAGGGTGGTATGCCATCATCTCCCGAACTTTGAACTTGTGGCGTAAGAGAAGGCGCGAGTGGGGCCAAACTGTCCGCCCGTACACTGTGCCTTGATGGATGAAGCTGGGAAGGCCGCAGTTCGTTTGATGAGTTGGCCGTGTTCCGGGATGACCCAAACACTCTCCTGAAGAACCCAGGCCGCTCTCGAGGTAGTCCTGCATGCTGCCGTGATGACAGCAACGGCTCACTGAGGCCGCTCGCGGGTATCGCAGCTCCGCCGTCCACTTGACTCCCCAGCCTCGAGCTTGTATAGCTTTGCGTTGCGGGTATCTGATGCGATCCACGTGCTTTGTCCGGCGATTGGCTCCTACCGGTACGCATGCCAGCCTTGTCTGTCCCTTCCGCTCTAACCTTCTTCAGCTTGTGGGCTGTCATTGAGTCGTGGCTGCCTTTATGCTGCAGGAAAGCCGCTTGCTGAGTGTGGTACGGTGCTCGAGCTGGTATCGCAGGGAAAGGATCTCGATTGCTTGGCCCGCTGGGAATTGTGGGTGTCGGGGCTATTTCGGAGGAGGGATATCGGATGAGGCCAGCATTGGGCTTCGGTTGCGTTGGAGGGGCGGGAAAGGAGTAGTCGCTCCTGAGCCCGTCGTGATCAAAGCTCGATGATCGCCTATGTGGTGTATGTTGCCATTGTGCGGCCCCCACCATACGTCCAAGGTCCACGCTTGACGATCCACTACTCTTACTGCTCTTGCGGCCGGCTCTTGTCTTGGGCACTGATGACCGGTCAGCTGTCCCAGAAGGTTGGACTACCGAAGGGATTGATGGCCTAGTGGGTCCTTGGTCCTCGCTTGGCCGTACACTGTCTATCCTGTCCAGGGTTGACTGGAAGTTGGTGCTGCTATGGCTGCGCCGTCCGCGATTGAAGTGGGTAGAAAATCGGCTCGGAGAATTGTCGATGGTGCAAGTGTTGTCCGATGCGGACGAGGACGACGGTAGGTGGCCGCGATGGCGCAGGCTTTTGGTGGAGCTTCCTTGCGACCCAGCGGACCGCGGTGGTTTCGACGACGGAGGTGAGACGAGACGTGGTTGATCGGGATTGAGCGACAGAAGCATGTTATCAACGACCGAGTGACGTGGATCTTCGGTGAGAGACAGATCATGTGATATCCGTTCATGATTTGGGGGTCGCTCATTTCCACCAGCGCCCCTTGCATTATTCTGATTGCCATCTGTGAGACCTTCCATAAAGTCTTCGCGTGGGGTCGGTCGCGCCTTATGCACCTTGGCCGCTCGGCCTTCTCTTGTGGAAGTACGGATCCGGTGGGGAGGTGTCGGCGGCAGCGATTCTTTATAGAACGCGTTGGTCGGTGCGCCTCTGAGACTGAGCAATGGCGGAAGATTTGCGCGGTGCATTGAGGGCACGGGCGTGTCTTTGCGATTGATGACCATTGTGACGACGCGGATAGCATTGGTGGAATCTGGAGTGAAAGCTACCCACAAATGGACTAACAGTGCGCCCTGGTAGCCTGGTTGAGGTCGATACAGGATGTCTTCAGGGCACGAGGAGCTCCACAGTGCTCAACTGGTCAATAGCAGTCCCACACGGTCGGCCAGCGGAGATGCATGCAGGGAAAATCCAAACAGATTTGGTCCGTGCGATGTGGAAGGTCAAGCAGACGAGTAGGGATTCGGGGGCCTTTGATGTGGGTAAAAGGGGTGGAAGGCTTGGAATTGAAGTGTGTGTTGGCGTGCGGGATGCACGGATAGGGGATCATCTAGCCTCTACGTAAGGTAAGGTAGTCTCGCACCAGAGCTCTTACAGAGCTCTTCAGTCAATCAAACCTCGATCCAGGATTGCTGACCACAGAATCGCCGAGGTAACAAGACCTGCGGTGTATCTACTTCACCCCCTGTCTACATCTATCTCCCTGTCTACAACTCAAGCACTTCTGTGGGCCCGCTTTCCGAAGATACCTTACAGAATCAGAGAGTCGTAGCAAAGCAACAGACCAATTCGAGTCGAAGACATCCGTCTACTTGTACTAATCCCAATCCCCATTCTTTCCCATCTGATTGAGTTGGTACTTGTGTGAGGAAATTGATGTTTGAGAAGCTGCAGCAGCTTCATGTTCACCAATCGCAGCCACCAATCAAGTCCTGTAGAAGCTCTATCGGCTATTGGCGGATATGATCGCCGTGGGTGCGCAGTCCACCCTAGTCCAGTACTGGCTAGACTCAAGTATTGCCTGGGAAGCGCCAAGATATCTCGAGAACGCTTCAAAGTCGGAGAAATCTAATCTACAATAACCCTAGATCTTGGAACAGACAATCAAGGACGGGGAGGACACCTTGATTGTTTAGGCTGGTCTTGCCTTGGCCCCTGATTCAAACATCATGAGGATTACTCTACTTGAAATTGGCCGCCCGAAGTGGTCTGTCTCTAAATGGAGGAGGGGAGCGGTCGGCGAGATCGCAATTTCTACACAGAGCTCCACGACAAGAACATTCTTGATGATATTTGCAATGTGCCATCTCCCTAATGGAATTTGTTCCTAGTGATGGTGCAAGCTCCCGTGGAGATAGTGCGATTATCCAAGCTCTTCCTGAACTCTCCTACAAACTTTTTACGAAGGGACGGCTCCTTAGTTTGGGGTTTTGACGAGTTCGTATCTTGATGCCGCTTTGGTCGAATGCTTCATCCCTCGAACATGGCGAGATACACATCCCGTCGATGTTTAGCCTTCATCCAGTCACCTATTATCTAACTAGAACCCCCACATCGATTACTAATCGGCGATGGTCTCTCCCCTCCGTGTGGAAGCGGTAGTACCATGCCATGCTCAACATTCCACTCTCTTCCGATGCTCAACCTTCTCACCAATGCCGCCATATGCTTCAACATCTCAATTGTCCGATCGCCTTCCTACCACCCACCAAGATCAGAGTCTGCCTCAATCTTGCCTCGCTTCGCGTATATTCGCTTACACCTCACTCCGAACCGTCATTACTAGCCAGGAACCCTCGTTCCAAGACCCCCTCGTCTTCAACCAAAACCACAAAGTCCAGTTCAAGAACATCCCACTCCCTCCACATCCGATATATAGCCCGAATCGTCTCGCCCCAATGCGGGCTCGATCCCTAAGACAACATCTTCGTGCACATACATACAGCAGGGGCTTGGTGCCCATGACTCTTTGGTAGGTCATCAGGTGCATCACGGCGGCGGCTATGTTCAGACATGCGTGCGCATTTGCCGTGTGGGCGATCGCGGGTCCGTAGTGCTCGAAAGTTATGCGATAAGGTAGTGGTAATGAGGTGGGAGCAGGTATGGTTCATAAGGGGTAGACGGACGTTGCGTACTTAGCAGATCCGCGAACGCGGCAGGGCGTATCTCGGTCAAGTCTGCAGAGGGCGCTGACATGACGATCAGACATTGGTGACAATCACTCAAGGATTCCCCTGTTCTACATTCAGGTTGTTAAGTGTTTTCTCGGCCTGTTGGTGTTCGCAATAGAAAGAAGGTTGTGAGAGAGCAGATCCAAACTGCTTTGTTACAGCTCAGCAGAGCGTCAATGACAGATCGGAGTTGCGACACCTGGGATACGCAGCAGGATTCCGCGTCAACCACTCGCCATGATTACTTACCAGATCACTTCAATTTACAGAGTCTGATGCATCCTTAATAAGGTAAGTGTTTACATCAGGGCATGAGTAACGGCAATCCAAATCTCTAAAATTGAACGCAAACGTAGGCAAGCAAGGTACCTTGAAATTGAGGCTTAGCTAAAGAATGCCAATCTTATCGCTTGACAACCACATCTAATAACATTACCCAGCCTAGGGTTTGCTACATCAATATCTACCACCCCGAAATCATCGCAGACTGCCTTACTAGCTATCATCCTTCGCTCCGGCCGTCGCCTAAGCTCTTTTAGCCTCCTCCTCAGACGCCTCTCTGAATGCATAGCAAGCCCTCATAAAAGTCGCATTAGTTTTCCGGGTCATGCCCATGCCGGCCAGGCCAGCATGAGCGTCAGACCACTCATGGAGTTGCGCCAGCAGCGGTTCCATATACAGGAGCGCAAGATCTTCAACAGACTTAAACTCGAGGTGGGGGTTCACAGGAAAAAGATCGAGCATAATTCTAGTCTCGTGTTGAAATCTCTCCTTAAGATACGGCCGAACAGCGCGCACCAAAAAGGTCAAACGCTGATCTTCGAACACCCAGTTGTAGCGCTCAAGTAGGAAAGTCCGAAATTCCGGCAAGCGGTTGTCGAACACAGCGTTCCAACGTTTTGTGTCTTCGTCTTCGAGTAGTTTCAGACCTAGAAACCATGAGCATTCCAGATACTCGGTTTCTCTGAAAGAGGGGGCGAACGCTGTATTTTTGGCAAGGCGCCGATGTTAGCTTCGGATGTCCAGAATCTTCTGAAGAAGTCCATGGTGACGGGGAAAATGCGTTTTCTTTACTCGTGTCTCCTTCTGGATCTGTGCGGTCGAAGCTGGCGCTACTGAGCTGCAGTCATAGCCTGGAAACATGATCAATCACCTTCAATAGGAACGTCCAGTTCCGAGTCATAATAAACTCCTTCTGGGAGGAGCGCTTGAGATCACTTCATCAAGCATTGAGTCTTCTACAAAGCACGTGAAACCAGCCTACACATCACACGTGAGTAACGTCAATCTACAGCCGTGTACTGATCAGGCTCTGAGTCACGCCAAGCCCAAAACAACAGTGTGGGAACATATGGAGAGGGCAGGGAAGGAGAAGATCATTGGTGACGGTACGCCTCTTTAGGCATTGCACAGCTCGTGCATGTTGAAATTTGGCTCTCTAGCCAGAAACGGCAGACGCTTTTCGCGGTATGCTGTGTCCGTTGCAACCTACATTGAGAACATTCTTGGTGATACAATTCTGTAAGTCCCCTAGCTAACGCTTCACGAGGACGAGTGACTTATGCTCTCTCATAATAAGATTCTGTAGACGCAGACCCCGATCGCAGTATACACGCTTTCCTGACCTTCACCGCTTTTTTGGACTCGGTTGAATATCAGTTATGAGTCATTCGATGTACTGCCGAATACGACTATGACCAAACTCATGAGTGACGCTCGACGTCTGAATCATACTCCAGCTTCAGAAAATAACATAAACGCCGGCTTTCCACCTTCCTGGACCTGAATCCAACCTGCACTCCACCACATCCACATCAATATCAACTTTAATCACAGCAATACACACCTCGCAACAGCTGTCGCATCAAATGGTTTCCTCATCATCACACACCAGACTATGCAACATTTTCCGCGCGCAATTGATACCACCAGACCTTACCCGCTCACCAACCAGCATCGTCGACCACCCCATTTCCGAAACCCGCCTCCAAAACCTTCATCACTACCTCACAAAAACCAACCAGCTAACCATTACCCTCGCCGAAACCCGGACCTTCATCCAAGTTATGCGCGAGGACGTGCTTGCGACACGTCTCCTTCTCGAAGATTTTCGCAACGGGTGTCGCCTTGGGGACGATGAAATTTACGGACCTTCGTTTCATGAGAGGGTCTGCGCCGCGTTTCCTGGCAAGAACGTCCCTTATGGGAATTGAAGTGTACTCAGGTTCATGTGGAGGTCATGTATTGGAGGGCGGCGGAGAAGGCGCGGCTGGGGGAGAGTTTCGGAATAGGGGACAGGGGGGAGGTGCTCTTTTCGTACGCTGAGGATGGATCGATTGTTGGGCCGCAATTCGGTCGTCCTCTTCGTGGCTGAATGGACACTCTGGATACTACGTGAGGGACAAAACCGATGGATCGGAGGTCCGAGGTTGACATCGGTTGGTGCAGCTTTTAGCCGAGCATCTCATTTGGTTTAGGATCGCCCTTGTGGCCCTAACCTAAGCACTGAGCTTTAGACCTTCCATTGGATTGCAGTGCCGTCGTTTACTCAAAGAGCTCTTTGCAACTCATCATCCATATCTTCGATACTCAAACCTCACCAAGATTACTTTTCATACGAATCTCACCCTCGCATCAAACATCTAGCTGACAATATCTCTATCCCTCTCATCGCTTGGATTTATAGCACCATTCTCTCATTATGAACTGGTACGTTTTTTCGTTCTTTGCTTCTTCCACACCTACTTTCGGTGTCTAATCGCCTGTGTCAAACTCACCTCCCACGATCTGCAATACTCTTCCTGCATGCGGAATCTCCCCCTCAAAACACTTCGTACCGTCTCCAAGATCTGATGCCTCCACTCGAGCCCCGTCGCTCTCTCGTTTCATTACTACTCCACCACCATATATGCTTAGACAGACTAGCCACCTGCCCAAAAGGTATGATTACTACTTCTTTACGACTCCCAAGGATCGTCAATGACCAGACACTCCGCCTCCAAGGTGATACAGATGGTAGATTCGCTAACAGCGCCGCGAGCTACCTTCCGGGCGTGGAAATTGGTCGAATCCTGTTACTGAACAAAAGTAGCTGTCAAGACTCAGAAAGCGAGAGAGAGATTAACCAGAGCTTGAGAACGTATATTTTCGATCTTATAGTCGTCGAGGTGCAGGAAGTATCTTCTGATTCCCCTATCTCAAGGTTTTGGCTTGAATAGTATAACACTCACCGTGGTGGCAAAGCAACGATTCGGACTTTGGATTGCTTAGCTTTAGCTGCTATGATTAACAAAGAACAGAGAACTAGGCGGATCCCAACATTGAGCTCTCGATAACGCATGCTGGAGAACTCAACGCACGCTAGTCGTAGATCTAGGCTGCAGAAACCCGACAATAAAAGCTCGCTGACCCTCAAGCCAAAGAGTCTTAGAACATCGACCTCCCACAAGACTTACCCTCCTCACCCATCCTCCTCCCCATCCAACTCCCTAACCCCTTCCATACGCAGCCAAACCACCCCACATCGCAATATCGCTCTCCAGCTCCCTCGCCCTCCCCACCATCTCCCCCTCACTCCCAAACTCACCCATCACCATAACCCACAGCACCTCTGGCTTCAGCGCCATCCCCCTGACTTCCTCCGCCAAAATCCGCTGCGCATCCAACCCCGAAACGCCCTTCTCCTTGAGCAGATACTCTTCCGTGAACCGTGTTTGGCGCAGAATATAGCGCCGCAGCACGGCCAGGAAGCGGCGCGTCTCGGAGAGGGTGAGGTCGTGGTTTTTGGTGATTGTGAGGTAGGTGTGCAGGGCGGTGATTTGGGTTTCGCTGGTGTAGCGGGCGTCGAAGTCGGTGGCGACGGCTAAGGCGGTGGCGTCGACTGCTGCAGGGGGGGGGGTTAGTGAGTTGTGAAGGGGGGGTGGGGGTTGGCATAAGGGATGGGGGGGACGGACTTTGCGCGATCTCGGTCTCTGAAAGTGGAACGATGGTGAGCATGTTGTTTGGATGTTCTGCTTGTGTTGGAAGATGTTGTTGCGTTTGGAAGATGCTCCTGAAGGGGAGGGAGCTGGCTTTATATAGTGGAGTCTGCTGGGATAGAGTCACCTGTAGACCATCGCGAGTGAGTCGGTAGCTGGGAAGTGAGTCGTTCTCTGACTGATCGATCTGTGATCGTATATGACTCCTAGATTCTTGACCTTAGAGACCACGTCAGCAATATGTGACAACTGTTACTCCGGGGTCCAGGTCCTGAGTCTTCGGCCATGATTGCAGAGGTGAATGCGTATTGTCGCTGGAGGGATCATCAAGACTGTTACGAAGCCGATTGACTTCTCTCTATCTGTTCGAGGGGAGCAAACATGAAGTGAGTGGGCGAGTCAAAAGAGACATAAACAGTAGTAAGGGAATGCGGTGGACCATTGTGATTTGAAATAGGTGGTGAGCGGCCAAACTCTGCCCCCTTGATTCCAACATTTCTCGTTTGATGAGGTCTGAAGAGGTGCTAGCGAGACGGAGCAGGCTTTTGCATCAGCTATGACTAATTGCGGAAGGACATACATGTTCTTGGTTGAGTGATAGGCCGTGGAAGTCAGCTGTGACAAATGCAACGCAGCACACATTGTTGCAGAGAAGAGAGGGAAGTGTACGATGTGGCATCGCTCAATCCTTGTCGCTAACACCTGGAAAAACAATGAGGGGAAGGCTTCGCAGTTTCAGCACTTCGAGCAGGGACCAAAGAGAATAACTGATAAGCGTGCTGGTTTTAGTTTCGAAATGTAGGTATCCCAAGAGCAGAGCTAGCCTACCATTTAACTCACAAGGTCCCGACCACCACCTTGCAAACTTCCCACCACATACTGTCCTACCTCCTTCGCTTACCTCCAGCCCCCTCCCTTCTTGACCATGAGCATTCTACCTCTCTGCACTCCATCCTACAGGCTCCCAATGCAATATCCTTTTCTCAAACAACTTTATCCGCCCACGCAAACACCCATCATCATTAGTGTCGCTCGGAAACTCCGCTTCCGCCAACTCCCACAATTCATCATCGTTCGGTATGAGTCCCCTAATCTTATAATCATGAAGAGCCTCTTTATCCAATCCCTCAACGACGCCTCTGTGCTCAACGATGTATTCCTCTGTGGTGCGCACTCGTTCAAGGAGATACTTTCGAAATATATGGACCATGCGCTCGGTCTCGGCGGGGTAGACGAAGTGGAAGCGATCTTTGATGAGAGAGTTGTGGAAGGCTATGATATTGTTGTAGTCCTGGAATTTGGCGACGAAGTCAGCGACGACTTCCCTGGTGGCTTCGATCTCTGGGGGTTTTTAGTGATATGTGGATGTTAGAGTGTGGAGGTAGCGGAACGGACTTTCTCGGATTTCTGCGTCGGAGAATGGGGTGGTGGATGCCATGATGTCTGTATTTGCTTTTCTTGTTGGACATAATCGTTGGGGAATAGCTGGCCCTCATATAGGCAAAGGTAATGGAGAAGAGTCATTCGCGGAACACTGGGATTGAATCAGTGGCTGGGAAGTCGGTCTTCATTGATGTGACAGATCCCAGGTCATGTTTGACTATTGGTAATTCATCCCTGGAGAGAGCGTCAGCTGTATATATGTGAGTACTAATACTTCGTGGTTCAAGCTAATTTACTGTCTCTGCTGCACAGGTGAACGCCAGCCTCACGTGCCAAAGGACACAATAGCCCCATATTCATGATTTCCAACAAAGGTTGTGTCATATCCAGAACATTCCCAAGCACCCCTGTGTATACTACGCACTTGTGGTAATTTAGCAATAGCCAGCTGTATACTGTCGGTCGGACTCAAGATGCTTTCAGGAAATGCATTAGGAATAGACTTACAGGGCTGGAAACGTTGGTCACAGTACGCCGAGGTCATTCAATGAAATGATACCGTACTGGAACGAGATCGAAACGGATGTTTCGTTGCCCGGCTCACTGGGGGAGCCGTTACTCGGACTTCGGTTTGTGGCTTATGCGTATGGTATCTGCCCTCATTCAAGAAGTTGCAACCGAAGAATAAATTGGGCCATTTGAATTAAGAAAGCTCTAACAAGCTCAAATCAATAAATACAGAAAACCAGCAGTCATCTCCATTATTTCCCGACCATGCTGTAGTCCAGTATGGAAGCTGATAGTGGCATCTTGTTGCAGCGTATGGATTATGTACGGACTGAGATACGTGGATTGACCTGTTTATCGTGCACAATAATAGCAACAAGAGTCCGTCTGTTCGAAAAATTCCAGAAAAGACTCATGAATCCCGTGGTAGGTCGCGATCAACTTATTGTTGGCGCGGGCTCTGTCAGCCAGGTGGTCAGGGTGCTTCTCATCGAATGTGACTTCAAAGTGTACGGCAATAGCATGCATGTGCTCTCGGAGCATTTGGAGGAACGCCCCGGTCTCAGATAGAGTAAGGTTATGACCGTGATTGTTGAGAAACGCTTGAAGCTCTTCGTTAGATCTCCCAAATCAAGGATAACTAACCATGAGGAGCGGCTACTGCTGACGTCATCGTGATACTGGGTTCGACCCGTGAAGGATGGAGATATTCCCAAAGTGTGTCTGGTGGGCCTGCAGTATGAAATGCGGATTTGGTTTCTAGACTGATGGTAAGCTTCGAGGATATTAGAACCGGGAAGCTTGAGAGGAGGCTTTATATGTTCCCGAACTCTCCAATGGACTGTACTCATACAGGCTGAATGTTGACTTTTGAGTAACCATCTGTTGCTAGAGTCAGACCTCAGACGTGGATATTTGTTACGAGTCTTGATGTACGCCAGACTCAGCTTGTTGAGTCAGGGCAACCTGCGTGTTTCGCCACCGCGGCCGAAGAGGGCTGTGAAGTACCTTCGTTTGCGCGACATGTGCCTTTGTCTTCGAGACTTGGATTTTGACGAAGGTCTAACAGCTGAGGCGGCGGATTTTTCTCAATACTATTGTATGGCACTAAGTGCTGGTTTCAGAGGCCTCAACATTAATTTAGGGTGGTACTAGCGAACAGAAGGAGTCTGGTAACTGAGAGGTTTAGATAGAGAGGTTATGATACTGTAGCGTTGAGTGCAAAACTGATGGCATCACCATTCGTGGTCCCACGCCTTAGGACCTGCCACCATGAGATTACCAAGCGTTTCAATTCCCCTATCAAGGAGCTCTCGATAATATTGCAACAAGTCATGAAGGACTGTAATACCAAATTCGTGGCCCTTGATACGATTCTCAATAATCTATGAAAGTTTTGCACTGACAAGACCTAGCTCCTAAGTATAGAACCTAGACGCAAAGATGTGCAGACCGGTTCAGCTCAATAGCCTACTTATACGGGACAAACAGTCTTGGTCTTCTTGTTCAATGAAGTTTTCCAGGCCCTCCAGAAAATGATTAAACCGCGAATGTGCCCTGGATTGCTCTGGAAACGCGGCATGGATTCGATCGAAGAACATAGGGGCTGCTGGGGAGGCTCTGTCAACAACTAGCTCGACGAAGCATTGCCGCATTAATGGCACAAGCGCTCGGATCGCGGGTAAATCGATTACATCGTGGCCCTCGTTGTTGAGAAATGCGTGGAACTTTTCGATTTGAGCATCGCAGAAGAATACCCCGTCGAATTTCACGACTCCAGGATTGCTAGAAGGGTTCGGTGCTGTGCCAGTCAGCTTAACGTATCCGCGAGAAATGCAAGGGTCCGGCGACCTCCGGAATAGCCACTTGCAGGCGCCCACACGGTGCCCAGGTTGTTCTGCAAAGGTACATAACCTGTCCGCCTAAGCTTCTTGTGGAGCTTCGAAAGTAGTTTTTCCATGGTTGCAGAGTTCAAAGTGATACTGAGGAGCCTAGAGACTCGGTACTCTTTATATATGCCAAATCATGCAAAGCTAGTAATCATAGCCATCAAAATTGAGTTATTGACTCAATATTGAGCTCGGGTTTGTGATTGGGTTGTGAAACTGCCTCATCGATATTGTGATGGTAAACTCACGCCTAGAATTTCCATTTTCCATATTGAGTAATACGGCTCCCTTGTCAATTCAATAGCATCCACACCGAGAACGTCCGGAGGTGGCCGGCTTGAGCGAATACGCCATCGGGCCGCAAGACCTCTTATTAACAGCATAAACAGACTCGTAGCGGACGAGATGAGCACCAAACGGCGGATATGAAATCCCGTCAGGAAATTTACTCGGCTACTCATGCATGCTGTGGCCATACAGGTGGGTTGAGGAGCGACGAAGGGCCTCAGAGACCATGTTGTGGGTGTTTCAACCCTGTTGTAATCCTGGGAAACGACAAGTCACCTCGTTTATAGTCGATTAGAAGACTTCTAGAATAGATGTATAGATTAGGACTTCGATGTAGAGAAGCTGATGACAGATGGACGGTGAGAATTGTGTCTTAGAATGGATCGGCTCCGGCTCGGTAAAACCTTGTTCCGACGACCACCAGCTTCCAAATCTACAGTTGTTTAGTATTTGATCGAAAGCTACACCAAGTTAACCAGATCGTACTTCTGTTGATAAACTGTAAAAGGATTCTAAGCCTTCATCAACAGCCTGCCAATTTGACAATCCTTCAAGAAGGACCTGAGGCGCCGACAGGGCAGACCATCAAGAGGACAAAGTCCGATCTTTCGCCGCCAAATGAACCCCCACATCTCAATACCGCGGCAGAATAGCGGAACCCCAAGATATGGGGTAAACACACTGGGTGGGCGATCAGATGAGCTACGGATGCCGCAGTTCTTCAAAAGGTGGGCGCTTGGGACCCTACACAGCAGAACCATGGGCAGGATTACCCAATGAGGTCGAGTTGAGCGACACTAGATCATCTACGAGGGCGCTGAGGTCCATGCGGCAGAGCAATCAATACTCGTGTAGAGAAATGATGAAGAATGCCTGCTGATGGGTCCACGACAGATTATTCAAGTTCCCTCAAATGGACTTCGAGATGGCAATATGGGAGATGACATCCATTCTAATAGCGCCGAAGAAAGTCTTCAGATCAATCTACTATCATGTACGCACATCCACACTCCCCTTTCATACTGCGACTAACCTCGTCGTAGAAACGTATTCCTCCTCTTTATTCATCAAGCCCTCGCCACTCCCTTGTCCCTAGCTTACACCCTTTCCCACAGAAACGACGAATACCTACCACCGCGCCGATCCCTCCTTTACCTACCTCCTCTCCTTCTTCATGCTGTTGACCGGACTGGCCTGGGGCATTACCTACACACACTCCTTCGCCTCCACCATCCGCCTAACTCTCTTCTTCGTCTTCATACACTTCGTCACCGTATCATTAATAGTGGCTACCGTGTCGTTCTTTTTGGTGGGAAGGCTACTGGGACCGGGGATCGCAGGATTGCCGGGGAGGAGGAGACAACAGGGGCTCTTCACGCCAGTGGGGAATGTGGAGACGCTGGAGTTCGGATACTGTTTTGATGTGAGTGCGCGCTGCTAGATTAGACGAGGGCTCGTTGTACTCTGACGGGATCATCGCATTATAGGAGGTTCGTGGCTGATCTTTGAGGGACTAGGTCGCTATAAGGGCATTCTTTCCCGTCTGGGTGATGCTCTACGTTACTCAATTCCTGCTGTGGCCACTGATTTCCAAAGACTACTGGTCAGAGCTCCATCAGTGGTCAAAGAGCCCCTGTAGCTAATCTCCACTGCAGGATATCGCTTTTCCTGGGAAACACATTATACGCTGTAGCCCTTGGATATTACACGGTTATCTGTTTTCTTGGCTACAATGGTTTGTCTTGGCCCCTCTCCAATTGAATCATTACTGATCATCCTTTCAGCACTCCCCTTTCTCCACCATACTGAGCTTCTCCTTTCCCCAGTCTTCATCTACACCATCCTTTGGGCCGCGAGTCTCTTTGGATTCAATATCCCGAAGCATGTAGTACCGCTACTGATAGGGTCTGGCTAGGATGCTGGTCTGAAGTGTCTCTTCGCCTCATCTACGTTGCATAAATCCAGTTTTGATTCTAGCAAGGCGTCTCTTGGATGAGTGGAGTAGTATTGCATAGTCATAGGTATTGGACATAAGCTGCAAGACCTGCGTGATGACGATTCAAGAAATCGGTGTAGATGGCAAACACTGGATTGAGAAGGGGGAAGCATGCAATTTGCCAAACCTCCACTCCAAGGAACTAACAGCACGCACACTACCACTGCTCCAGCAAAGGCTATCCACCACCGCACAAGACCCCAACCACAAGCTTAGGGACCATTATGACATCACTGGTTGCTCGGGCTGCGATTTCCCTCCGAAACAACTGCTGGCACCCCTTCCTCGGGGTTTAGCTCTTTTGCGCGGGCTTCCGTAATGACCTGAGACCACAAGTCTTCTATCGAGATGCCTAAAAGCCAGTCAGAAACCAGCTCGACACCTTCCCTAAAGTATCTCACCCTCTTCCGCAGCTTCGCGCATCATCACCTTTCCCAGCATCCCCAGCGCTTGCCCCAAGACTCGTTACTCCCCACGAATCATCATTTCTAAACCATTCAAGCGGTCCGACTTCTCACCGATGGCCTCCCAGACGTCGTTCGGCTGTTCACGATGATTTCCGAAAAGATCGCGAAGGCTGGACATTTGCTCTGCGTCGAGACCGCCGGAGTTTCCGAGCTTGCAGTGGGCGTCGTAGAGTTGGCGGTGGATGCGCTTCGTGTTCTCGGTGTCGAGCTTGAGGTGCGTGCCATCTACAGGTTGTTAATTCGGCCATTCGGGCAGGGTGCGTATGGGAGTGGCATACCTGGAAGTTCGAAGACTGGGTGCTCTTGTTGTGGAGCCTTGTTGACGCCGGACGATTTTGACTTGGGCATCTTGGACTGTTAGGTTGCGAAAGTGAAGTTGCAGGCAAGAGGGGAAAGTGGGAGAGGGGTTGAGTGGGAGGGAACGGACTTTATAATGTGCGGGAGATATTAAGTCAAAAGTGTTGAGTAACCGGCATCTATTCCATGCGGTTGTTCCCGAATCAGCGCGTGTTGCAGCACCGATACCACTTCGGAAAAAGAATCCATGCATGCCGCTCTTCCAGATCTAAACGGTCGATAACCGACAAAACGCTGGTCACCGCTATCAAAACATCATCAACAAACCACCACCGCATCCAACAACAAGCTCATCACTATTCTCGCAACACAGGCGGTGTCCACTGAATGATATTCCCATCGCCCAAACACCAACGCCCCTCCGACATTGCGTGTCCGTATGAGCTGACCGCAAGATAGAGGCGCTTCTCCGTATGGACCTTGCACATGTCGTAGCCGTCGAGTGGTGTCCAGGGTTTGCTCTGCGATGTGTCGTCGTCCCTCGCAGCTTTCGGGCCTTTGGGTGTGCTGGTTGGAGGGATCGGTGCGTTACTGGGCCCAGCTGTGACTCTGCCACTTCCGCCTCCGACAGCTTCAGCAGGATGATCTTCTCCTGCTTTAAGGGTCGGCGCAGTCGTGCTGTCGCCTTTGGATGCCTCCTTCATGCCTGGCTTTGGAGGTGGTGCTGGATTGGCCTGGACTGTTCGTGAGGCCGTTGTCGTCTGGGAAGTGGAATTCTGCCCACGTTCCATCATGCTGGTACTGGCCTGGTCATCGTGACCAGCTCTTCCACTATTTATTCCATTGGTGGCAGCTTCGCCGCCAATGTCTCCTTGGCTAGCCCTCTGATCTGTATTGCCCCTGAGAATTTTACCGCCCCTCCCTGTTGGCCCAATTGAAGCGGGCTGTTGCACGAAGGCTGGCTGTCCGGTTAAGGCGGCTTGATGGAGGGAAGCGTGTGCACTAGTGGAGGTATCGTCATCCGTGGGGACATGTTGCTTGTGGCGTGTAGATTGCTCGACGGAGACTGCTTGGTTGGTGGAAGCGAGTCGTACTGTGCGCGTAGGCTGAGCTGCGGAAGGAGTCTGACTGGCAGCAGTAGCTCGGTCAACAGTAGTGTTCCCGTCAGCTACACCGCTCACAACGGCCGCGCGAGTTCGAAGACCAGGTATTTTCCTGGATCTAGGCGCTGCTGCACCTATTTGGCGACTCTCTTCCGCCGACTCAGCTTCGTCATCGCTGGTGGTGGGGCCTGGCGAGACACTATCAGGCTGGTCCGCTGGAGAGTATGACGAAGGTGGCATGATAATCGTGTGTGACGGCCCTTGCTCGATGGTCTGTGATGAGGCCTTAACTCTCGCTATACGCTTCGGTGGCGTCTTGGGGGAGTTTGCTAGGGAACGGTCAACGAGTGCTAGAGATCAGCAGCATTGGAGGGCTTACCGGGGCTGGCTGCACGTTTACTAGCCATGCTTCCTGTTTGCATGCTCCGGGACGGCTCTTGCGCAGATTTCCCAGAGCGCACCTTACGCGCCGCCTGGCGGACAGCTGGTGCCGTCTCCACCGATTCCTGTTCATTATGCATGACTGCGTCGAGACCATCGATCCTCGTGGGTACTTGGTTTTGGTTGGCGGCGCCTGAGAGGAGTCAAAAGGGGGAACATGGGTAGTTATCGTCGGCCAGCTTACTTTGCTCCGAAGACAGCGCTGGTGCCGCCTGTCTAACACTCCGTTGTTCTGACATCAATCTAACAATAGCACTGGTGATGTCTGTAGCAGTAGTGCCTGGAAACGATGAGAGGAATGCAGATAGGAAAGTGTCTTGAAGAGCTTACGTTCGTTGGTTGCACGAAGCTTCCCCAGCAATCCCGTCAGTACTGCGCGTTGGCCTCTGATCATCTCGTCCAAGCTCTCCAACCAGCAGAGCCTTTCGATGATGGCGTCACCAACATCGGTCGGCTGCTCATATGCTCTCGTGAACAACTCTTTCAACGCGGGCATGGTGTCTCCTGTGAGTCCACCATCCTTGCCTAATCGACAATGCCTGTCATAGAACTGGCGTGCGATCCGGCGGTCCACTTCGCTATCTAATTTGATGGTAGACCCATTTAAAGCTTGGCAGAACTGCAATGGACGCAATTGCACAAGGCACGTGAATGTAGCCTACCTGGCAGCTCATAAACAGTGTGCCCTTGTGGCAATGTCAGACCTCCGGCGAAAGGGGATGCACGAGACATATTATTGTCCTACAAAGACGAATGGCAAAGCGGAAAAAGAGAGGATTCCAGCAGACAGAGAGATGATCAGAAGGGGAAACGGACGGGAAATATGACATCAAAAGTGTTATGTACGATGTCCTGCTCGCAAAACAAATCTTCATCCTGGTGCCGCGACCATGGATATATGAATTATGGTCCTCTGGCTCTACTCGCAAACAAGAGGTTACAAGGCTCTAAAATATGGACCAAGTGGTGTGTCCACAATCCGGCCCTTTTTGTTTGGATGGTAGTGCTGGCTCGGCACAAGCTCTCCATGTGATTTTCGAAAATCGCAGCACAACACCATTTGCAAGAATCACAAGCACATCGGATAGTCAAATGCCGAGATTGCATCGATCATCGCTCCAATCTCCTGGACATTGTAGCTGAACAAGAAAACCGGGTTCCATTCTTCGGTCTAGCCTAGTGGTAAGGACTCACCTATTTGATGCAAGATACTGCTGTTCGATCCCGCTAGACACCGATAGAAACATGTCTTGTCGATCCGTGTTGAGGAGTGAATACCAATCCTGAGAACGGTTGACTGGTATCGCTTGGACACCGAGTCAATTGACACCAAGAAAAATGAACACATCCGGGGGCTTTTATATGACAAAACTGAGGGCAAGGTCTGTGACCTTAAGGGGTGTGCGTCATTGGGTGTCCTCCACTTATATAGACATTGCCGACCATGCCTGTCTCCCCAGAGCAATGGTTTCCACTCCTTTTGCCGGTCAGACGAAGATCTTACGTTATCACGACTTTCACTAAACTTTTATTTGACCTGATTAACAAAACACTTTCTAGTAGTGAGAGGTTTGCCCAACAATATTAGCACTACTTGCTCGTAGTATATATGGAGCTATACAGACGGTCAAAATATAGTAATATCAGCAGACTACAGTTTGTACGTATGGCACCCATGCCTGTGTCTCAACATGAAGACACTGGAAGCCAATAGCGTGTACGTCCCAGACTCTTGAGCTCCTTACTTTGTATAGATTGAATGACTTCCGTGGACAAAGTAAGATTGGAATACTTAGCTTGTGTAGAGCAATACTAATCTTCGTGACTTTGAACCTTCATCCTCCCTAGATGACTGCACACAATTCGAAGGTATGTAAATTGAGGAGGTGTCGTTAAGGAACTATGCTAGAGAAGGAGGCTACTTAGTAAGCAAGCGGCTTGGCATTTCTTGTTCGTCGATCTCCCAAACCACTCTTTTTGACAGCGGCGTCTGTGATGCAGCTTCCTTGTTTTCTATACAATATCTAGCATTTTGCATCGCCACGCAAAATCAAGACTGCGACAATTTCGCTGCTGAAGATTGAAACTTCTTCGAGCATATTTAGTATGCAGCTGAGTAAGACAATCAGAAGTAAAGAAAAAATTCTTTATGTTAGCCTGAAAGGGGTCCACACTCCACACACTATAGGGCGGAATAGACATCGAAATAATCTTCGACTAGGATCCTACGAACCACGCTATCGCGAGAGGTCCCCTACATTAAGTCTCCGGACTGCTACCGAATTTCTGGTCGAACAAACCGGAAAAGTACCCCATCGCCCTCACACCATTGTCCTCCAGGCACTGCATGGCCGTAGGGACAGCCTGGCCATATGAATAACGGCTGGTCCGTATGCACTCGACACATCTGGGGGCTCAGGGGACCGCTCTGCTCTTGACAGTTGTCGTCCGCGCTAGTCAAGGTCTGCGTCTGTGCTGCTGTAGGAATCGGTGCCTCAAACCCGGGACTCGTGGATACAGTGCCAGCGTCGTTCGTCGCACCTGCAGTAACTGGAGTGGCGTTATGTTCAATGGCCGCACTGCCGTCCATGACATCGGCGGCGGAGACATGATGAGACATGGCCTCGTGGAATTCTGCCTGCGTATTCGGGCAACCTCTGACCCGTGCTAACTTTCTCCCGTCAATTCTCAGCCTCAGCATTAGCGACGGTTTTGTTCTGTCATTCTTTTGAGCTGCAGCTTCGGCTCCAGCGTCCTTTGCGCCACCCCGGCCACCCCGGCCACCCCGGCAAGCTCTTCCGCCTCTGGCGCTCCGGCTGCCACTGGCAATCCTGCCATTTGTGCCTCCTTGGCCACCGACTTCTTGGTCGGTGAACTGCTGCCTGGAGGCAGCGGTGTGGTGGCGCTTAGCCCTGGAGCGAGTGTTGACAGTGTTTCCATCAGATTCGGGGGAGCCTGAACTGACAACCTGTGTATCACCTACGCTTTGGTTTATTATATCGTCCGAGCCAACGATGCGCACCGTCTGCTTTTTTTCTCTTGATACGGCACTTCTGCCATATGTGCCTTCGTCACTAGAGATGTGCTCGACGAGGGACTTGCGTGCGGCTTTCTGAGCGCTGGCGTGGCGGTTCAGAGGCGACACCGGACCTATGACTTGTCCACGAATTAAGACCATATATATAAACATCCGGCGGGCCATCAGGCCTCCTTGCACCACCTCAATTGAATCAGCTCCCAGTCGCCCTATTATAAATTTACTGAGTCCCATATCAAGGCCCGTATAGCCAGAGCGCTATAGCTACCACGGGGCTCTTGTTGTTGCGCCATCGACTGCGGCACCTTTTGGTCCTGTTTGACCAAGGTATTAGACTCCATACTGGCAGACGATCTGCGTTCATCTCCAGCCGACCGACTTGGCCTAGTATCTCTCCCACACTTGTATCGATTGATCTCCAGGGGATGTATTGGTCACGGTTAAGATTTGTACACTGTTTTCCCCGTGTCCAGCGTCCGATGCCTGGGAGAATTGTTTATCGACAGGTGATGTGCAGCGGTTCACTATCGGAGACTTCTGTCTCCTCTGTCTCAGGCAGATATTAGGAGAAGCAGGTATATAGGAATTTTGGAAGCCTTGCTTGGGTCTGCTGGCGCGTTACGCTGCTCAAGAGCCGCTACTCTGCCCGAATTGATAGCAGACCGAAATCGGTCTGACTGTGCTTGGGCCGTCTCCATTATGCCTTTCAGATCACGCTGCACGCCTCGAAGAAGTTCTTGAACAATACTCACTGTTTCATGAAGCGGCTAGTCTGGCTAGGCTAAGGCAACGATCTTCAGGCATATGGTGTTGGTCTTGGCCGCAGGATAAAGATGCCTGAAAATGGTCAGGAGAGCCCAGATAGCAAAACTTCTTCAGGAGCTTACTTTTGTTGCACGAAGCTTTCCCTGGCATTTGGTCGACACCATCTTCCACAGCTTCTTTCAGTTCAGCGACATAGGTCCCTAAGCCTGCGTTCTTGATTCGCTAGATACTTAGCTCGCTCTGGAGATTCATGTTCTCTTTTCGTTTTCCGCCACGCTCTGATTCTAAGTCTTCGTTGAATTTCACAATGCAGGAGTCGGCTGCATACTCAGAGTACTTCGTCTGACGTTGCAGTTTATGAGATTCTCAGCACCATGATCATCTCGTCTAAATCATCCAAACAGCAGAGCCTTTCGATGGCGTGACCAACATTCCCATCGGCTACTCATCGCGGGATCTGGCACGTCCGTCCCTAGCAAGGTTTAGAAAGAGGAAGGTATACAGGAATATTGACGAGCTTACTTGAGTTGTTGCAGCGTCATGCTGCTCAAGAGCTGCTACTCTGGCCGATCTCAGAGCGGCCTCAAGACCATCTAGGTGCGCTTCGGCCTCCTTTTCCATTCCCTCGCGCTGCTTATGATCGGCTAGTGCAGTAGATGCCAGGGCGTAGTGAAGTCGATCTGGATAAGCGTCGCCGGGCGCTGGCTTGCGTGTCGACCCACTGCTGTTGAGTCGCTGTTCAGTCTCACTGAGAATGGCGACCGTGTGTGTAAAGTTAGCGAAGGAGATGTGACCCAGACGGCTCTCCGTCCGCCGATTGGTTTCTCGCTCGATCGTGAAGAGCTGACATTAGAAAAATCGAGACGGTAACCGACTGCTCGTTGATCTGTTCGGACGTCTCTATCATGCCCTCTGAACGACGCTGTTTCTCTATGCACGCCTTCCAAAAGCTCTGTGGCGGGTCCTAGTGTCTCGTAAAGACTGCCTGCAAACTGGCTAGTCTAGCACGCGTGAGGTAGCCGTTCTCAGGCAAATGGCGTTGATGATTGAAAGCTTTCGCTCCAGAGCCCCATATTCCTCGTCGTCTACCTTCAATCGAAAACCGTCTAGAGATAGTCGGATCCATGATATGAGTGTAGTGTAAACCAGCATGACGTACCTGGAGCTTTGAAGACCCTGCTCTCGGGATCATAAAAGCCAGTTGCTGCGCATTCTCCAGACCCAATGAGACCCGTGGGGGAGCTTCTTCTATCGTCGTGGGATCCAGAGGTAGACCTACCGATAGTAATTACTAATATGTGGTAGTACAGTAGGTGGGAACGAGTAGTAAAGAAGGTGTACAGGTGCCAGATCAAGGAGAAGTCTTCGAGTGGATCCCATTGTTCCATGACAAGGCGTGGCTAAGCTGGTAGGGCTGAAGTACCCATTTCCGGGCAGATGGCCTCCGAGGAACGATGCCTGTAGAGAGTCAGAAGCAGGCCGGTAAAGAGACCTTTCAAATAGATTACTAGCTCCGCTGCAGTCAATTTCAAGGAGAAAGACAGGGACGGTTACATCAGGTTTGTAGATAGCCAAAGCGTACGTGCGGTTGCGCCGGATTGCGCCACCGTAAATGATACGAGAGGCTTCTATGCCGAAACTGCCGGCGTCCATTTTGTGGCGGAATGGTATGAGAAAGGCTGTCATAAAGGCGTGGACGAGTAGGACCGGGCTTATCTTGACTATCATCTCAACCCGTAGCTTCTACGACATTCATCGACTGCTGACTTGTCTTGGTGAACAACTCTTTCAAGGCGAGAATCGTATCGCTACCAAGGTCGCCATCTTTGCCTAGTCGATAATGCCTATCGTAGCATTGTCGCGCGATGCGGCGATCCACTTCGCCGTCCAGCTTGATTGTAGACCCATCTGAAGCTTATCAGCACTGCAAAGGCCGCGCAGAGTCGTACGAGGCACGTGAGTGTGGCCTACCCAGCAGCTCGTGAAGAGTGCGCTCTTGTGACGAAGTCGCACACCAGCGGCAGGAATTGAGGCACGATTCATTACCTTTTGCTACGATGACGGAAGTAGAGAGCAACGATGCTCGTATATAGTAGGATGCGTTAGAGTACCAACTCCGTCGAACCTTACTCAATCCTGAGCGATTCCAGTCCGGGTTGATTGTCGGTGCTGCTGGTAAAGTTGCGTCTCTCCTTTAGTCGCTGCTCTCTGTTGTCGAAATCTGTGGCGTAACGCCTATTCCAGAGCTACGGCGAAGTCAGCATGTTGCTGGTCAAATCCTTCGACTTGTGTTGATGCAAATGTAGGAGCCAGCTTGCGCGTCATCTTCTGGCCCTTTGGTGTCTTCGAGCCGGCTGTGAAATCAGTGGAGCAGGGTACGAGGTGAACTTGAACACTGATCAAATGTTGCGGCGGAGAACGTAAGTATGGGTCAGGGTGGCTGCGTGAAGTGCCGAGTTGTAGGGTATGATATTATATAAGGTGACAAAATGGGCAAGACTACTCAATATCGTATACGATAATCTTATGATAAGGTAAGTGGTTGAGGGTAGAGCGATAAGCAGCAGGGTAAAGTACAATGTAGAATGTTAGGGGAAAGTCACAATCTTGCGAGGAGAGAAGGACCTTAAGTAGTTGAGTTCGTCAGCACCGCTGTGATATAGGAGTGACTCAGTCAAGTGCTGAAGCCATTCACCCGTGCGTGTCGAGAAATTTTCTTGGCTGTGATGAGAGCATCTTGGCTGTATTGAATTTCAGATGTCACTGACGTTTGGATTTGGTGTGATGGAAAGACGGGAATTAACTGTGAAAGGAATCGAAAGGCGCAATCTAAGGACGGTCAAGGTAATTAGACTGTGACAGTTCACTATACGAACATATCCTTGTCTCTCCCTAGGACCGAAGTGTTGCATAACCTCCGCATCCATCAGCAGTCGAGTCTTCCATAATGTTGTCGGATGTGGCGGCTCGGTTAACTTCTGTTTGGACTTTCTTGCTACCATGACGGGGAACTCGACGTCTCAAGACGCAGTACAGTAGATGCAGGGTCCTAACCAACGAAGTGTCGCTAGCATTCGCTAGCTGTTGAATCTTCTCGTCATTCTGGAAACCTCTTCGCCACAGCCAAGATTTGATGAAGTTTCCAAGCTTCAGGAGAACACCCATCAGTAATAGGTTCGGCGATTTAGATTTAGGGCGTCCAAGTTCCTCCATCTATCACTTCTTGATTCGTTCCGCACCCTATAAAATCCCCGGCTTCTAAAAGCTCCGAGATCGGCACACCCTCTCTGTGACTGACGCGGCTCACTTCGCTCAGTAGGAGTGGCTTCTTGGGTAGAGGTGGCTTCTTGAATCGAAGTCGGGGCTTGTACTGGAGCTGGAGCGATTGCTTGTGCCGGAGGGTTCGCTTGCACCGGACCGTATACTTGTGCCGTAGCTTTTTCTCCTACCGGTTCGTTCGCTTGTACCAGAATGTTTGTCTGTGCTGGAGAGTTTTCTTGTGCCGGAGCCTCTATCTCGCGGGTAATAGAATTTCCTGCGCCAACGATCGGGAACGAGCTTCGCTCTCATGGTCATCGGTATGCTCTCGTTCATCGACCACCATCGCTATGAAGTCATAGAAAGCCTGGAGTTGTCTCGTTTGTCTCTGAGCTTCCGTACTTTCGTGCTTCTTCCTGCTCGGCAATTGTCATGTCATCGAGGTCGGCCTTCTTCATTAGGAGGGTGAGCCGACCGCGTACTACCTCCACCATGCAACTCAGGCGTATGAGCTCATCTGCAAGCGCCTCGTGTCGGTGGTGCTCTGACCCTGAAAACCTAATTCATGACTGCTATCCGTGCCTGAGAAAGACCTCCACGATTCGGCAATCGCCGGCGCGCTCCGTAGATAGTCCTCTCGGCGGCAAAAATTCCTTCGTTGTTTACTTTCGGCGTATAACGGCCATCTAAACGCAAGGTCAGCATACAATCATGTCGAGGTAAAGACAGCTCTTGCTCGTCCCATTCCTGCGTACCTAGTGGCGTGAAAATCGGTACGGGGGGCAGCCATACTCGCCATGCCTGCTTGGAGCCCAGCATTAGGCGTAGAGAAGCGTGACATTTTATTGAAAGCATCAGACATGTAGATCCTGAAGATGAGGTGGAGGATATATATAGAGATATATGCAAAGATTTCGATCTCAGAAGTGGTCGCTTGACGAGATCTATGATATAAAATAGGTTCGGCCTGTCCTTGAGTAGTCAAGAATCGAGATAGGAATCTGAAATGTCTCCCTAATAGAGGATGCGCAGAACAAAGATCACTCTAGGCGCCAGGTCCGTGATCTCTCGAGGCTGACTTCCATATCGTGCAACACCTATTCTTGGAAGTGCCCCGTGAGAAGCGGCTCAAACCCCTCACCAGAATAAATGTAATCAATCTCGAAGAGGCGGTGAAATGGATTGCGAGAGCGCAAATATGCTGATATCTGCGGAATTCAGAAGATAAGAATTCCTCTGGGCCGCCAATGCCGCGCTATTGGTGAGAAACAGCCGTTACGCCGTCACCCGGTAGTGGAAACATTGGCAACACTCGGACATAGCCAGCTAACTGGTGGTCCAAACCAGTCGTTCCGATTCCGAGCCAGGACACATCGCCAACTTCAACGCTACAATTCTCAGACACTCCATCGAACGGCACCCCATCAATACGAGGTCATGTTAAACTCTATGGCTATAAGAAGTGGAGTTTCGTGGGGCCCTAAAGCTCGCTCGATCCCCTGAAACAATAAGTTACGGCAGGCCTCTGTCAGGGAAAAAGGCACGAATGGTAAAGGGCGTTGATAATAGCCAGCTAGAGTCTTGTTTTAGATGTAAAATGAACGACGAAGAAGAGGAAAGAGAGACTTCGCTGTGAACTTCAGCACGATATAAGTAGGTTCTAGGTCGGTCCGGGTAGCTACGCTCCAATGAACACTAATCGTGAATAAACACCAATTTTCCTGTGACTGTCAGGAGTCGAAATGTGAAAGGGGTTGCTGTGAATCCAAGACCTGATCAGAATTCATGCTAAGAAGTGTGACAGCCCTCCTCCAGACCCGGCCGCAGGGACCAATGGCCTATTAATTGCACTGGGTACCCATGGTACTCCAAGCCTTAAATTTGACCATCCCTGCGCTCTCGTTGCTGTCCTCTTCCTCATCTCTCACCAATGCGTCTTTTCAACATGCAGGACAGAACAAGATGGAGAGAGAAGAGAGAGGGTGCAACATTGATTGGCGAAGGGGTGGGGGGTGGGGTATTGTCGACATATTACATAACCATCGAATTGTCAGCACGGAAGGGGCGCTTCATACTCCTTCGCAGTCATGACCAGATGACCTTCTCATGCTCGTCTCAAGAAGCAGACACCATGTTACTGTATCTGCGGATGTCTCGAGAAGCGCTTGCAAGCTATATCTCTCATGTCGCTCCTAGTAGCGTTCATTGTATAAACCTCTCATACCGAGAACAAAGATCGCGAAGTAATGGGATGTCGTTGTAAATGATGGGCTTGGCAATCTCTTAGCGCGCCAAGACCTTAGCGTTATCCGAGAGCCGAGATCCGTATGACTCGACCGAGTAGCCAGCATCGCTGTTCTACGTCTAATTTATTCCTCAACAGTCTCCGCAAACTGTGGGCTCTGTGGTTGTACCGTTTTCTATTTGTTCTGGACTCTGTAATTGCGTCTTTCCGCACATAAAGGGCACTTGATTTACCTATTCTTGGAGCAACTGAGTGAACGATTCTTGCATCTTGCTTCCTTGCTAAAGTATAGCAGTCTTACAACCACTATCTCATATTCCTACCAATTGTCTCCAATATCTATCCAGTATATATGATATGCATATCCGCCTTGCTACTTTAGATGATTGCTCAACAACAGCCTCTTTCTCTGTTCTCGGCTTCGATAACGACGAGCTCTTCGAATGGATAAACCCGCGAAGAAGAGAGTATCCAGACCACTTCCGCGACTTTTTCTTACGCCGCCATCAGACCCGTTATTGGTCGCCAGAGCATGTCTTCTACGTGGCCGCTACCAACAATCAGGACGAAGACTGGTCCGGGGCGAGTCAAGTCGTCGGCTATGCTGTATGGCAAAGGCGAGGCGAGAGTGATGCGGCGAATGCATGGAGGAGGCAAGACCCGTGGAGTCGTAAATCTCTCGTCAAGTGCTGCCACAATAGGCATACAATACTGACTCTCGATCCCAGGCCTTGAGCTTTTGCTCCTGGGTTGGCGAGACTGGTACCATGACATAATCAAAGCAGACAAATCCGTGGACTATGTCCGCCGCAAGAATTGGTTTGCTTCCAGCAACGAAGATTTCGACGATATCCATGACATGTGGAAGCTTCAGAACCTTTGCGTGGATCCTGCCTTCCAGCGGCGCGGCGTCGGAGGCATGCTCATTGATTGGGGCCAGAAGCAAGCTACTCTAGAAGAATGTCCTGTTGGTTTGACGGCCAGCATGATAGGACAGGAGCTATACCGGAAGAAGGGGTTTAGAGCCTATGGTCACATTTCGTGCGAAGGCTTCCAAGATGTTCCAATGTTTGTATGGGAGCCTCGAGGTATGGAAGGTTGGTGGGGCACGAAGAACGACGGTAGAATCAAAGGTACATCTCAGAAAAAGCACTTCAACTGATTTGGCAACGCTACTGTTGGTCGAATTCGGCAATTTGATGATGTTTTCAGTCAATGATATCGAAGCTATATCTAAGCACTGGTCAAGTCTCCCTTACACCGATCTTAATTCATGATATCGGTCCTCTTTTGCAGCAAAATCTCGAACGAACCCCCACCAGCAATCCTCACTGAGCCCGATGGCCATCAAATATGGAACGCAGCGATCAAGCTCGTCACTGAAGGATTCCAATTCCAATGAAGCGCTGTAAAAGCATGGCAGCGGGTTTATCGGTCTTGCAAAGCTGGCGAGCACCCAGGCGGCGAATTCTGGCCTTGCGTTCTAGAGTTGTGGAGAGGTCACTCAGAGCCTCATCTTATAGTGCTATGAGACAAATTCTCCGAGGAGTGTTTTCGAACATTTCCATCGAAAAAGTTGATCCCAAATTTCTAAGTCGGTAGAAGCATGAGACTTTGAGCGGTACGGCTTCTGCTAATTGAGTGCTATGAAAATCCTTGTCTCTCTTGAGTGAGTTCTCAAACCCCTCCGTCCGAATTGGACTTCCCCGGCCATGTCAATTGAAAAAGACGGAGAAGAAGAGCAGATTTAGTCGTGACTTTCTGTGGTTAAGCTGTGAGCTGACCGGGACCTTCTTCGGGAATAATGGCTTGCTTGAATTGGTATGCCACAGACCAGGTGAGCGATTGATGAGACTGAGATCTAAAATGCGGACTTTCAAGTTCTAGCAAACCGAAGATCAAAATATTACTGGACTCCAACGCTCAATCATTTCGGCAGAGCTTAATTCTTAGGGCCGCTTGCTTCATCCCGTAGAAGCGAACGCCAGCGAACGGATTGCTTGTATGTCTTGCATTAGCCAACACACATCAAAATGGCCGAGCGATTTCTACCATACAACTTAACCACGATCGAAAACCTCCTTACCGAGATATCTCACACGTCATTGCCAACTGACTGACTGACACACCAAAAGGCTCTCAGCCCCGGAGTCCACTACCACTGACACACAAGATGAGAACAGCGCTAATTAGCGGCGCCAGTCACGCTATGGTCGGCTAGTATGTGGGTCTGTAACCTCTACTGTATGTACACTATGTCTATCAATAAATTTCTGATGAGAAACGAGCTCTTGGAAGAGCGCAAATCGATCACACTAGCCAACGGAGAAGAGCTCGATTTCGCCAAACTTCATTGCGGGGAACAGCGACGCCTGGCGGATCAGGCACTTAAAGAGACTTTCCTCATCAAGCGACCCAATGATAGCTACGAAGCCGCTGTGGAATACGAGCTTCTACGTCTTGGCAATTTTGGCAAATGTCGGCAGCTGCTCATGCGAATTTCGTGAAGCATCATGGTATCAAGTATGCATTCATCACCAACGATTATTACCAAGGCGTCATCAAATCACGGTCAGCACATGGTAAAATCTGATCGGAGGCAGAGAACCAGGATAGGATAGCATCTGAAATTGCAAATTCGACCTCACAAGAACAGCCCGAAGAGGGAGCGGACTGTGTATCAATGTCCACCACTGCTATTGGTCCTTAACCTGAACCAACAGCCAGAAGGAAGCAAAGACTGGCAATTCCACCATAGCCTTCTCCACTGTTGCATCGCAAGCACCAACAATCTCAGCCCAATTGAACCTTCGATCTGAGTCTGTCACCCCATTTTTGGCTTATTCGGCATAACCATACAGCTCCATTACTTCGAATTTGCTTACTTGTACTCCTCCTGTCGATTGTACCTAAGGTACGCCGAAGGCTGCCGGTCAAAGCACTGAGGATGAGAGAGATAATGGTCTGGGTGAGTGCAATACCGATAATTTTCCTACTTGATCTGTCAGGTCAGTAGAACCTCCGCGGTCGTCCGTTGATCGCATCACCACGGTAACACTCAAGAGATGCTCCGCTCCGCCATTGAATGATTTAGGTCATCGTGTCAGTATTCAAGGAAGGCAGTGTCGGCTTTCCATGATTCGTGATCGGTTTAATGCATGCTCCAGTCGATATTAAATACGACAAGGTCAATGATATAGAGTCCCTCCTGTCACAGCCATGACCTTTCATCCACAACGATCTGCCACGATCGGCTTACCAACCTATCATAATACTACGCCGGACTCTATACTATATTTAAGCTCACCTATATTTCCGTTGACAGATTCACTTGGTTTCTGTTTGCAACTCTGTGCCTTCACAGACCTGACAATCCTGGGTCGCTATCATTGTTAGTGGACAAAGAACGGAACAGGGATCTTCAGCCCGATCTCTGATACCTTGAGCGCCACTTGGCTTTCAACAATCATCCTTGGAAGCTTGTATGGTCAGACTCGATGACCACTTTGAACTTTGTATCTCAGCCCAAACGGCAACTTCGAGCACGGATGCGGTAAACGGAAATGCCGCCAGAGCTATCTCATGTATCAGCCCTTTATCTCAACAAACTTGATCTAGGGACGAACGCAACCCTTATCCTCCCAATATTACCGATAGTAAAATGCACCGCTGCACAAGTTCTCAAACATATCACACCGTCTGGCGACCTGGCGTTCGTGAGAGAGTTTAGCGCCAAAAGTTCCTTTCAACCACCATCAGCTTCTGGCTCACAACTCCTCCCAAAGATAGACGGGCACTTCCAGTCATTTGGGGATATAGGGTGCGCAGTCCTCGAGATTTCAAAGAGAGGGGCCCTCGTGTAGCAGTGATCTTCCGGTGGCTATGGTCCCATGCGAGAGGCAACCGAACGGGGAACCCCAAAGACGAATCTTCCAGCCAACATGCGTCTCGATGAATCCTTGCAGACAAATCTGCGGACGCAATAAAAGGGTGATCCCAAAGCTAGGCGTGGAGGGCCTGATATCACTATCAGCAGCATCATCGAGTTCAGTCAAGAAAGTAACATGAACAGCAACAACAGCAACTACAATGAACAATAAGGGAGTAAGTAAGACACCCTTGTCTACTATTAGTCCGAAGAACTGCGTCGTGGAGACCTGCTCTAAGCATCAAGAAATGGAGAAAGAAAGATAGTTTCGTCAATTATCTTGTCAGAAATGGCTACGTCCAATATTCCTAAGTGCTTTCGAGTGTCTACGCATGGTCCTCGCCGATCTTCGCCGCTTGAATATAAGGACTAGAGGTTTTTATAACCATAGCTGGTGACAGACGAGCGGTGGTGGATCAAGTCAAACTGTAGGAACCAGCATGACGATGTGTGTTCTTACATCGTATTTAACGTCTTGACAAGGCCGACTGGTACCAAGTGCTTGGTAAGCTCCCGGGTAGATCAATATCATTCCACGCCCGTCACAGCCCAAATGGCTTAAAGCCAACTTACTTGGCTTCGTTGCTGCGATACGAAGTGAGACCACTTTACAGCACACGCTTCCTCAATTTGCTCAGCATAGCATAGCACAGATATGTTGGCAACCTGCCTGTCTTCTCACAGAAGATATTCGTAATTCGAACATTTAAGAATCATGAGCAGATATTTTCGACCAAGACTCACCAATCCTAGGACCCATGTTTCAACAGAGTAGCATCCGACTGAAGCTCTTGGGATGAAGTCCGAGGTGATTGACCAGACATCCTATTCCAGTATGAGGAATGAGAGATGTCTACAGGGAACCCAACAGCTTAAGTGGCTCGCGGCTTCTAATTTCTGCGGCTGGATCCTCGTCACTCAGAATATAGTTCAGTATCGTGTCGAGCGGTGTCCATATACCTATAATTTGAGATACGGTTGTTTTTCTCATCAGTGGACCAAGGGTGATTGATTGAAGCTATATCCCAGCTGAATGGGTTTATCATCAGTCAGCTTTCTCGTTACACCTCCGCTATGTCTTGAAGGCGAAGAGATCTCTGACTGAGGTCATCGAACATATTTGTAAAACCAAGTTCATCGCCAGTGCAGAGATTGGAGACAACTATGTTAGCGAAGCATTGGGGGATTATCGATCCTTGAACACTATGCATCAGCAAGGTTTTGCGGCAGAAGGCATCACCTCTGCTCAAGGGGTAAGGCGCCTCAAGGAAAGGTTTTCGAGCAACTGCCGCTCTCCCATCTCTTCTTTCCCATGATCAAAATCTTCCTTTCTGCTTACCATTTGTTGTCTCTTGAGCGGTGTTCTACAAGCACAATGAAGGTACCGTGAATGACTCGAGGCTGATATGATGACCAGCGGATCGCCAACTCCAGGTGCTACGAGTCTCTACCCGGATGGACCAGCATCAACTCAGGTCATCTTCCCGCAAAGAAATTTGTCGAGAGAACGAGAGTCACGTTACTAATCACTCTACTGTGGAGATGTCAGTTGCCTACAAAAGCACTAACCAGGAGAGGGACCCACAACGCGCAATCAAATTCTCCTAACCCCCAGCGCCTATTCATATAATTATATAAAGAACCCTGTTCCATCCTGAATACACCGGGCACTGTGATGTGAGCTTCTCGGCTCAGCCGTTCTGTTCTTCGCAAAACCATTAGGGATTCGGCTCACCACTCACTGCTGTAGCTGTAGCGAATCTTCCAGCAGCCAATATCGAGAGTAGAACAAGGGTGGCTCTTGTTTCTCTCCTTACCCGAGGGAGCCCTCAAGTCCGTCTGACTTGTTTTGTTACATCTCTCAAGAACGATAACAAAAGTAGCAGATTTGAGGCTCAAATTCCTGAAATTGCAACGTGAACGATGACGGTCAGACTGCTCCTGCTCTGGACCTGGCGACGTTCTATCGCGTTCACACATGGCGATTCGTCGAATCAAGACTTCTCAAAGCTGCGAAGTTGTTCAATGCAACATTGTTCGAGACCCACGTACAAGAAAACATTCAAAAGATTGCTTTGAGCATTGCCGAACATCTATCCAACCCCTTTGACCTTTCCGCACGTCCAACTATCTGAAGAATGGATTGAGCAAGTGCATCGCTCATAGAACTGGAGTCTGCAACTACGAAGAGGTCTATTTCAGGCCATTATCTCACCCATGGGAGACTTACCGAGGCATTTGACATCGTCGCGAACGCTCAACTGGGAGATGATTCGAAGATCTTGAGATTGCTATGGCTACTTTTCCCAACATCAATACCTGCAGCCCGCACAACAGATCGCCCCGTATCAAAGGGCGCAATACCTACCTGCTCCACAGTACGTGCCTCAGATTCAACCTGCGCAGGGTGGGCAGATCCAAGGACCTACCCCGATCACCTATCATCAATACGGAAATCGACAATCTCAGTCTGCAAGACCAGTGGTAACTGGTCACAGTTCTAGCAACCTGCACAAGGACTTCAATGGGTGCAGACACCTCAACCTAGCCCTTTCCTTTCTAGCAGAGTATAACTATTCACCTGCTTCCTACCAGAGTGATTGTTGGATTGAGCACGATGGATGGAACGTTCTTGGAGACCAACCCGAGAATGTATCGTGGCGACTCCGCGAAGTGTGCTAATGGGAGATCTCTGCACCCAAGGCCCGTCAAATCAACACACAATGTATATCTCGGCGATATACGAGACTTTCCATCACCGTCGTGAGCCATTCGACGTTTTCATGTCTCTTCTCGCGATTAGCGTCCAGGAGAAGATATGAAACCGAGCAAGACTGTGGAAGTGCATCTCAGCTTACACTTGCGGACCAGGAGCTTTCTAGCGAGGAATGCGAGATCTGTTTGATCCCCTTCGATAAAGAGGACCACGTCAAGGTTATCCCAAGAGACTGTGTGAGTAAGCTTTTTGGTGCGCTGGCCGGAGAAGTGCCCCTTTTGCAGGGTATAGAACCCCTAGTCTGGCGAGCTTCCCCACCGAATCACCCAGACCCTCTGATCACGTTCAGGCATCATGGGTATCGGCCTCAACCTTCAAAGCGACGAGATCGTCACCCTGTGCGAGCTGACGTACGATGCGAAGCAGATTCCGAGAAGAGCCTATCGTCAGGGAAAAAGGAAAAGCGGTCTTTTACCATGTGATCGCTGATAGAACTGCTCTGCGTTGGCGACGAGCCTCATCTAGACAGCACAGCACCGGAACGGACTACCACTGTCTGGCGGCCTAGAAGCTTGGATCCAGCAGATCCGCTCAAAAACCAATCAGCTAACCTCAACTAGAGAAAAGCATCTAGTCACACGCTTCACCAGACCGAAGCAACAAATTTATATCCAAAACTTCCAAACATTTCAGTCAGTGACTGCAATGTTGGTGGTAACAACACCGCTTATCTTCTTTTTCACTGATCCTTTTCCCCTCAGATATCTCTCTACTGGATACTTCATAGTGAAAATGTTCTTTGTCTTTACCGACGGACTCATCAAAGGAAGACCTTGTCGGCAGGTTTGGAAGAGGGTGAATGGTGTATGCTAACCAGTCCACTCATCGCACCAACACGCTATAGTGGACCAACCGCTGGAAGCACCTTATAGGTTTCGCAGCGAATACCAAATGAGCGAGTCGTTCTCTACCGTGGAACAAGATGCAAATCACGCAGACTCAATTGACATATACATCGGCTTATGCCAGAAAAAACAACGCTATTATAAAATGTAAGCGCACGGAGAAGAGGAAGAATTCTCAACACCAACAACGATAACGAGCTATATCTCGTTACACAGTATATTATTCACGATCGCTTAGTCTCTAAGTCTGCAGGATTCAATAAGTTCTGACATTCACCCTTGAGAGCGCCTCAGCTCTACCCTCTCTGAATCACCCCACCGATCTCCTTACCCTGTCTCAAGCTGCTGTATGACTAGATAAAGACTCACTACTGTGGAAGCAGATCAGCAATACTATCGAGAGTCGTCCGCTTTGATTTTGGCTCGGACCTCCTGACCTACCACCACGCTCACCTGCTTCCTCCGATAGCATTTGGATCAGCAAAATTTGCTACCCGGTCGAGAGAACTCTAGCGCAGCGCCCTTGGGAGGAAACTGCTGCTGCATATTCCCGTGTTCCGTGGCTAAGATGGCTCGTACAAGTGGACGATGTTCCTGCCGCATACTTTGTTCGAGATGTGAGACACCATGATGCCGATTCTTCCCCATATGGAAGCGCTTTTAACGAGTTGCAAAAGCCCAGGAAAGAATCGAGTATCATGACGTCGATGGTGATCGCCCTGGAGAGCCGCCCTTGGTGTCCAACCAACAGGATCTCGGAGCGTTCTCAACTTCGAGCCTGGAGGGCTTCAAATTGGTTTTGCAAAAAGCTGTTGGGTCGATGAGGCACCCAAGGACAGCAAAGTCTCTCGTTTCGAATAGGCTTCTATCAAATATTATGTCCATTCGTTGACATGGTATAAGGCTAACAGGAAGAAGCGCCCGTTACACGTCAGAGAGGGGACTCCTCAGGAGTGGCATCCAAAAGTCACTGGCTATAATCATAAAGATAAGATAAAACTTGTCGAGCATCTATTTCTCGTAGATCGAGCACGAAAATGACCATGTTTGGTCGTCATGCCCGGTGTTTCTGGGTACAATATTCGAACAAATACCGCGCAACGCCCGGGTTTTTCTATTTTGCCAGAGCTTGGAAGGTTTGGCTACTATCTTGATCTTCCTCATACGGCTAAGCAGAGACTTCTAGGATTACGATGCGAGGCTTGGTGTCAATTTCAGTACGGAGATGAGAATGGTGCAAATGGGTCAATTCCCAAAGGGATCACACGCCTGGGGCTTTCACAACATCCGCCATCTCCGCGACTGTGTCAAAGCTCCGCGACACTTTGTCTACTGCAGTAGCTTCGGAATGTAACCAGGCACCTAGAACTGCCATATCAGCGTGCTTCAGAGGAATGGACCTTGAAATTGAATGGAATGCCCTATCCGGAACTCCAGTGGCAACAAAATATACACCGACACTAATTTGCCGGGAGCTGCATCACCATTGAAGTCGACTTCCTATCAGCCTGACCCAGAGGGCGCTCTCTTCTTCTCAGCCGAAAGAAGCCTCAGCCAAAAGATCGACTGCGAACTTGTCAAGCATTGCTCATAGCAACACGTTAATATAAATTTTTCGTTTGGTTGGTACAACATTGCCAGCTGAAGATTATCGTTGCCATCTAGCAACACCACCGTCAATTGTAATCCGCGAAAACTTCCTTGAAGGCTAGCTGTGGATGGCCAAAGCACTGAAGGCATATATTGCGTGCTCCCTGTCGCCTCTGAGTCCATGTACAGTGCGCCCGAATTCCAGCCTCGCAAGGCCGAGGATTTCTTCGGTGACGATCTCGACCTATCTGAAATGCCTTTTTATAGCATACCTAACAACCAGTACGAACCAGCACCGGATAATCCTATCCGTGCCACTCTGGACGCGTGTTTTGAATGCGCAAATGACTGGGACGAAAATGGATCGTTTCGCCATGCCCGGACACATCAAGGATCGCCTGGGTGTAGTGGACCTACATGACAGCGACTGCGCTTGATGGCAATCATCGCGAATTAGATGAGCTCACAGAAGAGCATGGCAAAGCAAAATTGCTTTTGTCGCCTCTGCTACGAAATTCACTCGATACCATATCACTACCGTTGTGGCGTATATATATGACGGACACGGCAGCGATTGAGCAGGACTGAAGTAATTTCACCGAGAGTGGCCTAAAGCCTCTACCAGATTACATGCGAGCAAATTGGAGGACGAGATTCCCTAAACCAGACGTGGATAGCCTTGTGAAACGGTGCGAAGAGCATCTAAAGGTGCAGAACGTGCAGAGATATCAATAATATGATCGAAGAGACTCGAATGAAGCAGCAGGAGAGAGGATAATACCAGACAGCGTATGGGATAATAGAGATCTCGCTTGATTGAATCCGTCATAAAGAAGAAAACTAGAGATCCTCACCGACAACCACAAGTGTGTGTACGGCTGTTAGTTCAGTACATCGCTCGAGAGCCATCTTCCTTTCGCAGAACACCCAAGAGCAATTCTGTAACCAGGGTGATTCTGGATCTCTGACAATCGACCGTGAGAGTAAGGTTGCTGGGGTCCTCCGTCACTTTCGAGCACGACGACAAGGAAGACTCGTTTCCTGTCAGAGAAGATTATAGTGACTTCAACGAAAGTTCGTCGGCTCCTCTCGTGCCACGCATCTGATTGCTAACACGATGATTGTATGTCTTCGGCTTTGACCTGTCAAAGAGCCTTGCGCACTGAACTGAAAGTCAGGCGCAAGAAAGAGATGCTAGCGAGTTACGACTGCTATGGAGACATACCTATAACTGAAAACACTGATGGAAGCGGCCATCCAGGTATTGTCTTACCATGGAAAGCTGGCGAAGTACTTTCCATACGCTATGGACCTAGGCCAGCTCATACCAGCGTAACGTATGTGTGTTAATCCATACATCAGGACTCTACGTTTCGAGCCTAGCTATAGCTGCACGCTAATCACCCGAAGAATCTTCACATTCACCAGAGTTCCTCAACAACACCTCACAGGAACACACTCCCCACACAGCATCAAAACCTCTTTAAGCAGAAAGAACGTACCCTATATTCACAACTTACATATCGACGACCTAGTGGCCTTTCAGAAAGGCCGAGCCGTTTCCGCGCTCGCGAGCTTGCGGAGAGCGAGGATACGAGTATCAGCACTGGAATATACTATATCAAACTCAAACATTGATACATAGCAGCGCACTAATAAGCAGCTTACTTAGCCAGTCTACGGATTATGACCGCGAAAGCGTCGGAGACTTAGTTCGCCCAGTCTTTCTCCAGAAGAAGACCAGAAACCCTGTTGCGTGAGCTGCTAAAAAACTTGTGCCAGATGGACCATTTGCGCCCACAAGTACGTGATTTGTGAAAGATCTAGGGCTAGTCCTGAGAAAGTCGACCCTAATTTTCCAGAGGAGTTGTTGCATCATTATCTTTGCTGCTTTATATCGATGCTACTCATTTTTGCTCTTCAGACTGGAACAATTGTGTGTAGCAAGAACGATTCAGGAACTACTGAATTGCACAGCTCCTTAAACAGGTGCAGTGGATCCACCCGAGACGAGGAAAACACAGAAAGACCGTGGACTATTAATAAGGCTATAGATCATATGAACCAAGCTATGAGATATCCTAATGGTCGAGTATTTGTTGAGACAAGAATTCAACAATTTGAGGAGCAGAAATGCCCCCCGTGTACCTTTGTGGAACGTCGCGACATCGCAAGTCATCTCAACATCTGACAGTGCACAAAGACTGACTGATTAACGAAAGCCACTACTACGCCCCGAAGTCCCGATAAGATGTTCTTTCGACCAATTCTTGAGATCTGGCGTATACATAATTTTCGCAGTAGAGGGAGCACTGAGTGTCTCCGCAAATTCGAGTGGCAAGACCTACTCTGTGGATCCGCAACTCCACAATGTCAAAATCCCGTTCAGCCCGCAACGAGTGCACGCAGAGCCGTTGAGTAAGTAAGGCTTCCCACACATAAATGAAAGAGAGCTTGGATTCGCGTGCTCCACGGAAGCCAACAACATCGAGGGTACCGCATCAACAATATCACACTCCATCGAGGAAGAGAATCTCTAGATCTATGGGTCAGATACCGCAACAACGGCGTAGCCCTCCCCCCACAGGTCACGAATTTTGTGAACTGGCGAAATCGACCAGCAGACAAGCGAGCCTTGATTCTACGAAGAGGCTACTGAAGCATGGTCTCGGTCTAAGGATGGAGACGTTGAACTACCCGTCGTGGTGGAGACATTGAGCGGCTATGGCAGCAAGTGGATTCAATGTCTTTCGCTTATTAGCGCTTTCATGTGTGTCTACAAAGCTTGGCATTAGGAAAAGACTTAATCCTCCACCACCAACACATATATATCACAAGTCACCTCCCCAATCATCGCCATTGCATCTATCGATCTAATTAGCAAATTGAAGCTTTTGTTTATATAACTTATCGAATTTATACGATTTTTAGACTTGCAATATGTCTCCTCAACGCCACAATTAAGATCTCGCTTCTTCTTATTAGTCTATATCGTTTCGTGTCTCTAATAGATAGAAATAGTTTATTGTTCGTACTACTATCGTTTCTAGAAGCAAAGATCGAGAAGTTGTAGACAACGATTAGACACTCTCTTTTTCTTTCTCTTCTTCTCTTGCTTCTCTATCAAACGATAGTTTTGTTATTGATAACGACGATTGCGATATTGTTGCAAACATTTCTATCTTTTTACTAGTAATTATGTAATCTCGTCGTGTAGAATTTACGTCAACAATATTCAAAAGAAAGCAACAAGAGCGTTAGATAAAAAATCGCATCATTCGCAAAACGAAGTCTATTATCTATAATTCACGAAGTGTTGTCGTCAAAAAGAAGTTCTTTGACGTTATTGTTCGCGATTTTGTTGATAATGTTGTTCGCAAACGCGAATACGAGACAAACAAAAAAATGTTAAACGTTCGCGCACAAGTAGAAGTGCGACAAGAGAAAAAGCAACGCAAATAAGCGAAAAATGTTAAAAAATACGACAAAGTTAAGATTCTTCGTCGTCTTTACGAGAAGTGTAAGACTTAAAAGAAGCTAAATCAATTGTTTAGTTCTAAATTGAAGAAATTAAAAATAAAGAAGAAACACGATAATTCTAAGATAAAGATAAAGATCAATCTTCGCGTTAGCAAGCGTCTAAAGTAAGCTCACACTACAATTATACAAACGATTAGCGAGTTCGATATTTGAGCTTTCGAACAATTATTTAACGACGAATTCGATAAATGCAACGCTAGCAAGAGCTAGATCTTGCAAAATATTATAGTAATTGTTAAAGCAAAGCACACAAGAGTTGTGCAAGTTTATTAGTTTATTGATAACTTTTTAGTGTCTTAATAAAGCAAAGTTGTTGACATAATTAAAGTCTAGACAACGAAGTTCTGTTCTAATTTAATGATTAGAATCAAGACTATTGTTATCGTTGACAAAAACTTAATTGATTTTTCTATTTTCATCTCACAAAAGCGATTACGCATTAATTTATTCTTAGATTCTTTAATCGATAATGTTACGTCGAAGACTAGATTTACTAAAACAAATTAATTATTAGAACAAACAAGAAGCAAAGCAAACATTGCAAAGAATATAGGCAATATTAATTATTAACTTATTGTCTATTAACAATGTTACGACAAACGCTACATCAACTAAAACGACTATTGCTTCGTTAATTATATCGACAAGCACTATAATATAAAGACTTCGAAACAAACGCGATAATTTAAAGTTATTGTTAATAAGAAAGCAAACGTGTCTATATACAAGTCATCGCGAGAATTATATTTATTGTGAACAAATTAGAGAAACAAGATAACTTTTACGACTTGCATTTTCAAAGCAAAGTAAATGCGTAATAATAATCGTAAGAAAAAGAGCAACTTTAGTAGTAATCTAAAGATCTATATGTAGTTTCAACAATAAATGACGAAAATGTAGATTTAGAAGAACATTGACAAGAGTATAATAAATTTAACGTCTAAGAAGAATGCTTCAATAATACAATAGCAATCTCTATATTGATTTTAATCTATATGTTAGTAGTAGTCTCTATGTTAGTCTCAATTATTAGTGTATTATTCGTCTAGTTATATGTTTGCATTGTTGAACTTTGCAAATTAAATGTGAGATCAATATTAATAGTCTTAACAATTATATTAGTCTTCGCAAATGCAATTTCTATTATAGTAAGCATTATCTATTGCAAATTCTATGCAATTAACGACGATTAAACGAAAGATCAAATCAATTGCTCTTGCTTCTTCTTCTCTTTTTTTACTTATTATTCGCAAATCAAGTCTTATTGATATAGACGTCGACAACAATGTTTTTATTAAGAAGTTCTTCAAATGAATTCTTAAGAAAATATCGTTAGATTGTCACGTTAAATTAAGAAGAATATATAGCATCGTCAAGAATCAAGAGTGACCGATAAATAATTTAAAGTCAATAACAAATTTCTTCTCTACGTTGTATCGTGTTGCTATCGAATAAATTAATTGCGTCGATTTGGGAAATCGAGTTCGATTCAAGAAATTGAATCGAATCGAAAGTCTTAACGATTCGATTTCTAAAGTTAAAATCGACAATTCGATTCGATTCCAAAAGTTGAATCGAAAATCGAACCAAAAAATCGAATCGAATTGCCAAGACTATTATCTTTAGTAAATTTAATTATTTTTAGTAACAATTAATTAATAATTTAATAGAAATAGTTAATCTATTTAAATTAATTAATAAATATATAAGAAATTTCTTTTTATAAATGCATTACTACTATGCAATTGATGTAAAGATGTGTAAGAATATATATCTATTTAATTCTACATTTGATGCAATTTAATGTAGCTCTCATAAATGTTTTCGATTCATTAATTGAATTAAAATCGATTTATCTATGTCTTAAATTTAATCTTTCTCGAATTATTTCTTTAAAATATATGCACTTTCATCTTTATATCTAAATTTCTTTCTTTTTCTTCTTTACATTTCTTTCGATTTCGTACTTCGCAAATCTTCTATTTAACTCTCGTATATTTGTCTCGAATATACATTGTTTATTAACGCTATGTTTGAAGTGCTTATGCGCAAAACGATTATATTGACTCTTTCTAATCGCGTATCGCAAGTATGCATCGAAGTTGTTAAAAAATGCGAGTTAAATAGTGTTCTAATATTGTTTAATTCACGCTTTTAATACACTAACATCCGCATTTGGTAAACCCTAACTTTAGTCCTAGGTGTACCTAGATCTGCCATAACAAAAGTCGCAGTTTTCTGTTACTAATATCTGGGCTTTGTGCGAGATCAAAATCAGAGCTCGTGGATCTTGCACCACCTACAAGGATCTAGGGGTCCAAGCCAAGCTTTGCGGGAGACGGCCTTGGCATCCCCCAACATTGCGCCCGTGAATGCGCCTGTCCTGTATGGCAATCATGGTTTGCCTACGTGAGATGCGCACACGTTCTCTTGATCCATCAGATTTGTCCCAAAAGTAAAGTTTGCTCGAATCGACGAAATCTGATGTTTAAAGCGAAAAACGTGGTAGTTTGACGCAACTGTGCAACTAGCGAGCAACTGCAAACGTCCGTGCGCATCGCGAACATCAAAACTTTACGCGCCAAGACGTTGTCTAACTCAATTGAGGTTTCGCAACTTTGTTGAATAACGAGAAAACAAAACGAGCTCTCCAAGCAAGTTCTGCCTCGACAGTACTAATTTGAGTACGCAGGGTAGTTAGATTCGTGAGATCTGCAAGATCTTGAGAGGATCTTGATCTACCAAGCTCGATCTGTCTCCCGAAACGCGGATGAAAACTTAGTTCGATTGAATTGAAGTTTAACAAGTAAAAAGACAAATATCGAATCTCGCAATTATAAGTCTTAATAATCTCTTTAATACGCGAATTGACGTACACGTTAGCATTGTTTATAACGATAACGCTTTGCGAAATTAAAAAGACGTTGCAATAAAACAATAGATTGTTCAATATTTATCTTAAAATAATCTTTGCATTAAATTAGTCTTCGCGAATTGTTATACAAGATAAATATTCGTTTACGATATAAATTGAAAGCACGCTTTAATAACGATCTCTAATTGAATTTGCATTATATTTATCGTCTTTGTCAATAAAAACATACATCGTGTGTCTTTATTTCGTCGTCTCGTTAAACATAGTCTCGTTAACAAAGACAAGTTACTTCGCGATAATGTAAAGAAAGTTTGTCAATTAGATCTTGCGAAGCTTTTTATTCTAGCAATATTCAACTTGTTGTGCTTGCTTTTTATTTAATTGCAACTTCTTTACAATTCTACTTATCGTTGACATCGACACGTATATGTCTTATTTCTCTTATAAGAATTAAATTATCTCTTTTTGCATTGCTCACGATTGTTTCTCTAGATATGCAATCAATGACTCTTCGACAACGTGATAAACTTTGCGTGAATTACTTATAACTCTTCTACGAGGCTTGAACGCTAATTCATATATAAATAGATTTTTTTGTATTTCATAGATCGTTCGAACCTTACAATGAATTTCGTCGACGATAGATTGTGATCGTCAATGCAATAGAAGATAGCGAACGATGCGAGATCGTAAGACAAGAAAGAGAGCTGCGAACATGTCGACGACAATAAAGGGGGAGGAAGAGAAAGTGCTAATCACTCGAAATGCGATAAACGAGGTATATAGAAGCTTCAATTTGCTAATTAGATCAATAGATGCAATGGCGATAATTGGGGAGGTGACTTGTGGTATATATGTGCTGGTGGTGAGGGATTAAGTCTTTCCCTAATGCCAAGCTTTGCAGACACACATGAAAGCGCTAATACCTCACCCTCCGTCGCTTTTGCCTCTTCTTCCCTCCACCCCTGGGGGTCGGATGCTCTCGACCTAATGCACACCTTTTAACGAAGATGAAAGAGCACAACGATGCTGCGTGGACGAAAGTACATGCAGAATTGAAAGCGTAACGCTGCCAATTACAAAAAACCTGACGGAGACGTCCATCACGTAGCTTGGAGAACGGGCCGACACGCTCAGACCCACAATTCCTAGTTCTTGAACGCAAGCGTTCCGTCTTCCTCACTCGAAAGATTGTCCTCAGCCATTTCCTGTCCTGTGAGATAGACTTTCGAGAGCAATGGACCAGCAGGAACGTCTGAAGTCTGAGTAGCCGACTTATTCTCTTGCGCGGCGATCCTCACTGGGAAGAAGTTGAGTGCTCTTGCTTGTGCTAATTGTTACAGTCACAGCTTATACTTACTTCTGTGTTCACATATTGACGCAGAATCAAGCAGCACAACCCCATCTCTCCAGCGCGTCGTCGCGTCGGCCAACCTCCAGCACTTTTTTAAGAATTTATCATTGAAACGTACGATGCCCCTCGCTGCGCCGTGCTGATATCACACAATGCAGAAAAGAAACGGTGTCTCAGAGCCGGCTTCTCTCTCTCCGCACCACCACTCAACAATAAACGCAGGGGTATGAAAAAGCAATAATCAAGGCCACGACGATGTGGTCACAAGAAAGCACTGGTGTTAGGCTCTTTGATCCGGTATCTAAGCTCAATATAAACATATCCCCCTCACAACAAATGTTTTCGTGCACCGAGAAGCTACACCGCAAGATTCCATCTCCTCCTCACCGTGTCGGCTTGCTATATACTTATATAAAGCCCTTTTGCCCATTTCCAAAGATATCAGCGCCAGTAGCGCGCGCTCCTCGCCTCCACGCCACCAGTCTCCGCTCAGCCAGCCGCTCAGCCAAAGGCTTCTCCTCAAGCAACCCCCTTTCGCAGAGAAGCTAGCCCGTGCATACTCCCTGAACCCTCCATCACTTTGTCCCTCTTCCACGATGTCTCATCCTTTCCACATCATCCAACCTACCCACTTACCACAACCAGTTCACTGCTATACAATCGAATTCCCTACCACTCAATCAGTTTTCAATCACTTACTGCGCTCAAGCCTCCCTTCTTCCAAAGCTCACTTGTGGCTGCGCTCAAGACTCCCTTCTCCCCCCAAGACACACCGGAGCGATGACAGAGAAGGAGATTCGATCCCGGAAGCGAGTGGGAACAGGTTCGCGAGTGTCTAGGACGTTTGAGAACGAGCCTGCAACCTTGCATACACGGAAGCGCAGCAAGCAGTGGACGACCTCGCGGCTAACGCAGCTTGGATCAGCGTTCAAGGGACCGAATGGCCTCGCCGCCGAGCCGATCCGCCCCCTGAAAAAGAAAATCCTGTCTCGCCGCCGAACGGTCCTCGAGAATCATGGACATCTGGCCTACTCGGTAACATTCAAGCGGTGGGCATGGGATGAAAAGCCTCTGGTCGCAGAGGACGACATTAAGCAACAAATTAGAGATGATGTATCCATCGTGCTGTCCCACACGAGCACGCCAGGCTGACACATCATCCACTTCACTTCCCTATGGCAGGCAATCTCACGACTGAACAAGCCATCGAGCTTGTCAGGATGGTTGATATTTCTGACGATCGCTTTGACATCCCCATCGGCAGAGAACGCACCGGGACACGACAAGTCTTTGCAATGTGGCAAGACCATCCGAGCGATCACTGGCAGGGTTTTCTGTGTCGTGGATGACAGCTACAGCAGACGTACAACGCACCACATTAGGCGGGAGAGTGTGTTTATTCGTGGAGGGTTCGGGGGGGCGGAAGGTTCAGCGGCAGAGTATATGGTGATGCAAAGACAAGATGGTCAAGGGGGCAAAGGGGATCCGGGGTTAGTAGTGCAATTCGTGGAGTTGGGGAGAGTTGGCTTGTTTTTGATATGCCATTAGTCACCGTGATGATGGGTGGTGTTGGCTGTAACAAAAAAACTTGTGCACGCGCTGTGGGCCTGCGCAATGTCGTAACAATCAATCTGACAGCGTACTTCTGCCCCTGAGTAAGAAGTGGAGGAGACTTTCCGTGGACTCAGGGATGGCGAAGCAGACTTCTCCAATCCTGATGCTAAATCTTGCCATAGTGATAGTTGCTTGCGACGAAATGGAAAAGGCCTTGTGAGACATGCTAGCATACCAAAGATAGTCTCACTGTCATTTGAAGTGTTTAGGGTCAAAAAGTCCTCGAATCTTGATGTAGATGTGCCAAGGAGAGGGAACGTGTGCGATAGTTGTTCGAGAAACGTGTAGTGTGAAGCGCATGGCCTCCACGATTGATGATGCCTAGTAGAGGTCGAGGTAAATGGTGACGCTTGAAGAAATACAGTGTCTGGTTTAATGAGCGTGCATGCTTATAAGCAACCGCTCCCTGTTCTGCTGTACAAGGGGCATCACCTTGTCTGTCGTAATTTTCCAGAGGGCGAAGCTCAAGGTAGACTGTGGCGGTTGGAGGATGCCCTTGACTGTTTATCGTGGCCGAAATGCAGTCGGCTGCTTGCCCTGTTGATCGAGGAGGATCATACGCTCTTGGTACGCTTGTTCTGGGGGACCTCCTGCGATCAAGCGGGTCATGCCTCGATTGAGGTGGGCTAATTTGAACTCACACCGCACTTTGCTCGCCGCGCAAGTGATGCATGGCGCTTGACCGCTTAGCATGAGATCGTCGACCTGCAGGTTCACTAGCACGTCGCCACCTTCGAGGCCGCCGGAGCCCATGCCATATGCATTACGCTGTTGTATGCACTGAATGTTCCTCTCGCGGCAGGCATCGCATGTCAGGAGCCTCTGACCGTGTTCTTCCTTCATGGCGACAATCTGACGCCATTCGGCTTCTTTCTGCGCGTCAATCTTGGCCTTGTTCGCAGCTCCCTCGTCATCGAGATAGATCTCTTGATCGGCTCTTCGACGAAGCCGGCAACTATGAATTGTCTTTTTTGAGCTACTGTTCATACAGCCTGCGGTCATTATCCACATATGGACAGGATCAGACAGACGCCAAATTCGGTGATGTCGAGATTGCAAATCAGTCAAGTAGCTCTGCACCGTTTTGGTGTCGCGCTGGCCAAGAGTTTGTAGAGAGGGCCGAAGTTTGGAGACGCGATACGCCGGGACTGGGCCATAATCTAAGATTTGAGCTTCTGGTGGCGAAGGAGCAACACTGAAACCGCTCACGAGTGCGCGTTCTAAGACTCTACCTATCATTCTTTTCTCGCCGAAGAAGCGCGAGAAAAGATCCCTCCAATCGAGAGATATCGCTCGCTTGTCCCGATCCCTAGTCAAGCTTGGCAACGTGCAATCGTGCAGTCCTCCACGTACTTGGACCAGAGCTAATCCGACGGTACTCTCAAACAGCCTGACTCGGCTTCCGGGTCGGGACTTATCTGCTTCACCCATCCGTCCAAGCTCAGTCTTTGTCTCGATACTCTTGATCATCTCTCTCACCACTTTAGGGCCACTGCTTTTGAGACGGACTGAGAACACTGCTCTCAAGGGGTTTGTGGTGTGGACGCCGTCGAAATCGTATCTGCATAATGAATCATACCGCAATTGGGGAATTTTTGATGGCACAGACCGGTCATCGCCATTTTGAGTCGAACGCGGGACTTGCGCATTCTTATGTACATGTAAAAGTGTTTTTGGCAAGTGCTCCATCCTGAAAATATCCTCGACTTCGGTCTTGAATTGACGGCAGACATGGCGCAACGTCGTCCAGAGGTATGCGAGCTCATCCTGGCTCTTCAAGTCGCGAAGGTTGTGAAGCGCTAGGCTCCAAACCTCTGGAGGGAGAACTGAACCGGTCGACATATTGTGCAGAACGATCTCGAGGTGTTTCGCGCTGATCGACAAGGAGATTAAACTCATCGAGCCCATATCGGACGGGAAACTTGAAGGCACAGCTGTTGCCAAGAGATATTAGCGTATTCAGATTGATATAGCATGCTTGGCATATCAATTTGGTGTTTGTTCCACCTCTCACCTAAACACGTGAAAAATTTTATGTCTGGTCTTTCCGAGAATTCGCAGCTGCTAGCATGGAGCGATCAAGTATAATCGTACTCCATTTGATAGCGTCTGTAGCTCAAAGACATTGTCCTTCGAAACCTCAAATTGCTTCGAAATAAAATCACACTAGCCATGTCCTGACGCTGAACACTTTCCATGAGTACAGTCATCTATGCACCCTCCTCGTCTAGCTCTAAAACATGACAAACACTCTAAGCTGCGCGATGTACCAAAACCTCCTCTCTAACTTTTGCCCCTCCATATGCGAATGCAATGCACGCTGACACTGGTATCTCCTTCCAAAAATGCATCAAAAATGCATGCACTAACCCCGCGACAATGGCCCAATTTAGACCAAAAAACCGAACCAATCCTAGTTCCGCACATTCCCAATCAAGCCCTCCACCCCCCTCCCATCATCCGGATACGGCGTCCCCATTCCCTCTGCCCCCCTCCTCCTCCCCCTCGCCGCCTCCTGTCTCAACCTCGCCTCATGCTCAAACGTCCTCCTCCTCGCCTCCTCAAGACTAATAGCCTCATGCTCCCCAAACTGCAGCTGCCCCGCGGGGTCGAACCTTACGATGCCG